>Ga0210394_10000013_pt1 | contig 447184 bp, 438 predicted proteins | sample IncBWC12MmetaG_FD_160121 | JGI IMG/M metagenome (GOLD analysis project Ga0210394, IMG submission 160121) | Forest soil microbial communities from Barre Woods Harvard Forest LTER site, Petersham, Massachusetts, United States - Inc-BW-C-12-M | ecosystem: Environmental > Terrestrial > Soil >... | reverse complement strand
CTTCTGGGGCTTTCAAAGCGGTGGGTGGAACTGGACCGGCACGTTTCTGATGAGCGCCTCGTACGGTGTGGCGATGGCAGACTACCTCAACGCCTGGATCCCGCTGCACTCCCGATTGCAGCACTGGATCGTCGCGGTCTTGTTTTTGGGGTTGGTAGCGCTCATTAATGTCCTCGGCATTCGATTGGTGGGCCAGCTCACGCTGCTCTTACTGGTAGCGTCATTCATCCCGGTCATCGCCTTCATCGTCCTCGGTTACCACCAGGCGCATTTCAATCCATTTCATCCATTTTTCCCGGCTGGAAAACCCTGGCGAGAAGCCTATGGAGTCGGACTCTCCTTGGCCCTATGGTCGTACGCAGGATACGAACAACTCTCCACCGTGATTGAAGAGGTAGAGAACCCGCGCCGCAATTTCCCGCTGGGACTGGCCATCGTGATTCCGCTCACCATCGCGACTTATGTCGTGACCTTGGCAGCCGGCCTGGCCGCGTTGGGCAATTGGCAGGTGTGGGAAACCGGATACATGGTCACGGCTGCCCGCCTGGTTGGCGGAGCAGGCCTGGGCACAGCGATGTTTGCCGCCGCAGCGATCGCCAACTTCATCTTGCTCGAGAGCACCATGCTCTCGGTCACTCGCATACCGCTCACCATGGCCGAGGACGGCTACCTCCATCCGGGATTGGCCAAGGTCAACACTCGCTTCGGAACTCCCGCGCGTTCCATCCTGTTGACTGCGGTGTTCTGTGCTCTACTGGCGGTATTCACCGTCCCGCAACTCATCGCCGTGTACGCCTGGTCGCGCATCGCCACCTCTACGTTGACCCTGATCTCGTTCTGGCAAATGCGCCGCAAGTATCCCGAACTGCCCCGCAGCTTTCGGGTTGGCGGCGGAGCCGTGGGAGTGCTCACCGTTGTGATCCTTCCCATGCTACTGTTTGCCTGGGCGCTGTTGTACAGCGATCCTTCGACGCGGCTGTGGGGAACGTTGAGCCTGGTTTCGGGGCCGGTGGCGTATGCGTGGCTGCGGCGGCGTAGTTAGGTTCTTAACGGTAGCGTGTAAAACCAGCTACTTGCGACAGACTGCCCATCAACATCGAAATTCACTTCGAATCGGTCGCGTCCGCGGGTAAAATCAGCGGCGTATGTTTTGGGGACTAGAGTCGGTAGCCAGCGGAATCAGAAACGAGTACGAGGGCTGGCGGAAATTCAGACAGGCCACCGGTATGTCGCCGGTGTGGTCCATCTTGGCTGGCCTTTTCTCAATTCCTGTTTGGGTTGCGTCGGGAGCATACTTCTTCATAGTCGCACTCGAAACTCGACGCTTAGCTCTCATCTACGCCGTTTTATTCGCAGGTACGATTTGCGGCGCCGCTGCTTGGTATGGGCTCCGTCGCTTCGCCTGTAAAGTTGACGTGGCCAGAGCGCTGAGGTCAAGGGAGCTCACGGCTTCCGCTAAGGTTCTAGAAGAATTGATTCGATAACCTTGCGCACGGATCACTGTTGTTGGCCACAGTCGCGAAGAGGCCATTCCACCGCTGAGGCCGAGTGTCCTCTTCGATGAGTCCTGTCATCTTTGACTCCCGCGTGTCAACATGAAGGAGATGCCCACCCAATTGAAAACCATCTTCTTCGACGTCGGCAACACCCTGCTCTTCCCCGACCGCGATCATATTCTCGCGCCGCTCGCAAAGCTGGGACACTCGCCCACCCTCGACCAGTGGCATGCCATCGAACGCGCCACCAAGAAACAATTCGACGAAGCCTTACAGCAAAACGATCCCGCTGACTTCAACTTCTGGTTTCTGTTCTACGAACGCTTGCTGGCCGAGCTAGGAGTAAGAAATGACGAGGCCCGTGATGCGATGGTCGAAGAGACTCGGCGGTCTGCCAACTGGTGCGTGATTCGTCCGGGGACGAGAGAACTGCTGCAACGGCTGGGCAAGCGTTTCCCGCTGGCCGTCATCTCTAATGCCGACGGCAAGATTGAGGACGTACTGAAGCGCTGCGGAATCGCCGACTGCTTTGCCACCATTACGGATTCAGGGTTGGTTGGATACGAAAAGCCCCACCCAGCCATCTTCCAGGCAGCACTGGAGGCCATGGGAGCCAGGCCGGAGGAGAGCCTATACGTCGGCGACGTCTATTCGGTCGATTATCTGGGCGCAACCGGAGTGGGGATGCAGGCGATGCTGCTTGATGTTTCCGGAGCATATCGCAAGGCCGACCTGCCTCGCATCGACTCGTTGGACAAACTGGAGAAGAATCTCGAAGCCGGCTAAAGCGAAATCAACTGATGGTCAACGCAATCAGGATGAATGGCCTCGTAAACGCCGCGCAGCAGGTCCGCTCCATAACGCGCCAGGAAATACACTCCGGCGATCTCGCGCTCCTGTAGAACCTTGTTGGGATAGAGCGCATTGCTGAGGAAAGCAGCCTTGCGGTCAAGGATTTCACTCTGGAGTAGTTCCGCCCGTGCGGCGCGAGCCCGCAGACTTTCAAGCTGGTGCAGCATCTTCCCTTCTGCGTTGTTAGCGGCGTCCACTAACGTCTTGTCCAGCTTTTCCAAACTTCCACGGATCGCCATAAGCGCGTCTTTGGTTGCAGCCTGAGCCCGCTCGAACGCTGATTGCAAGTCTGTGGAAAGGGCGTGTGCTGCCAGTTGTTCACGCACCGGTACGGGGCCGAATAAATCGGCAAATGTGAGGCCGTAGCGCTCCAGCACAGTCTTCGGCTTGGCTTCGATCAGAGTAGCGGAAAAACGCGGGACGACGGGAGTCATTCGTCCCAGTAGCGCCTGGTACACCACCCCTGCCTGCGCAAAGTAACCGACTTCAGCCGAACCGCCGGTATAGGCCAGCGTCGGTAGCAGATAATCCTGGACCACGGGACGCAGCAGCACATTTCCGCTGAAGTCCTGCGGCGCCGACGATAAACGCTTCAGCAACTCAGCCGAAGAAACCGTTTCCTGATCGATAACAAAATCTTTGCCTCGTCGCTGAACGGGAACTCGCCCGCCCTCGTGTACGCTGAACAATAAAGACGATGACGGCGTGATCTTGACCTGCTGATGATATCCCGCAGCTTCAAGTTCGCGTCCGCGCGCGAGCAATGCCTCCTCGATCTCGCCCGACCGCTCCAGCGCAGTTCGATAGATCGGCTCGGCGATCTGATGGAGCTCAGGATCCGACGCATCCAACAGTATCACTCCCCATTCCGCGAACCATTGCGTGAACAAGCGCGCGAAGGAGGCGCCGAAGTTCTCACCCGGGCGATAGCAAGCGCGCACGCTCGACACCGCTTCCGATTCGCCCAATAAAGCTCCTACCGCATCGACCGCGAATTGAATCTCGGTGCCAAATCGCACCGTCCCGACCGGCGCATTGGGCACCCCTTGGGTCGCCGTCGCAATGGTCTGCAAAGAACCTTCTGGCCCGGGCACCGCGATGTGACTGACCTCTTCCAAGTCGTGATCTTCCGTGGCCAGCCAGAAAACCGGAACGCAATCCACTCCACCGCGAGTGGCCTCCCCCGCCAGTTTGACAGCGGTCAATGCCTTGAAAATCGAAAACGACGGACCGCCGAATAGACCCACCTGCTGTCCGGTCACCACGGTTGCGGCCCCGGCCCGCAGGCGGCGAATGTTCTCCACCGTCTTGGAAGCCGCACCCCACGCTTCATTCTGGCGCATGAGAATCGCCGCCACACGCTCCCGCCGAGCTGCGTCATAGCGTATGGCCGCAGCTTCGTCCTTCATCCATTGCTTGAAGTATGCGGAGCGTGGATAAAACCGCTGCACCTTGGAGTGATCAGAAAGAAAATCGGCGAACAGAGGCGTGGTATGCGGGATCTGGCTGAAAGGCAAACACTCCGACTTCACCGGCAGTTCTCCTGACAGCTTTGGACGGTGCGAGACATGCAAAAGTCAACACCTCATTGTACAGGCGTGTCCTAATCAGATGTTTGAAAGCGCGGCGGGATGCAAGATCTGGTGACGCGTCAGGAAGCCGGAACTTGTTCCTGTCTCTGGCTGTGCTTGGAGTGGATGCGGATGCCAAGGAAAGAGATCGGCAAAGCGCCGAACATTCCCAGACCGATGCCGGCAAACGGGTTCCAGCCCAAGTCTACCGTGCGCAGGCAAACCGCGAAGGCCCAGAATAGTGCCGTCGCCTGGAAGATGTAGAGCATGACCTGGCGTTTCATAAGCTGAACTCGATTTTAGTGTTATTGCAATCCGCTGGCGATACGAAGCAGGGGTTGGGACGAAACGGAAGTAACCTCCCCCAGTGCCCTCCGCGCGAGTTCAATAGCCTTTTGTTTTGTCTACCAGGGCGAGCAGAGGCTGGTGGGCCAGATAGCGGTGCAGGTTTTCTGAGATCAGCACATAGTGCCGCTCCCACAGTTTGTCGGTGAGGCCCGCCGTGTGCGGCGTCAGCAGCAGGTTTTCCAGCTCCCATAAGGGAGAATCGGCAGGCAGCGGTTCCTGCTCGAAGACGTCGAGGGCAGCCCCGCCGATCTTTTTGCTGCGCAAAGCAACCGCAAGCGCCGCTTCGTCAACCAGAGGGCCGCGACCCACATTGATGAGAAAAGCTTCGGGGTTTATGCAGGCCAGCCCTTCGGCGTTGATCAATCCGCTTGTGGCCGTTGTGGTAGGAACAGCGAGCACGACGTAATCGGAGCGCTTCGATCCCGTCATAGCTGGCAAAGTGGACGACTTCGACTTGCGAGAAATCACCTTGCAGCCGCGGCGCAAACCAGTCAGGCGCGTTCCACAGCTCAAACCGATGATGGAGAACGATCAGTAGCTTCATACGTCACAATCCTACACAGAGGTCTCTGGGAAAAGCCCGGCAAAGGCTTCCTCTGTGCTCTCCGTGTCCTCCGTGGTTAATTCCTGTCCGGCAGGCGTAAATCTTGACCCGTCATCTCCTTGGGTTCGTCCAGGCCGAGCATTCCAAGAATTGTCGGCGAGATGTCGCGCAGCGACCCATTCGGCTTAAGCGTGAATTGCTTGCTGCCTTCCGCGACCACGACGAACGGCACCGGATTGGTAGTATGCGCCGTGTGCGGCCCGCCAGTAACGGGATCGATCATCATTTCAGCATTGCCGTGATCCGCGGTGATCAGCATCGCTCCGCCTTTCGCGCGCACGACCGGCTCGATGCGGCCCAGGCAGGCGTCGACCACTTCAACCGCTCTGACAGTCGGCTCGATTTTCCCCGAGTGGCCGACCATATCGGCATTCGCGAAGTTCACGATGATGACATCGAAGGCGCTGTCGTTCACCGCTTTGATGACGGCATCGGCGATGCCGGCCGCGGACATTTCAGGTTTCAGATCGTAGGTCGCGACCTTGGGCGATGGCACCAGAACGCGGTCTTCTCCTGGGAACGGCTGTTCAATACCGCCGTTGAAGAAGTATGTGACGTGAGCATATTTCTCGGTCTCTGCGACCCGCAAGTTGCGCATGTTCATCTGAGCCATAACGTTGGCCAAAATGTTGTTCATAGACTCCGGCGGGATAACTACCGGCAGGCTGAAGCTCTTGTCGTAACGGGTCATGCAGACATAGTGCAGATTCGTGGGCACGCGATCACGACGAATCGTCGCATCAAGATCTTCGGAACCGGGAAGGTCCCGCCCGCCCTTTTCATTGAGGCCGCTGTTGCGGGCCAGGGTGCGCGTAATCTGGCGCACCCGATCGGCGCGGAAGTTGAAACAAATACAGGAATCGTCGTCGCGAATCGTGGCCAGCGGTTCGCCGCGGCTATCGACGCAGACGAACGGAACCACAAATTCGTCGGTCACATCTTTGTTGTAAGAGGCTTTCACTCCCTGTACGGCGTCGACATACTTTCCCCCTTCTCCGTCTCCCTTGACCATGGCGTTGTAGGCCTTGGCGATGCGCTCCCAGCGGCGATCACGGTCCATGGCATAGTAACGGCCGTTCACGCTGGCAATCTTGCCGGTGTTGTACTCGCGCATTTTCTGCTGTAGTTGATCGAGATAGCCGGCGCCGTTGGTGGGTAGAGTGTCGCGACCATCCATGAATGCGTGAACGAAGACGCGGTCAACCCCCTGCTGCTTGGCCATCTTGAGCAGCGCGTAAAGATGTGTCTGATAAGAATGCACGCCTCCATCCGACACCAAGCCGAACAGGTGCAAGCGGCGGCCACCGCTGCGGGCGCTCTTCATGGCTGCGACCAGGACAGGTTGCGAGAAGAACTCGCCATTCTGAATCATCAGTTCGATGCGGGTGCTGTCCATGTGCACAATGCGTCCGGCGCCAATATTGAGATGGCCGACCTCGCTGTTGCCCATCTGGCCATCGGGCAGGCCGACGTATTTGCCGCTGGTGTGAATCAGGGTGTTGGGATACTCGCGCAGCAGGCGATCATAAGTCGGCTTGCAGGCCAGCGCGATGGCATTGGCCTTAGTCTCGGCGCGGTATCCCCAGCCATCAAGGATGACAAGAACGAGCGGTTTGGGACGCAAAGGCAGCTCCTAGCTTCTAGCCAATTCAAAAGCAGCCACGGATTTTCACGGATCAACGCGGATCTTCGGAATCAGAAGGATTCTAGCAGTTCCAGGCCAGGTTTCTCTGTGTCTCCGTGTCTCTGTGGTGAAAAGCCTTTTACACGGGCGACCACCTGGCGCTCGAACTTATTTATACTGATCACGGAGGAACTTCATGCCGATCAGCGAACTTTTACTGCCGGAATTCGACCACGAAATGGAAACTACACGGACCACGCTGGAGCGGGTTCCCTTCGACAAGAAGGACTTCGTGCCTCATCCCAAATCCATGCCGCTGGGCAGCCTGGCCCCGCACGTCGCCGAACTGGCCGGATTTGGTGCGACTGTATTGACCACGCCAGAACTCGATTTCGGCAGCGGCACTCCGCGCACCCGTCCACCGTTCGATTTGGCCGGACTGTTGAAATCCTTCGACGAGAATGCAGCCAAGGCGCGGGCCGCGCTGGCGAGCATGAAAGACGACGCTTGGACGCAACCCTGGAAACTGAGTTTTCAAGGTAAGCCCATCTTCAGCGGATCACGCTTCATGGCCTATCGCACCATGTTCCTGAACCATCTGGTACACCACCGCGCGCAATTAGGGGTATATCTGCGGTTGAATGAAAAGCCGCTGCCGGCAACGTATGGGCCTTCTGCGGATGACCGGATGGGGTTTTAGGCGAGACTGGAGCCGCGAAAATCGGCGCAGCGGCGGGAACCAAGCTACTCAGGCGCTATTGCCCCACGCGGATCGCCGCCACTGAAGAACTGAGCAACAGGCGATGGGTGCGGAAGTTGAAGCTCCTGGAGCTTTTCTCCTCGATAAACGAGAGACAAGCAACTATTCTTGTTTATTGTCCACCGCTCATCATACGGGCCGCTGAACAAGTGTTGAGGCAAAGGTTTAGCGGCGAGAATGTTTTCCCAGACGATTACGCCTACGGCACATTCGGTTTGATCAAACGGCAGCTGGACCGACTGCAAGTGCTTCCACAACGCAGCGGCTCTTTCCCAAGAACTTCCTCCAGGGCCTTCCGGGTAGGCTCTCGACGTACTGTTGCAGGCGCATGGATCCAACATTCACAGTTCTGATGGTTATCAGCGCGCTTATCTGTGCGATTCTCGGCTTCCTTCGACGTGCATTAATCATTTTGCCGCCACCCAGAAATGCCCGCGTCGTTGGCCCTGCGGGTGTACCACTCCTCGTGTCAATCGGAGTACTAAAGCCTGGATTCCCAAACATTGGGCAAACATGATTTCCGCGGTTTCGAGATGAACCAACGGCGCACCCTGATTGTGCAAGACCAGCCCACAAGGAAATCCCTTGTACTCTTGGAATTTATCCATCGCCTCGTCAATTTTCTTTCTTATCCGACCCATAGCATCCTAGGCCCCACCGTCTCCCAATAGTTCGCCAGGGGTGAAATCCTTGACTTCGAGTAGGTAGGTACCTTCTTCAAAACCGACGGTGTAGTCCGGTTTCTTCCGTTTTCCGGGGTACGGCTTCTCGAACTTTATTCCCCTCGGGGAAAGATATTGTTCGAGGAGCAGCTCTCCGGGCGTCTTCTTGTCTTGGGTCGGTTGGACAGATTCGTGGTCACTCATGGTGTGTGGTTTAGCGCCTTCACTCCCAAAAACCTCGCCGCCCCGCCCAACTCCTCTTCAATCCGCAGCAACTGGTTGTACTTGGAGATGCGATCCGTCCGCGAAGCCGAGCCAGTCTTGATCTGCCCCGCTCCCGTCGCCACAGCCAAATCGGCAATGAACGTGTCTTCCGTCTCTCCTGAGCGATGTGAGATCACCGACGTATATCCATTCCGCCGCGCCAAATCAATCGCATCCAGCGTCTCGCTCACCGTGCCGATCTGGTTGACTTTGATCAAAATCGAGTTCGCAACATGCTTATCAATTCCCTTCTGCAAAAACTCAATGTTCGTGACAAAAATATCGTCCCCCACCAGTTGAATCTTGCCGCCAACCTCCTTAGTCAGCGCTGCCCAGCCTTCCCAGTCTTCTTCCGACAAACCATCCTCCAGCGAAACAATCGGATAATCCTTCACCCACCTCGCCCAGAACCGGATCATCTCGTCCGAGCTCTTCGCCGACTTGTCGGACTTCTTGAAGACGTACTTGCCGTCCTGATAAAACTCGCTGGCCGCCGGATCCAGCGCAACCGCGATCTCTTGTCCCGGTTTATATCCCGCCTGCTGAATCGCCTCCAGCACCACTTCAATCGCCTCCACATTCGATTTCACCGAGGGCGCGAATCCGCCCTCATCCCCGACGGAGGTGTTGTAACCACGCTTCTTGAGCACACCTTTCAGAGTATGAAAAACTTCAACTCCCCAGCGCAGCGCCTCCGAAAACGTCTTCGCGCCCACCGGCATCACCATGAATTCCTGGAAGTCAACGTTGTTGTCGGCGTGCGCGCCGCCATTAAGAATGTTCATCATGGGCAATGGCAGCAGGTTGGCCCCTGCCCCTCCCAAATAGTGATAAAGCGGCTGCTTCGAACTAGCGGCCGCAGCACGTGCCGCAGCCATGGACACCGCCAGAATCGCATTGGCCCCGAGCCGACTCTTGTTGTCGGTGCCGTCGAGTTCGATCATCTTGCGGTCCAGCGCGCGCTGGTCGGCAGCATCCATCCCAGCCAGAGCCTTGGCGATCTTGGTGTTCACATTCTCAACTGCCTTGAGGACCCCCTTGCCCAGGAAACGTTTCTTGTCACCATCGCGTAGCTCGACGGCCTCGTGTTCGCCGGTGGAAGCGCCGCTGGGAACAATGGCTCGGCCCTGGGTTCCATCCGCCAGCGTGACCTCTGCTTCGACCGTGGGATTCCCGCGCGAATCCAAGACCTCGCGGCCGTGGATCTTGGAAAGTGTGCTCATAAGCGCTCCTTGTGTATGCGAAAGCCGGGATTATAAATCACCGCGAGCGAAACGGCTGTGATGGTCTGACATGAAGTGGCTTTCCCCGCGTCCAGAACGCGCCCAGTGGAAGACGGTATCTTCGCTGGTTCGCATGCCGCTTCCTCGCTTGTTCTGCCCCCGCCGCTAACTTAAAGTCAATTCAAGATGCAGAGTCGCACCGAGGCCTTGGAAATCGGCTCGCGGGCGCCGGGGTTTGCGCTGCCATCAGCCAACTGGGAAGGCAGCACCTTCGCCCTCTCGACCATGCTCGGTCGCGGGCCGGTGATCATCGAATTCCTGCGCGGCACCTGGTGACCGAACTGCGTCAAGCGCATGGCCCAGTTCGAGCCATACCAGGACGAGATTAAGCATGCAGGAGCGCAATTGATTTATATCGCAGCGGAAAGGGCTAAGGGAATGTTTAAGCCGGCGAATCATCTGGCGGCCCATCCGATTTCCTTCCCTTTCCTGCTCGACGAAGATCGTGCCGTGACCAAAGCCTACGGGCTCTACCACCGCTTCGGGCGTGACGCCATCAACATTGCCCATCCTGCAAGCCTGGTGGTCGATCGCGGCGGAACGGTTCGCTACATCTATCGCGGCGAACGCCAGACCGACCGCGCACCGGTAGAGGAAATTCTGGTCGCAGTCAGGAAATTGAAAGCTTCAGATTGAAGACTACAAATACATCTCAGGAGGCTCCATGAGAAAGCTGGTATCGTTGCTTTGCGTGATGGCGCTGTCGCTACTGGCGATGGCACAAACCAATATTTCCCTGCCGACAGGAACGACGCTGACCGTCAAGCTGGAAAATAATATCGCCACTTATTCCAGTAAAACTGGCGATCCATTCTCCGCGCGGGTGACGGAGGCCGTATTGCTCGACGGCAAGACCGTGATTCCGGTAGGCGCCACGGTTCAAGGCCGCGTGGCCCAGTTGAGTGAGCCGCGCCGGATCTCAGGCCGGCCGACCATCGGGATATTTCCCGAGGCACTGGTCATGCCCGACGGTCAACGCTTCGCGCTCAGCGCGTCGCTGGCGGAAACCAATCTCCATAACGGCACCGAGGTGAACGATGAAGGCCAGTTCAAAGGCCGAGGACACGACGGCCAGGACCTGACCGAAATTGGCATGGCTACTGGCGGGGGCATGGTGATCGGCGGTCTGGCCGGCGGCGCCAAAGGCGTGGTGATCGGTGGCGCGATCGGGGCAACGGCCACCGTAGTGCACTGGCTGGGCAAAAAGAAATCCGCGACCCTGCTGGCGGGAACGGAACTGGTTATGGAACTAAGCCGTCCGCTGGAGATGGCCCCAGCAGCGGTAGCAGGTCAGTAGTAAACTCTCCAGTCTGACCGGGGGGCGGGCGGACATTCATGGTTCGCCCATTTTTTGTGACACTTGACATTTAGCCATAAATATGGCACTATAAATCGCGGATGAGAACCACTGTAGACATTCCGGACCCGCTCTACCGCGAACTCAAAAGCCGGGCAGCCAGGGAGGGTTGTTCGGTCAAGCAACTGATTCTCCGGGGCGTCGAAGGGGAGTTGCAAGTAGCCCGCAAGACTCGCCGTAAACGCATCACTCTTCCCCTCATCACTTCGAAGCGGCCCGGCACCCTCGAAATCGACAATGCCAGGATCTTCGAAATCATTCCTTTTCCCTGATGTGAATGTTTGGCTGGCGCTTACCTACGAGCGTCACATTCACCACTCAGCAGCCAAGGACTGGCTTGAAAGCGTCGATCCCGAAGCGCGTCTCTGCTTTTGTCGCTTTACCCAGATCAGCTTTCTCCGTCTGCTGAACACCAGTGCCGTGATGGGCGAAGATGGGGTTCTCAGCCAAGCTCATGCATGGGATGCATACGACCGCTGGATTGAGGATGGCGACGCAATCCTACTGGACGAACCCGCTGCGATTGAGCCCAGCTTTCGAGCATTCTCCCAACAAACTCGTCCTGCTCCCAAGGACTGGGCCGACTCCTATCTGGCAGCCTTCGCCTCGATTCTCGGCCTGAGACTGGTAACTTTCGATCGAGTCTTCCAACAGCGAGTCAGGGGATCTATAGTTCTTAGACCCGGCGTGTGATCGCCTCTTCTCTATCAGCACAGCTACATCCCCGCAGACATCAAATCCTGCTCCTTGAGCAGTTGCAACTCAATCCATCCCTCGACCGGCAGCGCATCCACCGGCAGACGATCCTGCCACAGACTGAAGCGTATGCGAAGTGTGTTGGTAACGGGCGAGATCCGGCCAGGCGACGCCACCGGAACCGCCATCAGCCACGCCAACGGAAGTTTGAACTCAAAGTTCCGCGCGAACGCAACCACGGCTTCGTCGGAGAACTGGCCTGAGCCGGCCAGCGGCTGTTCTTCTCCGGACGCGGTCACCTTCCATGATTGCATGCTTCCGCCAGCGGTCTTCACATCCAGACGCAGCACCCGGCGCGGACTCGCTTCATCTGTAGCCCACGACTGCAGGTTGACCACCAGATCGAAGTCCGTATCTGGAGGGTCCCCGGCAAAGTCGAGTCGTCCGTATACGTTCGTTTCGTCAATGCCAGCCTGCACTGAATCCACCAGAAACTGTTTGCCGTGCATGGCGCCGGCACGCCGGTCTGCGGTGTAAACGGCCGCGCCCATCCACTCAAAGTACCGCACCATGTCGCCTTCCACCCGAGGATGAATGTAATGTGTCTGCGGCGTGAACGCGGGCCGCGCCGCCAGCCCGGCGATGGGTTGGGCAAGATAGTCGGGCGGCGTCGCTCCCAGCGCCTGGTAAACGTTCGACAAATGCTTGCGATACAGTTCGTCAAACTCGCGGTCGTTGGCCGAGTGATGTTCCGGCCCGTACCACCAGTTCCAGTCGCTGCCTTCGGCAATCAGCAATTCTTCGTAGGCCAACTTGCGTTGCGCCTCGCTGACGCCAGAGTCAGTCCCCGCATACCAGTTGCGCGCGTGGTAGAGGTAATCCCACGACTTGTTGTCCTCGGGTGCGCCAATCCAGACGTTGAAGTTGGCGTGTATCCAGGAACCGGGTACCAGCGAGTTGAGCGGATGAAAGTGCTGGTGGCGCGCAATAGCTTCTGAAATCGTGACCGCCTCTACGCCCGGCTCGCGCTGTAGCGTGTCGTAGAAGCGCCGCAAAAACTCGCGTCCCGACCGGGGATAATATTCCCACGCATTCTCGCCATCGAGAATTACAGGGACGACCGCATCTCTCCCTTGGTCGAGAACCGGCTGCGCCGCATGCATGATGTTGCGCATCAGGTGTGCAGCCGCATCCGACGGGGCCATCCCCGAGTACACAAAGCCCACCAGATCAGAGATCGTATGATCGCGAAACACCAGATGCATCGCGGTCCCAGCGTTCTCATAGCGATGGAGGGTGTAAAGCTTTTCCGCGTTCTCGCGGGGATTGATGCCGAGCGTCCGGCCAAGCACGCTTTCGTCGGTCGCCATCCACTTAACGCCGACGCCCTGAGCAATGGTCAGCACTTCCTCGGAAACGCTACCCTCCGAAGGCCACACGCCCACCGGACGAATGCCAAACACTTTCTCGTGCAAATCCAGGCCGCGCACCAGTTGCTCACGAGCATCCTCAGGATGTCGAAATCGGTTTTGCGGCAGCGGCAGGCCGGGCGTAGAAACTCCGCCCATGTTCGTGTCACAAACCAAGGGCAGAATCGGATGGTAAAAGGGCGAGGTCGAAAGCTCAATTCTGCCCTGCTGCGCCGCCGCCGCGTGCGCAGGTAGAACTCGGCCTATCAGGTCACGCTCACGAGCCATCACCAGTTGCTGATCGTCTAGCGAATAGCATTTCTCTTTCTTGATAAGCGCCGCGATCTCGGGTTCGTCGAGAAAGAACTCATCAAACCACGCAATCTGCGAGAGCACCTGTAAATCGGTGAAGTCCTGCGGCTGAAAGTATTTCTCTGCCCGCTCCGTTGAATCGCCTGCTGCCCGAAAGCGTTCCCACAACTCGCGGTAGCGCGGATACCGCCCAATCATGTGAACCGGGTTGGCCTGAAACAGATATTGCAGCGCAAAGCGCCGCTCTTCCGGGGTTAGATCGCGAGCCGGTTTGGCCGCTACATCGAAGAATGGGTCATGCGCCTTTCCATCCACGTAATCCTGGATTTGCGTCATCAGCGACGGCACCAGATTGAACGTCTGATGAACGTTGGGAAACTCGTCCAGCAGCTTGACCATGCCGTAATAGTCTTTGAGGGCGTGCAGGCGCACCCAGGGCAGGCGGTACTCGCCGGTGACCAAGTCCTTGTAATACGGCTGATGCTGGTGCCACAACACGATGACGCGCAGAACGGGCATGTATGTGGATGTTTACCGGCCAGTCTAGCACGCGCTGAGCGTCATTCTCAGACGCGCAAGGTCGCGTCCCGAAGAGAGCACGTTTGATATGCGGCCGGGGTGGCCCACCTTTGCGTCGTTGGCAAAGGTCGGGATAAATAACTCACGCGGCTTTGCCGTCTATTTCGCGGCCGGTTTTGGAGCTCCTGAAATAACCAGGGCCTGCGTCGGCCTCATTTCTCCGACCAAACCGCCAACTCATTCCCGCTGGGATCGGCAAAATGAAACCACCGTCCCCCAGGAAACGGAAACGCGTCCTTGGTGATCGTGCCGCCGGCGTCGCGAACTCTCTTTTCCGTGGCGGCGAGGTCGCTGGCATAAAGCACCACCAGCGGCCCTCCGCGGACCACTTTGCCCTCTTTGGTGAAGCCTCCCGCGATGCGGCCGTCTTCAAAGCTGGTGTAATCCGGCCCGTAGTCGGTGAACTTCCATCCGAAGACGCGCTCGTAGAAAGCTTTGGTTTTGGCCACGTCAGTGGCGGGAAACTCGATGTAGTCGATCCGTCCGTTGTTGGCTTGGTCCACAGTCACCTACAACTTCTCGTAGAACTCGCACCCTGAGCAGGAAATAAACACTCCGCCTGAAACTCCTCGTTCGCGGTCTTTTACCCGCTTCACGATGCGGGTCGGCTTGCCGCACTTGGGACAATCCGTGCTCTTGGTTGTGTCCATTACCTTCTTACGATCTGCTGTCTTTGCGATCTTCATCTAGGTCTCCTGACCATGCCGCCGCTGGCCCCGGCCCGGGCTTCAAATAAAGAAGATTTCGGGAGTGGTTCTAAAGGCTGGTCCGCGGCAGCCGAAAATAACGTCCATCCAGGATTTTACACGAGTCGCCCGTTTGATTGTCATCCTGAGAGAGGCGTATTTTGCCGAACGAAGGACCTAGGGAGCCACCGCGCGCAATCGCGCGAAAAGCGCGATTTCAATAAAGCGCGAGGCGACCTTCCCTACTTCGATACCGCCGCAAACAAATCCGAATGCAGCAGCGACTGGAACTGCTTGTCGTCCGCCTTAAAGTGCATCTGCAAGTCGGAGCCGTCGGAGTTCACCTCAACGTTCTGCAGTGCCACTTTCTCGATCGGCGTGGCCGTCATCTTGCGATAGAGCACGCCCGCCTTCACCAGTGACGAAAGCGTTCCCGCGGTCACCGAGTCCGCCGTGACCACATCGAGATCAAAAGTGACCCCGTTGGTAAAGTTCATGGTGTAGCGTGAACCCTGCACCCGCTTCTTCACCATATCGAAATCAGCCAGCTTGCCGGCATCGCCCAGCGCCGAAATCAGCATGTTCTGCGTTCCCTGCTGATCAAGCACGCTCCACACCGTACCCGATTCCACCGGCCCGATCATGTCCGCCACCTGACTGTTGGAGTCGAGGCCAGTGGTGTATCCATCGCGCGTGTCCAGCGCTCCCCTCAGCGCCGAACCATCGCCGAACAATAAAGTGTTGTCCTCCAGGAAGGTCATCTCCATCCCATTCGACATGGGATAAATATCGTTGTCGTGATACTTGACCGGCTTGATTTTGTTCAGCCGCATCTTCTTCAAAACCACCTTGCTCGAAAATGATCCCTGCGCCACTCCCACCACCCGCACCTCGTTCTTGGGCCCGCGGTAGGCGGCGAAGGTCAACTGGTCGGCATCTTTCTCCGGGTCAATGCCAACGCTTTTCAGCCGGTCTTCGAACTCCTTGAGGCTGGGCGGCAGCACTTGCGCCTTCAACGCCATCGCAGTATCGGAATTCTTTAGCGTGCGGTAGTCCACGCTAATGATCTGCTGCACCGTCGAGGGGACGGCATTGCGCGCCGCACTCGGCATCGCTGCACCCCATGCCGCCGGAACACAGCACAAGAAAACCCATAGAACAGCTCTTACTGATTTCATAGTTGAAACACCTTTGAGGGCATAGCTTCTTAGATGCAGAACGGCCCTGAACCGTAACCTTGCATCGTTATCCCTATATTGTATGCCAGCCAGAACGCCCGGATCACAAACCAAAGGACATCGCCTGTGCCGTCGGAGGTACCAGGCGTGGGAAGCGCATAGCCCACGTGACGACAGCCGCCAAGTTGTCCAATAAAGCGAAAGCTCGACTCAAGCTCCTCTCCGCGTTCTCCAGGGTTTCCCTCTGCGAACTCAGCGATAAAGGCCTTTGCTCTTAATCAGCGAGATCAGCGAAAATCAGCGGCCCCGCTTAGACCTTCCCCACTCGCTTCCTAACTTCCGCCACAAACCCAGCATCCTTAATCGACTCCAGATTAATCTCTACATTCGCCAGCGCGCCCTGAATCGCCGCCTGTGCCAGAGCCTTTGCCGTTACCAGATCAGACTTCATGTTGGGATTCGTAACCGGCCCCAGCTTCTCCGCAATCCCCGCCACTTCCCTTGCCTTTTCCGCCACACCTAACGGCACGCTGGTCGCCTGCTTCAGCGCAGCCTCAATCCCCTTATCCCCATCCGCCAATTCTTTGGCCTGCTTGTAAGCCTTCATCACAACGTTAAACGACTCCGCGTCGGCATCAATCGCGGCCTTCAATTCCTCGCGCAACTGCGAAAGCCGTGCGATCGCCTCGCTCAAGTCCCGCTCATATTGCAGATACGCCTTCTTCCCTCGCGACATCGACGCCACCATCGTGGCCAATCCAGCCGCCATCGCCCCGATGGCCGCCGCCGCGCTCCCCCCGCCCGGAGTGGCCGTAGGCGCAGCCAATTGCTCCACAAACGGCTCAACTCCAGCCCGCAGTCCGCCCACTGCCATCTTTCCACCCATCACCGCTGTCAGCCGATTCTCCAGAATCAATGACGAATCGAAGTTCTCCACCTGCAAGAACCACTCCGCAACCGATTCCAAAGCCTTCTTCGGAATCAATCCCACAATCTCGCTACTGATCGGCGTTACGCCATAGCGCGCTGCCTCCCGCTTCACCATTTCAAACACACGATGCACCGGCGTCTGTTCAAAGTCAGTGAGGTTCATCGAAACCTGCGCCAATCCGCGGACCAGAAACCCGGCGCCTTTCACGAACCTCATTCCGCCACTCGATGCCCGCACCGCCTTGGCGACTTTCTTAGCGACATCCACATCCGGCGTATTCAAAAACACGTTGTAGGCGATAAGAAACTTGCGCGCTCCCACCACCGTCGCCCCCGCCGTCGGATGCACTCGCGCTTCGCCAAAGTCCGGCTTGCGTGCCGGGTTGGTGGCAATCTCCGCGCGGATGCCCTCAAACTGCCCCCGCCGTATGTTCTCCAGATTCGTGCGTTCGGGCGACGTAGCCGCAGCTTCATACAGGTACACAGGAATCGTGTGGCGCTTCCAAATCTCCGCTCCGACGTGCCGCGCCATGGCCACGCAGTCTTCAATCGTCACACCTTCAATCGGAATAAACGGAACCACATCCGCCGCCCCCATCCGCGGATGCGCTCCTTGATGCACCGTCAGATCGATCAACTCCGCTGCCTTCCCCACGCCGCGGATCGCCGCTTCCTGAATCGGCTCACGCTCGCCCACCAATGTAATCACGCAACGGTTGTGATCGGCGTCCATCTCCCGATCCAGCAGGTACACGCCATCCATCTTCATGGCGTCGACGATGGCGTCTACCTTGGCTTTGTCCCGGCCCTCAGAGAAGTTTGGAACACATTCGACGAGTGTTGACATAAGCCAGAAGAATAGCTGGGTGGGTCGTAATGCCGCAACCTTGAAGACGCACGACCGCGAATCGGACGGGTTAGATCACGGTTGAAGTATGGTGGAAACGGTGGGACTATGGGACAGCTAAGGTCGACACAGCATGAAACCGAAAACATGGGAAAAGGTTGTACTACTTCTTCTCGTCCTGTATTGCCTCGACCTTGTTTGGAAGCTGGCACACTGGGGCGAATTGTCCGAGGGAGTCGCGTGGTGGGGAATCGCTTTAGGGTTGACCGTCCGCTTCGCCTTTATGGGTGGCCTAGTCTTTCTCTTGATACGAATGAGACGAGCAACCAAATCGAATAGCAAACCCTGACTACGTAGGACTTCTGTGAACCTCTGTGCCCTCTGTGGTTAAGGGTTTTGTGCTAACGGTGCCAGAACTTCCCAATCCCCAGCCTAACCTGCACCGTATTGATCCCACGATTCGGTGTCGCCAACCCAGCATTCGAAATGTGCAAATAACGAGCTTCTACACTCCACGCATACTTCCTGAATACATGCACTCCGAACGCCGCAGCCGAGGTAAAGTTCACATCGTTGCTGCCGGCGGGAACATCCTTGTTGGTAAACAGCGTCCCACCATTCAGCTCAAGATAGGGCGCCACCGCGCCCCGCGTGGCAAAGTCCCACTTCAATCCCAGCGGACTGAACCCTCCTCCATACGCCGTATTCGACTTCTGAAACACCATGAACACCGGTGTGGCATCCACCACGTACTCGAATCTACCCTTGAGAAAGCCCGGTCCGTGCGGCTGCGTCAGAATCCACCCATAGCGCACGCCCACATTCCACACCCCGGTGTCCGCCGTGCCACCCGGCACCGAGTGGCCGCCGCCCGTCCACACCTGAAGCTCGTTTCCACCTTCTTCCGGACGCGCCTGCGCCCAGCACAGTGAACCCAGCAACAGCGCCGCCGCAACCAGAAAGTTCTTCATGAAGCTGGCAAGATAGCAGGAAACTTTGCCAACTGCCAACTTTTCAGCGCAGCGCCTAAAGCTGCTCTAGCCCCGCAACCGCAGCAACAGGGCTGTCGCTTTACGGAACCAGGGGCGCTCGCGGCGGCGCTGGTAGGCTGGCATCGTGGGTTTCTTATCCAGAATGCGCTGCGCCCACTCGCGGGCTTCGGCAGGGCGCTTCTGGGACGCCAGGAAGCTGGCATAGTTGTAGTAAGTCTCTGATGCAGTCGAGATCTTCGTGACTTCGCGAAACAGACCCTCGGCCTTTTCCGCCTGGCCGGTGTTGGCATAGGCATGAGCCAGCAAACCGGCAGCGCGATGAAAGTCGTAGGTTGAGTTCTGCGACACAACGCGCTCCAGATCGCTGACGGCCGCTGCGAAGTCGCCCATCTCGACCTCGGCGATCCCGCGGCGGTAAAACGGGTCTGGGGAATCGGTGCGGGCGGAGATGGCCTTGTCATAGCACTGGCGGGCGCGTGCGTAATTCCCCTCCTCCAGGTACAAATCTGCCAGCTCTTCATAGTTGCCGGCCGACGGATTGTCGAGGATCGCGGCTTCAAGTTCGTGAATGCGCCTTCGGCGGGGAAAGACTTTAAACGATTGGCCCAGCAACCCAGCGTCAGGAATGACTTCGGCGGCAATGTAGATCAGCGCCCCAAGTCCCCCGAAGAAGATGATGATCCACAGCCAATAGCCGTCCGGGCGGCGGCGTATAAAGTGCACAATCGCCACCGCCTGAAGGATGATTCCCCAGGGAAAAAATAGGAAGATCAACGATCCCATGGTTTCATCGGACTATAGCATGGGAGGGCCGGAATCATGCGACCCGAGGCCGATGTTAGAATCAACTGTGGTGACCCCTTCCATCCGCCTGCTGGCCGCCGATATCGACGGCACTTTGCTCAATCCCCAACTCCAGATTTCCGACCCTGACATGGCAGCTTTGCGCCGAGCGCAAGAAGAGGGGGTCGAGATCGTTCTGGTTACAGGGCGGCGGCACAGGTTTGCCCTGCCGATTGCCCAGCAACTGGGATTTGACCTCTGGGTGATCAGCTCCAACGGCGCGGTCACGCGGTCGCTGGCGGGTGAAACGTTCCATCGCGACCTGCTGCCAGTAGAGGCTTGCCGCAGGCTGTGCGAGGAAATGCGCGAATTTCGCGGCAATACCGTGCTGACTTTCGACACCGAGGGCAAAGGCGCCATCGTACTGGAGCACATGCGCGAACTGAACGCCAGCATTCAGCGCTGGCTGGAGAAGAATCTGGAATACATCGATTTTGTGATTCCGCTGGAAGATTCCCTGACCCAGGATCCGGTGCAGGCCATGTTCTGCGGCCCGATCGCGCGTATGCATCAGGTGTTAGAGAGGCTGGCGGCCAGCGCAGTTGAAGAGCAATTTACTGTGCTCCGCACCGAGTATCCAGTGCGCGATCTCTCCATTGTTGACGTGCTCAATCGCGGATGCACCAAGGGCCACGCGCTCGAGCGTTGGGCCAATTTCCGCGCTATCCCCCGCGAACAGGTCATGGCCATTGGTGACAACTATAACGACATTGAGATGCTTGCCTACGCCGGATCGCCCTTTATCATGGGGAATGCATCAGAAGAGTTGCGGGCCAAGGGCTGGGCGGTAACCCTGTCGAACGCCGAGAACGGGGTCGCAGCCGCAATTGAGCAGGTTCTGGGACGGGCACGGGTGCAGGTTTAGTATGCGCAGCATCGAGAAATTCGTGGTGGTACTGGCCTTCCTGGCCGTCTCGGTCCGCGGTTTCACGGCGGATGTTGCCGTCCTGCGCAACGGGTTCTCCATCCGGCATGAGCGCCGGGAGGTCATCGGCGAGGTTACGCGGCTCTACATGAACAGTGACGGAAGCGGATATGTGGACGTTCAGAACTCCGAGGTTGACCACTTCGAGCAAGATCTGGCACCTGCTCCGGGGACCGCCGCACTGAAGTTGCCCGATGTGGTCGGCTCGGCCAGCCACCGCTATCATCTTGATCCCGATCTGGTGAATAGCGTGATCCGCGCAGAAAGCGGGTTCAACCCGAAGGCGGTGTCCCGCAAAGGAGCGATGGGCCTGATGCAACTGGAACCGCAAACGGCAGCGCAGTTGGGCGTGGCTGACCCCTTTGATCCCGCGACGAACGTCGACGGCGGCACCCGTTATCTGCGGGAGCTACTGGTCCGTTACAACTTTGATTTGATCAAGGCGTTGGCAGCGTATAACGCCGGGCCGCAGCGAGTGGAGCAGTATCACGGCGTGCCTCCTTATTACGAAACCCAGGCCTATGTGACCAGAGTGGTTCGCGACTTCAATCGCCAGAAGCTCGCGGAACAGAAAGCGGCGGCGATTAAGAAAGCAAGCGCACACAAGACGCAGCCTGCAAAGCCGACTCCATTGTCCCGCTAGCTTGCCGGCTTAACGACTTCGTTACCCAACCCAGCGTTGACCCTTCCTCCCCGTTCAGTTACCTTCAACAAGTGCCGGGCGTAGCGTCGTTTTCATTCCATCCATGAACAAATCGCGTGCCTTGATTTACGGAGTGGTTCTGGCCGTTCTGGCCGGACTGGTGTATCTACAATTCCAGCACTGGCGCACCTTCGATTGGGAGAAATTCCTCGACAACACTCGCGATGTGAGCTGGCGGCACGTCATGCACGGCGTGCTGTTTACCTATTTCGCCTATTTACTCCGCGCCTATCGCTGGAAGATTTTCCTCCGTCCAGTGCGCCGTGACGCCTCAACGCTAGGCCTGATTTCGCCCACGGTTGTAGGTTTCACTGGTCTGGCTTTGCTCGGTCGCCCCGGAGAACTGATTCGCCCCTACTTAATCGCGCGCCGGCTGAACCTGAGCTTTTCGTCGCAGTTGGCGGTGTGGATGGTCGAACGCATCTTCGACCTTGCCGCTTTTACTGTGCTCATGGTCGGTGGCATATTTCTTCCTACCAAGCTGCGGGCTTTTGCCCAGGCGCGTCCCGTTTATGACCACTGGCTGCATGTTTCGGGATACATGCTTTCGGCACTGGTGTTGGGATTGGTTGCCGTCACCCTGCTGATTAGCTATCGCGGTCCGAGTGTTGCCGATTGGGTGGAGTCCCGCTTCGCTCATCTAGCGAAAAATCTGGGACATCGGATTGCCCTGCGCATCCGCGAATTTGCCAGCGGGCTGAACACGATTCACGGCGTCTTCGCCCTACTTCAAATCTCCGTAGTGTCGGTGCTGATGTGGTGGATGATCGCCGTCAGCTATAAAGAAGTCACTCACGCTTACGGCGCGCCCATGCAGTTCATGAGCGTGACCAAAGTATTGTTGCTGATGGGCTCGAGCATGGTGGGATCGATGCTGCAATTGCCAGGCGTAGGTGGCGGAGCGCAACTGGCAACCATCGAAGTGCTCGACAAAGTGTTCGACGTGCCGCGCGAGTTGGCGGTAAGTTGCGGAATCCTGCTCTGGCTGATGAGTTTTGTGGCGATTGTGCCAGTCGGATTGCTGTTCGCTCATCATGAGCGGTTGTCCCTGCGAAAGGTGGCGGAGGAGAGCGAGAAGGCGGAGGCTGCGGTTTCCGAACCGACATGAGCGTGAGTTCCATCATCTACGTCATGTGGTTGGGGTTTTTGGCCATCTATTTTCTCCAGGGCGCCGTCACGGGCGCGTTGCGCAAACGACGCGGTCAGTCTCCGCGTGCCGTTTGGCCCATTCCTATTTGGGGCCGCCTATTGTGCCTACTTATCGGAGGCGGGTTCGCCGCCGCTGTCTTTGTGATCATTGGAAACTCGAGGTAGCAGCCGAGTACTCTTAAGTCTCGCGCAAAGACCAATCGCCGATGCCCTGTTACAATCTGTAGTTCAACTCCTAAGCCCCATGAAGTGTCCTTTCTGCGGATTTGCGAATGACAAAGTGGTGGATTCGCGCGAGAGCAAAGAGGCGGATTCCATCCGCCGCCGTCGCGAGTGCCTGAAGTGCGAGAAGCGCTTCACCACCTACGAACGCATCGACGAAATCCCCTACATGGTGGTCAAGAAAGACGGGCGGCGGGAGAAATTCGACCGTCAAAAAGTCCTCAACGGCCTGCTGCGCGCATGCGAGAAACGGCCCGTGCCGATCAGCAAGCTGGAACAGATCGTGAACGAAGCCGAGAGTTTTGTGATTGAATCAGCCGAACGCGAGCGCAAAACCAGCGAACTGGGCGAGCTGATCATGAGCCGCCTGCGCCGCTATGACAAAGTCGCCTATGTGCGCTTCGCTTCGGTGTACCTCGATTTCAAGGACGTGCAGGAATTCATGACCGAGTTGAAAGACCTGCTCAAGACTAAAGACGCGGCAGAACTGCGCACCAAGCCTGTGGTCAAGAATTGATGTCTGCAATCAAGTTGTATCGCGATTCTGCCGATAGATATTGATTAACGCTAGACAAGCTTATGGCCCACAAGATCACACTGATCCCCGGCGATGGCATCGGTCCCGAAGTATCCCGGGCAACCGTACGCATACTCGAGGCCACCGGCCTGAAGTTCGAATGGGAGACCTTCGCCGCCGGTGCCGAAGCCTTCGAGAAGTACCACGAATACATTCCCAAAGAACTGAGCGAGTCGATCGAGCGCACCCGGGTCGGTCTGAAGGGGCCGGTAACCACACCCGTCGGCGGCGGGTTTGCCAGCATCAACGTCACCCTGCGCAAGCAGTTTGAGCTGTACGCCAACTTCCGTCCCATCCGCAACCTGCCACACATTCCCACGCGCTATCCGCAGGTGGATCTCATCATCGTGCGCGAGAACACCGAGAGCCTGTACTCCGGCATCGAGCACGAAGTAGTGCCGGGTGTGGTCGAGAGCATCAAGATCATCACCGAAAAAGCCTCCACGCGCATTGCCAAGTTCGCGTTTGAATATGCCCGCAAGAATCAGCGCAAGAAGATCCACGCCATCCACAAAGCCAACATCATGAAGCTTTCGGATGGCCTCTTCCTGCGCTGCTGCCGCGATGTCGCCAAAGGTTTTCCGGAAATCACCTACGCCGAGCACATTGTCGACAACACCTGCATGCAGCTGGTGATGAACCCCTATCAGTACGACGTGCTTGTGATGGAGAACCTCTACGGTGACATTATTTCCGACCTGTGCGCCGCGTTTATCGGCGGGCTGGGCCTGGTACCCAGCGCAAACATAGGCGATCACTGCTCGATCTTCGAAGCCGTACACGGCTCAGCGCCCGATATCGCCGGCAAGAACATCGCCAATCCCACCGCGCTCATTCGCTGTTCCCTGCTGATGCTGCGGCATCTCGGCGAGTTCGAGGCGGCCACGAAGATTCGCAACGCCCTGGAAAAGGTCTATCGCGACCGCGACAAGCTCACGAAAGATGTCGGCGGAAAAGCCGGCACCTCGGAGTTTGCCGATTCAGTCATTGGAGCCATGGAAACGGGCGTGGCGCAACCCGCAAGTTAGTTCGCTTTCGACCTTCAGAAGATCATGAACTCCGTCTCGCCCCAACTGCGGATTTCCTGGATCAGAGTCGCCCTATCCCTGGCGATGACGGCCGCTCTTGCCATTCCCTCGCTTGCGCAGGATTTCAAGATCACGCTGCTCGGCACCGGCAACCCGCGCCCGGTGATGTCCCGCTTCGGACCGAGCATTTTGGTGGAAGCCGGAAAAGAGAAGCTGCTTTTCGATTGCGGACGAGGCGCCACCCAGCGTCTGTATCAACTGAAAATTCCCTTCACCGCAATCACCGGCCTCTTCCTTACCCACCTGCACTCTGACCACACCGTCGGCATCCCGGATCTGTGGCTGACCGGATGGGTCATGGGCCGCGATACTCCGCTTCCAGTGTGGGGTCCGAAAGGCACCAAGGCGATGATGAAGCATTTGCAGGAAGCGTACGCCTTCGATATCCACATCCGCCGTGACGTAGACACCAAGCTGCCCGGCGGGGGTGCGATGGTGATCGCCAAGGACATTCAAGAAGGCGTCGTCTATAACAAGAACGGAGTAAAGATCACAGCTTTTCTGGTCGATCACGGCGAGATCAAGCCGGCCTTTGGTTACCGTATCGATTATGCCGGCCATTCGGTCACGTTGTCGGGTGACACTCGTCCGTCCGAAAACTTGATCCGCTTCGCCCAGGGCACGGATGTTCTGATTCACGAGGTGATTGACGTAGCCGCATACGGCGATATGGCAAAGGGCGATACCTCGGATCAGGAGAAAAAGATCATCGAGCATCACACGACCGCCGAGCAGGCAGGAACTGTCTTCTCGAAAGTGAAGCCCCGGCTGGCGGTCTATTCTCACATCGTCCCGCCCGACGTTCCCGACGTCGTCCCGCACACTCGAAAGACCTACGATGGTCCGCTGGAGGTCGGGGAGGATCTGATGAGTATCGAGATTGGGAGCGCGATTACGGTGCACCGTCCGGCGAGGCAAGCCTGCGCGCCACCACTTCCGCGTTGACGAAGTCTCGCATGATTGAGTAACATCCTCTGTTCTTTTGTTCTTAATATTCTTATAGTTGTTAAGGATTTGAGGGGGATGGCGCACTCATCAAGGCGGACAGGTGTGGTTCTCTTCCAGTTGGGCGGGCCCGACTCGCTGGAAGCCATCGAGCCATTTCTTTTTAATCTCTTCTGCGACCCCGACATTATTGACTTCCCTTTTGCCCGCATCGGGCGCAAACCCCTGGCCAAACTGATTTCCAGCACCCGCGCGCGCAACGTCCAGCATCATTACGCGGTGATTGGGGGCGGTTCGCCGATCCGGCGGTTTACCGAGCAGCAGGCGAGGACTTTGCAGTTGCGGTTGAATGAATCAGGAATCGACGCCCGCTGTTTTGTGGCTATGCGCTACTGGCATCCGTTTACGGCCGAGGCGATTGAGCAGGTTCGGGCGGCGCAGTGCGATGAAGTGGTGCTGCTGCCGCTGTATCCACATTACTCCTGCACGACGACGGGCAGCAGTTTGAACGAGTGGCGGCGGCAGTTTCAGGATCCAGTCCCGGTTTATTGCGTTGATCCGTTCTATCGCCATCATCTTTACTTGGACGCGCTAGCCGAGAAGATCGAAGAGACGCTGGCACGCTTTCCCGATCCTCGCCGGGCGGAGTTGGTGTTCAGCGCGCACAGCGTTCCAATGTCCGTAATCGAGAAGGGTGATCCATATCAGCGCCAGATTGAAGAAACTGTGGAACTCGTGATGCGGCGAGCTGGATGGGCCAATCGCCATCGCCTCTGCTACCAGAGTAAGGTTGGCGCCAGCAGATGGTTGCAGCCTTCCCTGCATAAGACGTTGCGCGCGCTGGCGGCGGAAAACGTGCGCGAAGTCTGCATTGTTCCAATTTCTTTTGTCTCCGATCACTTGGAAACGCTGGGCGAGATTGATCATGAAGCCCGCCACGAAGCGACGACGCTCGGGATCACACAATTCGAAATGACGCCGGGATTGAATAATTCGCCGATCTTCATTTCAGCGCTCGCGGATTTAGTGGAAACTGCGATTGGTGTAAATTTGAAGCAACCGGAAGGCGGCCAGTTGGTTGCCGCGGATTGAAGTTTAGCTTGTAGGTCCTAAATAAAGGTTCGGCAATCATAATTGCCGCTGCGAAAGGTTAAAGACGGATGGCAGACGAATCCGCCAAAGGCATTCTCGGGCACCTTCCGCCCTTGCCGCGGCCGGCGCTCAACAATTCGGTGATTGGCATGGAGCAGGCCTATCGTCAACGCAAGGGCCTGCAGCTGCTTTCGGACGCGGATATCGAAGCGCTGAAAGCGGGTCAGCCGATGGCATGGGAAGTCGGCGGAGCAGCGCCTGCAGCGCCAGCGCCCGTTGCTCCGGTTGCTGCGGCGCCAGTGGCCGCAGCTCCGCCAGCGGCTGCTTCAGGCAACATCAGTGCAGAAGTCGCAGGCTGGGTCGCAAAAGGAAACAAATGGAGCAAGTCCACCATCGCCGCGGAGCAAGCCCGACGCGAACGCAAGGCATTGCCGGCCCTCAACGAATTCGAGATCGCCGCCTTGCTGGGAGAGGCTCCCGCAGTAGCGGCTCCGGCTGCCGCCGCTCCTGTAACCGCAGCACCTGTTGCTGCGGCTCCCGTCGCGGCATCAGCCAACATCAGCGCGGAAGTCGCCGGCTGGGTCGCGCAAGGAAAGAAGTGGAGCAAGTCCACCATCGCTGCAGAACAGGCACGTCGCGGACGCAAAGGGTTACCTGTTCTAAATGACTCCGAAATCGCCGCTTTGCTCGGTGAGCCCCCAGCTACGGCTCCAGCGGCGTCCGCACCTGTGGCCGCTGCAGCAGCTCCACGTGCTGCAGCTCCGGCCATGGCCTCATCCGCTGCGGCCTCGGTTGCGCGCAGCGGGGCATCCACAAGTTATGTAGGTACACCCGCAGTGGGAACTTCGAAAGCCGCAGCCGCCGGAGGCGTTGCGTCGATCGGGCCCGAAGACAACGAAATCAATCGCGCTCGCCGTCGGCTGGTTTGGGCAACCGTTGCAGCATTTCTTACCGCCTGGCTACTGGCCTTCTTCCGATTCTTTCTTCCACGCACTTTGTTCGAACCGGCAACCAGTTTCAAGATCGGCTATCCCGAAGAATACGGGTTAGGCGTAGACACCAAATTTCAACAGAAGTATCGCATCTGGGTGGATCGCACCCCTGACCGCATTTTTGTGATCTACGCCCGCTGCACTCACCTGGGATGCACGCCCGACTGGAAACCCAGCGAGAACAAGTTCAAATGTCCGTGCCACGGCAGCGGATATGACAGCGAAGGCGTGAACTTCGAAGGCCCGGCGCCGCGTCCCATGGACCGTGCGCACATTGAAACCGCGCCCGATGGTCAGATTCTGGTGGACGTCTCGCGCCTCTATCAGTGGCCCAAGGGACAGCCTACGCAGTTTAACGATGATGGAGCATTTTTGCGGGCATAGAGAAAAGCTTAACCACAGAGGACACAGAGTTCCACAGAGCTTCACTAAGGAATATTCACGATGGCGGAAGACAACAGCAACGGAAAGAACGGCAACCGGGTCGGGCTGCTGCAACGGGTCAAGGCCGGCGTCCAGGAAGACGTTCAGTCGCTCAAGACTGACATGCCGGCCAAGGCCAAGGAGCAGGTTGAAGGCCTGAAAGATCCGACCAAGACCCAGGTCTTTACCTCGATCTTTCGCCATAAGCATGATGACACTCCGCGCAACCGCGCGCTGGGCGTGCTGTCCAACGTATTCCTTCATCTGCACCCCGCCAAAATCAATCGCGACGCAGTGCGTTACAGCTATACCTGGGGCATGGGCGGGATCACGTTCTACCTCTTCATTGTTCTGACCTTTACCGGTGTGCTGTTGATGTTCTATTACCATCCCACGAAAGTTCAGGCCTTCCGCGACGTCTTGTATCTGGAGCACGACGTTCCCTTCGGCAAGCTCCTGCGCAACATGCATCGCTGGGCCGCACACTTGATGGTCATCGCGGTCTGGCTGCACATGTTCCGCGTATTCCTGACCGGATCGTACAAGAAGCCCCGCGAGTTCAACTGGAACATCGGAGTCCTGCTGCTGGTATTCACGCTTCTGCTTTCTTTTACCGGCTACCTGTTGCCCGACGATCAACTGGGATTCTGGGCCGTCACTGTGGGCACGAACATGGCACGCGCCACGCCCATGCTGGGCCACGAAGGTCCATTCGGAAAGATGATGGGCATGACGCCCTATAACGACGTGCGCTTCGGGCTGCTTGGCGGCTCGATCGTGGATGCGAACGCACTGCTCCGGTCTTATATATGGCATTGCATCGGCATTCCGATTGTGGCGTCGGTGCTGATGATTGTTCACTTCTGGCGGGTGCGGAAAGATGGCGGCATCTCCGGCCCCGCACAGGTGATGCTCACGGCCGAGGGAGACAAACCGCGGCGGCAAGTGTAGGGCCTTCGGAGACATTATGGATTGGAAACAACTTTGGGAGATCTGCTCCGCGCCTGACAATGTGCCCATTGTCGGCATGATTCCATTGCTGATCTTCTACTGCTACCTGGCGTGGAAGCAGGCCAAAGCCAACGATGATCTCATCGGCGAACTGGAAACCAATCCGGCACTGGCCAAAACCCACCATCGCAAGAGCTGGCCGTTCCGTCCGGGATGGCAGAAGGAAGTCCACGTTTGGCCGTTCCTGCTGCGCATCGAGTTTCTGGCTACCATGATCGTCACCATCATTCTGATGGTGTGGTCGATCACGCTGTACGCGCCGCTGGAAGAACCGGCGAATCCCAACTTAACCATGAATCCGGCGAAAGCCCCGTGGTACTTCCTCGGCTTGCAGGAAATGCTGGTGTATTTCGATCCGTGGATTGCGGGCGTGGTGATGCCGACGCTCATCATCATCGGCCTGATGATCATTCCCTACATCGACACCAATCCGCTGGGCAGTGGTTATTACACCTGGAAGCAGCGCAAGTTCGCCATTGGCACGTTCCTGTTCGGCTTCATCATCCTGTGGGTTTCGATGATCATCATCGGCACATTCATTCGCGGCCCGGGTTGGCAGTGGTTCTGGCCGGGACAGACCTGGGACCACAATCGCTTGATTTATGAAGTAAACCGCGACTTGCCCGACTTGTTCGGGATCGCATCCAACGCGGGCAAAGCAATCTTCGGCGCCATCGTAGTCGGTGCGTACTACGTGCTCGGCGGATTTGGGGTGCATGCATTCTTTCGTCGCTATAACCCGAAAGATTACAAGCGCATGAGCCTGCTGCAATATTCGCTGATGCAGTTCTTTCTGCTCACCATGGTGGCGCTGCCGCTGAAGATGTTGCTGCGCCTAGGATTCAACATCAAGTACGTATGGATTACACCGTGGTTTAACGTGTAAAACCGTCGTTGGTCCTCGGTCGCAGGTCGTTGGCAAAACCCAACCCGAACGACTGACGACGAACGACCAACGACTGTCTGGGAGAATGCATTGCCTGAACAACCGATTCCGGAGCAAGATCCGGTAGTCACCAAGTCGTACGCGCTGCACTATGTGCTGGCCATGGTGATCCTTATGGCCACTCTGTTCTGGGCGCTATGGGACGAGGCCCTCGGCCAGCGCCCGTGGAAGGCCTTCCAGAACGAATGGAAGCAGCGCTACACCGCATTCCTCGACAAGACCCAACCGAAGTCCCAGAGCGAAGTAAAGGGTGTTCAGACTACACCTGAATATCAACAACTCGACCAGGTGTACGAGCAGGCGAACGCGGCAGCCAAACCGCGCAAGGAAGAACTCCAGAAACAAATTACCAACCTCAGCGCCCAGATCCTTGCTGTGCAGAATGTCTTCACCGACCGGCGCGCCTACGTCAATGCTCTCAACTATCAGATGGAGACGGACACCAGCGCCTCCGGCAAGGCCAGCAAGCGCAAAGAGATAGACGATTACAAGCAGAAGCCCGCTTCCGTAGAATTTCCCGACGGCCACAAAGAGCAATACAACTACGCCCAACTCGAAGAGAAATACAACGCGCTGAAAGACGAACGCACCAAGCTGAACGCGGAGCTCGGCGATGTGCTGAAGCCGGTAACTGCGGCCAGCACGGCTATGTCGGCCTACATCAACGAGCACATGGTCGATCTCACGCCCAGTCAGCTCGAGGGTCTGATTAAGAAGACCAAAGAGTGGGACCCGAAGATCGTCCAGATCAATGTGGCGGAAGCCAACATCGTGGACCGCTGCGAGTCCTGCCACATGGGCATTCGTGAGCCGCTTAAGCTAACGGCCGCGTCCATGTCCGCGAAAGGCGCCAAGAAACCCGACGAGTACGCCAACGCTTTCGTCAGCCATCCTGAACCGGAACTGCTGAAGATGCACGATCCCGACAAGTTCGGGTGTTCCCCATGCCACCAGGGCAACGGACGCGCCACCACCAGCGAGGAAAAAGCCCACGGAAACTACGAACACTGGCTGTGGCCGATGTATCCCAAAGAAAACGCCGAAGCCGGCTGCCAGACCTGCCATTCCGCGGACATGGTCCTGATCAGTGGTGAGGTCGGATGGACCATCAGCGAAGGCAAAGACCTGTTCCGGCAAAAAGGCTGCATGGGCTGTCATCGCTACGAGGGCTACGATAAAGAACCCGAGGACCTGAACACCGTCAGCCAGCAAATCAAGCAACTCGAGCAAGCGAAGAAAGACAACATTAAGGAAGCGGCGGACCTCATGAAGCAGGCCGACACCGCCGCCAGCAATGAGGAAGCCAACCAACTCAACGACAAGGCCGTCGCCCTCAAAATCGCAAACTCCAAGATGGACGGTCGCATTCAGCAGTTGGATTTCCAGTCGCACAGCCTCTTGCAAGACACCAAGAAGGTCGGACCCAACCTAAAAGACGTCCGGCTCAAGCTGAACAAGAACTGGATTCCGGTTTGGCTGAAGAAACCGACCGATTTCCGCCCGACCACCAAGATGCCGAATTTCCGCCTGAGCGATCATCAGATCCAGGCAATCTCAGCCTTCATCTGGCAATCAGCTTTCACCGACGCCCTGCCCAAACAGAAACCCGGCAACGCAGAACATGGCAAAGAATTGTTTGAAACCCGCGGATGCCTCGCGTGCCACTCCATCGGGGAAGGCGACCAGATGCAGGGCGGCACATTCGCCGCCAACCTCAGCCGCGAAGGCGAGAAGGCCAACTACGATTACCTCGTCCGCTGGATTCACAACGCCCGCCAGCGCACGCGCCCCTACTGTCCGCTCGAGAAGAAGGACATCGGGCCGGAGGATTACGCCAAGAAGGGACTTCCCTATCAGTGGGACCTGGAGCACAGTCAATGTCCCAACGACGGTCACGAACTGCAGGTGCAAAACATGACCGTGATGCCGAGCCTGCGCCTCCCCGTCGAAGACACCCAGGACATCGCCAGCTTTTTGATGACGCAGAAACATCAAGAACCCTCCGCCTATGCTGACGCGTCATACATGGACGATCCCAAACTTAGAGACGAGGGCAAAAAGTGGGTTCGCCACTACGGCTGTGCCGGCTGTCACGAAATTTCCGGATTCGAAGATGAAGGCCGCATCGGAACCGAGCTGACCTACGAAGGCAGCAAGCCGATCGAACGGCTCGATTTCGCGCTTTTCACTGAGGCCGCGCAGCGCGGTACCACAGAGCCGATTACCGACAAGGAAGATCTACAGCGGCTGCCAGACGGGCCGGCGAAAGGCCCGTGGTACGACCACAAAGGATTCTTCGAACACAAACTGGCGGAACCCAACGTTTACGACAAGGGCAAGACCAAGTCAGAAACCGAAGCCCTGCGCATGCCCAATCTGCACTTGAATCAGGAGCAGATTCGCGCATTGACAACTTTCCTGCTGGGAAGCGAGGAGAATTCCCTGCCCTCCAACTACCAGTACAAACCGGGCGATGCGCGTCGCGACATCCAGGACGGATGGTGGGTGGTCAAGAAGTACAACTGCATGGGCTGCCATCAATTCATCCCCGGACAGAAAACCGTGCTGATGGGACTGCCGCAGTACCGGGAGAACCCCGAGCAGTTGCCGCCGAAACTTCTGACCGAGGGCGCACGCGTCGATCCCGAATGGTTGCGGCGTTTCCTGTCAAATCCCTCGTTGAGCGAGACCGACACGAACCGCAACGGAGTGCGTCCCTATCTGAAAGTGCGGATGCCGACGTTCTCCTTCTCTGCCAACGAACAGCGCAAGCTGGTGCGCTTCTTCCAGGCGCTTTCGCAGCAGGCCATGCCGTACGTTCCCGAGCCTGTCCCTACGCTCACCGCCAAAGAAACGGAAATGGCGCGCAGTTTGTTCTCGAGCACCGCAGCACCTTGTCTGAAGTGCCACGCTACCGGCGATCCCCAGCATGACAAGATCGCCACCGCGCCCAACTTCCTGCTGGCCAAGGAGCGCCTGAAGCCCGACTGGGCAGAGCGCTGGGTGCTCGATCCACAGGCCATCAGCCCAGGAACGTCGATGCCCTCAGGATTGTTCCGCCGCGACCACGGACAATGGGTCTTTGCCGGCCCGACGCCGCCGTCGTTCCAGGGATACGAGAAAGATCATTCCAAGCTCTTGGTGGACTATATTTTCCAACTCACGCCCGAGGAGCAACGCCGGGTAGCCGCGTCCATGGGGCGACCGCAGGCTTCGAATCGGGCGCCAACCATCCGCAAGCCGACCACCACGGCAGCAAGCGGCGGTTCGCGATAGAATGGTGGGTTCGTAAGACCGCCTTTTAGGCAGCAAGCTCGGCAGCGGTCGTGTGGGCGTCCCGCCCGCACTTCTTTTGGGACGAGAAACTTGAATTCAGATTTTCAATTCCTTACGAAAGGTTGACATCATGAATAAGAAGACATGGGTTTCACTGCTGACCTTACCTTGCCTGGGCCTCGGACTTCTGGCGGGCTGCAGCAAGAAAGAGGAAGCACAACCAGCCGCCGCGCCAGAGGCGGCCGCACCCGCGGCAGCAGCCGCCACACCCATTGATCCCGCCACCGTGGCCAGTGTAACCGGCACCGTGAAGCTGGATGGCGCAGCCCCCAAAGCGGCCAAGATCGACATGAGCCAGGACGCCGCCTGCAAGGGCGCGAACTCGGCCGAGACCATCGTCGCCGATGGCGGCAATCTCGCCAATGTTTTCGTTTACGTAAAAGACGGTCTCGGAACCCGCACCTTTGATGTTCCAACGACCGCCGTCACCATCGATCAGCAGGGCTGCAAGTATCATCCCCACGTGCTGGGCGTCATGACTGGTCAGAACATCAGCATCAAGAACGACGACCAGACCACGCACAACATTCACCCCACCCCGCAATCCAACCGCGAGTGGAATGAATCGCAACCGCCGAATGCCACGCCCATCCAGAAGACCTTCGCGCGCGAGGAAATCATGCTGCCGGTGAAGTGTAACCAGCACCCGTGGATGCGTATGTACATCAACGTGGTCAAGAGCCCGTTCTACTCAGTCACCGGTCCTGACGGGAAGTACGAACTCAAGGGCCTGCCGCCCGGAACGTACACCATCGCCTTCGTGCAGGAAAAACTGGGCGAACAAACCCAGCAAGTCACCCTGGCCGCGAAAGACAGCAAGACTGTGGACCAGAGCTTTAAGCAGCAATAGTTGGGTGAAGGGGGACGGGCGAGTCGCCCGTCCCCACATCAACAAGCTACCTTCACGCCGAGGAGTCACCTCTGAACGGCCTTGCGATGCCGTACAATCGTGCTCACCACCGCTTTGCCATCTTCACGGCGGGCGCGACTTTCTGCTTGCTCATCGCCGGTGCCCTGGTCACCAGCAACGACGCCGGACTCTCGGTGCCGGACTGGCCCACTTCTTTCGGATCGCTTTACAAGATTCCACACATGATCGGGGGTGTGCGCTTCGAACATACTCACCGCATGATTGCTGAATTCGTGGGTGTGCTGACCGTCGTTCTCGCCATCTGGACGTGGCGCGTCGACAAGCGGCGCTGGATTAAAGCCCTGGCAGTTGGCGCCTTGGGAACCGTCGTTGCCCAGGGAGTGTTGGGCGGGTTGACAGTGCTGTTTTATCTGCCACCGTTAATCTCTTCAGCACACGCGGCGCTGGCGCAGACTTTCTTTTGTATCGCTGTCGCCATCGCAGTCTTCACCGGACGTCGCTGGGTGGAAGAGGTTCCTGAAGTCGAACTCGATTCGCGCCGGCCCAGTCTGATCACTCTGACCCTGCTGTCGATTTTGGTGCTCTACGTGCAGCTCATCCTCGGTGCAATGTTTCGCCATCACGGAATGAGTTGGTGGCCGCATGTGGTGAATGCGCCGGTGGCGGCGCTGGTGCTCACCTGGACAGCAGTGCGGGCGCTGGCCGTGTACGCGAGGATTGAAGCGGTGCGGCGGCCGGCGATCCTGCTGCTGGGTTTACTGATCACGCAACTTTGCCTCGGCTTCGTCGCATTTTTGACTCGGGTGGCGTGGGGCCGTGACGCGGTGCAGCCAGAATTGCCCATGGTCATATCAACCGTGGCCCACGTTGCGGTCGGCGCGCTGCTGCTCGCAACCGCCGTGGTGTTGGCGATCCAGGTGTGGAGGCACGTACCAGTGGCCTTTGCCGAGCGAGTGCCGGAGGGCGGGCGGAGAGTGGTAGCCGCTTAAACGTTGTCGGAAAAAGCGGTACGGTAGAATGTTCTGTGGCGTCCACAACCCCCACCATCTCATGCGACTCGGCTCGCCCATCTACCGGCCCTGCGGCCATTTCCGTTCAAGACCTGGTTCATCGCTACCAAGAACGCACCGCCCTTGATGGCGTCTCCTTCGACGTGCAACCAGCTGAGCTGTTCGGCCTTCTGGGCCCGAACGGCAGCGGCAAGACAACTCTCTTCCGAATTCTTTCCACGCTGATGATTCCAGCCGGCGGTCGCGCAACCATTCTTGGATTCGACGTAGCCCGCGATGCGAACCCTGTGCGCCGTCACATCGGTGTGGTCTTTCAAGCGCAGAGTATCGACGTGAAACTGACAGCTGCGGAGAATCTGTGGCATCAAGGGCATCTTTACGGCTTGCGGGGGGCCGCGCTCAAGGCGCGCATACGCGAGATGTTGGAGCGTGTGGGTTTGGCGGATCGTGCCAACGAAAAAGCTGAGACCTTTTCGGGAGGCATGCAACGACGCCTCGAACTAGCCAAAGGGCTACTGCATCACCCCAGCGTTTTGCTGCTCGATGAGCCAACCACAGGGCTCGACCCCGGCGCCCGCCGCGATCTGTGGCAGTATTTGGCGATCCTGCGAGAGCAAGAAAAAGTCACGGTCCTGGTGACTACCCATTTGATGGAAGAAGCCGAGCGTTGCGGTCAGCTGGCAATATTGAACGTAGGAAAAGTCGTGGCTCTGGGCACGCCGAACGAATTGAAACAAGAAATTGGCGGCGACGTGATTGTGCTCGAAGCCCGTGACCCCGAATCCTTGGCTCAACGTGTGCAGCAGCGATTTCATCTCGAGGCACAGGTGCTGCAGGGCAAAGTTCGACTGGAGCGCGAGCACGGCCATCGTTTCCTTACCGAAGTGGTGGAAGCATTTCCAGGAGAGATTGACGCGGTCTCGGTCAGCAAGCCGACACTCGAAGACGTGTTCATTCGCCGCACCGGGCACAGGTTCTGGACGGAAGGAACCGAAGGACCGCAGCCGTAAGGTTTTCTTTGCGCACTTAGCGGAACCTTTGCGATCTTTGCGGTAAAGGCTTTTAGCAGTGCAACGACGAAGGGGGTCAATAAATCGATGATGCTGCTGCTTTCAATCGTGTTGGGAATCGTTCCGCTGCTGGGGATCGCGTGGACCGTAATGAACGGCACCGTAACCACCGTAGACGGTTTGTTCCTGAGCCTGATCCTGCTGAGTCTGTCGGGCATCCTGTTCTTGAATACTTACATCGAGCTTCGCAAGAGATTCGCGAAACCCGCCGCCACTCCACCGCAGGAGCGTAAATAAGATGGTGACGCGCGCGGCAACCTTACCAGTTCCGATTTCCGCGGGCGTTGCCCTCCCCTCCTTCACCCTGTGGTGGCGTGAGATCGTTCGCTTCTACCGCCAGCGCAGCCGCGTAGTGGGTGTCATCGCCTCGCCTCTAATTTTCTGGGTGGTAATCGGCTCCGGTTTTGGCAGTTCGTTTCGCTCCGGCAATGCCCCCGGACAGCAGCATTATCTAAACTACTTCTATCCCGGCGCGCTGATCATGATCGTCCTGTTTACCTCAATTTTCACCATGATGTCAGTCATCGAAGATCGCAAAGAGGGATTTCTGCTGTCGGTGATGGTGGCCCCGGTACCACGCTCGGCAATCGTGCTCGGCAAAGTGCTGGGGGGAACCACGCTCTCAGCCATCCAGGGATTGATATTCCTAGCATTCGCTCCGCTAGTTGGTGTCAGGATGGGCGTCAGCGACTTCTTGCTGGTGACGCTGGTAGTGTTTCTGGTTTCGTTTGCCCTCACGGCTTTAGGATTCGCCATCGCCTGGCGCATGGATTCGACCCAGGCCTTTCACGCGATCATTAATCTGTTTCTGATTCCTTTGTGGCTGCTGTCGGGCGCCATGTTTCCGTTGTCGGGCGCCTCAGGATGGCTGGCATTAGTGATGCGGGCGAATCCGCTGACCTATGGCGTCGAAGCGCTACGCGGGTTGCTCTTCCCCGCAAGCCCAACGCTGACTTCCCTACCGGTGTCGATGACGGCGCTCGGCGCATTCGCAGCCGCCATGTTTGGATTGTCTTTCTTTATGGTAAATCGACGTACCACGAGGCCCGCGGCGTGATTCCCGAGCAATACACCTACTTTCCCGCCCTGATCGCTAGTTTGAACGGAGCCAGCGCGGTTCTGTTGCTGATTGGCCGCAGCTTGATTATGCGCGGCAAAGTCGCCGCCCATCGCGCTTGCATGATCGCCGCCGTGGTTTTCTCCGGATTGTTTTTGACGTGCTACCTGTATTTTCATTATCGCGTTGGCGACATCCGTTTCCTCGGCGACCATTTTTGGCACACGGTTTATCTGATCGTCCTTATCCCTCATGTCACGCTGGCGATCGTGATCGTCCCCTTGGTCGCGATCACGCTTTCTCGCGGATTACGGGAACGATACGATAAGCACCGCGCCATCGCGCGCTGGACGTGGCCGCTATGGATGTACGTCAGCGTAACCGGCGTACTCGTATACTTCATGCTGTACCGGTGGTTCCCGCACAGCTAGGTTGCGGGTCTTCCCGTCGCCCAACGGCCATTTGATTATGCCCATCGTGAGACTGAAGATCGACGTTTCCGGCACGGTGGGCGACGAAGCCTGGCGCGGCATCCAGCAGTTCGACCAGATCCAGAGTGCCCAGTTCGGGCCAAAGTTCGGATCGAGCGGCCCTTGCAAGCATCCGCCGAACGCTCCCCACGCCAAGGGAGAATGGATCGGCGCCGAAATCAAGCTACAGACGCCGCTTCTGGCGCAGTACGCCGTCTCGCGCTACCTGGAGCAGGATCGTGTGCTGGACGCCGACGTAGAGGAGTAGCACCGCCGGCTCTGCTATATTTCCAGTGGCTCCCATGTCAGCTTCCCCCAACCCCGAAATCCAATCTGCTTCGACTGACGAAGCTCCCGCTTCGAAGCCCCGCCCCCGCATGTCCACCCGCAATCGTCTGCTGTTCTTTGCCACCGGGTGGCTCATCGTCCTCATGCCGTTTCTGTTCTGGTGGAACACCTGGTTCGGACGCCAACTCTCCGATAAGCAAATCGCCGAGTACCTCCAGGACGAAAAGCACCCCCGCCACATTCAGCATGCGCTGGTGCAATTGGGCGAGCGCATGAGCCGCGGCGATGTCAACATAAAGCAGTGGTATCCCGATGCCGTGCGCCTGGCGAACCATCCCGTGGAAGAAGTGCGCAACACCGACGCCTGGGTGATGGGGCAGGACACCTCCGGCGCAGGTTTTCATGAAGCTTTGCTCAAGATGCTCGGTGATCCATCACTCACCGTGCGCGGGAACGCGGCCCTGTCACTGGTGCGCTTCGGCGATGCCAGCGGACGCCCCCAGATCATCGAACTGCTGCGGCCCGCTGATGTAAGCGCCACCCAGCCCGGGACCGTGATCGACACCAGCACCGTGGGCACCGCGATTCACCAGGGCGGAATGATCGCCAAGCTAAAGGCGGAGAATCAGACGGTCGAGGTTCGTTCGCCCATCAGCGGACGTCTGCGCGAGCTATCCGCTCCCACCGGACAGGCGGTGAAAGCCGGCGACAAGATTGCTGTTGTCGACCCCAGTACCGAACAAGTCTGGGAGGCGTTGCGTGCGCTTTACCTGATTGGCCAACAGGAAGACGTTGCCGCCATCCGGCCGTACGATCGTGACCTGCCCGACATCCCGGACCGGGTACGTCAGCAAGCCCAGGCCACCGAGGAAGCCATACGGCAGCGGGCAGCGAAATAGTTAGCTCGCAACCCTGCGAGTCATCTCGTTCGACCGCACGTTTCCCATGAAGTGTGATTGCAGCCGCTGAGCGCATAGCTCGCCGCACACATGCAGCGTACCTTCTCGCTTGGCAATGTCCTCATCCCAGGGCGCCAGATACAAAACCGGACGGTTAAACTCACCGAACGAGGTCCACATCAGCCACCAGCGATCGTTCATTTGCCGTATTTGTCCGCAGTTGGGTCCGGCACAGCGCTCAAGGGTTTCCATGGATTCTCCACCTTCCGGCCCAGAGTTTCGCCGGCCCGGTCAATCATTCTAGCCCAAGTCGTCACTTGTAGATTAGATACTTCTGTCTCATTTGTTGAAATTTGTCCAGGCGCTCCTGCCAATCTGCCGCGATTCGCCGCGGATCCTCCCCCGCCGAAATCCCGTCATACACCGACTGGTTGACCACCAGTTCCATCATCCGCTCCATATGGAATGGCTCCGGATAGAGTTTATGCAAGGCCGAAGCCAGTTCTACCCCCAACTCCGGAGCGTCAACGGCATTGCGGTCGGTCAATAGAATGTTAACTCCTTCGCAGTTCTGGCCTGAGTAATTGCTGGCGCTGGGGGTGAAGCTGGCCGGCACGAAACGCACACCGGAGATGTTGCGAGCGTTCAAGTATTGCGCCAGCTCGCGCGCCTTGATCCAAGGAGCTCCCAGCAACTCGAACGGAGTGTCCGTCCCTCTGCCGACCGAAACATTCGTTCCCTCGACCAGCGCCACGCCGGGATACAACGCGGCTTCCGTCAGGTTCCGCAGGTTGGGCGAGGGATTGACCCACGCCAGCCCGGTCGAATCGTACCAGTCGCCACGCATCCACCCTTCCATGGGGATCACGGTCAGACGCGCATTGATGCCGCGCTCGCTGTTGAACAGCTTGGCCAGTTCGCCCATGGTCATGCCATGACGCACCGGAAGCGCAAAGTAGTTGGTAAAGCTTTCGTTGCCGGGATCGGTCAACGGCCCCTGCACAAATGACCCCGTGATGGGGTTAGGCCGGTCGAGAACGACAATCTCGATCCCCGCTTTCACCGCCGCTTCCAGGAAATATCCGAGCGTGGTCTCGTAAGTGTAGAAGCGCGCGCCTGCGTCCTGAATATCGACGACAACCGCGTCGAGGGTTTTCAGAATCTCAGGCGACGGCCGCCGCGCCGCGTCCGCCCCCCCGTACACGCTGTAAACCGGGACCCCCGTGACCGCGTCTTTTGAATTTGCAATGTCGGTGGTGTCGAGCGTTCCCGTCACTCCATGCTCGGGGCTGAAAATAGCATTCAGAGAAATCCCCGGCGCCTGGGCCAGAACATCGACAGTGCGGCGTCCCCGAGAATCGACTCCGGTCTGGTTAGTCAGCAAACCGATTCTCTTCTTCCCTTCCTTTGCTCGCATCTGCTCGAAATCATGCGACTCAAGCACGTCAATTCCGGTGCGGACCATCCCGTTTCGCACTGCAACCCGCCGCGCGGCGGTTTGCGCCTCGTTGTATCCAGTAATGCTCTTCCAGTGCAGCTCGTCTGTCTCTGTGACGCTGAGTGACAACTCCGCCGCCACTGCCGTCGCAACTTTCGCGCGCAGCGCCACCGCAGTTCCCTTCCCTCGCGGATGCACCGCATTCGTCAGCAGGATGATGAAGGTGCGGGTAGTGGGATCAATCCACATTGAAGTCCCAGTGAACCCCGTGTGTCCGAAACTTCCCACCGGCAGGAGGTCGCCGCGATTGCTGGAGAAAGGCGAATCGATGTCCCAGCCAAGTCCGCGCAACACCTGTGCCGTTGGCGGCTGTTGCGGAGTGGTCATTTTCTCAATCATCAACGGAGACAACACACTGCCGCCGTTGAGCAGAAACTGGGCAAACTTTGAAAGATCGTCCGCCGTCGAGAACACCCCCGCGTGTCCGGCCACTCCGCCCATCCGGCGCGCAGTAGGATCGTGAACGATTCCGCGCAGCATGTGGTTCTGTTCATCAAACTGGGTGGGAGCAACCTTCATCAACCATGACGGCGGCGGCAGAAACCGGGTCTGGGACATCCCCAAAGCTGAAAAGATATGCTGCCGGCAATACTGGTCCAGCGACATTCCAGAAACCCGCTCCACCAGCGCACCGAGCACGATGAAGTTGACGTCGCTGTACAGAAACCGCGAGCCCGGCGGGTCAATCGGCTTCTCCGCATACGCCATTTGCAGCGCCGCCTCGCGTCCCTGCCAAGGCTGTGCCAAGTCGAGGTCTTCGGGCAATCCCGAGAAATGCGTGAGCAGTTGCCGAATGGTGACATCTTCTTTGCCATTCTGACCAAACTCAGGCAAATATTTTGCCACCGGCTCGTTGACGCGGATGTCGCCCTTCTGCACCAGTTGCATCACCGCCACCGAGGTCGCCACAACCTTGGTGAGCGAAGCGATATCAAACGCCGTGTCCACAGTCATGGCTTCGCGCCGCGGCTCCAGCGAGCGATTGCCGAACGCCTTGCGATACACAACCTGCCCGTCATGCCAGACCAGCAAGACCGCTCCGGGAACCTGGCCATCCTGGATAGCGTCTTCAACAATGGAATCAAGCGAGCCAAGCCGGGGAGTCGAGGCGGCCGCTCTTCCTGGCCGCGTGGACGCCGCTGCGTGTGGAAGCGCAAGCATCATCGCCAGCATCGCGAGAACCTGCCGGCAGGGCCGCGAATTGTTTCTAATTAGACGGATACTTTGACTCTACACAACCCCACCGCGCTTGCTCAACAAACTCAAGCAAGGGGTACCGTTTGTGCTACAGGGCGACGACGTCGATCACCCGCATCCTCCCCGTAACTTTACCGCCCCTCTAATCTTTGCTATAACCCGAACATCGACCACCCAAATACTTTGGCGAATCCCTTTCCACTGCGCATTGAGAGTAGACCGTCCGCCCAGTCCCTGATTCCTGCCCACGAACAGCAGGACACGGTCTTTGCGCCGGCCTTTGCCTTACTCCAGAATGCCATCGCAGAACGCGTCTTTCCCGCAGCTTCAGTCGCCATCACCCACAAGGGCAAGCTGGTAGCCAAGAAGGCATTCGGGCGTTTCACCTACGAGTCAAACGCACGTGAAACCACGCCCGACAGCGTTTTCGATCTGGCCTCCCTCACCAAGATCGTCGCCACCACCAGCATGGCCATGATCCTCTACGAACTCGGTCTGCTCGATTTGGACATGCCCGCCGTGGCTCTCGTGCCTGAGTTCGCCGCCGACAATCCCCGCAACCCTGAAGTCAGCATTCGCATGTTGTTGACGCACTCTTCCGGTCTGCCCGCTTACGAAAAGCTGTTCCTCGGAGCAAAGACTCGGGACGAACTCCTTGCCGCAGCCTTCGCCACGCAGCTCACCGCCGATCCCGGCACCAGAACCGAATACAGTGACATCGGTTTCGTCATTCTCGGGGTCACACTTGAACGTCTCGCCGAGGAACCTCTTGACAGTTTCTGCCGCCGCGAAGTCTTCGGCCCGCTGAGAATGCTGCACACTGCCTTCCGCCCGCCCGCAACCTGGCGAGAATCGATTCCCCCCACCGTTGACGACCGCACCTTTCGCCATCGCATCGTCCAAGGCGAAGTGCAGGACGAAAACGCCAGTGTCATGGACGGAGTCGCACCCCACGCTGGATTGTTCGCCACCGCGAGCGACCTCGCCACCTTCGCCCACACCATGCTCCAGGGCGGACGGCCCATCCTGCGCCCTGAAACTCTCGCCGTATTCACCCGCCGTGAGTCCGCCCCGCCCGGCGCCACACGCGCCCTCGGCTGGGACACGCCCTCTTCTCCTTCGCAATCCGGGAAACATTTCTCGGCGCGTTCTTTCGGACATCTTGGCTACACCGGAACCTCGCTATGGATCGACCCCGATCGCCAGCTCTCAGTGACCTTGCTCACGAACCGCACCTGGCCGGATTGCGCCAACCAAGCCATCAAACAACTTCGCCCCAGATTTCATGACACCGTAGTCGAGGCGCTGGAGTCACGGCGTTGAAGCGCAAGCAAACGCGCACCTCGGCATCCGTGAGCCGACTATCGACCGAGCAACTAAATCCTGTGTCGAGAAACCTCGACCTGAAGAGTTCTATCGAGATCGCCCGAGTCATCAACGCGGAAGATGCCAAAGTCGCCGCCGCGGTGAAGCGTGCCTTGCCACAAATCGCCGGCGCCATCGATCTGATCGCAGCCGCCTTGAAGCACGGCGGACGCCTCATCTACGTGGGCGCGGGCACCAGCGGCCGCATCGCCGCCCTCGACGCCGCCGAGTGTCCTCCAACCTTCAACACTAGTCCCAAGACCGTGCAATATGTCATCGCCGGGGGAATCAAAGCGCTCGGATCAGCAGTCGAAGGCAACGAAGATTCCCGCAAACTCGGCGAGCGCGAAATTGCCAGAAAGAAGCCGGGCAAGAATGACGTAGTCGTCGGTATTGCCGCCAGCGGACGCACTCCATTCACCATCGCCGCTGTCGCGTATGCCCGGCGGCGCGGCGCGAAGACCATCGCCGTCACTTGCAATCGCGGCTCGCAACTCGCCAAAGCTGCACACCTCGCAATCGTCACCGAAGTCGGCCCCGAAGTGATCGCTGGATCCAGCCGCATGAAAGCTGGCACCACCCAAAAAATGGTGCTCAACATGCTTTCCACCGGCGCCATGACCCGGCTGGGCTACGTTTACGGCAACCTCATGGTCAACGTTCACCTGAAGAACGAAAAACTGGTGGAACGCGGGATCACAATCCTTCAGAAAGCCACGGGCGTTGGTCGTCCGGCTGCAGAAAAGATGCTGCGAGCCGCCGGCAGTGTCCCCGCGGCTCTCGTCATGTTCCACGCCGAGGTCGGCCGCGCCAACGCTGCTAGCGCCTTGCGCACCGCCAACAACAACGTTCGCGCCGCCATCGCCGCCGCCCGCAGTTTGTAGGCGAGGAAGACGGTGCCCTTCCAATTAACCCACGCTTCCCTCGATAACCGCTAAAATAGTCGAACGCCACAGATTGGAAATGCCATGGGTCTGGCGCCAGTACGAGTTGAAGTAGAGAACCATCTCGCTATGGACAAATTTGTAATTCGCGGCGGCAACCCGCTGCTGGGAACCATTCACGTCAGCGGAGCCAAGAACGCCGCCCTGCCCGCCATGGCTGCTGCATTGCTCACCGAAGAGCCGGTGATTCTCGAAAGCATTCCGCAGGTGCGCGACATCGAAACCACGCGCAAGCTGCTCGCCGCCATGGGAGCTGAAGTCGAACTCGGTTACGGACGCGCCCAGCACCGCACCACCATCAGCTGCCGAAATCTTGCATCGCCAGAAGCGTCCTACGAACTGGTCAAAACCATGCGCGCCTCAACTCTGGTCCTCGGTCCGCTGGTCGCGCGTTGCGGCACTGCCCGCGTTTCCCTGCCCGGCGGCTGCGCCATCGGCGCTCGCCCCATCGACCTGCACATCAAAGGGCTCGAACGTCTCGGCGCCACCATTCGCCAGGAACACGGATACGTAGAAGCCAGCGCCAAGCGACTCAAAGGCGCCGAAATCATTTTCGACAAGATCACCGTCACCGGCACCGAAGACCTGCTCATGGCCGCTGCTCTAGCCGACGGCGAAACCGTGATGCAGAATTGCGCTCGCGAGCCCGAAGTCGCCGACCTAGCCGACCTGCTCAACAAAATGGGCGCACAGATCGAAGGCGCTGGCACTTCCACGATCCGCATCAAGGGTGTCGCCAAGCTTCACGGAGCCAAGCACCGCATCATTCCCGACCGCATCGAAGCCGCCACCTTCATCATCGCCGGCGCACTCACTGGAGGAGACCTCAACGTCTCCGGCTGCGAGCCCGCTCATCTCGGAGCCCTTTTGCAAACCCTCGAAGCCACCGGCGTCAAGACCAAGCCCGGCAAGCAATCCGTCCGCGTCATGGGCGACAACCCGCTCAAAGCCGCCGACATGGTCACTGAAGAATATCCCGGCTTCCCGACCGACGTGCAGGCGCAATACATGGCCCTCGCCACCCAAGCCGAAGGCACATCGGTCATTACCGAGAATATCTTCGAGAACCGCTTCATGCACGCTCAGGAACTCCTGCGCATGGGAGCCAACATCAAGATCGAAGGCAGCCGCGCCATCGTACGCGGCAAGACTCCACTAAGCGGCGCCGCCGTACAAGCATCTGACTTACGCGCCTCCGCGTCCCTGGTCCTGGCCGCCTTAGTCGCCGAAGGCGAAACCATCATCGACCGCGTTTACCACATCGACCGCGGCTACGAAAACATCGAAGAGAAACTACGCGGCGTAGGCGCCCAAATCCGCCGCATAGGAGAAATCCTGCCCAAGCGGTAAGTTGACCTTCTCTGTGACTCTGTGTCTCTGTGGTGAACGGTTTTCCAGATCCGCGTCAATCCGCGTAAATCCGCGGCGAAAGCTTGTGATCCTACGCGTGAAGCCGTCGCCATCGATGAGGCACAGCCACCACGGAAGCCGGGTGCGTTACGGCAAACGATCTTTCCAATACTCAGGCAATCTGCTGCCGTGCGCAACCGCCCACACTATGATCCCGGATGCTTGTTCGGAGTAGATCACCGCAAAGGGAAATCGCCAGAGAAGAAATTTTCGGGTCCCGTTTTTCGCCAACGGCCAGCGCTGCGGCGCTTCGCCAATCGTGTCCGTTGCGCAATTCCTCGATAAAATCCAGGGCCGCTCTCGCGCTTCGTTCCTGATACCACGCAACCGCATTCTTTACATCGGCAATCGCGTCTTGGTGAAAGATAACTCGGCTAGCGCCCATTCACCATCGCCAGCAGTTCGCGATGCAGTTCTTCCCAGGGAACCGTGACGGCCTTGCCCGAGTTCAGACTTTCGATTCGTCGCGCCACTTCCTCATCCCACGCATCCTGGACAGATTCACTCGCGCCCGCAACGCTTTCCAGCAGGGTGTTGGCTAGGGCGGCGCGCTCACCGACAGGTAACGCAAGCGCCCGTTTTAGAAGCTCAGATACTTCCGGACTCATGGCGTTAATTGTACTCCCGCGCCGCAAGCCCATCGTGATTCCGAATCGCTTTATGGGGCGGACGCCCTCGTCCGTCGCTTTTGACCTTCTCTGCGACTCTGTGGTGAATGGTTTTCCAATCCGCGTTAATCCGTGTAAATCCGTGGCCAAAGCTTTTGATCCGTATCAGGGCACGGCTTCAGCCGTGCCGCTCAGCCTGGTTGGACATCAAGAAACGCCCCGAATGTCTGTGGTCTCCCGCCCAACTTACCACCTCTACATCTGTCATCCTGAGCAAAGCGAAGAGCCTGCCCTGAGCTTGTCGAAGGGACCTATGCATTTTGCCGGGAGCCACCCAACCGCCGCCCCATGCACCAACTCTTGTGGGACGGACACTCCTGTCCGCCGCTTTTGATCTTCTCCGTGACTCCGTGTCTCCGTGGTGAATGGTTTTAGACGACTGCGTCGAGATCACACTCACCCACGCGGCTCGGCACTCGGACCATTTGCCCGAGCGATATTATCCTAATCCGCGGGTGAAGTGGCGCAGGCAGCACCCACACATTCGCAAAGAACACGGATGTATGGAGCACCCGGCTTGGTAGGCCTAGCGGTCGAAATTCCAGACGATCTTACCCATGATCTGATCCCACTGGGCTTCATCCAGTTCCCCAAGGTGCCGCTCGAATTCATCTTTCATTACGGGCTGGATGTAGCCGAACATTACTCGACTGTCCTTATCCAAACCATTCTTGCTCGTACGTCCGATGATCAGATCAGTTTCAGCGCGAGGCGTCAGCTTGGAAGAGAGGGGAACAATGCTTACGACAGGGCAGGCGATGGAATTGCAGATGGTTTGATTTGAAAGAAGGAGCACAACGCGAAACTCGTGTGCTGTGCGGCCACCTGCCTTTTTGTCGCCGTCTGGAATGCGAACAGCTTTGTCGCGGAGCAGGTAGACACCACCCGCTACCAGCTTAATTTTCTTGATTATGGGTTTTGCCGTAGGTATAGGTAAGGGGACAGGCTCATTCATCTTTCTTCAGAACGGACTCATTAGCCCGTTCTCGCGCAGGTCCCAGAGCATCGAATATCGCCAAGCCGTCCTTACACACCTCTTCGGGATCGCCGCTTGCCTTGTGAACCATGCAGGCGGACTTGACTCTGTATTGCTCCAAACGCGACTTCTCCTCTACTTCACTACGGCGGGCGGCTGACGATCTGGGCACGCTTGATTGCCCTTTCGAAAGGTTAGACTTAGACATGGCATTCTACCCCATGTGTCAACAGGCAATTCGCTAGCCTATTGATAAGATGGGTGCTGCACCCAGGTCACTCAATATCATCAATCAGTTAGACGCGACGGAACGAGTCGTAGTTGTGCAAAACGCTGTCGATTTCTCGCCGTGTAGGCATTTTTCGTCACACATTGGCACTGTGTGTCAAAGTGATACGGTTGAGGTTCCAGGCTCGCGACCCATTCTTGGACCCCAACCTGTCGTGCCAGGCCCGTATTCCCGCTACCGCTTTTGCACAACCGAGATACAGTGAAAGGCACTCGCTGTCATAGAATAACCGGAGATAGGCACATGCACGTAGATTTCAGCATCCGCGTAAGGGATCTCGCCAAGGCTACAAAGCATCTGCTGTTCAACCGCAAGCAGTTTGCCGACACAGATTTTGCGGACATCCTTGTCTCAGAAACCGGAGCAACCTTCCGCGCTGTTGGAACTGACACCGAGGTTCCGGTCAATGGGACGCAACCCGGCAGCGCGAGGCTACCGCTGCGTGTACTTAACCAGATTCCCGGACTTGCAAGAAGTTACAAGGAGCGGGACATTCAGATATCATTTGTCGCCGGAGTCATAACTGTGGGTCGCACCAAAGTTCGGCACCAGGACATTGTAGTCGGCCTCATCCCAGATCGGAGTGTCAGCTTGCCCCCGGACGCGTCGGTTCTCGATACCTTAGCGGTCGCGCGGCTCCTTTCCCCTGAGGAGATCGTGGAACAAGGATTACGCGAGCGGGTCGAAGTCGCCCAGGAGCGGGCGACGACCGCCGTAGCTAATGCCGCATTCGCACTCGCGGAATTCGGAGTTCCACCCGAGCAGCTCCGACTGCTAGTCGATTCGCGCATCGATGCTGTAGCGGGAAAATTGTCAACAGGGAAAAAGACGGCGTAGCCGAGGGCGGGCTCTCTTTCCTTGTCCCGCGGCACCCTCCGCGATACCAGCCGTCTGAGTCTGCCTCCCACGGCAGGCGGTTATTTCGCTCACTGCTCAGTTTTGTGTAAGATTGCTACCGCTCTGTCCTCCGTGTCGCCATGACCCGCAAAAGAATACACAGAAATCGTTCCGAAACGATCCGGAAGAGTCCTGCTCTGTCCCTGAAGATTGAGACCACTGACCCGAAAACCCGGAACGTAAATGTCGACGACTTCCTTAAGACCGCGGAGAAGTGGCTAGGAGCCCTGAAAGCCTTCGCCGTTGACCAAGGCGAACTGGTGAAGTGGGAGATCGTCGACCTGAAAAAGTCCTCCGCTTTTATACAAGTCCAACCCGTCCGGGTGCGCACACAAAAACCGGCCCCCAAGCTTGTCAAGACGTGGGACGACGGACTTCGCAGGATAGAGAAGACCGGTCGCCCTCCGACACGATTCACCTCCACCTCACTAGCCGCTCTCCAAGACTTCGTCTTTAGCGTTCCTCAGAATGCCCTTGTATCGGTGGGCAACGGCACGACCGCCGCCGCCCTACCCATTACCGCGCTAACCCAACGCCGCGTAGAACAAGCCGCGCATATGCGGCCGGCTGACGTTGCTCGTGAATACGTCTCGCAAGGGAGTCTTCGCGGTCGTCTCGCTGTTCTCGACAGCTGGAAACCAGAGGAACGATCGTTTCACTTGCAACTCCCGCTGACACCAGATCGACATGTGAGGTGTACGTACCATGACCCGGCGCTGGTCACGTCGCTTGGCGCGGGTTTCGAAGGCACGGTGGAGATTACGGGGCTCCTTCGCTACAAGCAAGATCGCCCGTGGCCCTATGCTGCTGATGTTGACCGCATTCGCGTGCTCCCGCGCAGCCCAGAAGTCAGCCTCCGCGAGTTGGTTGGGTTGATCCATCTTCCCGAAGGGATGGACTCGGTGGCGTACGTCAGGAGCGTGCGCGATGCCGAGTAACAAGCCCTCTTTGGATGTGTGGGACTCATGCTGCTTGCTAGGAATCTTGAACGGCGAGAAGGACAAGGTTCCCGCGTTGCTGTCACAAACGCAAAAGTTTGAGAACGGGAACGCGGTGCTGGGTATCCCGAGTGTCGTGGTGTCGGAAACGGTAACGCTTAGCAACGGAACTTCCGCAGAGGAGCCAATGAGGAAGTTCCTCGACAGTCCCTATGTGGTCTCTTTGCAAGCGACGCAAGAAGTTGCCCTAAGGAGCAGCGCCCTACAGTTCCGCTTCGACTCTAAGCGTATGTCCGACCTTAAGGAAAAAGCGATCGCGGCAGGCGTGCCCAAAGACAATGCAAACAGGCTGAAACGACCTGACGCAGATGTCTTGGCGACCGCTCTCGTTTACAAGGCTGAACGACTAACGACGTATGATCCATTTCTGCGCTTTCTCGGGAAGGAGTTCATCACCCCTGAAACGGGTCTCGTCATCGACTTCCCTGATACCTCATGGCTCCCGCTGGAGTACCCAAGAGCTATCACATTGGAAGACTGACCCAGCCAAACCAGGCTCCCGATGTGCGCCGTGCGGTCGTACGCATCCACCCACCCCGCCTTTACACCCTCCCTCCCAACCTGTTAACATTTACCACGTTACAAACAATCGAATAAAAACAGACAGGAGTGCACCAGGGTAGTGCTAGCCAGAGAGCAAAAGAAATCCCTCATTGACCAGTACGGCAGGACGGCCACCGATACCGGCAGTCCCGAAGTTCAAATCGCTTTGATAAGCGAACGCATCGGTCAATTGACGGAACACTTCAAAGCGCACCAGAAGGACCACGGTTCGCGCCGCGGTCTTCTCATGCTGGTCAGCAAGCGGCGTCGCCTGCTCGACTATCTGAAGACCTACGATTCCAGCCGCTATAAGACGGTCGTCTCCAAACTCGGTCTCCGCAAGTAGTTACGGGAGACGGAGTTCCCTGCTTTTCGTGGTTTGAAATCCAGGGGATCAGGCTAAAGGAATCGCTCTGCCGTCATTGTGACGGTACAGGTCTCGGGCATTGGGTTTCCAATGAAACGCTGTGCGGAATGGTCCGCGCGGCCTCCCGTCATTACTGGCGTCAGTTCTATCAACGTGCAAACTCCGGGCTTTTCGCTCTTGGCCTTAGCCAAAAGCCAAGAGCCAAGAGCCAAAGGCCGGTAGCCCTCCTGCCCAGAAGGAACTACACATGAAACCAGATGTATCTGAAGTATCCGTACACCTCGCCGGTGGTAAACAACTCTCAATTGAAACTGGAAAATTGGCTAAGCAGGCGCACGGCGCAGTCGTGGTGCGGATCGGCGAATCCGTTGTGCTCGCCACCGCCACCGCCAATCCCGACCCGCGCGAAGGCATCGACTTTTTCCCGCTCACCGTGGACTACCGCGAGTACACATACGCCGGCGGACGCTTCCCCGGCGGCTTCATCAAGCGCGAAGGCCGACCCAGCGAACGCGAAATCCTAACCAGCCGCCAGATCGACCGGCCGATTCGCCCGCTATTCCCCGATGGCTTCCGCTGCGAAACTCAGGTGATTGCGTTTGTCCTCTCCGCCGACACCGAGAACGACCCCGACGTAGCCGGCATTAACGGCGCATCGGCAGCCCTGACCATTTCCGACATTCCCTTCAACGGCCCGATCGGCGCAGTGCGCGTAGGCCTGGTAAATGGAGCCTTCGTAATCAATCCGACCTACAACGAGATGCGCGAAAGCCTGCTGAACATCATGGTAGTAGGCACGGCCGAAGGCATAGTGATGATCGAATCCGGCGCCAAAGAAGTAAAAGAAGAAACGGTAGTAGACGCCATAGAATTCGGCCACACCGAAATCAAAAAGATCTGCGCCGCCATCAACGACCTAAAGAAAAAAGCCGGCAAACACAAAAGAGCAGTAACCCCGCCCGAGTTCGATCAGCCCTACTTCGACGCCCTAAAGAAGAAAGTAGGCACCGACCTAGCCGATCGCCTCGATACCCAGAAACATCCGAAAGCCGAAAGCTACAACCTCGTCCGGGAACTGAAGAAAGAACTACAAAAAGCCATCCCCGAAGACGACGAAGAAGCCCAAGCCAAATTCAAACAATATTTCGAGACGTTACGCGAGCGCATCTTTAGAGAAGCAGTAATCAACCAAAAACGCCGCCCAGACGGCCGACAATTCGACCAAATCCGCGACATCTGGATAGAAGTAGGCGTCCTGCCAAGAACCCACGGCAGCGCCATCTTCACCCGAGGCGAAACCCAAGCCCTGGTGACGACAACTCTAGGCACCAGCGACGACAAACAACGCCTAGAAACCTTCGAAGGCGAAGCCAAGAAACGCTTTCTTTTGCACTATAATTTTCCGCCGTTCTCGGTTGGGGAGGTTTCGTTTTTGCGGGGGGCTGGCAGACGGGAAATTGGACATGGAGCGCTCGCAGAGCGCTCCTTGTCGTTTGTGCTGCCTACTGAGGAGAATTGGCCTTACACGATGCGGGTTGTTTCGGACATTTTGGAGTCGAATGGGTCTTCTTCTATGGCATCGGTTTGTGGGGCTTCTTTGTCTTTGATGGATGCTGGAGTTCCGCTTAAGGCTCCGGTGGCTGGAGTGGCGATGGGCCTGGTTAAGGAAGGCGATGCTTACGCTATCTTGACCGACATTGCTGGAGCTGAGGATCACTACGGCGATATGGATTTCAAAGTTGCCGGCACGAAAGATGGCATTACGGCTTTGCAGATGGACATCAAGGTTGGCGGGATTACCGCGCAAATCATGCGGGAAGCGCTGTCGCAGGCGCAACGCGGGCGGTTGTACATCCTCGACAAGATGATGGAGGCGATTACTGGACCTCGCGAGAAGGTCTCGGCTTATGCGCCACGTATTTACACCTTGCAGATTCCCGTCGATAAGATTCGCGACGTGATTGGGCCTGGTGGCAAGATGATCCGGTCGATCATTGAGCAGACTGGAGTCAAGATCGACGTGGAAGATTCGGGCAAGGTGAATGTTGCCTCGAACGATGAAGCGTCGGCGAACAAGGCTTTGCAGATTATTCGCGATCTGACGGCTTCGGCCGAGGTGGGCAAGACTTATCTGGGCAAAGTCACTCGGCTGGCGGATTTCGGGGCGTTTGTTGAAATCATTCCCGGGACCGATGGGTTGCTGCACATCAGCGAAGTTGCCGAGCATCGCATTAAAGATGTTCGCGATGAGCTGAAGGAAGGCGATCAGGTCCTGGTGAAGGTCTTGGCGGTCGAAGGCAATCGCATTCGTTTGTCGCGCAAGGCGATTCTCAAAGAGCAGCGCGCGAAGATGGGCGGTGGCGATGCCGCAGTTGAGGGTGGAGGCGAAGGTGCGGCGGAGGCCGTCGCCGAAAGCCATGGTGAAGTTCGCGCGCCGGCCCTAACTATCGAGGGCGGCGGCGATTTCCCCGATGATGAGCCGAACTTCAATCGCGATGCTTCGGCCGCGGTAGACCGAGGGACAGATCGTCCGCCATCAGATCGAGGACGCGGTGGACGTCCGGGCGGCGGTGGACGGCGGCGTCCAGGTGGTGGTGGACGGGGCGGTCGCGGCGGCGGACATGGAGGACATGGCGGAGGTGGCGGGAGGCACTAAGGGCTAGCCACGGATTTTCACGGATTAACACGGATTAAAGCCACGATGCGAGTCGTGGCTTTTTTATTTGCGGAATGCTGTAACATGTACGAAGAACTTCCGGAGCGGTGTCGCGCCAACCCCTGGACAGAAATCGGAATCTGTCGTCGCATCCGATATAGCTTGAGGGGAATCCATGTCAGTTCGATGTGAAGAGTGCAAGTACGAGAACCTTCCGCAACACAGTTTCTGCGGAATGTGCGGCGCCAAGCTTCCCTCCCGGCAGCGGGTGGAACGGGAGCGCGAGGAAGCGCAAGCCTTCAGTCGGCCTTCCCTGCTGGGTCTGGCGGAGAAAGATCCGACGGAAGCGGAGCGGGCTGAATACCTTTTACAGGACGAACCCGGCGGCACCCACTGGGGACGGTTGGCGGTACTGCTGGTGCTGCTGGTGGCGATTGCGGGATCGGGATGGCACTGGCGTGAGCCGGTGCGCGCCTGGATTTCGAGGGCCGCGAAGACTCCGGCTGCGACGCAAGCCCCGGATACTAGTGCGACGACTCCGGTGACGGCTCGTGCTGACACGACACCTGCTTCTAATCCACCGGCGGTGCAGCAGGCGCCGGCCAACGATGACGGCAAACCAGGCATGACAGCGCCGGCGCCGACGATGGGGGCATCAGATCAGACGACGACTCCGCAGCCGAGTCCGGCAGCAACTGACGCCGCGAAGCGCGAACCTGAGCCGCAGGAGGCGCAAGCCCCGGTCAAGAAGAAGCCTGAGTTAAAACACGCGGCGTCAAGAATGGAGTTCAAGACGCCGGCGAAAAATGTTTCCGCGGAAGTTCTCGAAGTGCAGGGCGAAGACTATCTGTACGGGCATGGCGTCCAGCCGGATTGTGGGCGCGCCGGCAAGAGCCTGCTGGCGGCAGCGGCGCAGTCAAGCGTCAAAGCGCAGAGTGTGCTGGGGACGATGTATGCCACCGGGCATTGCGTGACGCGCGACGTGCCGGTGGCGTATCGCTGGTTTGCCAAGGCGTCGCGCCAGGATCCGGGGAATATACGGATTCAGCGGGATCTGGAAGTGTTGTGGACGCAGATGACGCCGGCAGAGCGGGATTTGGCGGCGAAGACGGGGCCGTAGGCGGAGAGAAAACGATGAACCACGAAGGACACGAAGTTTCACGAAGGTTGAGTGTTAAATGTGGGAAACTGTTCCATGCCTAAGCGGAATCTTCGAATCGTGAAGCGGGTGAGGAACGTACCTGTCATTGGAGTTTGTGAGCAGTGCAATACCCAGTTTTTTGGCGACCCTACTCAGGGGAACGCGCAGTCTGCCATCCAGGGACAGTTCAACGCGCACAAGTGCGAGAAGAAGGTCGCGGAAACGTCCGCGCGGGCTTGAGTTGAAGATCCCCGCTTCACGCAAGAGATGCGCTATTTCCGGCTAGCAAGAAAACCTTAACCACAGAGGACACAGAGAATCCCTGTTGTGCTGGGCTCAATCACCCAGACCCTTCGACTCCGCTCAGGGCAGGCTCAGGCTGTCTGGGCCTACGTGGTTCGAGGCGCTTCCAAGGTACAATATCCCCGCAATCCAGCGTGGGCTTAGCATCCGTACTTCATAGGAGAAGAGCAGCTTGTCCCCTGCCGAACCGAGAGCAGGCTTGAGCGACGCGGCTTTGGTGGCGGCGATACGCTCGGGCAAGGAAAGCGCCATGGCGGAGTTGTACGACCGGTATTCCGCGGTGGTGTATTCCGTCTCGTTGCGGGTGCTGGGGGACACGGGCGCGGCCGAGGATGTGTTGCAAGAGGTGTTCTTGCAGTTGTGGCGGAATCCGGATTTGTTCGATTCGAGCCGGGGGAATCTGGCGCCGTGGCTGGCAGTGATTGCGCGGAACCGGTCGATTGATGGGTTGCGGAAGCGGCGTCCGGAGAGCGATGTGGAGGATGTTTTGCTTTCGGTTGAGCCGGATATGGCCGGGGACGCGGACCGGGCGATGGCGATGACCAAGGTGCGCACGGTATTGGGCGGGATGCCGGCGGCACAAAGGAGCGCGCTGGAGATGGCGTACTTCGAAGGACTCTCGCATTCGGAGATTGCGGCGAAGACCGGGGAGCCGCTAGGGACGGTGAAGACGCGCATCCGGACGGGGTTGCTGGCTTTGCGTAAGGCGTTTCAGACATGAGTGTGCACGAACAGTTCGCTGAGGACCTTGCACTGCTGGCGTTGGGCTCGCTCGAAGGCGATGAGCGGCAAGTGCTGGAAAGGCATTTGCAGGAGTGTGCCGCCTGCCGGCGGGAGTTGGAGGCTTTGCGTGGAGATATGGCGTTGCTGTCACTCTCGACGGCGGGGCCGAAGCCTCCGGGGAGGTCGCGGGAACGGTTGATGGCGGCGATCGCTCGCGAGCCTCGGCGTGCTTCGGCGAGACGCTGGTGGTGGATGCTGGCGCCGTCGCTGGCGGCAGCCGGGCTGGCGTTGATGGTCGTGCTGCTGGGAAGGCAGAATTCCGGGTTGCGAGAACAGATTGCGGGAATGCAGTCAGACGCGGCCGCGCAGCAGGTGGAATTGCGGCGGGCGCGGGAAATTGTATCGACGCTCACCACGAGTGATGCGATGCGCGTAACTTTGGTGGCGGCGAAGACTGCGCCACAACCGCAAGGCAAAGCGATTTATGTGCGCGACCGTTCCAGCCTCATCTTCATTGCCAGCAATCTGCCGGCGGCCCCGCCGCAGAAGGCGTATGAGCTGTGGCTGATCCCCAGCAGCGGCGCACCAATTCCTGCCGGAGTCTTTAAGCCGGATGTGCACGGCAGCGCCGCGGTGGTGAATCCTCCGCTACCAGTTGGGGTCGAGGCCAAGGCGTTTGCCCTCACGATCGAGCCGGAGGCTGGGTCAACGACTCCGACTATGCCGATCGTGATGTTGGGAGCGGGAGAGTAACGGTCGGTCCTCCTTTCTTTTTGACAAGAAATTGACAATGGCGTGCCACACCCGCGCGTCTTAGTAGGTAGAACCAACAACGAGCACTTGATTCCGGTGCGGGAGAGTGGTCATGTACGGAGATTATCTGGTGTTGTGCGGGATGGTGTGGTCGCAGTTCGGCAAGGAAGATGCGGGTTTGGAGTTGGTGCGGGCACTGTCATCGCCTGACGCGGATGTGCGGGTATTGGCGCGGACTTTGTTGGAGCAGAGCCAGGGTGGATCGAAGGCGTTGATCGGCGAGGCGCTGGCGCGCGAGGAGATCTCGGCGAGTACGGCCGCCTTGTGTGCTTTCGGGCGAGTGCGGGAATCAGATGTGTGCCGGTTTGGCGGAGAGGGTTGGGATTTTGCGGGAGCGGCGTGAGAAGGAAACCCACGCACTTTTGCCCACGACTGCTGATGCTACACAAGAACGCGGGCGAGGGCGCCCGCGCCACACGACCAACATGGCTACACTTCGTCCTGCTCTTTCAACCTTGAGATCACGCTGAAGTCTTCTAGCGTCGTAGTGTCGCCCTTCACTTCCCCACTGGTCGCAAGTTCTCGCAACAATCGGCGCATGATTTTTCCGCTGCGAGTTTTGGGCAGCATGTCGCTGAAGCGGATGTCGTCGGGGCGGGCGAGCGCACCGATTTCTTTGGTCACCCAGCGACGCAGTTCTTCTTTTAGTTCGGGGGTGGGTTGGCGGCCTTGTTGGAGGGTCACAAAGGCCGAGATCGCTTGCCCCTTCAAATCGTCAGGACGTCCGACGACTGCGGCTTCGGCTACGGCTTCGTGGGCTACTAGTGCGGATTCCACTTCCATCGTGCTTAAGCGATGTCCGGAGACGTTGATGACGTCATCGACGCGGCCCATGATCCAGAAATAGCCGTCTTTGTCCTCGCGAGCGCCGTCGCCGGTGAAGTAATAAGGAGGAATCTGCGACCAGTATTGCTGGACGTAGCGGTCGGGGTCACCGTATATGGTGCGCGCCATGGCCGGCCAGGGCTGCTTGAGGACGAGGTAGCCTCCGGAGCCGACGGGCACGGGCTTGCCGTCCATGGTGACGACTTCGGGGACGACGCCGGGAAGCGGACGGGTGGCGGAGCCGGGCTTGGCTGAGACCGCACCGGGAACGGGGCTGATCATGATGTTGCCGGTTTCGGTCTGCCACCAGGTGTCGACGATGGGGCAGTTCTCGTGGCCGATGACTTCGCGATACCACATCCAGGCTTCGGGGTTGATAGGCTCGCCTACGGTTCCGAGGAGGCGCAAGCTGTCGAGCTTATGCTTGCGCGGCCACTGCTCTCCCCATTTGATGAAAGTGCGAATGGCGGTGGGTGCGGTGTAGAGAATGTTGACTTGATGTCGGTCGATGATGCTCCAGAAGCGGTCAGGCTCGGGATGATTGGGCGCACCTTCGTACATCAGGCTGGTGGCGCCGTTCTGCAAGATGCCGTAGACGATGTAGCTGTGTCCGGTGACCCAGCCGATGTCGGCGGTACACCAGTAGGTGTCTTCTTCTTTGAGATCGAAAACCCACTTGGAGGTGGCATAGGTGCCGACGGAGTATCCGCCGGTGGTGTGGACGAGGCCTTTGGGTTTTCCGGTGGTGCCAGAGGTGTAAAGGATATAGAGAGGATGCTCGGAGTCGAGCGGCTCGGCGGGGCATTCGTCGGAGACGGAGGCCATCACTTCGTGCCACCAGTGATCGCGGCCGGGCTGCATGTGGATCTTGGATCCGGTTCGCTGGTAGACGACCACGCTCTTCACCGATGGACACGACTTGAGAGCTTCTTCGACAGCGGGGAAAAGCTTGACTTCGGCGCCGCGGCGATAGGCGCCGTCTTGAGTAATAACGGCTACGGCTTGAGAGTCGTGGATGCGGTCGACCAGGGCGTTGGAGGAGAATCCGCCGAAGACGATGGTGTGGGTTGCGCCGATGCGAGCACAGGCCAGCATGGCGATAGGCAGCTCCGGGGTCATGCCCATGTAGATGGCGACGCGGTCGCCTTTCTTGATGCCGAGCGACTTGAGCACATTGGCGAACTTTTGAACTTCACGATGAAGTTGTTGATAGGTGAAGGTACGGACTTCGCCGGGTTCGCTCTCCCAGATGATGGCGGCTTTGTTCTTGCGGTGTGACTTTACGTGGCGGTCGAGGCAGTTGTAGGAAAGGTTGAGCTGGCCGCCGACGAACCACTTTGCCCAGGGGTGGTTCCATTCGAGGACCTTGTCCCATTTCTTGAACCAGTGCAGCTCTTCGGCAATGCGTCCCCAGAATTTGTCGGGATGGTCGACGGATTCGCGATAGATGCGGTCGTATTCTTCCAAAGAGTTGATTTGGGCGTGCCGGCGGAAGCGCTCGGGGCATTCGAACTTACGCTGCTCTTGCAGGATGGAATCGATGTTGGTGGTGGGATCCGCGGCCATGAAGGTCTCCGTGTGAGGTGTCAGGGAGATTCTAATGGGAAGCGGGGAGTTCGGGTAGGGGTGGGAAAGGCTAGCTTCCAACGCGCAGATGATCAGGTTGGCTCTGCGACGAAGATCGGTGGCGGATGGTCCCTGAGAGATTGATTTCGGGCGTCCTGAGTTCGTTTTATCTTGAGAACTCGACGGGCAAAGCTTCCAGTCCCCGCAGAACGAGTCCCCTCCTCCAGCGAAGTCGATTGGGCGGAACCGCGAGTCTAAGGTGGGGCATTCTTCTAAGCAGGGTGGCAATGGCGATCTGCCCCTCCAGGCGGGCGAGCGATGCACCGAGGCAGTAGTGCACTCCGTAACCAAATGCCAGGTGGGGATTCGGCTCGCGGCTGAGGTCGAGCCTGTCTGCGTGCTCGAATTGCCGCTCATCGCGGTTGGCAGAGGCGAGCACGGCCAGTACCAATTCGCCTCTTGGAATGGTGATCCCAGCGACGACCACGTCCTCGCGGGGATAGCGTTCCGTCGCCGTTTCGAGCGGACCGTTGTAGCGCAGCAATTCCTCGATTGCGGACTGGATCATTGCGGGATCTGCGCAGAGCCTGTCCGATTGATCGGGATTCTCCAGTAGTGCCATGGTCCCGTTGCCAATCAGATTGACAGTCGTTTCGTGTCCAGCCACGAGCAGCAGAAAAATCATGGCAAGTAGTTCATCTTCGCTCAATCGGTCTCCCGCTTCCTCGGCTCGAACGAGTGCGGTGACCAGATCGTCTTCGGGATTCGCACGCCTGGCCTTCACGAGCATTCGGATGTAGCGCAGAAAAGCAACGGCATGCGGAAGAGCCATTACCACTCCCCAACGTGAAGAAGTGGATGTTATGGCTGCGTTCGACCAGCGGTGGAACTTGAGGCGATCCTTGACCGGAACGCCCAGCATTTCCGCGATGATGGTGGCGGGTATCTGGAGGGCGTAGTCGTGAATCAAATCCATTCGCCCACGCGCCTGGACGCGGTCCAGCAAATCGTCCGCGAGGTCCTGCACGCGCTGGCGCAAGTTTCCGATCAGGCGCGGCATGAAGACCTTTTGTACCAGTCCACGTAGGCGGGTATGGTCGGGCGGGTCCAAATCGAGCATGTTCCGCAAGAGCGGCTTAAACGTCGCCGGCAGCCAAGGCGGGGTTTGGGCATTTATTTTGTCTTTGCCGACGCGCTCATCTTTCAAGATGGCAAGGACGTCCTGGTAGCGCGTTATCAGCCAGGCATTCCGTTTGTCAGGAAGGATGGTGCGATAAACCGGCGCTTCGGAGCGAAGACGGGCATAGAAGGGGAAAGGGTTGGCCTTGAACTGAGAACTCGCAATCTTCGCGTTGGGTATCGGGTTCATCTATTTGGTCGCAGTGTAGCGTAGGAACGACATTGAGCCGACTCCGGTTGGAGTATCGATGGCGATTACAACGCCTACACTTTAACTGTTAACGCATTCCGTTGGCTAGGCGCTCACTGGCAGCTCGTCTGCGCAACAACAGCATGGCAGCGGCGCCGATGGACGGCCCTGGAACCAGCAGGAGAAATGCCCATCGCCAGGAACCCAGGAGGTCGGCCATTCTAGGCATCAGCCAAATCGCAACTACGGTGAGGGCAAATCCCAGACCGAGTTGCACGGAAAGCGCGGTTCCGACGAAACGCTGGTCAGAGAGTTCGGTGACCATGGCGGAAAACTGCGCGGAGTCACCGATGACAGAGATGCCCCAGATTATCAGGATGGCGATGAATAGCCATGCCGGCCCATCAAAGGCAAAGCCTATGGCAAGGGCGCAGGCCCCGGAAACGATCATCATGCCAGCCGTAGTCGCAGTGCGTCCGATGCGATCTGACAGAATGCCTCCCAGGATGCAGCCGAACGCGCCGGTCGCTATGGCGACAAAGGTGAGGAAAGACGCGCGCCCGACCGACGACACGTGCTGGGCTGCAAGGGCTGCGTTCACGTAAACCAGAAGCCATGCCCACATGGCGTACAGCTCCCACATGTGTCCGAAATAGCCGAGATTGGCGAGGAGAAGGTTGCGATCGCGGAAGACGGCTCCGGCCTGGCGGGGATTGAAGAGGGCGCGGGCGAAGGGATAGGGGCCCTCGCGGGCGAAGAAGAAAAAGAGGGCCGCTCCAACCGAGGTGGCGAGAGTGGACATTTCGACGACGAATCGCCAATCCACTGCACGCGAAAGGCTGCGAAAGAGATGCGGCATGGACGAACCGATGGTCAGCGCGCCGACTAGCGTTCCGAGCGCGAGACCTCGATCACGATTGAACCATGTGGATACCAGCTTAAGAGCAGGCGGATAGACGCCGGCCAAGGCAAATCCGGTTACGACACGGGCTGTGATTGCGGCCATGGGACCATGCGCAAGCAGAAGGCACGCATTCGCGGCGGCCGCCAACAAGGCAGACAGAGCCATCAGCCGGTTGAGACGGACGATGTCGGGAAGATTGACAAGGCTGGCGGCCAAGGCGCCACAGACGAAACCGATCTGCACGCCGATGGTCAGCCAGGAGAGGACGAAAGGTGAAAGGCGCCATTCCCGTTTCAGTTCAGGGGTGATCGCCGTCGCGGAAAACCAGGTTGTCAGGGACAGGACAATTGCGATGGATAGGATGGCCAGGACTGGCCAGCGAGAGCCGTCGGCGGGGCTGTGCAATGAACCTGATGCTGAGGTTGTTGGCATCGTGGCTTTCTACGCGGGCGTGGATGTCTCCCGTGTAGGAGCGTCTGGGAGATTCTAACGGGTAGCGGCGAGTTCGGGTGCGGAGATTGCAGATTTCGCTAAGTTGCTGAGGACGATAGCTCATCCGGCTCGATACAGATAAGCACAGGAGATGACATCACTTGATGCCATAATCAGTGCCTGGAGTCCATTATGAGAGCAACCCTTGCGCTGGATGACGAACTCGTACGCATCGCCCAGGAGTTTACCGGGGTGGTGGAGAAGACGGCGTTGGTTCGTGAAGCTCTCAAGGCGCTTATCGAGCGGGAAAGCGCCCGCAGATTGGCGTCTTTGGGAGGCACAATGCGTGGATTGAACAATATTCCACGCAGCCGGGGGCGGCCGAATTGATTCTTGCTGATAGGCCGACTTAAGAATGGCTGGCCAGCAGGCATTCCGATCACGTCAGCGGGCGACGATGGCAATGCCGCAGCCCCACGTCCCGCAAAGGCGGCGGGACGTGGGGCTGCGCGCTTCATTACCCCTTGCTCGCGACTGTCGATGGGCCGAAGCCGAAGCGGTCGCACATACGTTGCCGGAATTGTTGCCGTTCCTCCGGCGTCATGTGCCCGTAGCGCTCTTTCATGCGGCGGCGGAAATTGGAGCGGCCGACGCCGTGCCATCCGCGTCCGCCGAAGAGGATGCGGCACAGCACCAGAATTCCCAGGGCTTGCCAGAAGGTAATCTCGTGCCAGCCGAAGAGCGATGGCAACAGCCAATTCCACAGATCCAACACTATTTTGCCGCCGACCGCGATAAATACCACCATCGCCAGGATCGCCAGCGGGACAATGAAAATCAACTTCTGCACTTTACTCATATCAACACCTCACGCATTCATAAATTCGTCGTAGAATGTCATGAAACCGGCACCTTAACCTTAGCCGGAGCAAGCGCGATCAGGGTTGCGCCGATGACGGCGAAGGCGGCCACACCCCAAAGAAGGTCGTGCTCACTCGCACCCCGGAATGCCATGATCGCCATAACCGCGCCGTGAGCAACGCTCGACCATGCGGCGAAGGCGATCAGGCTGCGATGCGCCGATGGGTTCCGCACCGCAAGCAGCAGGAGAACGCCGAGCGTGATGTAGAGAGTGCCCATCATCGCGTCGGCGTAACTCGACTCGTCCCGTTTCAATAGGATCATGGTCACGGGATAAATTCCTGCTGTGAACAGCAATCCCACTACCACCAAAGCAACTTTTAGCGCTCGTTCTCGAATCATTGTGTCCTCCCTCAAGCACTGACGTTTCTTCACCCGATCGTTATAGAGCGTTGAGTCTTCGGAGCACCTCGACGGCACCGCGGTTCTTTGGGTTCAGCTCAAGCGATCTTTTGTAGTTGGCGATGGCCTGAGGTTTGTTGCCATCGTCGAGGTAAGCCTCGCCCAGGCTGTCGTAGACGTTGCTGGACTGCGGATAAGCCTCGACGTTGAGCTGGAGAATGCGAATGGCTTCCTTGAATTTCTTCGCCCGGATGAACTCGTATCCAAGATTGTTGAGTTCGCTTTCATCGAGGTTGTAGGTCGCAGGTCCGACGGCTTTGAGGTCGTTGTATTGCTTGACGGCCGCGTCGATGCCGCCAGTGGCGATGGTGGCAGATAGAGTCTCCGCAATAGACTTGCGGGGGTCGTACGCAGCTTTGACCTGAGGCACCCATTGAGCCATGGCGACCGCAAAGAGTCCAGCGCCCATCACGAGAGTCAGTACAAAAAGCATGCCTGCCGTAGCCGTACGCCGTAGCGCACCGGGGCGGTCCTGCGCGCGCAGATAGATTTCGAGAACCGCAAGTGGAATTAGGAATTGGGCGAACGACATGAAAGTGAGGAACGGGCCGCGAAACGTACTCGGATCGAAACCGAAAGGGCCCTTGTTGACGAGAAATGACAAGAAAAAACCAATCCGGAAAAACCACGATGCACTTACCACAAGGAAGAAGCGAAGAGCCCAGCGGCGATGAGTTCTGAAATCGCGAGCCAGCGCGTAGCGAAGCGCCATGCCGCCGCAAAGCCAGATCAGAACAGCGTTCAGAGTAGAACCCAAATGTATGGAAAGATCGCCAACGCTTCCCCGGAACCAGGTCATGTAAAGGCCGGCCACGCTGAGGGTGAGGGCGGTCAGCATGTAGATACGGCCATTCCAGCGGTGAAAGACCGGAAACAGGTTGCGGATTTGCGGAACCAACTGAACCGCGCCGGCAAACATGACGAAAGCGGCGGAAGCAACATGCATGACCACAGCGGTGTTGCCCATGGAAAAGCCGGGGACGTAACCGTTGGTGAAGTTCCACTTGTGATAATCCCCTCGCAGCGCGGTAAGAGCGTAGAACGACGCTACCGTAAATGCGAAGACCAATTGGCCGAGGACGGTCACAGCAAACCAAAAGCTCGCGGCTGCCTTCAAAACGGTGTCGGCCACGGAATCCAGTTCCAACCGGTTAGTCATTACGGCGGTGCTCATGGTCGTTTCTCCTCACGCGAGTTCTTACATCAGATGTGCTACTGAATCAGATCGGCTTTCATGCTGCGCTGGCCTGCTCCTTCCATCGTTGAACGTTTACGCCCATCACCAGCAGCCACAGCATCAGCGATAGTTCCGCGAGGACGGCGGAGGCCAGATTGTAGGGGGACAGATAGTTTACGAGCGGTGGTGACAGAAAGGTCAGCCAACCCAAACCGGCAAACGCCATCAGCGGGCCCAGAATTCGAGGCAAGAAGGTCGACCTGAAAACGAGGTAGCCGATCAGGAGGCAATAGAATCCATGAACTACAATAGCGATGTTCACGCCCCGAGGCTGCCATCGAAGGACCTCGAAGCTGAGTCCCACGAAGGCGAAGGACGCCGCCAGCAAACAGAGGCGCCTGTTCACCGGCTTAAAGATGTCATATAGGAGCAGCGTCACAACGACCATGCTGGAGATCGCGATGTAGCCCCCTACGTAATTCAACCTGCCGTGAACAAATGTCTCGGTCAACCCTGCCGTCAGGAGACTGAACAAATTAAGGACGCCGGCCATTCTCGCTTTGAAACTCGGTGACGTTACTGCAATCCGTTCCATCATTACTGCTGCGGTCATAATTTCCTCCTGATGTGCTGCGCCGGCCTGCTCCTTCCATCGTTGAACGTTCACGCCCATCGCCAGCAGCCAGAGCATCAGCGATAGTTCCGCGAGGAAACCGAAGACCAGATTGTAGGGAGACAGATGGTTGGCGAACGGCGGTGACAGAAAGGTCAGCCAACCCAAACCGGCTAGTGCCATCAGCACACCCAGAAATCGAGGAAGGAACGTCGACTTGAAAATGAGGTACCCGATCAGGAGGCAATAAACTCCGAAAAATACCACGCAGATGTTGCCGGCCTCAGTATTCAGTTCGAGGAACAGCAATGCCAGGGCCCGCAACTGTTCCACCTTAAATACACTCAAGTACGGGCTGCCTCCCAGGACGAACAAAGGAGCGAGTTGAAAGAGGCTACTGAAAGCCAGAATGGCGCATCCCACGAGGCTGAAGAAGGCTGCGAGTAAAGAGATGCTCCGGTTCACCGGCCTAAACAAGCCATAAAAGAGAGCCGTCAGAGCGATATAGAGAGCGGTCGCGATGAGGCCGGTTGCTAAACCCAACCGAAACAGAGACTGGCGTGCCAGGATGTTGGTCGCCGTGGCCGTAGCGTCTCCATCTACAACAATCCCTTTAAGGAAGAACACGCCGAGTACTGCCGTCAGAAAGTAAAACAAATACACGACACCGGTAACTCTGGCGTTGGGATGCGGTGACGCTTCTACAATCCGTTCACTCATTACCGGTGTGTTCATACGTTTTCCTCCTCATGAATCAGAGCGGCTCGCGATAACGGCGCAGCCGCACCGCTGTCGCGAGCAAGGCCGCGGCAACCAGCAGCCCGAGCCACAGACCCGGGCTGCTGAAGAACCTCCCCGGAGCTAGTTGGGTTAGCGGAATGAAATGGGTATCGACCGGTACGCCATTCTTATCCTTGAGGTCGAAAGCGGCCTCGGAGAATCCAAGCAGGCGGCTCAGCAGCATGGATCCCAGAAACGAAGTGTGGAAGGCAATGTTCTCCATGGCGGCAATCGCAAGCAACGGCAACACGGCCCAGAGAAATACCGCGCGCCGCGCCCAGCCTGAGACCAACATAAACCAGCAATAAATGGGCGCATGCCAGAGCACAATCACGGCCGTACCGTAGAGTGTCACCAATTCCATCTCGGACAGTGGCAGCCGAGTCCACAGCTTCGCCGCGCTGCCGCCGTTCATCACCAGAACCGACAAACTCAAGAGCCGCATAATCTGTTGCAGGAAAACGGTGACCGCCAAGACGATCAGCGGCAGAACCACGAGGGGGATGGCCGCCTTCGAGAACACGGTCGTCAGATCGGAAACCGGCAGCGACTTCCAGAACAGGATGCTGCGATCGCGGCGTTCGCCGTGCAGCGCCTCAAGCGAGTAGAAAATCCCGACCAGGAACGCAACCAGCCCGACCAGCAAAGCAGCATGGCTGTACGGCATGGCGAGCCCGATCAGGGTATCCGTCACTTTGAGAGACGCCATTTCGCGCATGGTGTGCGGCATCCAGACTTCACGCATGTTGTTTGGCAGCCAAATCACGCTGACCGCGAAGCTGAGCAGATAGACGGCGGCGATGGCCAGCGGCGCAACATAGATGGAATGGTTCTCCCAAATTTCTCGTCGTATCGACCAGTACAGGGGCCGCGTCTGCGACAGAGACGTGGGCGGAATGGCCTGCGAGTCGCGGGGAGAATCCGAAACGGCGTTCGATTGGGTATTCATCTAGCTGCTCCTTGGGTCTCGCCGGCGTGGTTGCCCATGAGGGCAACGAACAGGTCAGCGATGCTGGGAGTGCGGACGTCGCCGAGTGCGGTGAGTTGCTGGCGATCGAGTTTGTGATCTACGGCACGATCGAAAATCAGGATGCTGCGGCCAAGCGCCTGGCGTTCGTGAATCGGCTTGAGCGCTCGTGCCGCTGCCACGTGCTCGGGATGTACCGTCACTTCCAGATAGCGCGATTCGAATTCCTCCATCGTGCAAGTGAGTACGATGCGGCCGCGGTTGATGAACATGAGATCGGTGATGACGTTCTGCACGTCTTCCACCTGATGCGTGGTCACCACGATGGTGCGGTTGCGATCGAAGTAGTCGTTCAGCAGGGAATCGTAGAACTGCTTGCGATAGAGGATGTCTAGGCCAATCGTCGGCTCATCCAGCACCAGCAATCTCGCGTCAATGGCCATGACCAGCGCGAGGTGAAGCTGGGTCACCATGCCTTTCGATAATTCCCTGATCTTGCGAGTTCGCTTGATGTCGGTCTTTGCAAGGAAAGCTTCCGCCTTGGCACGGTCGAATCGCGGATGCACGCCGGCGACGTAGTCGAGCACCTGCAAGACCTGCATCCAGCGCGGCAGGACAGCGACGTCGGCGATGAAGCAGACATCGCGCATGAGCTGATCGCGCTCGTTCCATGGATCGCGCCCGAGCACCCTCAGTTCTCCCTGGTACTGGGTGAGGCCGAGGATCGCGTCGAGCGCTGTGGTCTTGCCTGCGCCGTTGGGACCGATGAGCCCGAGAATGCGGCCCTCTGCGACTCGCAGATCGACGCCGTCGAGCGCGACTGTGGTGCCGAACGATTTGCGCAGACCGCGTGCTTCGATGACTGTCATGGCTTGGGTTTCTCCTGTTCAGACTTCGTCGACCGGCGGGGTGCGTCACCATTCAGCAGTTCTTCCGCCTTCAGGCCAAGCCGCTGAATGGTTGCGTAGACAACAGGCCATTGTTCGGCAAGAAACTTCTGGCGTTCGCCCTGCAGCAGCAGATTGCGCGCGCCCGCATTGATGAACATGCCCCGACCTCTTTTGCTTTCGACCAACTGTTCGTCCACCAGTTGCTGATAGCCCTTCAAGACCGTGAGCGGATTGACCCGATATTCGGCCGCGACCACCCGCACGGATGGTAGCGGATCGCCTTCTTTGAGCACGCCGTCGAGGATCATGGCGACGACGCGGTCGCGAAGCTGGCGGTAAATCGGCTGACTGTCGTTCCACTCACGGTCCATAAAGTTTTCCAGATAGTCCTTACACGAATACGCCCCCGTCAATTCTTCCGCGTCAGGTCGAAGTGCGCGTGGATCAGCTTATCGTTCATCATGAAAGTCCAATCCTCGGTGTGATGATTGGTGTCGATAAAGGTGAACGCCGAGTGGTGCATGTGAACCGATGGGTCGCCGCTGATGTCCTTGAGCTCGAACTCGACCGTCTTGCCGTCGGGCGATAGCTTGCCGGTCATGCGCGGCCGGTTCCCGGCATCGCAATAGTGAATCAGCGTGAGCTGGTCTCCATCCAGGTAAACCATTGTGACCGGATGGTCGTACTTGGTCGCATCAAACGGCGTTCCGGCTTCCTGAAGCTCGTGCACGAGCAGGTGTCCCCTCGAGGTGACACGCAGCGAGATGTGCATCTTGCCGCCTGACATCTCCGGCATCTCCGCCACGGTGGCTGGGCCTTCCCACTCTCCCGCCAGGCTCTTGATGGTTGTGAAGGACTTCTCCGCCTCGGACGGCGCAGGAGCCACGATGGATTTTTGCGTGTCAGGCTGGGTGGTCGCCGTGTCCGCGGGGAAAGCGGTGGCGGCGATCAAAACGAATAGAACCGAAATTGCGATGCGTGATTTCATGTTGGGTAATCTCCTTTGGTACAGCTAGTGTTGTAGTTAACTATAACACTAGAATAAATGTCAAGTGCTTTTATTTGACTCTTCCTCCGTTTCTTAGACGACCTTGCTATGCGCTTTATAAACAATGGCTTGCAAGACGAGGCAGTGCAAAGACGTCTTTACGCCCAGCACGGCCTCAGGTGTACCAGGTTGCGATATCTTGGCGAAAACTGACTTGCTCCGCGGTCGTTAGCGGGCTGCAGGGCGTCGTCCGGTTTCATCCCAGATGCGAACGCCGCGGGTCTCGCGCAGCAGTAGGCTTCCCACCACAAACGTTATGCCGGCGACAATCATTGGGTAATAGAGTCCGGCATAGATGTTGCCGGTGGCTGCGACGGAGGATAGGCCGATCAAGGGCAGCAATCCGCCAAAAACACCGTTGCCGATGTGATATGGCAGGGAAAGCGAAGTGTAGCGAATCTTCGCGGGGAAGGCCTCGATGAGATAGGCGGCGATGGGACCATACACCAGGCACACGTAGAGCACCTGCACGAAAATCAGCAGGACCAGCATGGTGAGATTCGGATTTGGCGCTTCTTTGGCCGGGACCAATGCGCCGGTCGCGTCGGTGGTCATGGCGGTGAGGGCGATGGCGCCGGTCACTTTGTTGCGAGTGGATTTTACGGTGACGACGTTGTTGCCGGCCGCGCGTTCCATGGCTTTGTAGATCGGGATGTAAGTGAGTACGCCGAGCAGGCAGCCCGCCATCATGAGCTTCTTGCGCCCGATGCGGTCGGAGAGCGCGCCCACTACGGTGAAAAATGGCATCCCGAGCAGCAGGGCGATCGCGACTACGATGTTGGCGGTCTTGACGTTCACTTTCAAAATGGTCTGCATATAAAACAGGGCATAGAACTGCCCGGTGTACCAGATGACGCCCTGCCCTGCCGTGGCTCCGAAAAGCGAAATCAAGACGAGTTTCAGATTCGCCCACTTGGTGAAGGCATCCTTGAGCGGTTGAGTGGAGGTCATGCCAGCGCTCTTGAGTTGGGCGAATATGGGCGACTCCTTCATCTTCAGGCGAATGTAGAGCGAGATGAGCACCAGGATGATCGAGACCAAGAAAGGAATGCGCCAGCCATAAGCGGCGAAGTCTTCCTTCGACATGGCGTTTTGCGTGACCAGAATCACGATGAGGGAAACGAAGAGACCCAGGGCGGCCGTGATCTGGATGAAACTGGTGTAGAAACCGCGCTTGTTGTCGGGGACATGCTCGCCCACGTAAACGGCAGCGCCGCCGTATTCCCCGCCCAGGGCGAGTCCCTGTAGAACGCGGATCAAAACCAGGACGACGGGCGCGAACCAACCGGCGGTCGCGTAAGACGGCATCAGGCCGATGGCAAAAGTTGAAAAGCCCATGATGGACAGAGTCACGAGAAAGGCGTATTTGCGCCCGACCAGATCGCCGATGCGGCCAAAGAACAATGCGCCGAAAGGCCGCACCAGAAAGCCGACCGCAAACGTGATCAGGTAGGCAACGTAGGCAAAGGTGTCGTTCCCCGGGGGATAAAACTTCGGCGCCATTACCGCCGTCAGGCTGCCGAAAATGTAGAAGTCGTACCACTCGATCATGGTGCCGACAGACGAGGCCATGATCACGCGCCAGATGCTGTACGCTGTTCCACCCGATCCCGCGGCTTGTGAGGCGTTCGCCATAGCTTCCTCCATTGACTAACAATTTGTCAGGACGACGGGTTAAGAGTCTGTGGTGGCTTGCTGCGCAGCAGGTCGTCGAGGTCGCCGATCTTGTCGCCGAGGGCGTTGAGTTTGCGGGCGAGTCCCTGAATGTCAGAAGCGGCACGGCGGTTGACGTCGAAATCGAGTTCGCTGCGCACGCGGTCTTTGGTGTCCTGACGGTTCTGGCTCATCATGATGACCGGGGCCTGAATAGCGGCAAGCATGGAGAGGAACAGGTTGAGCAGGATGAAAGGATAGGGATCCCACGAAGCTTTGCCCATGAGCGAACTGATGGCACTGTAAACGACGAAAACCACCAGGAAGGCGATGATGAAGGTCCATGAGCCTCCAAAGTGGGCAACGGCGTCGGCAACCTGCTCACCGTAGGTGGCTTGCTGTTCAATCACCTGGTTGGGGTTGCGGGCGGCGCGCACCCGCACCAGGCGCTGAGCGGCATGGAACTGGCGGCCCAGCACGGCCAGCATGTCCATTCCAGCATGTGGCTTGCGTTGCAGCAGGGTCATGATGTCGTTACGATCGACCTCTACGCAGCGGGTCTCTTCGATGGCCACGGCATTGGTCTGGTGGGGAGATTGTTCCAGCATGGAGGCGAAACCGAAGAATTCGCCGGTGCCGGGTTCGTCGACGATCACCTCTTGTTGGTCTTCGTCCACGGTAGTCAGACGGACTTTGCCGGAAGCCATGACATAGGCACGTCCGCCGGGATCGCCGATCTTGTAGATGCGCTGGCGTGGGGAGAAGCTCTTGAGTTCCACCTGCCCGGACAAAACAGCGATTTCGTCTTCGTCGAGCAATGCAAACAACGGAACATGCTTTAGGATTTCGGGATTGCAAGCCATCGGTCACCTCTTGGGATCGAGTTCACAGACTGCGCATTGAAAAGCTTACCGCAAAGGACGCAAAGGATTGCGCGGAGGTCGCCAAGAAAACCCAGAACATAAGACGCTGCACCATTTCCAATCAGCGGGCACCATTTGTCTGGTAGGCGAGCTCCGGAATGTATTCTTCCGGAGTTCCCTTCTCCAGCAGATAGACTCCCGGGCCTTGCTGGCCGCGGACAGTGCGGCAGAACTCGGCGACGAAGAATCCGGATTGCAGCGCTGCGGTGAAAGCCCAACGAGTTGCGAGGCGCCATTCGCGGGCCAGGGCCGGATCTTTCTGCTCGACGGATCCGACGTCGCTGGGGATCTCGATGGCGATTCTCTGGCGGAGGAGGGCGGCGGGCAAATCGGTGCGGTGCGGCTTGCCGTGGGCGTTGAACTGGATGAGCGGTTGCAGGGTGCGGAGCGCGTCCAGCATTTCGGCACGATGGTCTTTCCCGTGCAAGCGGGTTTGCACACGGCGGCTGGCGAGCGGCCATTTCACCCACAGGCGATCGGTGCTGTTGCGGTGCAGAGTGCTGGAAGTTTCGGGGCCGTAGAAATCAACCTTATAACTAAGCGAAATCACTCCCAGCTTGGCGAAATTGAGGTGCGCATTTTTGCTTTGCAGGGGATCGAAGGTCCAAGTAATTTCGGTGATGCGGGCGTCGTTGATGCGCATGGCAAGAACCCGCTCCCGTTGTGCCAGTTTGAGCTTGTAGCCGAGATCAGAATTCCGATAGGGCGCACGAACCGCCAGCATGTGGGAATGGAGGTTGGGCCGGCCGTCTTCGAGGCCGAGGAAACCGAAGGCGAAGCCGACCAACGTGCCGCCCTCAAACGCGCCCAGCCAGAGGTTGCCGGCTTGCTGGGTAGCGACGGCGAGGGTGAGAGGGGTGGTGTCCAGGTCGGAGAGTTCCCACACTTCCCTTTCCACGGCTTCGGCCTGCTTGAGGTCGTGGAGGCCTTGGAGATCGCGAATGGTAATCGGGGGTTTTGACTGCACCATGAGATCAGACCGCGAGACACTATAACCGAGAGTGACGATAAGGTAAAAGTTTGTAAAGGTTTTGGGCAAAGGGTCAAGGAGGAATAATATTGATTCTGCGGGATTTCTGGGCTCGGGAACTACATACCCAGGGGCGTAAAATCAAGTAGCCGCATGCAGTTTTTTGGCGTCTAAAGCGTAGCGATGGCGGATCATAGGCAAAGTGTGAGTCGATCATATCTTCTTATTAAACGAGGCCCATGCATGGGGCAAGAGGCAAATGAACAAGATTACGGCGCGCCTAAAGCCGCGCCCTTTCAAAGCCACAGTATTTTTCCGCGACTGGCCGTGGTTTCGATCTTATCGATCTGCCTGGCGTGGCTTGGATGTGGTGGCGACCCGAAACCGACTTCCGCGCGCGCAAATGCGCCACAGGCCGTACCGGTGTCAGTATCCACGGTTGAACGGCGCGACATGCCTTACTACCTGACGGGGCTAGGATCGGTTTCCGCGTTTTACACGGTCAACATCAAGTCACGGGTGGATGGCCAACTGGAGCAGGTGAATTTCAAGGAAGGGCAATTCGTAAGTAAAGGTGAACTGCTGGCAGTGATTGATCCCCGGCCCTACCAGGTCGTGTTGGACCAGGCGCAAGCCACGCTATTTCGAGACCAGGCACTCCTGCGAGATGCGAAACTGAATTACGACCGCTTCAAGGGCCTGCTGCAAGTTTCGGGTGCAATGTCGCAACAGCAAGTGGACACGCAAAACTCGCTGGTGGATCAACTGGAAGGAACGGTCCGCAACGACCAGGCGGCGATCGATAATGCCAAGCTGAATCTCGTGTATTGCCACATCACTTCGCCGATCAGTGGGCGAGTGGGATTGAGGCTGGTGGATCCCGGGAACTTGGTTCACGCGACCGACACCAATGCGCTGTTGGTGATCACGCAACTCCAGCCCATCGCAGTGCTCTTCACTCTGCCTGAGGACAGCCTGCCCGCGGTTTCCCAGCACATGAGCAAGGGGACGCTTCAGGTGGATGCCTACAGCCGGGATGACCAGACCAAGCTCGACACCGGCAAGCTGGAGACCATTGACAACCAGATTGACCAGACCACCGGGACTGGAAAGTTGAAGGCGGTGTTTGATAACAAAGGCAATTCGCTTTGGCCGAATCAGTTTGTGAACATTCGCTTACTGCTCGAAGTCAGGAAAGACAGCACAGTGATCCCGGCGGCGGCGATCCAGCGTGGGCCGCAGGGAACGTATGTATTCGTGGCCAAGGCGGACGACACGGCGGACATTCGTTCGGTGACGGTGGCATTCACGCAAGATAACCTGGCGAATATCGCGAGCGGACTGTCGCCCTCTGAAGTGGTGGTGACGGATGGCCAGGACAAGCTGCAGGCCGGCAGCAAGATTGAAGTGCGGCAAACAAAACCGTCCGGTACTCCGCAGCCAGCTCCCACCACAACGCCCTCCGGAAAGCAAGGTTCAGGAACTCCGACGTCATGAATCCGTCACGGATTTTTATTCTCCGGCCGGTGGCTACAGCGTTGCTGATGGTGGCCATCATGCTGGTGGGATGGGTGGCGTACCGGCAACTTCCGGTTTCCGCCCTGCCGGAGGTGGATTATCCGACCATCCAGGTGGTGACGTTTTATCCGGGAGCGAACCCGGATGTGATGGCGTCGTCGGTGACCGCGCCGCTGGAGCGGCAATTCGGCCAGGTGCCCGGCCTGAGCCAGATGACCTCGACCAGTTCGTTTGGCAGTTCGGTCATTACACTGCAGTTTGGGCTCGATCAAAGTATTGACGTTGAAGAGCAACAAGTGCAGGCGGCGATCAACGCTGCCACGACCTACTTGCCGACGGACCTTCCCAATCCTCCGATCTACAGCAAAGTGAATCCGGCGGATTCGCCGATCATGACGCTGGCGCTGACTTCGAAGAGCTTGCCGCTTTCGAAAGTCGAGGACCTGGCGGACACGGCGATGGCGCAGAAGATTTCCCAGGTCACAGGGGTAGGCCTGGTCTCGCTCAGCGGCGGGCAGAAACCGGCAGTGCGAATTCAGGCGAATCCCACGGCTCTAGCTTCTTATGGGCTGAGTCTGGAAGATGTGCGCACGGCTTTGGCGGCGGCCAATGTGGACCAGGCGAAGGGCACGCTGAATGGGCCGCGGCAGTCGTTCACCATCGGAGCGAACGATCAGTTGTTATCGGGTGAGCAGTACGCTCCGATCGTAATTGCCTACCGGAACGGATCTCCGGTGCGCTTGTCGGACGTCGCAAACATCACCGACGGAATCGAGAATGTGATGCAGGCGGCGTGGATGAACCTGGATCCGGCCGTGATCATGAATATTCAGCGCCAGCCGGGCGCAAACATCATCCTCGTGGTGGACCGCATCAAGAAGCTGTTGCCGCAGTTGCAGGCGGGGCTGCCCGCGGCGGTGAGTGTGAGCATCCTTACCGACCGGACGGAGACCATCCGGGCGTCGGTGAAAGATGTGAAGATCGAGCTGGCACTGACCGTGGTCCTGGTGGTGCTGGTCATTTTCCTCTTCCTGAGAAATCTTTGGGCGACGTCGATTCCGGCGGTCACCGTGCCGCTTTCGATTGTTGGAACATTCGGCGTCATGTATCTGTTGGGATACAGCCTCAACAATCTGACGCTGATGGCGCTGACTATTTCCACCGGATTTGTGGTGGACGACGCCATCGTCATGATCGAGAATATCGACCGCTATCTGGAAGAGGGCGATTCGCCCCTGGATGCGGCGCTGAAGGGCGCGGGACAGATTGGGTTCACGATCGTTTCCCTGACGGTTTCGCTGATTGCGGTGTTGATCCCGCTGCTGTTCATGGGAGACATTGTCGGCAGGCTGTTCCGCGAGTTCGCGGTGACGCTGGCGGTGACGATTCTGGTGTCGGCGGCAGTGTCTTTGAGTTTGACGCCGATGATGTGCGCCAAGCTGCTCAAGGCGAAAGACCCTGCCCACCAGACGTGGTTCTACAAATCGACCGAGAAGTTCTACGAAAATGTCATCGCCTTCTACGGCCGGACGCTGAAGGTCGTTCTCAGGCATCAGCCTATAACGTTGCTGGTCACGCTGGGGACGCTGGTACTGACGTTGTTCCTTTATGTGATCGTGCCGAAGGGATTCTTCCCGGTGCAGGACACGGGCGTGATTCTGGGGATTTCAGATGCGCCGCAGAGTGTGTCGTTCCAGTCGTTGGCGGACCATCAGCAGGCGCTGGCGCGGGTGATCTTGCAAGATCCGGATGTTCAAAGTCTGTCATCGTTCATTGGTGTGGATGGCACGAACCTTACACCCAACAGCGGTCGCATCCAGATCAACCTGAAGCCGCGCGAGGAGCGTACCGCGAAGGCGACAGACATTATCCGGCGGCTGCAACCGAAGCTGGCGGAAGTCGAGGGCATTGAGCTGTTCATGCAACCGGTGCAGGACTTGACGGTTGAAGACCGGGTGAGCCGCACGCAGTTTCAGTACACCATTGAGGACGCCGACGCCAAGGAGTTGAATACGCTGTCGGCTACATTGGTGGCCAAGCTGCGCACTCTGCCCGAATTGCAGGACGTGGCGAGCGACCAGCAAAACGGCGGCCTGCAAGCGGACTTGACCATCGACCGCGATACCGCATCGCGGTTGGGCATTCTGCCGGCGCAGATTGATAACACGCTTTACGACGCGTTCGGACAGCGGCAGGTTTCGACCATCTTCACGCAATTGAATCAGTACCACGTGGTTTTGGAAGTGGCTCCGCAATTTCAACAGAATCCGGGGTCGTTCAAAGATTTATATGTGAAGTCGGCCTCCGGGCCGCAGGTGCCGCTTTCCACGTTTACCCAGCTCAACACCTCGAATGCATCGTTGGCGGTCAATCATCAGGGGCAGTTTCCAGTGGTGACATTGTCGTTCAACCTGGCTCCGGGAAAGTCATTGGGTGACGCCACTAAAGCGATTGATAAGGCGGAACAGGAAATCGGGATGCCAGCGAGCGTTCACACCGCATTTCAGGGCACCGCAGCGGCGTTTCAAAACTCGCTGTCCACGGAACCGTGGCTGATAGTGGCGGCGATTGTGACGGTGTACATCGTGTTGGGAGTTTTGTATGAGAGCTACATTCACCCCATCACGATTCTCTCGACTCTGCCCTCTGCCGGCGTGGGAGCGATTCTGGCCTTGCTGGTCACGGGGAATGATTTGGGTGTGGTGTCGATCATCGGGATTATTTTGCTGATTGGCATCGTGAAAAAGAACGCGATCATGATGATTGACTTCGCGCTGGAGGCGGAGCGCGTGGAACACAAGCCACCGGAGGAGGCCATATTCCAGGCTTGTCTGCTGCGTTTCCGCCCGATCATGATGACGACTATGGCGGCGCTGCTGGGCGGGTTGCCGCTGGCGCTGGGCCGAGGCACGGGATCGGAATTGCGGCACCCGCTGGGCATCACGATTGTGGGTGGTCTGCTGGTCAGCCAGGCTCTTACCTTGTATACGACGCCGGTGGTTTATTTGTGGTTTGACCGGCTGGCGCGGAGGTTCGAGCGCCTGGGGATTGGCAATGCGATTGAGGAGCCGGCGACGGGAGACTAGACGATGAATGTTTCTGCTCCCTTTATAAAGCGGCCCATCGGAACATCGCTGCTGACGCTGGCACTGTTAATGTCAGGAGCGCTGGCGTTCAGTTTTCTTCCAGTTGCGCCGCTTCCTCAGGTTGAATTTCCGGTGATCCAGGTGTCGGCCGGCTTGCCGGGAGCCAGCCCGGAGACCATGGCGTCGGCAGTGGCAACTCCGCTGGAGCGGCAATTCGGACGCATCGCCGGCATCAACCAGATGACTTCGGTCAGCCAGCTGGGGGCGACCGGCATCGTCCTGCAATTCGATCTCACTCGCAACATTGACGCGGCCGCGCGTGATGTGCAGGCCGCCATCAATGCGGCGCGGAGCCAGCTGCCTTCGAATCTTCCCGGCAATCCCTCGTACCGGAAAGTGAATCCGGCGGATGCGCCGATTCTGATTGCTTCCATGACCTCCGACAGCGTGCGGCTGCCGGACATATACGATCAGGCCAATTCGATCCTCTCGCAAAAGCTGGCACAGGTGGGTGGCGTAGGCCAGGTGTATGTGGCGGGCGGAGCGAATCCGGCAGTGCGGGCGGAGCTGGATCCGAATCTGCTCAACAAGTTTGGCATCGGTCTGGATGCGGTGCGGGTGGCGCTGGGGGCGGCCAATGCGAACCGGCCCAAGGGCGAAGTCGGCAATGGCGTGCATTCCTGGCCGATCTCTGACAACGACCAGATGATGCACGCCGACCAGTATCGACCGCTAGTGGTGGCTTACAACCAACAAAGTGGAGCGGCCGTGCGTCTGGGAGATGTTGGTACGGTATGGGACTCGGTGGAAGACGCGCACATTTATGGGCTCTCCGATGGCAAGCCTGCGGTTCTACTCATTATCTTTCGCCAGCCCGGCGCCAACATTATTCAGACGGTGGACAACGTACTCAACCTGTTGCCGCAGCTGGAGGCAACGATCTCGCCTGCCATCAAGTTGACCATCGTCTCCGACCGTACCACCACGGTGCGCGCGTCGTTGCGCGATATCGAGATCACGCTGGTGATCTCGGTGGTGCTGGTGATTGGCGTGGTCTTCGTATTTTTGCGTACGGTGCGGGCGACCATTATTCCCAGCATCGCGGTGCCGTTGTCGCTGATTGGCACGTTTGGGGTGATGTATCTCCTGCACTATAGCCTGAACAATTTGTCACTTATGGCGCTGGCCATTTCGACCGGCTTTGTGGTGGACGATGCCATTGTGGTGCTGGAAAACATTACCCGCTATCTGGAACAGGGGATGAAACCGGTGCAGGCGGCGTACCGCGGGGCGCGTGAAATTGGATTCACGGTGCTCTCGATGAGCACTTCGCTGGTAGCTGTGTTCATTCCAATCTTGATGATGGGAGGGATTGTCGGACGGCTGTTCCGTGAATTTGCGGTCACATTGAGCGCGGCGATCGCGGTGTCGTTGATAGTGTCACTTACTACAACACCGGCCATGTGCGCCCAGTTACTCAAGTCGCTGCACGAAGAGAAACATGGGCATGCTTACCAGGCGAGCCAGAAGGTATTCGATGGAATCCTGAAAGTGTACGGGATCGGCCTGGGCTGGGTTTTGCGCCACCAGTTCACGGTATTGCTGATCACCATAGCAACCGCTTGCCTGAGTGTATTTCTGTATCAGGATGTACCCAAAGGGTTTTTTCCCCAGCAGGATACCGGACGAATTCAAGGATCGATACAAGCCGCGCAGGATATTTCCTTCGATGCCATGAGCCAGAAGATGCGGCGCTATGTGCAGATTGCGATGGCGGACCCGAACGTAGTGCACATGATCGGATTCTGCGGCGGCACCACGGCGATGAACCAGGGACGCATGTTTATCACCTTGAAGAAGGACCGGAAGCTGACAGCCGACCAGGTGATCAACGAGTTGAGCAAGAAGTTTGCTGAGGTGCCGGGAGCGACGCTTTACATGCAGGCGCAGCAGGACCTCAACATCGGCGGCCGTCTGAGCCAGGCGCAATATCAGTACACTCTGCAAGGCGAGGACTTGAATGAGTTGAACGTATGGGCGCCGCAATTGCTGCAGAAAATGCGCGCCATCCCGATTCTCATGCAGGTGAACACCGACCAGCAGGACAAGGGCTTGGCGGCGAACCTGATCATCGACCGGGATACCGCGTCGCGTCTGGGAGTGTCGACGGCGGACATCGATACGATCCTGTATGACGCGTTTGGCCAGCGCCAGGTCTCGACCATTTATCAGCCACTGAACCAATACCACGTGGTGATGGAAGTGGCGCCGCAGTTTCAGCAGAGTCCAGACACGCTCGCAAACACCTACGTGCATTCATCCACCGGCGCGACGGTTCCACTTTCCGCTTTCACCCATTACGGCCCGGCCAACACTTCACTCGCTGTCAATCACCAGGGACAGTGGCCGGCGGTGACGATTTCCTTCAATCTTGCGCCGGGTGTCTCGTTGGGTCAGGCGACCACCGCGATTGAGAATGCGCAGCGCGCAATTGATTTTCCGGCAACCATCCAAGGCAATTTCCAGGGAACGGCGGCAGCATTCAAGGATTCGCTGTCGAGTGAACCGATCCTGGTTTTTACTGCGCTGTTTACTGTCTACATTGTTCTGGGAATTCTGTACGAAAGCTTAATTCATCCCATCACCATTCTTTCCACCATTCCCTCGGCCGGTGTGGGGGCGCTGCTGGCGCTGAAACTAACTCATAACCAGCTGGATGTCATTGGCCTGATCGGCATCATCCTTCTGATTGGCATCGTGAAGAAAAACGCCATCATGATGATCGACTTCGCGCTGTTGGCGGAGCGGAACGAAGGCAAGTCGCCGCTGGACGCGATTCACGAGGCCTGCCTGTTGCGTTTTCGTCCCATCATGATGACGACGATGGCGGCGCTGCTGGGTGGGTTGCCGCTGGCGCTAGGGACGGGCATTGGATCGGAGTTGCGACGGCCGCTCGGTATCACGATTGTCGGCGGATTGATCGTCAGCCAGGCGCTGACGCTGTTTACTACTCCGGTGGTGTATCTCTACATGGACAGGTTCCGGCTGTGGTTACGCCGAGTATTCGGCCTGTCAAGGCCGGCTACACCGGCTGCGAGCCACGCGGATTAGGTGGTTCTTCTCGCCCCAACGCTGTGGTCATCAGATCGGCAATGGACTCATCTCTTTTTTAACCGCTCAACCACCGCACGCAGGGTGGCTTGGGTCTCGGGGTGCCACCAACTGGCGGCAACTTTCTTTAGCTCGCCGTCGAGGTCGCGGCGGAAGATGGCGATCAGGTCGGCGCGGGCTTCGTGCCGAGTGGCAGTCATGGCTTCGGCGGGCAGCGCGAGCAGTGTCTTACACCATTCGATAGAGCGCTCGACCACATGTTCGGTGGGAACTAACTCGTCCACCAATCCGATTTCGAGGGCCTGGGCGGGCGACATCAGCAGGCCCGCAGTGGAGAGACGTTCGGCCTGGCGCGGGCCGACCTGGCGGCGAAGCGCGGCGAGAATCACAGCGGGCAGAGGAATGCCGACTTGCACCTCGCTGAGTCCGATCTTGAATTCGCCATCGGCCATGATTCGCCAATCGCAAAATAGTGGAAGGACCGTGCCGCCGGCGGGGGCGTGTCCGATGATGGCGGCGACGATGGGGATGGGCGAACAGGCGAGTACCTTCATCAGCGCATAGAGTTCGCGCCACAAAGTGGTGATGGCTTTGCGATCCAGGCCCATGAGTAGCGGGACGTCGAGGCCGGCGCAGAACCTGCCGGGCGTGCCGGAGAGCACCAGGGCGCGGACACCGTCTTTCGGGGCGGATTCTGCCGCCTGGCGGAGAGCGACGATCAGGTCTCCGGTGAGGGCGTTGACGGGCGGGCGGTTCAGCCGGAGTTCGCGGATCGGGCCATGGTTAATGGTGTGAATCATGTAGATCGAGTATACGCGGGCGCCTGGGGGTGGGCAGGAAAGAACCTAACCACAGAGGACACAGAGGCGCACAGAGAAAAGCTTGGCCACGGATTTACACGTATCGTAGAAAAGAGCCTTTAATCACAGAGGCCGCTGAGAGGGGCGGCGGAGATCGCAAAGAAAAGCTGAGCCCTTGGAGACTGAGGATAGGGAGACATTCGTCTCTGCTCGGGCTATGCGGACGGTGGCTTGATAGGTGGGGCGGCGTATGGTATTTTGATGCGCGGTATAAATGGGGGAAGCTTTGACTCTTGATATCAACAGTTATGTAGAAGCGGTCCGGAAGTTTAACGATCTGGTGGGCGAACTTGCAGCCAAGCTGCAGGAGATCAGCGACGCTCGCGATCAGGCTTTGAAGGCCAGCGCGGACTTGAAACGTGAGTTGGAGAGCACGGACCAGCGGATGATGGATATTTCCAGCGCAGTGCGGCAGCAGATTACGCTGGAGTTCGCCAAGAAGAACGTTGCGCGTTCCGACGAACTTGCCGAATACACGGTACCCAGCCGCCGGGCAGTCTAGCTCCAGTGGTCGCTACTTTCGCGCGGACTGGAAAATAGCGAAGGTGGCGCCCTGGGGATCGGCCAACACCCCGAAGCGGCCGACGTTCTCCAACGTCATCGGTTCCATGTAGAACTTCGCTCCCAGCTGCTTCGCCTTGGCTGCGGTGGCGTCGCAATTTGAAGTGAAGAAGTATGGCAGCCAGTGCGCAGGCGTCCCGGGCTGGCGCATCTTGACCGGGGAAATCCCTCCGATAAACTCCTCACCATTCTGAATGTGAACATAACCTGACGGCGGATCGTCGTCAGTGTCATCGGTGATCTTCCATCCGAACATGTCGGCGTAGAACTTGCGCGCGCGGTCGGGATCGGGCGTGCTCAGGTCGGCCCAGCATAACGTGCCGTCAACTCCGGCGATGCCGATACCGGTGTTCTTGCCGGACTGCCAGACACAGAACGTTGCGCCGGTAGGATCGGTGAGCACGGCCATGCGGCCGGCATCCATCACGTCAAATGCAGGAGCGCAGACGTTGCCGCCGGCTTTCGCAGCGCGGGCGGCAGCTGCATCGGCGTTATCCACGGCGATGTAAAGCATCCAGTGGGGCGGAACACCTTTTTGCTCGGGGCGCAAAGTGCATCCGGCAGCCGCGTCGCGGCCATTGAGGCGGAAGATGGTATAGACCTCGGTCGGCCCCATGGGCATGTCGTTGATCTCCCAACCGAAGAGCCCACTGTAAAACTTCTTGGCGGCGGGTTGGTCGGTGGTGGCCAGTTCGATCCAACAGAAAGAGCCGGGCTGGTGTTTGTCGATAGTGCGCATGGGGGGAAGTATATGACATCTGGTGAGAGGTGAGAAGTCAGAGGGCAGAAGTGAAGCCACAACTTCTCCCCTACACGGCAAGCACGTCCAATACTCGCTCCATGCCCTCACGGAGTTGGGAGGGCGGAGTGATGAGGCTCAAGACCAGGTATCCGTCGCGGGGGAAGTCGTAGAAGTGGCCGGGATGGACGAGGACTCCGGCTTTGCGCAGCAGATCGATGGCGAGGTCTTCGTCGGATCGGGTGGCGGGGACGCGGAGAATGGCGTACCACCCGCCTTCGACGGCGAGCCGCTGACAGGCTTTTTGCTGAGCGAGTTGGCGATCGAGTTCGGCTAGATTGCTGCGGACGCGAGCGAGCAGTTGGGGCTGGATTTGCTTTCGTTGGTTCAGGAGCGCTGGCGCCGCCAACTGGACAGGAGCATTCAGCGAGAGATAAGTATCGGCAATGACTTCGAGGCGCGACAGGGCTGCTTGCAGTTGGTCGGCGGGGCCGCTGACAGCGATCCAGGCCAGTTTCATTTGTGGCAGGGCGGAGATTTTCGAGGTGCCGCTGAGGGTAAAAGTCAGGACGTCTCTGTTGGTCGCAAAGGACGGGCGTGGAGCGCCGTCGTGGGCGTAGTCGAGAAAGACTTCGTCGACGATGATGGCCAGGTTATGCTGACCGCAAAAATGGTTGAGGGTCGCGCGCTCGGCGTTACTCACATAGGACCCGGTGGGATTGTTCGGATGCACAAGGACGATCGCTCGAGTGCGAGGGCTGACGGCCTTTTCAAGAGACGGGAAGTCGATCTGCCAGCCGTGATCGTAGAGTAGTGGGTAGGGGACGAGTTTCACATCCTGCAAGTCGGCTAGAAATTCGAATAGCGGGTAGCTGGGTTTCGGGACCAGGATCTCGTCTTCTGGATTCGCGAGCAGGCGGAAGACGAATGAGTAGCCTTCGCTGGTGCTGGTGGTGAGCAGCACGGATTCGGGATCGATTTGTTGGTTGTAGTAATCGGCTACGGCTTGGCGGGCGCTGAGCAGACCTTTGGGTTGGGGATCGTAGTCGAGCGAAGCGGGATTGGCGAGTGAGTGGAGAATGGCCGCGTTGTCGTAATGAAGCCCGGCGCGAGTGGGATTGGAAATTGCCAGATCGAGGACTTCCCTGCCGGCGGCGTGCAACTCCTGTTGCGCCTGCGTGAAGCGGTTGGGCGTAAGCTTCCAGTCGGTGCGGCGGGAAAACATACCGGGACATCATACGCAATGAGGGCCGCACGACACATGGGCGTGTGTGGGGATTAGGCGAAGCCAGCCACCCGCACGGGCTATAAAGGGTGATAGAATCCCGTCCAATACCGCAAGACTGCCAGGGACGTCTGGTTCATCTTCGCGAGCTTTACACCCAGGAGAACCTCAAATGTTCAGAATGATCTGCGGCTTATTTCTCTGCGCGGCTATGGCGGGCGCATCCCCTGCTCAGACCTTAAGAACTCTCGTCACCTTCGATGAGACAAACGGCGAGGACCCTTTTGCCTCTCTGATCGAAGGCATTGATCATAATCTTTACGGCACGACTGTATATGGGGGAGGCGCGAATGATGGCACGGTTTTCAAAATCTCGCCGCAGGGAGTACACACCATCCTTTATAGCTTTTGCGCGCAAGCCGGGTGCACTGACGGCAGGTATCCAGCGTGGCTAACCCAAGCCGCTGATGGTGATTTCTACGGCGAGACCTACCAGGGTGGTGGCAGCGATGCCGGAACAGTTTTCAAGATCACGTCAAGCGGCGCGCTGACGACGCTTTACAGCTTCTGCTCGCAACCGGGTTGCACAGACGGCGCACTGCCGCAATCCGCCCTGGTGCAAACCAATGACGGAACCTTCTACGGGACAACCGTCATCGGCGGCACTCAGAACCAGGGGACGGTTTTCACCATTACTCCGGGCGGCGTGCTGACGACGCTTTATAACTTCTGCGCGAAGGCCGACTGCGCAGACGGGGCCCAGCCGAACATTGGGTTGACCCTGGCCAGCGATGGAAACTTCTATGGAACGGCGGCGCTTGGCGGGAACAGTAGCCCAATGTGCCTGTACCGCTGCGGCACACTGTTCAGAATCACACCGGGCGGCAAGTTCACCACCATTTACAGCTTCTGTTCACAAGCTTCCTGCGCCGATGGAGCCATTCCGCAAGGCCTCATGATTCAAGCAAAAGATGGAAGCTTATACGGCACAACCGACGGCGGCGGGAGCAGTAGCCTTGGCACTGCGTTTCGAATCAATGCGCGAGGCAAGTTCACAACCCTGCACAGCTTCTGCACTGGCAGTTGCTCCGACGGCGGCATCCCTTACGCCGGACTCATTCAAGCCAGCGACGGGAACTTCTACGGAACTGCCAACCTTGGCGGGACGGGAGGCTTTGGCACGGTCTATAGGATGACCTCGGCGGGCGTGGTCACTGGCCTCTTTGGGTTCGACGACAAGGCCGACGGCGCGTTCCCCGTGGCTGGTGTCATTCAAGCCACCGACGGAAGACTTTACGGCGGAACCGAGCAAGGCGGAAATGATAACTGCTTTGCCCCAACCGGGTGTGGCACCATCTTTCGCTTGTCGGGAAAGGCGGCGGGGAACGAGGCGATGCATGACCGTGAAGAAAACGCTGTGCGACTCATCCCTGTGTTGCCCAGGAGTCTGATCCGGGAGAACCGTTGAACCACAAAGACAGGCAACGGAATCCCTTGAAGCTAAAACCTGAGACTCCGTGTCTTCAGCAGCTGGTGTACCTGAAATTTCGTGGCGAGGACGCCCGCGCCACAGGGTAGGGATATAATATGACGCCTGCCACCATGGAAACCTCTACGCAATACGAATTGAAGCTGGCTCAGCGCATGTCGCGTCTGGGCACGGAAACTGCTTTTGAAGTGTTGAACAAGGCGCGCGCGCTGGAGCTCCAGGGTAAGGACATTGTCCACCTGGAGATTGGCGAGCCTGATTTCGATACTCCAAAGAATGTGGTCGATGCCGGCATCGATGCCTTGCGCAAAGGCTGGACACACTACGGGCCGTCGGCCGGATTGCCCGAGTTGCGGCAAGCCATCGCAGAAGACGTCTCGAAATCGCGCGGAGTAAAAGTATCGAGCGATGAGGTGGTCGTAGTACCCGGCGGTAAGCCTATTATTTTCTTTGCACTGCTGGCCTTAGCTGATGCCGGGGATGAGGTTATTTATCCGAATCCTGGATTTCCGATTTATGAGTCGATGATCAATTATGCAGGGGCAAAAGCGGTGCCGATTCACCTTTATGAGGAGCGCGATTTCGGGCTGGATGTAAAGGAGCTGAAAGCTCTGATCACCGATCGCACTCGGCTGATCATTATCAATTCACCCCAGAATCCTACAGGGGGCGTGTTGAGCAAACAGGACATCGGGGGGATCGCCGAGGCGATTGGCGATCGCAACATCATGGTGTTATCGGACGAGATTTACAGCCGGCTGATTTTTGAGGGCGAGCACCATTCGATTATGTCGGTGCCGGGATTCAAGGAGCGGACGATTCTGCTGGATGGGTTTTCGAAGACCTGGGCGATGACGGGATGGCGCATGGGGTACGGTGTTATGCGGGCTGACCTGGCGGCGCAGATCGCGCGGCTGAACACGAATTCGAATTCCTGCACGGCGAGCTTTACGCAGATTGCGGGGATCGAGGCGATTCAGGGAGACCAGTCGTCAGTGGATAAGATGCGAGTTGAATTTCAGCGGCGGCGGGACGCGTTTGTGGCGGGCTTGAACAAGATCAAGGGATTCTCTTGCCGGCTGCCGAAAGGCGCGTTTTACGTCTTCCCCAATGTTACGAAGACAGGATGGAAGTCGAAGAAGCTGGCGGATGCGTTGCTGGAACAGGCGGGTGTGGCTTGTCTTTCGGGGACCGCGTTTGGGGATTATGGCGAAGGCTATCTGCGGTTCAGTGTAGCCAATTCTTTGGAGAATCTGAATAAGGCGCTGGCGCGAGTGGATGAGTGGACTAAGAAGAATCTCTAGCCGCAGATTCCCGCTGACTTCGCTGATCAAAAACCTGGCCACGGATTCACACTGATCGAACCACAAAACGAAGATACATCATGAGCAAGAAATTCCGGGTTTTTGCTACCTGTGATATTGGAGATTCGATTGAGCTGCTGCGCAAACGAGGTTATGAGGTCGAGGTCTATCCACGGCCTGAGGCGCCGCCGAAGAACCTGATCATCGAGAAGGTGAAGTCAGGGGTCGATGGGCTGATCACTACGCTGCGCGATCCGATTGATGCCGAGGTGTTCGAGGTCGGCAAAGGCACCCTGAAGGTGGTGGCGCAGATTGCCGTGGGCTTTGACAACATCAATCGCGCTGACGCCAATCGCTACAAGGTTCCGTTTACTCATACCGCCGATGTGCTGACCGAGGCTACGGCGGAGTTTGCTTTCTTCCTGCTGGGGTCACTGGCTCGAAAGATGTGGCCAGCCGAGCATCTAACCCGCGAAAACCGCTGGGGATATTGGCATCCTTATCTTCCCTTCCTTGGCGATGAAGTCACCGGCAAAACCATCGCGGTGATTGGTACGGGGCGCATCGGGCTGGCGCTGATCAAGAAATGCTCCGGGTTCGATATGAACATTCTGTGTTATGACCCGGCGTATCAGAATCATGAATATGTCAAAGGAATTCAAGAGGTGATGGACCTGCGGCAGGCGCGGGGAATCCAGAAAGAGAAAACCTGGATCAAGTATGTTTCGCTGGAGGAAGCCCTGCGAACCGCGGATTTCGTGAGTGTGCATGTGCCACTGTTGCGCGAAGGCGAGAGCACGACGCCGACCTATCATTTATTCAACGAAAAGACGCTCCGCATGATGAAGCCGACGGCTTATCTGGTGAACACGTCACGGGGGCCGGTGGTGGACGAGCTGGCTGTGGCCAAGGCGTTGCGCGAGAAATGGATTGCCGGTGCAGCGTTGGATGTGTACGAGAAAGAACCGCTGCCGGAGGATTCGCCGTTGCGCGATCCCGCGATTGAAGACCGCTTCCGGTTGTTGCCGCACTTTGCCAGCGCAGCGCGGATCACGCGGCTGTCGACCGATCCTAATAAAGGGATGGCCGGACGGACGGCTCAGGGGTTGATTGACGTGCTTGAGGGCAACTACGACGGCGATGTTAGGAAGATGCCTTATGTGGTGAATAAGGAAGCGTTCGGGAAGTAGGGGGCCTATTCCGAGACGGTATGTTCTTCGCTGCTTTGGGCTCGCAGGACGCGATCCACAAAATATGGTGCGCGGCGCGTGGGTTCGTGGTAGTGGCGGACTTGCATCTCGCCCAGCAGGCCGACGGCCAGCATATTCAGTCCTGCCAAGAGAAGCACGGCCGCAAAGATCATGAGTGGGCCGTGCTGGGCCATGGTGTCGGAGTGGTTGAAGAGCTTGTCGAGCATCAGCCAGAGGGCGATGCCGCCTCCGGAGAAAATGCTGAGCATCCCCAGGCTGCCGAAGAAGTGCAGCGGCCGCGACAGATAGCGCAACAAGAACCGTATGGTGATGAGATCGAAGAACACGCGGAAAGTCCGCGAGATGCCGTAATGCGAAGCGCCCTTGTCGCGCATTACGTTGCGGATGGGAACCTCGCAGATGGACGCACCGTAGGCGGAAGCAAGGGCTGGGATGAAGCGATGCAACTCGCCGTAGAGCGGGACCTGCTCAAGAATGCTGCGGCGATAAGCCTTGAAAGTGGTGCCGAAGTCGTGGATGTCAACGCCGCTCAGCTTGGCCATGAGCCAGTTGGCACAGCGCGATGGAATCCGGCGCATCCAGAGATTGTCGATGCGGACTTTGCGCCATCCGCTGACGATGTCGTAACCCTCGGCAATCTTTTCCAGAAACAGCGGGATGTCGGCGGGGTCGTGTTGCAGGTCGCCGTCCATGGCGATGGTGTATTCGCCGCGAGTGTGGTCGAAGCCGGCCGCCAGGGCCGAAGTCTGGCCAAAGTTGCGGCGCAACCGAACCACAGTCACGCGGCTGTCAATGGCAGCAATCTCGCGCAGCAGAGTAAAGGTGCGGTCGCGGGAACCATCGTCAACGAACACCAGCTCAAAAGTCTCGCCGCTGACTTCCATGACGGCTTTCAGGCGGTCATAGAGATCGGTGACGTTCTCCTGCTCATCATGCAGGGGAACCACGATGGAATATTTGGGCATGAACCACCTAATTATACTCGCCAGGTACTCATTTTGAAGCATAACCGGCGTGGTACGTTGCCTCCGGCGTAAGAAGGGCCTCCATCGCAGAGTTCGCAGAGATCAACCCCGAGAACGCAGAGAAATGCCAGAAACCAGGTTCGGTTCCGTCACTAGTATGCCAACACAACAGGGGCGGCTTTCAGTTATATTTCCTGTGAGAAGTCTATCCTTGGGTGAATGAGTCGTCCGAGCAGCCCCGCGGGGTAGGAGCCCGCCTCAATGGACAGTATTGTGATGATCATGTTTGGCAGCGTGCTTTGCACCATGACCGCCCTGAATTTCATAGAGCTGCGACGAATCCGAAAGAAGCTGGAGACGAAGCAGTCCTAAACGTCGACAAATCAGATTCCGCAGCATGCAACGCCACTGGCCGGGCGATGGTTGGTGATCCCGCCCTGGCCTGAGTTCCCTTCTGAACGTCACCCCGCCGCTCGCTCTACTTAACATCCGATTTGCGCGAATCGCCTATAATGCCGTTTCTCGTTTTCTAGCAGAAGCGGAAGCGATTATTTCCCAACCAGGAGAAATCTGTTGAACAACCCTCTCTCGCCCCAACGTCGACGTTTCTTGCAGACAAGCCTACTCAGTGGCGTAACTGCCGCCGCACTGCCCGCGCTGGCGGGCGCGCGGGAGCTGGTAGTGTCACCGGCGCCCCAAGCTCGGCCGAATGCTTTCGAGCTGGACGAGACTACGATCGCCGACCTACAGGCAGCCATGGCCTCGGGGAAATACTCCGCGCGCTCGATCACCCAGAAATATCTGGAACGTATCGAGGAGATCGACAAGCACGGGCCGGCGCTGGCAAGTGTGATCGAAGTGAATCCGGATGCGTTGGCGATTGCCGATGGCCTCGACAAAGAACGGACGCAGAAACACGTGCGTGGGCCGATGCACGGTATTCCGGTGCTGATCAAAGACAACATTGACACTGCCGACCGCATGCAGACGACGGCGGGATCGCTGGCGCTGCTGGGGTCGAAGCCGGTGAAGGATTCGTTTGTAGCAGAGCGATTGCGTGAGGCGGGAGCCGTCATTCTGGGGAAGACGAATTTGAGCGAGTGGGCAAATATTCGCTCGTCGCATTCCAGCAGCGGATGGAGCGGGCGCGGCGGGCAGACCAAGAATCCTTATGCGCTGGATCGAAATCCTTGTGGATCGAGTTCGGGATCAGGAGCTGCAACCGCGGCAAACTTGTGTACCGTAGCCGTGGGCACAGAAACGGACGGTTCGGTGGTGTGTCCGGCGTCGGCCAATGGGTTGGTGGGGATCAAGCCGACGCTGGGGCTGGTGAGCCGCTCGGGAATCATTCCCATTTCCCACAGCCAGGATACTGCCGGCCCCATGGCTCGGACGGTGCGGGATGCGGCGATCCTGCTGGGAGCGATGGCAGGTGTGGATGCGCGAGACAGTGCCACGGCGGCGAGCACTGGCAAAGCGGCGACGGATTACACCAGCTTTCTCGACCCCAACGGATTGAAAGGCGCGCGCATTGGTGTGGCGCGAAAATACTTTGGCTTCAGCGATCCGGTGGACGCGTTGATGAACCAGTTAGTCGAACAGATCAAAAGGGCAGGCGCAGAGGTGGTCGATCCGGCAGACCTGCCATCGCATGGGAAATTCGGCGAGTCAGAGTTTATGGTGCTGCTGTATGAACTGAAGACTGATCTCAATGCGTATTTGGCGGCGCGGCCCGGAGCACCGGGATCGCTGAAGGAGCTTATTGATTTCAATAGCCACAACAAAGATAAAGAGATGCCGTATTTCGATCAGGATATTTTCATCAAAGCAGAAGCCAAGGGCCCGCTTACGACTAAGGAGTACACCGACGCGCTGGAAAAGGACCTGCGACTTTCGCGTACTGAGGGCATCGATGCAGTGATGGACCAATTCAAGCTGGATGCGATTATGGCGCCCACGGCGGGGCCGGCGTGGTTTACCGATTGGGTCAACGGCGACTGCTCGAATGGCGGCAGCTCGAATGCGGCGGCGGTGGCGGGGTATCCCGACATTACGGTGCCGGCGGGATTCATATTTGGTTTGCCGGTGGGTGTGTCGTTCTTCGGGCGGGCGTGGAGCGAAGGGACATTGTTGAAGATCGCTTATGGGTTCGAGCAGTTGGCGAAAGCGAGAAAAGGGCCGGAGTTTCTGGGGAGCGTAAAGTTGTAACCTGGAGAAGAATCCTCCGCGTTCCGCCGCTCACCCGGGTGAAGTCTGCCCCGATTCTGGCGGGCCGAATTCTCAACCTGCAAAGCGGCCTAGTCATCATCGGGGTCTGTGCGCGGAATCTTGTCGTTCATGAAGTGCGCGGCACCGAGCACTGCGGGAATCGCCTTGAAGGTATTGGGTTTCTGGCTGAGATCGAAACAATCGGAAAGATCGTCGGCCGAAGCGTCAGCGTACCCTAGCGAGGGCAGATCAAAAGTGGTTTCGATCAATTTGACGATGCTGCCGAAATCGTGTGTGGTGTGAGAGATGTAGCCGGCCTTGGCATAGGGCGAAACTACGATCAGCGGCACGCGGAAACCGTAAAGATAACCCGAACCCCAACTGACGCCGTCGTCAATGACCTTGGGCGCGACGTGATCGTACCAGCCACCCCAGTCGTCCCAGGTAATGATGATTGCGGTGTCTGCCCAATACGAGCTATTGCCAATCGCATTCACGATGGAGGCCACCCACGAGGGTCCGCTGCCGTCGCTGAGATTGGAGTGATCGGAAGCGGTGCCATTGGGAATGATCCAACTCACTTGCGCAAGGTGCCCGCTGGTGATGTCTTGCAAGACCTGGGTTTCGGGGATCATCACATTGTTTGTCCAATCCGGGCCGGTGCAGGTGGGCGTGCCGTTGATGGTCTGTTGCTGGCAGATATGCTGAATAGCGTCGGGTCCGCTCCAGATCGAACCAGGGGAGGGCGCATAGTAGCGCCAACTCACACCCTTGCTGTCCAGGAGGTCGGTCAACGTGGGATGGTCAAAGCAAGGATAAATGGGCGGGTTGTTGGTTTCGCTTCCCGTGGGATCGATGAGAGAAACGGTTTCCCCGGCGGGAGCGATACATCCAGCGGGGACGGTCAGTATGTTGGGGTTTTCAGAAGCGAAAAGGTTACTGGTCGCACTCGGCGCCGATGTGCCGGAAATAATGAATTGGTGGGCCGGAAAGCTGGGGCCCTGGTTGCTCTGAAACATGCGGTCCCCGAAAGTGTATTGCTCGGCCAAAGCGAAATAGGGCTGTACGTCGGACGGAACGACATACATGAATTGCGGGTTGGGATGCGCATTTGGAGGGCAATTGGCGGCCGGAGCGCATGGGATTAAGTCTGCCCCGTCCATTTTGCCACCGTCATACATGGCAACGAAGGATGGATGGCTGTGGCTGAGGTCATAATTCTGAGGGTTCGAGCCGGTTGTGCCCAAGTCGATTGGGCTGAGCGGAATGCTCTGACCCAGTGAATTCTTGCCGGCTTTGACGATATCGGCACCGCGTGAGATGAGGATGGGATCCTGGAAGAGATTGTCAGGCGTGCGATTCTCCTGAAAGATGACCACAACGTGTTTGATAACGGCCGCGGGCGGGGGCGGTTCTGGAACGACCGTCGCGGCACCCCCGCCACAGGCACTAAGGCCGAGCAGAAGGGCTTCGAGGCTGAGGACCGCAGCGGTGACGGTTAAAATGCGAATCCGTTTCATGCAGCAATCTCCTTGAACGACTGCAGGCTTGCCGTCAAGTAGGAGGTTGGGGAAACCCGCTCCCATCGAGTTTCCCCCGTTCATTGCCAATCCGCTACTTACACGGGGCGCTTTCACTTCCAGTCTAACCCTTGATGGTCAGAGGCTCTGTCAGCTTGAAGGTCAAGCGCCGTTCTAGACCAAACCCAACATCCTTCTTACCAGTTCCAAAGGCGACCGCGGTTCCGCCGCCACCGCCGATGGCACTACCGATCAGAGCCCCAGTTCCACCCGACGCGACCCCACCGATCAAAGCGCCGGCTCCAGTGCCGCCGCCGATCAAGGCAAGGTTACGTTTCTTGTGCGATTTGCCTTTGGCGTAGATGTGCGAAGTCTCGAGCGGGACGTCCTGGTTCCCTAGGCTCACCGAAACCAGGGTCAGTCCGAGTTCTCCCGGATGGTGCAGACGCCCTGAGTGACGCGCGATGGTCACTTTGCCGCGCACTGCTGCGCCACGGGGCGCCACCGTCTGTCCGTCAACCACCAGAGGCTCGTCAAGCACCGCGTCAAAAATCTCGCCGGCCTCGGACGATGCACTTGAAACCGGAGTCTGCAAACGTACTGTCACTGCTGTGCCGGCGGGCAGGCTGACCACGGGCTGTTCTTGCGAAGCGCTCGATGTCGCGTTCTGCTGATCGCCCGCCGACTGTGCGTCGTTCGATTTTTTGCTACACCCGGCAAGTAGGAACAAAACCAGCAGTAGTGATAACAACAGAGGGTCAATGTGTCGTTTCATATTTCCTCCTGCGATGTGCACTTACCCAGAGGTGTCGCAATCGTACTACCACTCTTGGTTCGTATTTTCAACTATTTAGGGTTGTGACGAGGGGCTGGACAAGGTAGTTTTTGGATTTAAGCTGCCCGGCTCAATGTCCGAGCCATAGGCGAGATGTTCTGCCGCCGCGTTTCCGAGAACCGGCGCAGACTGCGCTGACGGGCCCTGAGACCAGAACTTATTTTCTGAACAATGTGGAAGAGCTTGTCAGGATCTCGCTCTAATACGGCAGCCCGGCAGAGCCTCCGCCAATTCAGTGAGTCATCCGTGAAACGAGAGTTCATCAAGATCTCCAGCGACCAGATGTTTACCCACACTGCTTGTTTCCGAAATGCAATCAGCTCGCGTGCAGAGAGCCAGCGTCTTGGGCTGGAGTGATCTCGAACCCAGACGTCGAACTGGTGCGTTCCAGGCTCTTTCGCACAGGATTGGAGGGACCAAACAGTATGAGTTCAATGCCGTTGTCGCGCGTCCATCGCTGGAGAAATACAAGCATGCCCAGACCACCACCTTCAATGGACTCCACCTCTGAGAGATCGAGCAGAACAACCCGTGCGTCTCCCTGTTGGGTAACAGCATCGCGCAACGCGAAGGCAGCGGCGCTACGCACGATTCTGCCCTTACACAGAACCACAACCACGTCACCGCTCTTGGTGATATGAACCTCAAGCATTGCCTTCCTCCGACTACTCAAATCTAGAGGATGCACGAATTTTGCCAATCGGGTAGATGCTGTATTTTGTTTTGGATAGCGTTTCAGGTCGAGGAAAGCGGTGGATACTTTCGGGAGGCAGTCGCGAAAATCTGCACTAGCAGATCACGGAAAGGGACGGGCACTCACTCATAGCGCAGGGCTTCGATGGGATCGAGGTTGGCCGCGCGCAAGGCCGGAAACATTCCACTGGCGATGCCTACGATGGCAAGAATTACGGTCGCGGTAATCAGCGTCCTAGGCGCGACGAATAACGTAATGTCGCCCGCCGAAGCGTGCTGGGCGAGCGCGCTATACAACGTCAGAGTTCCTACCGACAAGGAAATCGCATAAGAAAGCAGGATGCCGAAGACTCCGCCCACTGCGGTGATGACCAGCGCTTCCGCCAGGAATTGAAACAGAATATCCCGCTTGCGCGCGCCCAGGGCTTTCTCTACCCCGATTTCGCGGGTGCGCTGCGTGACTGAAACTAGCATGATATTCATCAGCCCGATTCCACCAATTCCCAGTGTGATGGTGCCAATGAATCCCAGCAGAATCTTCAGTCCCATGCTGATGATGTTGAACTGATCGAGTTGCTTGGCGGCATCGAAGAGAAAAATGGCGCGCTCGTCGGTGGGTTTGAAACTGTGGGCCAGCCCGAGCGACTCGCGGATGGTGCGAGTCAACTTGTCGTGATCGACGCCTTCGGACGACAGCCAGATTCCGCCCAGGAAGTGAGTATCCTGCAACACATCCATGGAACTGTAAGGAAGGTATATGTAGCGATTGTCATCATCGTCGGCCTCTTGCATACGGGGCTGCAACACGCCGATAACCTGGAAGGTGACGCCGTCCACGCGGATGGACTCTCCGACCGCGGGCAAGCCGGAAAATAATTTATCTTTGGCCTCGGAGCCGATGACGGCGTAGAGGCCGTGGGTCATATTGTCCTGATCGTTGAGGAACCGCCCGTCTGCCACGTGCAGGTTCCAAATGTCGAAGATGCTGGGATCGGTACCCATGACGGGAAAGCTGAAGGTACGGGAGCCGTACTGGACTTTGCCTTGTTTATCGGACTCACGGGAGATATGCCGAACCAGCGGCACGACGTTTCGCAAGAGCTCGATGTCGTCGTTGGTGAAACGGACTTGCACGCCTGCCTTGTTGCCTCCCGCCTGTTCGGAAGTACGATTGGGAAACACACCAACCGCGGTAGCGCCAAAACTGTGAAAGATGTTTTCGATGGCGCGGCCGAAACCTTCGCCGTAAGCCAGCAACAAGACGACGGTGGCAATCCCCCACGCCATGCCCAACATGGTGAGCACGGTCTTCCGGAGGTCGTGGCGCATGGCGCTGTAGGCTTGCTCCAGCAGGTCGCGCTTCACCTATTCCCTCCTCAGAGCTTCAACGGGTTGGAGCAGCGCAGCTTTGCGCGCAGGGTACAGGCCGGCCACAACCCCCGCAAAGGCCAGCGAGCCAATCGCCAAAGCGGCGGTCACGGGAACGATCTTGGGCGTGTCCCAGCCCGGAGGCGAGGGTAGAGTGGAAAGCGCCGCCATCAGGGCCGCAGCTCCTCCCATGCCAATGCCGCCGCTGAGCAGAGTGAGAAACGCGCCCTCAACAAAGAACTGAAACATGATGCTGCGGTTGGTTGCGCCCAGGGCTTTGCGCAGGCCGATTTCGCGTGTGCGATCGGCGACCGCGACCAGCATGATATTGATAATGCCGATGGCCCCCAGTGCCAACGTAACCAGTCCAACGCTGCCGAGAAACAGGTTCATGGCGTCGAAAATCTTGCCCACTTGATCGGAAGTGCGGACTGTGTCCCATTCATCAAAGGAATCGACGTTGCGATAGTCGAAGCCGTGATTTCGGGCGATCACCTTGTGGACTTCCAACTTGGCGACCTCGTTCAGTTCCCGCACCTTGGGTTGATAGTTGAGAAAAGAGATGGCATTGTCGATCTCGCCGACGTTCAGAGGGCGGAAATTGTTCTGCATGGTATGGAAGGGAACGAAGATCCGCAGGTTCATGGTGTTGTCATCGCCGTGGCCAATGCGTTTGGCGGTTCCGATCACCTGAAAGCGGAATCCACCGAGAAGAATGGTGTTGCCGAGGGCGGGGCGTCCGGGAAACAAATTCTTGCGGGCTTCGTCGCCCAGCACCACGACCAGACGCTGCTGCGAGTCGTCGAGATCGTTGATCCAACGTCCCTCGTTCATGGGCATATAGCGGACCTTGCTGAATTCCGTCGGCACGCCCATGAGACGTCCGCTGCTCTGGTAGAAGTCGCTAACCGCGCGAATGTCGTCCCGCGCAATGATGGGTACGACCAGGCCCACGTCAGGGCATTCGTCGCGAACGTCCTGATAATCCTTGTAGGTGAGGTAATACTGGCGCAGACTGGTGAAGCTGCCATTCATGGCGGGAGCACGGCCGCCGAAGATGAACAATACGTTCTCGCCAATCTGGTCGAATTGCTTGCGGTTGCCGGAGCGAAAACCCTCTCCCAGTCCCACCAGCAGAAGCAGCGAGCCCACGCCCCAGGCGATTCCAAACATGGTAAGGAAGGAGCGCAGCTTATGAGCCCACAGGGTGCGGAGGGTTTGAGCGAAGATTTCGAGAAGCACCCGCATGGCTCTGACTCTGGTTCTAACTACATGATACGCGAGGAGAAAGCATTCGGTTCCAGCAACCGTACTCGCCTGCGCGCCAAGACGCCAGACTTGGGCGCGCCGACCTCAGGCCGATTCCCGGATCCTTATCACAATAGACGCCGACACGGCCAAAAAGGATAGGCGGGCTGGTTTCTACAATTGCAATTTATGGTAAAAACTTTGCATCGTTCCCAGAACAACCGATTTGCCCTATAATCGGCGCCGGACGGCTGTTTCAATATCCCGGGGGATTCATGCATTGGCTCAAGTTAATGGTGGAAGGCTGGCTGGTGTTCGGAGTTGTGACGGTGGTCACAGGACTAATGTGGACCACGCACTTGAGCCGTGAGGCGGATCCAGAAATCACCAAGGCGCCGCCTATGCCTGAACGCCAGTTCGAAACTGCGGCCTGATTCAACCTGTCTGTCGAATGTCGAATAATGTCCGTCGGTGTCCCGGAAACGCTCAGGGTACATTCCCAATCGGACCAAGCGCAGATGACCTCGGTAACATTTCTCCTGCTGAGGGCGGGCCTAGAATCACAACGTGGATGTTCGTTTCATGCCGCGGGAGAAGTGTTGGTGGCTGATCTGCGCCCTGGTCATCTTTCACGCGGTCCTGTCTCTCGCCGTCCCACGCGGTTATCTGCTGACGACCATCGGCGATCTCACGCAGTGTCTGTTGTTGGCCGCAGTGCTGGTCTGCTTCCTCGCCAACACTCGCGGACCGGATGCTCGGGCCCGCCTTTTCTGGCGGCTGATCTCGCTGGGATGCGCACTCTGGCTGGTGGCGCAGGGACTATGGACCTACTTTGAAGTGGTGTTGCGCCAGGAAGTCCCCAACCCTTTTATCGGAGATGTGATTCTCATCCTGCACCTGGTGCCTTTTATGGGTGCACTGGCGCTGCAACCCCACATAGAACGCGACGGACAAACCAGCCAACTGGGGGCGCTGGATCTTGCCTTGTTGGTGACCTGGTGGCTGTATCTCTATCTCTTCGTGGTGATCCCGTGGCAGTATGTGTGGCCCGACGAGAAGGTTTACGGCCGCAGGTTCGATCTGGTGTTTTTTCTGGAACATTTCGTTTTTCTGGTCTGTTCGGGGATAATCTGGCTGCGCAGCACCGGCAACTGGAGAGGGGTTTACAGAATCCTGTTCGTGGCGGGACTCGTGTATGCCGGAGCTTCGGTCGCCTCCAGTCTCGCCATCGACTTTGGGAAGTATTACACCGGCAGCGTTTATGACCCCCCGCTGATGGTGGCCATGGCCTGCTTCGCCCGTGTGGGATTGGTGGCGCGAACGCAGACGCTGCGCGCGGAACCAGCGAAGGCGGACCAGGGGAAACGTGATCTTTGGATGTCAGGGCTGGCGGTGGTGACAATTCTCTCCTTGCCGGCAATGGCCGGATGGGCCCTATACTACAGCCCGGCGCCCGGCCCAGTTCGCAGCTTCCGTCTGCTGCTGACCCTGATCACCATGATGATCCTGGGCACCATGGCCTGGATCAAGCAGCATCGTCTGGACAAGGAACTGGCACGGGCCAACCGGGAACTGCGCGAGGATTCGCTCACCGATGTTCTCACCGGGGCCAGAAACCGCCGCTTCCTCAACGCCACCATCGCTGCCGACGTACGCCAAGCGGCACGCTCGTATTCTCCGATAACCTCATCTCAAGGAAAGCGGAATCGCGATTTGGTTTTCTACATCATCGATACCGACTCCTTCAAACAGGTCAACGACCGCTACGGACACGACGTCGGTGACAAGCTGCTGGTGGAGATCGCGCGCCGGGTCAGTTCCGCCATCCGGCACTCGGATGCGCTCATCCGCTGGGGTGGAGATGAGTTTCTGGTGGTTTCACGCTATACCGACCGCGGTGATGCCGTTACGCTGGCCCACCGGGTATTGAATTTTGTTGGCCAGGAGCGCTTCGAACTCGAAGGCTGCGTCAGCATTCCTTGCACCTGCTCGATCGGCTGGGCGGTATTCCCGTGGTATGAAAGCGATGCTGAGGCAATCGCCTACACTGAAGTGCTTCGCTTGGCCGACGAGGCCCTCTACCAGGCCAAGAAGGCGGGAAGAAACCAGGCGGTCGGTGTTTTGCCCACCCGCAAAGAGCCAGCGCCTGGCGCCAAGAGCTCGAGCGGAGGCAAGCGTGACCGTCTGGCGGAGCAACTCGCGGCGCGCACTGTGACCACGCCCGGTCCGGCTCAGCCCGGAGATCCCGCAATCGGGCCAGTCCGGGCAAAAGCAATTCCCGCGTCCCAGGGAATCTGATCTAATTGGTGGCCGCATACAATTCCAGGGGAAAGATTCCGCACTCGAGCTAAGAGTTTCCTTCGCCATCTTTTTCCGGTTCTACGATCTGGCGAACACTTTGCGTCCTTTGCAGTCGAGAGCCATCAACTGAATATGGACAAGTGGACCTCCGGAGCAGCCTACGACCAGTGGATGGGGCGCTGGAGCTGCCTGCTCGCCGACGAATTCCTATCCTGGTTGGGTCTGCCCTCGAAGTTGCGCTGGCTGGACGTTTGTTGCGGCAGCGGCGTACTCACGGAAGCCATTGTTAATCGTTACGCGCCAGCTCGGGTCGCGGGCTTGGATGCATCTCCCCAACAGATCGAATTTGCCCGTTTGCATCGTGCTAGCCCGGAAGTGAGCTTCGAAATCGGAGATGCGCAGGCTCTTCCTTTCGCCGACGCGAGCTTCGACGTGGCCGTTTGCGGCCTGGGCCTAAATTTCGTTCCCGAGCCCAAGCATGCGCTCCAGGAAATGCGCCGGGTCACGGTTCCAGCCGGCGTGGTCGCCGCTTACGTGTGGGACTACGCGGAGGGAGCACACTTCCTGCGAGAGTTCTGGGATGCGGCCTCAGCGGTCGACCCCAAGGCGTCAGCTTACGATCAGGCCCGCCGCTTCCCTTTGTGCAATCCCGAAGGACTGCGAAAGGCATTTGAGCTCGCCGGGTTCGGGCAAGTCACGGTGCACGCCCTCGACATTACGACCCGCTTCTCGGATTTCGATGACTACTGGCAACCACTTATGACGGGACAAGGTTCTGCTCCCAATTATCTGGCGGCCTGCGATAAAGCGACGCAAAAAGCCATTCGCGGGCGGCTGCAAGAGTCCCTGCCCGTGAGCCCGGATGGCGCAATCGAGTTGCCCGCCCGAGCATGGGCGGTGCGCGCAACCCGCGGCGAACCATGCCGTCCGGTATAATTCGCCCTGCATGGCGCTGACTTCGGGTACCAAGCTTGGACCCTACGAAATCGTTTCTCCGCTCGGGGCGGGTGGCATGGGAGAAGTCTACCGCGCACACGACTCCCGCCTCGGTCGTGATGTCGCCATCAAAGTTCTCCCGCCGCAATTGCAAGCCGATCCTGACCTGAAAGCCCGCTTCGAGCGTGAGGCTCGCGCCATCTCGTCACTCCAGCACGCGCACATCTGCACCCTCTTCGACGTGGGCCATCAGGACGGAATTGATTACCTGGTGATGGAGTATCTGGAGGGCGAAACGCTCGCCGCCAGACTGCTAAAAGGTCCGTTGCCGATCGATCAGGTGCTGACCATCGCGATCCAGACTGCTGATGCACTGGAGCGCGCGCACCGTCACGGAATCATTCATCGCGATCTGAAACCCGGAAACATTATGTTGACCAAGTCAGGAGCCAAGCTCATGGACTTTGGTCTCGCCAAGGGAAAAGCTGCGGGGGCGATGTCCGGCGGAGGCGGAGTCGGTGTGCTGACCCCGTCAACCCCGACCATGAACGTCGCCCAGATGACTTCTCCACTGACGCCGCTCACCCAGAAAGGTTTGATCGTCGGCACCTTCCAGTACATGGCGCCGGAGGTGTTGCAAGGCGCTGAGGCCGACGCTCGCTCCGACATTTTCAGCTTCGGCTGCGCGCTTTATGAAATGGCCGCCGGCAAGCGGCCCTTTTGACGGCAAGTCCCAAGTAGGAGTCCTGGCCGCCATTCTGGAAAGAGACCCAGAACCGATCAGCACAGTGCAGCCCATGACCCCGCCCGCACTGGAGAAGCTAATCCGCACTTGCCTGGCGAAAGATCCCGACCAACGCTGGCAATCAGCGCATGACCTGAAGCTGCAACTGGAAGCTATTTCAGAAATGGGCAGCAAAGCCGGTGTGCCGGCGGTCGTAGCCGGCGCGCGCCGCGAACGCAAGCGCCTGGGGACGATTTTCGCTATCGCCGGCTGGGTGCTGGCATTGGCCGGCCTGGTTGCCGCGCTGCTTTATTCCCGTCGTCTCTCCGAAGAGCAGCAACCGGTGCGCGTCGATATTGAGTTGCCCAGCGGCGTGGACATGAGTATGAACTCATTCGGCGGGGCGGTCATCTCGCCGGATGGCAAGAAGCTGGCCATCCCCGCCGCAGTTCCGAATGGCAGCGAGCTTTGGGTCCGCGATCTGACTACCGGCAAGGCGGCGTCGATTCCCGGATCCCAGGGCGTCGAGTTTCCCTTCTGGTCGCCAGACAGCAAGATGATCGGCTTCTTCTCCCACGGCAAATTGCGCACGGTGCCGGCTGCGGGCGGCCCAGTGCAGATCATTTGCGACGCACCCGCCGGGCGCGGAGGAGCGTGGAGTCAGGCGGGAATGATCGTATTTACGCCGAACATTGAAGAGCCTCTCTACAAGGTCGCGGAGAGCGGCGGCATTCCCGTGGCGGTGACCAAACTGGAAGCCACAGGCCACACCCATCGCAATCCGATATTCCTGCCTGACGGCAAGCACTTTCTGTTCACACGACGTCTGGTAGCGGGAACCGTGGGCGATCTATATGGCGGATCGCTGGACGGAAGTGAGCCGAAACTGGTGGTGCAGCAGGCCTCCAATGGGGAATACGCACAAGGATATTTGCTCTACCTCCACGACCGCAATCTCATGGCGCAGCACTTCGATCCTCGATCGATGGCGGTCAGCGGTAATCCGATTCCGGTGACCGAGAATGTGGAGTATTGGGGCCCGAAGGACCTGGGCAATTTTTCCGTTTCAACTGCGGGCACCTTGGTGTACCGGAAGGCGCAAACCAGCGAGTCGCGCTTCGCGTGGGTGAAGCTGCCGGGAAAAGAAAGCGAGGAATTCGGAGACACGATTAGCGGCATTACCTATCCGATTAGCGTGTCGGCAGATGCGAAGAAAATTGCCTTTCCCAAACGCGAGCCCAACGCCCCTGACACCGATCTCTGGCTCTTCGATGCTGAGCGCCAGATTATGACCCGGCAAACCTTCAATGTTCCGGGGTTCATCTACTCAGCGTTCTCGCCGGACGGAGCGAAGCTCGCCATTACTGCCAGCATCGGCACCAGGGGAAGCATGAGAATCAGGACTTTGGCCACCGGCGCAGAGCAGGTGATCCCTTCTGGCATTCAAGACATCGCCTACGTACACTCGTGGACTCCGGATGGCCAGTACTTGATCGTGAGTATTCAGGATCCCAAGACGTTATTCGACATATATGCTCAGCCGACGGACGGTGGCAAACCAATCCCTTTGCTCACTCAGAGCTACGACGAAAGAGACGGAGTGGTTTCGCCGAATGGAAAGTGGATGGCTTACCTGTCGGACGAGTCCGGGCGCCTGGAGCTATACGTCACCGATTTCCCCGGGGCTCACTCCAAGATGCAGGTTTCTTCCGAAGGATCGTTTTGGCACGACTGGAGCCACGACGGCAAACGGCTATATTTCGCCAATGGCAAGAAATTGATGGCGACAGAGATCCGTAATCCCGAGACCATGGAACTTGGCGGCACCGCCCTGGTCACCACGCTCGACGCTCAACCCTTGGGCTTTGGAAGCGACGGCCGTCTGCTGGTGCTGAAGTCCGCCAACGGCCAGCAAACGGAGCCGTTACGGATGGTGTTGCACTTTCCGGAGTCGTTGGAGAAGTAAAGTCTAGCCTGAAGTCCCCTTGATTCAAGTCCACCAAGCAATGCAAACTATCCTCATGCCAAAATATGTGATTGAGCGCGAACTACCCGGTGCGGGAAAGCTCACTCCGCAGGAACTTCAGGCAGTATCACAAAAATCGTGCAGTGTTCTCCGCAACCTTGGCCCCACGATTCAATGGGTGCACAGCTATGTCACCGACGACAAGATCTACTGCATCTACAACGCCCCCAACGAACAAATGATCCGCGAACACGCCAGCCAGGGAGGCTTCCCCGCAAGTCGCATTTCCGAGGTCAAACAGATCATTGATCCCACGACCGCAGAGTGAGATCGCCTACAACCCCAAACCTCCGTCCACTGCCATAACCTGCCCGGTGATGAAATGCGGCGCGGTGGCAAAGAACAGCACCGCCGCCGCGATCTCTTCGCCCGTACCATTCCGCCGCATGGGAGTCACCTTTGCCTGGCGTCGCATGAACGCCGCCGCTGCTTTCTCCCCCAGATCAATCATTCCCGGCGCTACACAATTCACCGCAATCTCCGGTGCCAGCGCTTTCGCCATCACCTTGGTCAACATGTGCAGCGCCGCCTTCGACGAGCAGTAATGCGCGTGCGTCGCCCATGGCCGTAGTCCGCCCAGCGACCCCATGTTGATGATCTTTCCCCGCCGCTCACGCAGCAACTTTACCGCTTCCCGCGAAACCAGAAACGGCCCGCGTGTGTTCGAGGCGAAGATCGCATCCCATTGGTTCAACGTCAGCTTCTCGAACTCCGCCGTCTCGTAATTGCCGGCATTATTCACCAGAATGTCGATCCCGCCCAGTTCCCTTCTTGTCTCTTTGATCGCCGCCTTTACGCTTCTTTCTTCAGTGACATCGCAACGCACCGCCACAGTCCGCACCCCGAAGCCGCTGATATCGATCACCGTATGCTGTGCCTCGCGCCCCGACTCGCGAAACGTGATGGCCACATCCGCCCCGGCTTGCGCCAACGCCAATGCCGAGGCCCTTCCCAGACGCTTTGCCCCGCCGGTGATCAAGGCTACCTTCCCCTCAAGCGGTTTCTCTCTTCGCATGATGGAATTGTACCTTGAGTTCCTGCGCATTCTGTGTGTTCCTCTGTGTCCTCGGTGGTTTAGTTTTTCATACTTCAGCGCCTCTGCTAGACTCCCCCTATGTCAGCCCCCCGTCAGGTAGTCATTTACTCCCGCAAAGGCTGCCACCTGTGCGAAGTTGTGAAGGAGACTCTGACCAAACTTCATCGCCGCGGCGGCTTCAATTTGCAGGAAATCGACGTCGACTCCGACGACCAACTGCGCCGCCAGTTCACCGACGAGGTCCCCGTCGTCTTCATCGATGGCCGCAAGGCTTTCAAATACCGCATGGACGAACACGAATTCCTCCGCAAACTGGCAAACTGACTTCAGCTCTATCCGTGTTGATCCGTGCAAATCCGTGGCCGCGTTTTCGGGGTTTGTTCCATCAGCGAAATCAGCGCAAATCTGCGGCTGATTTCCGCTACAATCTCCTCCGCATGCTCCGCACCCAGCTTTACGCCGATCCGCACGGCCGTTTCGTCCACGACCTCGTGCTCGAGAGTTGCCGCCGTTTCCCCTCAAAAACCGCCATCGTCGACACTTCCTGCAACCGCCGTTTCTCCTATGCCGAGTACGGCGAGATGGTCGAGGCCCTGGCACGCGGATTCATCGCCGCTGGCCTCAAGCCCGGAGAAGTCGTCGCCATCTTTCTTTGCAATTGCTGGGAATTCTGCGCCTCCTACCACGCCGCCACGCTCGCCGGAGCCATACCCACGATGCTGAATCCAACCTACCGCGAACGGGAAGCCCGCTATCAACTGGAAAACTCCGGCGCTGTCTTTCTGATCAGCGACGGCTCCAGCCTCAATGGCGTCAATCTCAGCGGTCTGCCCAACCTCCGCCGTGTGTACACCACTCGCCAGCCCGCCGCCGGAGCCGAGCCTTTCGCCAATCTACTGCGATCCAGCGCCGCCAGCTTCCCCGCTCCCGGCCAGCCTTCCGACCACACCCTGGCCGCACTTCCCTATTCCAGCGGCACCACCGGTCTGCCCAAAGGCGTGATGCTCTCGCATCACAATCTGGTGGCCAACGTGTTTCAGTTCATTGCACCCAATGCCACCGACCTGTGTGGCAATGACGTCGTGCTGTGCTTTCTGCCGCTCTTCCACATCTACGGCCTCAACGTGATCATGAATCCGGCCCTCGTACTGGGCGCAACTGTGGTGCTGGTTCCGCGCTTTCATCCCCAGCAACTGCCCGGCTTACTGGAGCAGGAAAATATCACCATGATACCGGCGGTTCCGCCCGCGCTCCTCGCCATGTGTCAGGCCGCCGAAGCCGGCGAGTTCCCCAAGAACCATCGTGTACGCTGGGTCAAATCCGGCGCAGCGCCCCTGGCTCCGGAGCTGGCGCGCCGTTTCACTTCCCTCACCGGCATTCTCGTCTGCCAGGGATACGGCATGACCGAAGCTTCTCCGGTCACCCACATCGGCTATCTCGATCCTCAACTCTATCGCCCCGAATCCATCGGCCAGCCGCTGGCCGCAACCGAGTGCCGTGTCGTGGACGAACTGGGCACTGAGCTTGCCGCCGGTCAGCCCGGCGAGTTGGTTATGCGCGGACCGCAATTCATGTTGGGATACTGGAAGGAGCCGCAGGCAACGGCAGCGGCTCTGCGCGACGGCTGGTTCTGGTCAGGGGACGTCGTCACCCGCGATACTCAGGACTTTTTCTTCGTGGTGGATCGAAGAAAAGAAATGATCAAGTACAAGGGCTTTCCCGTGGCCCCGGCGGAAGTCGAGAGCGTGCTGCTCGAACATCCTGGGGTTCGGGATTGCGGAGTTGTGGGCTGCCCAGACGCCGCTTCCGGCGAGATTCCCGTCGCCTTCGTCGTCCTGCGCAACGGTTCCGTCGCTTCGGAAAAGATGAAAGAAGAACTCTGCGGATTCGTCGCCGACCGCCTCACGCACTACAAGCAGCCGCGCGCCGTGCGCTTCGTGGAAACGATTCCAAAGACCGCATCCGGCAAAATCCTTCGCCGCGAACTAAAGCAATTGCTTTAATCCGTGAGAATCCGTGTAAATCCGTGGCCGCTTTTTGGGGTTGTTCTTGATCAGCAAAGATCAGCGAAATCTGCGGCTGCCGCTAAGGCTGTGACGCCGCCGCGGCCCGGGCCGGCACCGAGGCCTGCAAGTCGTCAATCAGCGCTTCCAGACGTTTCCAGTCTTCCACGGTAGCGCCGTTGGTGAAGCGTATGCCCACGCCGGTGCCATCCCGGCGTCGCACCACTCCCCAAACTTCAGCCTGAAGATCGGCCGCTTGCAACACCACCCGCACGCGCGCGTCTTCTTTAATTTCTCGCGGAGTCTCCAGGTAGCATCCACTCAGGCTGATATTCTTCAGTTGCGCCAGAATAGCGTCGCCCGTCGCCTCGCGCAGCATCACCGTAATAGCGACGGAGAATCGCGGGTGCACGGCGCTGGGTTGGGTGCTCATCGCTATGAAGTAACTATTACGACCCTAGCGAGTCGCCGCTTCGTGGGCAAATTACCTTCGTCCAGCGGCCCCCAGAGCAGAGAGGACCAGTGAAGAGCACAGCGAAGATCCGCGGAAATCTGCGGCCCGGACAACAGATCGCCAGATCCCTGAAGATCCGCCCCAATCCGTGGCATCTGCGCCGCCCCGATTTGCCGCCCCGGCCAGTCGATGTAACAATATACGGATGCCTAGACCTTCGATCTTCTCAGCACTCATACTCACAGGCCTGCTCTTCGTGGGCAATGCCGTCGCCCAGACTCCGGACGTCACCAACCCCGCCGCTCCCGCAGCCAAGAAAGCGCAGGCCCCGGCGGCCAAGACTTCTACCACTCCGTCCCTCGCCCTCCAGAAAGACAAATTCAGCTATGCCTTGGGAATGAACGTGGGCACGAACCTGGGCACGAACCTGAAAAAGCAGGGCATGACCGTAAACGTGGACCTCATCGCTCGTGGGTTAAAAGACAGCATGGCGGGCAGCAAGACCCTCATCACCGAGGACGAGGCCCGCGCCGTACTGATGGCTGTGCAAGCCGAATTCCAACAACAGCAGCGCGAGCGGACGAAACAACTGGGAGAATCTAACAAAGCCGAGGGCGCCACTTTCCTGGCAGCTAACAAAAATAAAGACGGCGTCGTCACCCTGCCCAGTGGCCTTCAGTACAAGATCCTAACCCCCGGCACAGGACCCAAACCCGCCGCAACCGACACTGTCACCGTCAACTATCGCGGTACGCTGATCAACGGCACCGAATTTGACAGCTCCTACAAACGCAGCCAGCCCGCCACTTTCGCCGTCACTGGCGTCATCAAGGGTTGGACCGAGGCCCTGCAACTCATGCCCACCGGATCCAAATGGCAGCTAGTCATTCCCTCTGATCTTGCCTACGGCGAGCGCGGCGCGGGCACCGACATCGCCCCCAACGCCACTTTGATTTTCGAAGTTGAATTGCTGTCGATCAAAGCCCCAGAAAAGGCTGCCGACAAGCCAGAAGACAAGAAGCCGGAAGAAAAGAAAGAAGACAAGAAATAGCGGGACGCGAGCGGCCCACCCTAACGTCGTGCTTTTCGACGTTAGGATGGGGATTTCAATCACTCCCCGTTAAGAACTTATACTGCGCCGCATTCAACGGCACCACGCTTAGTCTTCCCTGCCGTACGAGTGGCGAGTCCGCGAACAGTTTGTTGGCTTTCACTTCCGCCAGCGTCACCGGCGTGCCCAGTCCCTTGCCGGCTTTGATCTTCACTCGCGGGTTCTTCGGATCTGCCGCGTCCACCGAAACCACCGTCGCCGTCCCGACCGCGCTCTTATGATCTCCCGTCTCATAGATCACCAAGCGCTCGCCCGCCTTCATCCCCCGCAGGTTCTTCAACGCCACCGGATTCGACACACCATCCCACACCGTCTCCCTGTCGCGCTGCAGATCAGCGAAAGCATATTCCGATGGCTCAGTCTTCAGCAGATAGTCCATAAATCTGTCCATGGTCCTTGGTCTTTGTTAGTTGGTCGTTAGCAACCGCCGCCGCCATCAGGATGTTAAAGGCCAACGACCGACGACCAACGACGGTTTATTTTTTCTCTTCCCCATTCGGCCCATAAGTCGAATACTGCTCCTCCGGCCGTTTCATCCGAATAGTGATCTCCATGCGCACCTGGTTGACATCGTAATCGCCACCGTACGTCTGGAACCCCGGCATCAGCACTTGCACCCGCAGCTTGCCATAAGGGACGCCCTCGTAATTCGCTTTGCCATCGGCATCGGTCTTCAGCTCCAGCCCGCCGCGGTCCTGTTTGCCTTTTTCATTGACCAGATGCAACACCACACTCGCATTGCGCACCGGCTTGCCGTTATAGTCTCTGATCACCACGAAGTTTACGTTGCTCTCCGGCCCGGCGTAGTCGTGCTTTCCCGCAAAGGCGAGAACACTAACCAGCCCGAGTAACAACAAGAATCCCAGTTTCCTCATCGCGACCAATTCTAACAAAGTGTGCTGCCCAGCACGGGAACTGGATGCGGGTGCCCCACGTCTCGCCGCCTTTGCGAGACGTGGGAGGCTCCTCTGCTGCACCATGTCAGCCATCCTTAGCGACCGAGCCTCTCTTTTCTGGCCTCGACCACAAGCGCCGCAACGCACCAAACCAGCAATATCGGCGACAGCATCCACGCCAACGCCAGCCCCCGGCTGAAAAAGTCGACCCCTAAGGTCTCGCCCTTAACTGCTCCCAGCAGAAACAAGCCGCCCATCGGAACTATCCACACCCCCAGCAACGGGGCAACCACTGAAAGCACCCACCTCCCCGTCCGCGGCATCCACGGCTGCACTACCGCCGCCACAGTCAGAACAATCCCACAAACCGCTGCCCACTTAAAACTCAGGAGTGCGATTCCCACAACGCATCCCGTGACCACTGCCAGCCAACGGACCTTGCGCGGAAGGATTCGTTTCTTGGATTCCAATGCGACCTCATCACCAGCATCTGCCAATTGCAGATTCCAGAGACACCGATTTTACAAACAAATAACCTTCCCCTGACAAACTGCATACCGGCCACGCTATACTTGCTGGACTCGACAGATCCAGGCATTGGCAATTTCCACCTGCCGAACTGTCTGCCATCCACCTCGATCAAAACCTCCCGTCAACTGTCAAGGAGATTCAAATGCAACGATGGTACAGCAGCAATCTCATCCTCTCTGCCGCGGTGCTCGCCCTGGTAATCGCTCTCGCACCCGCTTCAGCTCTCGCTCAATACAACCTTACCGTGCTGGACTCGGACGTGACGGGCCACGGACACGTTGACCCGCTCCTGGTGAACGGCTGGGGCTTGACCTACGCGCCGGGCGCACCCTTCTGGCTCAGTGACGAGGGCAGCGGCTGGTCAACCCTCTACGACGGCAGCGGAAATCCGCAAAACCTCCAGGTCGTCGTCCCCGGCGCCAACGGCGGACAAGGTTCACCCACAGGAATCGTTTACAACTCTAGCCGGAATTTCAAGATCGACACCTGGCCATCCGAATTCATGTTTTGCACTCTCGACGGCACCATTCAAGGCTGGTCATCCTTCTCACCGGGCGCTTCGTTGATCGCCGTGACCAACTTCCGAGCGGTTTACACCGGACTTGCCATCAACGCGGCCAACACCATGATCTACGCCGCCGACACCGCCAACAACAAGATCGACATGTACAACTCAGCCTTCCAACTCGTGGGCTCCTTCACCGATACCACGTTGCCCAAGGGCGCAGTTCCGTTTGGAATCCAAGACATCGCTGGCCAGCTTTATGTAACCTTCGTGGCTGCCAACGGCGGTCCCAACGGAGCGGTGGACATCTTTACCGAGCAGGGTACATTCGTGAAACGCCTGATCAGCGGAGCGCCTCTGAATCAGCCCTGGGGCGTGGCCATGGCGCCCAGCAACTTTGGCGCGCTCAGCAACACGCTGCTGGTTTCGAACAACACCAACGCCGGAACCATTAACGGGTTCGATCCCTCGACCGGCAAGTTCGTGGGAACGGTCACCGGCGCGAACGGCAAAGCCATCAAAATCCCGCAGCTTTGGGGAATTATGTTTGGCGGCGGATCCCCCGCAAACGGACAAACCAACCAACTGTTCTGGACAGCCGGCCCAAACAACAATCTTGAAGGCGCGTTCGGCTACGTGTCACCAAAATAAACTTCCTCGCTGCCGGGTGCGAATACCAGCCGCGGGTGCCCCGCTTCTTGTGCGCCCTTTGCGCAAGAGGCGGGCGCTCTCGCCGCCTTAGTCAGCCAACCACCACCCAGGAAAAGCCCCGGTGCTGCGCTTGAGAACGGGTTGGGCCGCCGACGCCTGCGCATCTCTCGACATCCCACGATACCGTCGAGCCACATCGCCCAATGGTTCTTCGTGCACCGCCGGCAATGGCACATCCGAGAGCGGCATCTCGCCCGCTGCCGTGACCACGCTGTCTGAAACCAAAGCGCGCTCGATTTGTAGCGACTGGTGGCTCGCAGGTTGCGCGTGATCGGCGGGCTGGTAGGTTGAAGACAAACTAGCGGACGTCTGGGCTGCGGCGAAGGGCGCAACCAGCACAGCCAGCAAGAGCAAAAGTGGTTTGTTCATGATATATCTCCGTTCACAGGAAGAAATGGGAGGGGGAAGGGCGTCTTACAAACTCAACTTCTCATCTGTCGGAACCCTTGTCAACGACACAGTGTGTCATTCTTAGCAGTCTGGAGTCGAAAGTTCACCAGTCCTCAGACTCACCCGCATCGTAAGGTGATGTGGAGGCGGACGGGCGGGGTTGGCCAACCCAAGCGTGGGTGCCCCGCTTCTTGCGCGCCCTTTGCGCAAGAGGCGGGCATTGCCGACGGACCAAACTATCGCGTGTGGCGCGGGCGCCCTCGCCCGCGAATGTATGAACCACCACGAACCACGTAGGCCCCCCTCGGCCTGCTGGGTGCAACAAGAAAAATGACGGTTCATGGGCGCGGAAAGACGCGTCAGGGCCAAAATGTCGTACCATCTAAGCTATAGACCAATGTCTTTCCAAATTCAGAATCCGACGCGGGACAATCAGCGGGCTCAAACAACCCTGCTAGCATGAGGTGTCCAGCATGCAAACAGTATGGGACCCTGGATGCGCTAAGTGTCCCCGATTTCGTGACGCCGATCGCCGGCACGGCCGGACAGGTCGTCTTCGGACAGCGGCGGTGCCCTAATCCCGCATGCCGAAAGCACATTTTTGTAGTTATGGAAGGGGGTCGAGTGGCAATCTCCTACCCACCCGAACAGCTTGACTTCGACTCTACGAACATCCCAGCGGCAGTTAGAAAGGCCTTCGAGGAGGCGATTGAATGCCACTCCCAGCAGTGCTTTGTGGCCTCGGCCATCATGGTCCGCAAGACCCTTGAGGAGCTTTGCCGCGACAAAGGAGCGACCGGAAGCAACCTTAGGGAAAGGATCCAGGCCTTAGGAAAAAACATCGTCCTTCCAAAGGAATTGCTGGAGGGTGCAGACAATCTCAGACTGCTGGGTAACGACGCTGCACACATTGAATCACAAGAATACCAACAAGTTGGAAAGGAGGAAGTAGAATTGGCAGTCGAGTTTGCAAAGGAGCTGCTAAAAGCAGCGTACCAGTATGCATCATTGTTGAAAAAATTCGATGCGCTCAAGAAGGTATAGACATCCTGTAGTCCAGCGGTCACCTTCGCGCTGTCTCAGAACCAACCTAAGTTATGAGCCTCTCTACTTCTTCCCCACCGCCGCCCAAATCACCTTCCCTGCCCGCACAGTCCAAGCCACCTTCGCAAAATTCCTAACATCCACCGCCGGATCACCCTCCAGCACCACCAAATCCGCGTCCATATCTTTTTCTACCCGGCCCTTGCTTGAAGCTTTAAAGAACGCCGCAGGGTTAGTCGTAAGCGACGCCAGAATCTCACTCCAAGTCAGCGCCCGTCCCATGTATTCGAGCTCTTCAGCGGTGTCGTACTTAGTGATGAATCCCACGTCGGTGCCAAACAGAATCGTTCCTCCCTGCGACGCATACGCTTTCACCTGGTCCACTCCCGCCTGCACCAACTGCTTCTGCGCGTCCACATTCGACGTCACTGTAGTCCAAAGCGTCAGCGTCGGGATCAGCGCCGTATGCTGTCGTTTCATCTGCGCCAGCTCATCCGCCGTGAAACTGCCCTCCGTCGGAATGGTGTGCGCCAGAATATCCACGCCTCCAGCCAGCGCATTGTCCACGCCCACATGGTTCTGCGGATGCGTGAACACCGGTTTGCCCTCTGCGTGAGCCACGTCCACCGCAGCTTTCACGATTGCCGTGTCCATATTGATGACCGGCTTGTCACGCCCCATGTACGCGCCGGTGAACAGCTTAATCCCATCGAGCCTCATGTCCATGTAGCCCCGCGCCATCTTCTCGGCTTCCTGCGGAGTCGCCGCCTCGGGCAATCGCACCTCAGCGGGCAGATAAACCGGATGCCCCTCCTTGGGGAAAATGCTTCCCGCCATCAGAATCTTCGGCCCAGGAATCACGTTGGAATCGACCATGTGCTGGAAGCTCAGAGTCTTCTGCGGATCCGACCCCAGGTCCCACACGGTAGTAAATCCCCAGCGCGTGAGCATGTCGCGCATGTGGACTACTTCCAGGCAAGTGACGCAACTGTTCCCGGCCTTGACAGCAGTGCCCTGTGGGTCGCTCCAAATATCTTCAGTGAAGTGGACATGGCTGTTCCAGAATCCCGCCACAATCACCTTGCCCGAGCAGTCCAAAACCGTCGCCGAGCGCGGAACCCGCACGTTCTTGCTCTTTCCTATGACGGCAATCTTCCCGCCACGAATCACCACCACGGCATCGTGGATCGCCCTGACTCCCGGCGCCGGATAGACCGTCCCACCCCTCAAAACTAGGTCAGCCGGGGTCACTTGGGCCACAACCGCCAGTCCAGTACTCATGAGAAAGATAAGCAGTTTATGTTTTATATTCATAGAGTTACCATCATTAACAGTCAACCGGTGGTACGCTTTCCTCTGCGACCCTCCGTGCCCCCTGTGCTTGATCAGTTTTTCCGTCCCGCGACTCCCCTTGACAACCCGACCATCACATCTGCTATGATTAGCACTCGCCAACAATGAGTGCTAACAATAGTCCTTCATGCCGTTGGCGAGCCCGTATGACCTGGCAATCAAACCCAAACTCAAAAAGAACAGAACGAAAGGAGCAATAACCATGGCCAAGTTTACCCCACTCCACGACCGCATCTTAGTCCGCCGTGTGGAAGAATCCGAAACCACCCGCGGAGGCATAATTATTCCAGACTCCGCGAAAGACAAGCCGCAGGAGGGCGAAGTCATCTCCGCCGGCAAAGGCAAAGTTAACGAGGACGGCAAGGTTCGTCCGCTCGATGTGAAAGAGGGCGACCGCATCCTGTTCGGCAAGTACTCCGGCACAGAGATCAAGCTGGATGGCGAAGACTACATCATCATGCGCGAAGAGGAAGTACTCGGCATCCTCAGCGGCGCAGCCAAGAAAGAAACCGCCGGCTCGCGACGGTAAGTCACGTCGTTGGTCGCTCGTTCGTTGGCCGTTCGCTAGGAGCTAACAGCTAAAAGCTAGAAGCCGATTAGCGATGGCCCGAAAAGACAATTCTGCAGCAAGCAGCTGCAATCAAATTAGGAGAAGAAAATATGGCAAAGCAAATCGTACATGGCGAGGAGTCGCGACAGGCGATTCTCCGCGGCGTGAATCTTCTGGCGGATGCCGTGAAGGTCACCCTCGGCCCCAAGGGTCGCAACGTTGTCATCGAAAAGAAATTCGGTTCGCCGACCATCACCAAGGACGGCGTCACCGTAGCGAAAGAAATCGAACTCAAGGACGCACTCGAGAACATGGGCGCACAAATGGTGCGTGAAGTGGCCTCGAAGACCTCCGACGTTGCCGGCGACGGCACCACCACTGCCACCGTTCTGGCCCAGGCAATTTATCGCGAAGGCGTAAAGACGGTCGCAGCGGGCGCCAACCCGATGGCCATGAAACGCGGCATCGAGAAGGCCGTCAACACCATCTGCGGCGAAATCGACAAGAAAACCGGCGAGCGCGGCAAAGGCGAACTAGACAAATTCTCCAAGCCCGTAACCGGCGAAATGATTAGTGCGGTTGGGACTATTTCGGCTAACAACGACGAGACCATTGGGCACATCATTGCCGAAGCCATGAAGAAAGTCGGCAAGGATGGCGTCATCACCGTGGAAGAGTCGCGCACGCTTGAGACTCAGTTGGAAGTGGTCGAAGGCATGCAGTTTGACCGCGGCTATCTGTCACCTTACTTCGTTACCGATCCCGAGCGCATGGAAGTTGCTCTCGAGAACGCTTACATCCTGATCAACGAAAAGAAGATTTCCAGCATGAAGGACCTGCTTCCGTTGCTTGAGCAGATTGCCAAGGGCGGCAAGCCTTTGGTCATCATCGCTGAGGATGTTGAGGGCGAAGCGCTCGCAACTCTGGTGGTCAACAAACTGCGTGGCACGCTGCAAGTCGCGGCCGTCAAGGCCCCTGGCTTCGGCGATCGTCGCAAGGCGATGTTGCAGGATATCGCGACCATCACCGGCGGCAAGGCCATCACGGAAGACCTGGGCATTAAGCTCGAGAACGTGCAGATCAGCGATCTCGGCCAGGCCAAGAAGATCACCATCGACAAAGACAACACCACCATCGTCGAAGGCAAAGGCAAGCCCGGAGACATTCAGGGCCGGGTGAAAGAGATTCGCAGCCAGATCGACAAGACCACCAGCGACTACGACCGCGAGAAGTTGCAAGAGCGGCTGGCGAAGCTGGTCGGCGGTGTGGCTGTGATCAAGGTAGGCGCCGCGACCGAGACCGAAATGAAAGAGAAGAAGGCTCGCGTCGAGGATGCCATGCACGCCACTCGCGCCGCAGTCGAGGAAGGCATTGTCCCGGGCGGAGGCGTGGCGCTGGCGCGCTGCGTCAAGGCTCTGGAAGGCCTGAAAGTCGAAGGCGACGAGCATATCGGAGTGAACATTGTGAAGCGGGCCATCACCGAGCCGCTGCGCATGATCGCCGAGAATGCCGGCGAAGAAGGCGCCATCGTCCTGGGGAAAGTGAACGACTCCAAGGACGCGAACTACGGCTACAACGCCCTGACCGGCGAGTACGAAGACCTGGTCAAGGCAGGCGTACTCGATCCGACGAAAGTGGTGCGCACTGCACTGCAGAACGCCGGTTCGATCGCGTCGCTGATGCTGACCACCGAAGCCCTGGTTGCGGAGATCCCGGAAGAGAAGAAGGGCGCTCCCATGGGTGGTGGCGGACACGGCGGCGGCATGGAAGGAATGTACTAAACGGCTGTCAGCTATCAGCCGTCAGCTTTCGGCTAGATCAAGAGCCCTGCCGCGAGGCGGGGCTTTTTGTTTGTTTGTGTGGGGCGGACACTCTTGTCCGCCAACGATGGAACCCATTCCACATCACGGGGGGAGAGCGTGATTCCCCGCAGAGCAAGCAGTGACGTATAATTTTGTGTAAACAGACTTCATAGGTTACGTATGGCGTTTTGAAGGTCGGCGAAGAGTACCTCCTGAAGGGAAAGGGTACGGGGGTCATCACGAGAATAGAGACTAAAGACCATCGGGTGCTCTCCAGTCCGGGTACGGCAGCTCGTCGTAGCGCAGTCCGCCAGATGTTCGTGCTACTCGATAATGGTTGGATCGAGCGTTGTTGCCCAGAACCATTGGCTCCGAAGATAGCGGCGACTGGCCTTGCAGAGAGCAAGGGCGTTTGGCTGCGTCACGTGGAGGAAGAGTCCGAGGGTGACATCTCTGTCGCATGACGTTCACCGCTGGAGGCATGGAATGAGTTTTTCGGCATCGGCGGCTGATGAGCGGGTGCTGGACGTGCAGTCCAGCGACGATACGCTTAGCGTGAGTCTGCGGGATGGCCGCGTCATCACTGTGCCTTTGGTCTGGTATCCGCGCCTGCTCAACGCCACGCCTGCCCAACGTAAGAATTGGAAGATTGTCGGCGGTGGTTACGGGATTCATTGGCCCGACATCGACGAAGACTTGAGCACAGAAGGTTTGTTGCGAGGCGCGCCCGCGCCGAAGGCATCGGTTCACGCGAAGTAGAATAGATTCATGATTCCCCGCCCTGCTGCCGACGACGCCGCGCCCTACTACTTCACTTACATCAACCAGATCACGGGCGACGATCCGCTGGCCGCGCTCGAAGCCCAGCTCGACGAGCCTCTGCTCTCGGCGATCTCGGAGGAGAAGTCGCTGCATCGTTATGCTCCGGACAAATGGAGCATCCGGCAAGTGCTGAACCACGTCACCGACACTGAGCGCGCCTTCGCCTTTCGCGCGCTCTGGTTCGCGCGCGGGTTCGAGACTCCCCTGCCCAGTTACGACCAGACTGTGTCCGCCGCCGGCGCTCGTGCCGACCAGGTTTCTTGGGCGGCGCATGTCGAGGAGTTTCGCCGGGTGCGTCTCGCGACCATTTCTCTATTCGGCAACCTGCCCGCCGAGGCATGGACGCGCAGCGGCATCGCCAGCGACAATCGCTTCACCGTACGGGCTTTGGCTTATATCGTTCCGGGACATTTTGCGCATCATGTCGGGGTGGTGAGGGAGAAGTATTTGTAGAGGGATCTGTCGAGAGTACTACGGGTTTCGCGCGAAACCTACTATCAGTGGACAGTTGCGCCTTACTGGCGCGTTGGTCAAAGTTGGTGGCTGATCGGCGCGGCTGAAGCCGTGCCCTTTTACGAAGCACTCTGCAATTTGCGAGCTGCCTTATTCTCCTTGGTCGTCGTTGTTGCGAATCCACCACCAGAGTAGAAACGCGAATGTGCTGAGCAGGCCGAAGAGTACGTGTCCGATGGCGGCGGGGAGGGTGCGGCCGCGGATGTATCCGAGGACGGTGCAGAGGAACAAGAACCAGGCCGGAGTTGGCGGTGATGGAACGCCTGGCCACGGAGATATTATCCGACGGTTTGGCAGTAAGAGCGGATCGGTTCGTGGCGCGGGCGGGGAAAGCAGATTCCTCGGTGTCCTCGCCGCACGATGCGCGGCTACGGACAGCTCGGCATGACAAGTTGTTTAGGAGGTGGACAAGGGAAACAGTTGCCCCGCCGCGCAGTTCCTTCTCGTTTCTCGACATCCCTCGGAGCCTATCGGCACGGCTGAAGCCGTGCCCTTTCAACTCCGCCCCCTACCGGTGGTCGGAACGGGAATGCTCGCGGCGAAATGCATAGGTCCCTTCGCCGGGCTCAGGGCAGGCTCTTCGCTTCGCTCAGGATGACAAATTTATTTTATGAGGCGGAGATTGCCTGCATGGCCTAAGCCATACCCTTTCGCATCGGCACGGTGATGGTCCGGACATTGGCGGACAAGAGTGTCCGTCCCACATGGTTCGTGGTGAAGGCGGGGAAAGCAGATTCCTCGGTGTCCTCGCCGCGCGATGCGCGGCTGCGGACAACTCGGAATGACAAGTTGTTTGGGAGTTGGACAAAAGGGGGATAGAGTTGCGCCGCAGCGTAGTTCCCTTCTCGGTTCTCGACATCCCTCGGAGCCTATCGGCACGGCTGAAGCCGTGCCCTTTCAAATCCGCGCCTCTGCGGGTGGTCGGAGGGCGAATGCTGGCAGCAAAGTGCATAGGTCCTTCGACAGGCTCAGGGCAGGCTCTTCGCTCCGCTCAGGATGACAAATTTACTATATGTGGCGTTCATTTTGGGGGGTCGGTCATTAGGGACCAGGCTTCGCGGTATTTTTCGTAGCGGGACATGCGGCGGCGGCTGGAGGGAAAGATTTTGGCGGCGCTGGTGTGGGCGAATACATGGATGGGGAGGACGTACCAGACGTCCTCGGGGACGATGTAAGCGACGAGAAAGTCTATGTCGTCGGAAGTGTAGACATCGGCGGGGGTGTTGCCGTGGTTGTGGAAGGTGTAGCCGCCGAACTCGCCGGGGGAGTAGGCGGATTTGACCTGGACGCGGAGGAAACGGCCTCCGGTTTCGACGATGAAGTCGTAGCGGTCGCTTTCGCCCCAGGGCTTGGCGACGCTGAAGCCGAGGCTGGCGGCCTTATGGAGAAAAGCGGCTTCGGCGACTTCGCCGCGGCGTTTGCGATTGAGCATAGGCATTTTCATAGGCAAAACAAAAGGCGCGGGCTGATGGCCCACGCCTGGACTTTCTTGAATTTGTCTCTATAAGTTCAGAATAGCAAGTTGAAGGGGTAAGTGAGACACGGTTTGGAAGTTTATATTCGTGGCGGAATCAGGAGTTTGCGAGGAAATTGGTGATTTAGGGGGCTTGACAAGGTTGCGGGAGAGGTCGGGAAATAATGGGAATGTCGGGTGAGATTCCCGATGTGGGAAGATTTTGAGAATAAAAGGGAGATCCCTCGGTGTTGGAGTGCGTTCGGAATGACAAGTGCTCTAGGGCGTTAACGGACAAGAGTGTCCGCCCCAGATAGCCAACTTCCCCACCCTAACGTCGCAAAAGCGCGACGTTAGAGTGGGCCACCCAGATTTAGTGGCAGGACTTGCCGGGAACGGCTGCTATGCCGATCACGAAGGCGAAATTGTCGTTCAGCGAGAATGGCGAGTTCGCGACCTCCTTCAACGATGTTCCGTGCGCGCCCAGGACGGCGATCTGCGCGGGGCTGTCTTCGGCTACGAAGATTCCCTTCCCGCTTTGCACGGTGGCCATCCCCAGGGTGGAATTAAACTGCTCGACTTTGAGTGAGACCACGCTGTCATAAGTTAGCGCGCCGTTCGCGCCGGTGGTCAGAGTTTCGACCTGGTTGGACGCGGTTTCGCTGACGTAGAGAAGGGTTCCGTCGGCGCTGAGCATGACGTTGTTGGAATTCAGGCCGTTGGTATTGGTGTAGTCGTTGAGCTCGGTGAGTTGGCCGGTTGCGCTGATGCTATAGACTTCGACTTCAGTGTCGGTGCCGGCGTCGCCGAAGTAGGCGGTGGTGCCGTCGCAACTGATGTCCACGCCGACGGCGGTGCCGTGCGAGGAGAAGGGGCCGAGTTCGGTGAGGGTGCCGTTGGAATTGATCTGCCAGGAGTCGGGATTTCCGAGGTTGGCTTCGATGAGGAATTTTCCGTTGGGAGTTACTTTCATGCCGTCGGGCGAACCGGGGACGTTGTAAGTGTTGCCGAGATGGAGCGCGCAGCCCGATTTGATTACGAAGACGGAAATGTTGTTCGAGACCGTGTTGCCGGCGAACAGGAGTTTGTTGTCGGCGACGGCGAGTCCGATGCCGAAGTTGTTACCTGCGCCCCCGCTGGCGAAGGGAGATCCGGTGACGGCGATTAGAGTGCCGTTGGCTGGGTTGATGGTGAATGCGGAGACGTTGTTGCTGCCGCCGTTGGAAACGAACAGACAGTCGGTGGATCCGACCTTGGCGGCGGCGACGGTGCTCACGGCGTTGTAGCCGCCGGTACCCAGGCCGCCGGTCTGATAGGTGTTGATCACGGACATTTGTCCGGTATTGCTGACTTTGAAGGCGGTGACTATGTTGTGATCGCCGCCGGAATCGTCGTCGTTATTGGCGTAGACGTATTGCTGGGCGTGCAATGCACAGGGGAAAGCTGCGGACAATACAGCCGCGAGGGAAAGCGCCGCCAGGGTGCGGGATCCGATTTTCATGTCCATCTCCTTGGGAAATTTCGCCAGCATGACAGATGTTGCAGGGCTGAACGCCCTAGTGGGCGCGGCTTTGAGCATGTCCGACGCCCTGCTAAAGAGCAGCCAAGAAGGTATATCACACTGTTCGGTAACGGAGTAAGGAATGTGGCGGACGGCGGGCTGACGCGGATGCCGGCAGGGCCCTGCATTGCGAGATTCAGGCGCCGAATCTTTCGAGGGCGCGAGCTCTGGCTTTGGCGGCTTCTTCTTCGCGATTCTTTGGCGGGGCGGTGGTTTCTAGCGAGCGGAGAAGGCGAGTCGAAACGGCGGCTACTTCGTCGATGGCGGCGAGGAAGGCGTCCTCGTTGGCTTTTGAAGGTTTGTTGAAGCCCGTGATCTTTCTTACGAACTGGAGCGAAGCGGCGCGAATCTCGTCGTCGGTGACGGGCGGAGCGAAGTTGAATAGGGTTTTGATATTGCGGCACATGGCGGTGGCCTCGAGTTTATTTTAGCAAGGCTCTAGCTGCCGAGGCTTGGCCGCAGATGCGCAGATTGGGCAAAGACAAGAGCGGCCACGGATTTTCACGGATTCACGCGAATCTGAAAACCCTACTGGCCGACGGGGGCTTGCAGGGTGCCGACGTAGCCGTTGTGGTTGTCGCGGATGGCGAGCCAGGCGAGGTTCTTGCCGGAGGGCGTGTCCACGTCGATATGGACGCTCAGGCCTTGCTGCATGATTTGTTGATAGGTTTCGAGAGGCAAGACTTTGTCGAGCTTCATAACGTGATTGCCGACGGCTTTGCCGTTGGGGCCAAAGACGACGACTGCGAAATTCAGGTTCAGATGCTTGCCTTTGTCGGCGTCCTCGACGGAGAGAGAATTGCCGTCGACCATGAACTCGATGCGAGTCCTGGCGTTGTCGATGGCGGAGACTTTGGCATCGAAGGCAATTTGGGTCGAGGAGATACGGTCCTGGACGGCGTCGGAAAAGTCCTGCTGGAGCTTCTTTTCGTTCTCTTTTTCCCTGGTGGGATCGACGGCGAAGTAGCCGCGACGATGGCGGACTTCCGCTCCCTCGTGGTTAACGTTGACGGAAATCTTGCGATAGTTGCCGTCCCACTTCTTGTCGTCTGGGTAATAACCGACGGTGTAGGAAGCAGCACGATCGGCGAAGGCGAGTTCAACTCCGCGGTGAAGGTCGTTCTGATTGACAAAGGCCTGACCGCCAGTCTCGCGGGCGATTTCCTTCATGGTCTCCTGGCGTTCGAAGGAGGCCTGTCCGAAACGGGAGGTGACAAGGCCAGTGACATCGACGGGATAGATGGCGATCTGGGAACTGGCAAACTCGGCGGCGATGTCTCGAACTTTGTCGGCATAGAGGCGCTGCTGTCCGGGGTCCAGGCCGGTTTGAAAGGCGCCGCGGCCTCCGGTCGCTGCGAGTTGGGCGTTGGTCCAGCGGGAACCGGTTATATCGAGCCCGGTGGCCTCTTGCGGGATGAGACTAAAAGGAAAACCAGCGGTGAGCCAGACGATGTTCTTGCGCCCGGGAAGGCCGCCGAGGATGCGGATCAAGCTGCGCATAGCGGACACGGTTACGTCGGCGCGGCGATTCTGAATGAATTGAAGCTCCGCGGAGTGGAAGCTGGCCAGTTGCTGGGTCAGCAGCATCATCGATTGACTGGCGCCGCCGGCAATTGAGGCGGGCAGGTCGGGAGGCGCAGGCCTGCCGGTTCCTGCCGGAACTTGCGCAACATAATGCTGCAACACGGTGCGCAGGATCCGCGGGTCATCGGTGAAGTCCGACAGCGCGAATAGACCGTTGGTGAGGGCGAAGACGGCTACGCGATCGCCGGGGCGGTATTCGTCAACCACCCACTTCAACATTTGCATGCGCGCGTAGGATTGATCCGAGAAGGGAGTGTTGGCGGCGTCGAGCAGAATGACGGTAGGCGGGCCACCCGGCGAGCGATACTCGGGACGGTTTGAGTATTCTCCTAGCGGCAGTACGGGCGGTGCTGGTTTAGGAGTCGCCTGGTTTGGAGGAGTGAAAACAGATATTTTCTGCGCCTTGCCTTTTTCTGTGACAGTGAAGTCGGCGGGTTGCAGTCCGAGCACGGGCTGGCCGTGCTTATCGGTCACGACCACGTCAACCAGCACCAGGCGAGTGGCGACGCGGATGGTCAGAGTTGGTACCGGTTCCGGTTCCTGGGGAGATTGCGCGGGCAGCGGTGAGGAAACAGCTACGAGTGAGAGGCAGAGAACGCCGCACAGGAAACGGGGCTTGACCTGGCATCTGAACATGGTTTTCCTCGGATCTAGCCTGTGGATGCGCCCCCTCTCAATCCACAGGGGTGCAATTGTACCTCAGGCGGTCTCGCTCGGCTGGACAGGGCGCGGGCGCCCGTTCCCACGTGGGTTGTTGACAGCCCTCTTGACCGCGGCCTCTCACAGGCGTAGCTTCACATGCGAATTCGAAGGAGGCTGCGCTTGGTTCCTCTTACTGCTTTGTGGCTGCCCATCGTGTTGTCGGCGGTGATCGTCTTCTTCGCCAGCTTCGTCATGCACATGATGCTGAAATACCACAACAGCGACTATCGCAAACTGCCTGACGAGGACAAGATTCTCGGGGCGCTGCGTCCGGCTAATCTCCAGCCCGGTCTCTATGTCTTTCCGCACACTACGCACGCAGAGATGAAGTCGCCAGTGATGATGGAAAAGTTTAGGCAAGGACCGGTCGGGTTCCTGACCATTCGTCCCAGCGGGCCGGTGGCGATGGGGAAGTTCCTGATTCAGTGGTTCGTCTATTGCCTGGTGATCGGGTTCTTCGTGGCTTACCTTACGGGACGCACGGTTGCGCCGGGGATGCAATATCTGGCAGTGTTTCGCGTGGCCGGCACGGCTGGCTTCCTGGCCTATGGCCTCGGAGGCCTGAGCAACGGCATCTGGAAAGGTCAGCCGTGGTCGAGCGTGATCAAAGAGGTGATTGACGGACTGGTTTATGGGTTGCTGACCGCGGGAACATTTGGGTGGCTTTGGCCGCGGTAGCCACACAGCCACTGCCGAGCCTTCGCTCGGCAGCGAGTCGCAGTAATTACGGAGTAATAGCGAACACAGTGCCTTTGTCGGCGGGGCCACCGGCGGTGGTGGTGCCATAGAGGGCGGCGTTGCGGAGAATCACGCCGTCGTCGGGATAGGTTCCGTCAGTGCCGTTGTTGGTGAAGCTGTGCAGCACCGTTTCTCTCCAGCCGTTCTGGGTTGCCGTGAGCATGAAGACTGCGCCGCAGGGACCGCCGAAAAAGCATCCTGAGCCGGTGCCGCCGCCGTGTGTCGTCCCGAACAAGTACTTGCCCTTGCCGACTAGCGCACCCTCGGGTGCAGCGCCATCAGGACCAGAAAATGTATACAACAGGCTGAAGCTCCATACACCCTTGGCATAAGCGAGTTGGAAGATGGTTCCCGAAAAGCCTCCGCCTCCGCCAGATGTGGTGCCGTAGAGGGTGTCATGGGGGCCGGCGAGCAACCCGCTTATGGGAGCGGAGCCGTCGGTGTTATAAGTAAAGGCGTAAAGCGAATTCAGGAACCAGCCCGAGGATCCATGCTTGAGCTGAAAGACATTGCCGCAACCATAAGGAGCGCAGTTGCCGGATAGATACCCGCCCTGCGTGGTCGCGCCGTAGAGATTTCCCGCGGGATCCAGAATTAGGCTGGCGTAAGGAAACGCGCCATCGGAGCCGTTGGCGAAGCGGTACAGCACGTTCTCGGTCCAGCCGTTGTTTCCCTGTTGCAGCTGAAAGATGGTCCCGCATCCCGAAGGCGCGCCCAAACAGTTGTTACCTCCGCCGGCGTAGGTGGTGCCGTAGATGCTGCCGTTGCGCAGAGTGACCGCAGATTGCGGATAGGCGCCGTCGGTGCCTCCGCGGAAGCTGTAGAGCACGGACTCGGTCCAACTGCCAGCGAAGGAGAGCATGAAAACCGTGCCGGTGCCGGAAGAACCGCCGATCGCAGTGGTTCCGTAGAGGTTTCCGTGGCTATCCATAGCGAGGCCGGCGAGAGGTTCGCCGCCGTCCGCGCCGCCGGTGAAAGTGTAAAGAATGGATTCGTTCCAACTGCCGCTATTGGGAGTGAGTTCGAAAACCACACCGCAGGTCTGGCCGAAGGGACTGCAATCGGTGTAGCTGCCGCCCTCGGCGGCGGTGCCGTAGAGGTTTCCGGCAGGATCGGCGATTAGGCCACCGACTGGTCCCGCGCCGTCATTGCTGCCGCCGTTGAAGTTGTAGAGGATTGATTCTTTGGGAGCCGCCCAGGCGACGTTGAGCAACATAAAGGTTGTGAAAAGTGTGACGATTACGCGCGGGATGGACGCGAATTGGTTCGGCACTGGGTGCCTCCTCAAGGAATGCGCGGGGTTGGGAGAGACTGGAGAAGCCTTCTCCGCGCGGCGCGGAGTATAGCGCAGGAATGGCAGGCGGAGCAAGGGTTTTGGGTGATGGTAGTGGGCTACTTTGACCACTGGACTAACCCAACGAGCCATATTAATGCACAGCCGAAGCCGAAAATTCCTATTCCCCGAAGATAAAGCGGATACCATTCCATCATGACCATCTTTGCGAATGGCCAATTCCTTACCCATTTGGGACTCTTTATATAGTGGTTTCGAGCATAAGCGGCAGCTCTTTGCGGGCGAATTGCGCAGAATGCACATACGATCGCTATTACGATTCCAGCAAGGGCAGCCAAGAACGTGATAAACATCGGTGGCTTCACCTACGCTGCTCTTCCCGCTCTCCGCTGTTCGTAGGCTTCTCAGAGAGCCACAAGGTCTTCTACGCTCCACAGCCGATCTGTGACACCAGCCGCCATCGCTGGACTCATCCGCAGTGTACGGTGAGTCTAGATGAAATTGTATGCGAAGTAGTTTAGCGCAGTTGCAGCCGCATGATTCGCCAGTTTGCGGCTGAACCCGTTGGACGGGGGTGTATAGCGGCGCATGTTCGCGCGGACAGTCCAGTTCTCGCGCCAGTCTCAAAATGAAAGTAGCCCACTACCGGGGTGGGGCGCAAGAACGTGGGACAGAGTCGAGTTTACCCGCAGCGCCTAAAGGCGCGTCTGAAAACGCACAGTTGCGGTATGCCTGAAGGCATACCCTGATACGAATCGGGAGCCTTTCCGAAGCCATGCCTTCCGAGGCCGCACGAGCGAGACGCTCGCGCATACATCTGCCGAGCTTCGTTCGGCTGGGCAGACGAGGGCGTGTGCCCCTGCGTGAGTTGTAGCGGCTCTATCGTCCTAGGAACTTCTCCAGGGCTTCGATGTCAGCATTAGCTAGGTCGGTGTAGCGCTTGGCGCGTACACCGTCGCCGTGGGTAATGGCATCCTGCGCCTTCTGGACGTTGAGCTTCATGCTTTCCTGCCGCTGCGCGATGTCGCCGCGCAGTCCGTAGCCGTCGCGGGCTTGCTGGGCGCGCAGGCCGTCGAGGCCGCTGTTTACGGAACCGGCGCGGGCGGAGATCTGATCGATCTCATGCTCGAGCGCATCGAGATCGATGGGCGGCGGAGCATTAGGATCAGGCACGGCTTGCGGCGGCGGGGTAGCGGCGTGGGCTTTCACTTTCACCGGAGGAGTTGCCGGGGGCGGGGCGGGCGTTTCCGCGGCAGGTTGAGTGGAAGTATCCGGCGCGGGCGCGGCGGTTTGCGGCGCCGGTGCCGCGGGCGAGGCTGCATCCTGAGTAGTAGGGGCGGATGCATGGGAGGCCTCGCGGCGGGCATCGGCGTTGCGGCTGTACATTCCGGCAGCCGCGAGAACCATCAGCAGCAGCAGCGCTCCCACAGCCATGTAAAGACCGCGATGGCTGGCGGAAGGCGGCGGCGCGACGGTAGTAGCCATACCTGGTTGCGACGCGGCTGGTGGGGGCTGGGGTTGCCTGACGGAAATAGTGGAAGCGGTCACGGTCTGCACCGGCAACATGGTGGCAGTCGGAGGCAACGGGTTGATGCTGGTAACGGTGCGGTCGGTGTCGGCGTGGGCGGCGGCGTTGCTGGGTTGCGGCGCCACCGGAACCACGCGACTTAAAGCGTTTCTGAAAGCCTCGGCGGACTGGAAGCGCGCGGCGGGATCTTTGGCGATCGCCAGCAGAATGATCTCGTTGAGTGCGGGCGGCAGGCCGGGCTTGATCTCGATGGGAGGCGTGGGCGGCTGGTTCACTTGCGCGGCCATGATCGAGTAGTCGCTGGACTCGCGGAAGGGACGGCGTCCGGTGGCCATTTCATATAGCGAGATGCCGACCGAATAAAGATCGGAGCGCGCGTCGGTGGGCTCGCCTTTCACCTGCTCAGGCGACATGTAGCCGAGCGAACCGAGAGTGGTGCCGGTCATGGTGAGAGTGGATTCGTCGCCGGAGCGGGCGATACCGAAGTCCATGAGTTTCACGATCCCTTGGGGAGTGAGCATCATGTTCGCAGGCTTGATGTCGCGATGAATGACGTGATGCTGGTGCGCGTAGCCGAGCGCGTCGAGCACCTGGCTGATGTAGTTGACGGCGTCGGCAACCGGAATGGGGCCTTGCTGCATGCGCTGAGTAAGAGTCGTGCCCTCGACATATTCAATAATCATGACGAACTGGTTGTCGAGGGTTAGCGCGGTACGCAGGGCAGCGATGTTGGGATGATCGAGGGCGGCGAGAACTTTGATCTCACGCTGAAAGCGGGCGGCGAGTTCCTGGCGGCCGGCGAGATCGGGAAGAAGGATCTTCATGGCCTCAATGCGGTCGGAAATGACATTGCGGACTTTGTAAACTTTGCCCATGCCTCCGGCGCCGAGCTCGTTGAGGATTTCGTAGTCGCCAATGCGCTTGTTGATGGCTTCAGTCATCGGAAGGCCCCCTTGTGTACAGCAAAGTTACATACAGGCTGGAGTTGGTGAGTGGAGGAATTATGACTTTGCCGATGGGCGGGGGTCAAGGAGATTCGGGGTTAGTCCGTGTTCGTCGTGGGTCGTGCAAAACCTTAACCACAGAGGGCACAGGGGTACACAGGGCAGCTAGCGAATTACTTCGTACTCGCTTTTGACCAGGCCGCTGGGATAGTGCTGCGTGGAGACGTGATGCAGGCGGATGTCCTGTGGCAGCGTACCGAAGAGAGGGACTCCTTCTCCGATGAGCACCGGGACACGAGTGATGACGAGACGGTGGACCAGGCCGGCGCGGAGGAATCGTTGAATGGTGATGCCGCCATCGACGTAGAGGTGGTGCGCGCCGGTGGCGGCGAGTTTCCCCACGATTTCGGCGGGAGTGCCGGACATTTGTTCGACTGCGCCTCCGCGGACTTTGGAAAAGTCGAGCGGCTTGCCGCTAAGAACGATTACACGCTTTTTGCCGTAGGGCCATTTGGGAAAGGCTAGAACGGTCTCGAAAGTATTGCGGCCGATGACAAGAGCATCAACGCTGGCTATAAATTCGTTGTAGCCGTGGGGCTCGCCCCCGTCTGGGGGGAGAAAGTCTAGAGCGCCGTTGGGGCGAGCGATGAAGCCGTCGAGGCTGGTGCCGATGAAGATAGATACGGTCGTCGGTTGTGGTGCAGTCACGGAGTCCTATTGGAGCGATTGCATCACTTCGTCGAGTGCCTCTTTGCCGGGACGAATGACCGACTCGGGCAGCGTGGCCAGAGGTTGATCCGTGACGTTGAGCATGTCGATGAAGCTCGGAGCTTTAGGGTTAACGTAGAACATGCCGGTCAGGACTTCGCCCTTCTCGTGCGCTTCGTGGAGGCGGCTGATGGCGCGGATACGGTTGGTGGCGTCGTAGTCTTCCTCGAGCTTGGTTAGACGCAGCCGCGATCCGTCATGCATGGTGACTTCGACGGTGGTGCCGGGATCGTACTCCACGTCAATTTCCTGGAACGCGGGTACAAAGTCGAGAGTCTGCAACGGCTCCTCGTGCTCTTTCATGTATTTGTATGACTTGGTGGAGCCTTCGTGATCGTTGAACGTAACGCAGGGCGAGACCACGTCGATCATGACCGTGCCTTTGTGGGCGATGGCGGCCTTCAACATGGCGTGCAATTGCTTTTTGTCGCCGGAGAATGAGCGTCCTACGAAAGTTGCACCCAGGGTGATGGCCATGGCGCAAGTGTCAATGGCGGGAAGATCGTTGAGAACGCCACTTTTCAACTTCGATCCCACGTCGGCAGTGGCGGAGAACTGGCCCTTGGTGAGCCCGTAAACGCCGTTGTCTTCGATGATGTAGATGATCGGCAGATTGCGGCGCATGAGGTGCACGAACTGGCCGATGCCGATGGAGGCAGTGTCGCCGTCGCCACTGACGCCGAGGGCGATGAGCTTGTGATTGGCCAGGACCGCGCCGGTGGCGACCGACGGCATGCGGCCATGGACGGCGTTGAAGCTGTGCGAGCGGCTCATGAAGTATGCGGGAGTCTTGGAAGAACAGCCGATGCCGCTGGGTTTGATGACGCGCTCGGGCTGGACGCCCATCTCGTACATGGCGTCGATGATGCGCTCGGAAATTGCGTTGTGGCCGCAGCCGGCGCAGAGCGTGGTCTTGCCGCCGCGATAGTCGAGCACGGTGAGGCCGATGCGGTTGGTTTTGGGCGCGGGCGTTGCGGTCGGTGTGGTGGCCATGTTACTTCCCCTCCATGCTGGTGAGTTCGTCGGTGACCGAGCGGGCATCGAGCGGCAGCCCGTGAATGTGTGCGATGCTGCGCAGCCGGGTTACGAGTTCCGGCTTGATGTCGAGCTTCAGCAGGCTGAGCATCTGGGCGTCGCGGTTTTGTTCGACTACGTAAACGCGGTCGTGATTTTCGATGAATTCGTGGACTTCCCGGGTGAAGGGGTAGGCACGAAGGCGCAGGTAATCGGTTTCCATTTGATATTCATCGCGCATCTGGTCGCGGGCTTCGATGATGCCCCAGTGCGATGTGCCATAGGCGATGATCCCGATGTTCTTCTTTCCGGCGGTGGACTTGCCGTTCATGACTACGGGACGGGGGACGAAAGAGCGGGCGGTCTCGAACTTGCGATTGAGGCGCTCCATGTTGCGCTCGAAGTCGTCGGGGCGTTCGCTGTATTGCGCTTTCTCGTTGTGGCCGCTGCCGCGGGCGAAATAGGCGGCTGCGGGATGCTCGGTGCCGGGCAGGGTGCGGTAGCCGATGGCGTCGCCGTCAACGTCTTTGTAGCGGTTGAAACCGCCGAGGCGGTCGAGGTCTTCTTTGGAGAGAACCTTGCCACGTTGGAGCGGCGCAGTTGGATAGGTGAAGGGATCGGACATCCAGTTGTTCATGCCGAGATCGAGATCCGACATTACGAATACAAGAGTCTGAAACTGTTCGGCGAGATTGAAGGCGTCGGACGCCATCTCAAAACATTCGGTTACGGAACACGGAATCAGCATGATGTGCTTGGTGTCGCCGTGAGAGAGAAACGCGGTGGAGAGGATGTCACCCTGCGAAGTGCGAGTAGGCAAGCCGGTGGATGGGCCGACGCGTTGAATGTCCCAGACCACGCCCGGGACTTCGGCGTAGTAAGAGAGGCCGGCGAACTCCGACATCAGCGAAATGCCCGGCCCGGCGGTGGAAGTCATGGACCGCGCTCCGGCCCAGCCTGCCCCGAGCACCATACCGATGGCAGCAAGTTCGTCTTCTGCCTGGACGATGGCGAACGTGGCTTTGCCGTCGGGGCCGATACGGTACTCCTTCATGTATTCGATCAACGTCTCGACGAGTGAAGACGAGGGCGTGATGGGATACCAGGTCACGACGGTGACTCCGGCGAACATGCAGCCGAGGGCGGCGGCGGAGTTGCCGTCGATGATGATCTTGCCGGCAGTCTTGTCCATGCGCTCGATGACGTAGGGGCCAAGCTTGGTTAATGAGGCTTCGGCATAGTCGAAGCCAGCCTTGGCGGCGGCGAAGTTCAAATTGGCAGCCTTGGGCTTGCTGGCGAACTGTTTGCGGATGGCCTTTTCAACTTCAGCCATGTCGATGGACAGCAGCTTCGCCACCACGCCCACGTACACCATGTTCTTGACCAGCTTGCGCAGTTTGGCCTCGGGGCAAACGGGGGCGACGATCTTGTCGAAGGGGACAGAATAAAAGATCAGATCATTGCGAACTTGATTAAGGTTCAGCGGTTCGTCATAGAGCACAACTGCGCCAGCGGCCAGAGACTTCACGTCGTCCTGGGCAGTCTCAGCATTCATGGCCACCAGGAAATCGATTTCCTTCTTGCGCGCGATGTAGCCGTGTTTGTTGGCGCGGATGGTGAACCAGGTGGGCAATCCGGCAATGTTCGAAGGAAACATGTTCTTGCCGGAGACAGGAACTCCCATCTGAAAGATACTGCGCAAGAGCACCGAGTTCGAGCTTTGCGAACCCGATCCATTCACCGTCGCGACTTGAATTGTCATGTCGTTGACGACGCGCTTCTGCCCCGCCGGCCCCGAAGTGCCGCGAGGGGTTACATCTGTGGTGGCCATGGCCTGTTCCTTCCTTTGGCTGGAGCGGAGTTTGGGCCGCTCGGTGTTGTGAAGAGTGATTGGAGCAACCCTTGATTATACGGCAGTAGGTGGGTAGAGGTGTGGAACGGAAGGGTTGGTGTGTACCTGGTTGGGAAATACGGTATCTGAACCCAGTTCTCAGATCTCAGTTCCCAGTTCTCAGAATGCCTAGGTATCTAGACTTCAACCCTAAAGAACTGGGCCATCTTGCGGAATTTGTTGTAGCGGGCGTCCACGAGGTCGGGAACCGGCATCTTCAGCAGTTGAGCGAGATTGGTCTTTAAGGATTCTGCTAGCAGGTCGGCGGCGGCGGCGTGGTCGGTGTGGGCTCCGCCTTCGGGTTCGGGGACAATTGAGTCTACGCAGCCTAGTTCGCTCAAATCTTTGGCGGTGATGTGCAGGGCCTGGGCGGCTAGTTCTTTTTTGGTGGCGTCGCGCCACATGATGGAGGCGCAGCCTTCGGGCGAAATGACGGAGTATATCGAGTTCTCCATCATCAGGACGCGGTCGGCGATGGCGATGGCCAAGGCGCCGCCGCTGCCGCCTTCCCCGGTGATGGTGGTAATGATTGGAACCTGCAAGCGAGCCATCTCGCGGAGATTGCGGGCGATGGCTTCGGCTTGGCCGCGCTCTTCTGCGCCTAGACCGGGATAAGCTCCGGGAGTATCGACAAACGTAAACAGCGGGCGGCGGAATTTCTCTGCGATCTTCATCACTCGCAGTGCTTTTCGATAGCCTTCGGGATTGGGCATGCCGAAATTGCGGTAGACCTTCTGCTTGGTGTCGCGGGCTTTCTGGTGGCCGATGATCATTACTTCCTGGCCCTGGAAGCGGGCCATGCCGGTCACGATCGCGGGATCGTCGCCGAAGCCCCGGTCGCCGTGGATCTCACTGAAGTCGGTGAAGATCCGTTCGATGTAATCCAATGCATAGGGGCGTTGGGGATGTCGGGCCAATTCTGTCCTCTGCCAGGCGTCGTGATTCGCGGAGACCTCGATACGAAGAGAGTCGATGCGATCATTCAGCTGTTTGATCTGAGTGCGGAGATCGTCGTTCTGTCCCGGCGCAGCCTGCAGCCGGGAAAGCTGTTGCTCGATTTTCTCCAGTTCCTGTCTTGCCTTGAGTTGTAAGTCCATCTTACGGGCATCACCGTTCCTTGCGGCCCAGCGCGACTCGACCATCGACAGCAGGAAATCTGTTCCCGTCACCACCAGCCCGACGTTGACGACTCTGGAACCGCTCGTCACTTGCACGCCGAAAGCGCTGTGGTGGGAAGCTCTCATCCGCCGCTGATTTCAGTCAATGACTCGGACCGCACCGCGACCGCACAATTCCTCAACACGCGCCATAAAATTGCGGTCTGGTAGCACATTATAGCCTTCCGCTTCCATCACCACCATGAAATCGCCCTGACGCTCCACGTCAAACAACACTTTAGCTTCGCCTTTGGATTGACAGCAAAGCAGATGCAGGTCGTCTACGGTGGATTCGCTGGCGGTCTCGACGGGGATGCGAATGCGCAGCGAGCGTGGCAGCGGCACTTTGGCGTCTTCGAGCGGCATGATCTCGTTAGCAGTGAGTTTGGGGTTGGCACCCTCTTCGATGCGCAGGCCTCCACGCACAAGGACTGGGACTTCCAGCTTCACTTTGTCGCCGAGCTTTCGGTAGGCCTCGGGGAAAACGATCATCTCGACGGAGCCTTCCATATCTTCGAGAGTGCCCTGCGCGTAGAAATCGCCTTTCTTAGACTTGAGCACTTTAATTCCAGTGATGATTCCGGCAGTGGTGATGTTTTCGTCTTTGCCGGTGGAAGACTTCACCGCAGCGATGTCGGAGGTGCTTAGGGCGCGCAGGTTTTGCAGCTTGTCGCGATACTTTTCGAGCGGATGCCCGGTGATGAAGAATCCAAGAATCTCTTTTTCAGCGGCCAAGCGGGTGTGTTCGTCCCAGTCGGGAGTGTCGGGAAGGCGGTTGTTGTCGGTATGATTTTCTTCCTGCTGGAAGACGCCGAACAGGCCGTGTTGGCCGGACTCAGCGTCACGCTGGGTCTTGGCGGCGCGGTCGATGGCTTTATCGAGAACGGCCATCAGTTGGGCACGGCGGCCGAGCGAATCCATGGCGCCGCTTTTTACCAAGGACTCGAGCACACGCTTATTGAGCAGGCGCAGGTCGACTTTCTCGCAGAATTCGTAGATGGAGCTGTAGCGTCCTTTTTCTTTGCGCCCGGTGACGATGGATTCGATGGCATTGTGGCCGACGTTCTTTACCGCAGCCAAGCCAAAGCGAATGGCGGACGCATGCGGAGTGAAGTTGGCAGTACTAACGTTGATATCCGGCGGCTCGACGCCAATTCCCATTTCACGGCATTCGTTGATGTATTTGACGACGTCGTCAGTGCTGCCGGTGACCGAGGTCAGCATGGCTGCCATAAACTCCACCGGATAGTGCGTCTTGAGATAGGCAGTCTGATAGGCAAGGAGCGCGTAGGCGGCGGAATGCGCCTTGGGGAAACCGTATTCGGCGAACTTGGCCAGCAGGTCGAAAATCTTTTCGATCTTCTTTGCCGGGTACCCGCGCTGGACCGCACCCTCGACGAAACGCTCGCGCTGCTGGGCCATTTCTTCCGGCTTCTTCTTGCCCATGGCGCGACGCAGCACATCGGCTTCACCCAGCGAATAGCCAGCGAGACGGTTGGCGATCTGCATCACCTGCTCCTGGTAGACGATGACTCCCCAGGTGTCTTCCAACATCTCTTGCAGCTCGGGCAATTCGTATTCGATCTTCTTGCGGCCATGTTTGCGGTCGATGAAATAGTCGATCATGCCGCCCTGAATTGGGCCGGGACGATAGAGCGCGTTGAGAGCTGTGAGGTCGCCGATGGTTGAGGGCTGGTAGCGGCGGAGCACATCGCGCATACCGTGCGATTCAAACTGGAACACTCCGGTGGTCAAGCCTTTGTGAAAGACCTTTTCGTAGGTTTCCAGATTGTCAAGCGGAATGTTCTCCAGGACAAGCTGTTCGCCTCGAGTCTGCGCAATCAGCTTTACAGTGTCGTCGAGGATGGTCAGTGTGGTTAAGCCGAGGAAGTCCATCTTCAGCAGGCCCATCTTTTCGATGGCGACCATATCGAAGGCAGTGACGATTTCGTCGTTCTTGGTTTTGTGTAGCGGAACTAGTTCGATCAGTGGGCGCGGCGAGATTACTACTCCGGCGGCGTGGACTCCGGCGTTGCGCACCAGGCCTTCGAGTTTGCGAGCAGTGTCAAGGAGCTGGCGCACTTGCGGCTCGCTTTCGTAAGCCTGTTGCAGCGCCGGCGAGTCTTTGATCGCTTGCTCCAGCTTGATGTTGAGCGTGGTGGGCACCATTTTGGCGATGCGGTCGACGTCGGCGTAGGGGATATCCATGGCGCGGCCCACGTCTTTGATGGCCGCTTTGGCGGCCATGGTGCCGAAGGTGATGATCTGAGCGACATTGTCGCGGCCGTACTTGCGGGTGACGTAATCGATGACCTCGCCGCGGCGGTTCATGCAGAAATCCATGTCAATGTCGGGCATGGAAATGCGTTCGGGATTCAGGAAGCGCTCGAAGAGGAGTTCGTGCTGCAGGGGATCGAGGTCGGTGATTCCGAGCGAGAACGAAACCAGCGAGCCTGCGGCTGAACCGCGGCCTGGGCCGACCGGAATGTTGTGGTCCCGGGCGTAACGGACGAAATCCCAGACGATCAGGAAATATCCGGAAAACTGCATTTGCTGGATGATGGCAAGTTCGCGGGCCAGGCGCTGCTCGTAGTCGGCGAGGCTGTGCTTGATGCGGCCTTGCTCCTGCAAACTTCTCAGGACTTCCAAACGGCGCGCAAAACCTTCCCGGGTAACGTGTTCGAAATAGCTGTCGAGGGTGTAGCCGGCGGGCACATCGAAATGGGGAAAGGGGTTGCTCACCTTTTCGAGACGAAGATTGCAGCGTTCGGCGATGGCGAGAGTGCGCGAGAGCACGTCGGGCGCGTCTTTGAAGACCTGGAACATCTCGTCATGGCTTTTGACGTAGAAGCCGGTGCCCTGGAACTTCATGCGGTTGGTGTCTTGAATCGACTTGCCGGTCTGAATGCAGACCATGACGTCCTGCGCGTGGGCGTCTTCTTCGCAGAGGTAGTGGCTGTCGTTGGTGGCGACCATCGGCAGGCCGAGTTCCTTTTCCAGACGAAACAGGTCGGGATGGATGCGGTGTTCCATCTCCAGACCCTGGTCCTGGATTTCGAGAAAGAAATTGTCTTTGCCGAAAATGTCGCGATAGGAGACCGCAGCGCCGCGGGCGGCTTCGTACTTCCCTTCCATCAGAAATTCGGCGACTTCGCCCTTGAGGCAGCCGGAGAGTCCGATCAAGCCCTTCGAATGTTCCGCCAGAAACTTCTTGCTCACGCGCGGCTTGTAGTAAAAGCCGTGGAGCGAGGCTTCGGAGGTGATCTTGGCTAGATTGCGATAGCCTTCTTCGTTCTCCGCCAGCACCAGCAGGTGGTTGTAAGTGTCGTTGTCGGGCGGAGTGCGCTCGATGTTGTGATCGTCTTTCTTGCAGATGTAGAGTTCGCAGCCGACGATGGGCTTGATGCCCTCGTGTTTGGCGGCATTCACGAAGTGCACTGCGCCGAAGATATTGCCGTGGTCGGTCATGGCCACGGCGGGCATGCCTAATTGTTTGGCGCGCTCGCAGAGCTTCTCGACGTCGCAAGCGCCGTCGAGCATGGAGTAATCGGTATGGAGATGGAGATGGACAAATTGGGACATGGGGCTCTGTCTTTGATTTTACGTCGGCGTCATTGTAACGGGAAGGTGGCTGTGCGCTTCATGTGGTTTATGCACAGGCAGTGGATTTCTGGTGCTTACAAAGGGTTGGCACACTTGGTAAACAGCCCTAACCACAGAGGGCACAGGGGACACAGAGGCACCACTGAGATTCATTACTTGTGCTGCAAAAGTGTGGTAGCGCTGGCGACACATTGCCACTGGCCGTTGAGATAAATCCAGGTGTCGGTGAAGCGGCCATGATGATCGAAAGGTTTGCCCTTATAGATCCCCTTAGTGTGGTAGCTGCCGCTGACCACAGCGGTGGTGTCGTACAGGTCAACTTTCACGTTGTCATTCGCTGCTGACGTGGCTCGGTAGTCCATGTCTTTCGCGTCGGCGAGAAACTGGACTTTATTCATGACTGACCCATCGGTATCGGTGTAAATGAAGCGGTCACCTACCAGGTGCTCCAATGCCTTGGCGTCGTGGTGGAGTTGCGCCTGGTTCCATGCGTTTTCGAGGGCAATGAGCTTACTCTCAGTAGTGGTTCCTAGTGGCGTCTGCGCTTGGACCAGTCCGGGCAGAAGCGGAAGCAGCAGGAAGAGATGGCGCAGTTTCACGGTTTTCCTTTGTCCGGCCTAGCGTTTGTGCTTCTTGGGTTTGGCCTTTTTGGGCGTGGGCTTGGCAGACTTTTTCTTAGGCGCGGGTTTCTTGGGAACAGCTTTCGCAGGCTTTGCGACTACTGGCGGCTTCGCGGGCGGAGCCGGCGCGACCGGGGACGCGACGTGAGCTACGGGCTTGGTCTTCTTTCCTGTTTTTCCGATGGCTGGATTTGGCGCTGCAGGCGCTTGTGCCGCGGCAGCGGCTTTGGCAGCGCGCCCACGCTTGGGTGGTGGCGGTGGGGGCGGTGGAGGCGGCGCCAGCGGTTTTAAGAATTTCAGCGTTTCGGTGCGCGAGCGCAGCCGGCCGTCGAGCAATAGCATGAACACATCGTGGGCAATCTTGGGATACTCGGGCAACTGCGGCGTAATGAACAGCTCCGTCATTTCAGGCAGAGGTATTCTCTGCTGCACTTGCCGCCACTTGGTGAAGAAGTTCTTGATCTTCTGCGCCACCGCTTGTTGCTTGGCGGTTACGGCCAAGAATAAGGTCATTTCCGGCCGCGCTTCGGAGAGCAGCTTCCAGGTGCGCGAGGGAGTCGCGGCTTCTTTACCGGCCAGCCGCTTCGCCAGATCTTTTGAGTTGTCTTCGAGATCTTTCCAGGCTTCGATCAGATCCTTGCGCGGAATCATCCTGCGGACGTCGGCGACATCTTTGTCGCTCAAACGTGAAGTCAGGAAATAGAGCACGGCGGGCGAAGGATCGGGCGTGTAGCCAAGTTCATTCATCTGCTGCCGGGTTTTGACCAGCTGACTCAGTCCGACGGCATCCACTTTGGCGGTGGTCCAGTGGGGGTTGAGAACCTTGAGCCAGTCTTCTTTCTCCAGCGTGCGCACGATGTGGAGCGGGTCGTCTTCATAGGCCAACTGCTCGATCTCGAGACCAATCGACCGGTGGTTGATGTGATCGATATAGTTGTTTTCCTTGGCGGACTGGTAGCGGGCCTGGGTGCGCTCCTCGAGCGGCCAATGAAAGCGCGCGGCAAAGCGAGTGGCACGAATCAGCCGTGAGGGATCTTCGACAAAAGCGTAATTGTGCAGCACGCGGAGCAGCTTGGCCTCGATGTCCGCCGCCCCATTGAAGGGGTCCATGAGCAGACCGCGCGAACCAGGATTGAGCGACAACGCCATGGCATTGACGGTGAAATCGCGGCGGCGCAGGTCTTCAATGATGGTTGAGGGAGCAACGATGGGCGGCTTGCCTACTTTGTCGTAGCGCTCGGTGCGGGCGGGACTGATCTCGGCGCGCACCTTGCCGGGCAATATTAAATAGATCGCTTTCAGATCTTCGTCGGTTGACGAGACCACGGCGCCAGCGCGCTCCAATTCTTTTTGCAGCTTGAGAGGATTGCCCTGGACGGTGAAATCGAGATCGCGAATGGGAAAGCCGCTGATGATGTCGCGGACAGCACCGCCGGTGAGATAGATGTTCATCTCGGCGGCGCGGGCGATGTCCTGCACCAGCGTGACGCCGCGTTGCTGATCGGGCGTCAGACGAATTTCCATGGTGTATATGTAATCAGCCATGCTGGACTCGGGAGTGCAGGGTTAGGCCAGCGGCCGGAGTGGGGCACAACTTTTCCACAGGGCACACTAGGAGCTTAGGAACACAGCCGCCGACTTCCACGTAAACTGCTCTGTAGACTAGCTTTAGATGATTCAGGCGTACCCTCGGCAAACTACACAAAATATCACAAGGTTAACGATTTGGCTACTGCGAACGAGATGACTGACTGTGTTCGCGGCAAAAATGTGAGAATGTGACTACGCCGGACCGCAGGAAACCGCAACCCGGGCGGGTTTGGCGAGAAGCGCATGCCCTCGACCCATAAGAAGGTAGTTGTCAGAAAAATCGACCGCGACACCGTGAATGGCCACGTGGCGCCGGCGAATTTCGTGCGCGAGGGCAAACTGGAGATCCTGAATACGGCCGGCAACGTGGTCGCCATTGAGCTGCGCGAGGTCAAGGTGGTTTACTTTGTGCGCGAATTTGGCGAGGCGGAATCGCCCAGCCGCAAGACTTTCACGACCCGCCCTCGCACCGAGGGGTTGTGGGTGCGGCTTAAATTCAAAGACGGCGACGTTCTGGAAGGAATGATGCCGAATGACTTGCAGCAGGCGTCGGCGGAGGGATACTTGATCAATCCTCCGGACCTGCGGTCGAATACGCAGCGCATGTTTGTGCCGCGGAGTGCGCTGGAGTCGCTTACGGTGTTGGCGGTGATTGGGGCGACGCGGCGGCGCCGCCGTGGGATGCCGAGTGATACGTTGCAGGTGCCCATGTTTGGCGAGCAATGATATGCAAGTAAACCGTTCGCGTTTTTCCCGTCATCTCTGCGAGACCTCTGCGTACTCTGCGTTTTAGGATTTTGTCTTACCGACGAACAGCCGCTGGTCGAACGGGTACGCCTCGTGCCATAGCACGCTGATTCGGGCGGCGTCCGGGTGAAGAGGGTTCAGCAGGATATTCATCGTTTCAGGCAGGATTGCCGACGGGATTTCGAGCAGTGTGGTTTGAGCTTGCGACAGCCATTCATCTCCGAGAGTGCGAGAGGCGGTTTCGTTTTTCCGCCAGTCTTCGGTGAGCGCGGAGAAATGCATCATTGGCAAGTCATCGGGCGCCTCGGCCTTCAGCAGGCGGTAACTCTTGGGCAACTGATTGGGCTTTAGTTCAAGATGGACCAGCGCCTCGACCAGCGCTCCGGCGGGCGTGGTGGCGAGGTAAACGATGGGCCGTCCGCGAGTGTGCCAGCGGGCTGAGGCCAGGAGGCCACCGCGTCCGTCGAGTGAGTCGTGGTTGCTGATTCTCCAGAGAAACACTCAGGCAAACATTCCTTCGTCGATCTGCACCAGCATTTCTTCCACTAAGCGGCCACCGGTTTCGGTGGACATCATCTGAATGGGCGTCTTGCCTTCGAAACGCGTTTTGGGTTCGCGTACCCAGGTTAGTGCCGACGCGGCGTCGCCAAGCGTGGCTTGCGCGCGGGCCAGAATGCGCGCGGTGCGGATGGCGCGATCGGATTCTTCTTTCGATAACTTCTGATGGCTGGCCTTGCGATGTTTGAAGGTGCGGCGATGAATGACCAGGGCGTGAACTTCGTCGCGAGTGAGGCCGTGGCGGGTCATGCGGCTGACGGTGGTCAGCGGCAGGCCGCGCTCGGCGAGCGAGGCCAATTCGAGTTCTGAGGAGATGCGTCCGCCGAGCCATTCGCGGAGGAAATTGGAGAGTTGGTGGGCGGTGGAGGGCGGGGTGGTTGGGTTGGGTTGCATAGGGACATTATGCCATAGAAGAATGGGCGGAGTGTACTTGTTGCAAATGGGTAGCGCGTAAGTCATTGTATACAGGCACTATATTTTATTAGTTATGTACTTCAATTGATGGAGTGCAGTACACTTCATTGAGAGCGGTTGCGGAGGTTGCTTGGTAGAGCGGAGGTGTATCGGATGGGAGCAGGCTTCTGGAAAAAGCGCTGGGAGGATGTTCGCGGAAACCTCATCTGGCAAATTCTGATCTGGGTATTCGGCGGTGGAATGCTGACGGCCATCAGCATTGCAGCTAAGGAATTACGGAGACTTCCGTTTAGCTGGGATTTCGCTGGAATTGTGTTTGTTATCTCTTTCTTGGGCATTGCGGTAGTCACGCTGTTGGCCAGTCGTAGGTCGCAAAACAAGACTGTAACAGTGGCGGATGCGTCGGCAACTGCGCCAGCCCCAGCCGAAGAACCGGCGGGGCTTGCTTCACTTCGCGCAGAGCATGAAGGTATACAGCGGGAAAATGCAGGACTACGCGACCTGCTCGTACAGAGGGAGGAGAAACTAAATCAAAGTCTTTTGTTGGCAGGTCAATTCAAATTGGAAACCGATCAACTTTACGCGGACACGGTTCTTCTTTGGCTCAGAGAGCACATTCACACCACAGGAAGTTTTGCTAGCGTCAACGTAGCCGGAGCAATTGGACTTTCGCAAGATGCTGTCAGTCGTGGACTGGAGCTGCTCAGGTCGAAGTATCAGATCGTTGATCGAATGTCGTCAGATGTGGATGCCTGGACATTCGCTGCCGGGGGCACACCATTCGTCCCAAAGTACAAGATAGTCAGCGCGGTCCCAGAGCCCAATCAGATTAATGTTGAGATTCTTGACGCGCATCAGGGGGTGCGCGTGGGTTGGCACGACACGTTCCTGTTCTATCGCTTGAGAATAGTCACGCGAAGTGATCGCAGCGTCCTGCAATTGAACCCGGGGCTGTCGCTGGACAACAAGCGGGAAAACTGTGAACTGATTTCCGATCTCTCCGATTGGGTTCTTGTGAAAGAAGTGCCAAGCAAACACAACTTCACAGCGAAAAGCTCCGAAGACACCAATCTGGAAACATCATCGCTGCTAAAGGTGATCGAAACACCGTTTCGGACTGGCATCCATCAACAAGGATGGATTGGCGTAAAAATGAGAGGATATATAGAGCACGCTGACTTATTGACGACGCTTTACCTTGAGGTCGTGCACGGAGCGTGGGAAAGAGTAAGTTACGTTTTCACGCCACCATTGCCGCAAGTGGATGGGCAACAAATCGTTGCATCAAACCTCAGAAAGCTCGTGCCACCCTCGTGAGTTCCTTGTATTCGAGGTTATCCGAATGAATGAGTCGAAGCATGGTGTCACGAAACAGGAACGGGTTCTTGCGATTGTTGAATGGCCACGTCATTTCGTCGAGGTTGGCTGCCTACCGATAGGTTCTCAAGGATAGCCTCGCATCGGGGCACGCCTTCCAGGCGTGCCGTCCCAAACAATGAATCCGGCATCGCGCCGATGAGGCGCAACGGCCACTGCACCCGCAGCGCCTAAAGGCGTCCTCTGGACCTAACGACGCGGTACGCCTGAAGGCGTACCCTGATACGAGGCGTAGTTATCACAGCTGTGAACCGCTGCGTCGCCCAAATTCGAAGGAAAGTACATAGATCCTTCGTTGGCATCCTTCGCTGTTTGCGAAGGATCCGCTGTCTCAGGATGACAATCGCGGGTTGGGTACCGCCTCTACGGTATGGTTCCCTGGAACCCGGCGAACTGGCCGTTGCTGTTTAGCAGGAAGCGGCCGACGATCAGGTTGCCGTCATTGAGGCCGTCGGCGCGAACGCTGGTGCCGTTGGGGTCGTCAAGGATGTAGTACGAGCCGTTCTTCAGGAATGCGCCGTGTTCCTGGCCATAGAAGTCAAACCATCCGAACACCACGTTCCCGGACGTGTTGATGGCGTGCGCAGCGGTGGTTAATGCGCCCGGCACGTTGATGGTCGTGAATTTGCTGCCGTTGTAAAGCGAAGCCTGGCCGCGGCCGTTGGCGTCAATCCAATCCACCGTCATTAGGCCGCTTGCATTGATTCCCCAGACAAAGGCGTTGGTGCCGCCCGGCACGTCGATGGTGGTGTAGGCGTTATTGTCGAACACGAATCCATGTTCCACGTTGCTGGCGTCGTAGTAGGTGCCGGTAATTACACCCGCGTCGTTGATGCCGTAGGCGTAGGTGCTGAGGGCGTTGGGAACACTGATGTCCTCAAAAGCTCCGTTGGTGTAGAGGAAACCTACCTCGACGTTGGCAGCCGGGGAATAGCTGCCGACGATCTGGCCGGAGGTATTAATCCCCGTGCAGATGGTGGTTTGGGGTTGGGCCTTGGGGTCGTCGATATTGGTTACGGTGTTGCCCGAAAGCAGCAGGCCATGAATAGTGCCAGTGGAATCGGTGTAGAAGCCAGCCATTGCGTTCGCGGTGTTCACGGCATAAATGCTGGTATTCTCCGCATTCGCCACCTGGATGGTGGACAGGGTATCGCTTTGCGGTGTGGCCAGGTAGCCGTAGCAGGTGGTACCAGTTACGGTATTGCAATCGGCCGATCCGGGACCGTAATAGTAGCCGACGTAGGCTCCGGTGCTGCTGACGCCCGCGGTGAAGATGAAGTCGTTGGCCTGGAACTGGCCGCCGATATCAGTGAAGCCGTGGAATGTGAGGGCGCTGTCCTCGTACCAGCCGGTAATCTCACCTGCGTCGTTGAGGCCGGTGCAGGCGGTCTGCGATGCTCCTGGAAAGATGATTTCTGTGATGACTCCGCTGGAGTCGCGGGAAAAGCCGTGTGAGTTGTTGTTGGAATCGTAGTACTGGCCGACGACCAGGTTGGAGCTGTTGATCGCCAGAGCAAAAGTGTTATCGGTGCCGCTGCCGTAGAAGGTGGTGACCTTCCCGCTGATGTTCACGAATCCCTGGTTCGGCCCGCCGGAACCGGTTGCGCCGGCAAAATTTCCTGCTTTGTTAATGGCAAAAATCGACGTTGAAGCCGATCCCTTGGCGACGTCGTACTGGCTGTATTTTGTGCCGTTATTTTTGATTACAAAGCCGTGAAAGAAATTGTCGGTCCCGAAGAAGTCTCCGACCACGACGTTGGAGTCGTTGATTCCGAGGATGCGGGTGAAGTTGTTGGATTTGGGGGCGGAAAAAGTCTTGAACTTGGTGCCGCCGAGATAGGCAAAGCCTACGGTGGCGCCGCTGGAGTTGGTGAAATCGCCGACGACGATGTTGCTCTTGTTTACGCCATTGGGAAAAGTGTTGACGGCGCCCGGAGCGGTGATCTGGAGAACTTTCATGGCTTGAGCCAGGCCTTGGGACGCGCTCAGCAGCGCAAAGAGCAGGAACAGCAGTATGGAACTGAAACTCCGGCGATAGCCGATTTTGTTTCCGGCGGAAGAGCGGATGACGTTCATGGCTTTCTCCTTAAAATCTTGGTTTCCAGGGGAACAATCTTCCTCACGCACGGGCGTTGGTCTCGCCGGTGCGGCTGCTCTTGCGGCGGGGGTCCGCAGAATTGAGGCACAGCATTGTGGTTCACGGGGGTAGGAGTGGTCAAGATGAAAGAATTTGCACACCTGTCTATAATCCCGTCGTGCGGAAAGTCGTCCTCGGTCTCGGCGTTAGTATCGACGGTTATATTGCTCGTCCCAGCGGCGCCGTCGACTTTCTTTTCATGCCCAAGGACTACTCGATGGCTCCCTTTTTCGCCACGATTGATACGGCCGTCATGGGTCGCAAGACTCTCGACGCCGCAGGTGGCGCTTTCAGTGGCTCGGCAATGGCGACGTACGTCCTTTCCCGTTCGCAGCCGCCTGGCAAACGTAGCGGCATCACCTTTACCGACCAGTCTCCCGCAGCCTTGATTCGTCAGATTCGCAAGAAACCTGGCAAGAACATCTGGCTGATGGGTGGGGGCGAGCTGGCGCGCGAGTTCCTCAAAGCTGACCTGGTGGATGAACTCTACATCGGGATGGTTCCGGTATTGCTCGGCGAAGGCATCCCGCTGTTTCCCAACGGCTTTCCGCAACGCGACTTCACGCTGGTGGAGAACAAGACTTATTCGCGGGGCATGATTGCGCTCAAGTACCAACGCGCAAGATCAAAGGCAAAGCGACCAAAAAGTTGAAGCCTTGGCCGGTTCACTCTAATCGCGCTGCCTCCGTTACAATCACCCTTCCGATTCTCTCCACGGATAACCACCATGAAACTTGCACAGATCGCTTCCACTCTGGGCGCGCGGCTGGAAAATGGCTCGCCTGAGACTGAAATCACCGGCGTGGCCGGCATTGAAGAAGCCGGGTCCGGACAGATCACGTTCGTCGCCAATCCCAAGTACGCGGCCGCGGCGCGCACCACCAAGGCGGCTGCGGTGATTGTGGCCGATGACTTCCCTGCCATTTCGTCGGCCATGCTGCGCAGCAAGAATCCTTATTTGGCGTTCGCAAAGGCGATTGGATTATTTCATCAGCCGGCGAAGTATGCGGCGGGAGTGCACGCGACGGCGGTGGTGCATGTTTCGGCGCGGATCGCTGCGGGCGCGCACGTGGGGCCTTATGTGGTGATTGGAGAGGACGTTGAGATCGGCAAGAACTCCGTGCTGCTGGCGCATGTGGTCATTTATCGCGGGGCAAAGATCGGAGACAACTTCTTTGCACATTCGCATGCGGTGGTGCGCGAGGGGTGTCGCCTTGGCAACCATGTGCTGCTGCAAAACGGCGCGGTGATTGGCGCGGATGGCTTTGGCTTTGCCAAAGATGACGCCGGGCGCTGGCACAAGATTCCGCAGCCGCAACCGGTGGTGATTGAGGACGATGTCGAGATCCAGGCGAACTCGTGCATTGACCGGGCGAGCGTCGGCGAGACTCACATCGGGCGTGGAACGAAGATCGACAACCTAGTGCAGGTGGGCCATGGCTCATGGATCGGCGAGGACGCGCTGTTAGCTTCGCAGGTGGGACTCGCAGGGTCGACGGAGATTGGCAACAACGTGATTCTCACTGGACAGGTGGGTGTGGTGGGGCATTGCAAAGTGGGAGATGGCGCGATCGTGACGCCACAGAGCGGGGTGGCTGGGGACATCGAAGCCGGGGCGATTGTCAGCGGAGCGCCGGCGGTGGAGCACAAGCTGTGGTTGAAATATTCGGCTTTGTTGAGTCGGTTGCCCGAGATTGCGCGAGCGGTCCGGAGCCAGAAACCTTAACCACAGAGGGCACCCTTCGACTTCGCTCAGGGCAGGCTCCGGATCACAGGGGAAAACCTTCAGGCTGACGCTGTGTTTTTGTTGCTTTGGAATTCCGGCGGTAGGCCGCTGTCGATTACTTGGCGAACTTTCTCCATCAGTTCGTCACGGGTTCCGAAATCTTTTGGTTCGATGGGAGCGTGGAAGATTACGTCCACCGGGCCGGGCTTGATGGCGAATCGGGTCTTGGGCATGACGTAGTGGGTGCCGGCGATGGTGATTGGCACGACCGGAACTTTGCACCCTTCCGCTAGATAAAACGGGCCTTTCTTGAAGGGGATCAGCTTGCCGTCGAAGGAGCGATGGCCTTCTACATAGATGGTCATATTGACTCCCTGGCGGACGACTTCAGCGGCAAACTTCACGGCAGCGATGCCGGCATCGCGGTCGCCGCGGTCGACAGGAACCATCGATCCCATGCGCATGGCCTTGCCCATGATTGGGATATTGAACAGTTCTCTCTTGATAAGAACTGAGGTGCGGCGCGGAAGCAGCGGGACGGTGATGGCCGGATCGAGATTCGAAATATGGTTGGACATGAATACGTAAGTGCGATCGGGATCGAGTTTGTCGAGGCCGATGACGCGGGTTCGCACGCCGACGAGGCGAACTCCGGTGGCAGCGCCCCACATGAAGACCTTGTACATAAGATTGACGTTGCCGACAAGAAATGACCAGGGGATGAAAAAGAGCGCCACGGGAATCAGCGCCAACGCCCAGAACGTCAGTAGGACAAGAGTGCGGATCACGGTGTGGGTTGAGTCTCCATGTTATCGTCCGGCCTTAGCCTGGCTCACAGCCAGTGACTGCAAGCGCTCCGGCAGTTTGTCGTAAATCCCGCCGAAGCCGCCGTTGGACAGAATTGCGACTACATCTCCCGAGCGCAGTTCGGGGGCGACGAGCTGCACGATGCTGTCGGCTGTGGAAACGATGCGCGCCCGACGGCCGTGCGTCTTCAGGTCGGCAGCGACTGCGGCAAGATCGAGACGCTTGGCTTCGGGAATCGCTTCGGACTTGAAAACCTCGGCGACTACTACTTCGTCAGCCAGCGCCAAGCTCTTGGCTAGATCGCTTTGAAAAACATTGCGGCGAAGAGTATTGGAACGCGGCTCGAGAATCACCCACAGGCGCGAACCGGGATAACGGGAGCGCAGAGCTTTCAGCGTTCCTGCGATCGCGGTGGGGTGATGAGCGAAGTCATCAATGATGGTGACGCCGTTTATCGTCGCACGAACTTCGAGGCGGCGCTTCACGCTTTTGAAAGTTTTGAGCGCTGCAGAAACCTGCTCTTTGGATACGCCGTAACCCGCAGCCAGAGCAGCAGCGGCGGTCGCGTTCCAGACGTTGTATTCACCGGCCAGGGGGAATTCGAAGTTGGCCCAGGGCTGGCCGTTGCGGAGGACGGTCCAGGTGGTGCGTGCGGGATCCAGATGCAGATCGGTGATTCGCCAGGTTGCCTGCGTGCTAGAACCGTAGCGCTCGACGGGGCAGAAGGCGCGGGCCAGGCAGCGGTCGATGCTTTCTCCGCTGTCGAAACCGATGATCCGGCCTCGCTTGGGAACGAGGTTGACGAGGCGCTGGAATGCGGTTTCCACCGCGTCGAGGTCCTTGTAGATGTCGGCATGATCGAACTCGACTGAAGTGAGAATGACGGCGTCGGGAAAGTAGTGGAGGAATTTCGGGCCTTTGTCGAAGAAGGCGGTGTCGTATTCGTCACCTTCGAGGATGAAGTGCTTGCCTTGTCCCAGCTGAAAGCTGCTGCCGAAGTTCTCAGCGATGCCGCCGATGAGGAACGACGGCTGCAATCCGGTGGACTGAAATATCCAGGCCAGAATTGAGGTGGTGGTGGTCTTGCCGTGGGTGCCGGCTACGACCAGGACTTCTTTGCCGCGAAGGAACTCGTCGTGCAGAATCTGGGGCAGCGAGCAGAAGGGGATGCGCTGGTCGAGAATGTGCTCCAGTTCGACGTTGCCGCGGGAGACCACGTTGCCGACGACGACCAAGTCGGGAACGGGACTAAGATTCTCGACAGCAAATGGCTGGTGGACGGGAATGCCGAGCGAGGCCAGGAAGTCGGACATCGGGGGATAGGCGGCGGCGTCCGATCCAGTGACGCGGAATGCGCGCTGCTGTAGCATGCCGGCGAGGGAGGCCATTGCGGTGCCGCAGATGCCGATCAAGTGAATGTGTTTAGCGTTCGTCATAAATCAAAGTCTTAACCACAGGGGACACAGGGGAACACGGAGGAACCCCGCTCTAGTTACCTGCCTGCACGTTCTTTTTGCTAGTTGCGATTGTTGCCGGCTCCAGGATTCTCAGGCTCACTTCTCCGCTCGTCACGTTTAATGCCGTGCGAACGCCAATCGGTAATGTGATGTTGCCATGCGAGACGTGGCCGGAGCGCAGGCCGTATGCGATCGGCACTCGCAAGTCGCCGACGATGCGCAGCACGACTTCTTCCAAGGTATAGCTTTGATTCCGATTCTGCTGACAGTCCAGCATTTCGCCAAAGACCAGGCCGCGAACGCCGTTCAGCTTGCCGGCCAGCTTCAACTGCATGAGCATGCGGTCGATCTGGTAGGGGCGGGTGGCAACGTCTTCGATGAACAATATGGTTCCAGCGGTCTGGATTTCGTAGGGCGTGCCCAACGACGCCACCAGCATGGAGAGACAACCACCGTAAAGAGCGCCTTCGGCTGAGCCTTCGACTAGAGGCTTCACGCCCGCGAGATCCAACGCCCACTCTGAACTGCCACCCAATGCGGCTTTCCACGATGCCAGGTCCACTCCGCCCTCGTGGGCGAAGTCTTTGGCGACCATCGGGCCATGGAATGTGATGAGACCAGCCGCATCAGCAAAATAAGTCAGCAGCGTCGTGATGTCGCTGTAGCCGACGAAAATCTTGGGATGAGACCTGATTTCCTCCAGATCGATGCTGTCGAGCAGATAGTTTGCGCCGTATCCGCCGCGGGCGCAGACGATGGCGCGTACTTCGGGGCGCAGAAACATATCTTCAAGTTCCTGTGCCCGGCGCTTTACGGATCCGGCGAAGTACAGATCATGATCGAGAATCGAGTCGAAATAGAAAGGCTTATACCCAAGAGTACGCAAGGCTTGGCATCCGGCATCGAGCAGTTCGCGTTTGATGTTGCTGGCGGGTGCGACGATGCCGACGGTGTCACCGGGCTGGAGAGCGGGTGGTTTGACGCGCGGGCTCGGCGTAGGCGGCATGTGAGTTCAATCTTAAAGGAAAAACTCTCCGCGGCAGATAAGCTGAGCCGGTCCGCGGAGAAACACCTGGCCATGCCAGCGCACTGTTTGTGTGCCTCCGGGAGCATGCACGCGCACGGGTGATTCAGCCTTCTTGGTGGCGATGGCTGCAACGGCAGCAGCGCAGGAACCGGTGCCGGAAGACTGGGTTTCACCTACGCCACGCTCGAAGAAGCGTGCAGTGATATTGTTTTTGGCTTCAATGGTTACTAGCTCAACATTAATCCCCTGCTTGAAGTCGAGATGCCGTCCAATTTCAGCCGACTCGGACTGCCATTCGGGAGCGAACTGCTTCACAAAAATCACGTAGTGAGGATTCCCCATGGAGACGGGAATACCCCGAACTTCCCGCGATGCGAGTTTCACCGGCAATTCCCTTCCGACTTGCGGTTCACCCATGGCGATTTCAAATTCATACTGAGTTTCGCAGCGGGAGGTCAGGGTGCAAGTCTTCAAACCGGCGCCGGTTTTTACGACGATCTTTTCTGCGGCGCGGTCCGCACAAAGATAGGCAGCGACACAGCGGGTGCCATTGCCGGAGATTTCCGCCTCCGAGCCATCGGCATTGAAAAGGCGGGCGGAGACATCGGCGTCGGAAGCTGGGAAAAGCCACTCCACGCCGTCGGCGCCGACGCCTTGATGACGGTCGCAGAGGCGGCGGCTGAGCTCGGCTGGGTCGTCGGGTGCGTGCGTGCCATCAATCATCAGGAAGTCGTTGCCGCAGGCGCTGGCTTTCACGAAAGGAATGACGGTGGCGGGCGGACTCATTCAATCCTGCGCTTGCCCCAGCGGGACGGCACTGGCGAGAACCGTCGACTGTTTGAGCCCGTGGAAAACCTGCTGTTGCTCCTTGCGAGTGCCTTCAACGTCGAATTGAAATCGCACGTGCTGGGGCGTAGCGGCAATCACGACGTTTTGAGTCATGGAGTGGACGCATTCCAGAATACGATTTACCTCTTTACTGATTTCCTCGGCACTTGCTCCCGTGACCTCATAGGTATGGACGGCCAACTTGAGACTCAATCGTTCCTCTGCGCTGCCGAGGAGGAACAGACAAATCAGAATGAGCCCGGTGGCGAAGCTGGCGGTGAGATAGAAACCTCCGCCGACCGCCATGCCGACCGAAGCCACTACAAACAGCGTTGCCGCTGAAGTGATGCCGGTGACCAGATCGCGCCCGGCGTGAATGATGGTGCCGGCTCCAATAAAGCCTATGCCAGGAATGATCTGGGCGGCGATGCGAGTGTGATCTCCGATATGTTCGACTGCCAGGGAATCGGAGAGGATGGTATACATGGCCGCTCCGAGGCAGATGAACAGATTGGTACGAAGCCCGGCGGGACGATGCTTCAGTTCGCGCTCGAGTCCGATCAAGCCTCCCAGGATCGCCGCCACAACCAACCGCACCATCGAAACCCCGACCATCGAGGTCATCTCCGTGTGCAAAATCTCGTAGATGTGATGCGGCGTGGGCATGAAGCTGAGTTTGGCTGGATTCTATCACCGGAAAACTGCGCCGGAACCGCTTAGTCGGCTGGCCAGTTAACCGGCGTGATTACCGGGTGACGCGACCGGTCCAGTAGATGGTGGCCGGGGGCTGGCCCTCGGTGTGAATGACGACCATGGAAGTGAGGCCGCGTTTCTGGGCGTCTTTCTGCACGGCGGCAGCGACGGGATCACCACCCACGGCAATAACATAGTCGGCGTACCGACGGGGATCGGCCAGAGTCCGCTCCCACAGGCCTTCGGGGTCGGTCGGGTGGGCCCAAGGGCGATGGTTGCCTTCGTTGATGGTCTGGTGCAACGGGATGCCTGCACGTTGCAGAGCGCCGACGTGATCGCCTAGGTACATGAGGAGCGCGGCGTCGTGCGGCAGCAGCCTCAGGTTGGTCGCCAGTTCAGTTTCGAGAGTGATGCGGGTGCGCGAGTTGACCCAAGCTTCGCGGTAGCAGATGGGCTGAACACGCCAGTCTGAAGCGTAGCTGGCGGCAACCAGGCCTACGATCACTATAGCCGCCGCGGTCTTCATCCAGCGACCGCGTGCAAGCGCCAGCAGAAAATGCATGGTCACGGCGGTGAGCGTCGCGAAGGCCGGAAGAAGCTCCAGCCCGTAGCGAGTGTTGTAGAGGGAAAACGGCCACCAGGGTGGAAGGTAGATTGGGACGCCGCTGTATGAGATCGACAGGGAATAGAAGACCAGTGGTGTCCAGACCAGGAGCAAAGGCCACAGGCGGAGATCGAAGACGAAGACCATCAGCGTGCCGAACAGTAGAACCCCCACCCACAGCTTCTGCCAACCTGCTTCCGTCATATTCAGCTCGGCGGACTTGAGGAAGTAACTGAAGGCAACCGGCAAATCGTGAGCACCGGGATGGCTCTGCATTGTCTTTTGCTCGATGGCGCGGGCGGAGTAGGGCCCGTTGGCGAACTCGAGAGGATTGCGATAAACAATCGCGTTGTAGCCCAACCACAACAGCGGCGCTGCCGCGGCCAGCAAGACGAATCGCGCAAGGGCGGGAGCAAGGCTGCGACTCTTATCCGAACGAATCACCACAACCACGGCTGCCACGCACACTATGGCGGCCAGGAACCATCCGTCATAGCGCGTTAGACACGCGGCTGCGAGGCATAAGCCACATTTGGTCAGTGAACAGGACAGTGCGCGGGTGGTTGCGTTCACTGTCGTCGCCGATCGCGCGAACTCGGTGAAGTGGACCAGGGCCCAGATGAACAACGCCAGATACAACGGCTCGGTCATTGCCGTGGTTTGCAGGTAGAGCAGGTTGGGATTCCCGGCGTAGATCGCGGCAGCGAGCCAGGCCGACACGCGGGCGGCTGGACTCGGCTTGGCTTCGTGACCCAAGGCTCCGAGCACTAAACGAAATACACCCACGATTCCCAATACGTAGGCAACCATGGAAGGAATTGCGCCGCCAACCCCGGTTTGCCAAGCGGCATCGGAGAGCAGAAATGGAATCACCAACAGATGAGGCAGAGGCAGCCAAACGGTGCCGAGCTGAAGCAGGCCAGGAGTTCGAGAATCAAACACCCGGCGGGCGATGTTGATGTGGGCAACAGCATCGCCGTAAAGCAGCAGGTCGCCGTGGCGGAAGTAGAACAGGAACGACACCAGTGATGCCGCGGCGGCAAGCTGGCCTACGAGGGCGGTCTCACGGTCCCAGCGGCCTGTGGGCTGGGGCTTCATTCCAGGTGGGTGAGTTCACGGAATATTTCGAAGCGCGACTCGATTTCTTCACGATCCAGGTTTTGCAGGCGCTCGGTACCGAAGCGTTCAACGGCGAACGATCCCATGACCCCGCCGTAGAACAGTGCCCGCTTGAGAACTTCGCGGTTGAGGGTTTCCTGAGAAGCGATGTATCCCATGAAGCCTCCGGCGAAAGAGTCGCCGGCGCCGGTGGGATCTTTCACTTCGTCGATGGGCAAGGTGGGGGCGCGGAAGGGATGGCGCCCGATGCCGAATGCGCCTTCGCGGAAGAAAATGGTGGCGCCATATTCTCCGTGTTTGATGACCAGGGCTTGTGGGCCCATGGCAAGTACTTTCTGGGCGGCGCGGGGCAGGTTGCGCTCCCCGGCGAGCATTTTGGCTTCGCCGTCGTTGATGAGCAAGACGTCGATGAGCTTCAAAGTCTCCAGGAGTTCGGCCCGCGCGCCCTGGATCCAGAAGTTCATGGTGTCGCATCCGGTGAGTTGGACGTGGTTCATTTTGCGGCGGACTTCGGCTTGCTTTGTGGGCTGAACGTTGCCCAGGAAGAGGAATTTCGAATCCATGTATTCCGCGGGAATGATCGGCCTGAATTCCTGGAAAACATTTAGCTCAGTGAAATCGGTCTTGGCCTCGTTCAGATTCTCGAGGTATTGGCCACCCCAGCGGAAGGTTTTGCCTTTGGCGCGTTCGATGCCACGGGTATCGATCTTGCGCTTCTTGAAGACACTTTCGTGCTCGGCAGTGAAGTCTTCGCCGACGACGGCCACCAGACGCACGTCGGTAAAGTAGCTGGCGGAAAGAGCAAAGTAAGTGCCGGACCCGCCAAGAATGTCTTTCACGCGGCCCGAGGGCGTAGCGATGGAGTCAAAAGCAACCGAACCGACAGCAAGAATACTCATGCAGGTTTGCTCTCCAGGTATTTTCCGAGGATTAGTTTCAATCTTTCCCTTGTCGCAAACGGGATCTTGGTGCGGTCGGTCAGGATGGCGTGGGCCAATGCCGATCCGCACTTACAGCTTCGTCGTGCGGGCAAGGCGGCCACGGTTTCGCGAACCACGGAGCTGGCGTTTTCGGCGTTCTTCACCAACACCGAGACGACCTGGTCCACGGTCACCGATTCATGATGGGGATGCCAACAATCGTAGTCGGTGACCATGGCGATGGTCACGTAACAAATCTCCGCTTCGCGGGCGAGCTTGGCTTCCTGGAGGTTGGTCATGCCGATTACATCCATCCCCCAACCACGGTAGACATTCGACTCGGCTTTGGTCGAAAACTGCGGCCCTTCTATGCAGACGTAGGTCCCGCCGCGTTTGCCGGTCACGCGAGCTTTCTTGCAGGCTGACTGAACCACGGCCGCCATTTCCGCGCAGATGGGATCGGCAAAAGAAATGTGAGCGACAACGCCGTCGCCAAAGAAGGTGTCGATACGGTGGCGAGTGCGGTCGAAGAATTGATCGGGAATGACGAAATCGAGCGGCTTGTGCTCTTCTTTTAGCGACCCCACCGCCGAGACAGAGACGATACGCTCGACGCCGAGTTGTTTGAAGCCATAAATGTTGGCGCGGAAGTTGAGCTCACTGGGCGAAATCAGGTGTCCGCGACCGTGACGGGCCAGGAACGCGACTCTACGGCCCGCCAGTGTGCCGAGGACGTACGCGTCAGAAGGATCGCCGAAAGGAGTCTGTTGGCGCAGTTCTTTGGCGTCGGTGAATCCGGGCATGGAGTAAAGCCCGCTGCCGCCGATGATGCCGATTTCCGCTTGTGACAAGGATGTCCTTTACGAACGTTTTGTTATGAAGGCGAAGTGAGATTATACAGAAGGCGGCGCGAAACCAGCTCAGCGGTACGCCTCTTTGCGGTGCGCGACACGCAAGATAAGGACTCTCTGAGCTTCATCATCGAGACGACAGATTAGGCGGAAATCAGGGATGCGATAACGCCACAGTCCGGCCTTGTCCCCGGTCAACGGTTTACCCAGGTCGCGGGGCTTGCCTTTTTCCACGACGCGTGTCTGAAGGTAAAACACAACTCGTTTCTGCACGACACGATCCAACTTCTCCAGCTCTTTCAAGGCGCGAGGGTCGAAACTAGCGGTCCAGGCCAAGGCGCTTCGCCACCTTGTCGAGAGGAATGGAGGGCAGGTCGTCCTCAAGCCGCGAGATCGCAATCAGATAATCTTCCTGATCGTCCAGGAATTCGGCGATCGCCTGCTTTGCGTAGTGCGACTTCGAGCGCCCAGTTCGTTTGGCCAACTGGGCTAGTCTAGTTTCCATCTGCGGAGTCAAGCGTACTGTCAACATAAAAAAGGCTCCCGTATTACATGTAATACATTGTATCAGTTCGGTGGAATTCCGGTAGGGCAAGCTCTGGCAGCTTGTCGTAGATGTTCCCGTTCACGTCCGTCCGCACCCGCTCCGTGCCCAGCCAGTCGGAGTTGTGGAAATTTAGATCGTGGTCCCGCTGTAGGCCGTCAAATGACGCTCGCCCACATACACTTCCTGCCGCGTCCACGCCCCAGAACTATTCACCTCCGCAATCTGCCACGCGGCATGGTCGTAGTGGTGGCGCTCGAGTTATCCCTCCACAGCATCCTGAACCGGTGGGCGCGCACCTGGGCTGCCTGTGGGGAGGTACAAATCGATATCTAGACTCGCCCCCAACTCGCTTAATCGACCAATGATGCCAGCCCCGAAATTAAGGGCAGGAGTCGTGTCTGCATAAACAACGCAGGAGAATTCGACACTGGCATCTCGCGAGAGCACCTTAATGGCGTCCTTACATTGATCGACCCGATCTAGCAATGCTTGGACTTGCTCCTCAAGACAGGTGGCCTTCGGTCGACCGGAATTGATTATCCATCCATTATTGTCTTCCTCGATAATCGTGTGGGGTCTTTTGTCTCCTACGCGCCAGGATCGATCACTATTCAGTCCAAGAGCCTTTGTGATCATTTCAGGTGTATGCGTGACGCTGGTAATCTTTAATCACACAATAACTTCGTCATTAGCCATAGCATTACCGTCCCTTGATATTGATGCCAGTTGGATCGCCTGGGCCGCTAGCACCTTCGGCTTAACGAAGACATCTCGAAAATAGCTATTTCGCAGGCAGTGCGATCCCAAGCAGTTCCTGTTCCAGGTGCTCGGTCGTGGCTTGATCAAAACTTTCGGTGACCAGAACGTTCGTGGCTTGTACGACCATCACTACCGGCCCCTCTCCTGTCAGCCAGGTGTGTGTACCGGTCAGACTTTGGGGTGGTGGCAACTGGGCAACATCCCTGGTCTCTTTTTCTTCAACCTGGTGTACGTGTTTATATCGTTTCTCCAGCGCGCCCGCGTAGATGGCTGCGAACTTGGATGCACTCTCCGCATCTGACCAGCGTGAAAAGTACAGGACGTCTAAGGGCGCAATAGGGTCGCCCTTCGGCCGGGCCGCGTAATAGTAGCCCCCTCGCCAGTGCGGATAAAGGGTGTGTGAAGCCGCGACTCCGGCGTATTCGTCTACGAGAAGGGCGACGTCGAATTCGCCAACCGCGCCAATATCAAAACGGTCGTAGTTCTTGAAGTCATGATCGAAATCCGGCAGGCGCATAGGCTCAAGCCGCTCGCCGGAAAGATATGTTTTCGGCTCCATGATTTGACGCGTGGTCCGCGGTGGATTGGTGAGAGTCTCGGCAAACGCTTTCTGCTTGCCGCCGCTCCGCAGCACTTCGGCTTCAAAATCCAGACCATAGCGATAGGGGAAGGTCAGCGATTCCTTGAGATAAATTGGGGCATTCTTGAACTGGACCGAATCGGCTGTACCGACCAGCATTCCCTCTTCTAATGCCTTGGCGATCTGAGGCGAACCCAAAAGCGACTGGCCGGTGGGCTCCAGCATATAGTCGACGAGGGTGACCATGGCCTGGCCTTCGACCACGGCCTGGCGGGCTTCGCTGACCTCGTCTGCTTCGATGTCGGCGGCCGTCGGCTCTTTCTGATCGTTGATGTCGGTGTCCTTCAGCCATTTTTCCAGATCGAAAGACTGGTCCTGGAGGGCGTGAGTCAGTTCGTGCGCCAGCACTGGGCGCTGCTGCTCGGCATCGAGCCAATCGAGCAGATTCACAGTTTTGGTTTTGGCGTCGTAGTATCCGGCCACTTGTTCGCGGAGGAGGGTTAGCAGGAAACCCTGGAGATCGAAGTCCCGTGGCAGCAGGCCGAATTTCTTCAGCACCAGTTCGGAGCGGCGCAAGCGCTGGGCGCCTTTGTCTTCCGCCATGGACTTTTGTAGATATGAGACCACCTCGTCGCGGGTGACAAGCTGGCGTTTGACCTCGTGTTTGGCCGGCAAACCGGAGTCTTTGCTGGCAAACTGAAGGATCTTGTCCACGTCGTGGAAGAGTTCTTCGGCTTCTTGGGGAGAGATTTTCTGTTCCGGCGGAGCGGGGGCTTGCGCCCAGGATGACAGCGTGAGTGCTAGCGCCAGGGCAAGTGAGCGGAACAGTTGTTTGGAGGACAAATTCAAAACCTTTCTCAGCCGCAGATTTACGCGGATCAACGCAGACACACACTTTTCGCAGGTTACCACGGATAAACCTGCGTGAGGGTCATCCTGTAAACTAGAGATGGCGGAACATGGCGAAGACGATTGAAAGCTCGGGAACGGGCGTGCGTGGCGATGTTAGTTTGCTGAGCGGGCAGGACCTCCATCTATTCAACGAAGGCAGGCATTATCGCGCCTACAACAAGCTGGGCGCGCACCTCACTGACGCCGGGGAAGAACGCGGCGTGTGTTTCAGCGTGTGGGCGCCAAACGCGCGCGAGGTGTCGGTGATTGGGAGCTTCAACCGTTGGGATCCGCAGACGCATCGCCTGGAGGCCCGGGGGAACTCGGGGGTGTGGGAGGGATTTGTTCCCGGAGTCACAAAAGGGGCGCTGTACAAGTTTCATATCGTTTCGCGACACAACGGGTACGTGGGCGACAAGGCCGATCCGTTTGGCTTGCTGCATGAGAAACCACCGCGCACTGCGTCGGTGGTATGGGACCTGGAATACGACTGGGCGGACGATGCGTGGATCTCGCAACGCAAGGAGAAGAACTCGCTGCAAGCGCCGATGGCGATTTACGAAGTTCATTTGGGGTCGTGGATGCGGGTTCCGGAAGACCATAATCGATCGCTTTCGTATCGCGAATTGGCACCGCGTCTGGCGGATTATGTCACTCGCATGGGGTTCACTCACGTGCAAATGTTGCCGGTGATGGAACATCCGTTCTACGGCTCCTGGGGATATCAGACCACCGGCTACTTTGCTCCGACCGCACGTTACGGCGAGCCTCAGGATTTCATGTACCTGGTGGATTTCCTGCATCAGCACGGCATTGGGGTGATTCTCGATTGGGTGCCTTCGCACTTCCCTTCTGACGGACATGGACTGGCTTATTTTGACGGGACGCACCTGTTTGAACATTCCGATTCTCGCCAGGGCTTTCATCCCGACTGGAAGACTCTGATCTTCAACTACGGGCGCAATGAAGTACGCAGCTTCTTGCTTTCCAGTGCAATGTTTTGGCTGGAGAAGTATCACGCCGACGGGCTCAGAGTAGATGCGGTAGCGTCGATGCTCTATCTGGACTACTCGCGGAAAGAAGGCGAGTGGCTGCCGAACCAGTATGGCGGACGGGAGAATCTGGAGGCGATTGAGTTCTTGCGGCAATTCAATCGGGAGGCTTACGGGGAGCATCCCGGGATTCAAACGATTGCCGAAGAGTCGACGGCGTGGCCAATGGTTTCGCGGCCTATTTATGTGGGCGGGCTCGGCTTCGGTTTGAAATGGGACATGGGTTGGATGCACGACACACTGAAGTATTTTGCCAACGACCCCATACACCGCAGGTTTCATCACAACCAGTTGACCTTCCGGATGTTGTACGGCTTCACTGAGAACTTTGTGTTACCGCTGTCCCACGACGAAGTGGTGCACGGCAAGGGATCGCTGATCGGAAAGATGCCGGGCGATGAGTGGCAGAAATTTGCCAACCTGCGGCTGTTGTTCGGCTACATGTATGCGCAGCCGGGCAAGAAGATGCTTTTCATGGGAGACGAGTTCGGCCAGGTAAGCGAGTGGGCGCACGACGCCAGCCTGGAATGGCACGTTTTGCAATACCCCATGCACCGCGGTTTGCAGAGTTGGGTGGAACAGTTGAACCGGCTCTACCGGAAATATCCTGAGTTGCATGAAATGGACAACGAGCCCGGAGGGTTCGAGTGGATCGACTGCAATGACAGCTTGTCGAGCACGATTTCCCTGCTACGCAAGGGGAAGGCGACGGGGAACATCGTCGTGGTTTGTAACTTTACTCCGGTACCGCGAGTTGGCTATCGGTTGGGAGTTCCCACCGGCGGCTTTTGGCGAGAACTGCTGAACAGTGACGCTGCGGAATACGGAGGCAGCGGTATGGGCAACATGGGCGGAGTCCAGGCGGAGGCGCAGCCCTCGCACGGACGGTCATACTCGCTGAGTTTAACCCTTCCACCCCTGTCAGCGTTGTACCTGAAGGCCGAATAGTCGGCAGGCGTGCCGAGATGTCGGCAGTGCTGTGTTGCCTGGGATCTTTCAGGAACCTTCACCTGATCGCTAGCCGACTAGTTGAGCGCGGGCCGAGCGTTCCTCCAGGAGGAGTTCGATCTCATCAGCGATCTTGCTGATGGAAACGCCTTTGGGAATCGCGGCATCGACAAACGGAGTCATTTCTTCGAGGCGTGGACTGTTTCCCGCGACCATCACGATGGGCAGTTCAGGATTGAGATTCTTCAGCAAGACAGCCAGCTCCAAGCCGGTCATGCCGGGCATATGGTAATCGAGGATGACGGCGTCGATTTGCGGAGTGCCGGATTGAAATAGTTGCAACGCCTCTGTGCCATCCTCGGCCACCATCACTGCGTAGCCGTAGTTGCCGAGGAGATCCTGGTAGAAACCAAGAATCTCCTCGGCGTCGTCCACGCATAACACCACTGGGCATCTCACAGGGGAGGGTTGTCCTTTCCTCACTCGCCCGAGGGGTAAGGCGAGGACCTCTGCGAGTCGATATGCAGCTTGAATGCCATTCTCAAACTGCGTGCTAGACTCAGGGCAGCGACGCCTCATGCGGATCCTGACCCGCTATATTCTGCGCGAAGTGACGACTCACGCTTTGATCGGAGTGGGCGTCTTCACGTTTGTCCTGTTCACGCGCGATCTGGGGCAAATCCTCGAACTGGTGGTACGCAACAGCGCTCCCCTGCCGAGCGTGGCCGAGGTTTTCTTCCTGATTGTTCCCATGACGCTCACCATCAGTATTCCTGCGGGAGTCCTGGTGGGAATTCTGATCGGGTTGAGCCGTTTGGCTGCTGACAGCGAAATCACTGCGATGCGGGCCAGCGGCCTGGGGGTGTGGAGCTTTCTGCGAGTCATCTCCATTTTCGCGGTGGCGGCGTGGCTTCTGGCGCTGGCTAATGGCGTGTATGTGGCTCCGCGCTCGCAGGCGGCCATGGCGCGATTACAAGACCAGTTGAAGTCGTCACAAATCTCATTTGAAGTTCAGCCGCGAGTGTTTTACGAAGGCTTTCCGCAACTCGTGCTTTATGTCCAGAACGTGCAGGCGGCCCAGGGGGCGGCCGTGTGGAAGGGGGTGTTCATTGCCGACACAAGCACGCCGGCGTCGCCCCGTATCACTCTCGCCGAGCAAGGGATCCTGGTGAGCGAAGGCGGGAACACTCTGCATCTTCGGCTCACCAACGGTTCGACGCACGAGATGGACCCCAAGACTCCGGGTAACTATCAGATCTCAACCTTTGAGCATACCGACCTCCCGATCCCCGTGCCCCAGGCGGAGAATGGCAAAGAACAGGAACCGGCGCCGGTCTCACAACTGAAGACCTCAGAGCTCTGGCGGCAGGCGCATGACAACGGCAATCCCATGGCGCGGTGGGACTGGATTGAGCTTCATCGCCGGCTGGCGCTGCCCACCTCCTGTCTGGTGCTAGCGCTGGTAGGAATTCCGTTGGGCCTTTCGTCGAAGAAGGGCGGGAAATCGACCGGCTTTGTACTCGCGATCCTGCTGGTGTTTGCGTACTACTTCGCGTCGTTGGTGGGAGTATCACTGGCGCGGCAGGGACGGGTTTCCCCCGGCTTCGGGGTGTGGCTGGCTGATTTCGTGTTTTTTTTGGGTGGGGCGTTCTTGCTGTGGCGCGCCGAACGCAGGCCGTTCGATGTGTCGGCATGGCGCGACCGGCTGAATCCGTTCAAGGGCCGATTGAAAGTGAACGGTACGGAAGGGCTGCGGGTCCATCGGGCGCAAGATGTTTTCGAGAGAGTCTCCACGCGGCGGCGGGTGTTCAGAGCAAGCTTCCCCATGATTCTGGATGACTATGTGCTGCGCGATTTCGCGGTGAATCTCGGGTTGGTGCTGTCGACCTTCCTGATGCTGCTGCTGGTGTTCACCCTGTTTGAGTTGTTGGGCGATATCTTACGCAATCAGGTTTCGCCTCTGGTGGTGGGAGAGTACTTGCTAAGTGTATCGCCCTATTTCCTTTACAACATCACGCCGTTGAGCATATTGCTGGCGGTGCTGATTACGCTGGGGTTGATGCAGCGGACGAACGAAATCACAGCCATCAAAGCTACGGGGATCAGCATTTACAGGATCGTAACCCCGTTGATGGCGGCCTGCGCGGTGCTGGCCTGCTCGCTATTCTTCTTCGACCAATTCTATTTGCCGCACGCCAACAAGCGGCAGGACGCGTTGCGCAACCAGATCAAAGGCAAGCCCACGCAAACCTATTTAAACCCCGATCGAAAATGGATCTTCGGACAGCATTCCAACATTTATTACTACCAATTGTTCGATCCGGAGCGCGATCAGTTTGGGCGGCTGACGGTGTTTCAGTTTGATCCCAAAACGTTTCGACTGACGCAGCGAATCTATGCGGAGCGGGCACACTGGGAAGATACACTGCAACGCTGGGTATGCACACAGGGTTGGGAGCGCGACCTGCGCGGGTCTGCAATCGAGGGCTTCCGCAGCTTCGATGTGGCGACCTTTGCCGGGGTGAGCGAACCGCCGACCTATTTCAAGAAAGAGGTCAAGCAATCCTCGGAGATGAGCTACAAGGAGTTGCGGCGCTATATCCGAGACTTGCAACAGAGTGGATTTGAAGTGGTGCGGCTGCGGGTGCAGCTGGAAAAGAAGTTTGCATTTCCCATGATTGCCTTGGTGATGGCAGTGCTGGCAATTCCCTTCTCGCTCTCGGCTGGCCGTCGCGGAACCATAGCGGGAGTGGCGGTGGCAGTGGGAATTGCCGTGGTCTATTGGACGGTCTCGGGGTTGTTCGAGGCAATGGGGAACATCAATCAGTTGCCGCCGTTTCTGGCGGCGTGGTCGCCGGATTTGATTTTCGCGTTGTTGGGCGGGTACATGATTTTGAAGGTACCGACGTAGATGCAATCCGCTAATTGGCAGCGACGGCGGTGGGGTTCACCGCCGTGGTGGCGGCCATCCCTAGCGTAGTAAGCTCGCCGGTGGTGGTATTGAGACTGAAAACGGAGAGCGTGGACGCCTGGTTGTTGACCACATACAAGAAGTCAGTGGGGTTCGTAATATTGTTCCCGACGTTAGCCCCAGTGGTCCCGGAAACGACTACGAAGGAAGCTGGAGACTGTCCAGTGGAAACGGTGGGAGTAGTCGAGAGCGGCGTCAACACTCCACTACCGGTACCGTAGGCGAAAGAGGAGATCTGGTTGGATCGGCTGTCTAACACGTAGAGAAAGTCGAAGGCGGGATCCACGGCGATCGCGACCGGGCTACCGCCGCCGGAGAACGGCGAACCTGCGACTGGAGTTAAATTGCCGTTCGGGTTGTTGACGTCGGCGCAGCTGATGACAACCTTGTCACAAATGTTGAAAGCGGAGATGTTGTCGGTTCCTGTATTTGCCACATAAAGAAACGCTCCGCTGGGCGGGAGGGTCATACCCGAAGGCGACAGCCCGACGGCGAAGGGCGAGCCTCCCAACGCGGTCAAGGAACCCGAAGAGGAGATGGAGTAAGCAGAAACGGTGCTGGTAAAAGTGTTGGAAACGTATAAGAAGTTTCCCGTGGCACTGACCACAACCGCCGAAGGCCCAGTCGCGACCGTACTGCCGGCAGGTATGGTGCTGAAAGGCGACCCTGCAACCTCTTTCAGGGCGGCGCTGCTAATGGAGAATACGGAGACTGTGCTGGAACCTTGATTGGCCACGAACAGGAATTTTCCTGCGGGATCGATGGCCATTCCCATCGGCATGATCCCGGTTTTTGCGGTGCCGGTGCCCGCGGTCAGGGAGCCGTCAGAGTTTATGGTGTAGCTGGAGATGGTCCGGGAGGCGGTGTTGTCCACGAAGAGCGCATTCAGCGCCGGCGAAAGGGCGATGGCGAAGGGAGCAGAGCCGGTGCTCTGCGCCGATCCCAAGACGGTGAGTGCACCGTTACTCAGGGTCACGGTGTAAGCGGTCAAGGAGCTATCGCCCTGAGCTGCGATGTAGAGCACGCCGGTGCCGTTCGTGGTGACGACGCTGTTATTGTTGCTGCACGCGAGCAATCCGCACAGCGAAATGGAAAGCAAACAGGCAAAGAAGCGGAACCTCATCCGTATTGTTTCTCCCGTTCTGGCGTGGTGGAGCCCCCGCTCAGTGGCTGCGTGGCGCTGAAAAGTTTCTCTCAAAGGTGTATCAGGAATACGGGGGAAAGAGCAAACCCCGAACAGTGAGTAGGAACCGCAGAAGACAGGAAAAGTTGCTTTCGAGAGCCAGGACTATCCGCGTTGAAGAGTGGATACGACGTCGACGACATGGGCTCGGTCATGGTCGCTCGCGTTGGAAGCCAGGGGCAACCGAATCTCAACCATAAGACCGCCTTGGAGGCGGTTCACGGCGCGGATTGCGCCCCCGTGGAGTGCGACCGCGCGTTCGGTGATGGCGAGGCCCAGTCCCACGCCGCCGGTCTGGCGGCCACGGGCATCGTCGATGCGGTAGAAAGGCCGAAACAGTTTATCGAGTGCGTCTTCCGGTACGCCGGGCCCGGAGTCGGTGACGCGAACGACGGCTTCCGGCGCTTTGGTCCCCATTCCCTGTTCCAAGCGGACCTGGACGTTGGTCCCGGGCTCAGTGTAACGGACAGCATTGCGCACCACGTTCTCGATCGCGCTCTGTAGCAGCCGCGCATTGCCGTTAACCACGCAGTCGTCCACCACGTCGACTTCCACCTCGCAGTGCCGGTCCTGGGCTTCAAAGGCGGCATCTTTGGCGATTTCGCTGATGAGATGTTCCAGATGGAGAGACGATTTCTGGATGAATTCGTCACCCCCGTCGAGGCGGGCAATCGTGAGCAGCTTCTGAATGAGCTGGTTGAGGCGGCTGGTCTCACGATCAATGCGGTCGAGCGCGCTACCGGCGTCAGGCCCACTGCGCCGGCGGGCCAGTTCCAAAGCGACGTTCAGGCGGGCGAGCGGGGAGCGCAGTTCGTGGGAAATATCGGTCAGCAAGCGCCGTTGGGCGTTAACCAACTTTTCCAGCCGTTCCGCCATGCGGTTAAAATCGCGCATCAGTTCAGCCATTTCGTCGTGCCGGCGGGATTGGGGAACGCCGGCGCGAGCGCCCAGGTCGCCTTCCGCCAGTTTCTGAGTCGCAGCGCGGAGGCGAGCGATCGGCGCAGTCAGATACCGGGCCAGCAGGTAGCAAACCAATCCCGAGGAAAGAATCCCGACAAAGATAGGCAGACCGTGCGGGCCAAACATTCCCTCGGGCGGAGGAGGAAGCTCAATCACCAAGGTGTAGTGATGTCCATCAGGAGTGGTCATTGAGGAGCGAAGAAACTGCTGCCGGGTGAGGCGGCCCCAAAAGCTCTCCGCAGTGCGCATTTCGCCAAGTTGGGCGCGGCGAACCCACGGCGGTGTGGTACGTCCCAGCAGGTCTCTGCCCTGCTCGTCCACGATATAGAACCTAACGTGGTGGGTTTCGCGAAGGTTGCGAAGATACTTCCACAGCGCGGTCTCGCCGCCGCTCTTATACGCCTCGACGCCTTCGCTGAGGAAGGCGGCTTCTTCTGCCTGCAGGTTGGAGATTTCACGCGAAGGCCGCAAGGCAGTGATGATTATGATGGCCAGCACCATGAAGAGCGCCTGGGCGACCCAGTAGGAAAGGAAAATCCGCAGGAACAAGCTCTTCATCGGTCTTCGCTCCTGACATGTTCCCGGGGATGGGCGAAGATGTATCCCACGCCGCGCACGGTTTTTATATGGTCCGGGCCGCTCTCGGAATCGCCGAGTTTCTTGCGTACCTTGCTGACGTGCATATCAATGCTGCGGTCGAAGGGAGAGAATTTGCGGCTGAGAACGGTATCGACCAATTGCTCGCGAGTCACTACACGTCCCGCTTCGCGCAGCAGGGCGTGGAGCAGATTGAATTCCACCGAGGTCAGCTCAACGGGTGTGCCGTTCCGGAGGACGCTGCGGGTTGCGGGATCGAGTTCGACATCTCCCACGCGAATGATCTCTGGAATGACATCGGTCTCGGCTTTGCCGCGGCCCTGGGTGCGGCGCAGGATGGCGCGAATGCGGGCTACGAGTTCGCGAGGGTTGAAGGGTTTGGGAAGATAGTCGTCCGCCCCGATTTCAAGGCCGACGATGCGATCCACATCTTCGCCACGTGCGGTGAGCAGCAGGACCGGAGTCTTGGAAGCAACCCGCAGCCGGCGCAGCAAATCAAAGCCGTTGAGGCCGGGCAGCATCACATCCAACACGATGAGCAAGTGGTCGCCTTCGAGGGCGCGCGCCAGTCCGCGGGGTCCGTCGTGAACCGCCTCGATCTGAAAACCTTCAGGTTCGAGGTATTCTCCGACCAAACCGCATAGCTCTGCGTCGTCGTCAATGACCAAAATACGATCCATGTTCCTCATATCAGTTCTATAACAAGGGGGCAGCGGCGGGGGTAAAGAATTGTCAAACCCGCGGAGACCCATATTTACAAAACTTTACGCCGGTTGACCGACTCTTTACTACCGGGTTGTACGGAAAGGTGTTCTTATCAGAGAAACAAGATTCAGCGCTTCACGTTGGGCGAAAGAGGAGAGTGTATGAAACGTAGCGGATGGAAGCTATGGGCGGCAGGGCTGGCGCTTACATTGGTAGCGGCAGTGGCAGTGTCACAGACCCTGAAGAGGGTGGACATGCATCATCGGGGAGGGATGGGACACGAGATGCCATTCTTTGCCCTTCACGATTTGAGCGACGCGCAGCGAACCCAGATCAAGCAGATTTTTCAGAGTTCGAAGGCTGCGACCAAGCCGCTGTGGCAGCAGGAGCACCAGAGTCATCAGGCGATGATGCAGCTCATCACGAGCGGCACCTTCGACGAGGCCAAGGCGCAGGCCATTGCCAATCAAGGGGCGCAGACTCATGCGCAACTTGAGGTGGAGCACGCAAAGGTGGTGTCGCAGGCCTATCAAGTGCTGACGGCGGAGCAGAAAACCGAGCTCAATGAAATCATGGCCAAGCACCAGCAAAGGATGGAAGAGCATATGCGCGAACATCAAGGAGCGCCGGAGCAGGCGCCGAATCAGTAGAGGATGTACGAGGGGATGGGGGAGGGTGCAAGGGGAAATGGCTCTCCCCCAGCTTTTTCAGGAAGGCGGTGGAGTATGGCCACATCAACAGCGGTGCCGCGAGAGATCGTCGATGTGATCGCGAACGAAATGGCGTGGGGAGTGGAGCGGGCGGTGGAGTACTGGATGTCGTAGGTAGAACACGCGCTTGCAGACAGAGAATTGACGTCGCTGGGGCGGTTGTATGCCGTCAAAGACGTGGTGGAGCGGTACAAGAGTGTGACGGGCAAGGTGGAGTTGAAAGTACGAAGGGCGTAACAGCGTGGAGTGGCGAATGACTGTTGAGATTGTCTATTCCTATCTAATTGACTCGGCCGTGTTCTTTCTGGGAAGTTGGGTGGTGTTTCTGCTAGGGGCGTGTGCCCGAGCATTCGGTAGCGACACGCAGACCCAGAAGGGCTAGGCTGGCCGTACGAAAACTGAAGCCTGGGCTGGTAGAATCTCATCTACTGGAAGCAGATGCTGCCCAAGAGCCTTCGTCCGTTATTCCCCTATATGAAGAAGTACCGCGGCAGCTTCGCCGTGGGGACGCTGTGCGTTTTCCTCAACAACGGAATCTGGATCTTGTTTCCGCAGGTGGTGCGGCGGGCGATCGGGGACCTGACGGATTCGATTGCACATCACCGTGCGCTGACTCACCAACTCATCAGCTATGCAATGCTGCTGCTGGTGGTCGCATGCGGCAGGGGCATCTTCCAGTTTCTGACGCGCTGGATTCTTATCGGCGTCTCGCGTGAAATTGAATTCGACCTGCGCAACGACTTCTTTCGTCATCTGGAAAGCCTTTCTTATTCCTACTATCAGCGCACGCGAACCGGCGATATTATGGCACGCGCTACCAATGACCTGAATGCAGTCCGTATGCTGCTGGGACCGGCGATCATGTATTCGGCGAATACGGTCGTATTTACGGCCGGGGCGCTGGCCTTCATGCTCTCCATCAGCCCGCGTCTGACGCTTTACGCGTTCCTGCCGCTGCCCATCGTGAGCATCACCATCCAATATTTCGGGAAGCAGATTCACGAACGGTTCGAGAAAATTCAGGAGATGTTTTCTGAGATTTCGGCGCGCGCGCAGGAAAACTTTTCCGGCGCCCGCGTCATTCGTGCCTATGTTCAAGAAGATCCCGAGACTGCGGGATTCGAGGCGGCCAACCGGGAATATATTGCCCGCAGCCTGCCTTTGGTTCGGTTGATGGGAATGTTGTGGCCTTCACTCGAGGCCATGCTGGGGTTCGCCATCGTGCTGGTGCTATGGCTCGGGGGCAGAGAGGTGTTGCAAGGCCGCATTAAGGTCGAAGATTTTGTGGCGTTCAATCTGTACATGGTGCAGTTGACCTTCCCGATTATCGCGCTGGGATGGGTGATTAACATTTTCCAGCGGGGGACGGCGTCGATGGCGAGGATCAATGAAATCCTGGTGGAAAGACCGGAGATCGCTGACGGAGTGGAAGCAACAATCACGAGCGCGAACGCTGCCGGACTTGAGGGAGAGATTGAATTCCGCAACCTGAACTTCGCTTATAACGGTAAGCCGGTTCTGCATGATGTGAATTTGCGGATTCCGGCAGGCAGCAGCCTGGCGATTGTCGGCCCAACGGGATCGGGAAAGACGACGTTGGTGAGCCTTATTCCGCGGATTTACGACGCCGCCCCGGGAAGCGTGCTGATCGACGGCAGGCCGGTGCGGGAGTACAGTTTGGAATTACTGCGCGCGAATATCGGCTTTATTCCACAGGAGACGTTTCTGTTCAGCGAGAGTGTGCGCGAGAACATCGCCTTTGGAAAGGCAGACGCCAGCGACGCTGAAGTGCGGTCGGCCGCCGAGGCGGCGAGCATAGCGGAAGACATTGAGGGATTTCCTGAGAAATATCGAACGCTGGTGGGAGAACGTGGCATAACGCTCTCCGGTGGGCAGAAGCAGCGCACGGCCATAGCTCGCGCCATCATTCGGAACCCGCGCATTCTGGTGCTTGACGATGCGCTCTCCAGCGTGGACACGCACACTGAAGACAAGATTCTGAACCATCTGCGGGAAGTCATGCAGGGCAGGACTACGATCTTCATTTCGCACCGGGTCTCGACCGTACGCAACGCCGACATGATCGCAGTACTGCACACTGGCCGGGTAGTGGAGTTGGGCACGCACGCGGAACTGATCGAACGAAACGGTTACTACACGGATCTGTACAACAAGCAACTGCTGGAAGAAGAGCTGGCGGAAGTGTAGGCATCAACCCTTTAACACAGAGGATCACAGAGGATCACGGGGTAGCCTCGTGCTGGGGCGGGTTTTTTATGAAGAGGACAGCCATCCCCGAGTTGCTGGATTCTGATGCCGGCACACCATCCGAAATCGATGCTTCCCTTTCCGATCTGAACCGCATCAACCGGTGGTTTGGTGGAATTGCCACCACACAATCTTTGGTCGGACACGTTGCGCGGGAACTGGGCTCAAAGTCGCTTTCGATGCTGGAAGTGGCTGCCGGCGCAGGGACTGTGCCCGCAGCAGTAGCGACGGCTTTGGCGGGGAGTGGCATCCAGATTGAAGTCACGTTGCTGGATCGAGCGGCTTCTCATCTGAAAAACGGGAATCGACGTGCGGTCGCAGGCGATGCTCTGGCCCTTCCCTTTTCCGACAGGAGTTTCGATCTGGTGAGCTCGACCCTTTTTGTTCACCACCTGACACCGGATGAAGTGGTGCGGTTTGCGAACGAAGGCCTGCGGGTGTGCCGCGCGGCGGTTGTCGTCAACGATCTGGTTCGGCATCCTACACATCTGGGACTGGTGTATGCGGGCATGCCACTGTACCGGAGCCGGATTACCCGACATGATGCACCAGCATCGGTGTGGCAGGCCTACACGGTGAAAGAGATGGAGGACATGCTGCGGAAGTCGAACGCGGCGCGGGTGGAGATCACGCGGCACCTTCTGTTTCGTATGGGCGTGATCGCGTGGAAGAGCGCGCCTGGGGCAAAGTGAGGGCCATGTACGATTTGATTGTAATGGGTGGCGGGCCGGCGGGATCCTCGGCGGGGATTACCGCTGCAAGAAATGGGGCGCGGGTTCTGTTGCTGGAACGCGGACGCTTTCCCCGTCAAAAAGTGTGTGGCGAATTCGTTTCTGCCGAGTCGTTGGGACTGCTCGACGATCTGCTCGATGCAAATCATCGCGCTCTACTGGGCGACGCGGTACGGATTGAGCGAACGCGAGTGTTCTTGGACGATCGGGAACTGCAGGCTCCGGTTCAGCCGGCCGCCGCCAGCATCGCGCGGCTTGATCTCGACGACGCGCTTTGGAAGTCCGCCGAGGCTGTGGGCGCGGAGACCCGCCAGCAAGTTACGGTTCAGGGAGTTCAGGGTTCGGGCCCGTTTATGGTGAGCACCTCGGCTGGAAATTTCGTAGCGCGAGCGGTGGTGAACTCTTCTGGACGATGGTCGAACTTGAATCCAGGGCCGCCGAAAGATGGTCAGCCAAGGTGGATCGGCCTCAAGGGCCATTTTGGAGAAGCCTCGCCACCGGTGTCGGTGGACCTGTACTTCTTTGACGGAGGATATTGCGGGGTCCAGCCAGTCGATCTCAGGGCAGACTCAACATCTGGGCGAGTCAATGCCTGTGCCATGGTGCGTGCGGACGTGGCCAGTACGCTGCCGGAAGTCTTCCGTAATGATCCGGCGTTGCTCGAGCGGAGCCGACGCTGGAGGCAATTGGGCGATGCGGTGAGCACTTCGCCGCTGCTGTTTCGAGAGCCACGACCGGAGCGTGATGGCATTCTGATGATCGGTGATGCGGCGTGCTTTGTGGATCCGTTTGTGGGAGACGGGATCTCCCTTGCGTTGCGCAGCGGCGCCCTGGCGGCGGAATGCCTGGTTCCTTTTTTTCGGGAAAAAACAGGACTGGACGAAGCAACGCGACGATATTGCGATGAATACGTTCGGCGGTTTGGGGCGGTGTTTCAGAACTCGTCGACAATCCGGAGGATGTTGCGCCTGCCGCGAGTGGTGAGGCGCCCGGTGGTGGCGTTACTAGGAAAGGCGCCTGCGGTCACAGAGTATCTGGTGAGGAAGACGCGCTAGTTAGCGGACCACGAGGACTTCGCGAATGTTGTCGCGAGTGAGGAAGAACTTAATGGACGCGAAATCGCGAAACAGATTTTCGATGTGGCGATTGTTGAAGACGCGCTGCAGGCGGAAAGCGCCGCCGGCTGAGGGTTGACCCGGCCCCTTTCGCAGGTCGCCACGGGCCTCAACGTGTTGCATTTCGAGGGTGTCACTACCCATGATGTGATAACGGTAGCAAGGCGCGTCCGGGCCTGCCTCCTGAGTGTGGAAAAACGCCAGCATCATGCCGCCGGGGCGGATCATCGACCACAAACGCGCTACCAGCGGCTTTACGAGTTCTTCATCCAGATAGTCAGCCAGGTTCCAACATAAAATCACGTCGAACTGGGCGTTGCCGAAGATCAGGTTTTCCGCCAGGAAGCGCTTGTGATCGAGGGAAGTGTGACCCTGTGGGTCGCGCAACACCAAGGCCGGATCGGTGGAAGCTTCGAGAATGTCCTCGCTGTAAATCTTGTGCCCGCGTTCGGTCAGGTAGCGAATATTGGCGGCCGACGTGGAACCGATGTCCAAAATGCAGAGCGGCTCTTCAGACTGAAAAAGGCGGGTCAGTTCCACCAGACCACTGGAACGGCGAGTGAGCCGCTGATTCGAGTGAGGCGGCCCCACACTTTGTCCATGATGCGGACCGGGCTCGACGGATGGACCTCGAAAAAGCTTCATGAAACTATGGGTGACGGATGCCATTTCGACTTCTTTCGGGCGTCCGGTTCAGAGTGCTTGCCAGACTAACTATATCGCGGGGCACAAAACCGAACCGGGCAAAATTCTCATACTTTAGTTACCGACGTGTTTGGCGACATGGGATTGCTCCCAGTGCCTGCCATGGCTGCTGGGGCGCCAGACGTCTGCGCGGCGGCGGTGCTCTTGGCTTCCGGCCGCGGCTCGGACTTCGCTGCCGGGGTTGAGACCGGATTCGCGGCTTCCTGCTGAATATCAACCTTCCCCTTAAAGTATGCTCCCTCTTCAATGGCAATGCGCTGGGTGAAAATATCGCCCACAACGACTGCGGACTTGCGCAGCTCGGCTCTCAGGGTGGCACGGATATTTCCGTCCAGCTTGCCCTGGACTACCACACCCTTGGCGTGGACACTACCCTTCACCTGGCCGTTCGGGCCAATCACCAGACTGTTGCCGCGCAGCTCGATCGTGCCTTCGACCACGCCATCGACGAATAGATCCTCGCTACCGGAAAGTTCTCCCTTAATGATGACCGACTTGCCGATATGAGCAAACTCGGTATTTTTTGGCGTGTCCATAGCCCGCAGCCTCCTTCACGTCCGCGCACGAGATGCAACCGGGACTACCGGATTCTAAACCATTTGGCGACTTTCAGGTGCACGAAGGGACAAGGGGGTTCCCAGACGGTTTAAAATAGACGGAATGGGCATGTTTCCCGCTGGGCAAAATGGCGAGGCAACGGCGATAGCTTCGTCTAAACCTAGAGACTGATCTATGAGATGGCTTGGCATGAGACCGAGATTCCTCTTCCTGCTGCTGTTGGGAATCGTTCAACAACAAGTTATGCGGGCGCAAACCGTATCCGCGGCCCCGGTTGAGCTGGTACGGCAAACGGTTCAGAACGAGATCAACTTCAACAGTTCGACCAAGTTCATGTTCCGCGAGCGCGAGGAAAACGGGCATGGCACGCAAACCAAGGCAATCGTACAGACGAAGGAATTGGCGGCGGGCATGTTGGTGGCAATCAACGACAAGCCGCTCACGGTAGAAGAACGCCGGAACGAAGAGGCGCGTTTGGACGAACTGGTCAACAATCCGCAAGAGCTAAGGAAAAAACAGAAGGCCGACCGGGATGATACGGAGCGCACCAATCGAATCATGAAGGCGTTGCCGGACGCGTTTCTCTATGAGCCGGACGGTGTGCAGACTGGGACAAAAGAGTTGGGCAATCCCGGCGATGAACTGGTGCGCCTCAAGTTTCGCCCCAACCCAGACTACAGCGCGCCGTCTCACACCGAGCAAGTGCTCACCGGAATGGTGGGCTACATGCTGATCGACAAAAGCCAGGGCCGCATCGCGAAGATCGATGGCACTTTAGAAAAGGAAGTCGGTTTCGGTTGGGGCATTCTCGGACACCTCGACAAAGGCGGCCGCTTTGTGGTGCAGCAAGGCACGATGGGCACGGGAGTATGGCAGGTTAGCCGGATGGATCTGGACTTGACTGGCAAGATATTGTTCTTCAGGAAGCTGGTAGTCAAATCTACACAGACGTTCAGCGATTTCCATGAAGCGCCGCCGAACCTTACGTTCGCGCAGGCTGTGGAGCTGCTGAAGAAGCAGGCGCAGGAGTTGGCGGAGAATCGGCCGCAGATGGCGACGTCGGATCGAAGCCCGCGATAGACGGATGGGATTGAGAACCAGTTCTCAGTTCTCAGTTCTCAGAGTTTCCTTGCGGACGGTTAACTTCTCGATCTGGTCTTCACGAACGCGGTATCCGGTGCCGGGCTGGTCAGATATTGCGATCATGCCTCGGGCGCTGACCTCAACTTCTGGTTCGATGATGTCTTCCTTCCAATAGCGTTTGCTGGCGGAGACATCTCCGGGCAGGCGAAAGTTTTCCAGGGTCGAGAGAGCGATGTTGTGGGCGCGTCCCACGCCGGATTCGAGCATTCCCCCGCACCACACAGGAATTTTGTGCGCGGCACAGACGTCGTGAACTTTGCGCGCTTCGCTGAAGCCTCCCACTCGGCCCACCTTGACATTAACGATGCGACAGGCGCCAATTTCGACGGCCTGCGCGGCGTCGCGGGCGTGATGGATGGACTCGTCCAGGCAGATGGCGGTGCGTAGCTGGGGTTGCAGGCGGGAGTGGTTGTAGATGTCGTCGTCCCAGAGCGGCTGCTCGATCATCAGCAGATTGAACTGGTCGAACTTACGCAGGTGCTCAACCTGATCGAGGGTGTAGGCGGAGTTGGCGTCGCAGCTTAGAGTGATGTCAGCCCAGCGGGAGCGGATGCGCTCCAGAACGTTGAGATCCCAGCCGGGTTTTACCTTTATCTTGATGCGGCGATAGCCGGCAGCCAGTTCGCGCTCGATCTTTTCCAGCAGTTGTTCGATAGAATCCTGGATGCCAATCGAGACTCCGCAAGGAATCTCTCGCAATTTACCTCCCAGCAATTTCCAGAGCGGCTGCTGCTGCTGGCGGGCGGCAGCGTCCCAAAGCGCGTTTTCGACGGCGGCCTTGGCCATGCGGTGACCGCGGACTCTGGCCATCAGGCGGGCACTCTCGGCGGAGTGGTCGATAATCCTGCCAAGAATAGCAGGTGCAAGCCAGCGTTGCATGGTAAGCCAGGAGGAATCAATCCACTCGGAACTGTAGAAGGGGGCGCCGTCGGCAACACACTCCGCCCAACCGGTGACACCGTCGCATTGAACGCTCACCAACAGGATGCGGCGTTCATAGATTCGACCAAAGCTGGTCTCGAAGAAATCGACCAGCGGCATCTTGATCTCGCGGAGGGTGAGAGCTTCGATTTTCATAATTGTGCGTTATCACGAATTTCAATCAACCACAGGGGACACAGAGGAGTTCCTAGCTCCGCTGGTCGTCGTCCCACATTCCCAATAGAAACTGACCACTTCCCTGTGGATCGCGCCGATAGCCTAGCACCGTCAGGCCACTGGCAAAAGCTTCTTGAAACGCTACACGATTTCTCTCTTGAATCTGCTGGGCCTGATTCCGGGTGGCTGCCTCGGCCTTCCATTCGTAAATCTGCGCGGGAACGGACATCGTCTTCACCGTGGTGAATTCCGGATTGTTCCCGGTTACCAGCAGGTGCTCGACGCGCTTCGACTTCAGCCACCACTCGGCCACCAAGCGATCCGTGGGCAGGCCGCTTTGCAAGGGCGACGAGGTGATTCCATACTGGTTCACGTTGTAGCGGCGTGCAATTGCTCCCAGCCTTTCGAGATTGAAATAGGAATTCTTGATCTCCAGGGGATCGAAGGTCCACTCCATCAGGTCAAAGCCCCGGCTCAGCGCATCGTCACGTTGAGCGAGTTTCAGGCGGCGGCCGAGTCCGGTGTTCCGATAATGCCGGTGCACTGCCAGCATGTGAGAGTAGAGGTACGCGTGCTGATCACGAACGCCGGGGACAGCGAAAGCAAACCCGACGAGGTCGTCATGGTCGAAGGCGCCGATGACCTGACCCCCAATTTTCTCGGCGACCACGAACATACGCAGCGGGACCAACTCGATATCAGTGAATCCCCAGACTTCTTTCTGCAAAGCCACGCAGGCACGCATTTCGTCGAGGCCCTGACATTTGCGGATCAGGGGCGAGCCGGCGTTCACTGGCCGCTCGACTCGTGCTGTTTTGCCTGCTGCCATAAGGCTTCCAAGTCCTGCATGGGAACCTGCTGCGGGGTGCGTCCTGTGGCGCGCAGTTGTTCCTCCATCCATTGAAAACGCCGCCGGAACTTGCGGTTTGTCTTGCGCAGCGCCGATTCTGAATCGAGCGACAGGTAGCGCGCGATGTTCACCAGGACGAAGAAGAGGTCTCCAAGTTCGCCCTCCAGACGTCGGCGGAGATCGTCGGAAATCTTCGCCTGGCCTGACCCGGCTATACCGCGGCTCTGGGGTTGCGGGCCGGGTGCAGGGAATTCTTTGAGATGTTCCCGTAGCTCTGCGGTTTCCTCGCGAAGCTTGTCGAACAAGCCATCGACATTGGGCCAGTCGAAGCCGACGTTGGCGGCACGCAAACTGAGTTTGTGAGCTTCCAGCCAGGCGGGCATGGCAGAGGAAACGCCGGACAGAATCGACTCGGGCTCGGAGTGTTCGGTCTTGCCTGCATCCCGCTTCTTCTTTTCTTCGGCTTTCAGTGCTTCCCAGTTGCGCAGGACTTCGGCAGGAGTGTCGGCTTTGATGTCGCCGAAGACGTGAGGATGGCGGCCGATCAGCTTATCTGCCAGGCGGTCCAAGACGTCGTCAATGGAGAAGGTTCCGTCCTCATTAGCCATCTGGGAATAGAACAAGACTTGTAGCAACAGGTCGCCGAGTTCGCCCGCCAGTTCCGGCCAGTCGCGCTGATCGATGGCTTCGAGAACCTCGTAAGTTTCCTCGAGGGTGTAAGGCTTGATGGAATCGAAGGTCTGTTCGCGGTCCCAGGGACAGCCCCCGGGAGCGCGCAACCGGTCCATGATGGACACGGCGCGCTCGAAGCGATCTCCGGTGGTGGGCATGGACAAGACACTTTAAATGAGGTGGACGGGTGCGGGCAATGATGGTGAACGACAAAGTCCTAACCACAGAGGACACAGAGAGCACAGAGTGAAGACTCCCAGTTACGGGAAAACTTATGTCATCTTTCGTAAGGCGGCTAGATGCGCGACACTGGAGTGATCCAGATGGTTGCACACTCGAATCTTCGGCCTTCGCTTAACGATGAACGTTTTGACGTTGTCGTGATCGGCGGTGGGATCAATGGCGTCGCGATCGCGCGGGAGTGCGCGCGCGGGGGACGGCACACACTGCTGGTGGAGCAGAGCGATTTTGCCGCGGGTACGACCAGCCGCTCGACGCGCATCATCCATGGCGGCTTGCGCTATCTGGAACACGGCGATCTGGCGCAGGTGAGAGAGTCGCTACGAGAACGGGGACAGTTGTTGCGGCAATATCCCAGCCTGGTGCATCGCCAGGAGTTTCTGTTAGCGCTGTCATCGAAGAGCCCTCGCAGCGCGCTGGCGGTGCGCGCGGGATTGTGGCTGTACCGGCGGATGAGCGGGCAGCGCCTGGGGAACGGGCAGAGTGAACGGCATCGTCTGGAACGGATGCTGGATGACGGCAGGCACTTCTCCGTCTTCAGTTTTGACGACGCACAGTGCGAATTCCCGGAGCGCCTGGTGGCGGAATGGTTGGTCGAGGCGGTCCGAGCAGGCTGCGTGGTCCGCAATCACGCACAAGTGCTCACCGTCGTGGCCGGACACGGGAAGGTTACGGGCCTGAGGTTGCGCGACCAACTGAGCGGGGCTGAGGAGACAGTAACTGCTACATGGATCGTCAATGCCACCGGACCGTGGGCTGATCACATCTGCCAGCGATCCGGCATTCGAACTTCACATCCGATGGTTGGCGGGGTGCGCGGGTCTCACATTGTGTTGCCGAAGTTTGCCGGGGCGCCCGATGCCGCGGTTTACACCGAGGCAGTGGACGGGCGGCCGTTCTTTGTTATTCCCTGGAACGAGCAGCTTCTAGTGGGGACGACTGAAGTCAAGGACACTGGCGATCCGGGTGCGACGAAGCCGTCGGCTGAGGAGACCGAGTATCTGCTGCGTTCTGTGCAAACTCTGTATCCGCGGGCACAGATTTCAGAGGGCGATGTACGTTGCGCGTTTGCCGGAGTACGGCCTCTTCCCTACTCGCCGGGAGCGAAGCTCTCTGGGTTAAGCCGGCGGCACTATCTTCATGATCATTCGGCAGATGGAGCTGCGGGAAGGACCTCAGTGATTGGCGGGAAGCTGACGACGGCGACGAGCCTGGCGCGAGAGTGCGCGGTCAAGATCGGCATAGCAAAGGCCGGCATAGCTACCGGGCCTCGGCAAATAGCTGTTGCAAACGGAGGTCGGTTGGATGAATTGATGGAGCGGAAGATCGCTGAGGTCGCGGAGACCGGTGGCATTGCTCGTGAATCGGCGACTGTGCTGGTGGAATGGTATGGAGAACAGTCCATGACTATCGCGGGTGCGGCGCGAAATCGGGCGGAGTTACAGGAGACTCTGTGTCCCCATACTGGTCACATCGTTGCCGAGGCGGTGCATGCGATCACCAACGAACATGCCGTCACTTTGGGGGATGTGCTGTTGCGGCGGGTGCCAGTTGCGCTGGGAGTCTGCTGGTCACCGGAGTGCAGCTGGGTCGCGAGCAAGGGAGTGGGGAGTGCCATGGGATGGGATGAGCGCCGGACGACCGAGGCGTGGGAAGGATTTGAAGCTGAGCGAGCTGCTTTCTTGCAGAAGCCAGCGGCGGCGACGAGCGCAGTCAGCGGCCACTAACAGCTGAGGCGCCGCCTGGAAAAGTGGTGACTAGCATTTGGGGATCGTCCGAGATGATGCCATCCACCCCCCAGCCTGCCAAGCGTCGCATCGCCTTCTTGTCGTTGACCGTCCAGGTGATCATGGTTTTGCCCGCGTCGTGGACGGCTTGTACGAGTTGTGAAGTGATCAGCGTGTGCTTGGGGATGAGGAACTCCACCGGGAACTCCGGCCAGCGATCGAGGGCGTCCTTCCGATCGCAAATAAAACCGAGAACGATTTCCGCGCTGCGTACTCTCAGTTCAAGCAGGACTTCAGGCAGAAATGAAGAGACGACATAGCCGCGTTGCGGTGGGTGTTCGCGCAGAGCCAGGAGCAGAGCGGACTCCAGCCCCGGGACTTTGAGTTCGATATCCATGAAGGCAGAAGCGGCATAGCGGGCGAGAACATCATCAAGGCACGGCAGCGACTCCAGTTGTCCGCAGGCGGCTTCTGCGACGCTGATGCCCTCCGCCTTTTCGTCGTGGCAAATTACCGCGCTCCCGCAGGCGGTGCGGCGCACGTCGAATTCAAAACCATCACAACCGAATTGCAGTGCCAGATCGAAAGCAGCGAGCGTGTTCTCCGCCGCCGCGTCAGCGACACGTGTACCGCGATGACCGAGGAGGAGGGTATGACCGGACATCGGGGCTGATTGTAAATCCGGAGTGCCGGCAGTGAACGGCCAAGAAATTCACAGCCGTTGGAAAACTTTCCCGCTGACTCCGAGTCACGACCGTTAGTCGAGATCGAAGTCGCGGATGGGGCGGCCGGTATCGGGCGATTCTTTGGCTTTCTTGACCGCTTCCTGGAATTTCTTCTCCAGCAAATCAGACGCGTGTTTCTGGTTTTCGACGGATTGGCGGAAGATGGAGTCGCGGCGGCTGTCCTGCTCTTTCATGGCCCGGGCGGCCTCTTCGATGTCGTTGAACATCTTGGGCTTAACGGCGGCGGTGTGCGCGATTACGGCCTGGGACTCGGAATCGACTTTCAACACTGCGCTGCAGCATGGGCAGGTTACTTCGAAGGCTACTGGGGAACGCCGCACCATGCCAAGAATGATACTCCAAAAGCCCGGTTCAGCGAGGCCCCAGTTTGATGGGGAAGATGTGGAACAGGTTAAGCATCTCCAGCGCTAACAAGAGAAGGGAGAAGAAAACCACGGTGATGGCCAGTATTTCGCCAAAGTTGAGGCCGCTGCGCCGTGGCTCAAAGCGCCGCAGGACCAAACCCAGAATGTTGAGCGTGGCAAAACCAAAAACCAGCACCCAGAGGACGTTGTAAACGCTGGCCTTTTTCTCCTCATAGAAGCCGGAAAGCTCTGAAAACTGGAACAAGAGTAGCAGCGCGAAGGTGTGAGAAACCGAAACGAGGCGAGAGCTATTTCTAAAAATGGCTTTGGTCAGGGATAGGTGCATGAGCCCGGTTCGGAGATACGATATTACCTCTTTTCGGAAGCGAGTGTCAGAGATCAAGGAAGCGGGTGGGCTGCGCGGCACCACAGAGCTCCGTCGGGTTTCACGTGATTTATAATAGAAAGATTCCCTACCCCTTTCCGGGCAGTCTGTGTGCCCGGCCACGTGGAAACCACTGGAGTTGGAGAGTGGTGGGGATCTCTAAAGATGTCCACGGAAACCATTGTTGTTCGCGGGGCACGAGTCCACAACCTCAAGAATATTGACGTTGATATTCCGCACAACTCCCTCACCGTGGTCACGGGAGTTTCGGGATCGGGGAAATCGTCGCTGGCGTTCGACACTATTTATGCCGAAGGTCAGCGACGTTATGTGGAATCGCTGTCGGCGTACGCGCGGCAGTTCCTGGAGCGGATCGAGAAGCCGGATGTCGACGTAATCGACGGCATTGCCCCTGCGGTCGCGATCCGGCAGAAGAGCAGCACCCGCAATCCGCGCTCTACCGTGGGCACGGCCACTGAAATCTACGACTACCTGCGGTTGCTGTTTGCCCGGGTGGGACGGACCTACTGCATCCAGTGCGGCCAAGAGGTCAAGAAAGATACGGTCGATGAAGTTGCGGATGTCGTGATGGGACTCGCCGAAGGAACGCGGTTGCACGCGCTTTTTCCTTTGCGGACGCCGGCGGTCGCTCCGGTAACTGGGAAACAGTCGAAAGCGCGAGCTAAGCGCGGCAAGGTGAAGGCGGCCAGTGTAGCGATTTCGGATCAGTTGAAAGCTCGCTTGCTCGATCTGCGAACTCGAGGGTTCAACCGGCTCTATCAGAAAGGCCAGATATTCGAGTTCTCGACGCCGGAGTCGTTATTGGACGTGGATTTTGCTGAACCGGTTTTCCTGCTGGTGGATCGTCTAGTGGTTTCGCCGGAGGTCCGGGCGCGCATTGTGGACGCGGTCGAAATCAGCTATCGGGAAGCGGGCGAGGTCATTTTCGAGACTGCCCCACGCGACGAGCAACCGGCGCAACGTCTGCGATTTTCGCAGCGCTTTGAATGTAAGGCTTGCAATATCCGTTACGAGGAACCCGAGCCTCGCTTGTTTTCGTTCAACAATCCGTACGGCGCCTGCCCGCGCTGCCAGGGATTTGGGAACACAATTGATTTCGACCTTGACCTGGTGGTTCCGGACAAATCGAAAACGTTGAACGAAGGGGCTGTTGACCCGTGGACCAAGCCCAAGTACCGCACTCTGGGCACCGACCTGAAACGTTTCGCGCGGCTGAAGGACATTCCCCTGGACGTTCCCTGGGCCGAGTTGGATCACGAGCACAAGCGTCTGGTGATCGAAGGCGAGGGGAAGTTCCTGGGAGTGCGCGGGTTCTTCAATCATCTGGAACGCAAGAAATACAAACTGCATGTGCGCGTGTTTCTGAGCCGCTATCGCGGATACTCGCTGTGCTCCATCTGTAACGGGGCCCGGCTGCGGATGGAAGCGCAGCAGGTCAAGATTAACGATAGGAACATTTGCGACGTCTGCCGCATGACGGTGGAAGAAGCCTTGCAGTTCTTCACGCGAGTTCAGCTAACCGAGGAAGAAGCGGGGATCGCCGACCGGCTGCTGCAGGAGATCCGGGAGCGGTTGACGTTCCTGAATGAGGTCGGACTGGAGTATCTGGCGCTGGACCGTCTGTCTTCGACTTTATCGGGCGGAGAGGCGCAGCGGATTCAGCTTGCCACTTCGCTGGGATCGCGGCTGGTGGGAACGTTGTATGTACTAGACGAGCCGTCGATCGGCCTGCATAGCCGCGATACGCAACGGCTGATCAGGATTCTGCACGGATTGAGAGATTTGGGGAACACGATTTTGGTGGTGGAACATGATCCTGACGTGATGCGGGCTTCCGACACTATTCTCGACCTGGGGCCGGGGGCCGGAGAAAATGGCGGCAAAGTGATTGCCTCGGGAAACTACGAGCAGATCAAGAGCTCGCCGGCATCGCTGACGGGCCGGTATCTGGCGAACGACCTGCGCATACAGATTCCGGGTGCGCGCCGCAAGCCGGGGAGTCAGCAGATCAAGATTTTCGGCGCACGGGCGCACAATCTGAAGGACGTTGACTTGGTGGTGCCACTGAGAATGCTGGTGGCGATCACCGGGGTCTCCGGCTCTGGGAAATCCACCCTGCTCCACGATGTGTTAACCCGCGCTCTATCGCAAGCCAAGCAGACGAACAACGGTTCTGGCCCGGTGGCCACGGCGTGGAATCGCGTGGAGGGCGCGGAGTACATCGATGAAGTTGTGCTGGTTGACCAGTCGCCTATCGGTCGCACGCCGCGTTCGAATCCGGTGACGTACATTAAAGCGTTTGACGGTATCCGCGATTTGTTTGCTTCGCTGCCTGAGTCACATAAGCGCGGGTTTGGTTCGGGACATTTCTCCTTCAACATTCCGGGCGGGCGTTGCGAAACCTGTCAGGGCGACGGTACGGTGACGGTCGAAATGCAGTTTTTGGCGGATGTCGAGCTGATTTGCGAGGAGTGCAAAGGGATGCGCTACAAGCCGCAGGTCCTGGAGGTGCGGTACCGCGGCAAGAACATCCACGAAGTATTGAATCTGACGGTGCACGAAGGGCTGCACTTTTTCGCTAGTGCCCCTAAGATCGTCCAAAAACTGCGGGTGTTGGAAGAAGTTGGGCTGGGATACCTGCGGCTGGGGCAGTCGGCAACGACTTTGTCTGGAGGCGAGGCGCAGCGCATGAAGCTAGCGGCGCACTTGCAGCCAACGGCGCGGGCGGACGTCAAGCGGCGTTTCCTGTACATCTTTGACGAACCTACGACCGGGCTGCATTTTGATGACATCAGCAAACTACTGGCGGCATTTCGCCGTCTAATTGAGGCAGGGGGCTCGATTCTGGTCATCGAACACAATCTAGAGGTCATCAAGACGGCGGACTGGGTGATCGATCTGGGACCGGAGGGCGGCGAGCGCGGCGGATACCTGGTGGGCGCGGGGACACCCGAGACAATCGCTAAGTTGCCGAAGTCACACACCGGACAATTCCTGGCCAGAGTTTTGAACGGAAACGGATCGTCTGGAAATGCGAACCAATAGGCGAACGCGAGTGGCCCTACTGCTGGCAGTGCTCGGTAGCTGTGGTGTGAATGCTGCTGGGCAGACCGTGCGTCATCACAAGATCGCGGAAACCGATTCCTCGTTTCCTCCTGAACTGATCCAGGCTGAGAGTGACATCGAAAAGAAGGACTATGCGGCGGCTGAACCGCTGCTGCAAAAGGTCGTGGCGGCTGATCCCAAGAACTATCAGGCCTGGTTCGATCTGGGGTTTGTGTATAACGCACAGGGGAACTTAAGCGAGTCGATTGCGACGTATCGGAAGTCGGTGGCGGCCAAGCCGGACGTGTTCGAATCGAATTTGAATCTTGGTATCAGCTTGGCGAAGGCGGGTCAAGCTGGTGCCGAGCAGTATCTGCGGGCAGCGACAACCCTCAAGCCTACGGCCGATGTTGACGAGGGGCGGGCGAGAGCGTGGCTGTCGCTTGCCGATGTGCTGGAGGCGAGCAAACCGGACGAGGCCATTGAGGCTTATCAGCAGGCGGCTGCGCTCACGCCGAAGGATCCGGAGCCGCACTTGGCCGCCGGGGCGCTGCTGGAAAAGGCGAACCGCTTCGCTGACGCCGAACAGGAGTACAAGCAGGTGTTAGCGATTGATCGGGGTTCGAGTGAGGCGTTGATAGGCCTTGCGAACATTTACACGCGCGGCAATCGCTTTCTCGACGCGCAGCAGGTTTTGGAAAAGATTGTTGCCTTGCATCCGGAGGATGTTCAGGCGCGGTTGCAACTGAGCCGAGTGTTGGTCCTGCTGGGGAAGAACGACGAGGCGGCCGCTAGCGCACAAGCCGCGAGCAAACTGGGACCGGCGAATCCGAAGGTTCAACGCGAACTGGCGGATCTCTACATGAGCGCGAAGAAATACGATCAGGCTGAAGCATTGTATCGTTCCCTGCTCAACGGGAAAGCACCCGACCAGGCGGATTTGCATCACGTCCTTGGAGTTGCGCTGCTGAAACAGAGAAAGTTTCCAGAGGCGGAACAGGAATGTCTGGCTGCGGTGAAGCTGAAGCCGGATATGGGCGAGGCCTATGGAGACTTATCTGTGGCCGCGGTTGAAAACAAGGACTACCAATTGGCGATCAAAGCGGCCGACGCGCGGGCCAAGTTTCTTCCCGAGATTCCGATCGGCTATTTTTTGCGGGCGAGTTCTTATGACCACTTGCGTCTGTACAAACCCGCGGCGGAGAATTATCACAAGTTTCTGGAAGTGGCGAATGGGCAGTTTCCGGACCAGGAGTGGCAGGCCCGTCACCGCTTGATTGCGATTGAGCCCAAGAAATGATGCTATGCCTCGTTGCCTGACCATTTCCGTCATTCTGCTGGCCGCGGTCCTTAACTGCGCCGGTGAGAAGGAAACCGTGCAACAGCTTGCAGCGCGGGCGGAGGCGGCACGACCAGAAGACCGCCCCGGGTTATACGTCGGGATTGCGGAACGCCAACTGAAAGTGGTAGCCGAACTCTTTGGTGCGGGCCGGGATGAGGAAGCCGTGGCGGCGGTAAAGGACGTGGTGACGTATTCGGAAAAAGCACACGATGCCGCGATCGTCGCCCGCAACAAACTCAAGGGCACAGAAATCGCGATGCGGAAAATGGCGGCCAAGCTGCGCGACATCAAGCGCACGCTGAGCTTCGAGGATCAAGCGCCGGTGCAGGCAGCCGCCGACCGTCTGGAGGCCCTGCGCACCGATTTGTTATCCAAGATGTTCGGTAGGGGGAAATGAAAACTCGTCATGTCATGATCGCGTTGCTGGTGCTGGGCTCGTGGCTGGGAACGGCGGGAGCGCAAGTGCACCGGCGCGAACCACTCACCCCAGCGGAAATCGATCAACTGCGCGATACCGCCATGGATCCCTATGGGCGCCTGAAGCTGTTCACCCACTTTGCTCGCGCGCGGCTGGCGTCACTTCAGCAGGTGCGTAGCGACCCTAAGGCGACGGACCGGGGCCAGCAAACCCATGACCGGCTACAGGAGTTTGTCGACATCTATGACGAACTGAATGAAAACATCGACAACTTCATCCAGCGCAAAGAAGACATGCGCAGAACGCTGAAGACGGTGATTGAAGCGGACAACGAATTTCAGACAAAGCTGCAGGCGTTGAAGAGTGCTCTGGACGCCGGGTCCAAGGAGGCGGAGCAGTATCGGTTCCTGCTGGACAACGCGTTGGACGCAGTTGGAACCGGTGTGCAGGATCATCGCCAATTGCTGGTGGAACAAGAAGAGGCAGCGAAGCATCGCGGAAAAGGCAAGCCGTGACGGAAGAAATCTTTGAGGCAAGAGATCGCACGGTCTCGCAGGAGTGGCGGAGAAGAGCGCTGCCGTTGTGGAACCCTGTTAATCTGTCCTGAACGTGAATCCCAAGCTTCTTAGCGTCTTCGAGGAGAGCTACCGCGAGCTGCGGCCGCGGGCGCCGATGCCGGACTTGGCGGTTGAATTCTTCCCCTTTGCCAGTATCAACAACAATATCCGTATGCGCGAGGGCAAGTTGTTTGTGCGCCTTTCGGATGTGCTGGAGGGGGCGCCATCAACTGTCCTGCATGCGATCGCCCATATTTTGTTGGCCAAGATGTACCGTCAGCCGATCGAACGGGAACACGCGACGCGGTATCGGCGCTACATCTCGAGCCGGGGCATCAGGAATAAGGCGACCCTGCTACGCCAGATCAGGGGCCGGAAACGCATTGACAGCGCGCACGGCCGCGCTTACGACCTGGAAGCAATCTTCGACGAGTTGAATCTTCGCTTTTTTCATGGCTTGTTGGCGCGGCCGAGCATGACCTGGAGCCGCGTCCATGCACGCAATCGCCTGGGCCACTACGACCCCGCGCATAACGCCATTGTGGTGAGCCGTGTGTTTGATGACTTTCGAGTGCCGCGCTATGCGGTGGAATACATCGTCTATCACGAGATGCTGCACTTGAAGCATCCGGTAAAGTTGCGCGGGAGCCGGCGGTGCGTGCATTCCGGAGAGTTCCAGGATGAAGAAAGACTGTTCCCCCGGTTGGAAGAAGCCAAGGCGATGTTGAAGCGGCTTTAGACGTGGAGTATGCGTTGACGCTGCTGACTGCGAACAGCTATCCTATACAAAGTGAAATTGAAATTCATTTTCAAGATCGTAGAGGCCCGTTTCTGAATGTTGCAAGCGTTCATTGTCACCCTGCGTGAGGGTGTGGAAGCCGCACTTATTGTAGGAATTACTCTGGCTTACCTGGCCAAGATTGGCCGCCCGGAGCTGCGAAAGCCAGTTTATGCCGCGTTGGTTTCGGCTTTTCTAGGCAGCATTGGCGTGGCCGTCCTGCTCGCTCGCACCCATTGGAACGAGGACATTTTCGAAGGCTGGATCATGCTGGCGGCTGCGTTCTTTGTGGTCACCATGATCGTCTTCATGATGAAGACAGGACGCAAGCTCAAGGGCGAAATTGAAGGCAAGGTGAGTTTGCTGGCAGGCAAGAATGCATGGTTTGGGCTTTTTGTTTTTGTGTTTCTGATGGTGCTGCGGGAGGGCGCAGAAACAGTATTGATTCTGTCGGCGGTTTCTCTGAATTCGACCGAGCTGCTGAGTTTTTTGGGGACGCTGCTGGGCGTGATTGCAGCGGTCCTGTTCGGCGTGATGTTTGTGAAGGGCAGTGTGCGCATCAACCTGCAGAAGTTTTTCCGCATCACCACCGCAATTCTGTTCTTCGTGGCGGCGCAACTGATCATCTCCGGACTGCATGAGCTTTCCGAAAACGGAGTGCTTCCCTCTTCCAAACAGGAGATGGCGATCATCGGGCCGATAGTGCGCAACGATCTTTTCTTCTTTGTCACCATCCTGGCTCTGGCTGCGTTGATGGTGCTGTTTGAGGTGAAGCGGCGCGAACCTGCGCCAGTAGCTGATTCTGCCGCGGCTCGCCGCAAAGCCGAATGGAGCGCCCGGCGCGAGCGCCTATGGATGGTGTCGGTGTACGCCAGTTCGTTCGTGTTCATTATGCTGGTGACCGCGGAGTTCATCTATGCCAAGAGCGTCAGCGCGCTTTCGCCGGCTACGGAAGTCACATTCGTGAACGGGCAGGTTGCGATTCCGTTGCAGCAACTCTACGACGGCGATCTTCACCGTTATCAGGCCAAGGAGAACGGTAGCGAGATTCGCTTCTGGCTGTATCAGAAGCCGGACGGGAAGATTGCCACTGTTCTAGATGCCTGTGAAATCTGCGGCGCGATGGGCTTCTACAAGCGGCAGAACGGCGTGGTGTGCAAGAACTGCGCGTCGCCGGTTAATCCGCAGTCGATCGGCATGCCTGGCGGCTGCAATCCGATCCCTTTGCAGGCGCAAGTTACAGCGGACTCGGTCATCGTCCGGGAGGCGGACATCGCGGCCCACAGCCGGATGTTCCAACCGTAATCCGTGTTCCTGCGCCTAGTCTACGAATCGTTCCGTCGGCAGAAGCGGCGCAAGCTGTTGGCCGGAGCCGCCATCATTCTGGGCGTGGGTGTCGCGACGGCGATGATCGCCGTGGCGACCGACATTGGCGATAAGGTCAACCGCGAACTCCGCACTTTCGGCGCCAACCTAGTGGTCACTCCGCAGGAAGATACGCTCGACCTTCAAATTGCGGGCGTTGACCTAAAGGCACCGAGCGACGGGGCGTATCTCGACGAAGGTGACCTGCCCAAGATTCATGGCATGTACTGGCATAACAACATCGTGGGGTTTGCGCCGGTGCTGCCTGTGGTTGTGAACGTTGGTGGGGCAACGAACGTCACTCTGCTGGGTACGTATTTCTCCAAAGACCTCAGCTTCGGCAGAGAAGAATTTCAGACTGGCGTGCGCGCCATCTATCCGTGGTGGAAAGTAAGCGGCGCTTGGCCGGGGGACGATTCGCAGGACGTACTCTTAGGCGAAAGGCTGGCCGCCGGGCTTGGGCGCAAAACGGGAGACGAAATCGACATTGGAAGTCAGGCGCATCGGGTGGTCGGCGTGCTTTCCACCGGTGGCGTGGAAGACGATCAGATTGTGGCTCCCCTGGCGGTGGCGCAAAGCATCCTCGGCCGGCCTGGGGCAGTTCGGCGGCTATACGTCAGCGCGGTGACCAAGCCGGAGGACGCGTTCGCGCGGCGCGATCCGAAAAGTTTGCGCGGGCCGGAATTTGATCGCTGGTACTGTTCACCTTATGTGCAGTCGATTGCTTACCAGTTGCAGGAGTCGATTCCGCATTCGCACGCCGAGCAGATTCGGCAGGTGGCGCAAAACGAAGGCACCGTACTCGCGCGGATCAAAGGGCTGATGCTGCTGATTGCGCTGGCTGCTCTACTGGCTGCGGCGCTGGCAGTCTCGGCGGCCATGGCTACAGCACTGTTTGAGCGACGCGGCGAGGTTGGACTGATGCGGGCTTTGGGCGCGGGAAGCGTCTCGATCGCGGCGATATTCTTTGCGGAAGCTCTGTTGCTGGCTGTGCTCGGGGGCAGCGTCGGGTTCGCGGGCGGAGCGATGCTGGCACGCATGGTCGGACGCTCGATCTTCGATTCGCAAATCACAGTTGATGTGGTGCTATTTCCCATTGTGATTGCGATTGCTGTGCTGGTGAGCTTTGCCGGCAGCGCCTTGGCGATCCGGCGCGCGGTGCAGTTCGATCCCGTGTACGCGCTGCGAGGTGAAGCGTGAGTTCAAGCGTCACGCCAGCTATAGTGAGTCGCCGGACCCATGCACCGCGCCGGTCGATGTTTCTGCGGATGCTAGTTCGGGCGGCTGTACTGCGCCGCGGCCGCGCGGCAGCCGCTCTGCTGGCGATGATGGTTGCGGCGGCTGTGACCACCGCCATGCTGAATCTCTACGTGGATGTACAAGCCAAGCTGCACAACGAGTTTCGCAACTACGGCGCGAACGTGATCGTACTGGCGAAGAATGGGCAATCGCTTCCTGGCCATGCGTTGCAGACGATCGACTCTGTGTTGGGCGGGAATGGTGTAGCCGTACCCTTCGCGTACGTGGTGGCCCGAACGGTGGATGGGCAGCCGGTAGTGGTCTCGGGGACTGATCTGGACCAAGTGCGTAAGCTAGACAGATGGTGGTCGGTCACGGCGTGGCCAATCCGTGAAGAGGATGCTTTGGTCGGTACGCGAGCCGCCGCGTTGGTGGCTCCGCAAGGACAGGCATTCGATCTAAGCTTTCACGGGCGGACCGTACGCTTGAACCCTGTGGGTACTGTACGTACCGGCTCCTCCGAGGACAGCCGGATTTATCTTTCGCTGAGCGAATTCGAAAATTGGACTGGCGTGAAGCCTTCGACGGTCGAGATCGCAGCGGCAGGATCAGCGGAGGAAGTCGACGCGACCGTCCAAAGGCTGGCGCAAGCTTTGCCCGAAGCCGAGATCCGCCCGGTTCGTCAGATCATGGAAGGGGAAGCGCGGGTGTTGGGAAAGACTCACCGCACGCTGCTGGTCTGTGTGTTGTTGATCATCTTGACAGCGGCGTTGTGCGTGCTTTCGACGCTCATGGGATGGGTGTTTGATCGCCGCCGCGACTTCGCCATCATGAAGGCCCTGGGCGCTTCAGAGCGGTTGATTGGCGGGTTCTTTGTCACCGAGGCTGCGGTGCTGGGAGCGGTGGGGGCAGTCGTTGGATTTGGGATTGGAGTTGCGATCGCTGCCTGGATTGGCAGGGTGAACTTCCATGCCCCGGTGGTCCCGCGCTTCGCTGTGTTGCCCGAGGTGCTGGCAGGCAGCATTGCGGTGGCGCTGGTCGCGTCGATTTTACCGGTGACTCTGCTGCGGCTGGTGCAACCTGCTACGATCTTGAGGGGAGAATGAATTGATCAAGTTGAACCAGGTCAGCCGCCTCTACCCTGCCAATGCCGGCGCGGGCGGCGGCACCATTCGGGCGCTCGACGACTTCTCCCTGAGCGTCGAACCAGGGGAGTGGATTGCCATCATGGGCCCGTCGGGTTCGGGCAAGTCCACACTGGTGAACCTGATCGGTTGTCTGGACCGGCCCAGCTCAGGCGAGATTTGGCTCGACGGCGAGAATGTTGCCAATCTTTCAACCGCAGAATTGAACCGGGTGCGGGCGGAGAAGATTGGCTTTGTGTTCCAGCAATTTCACCTGATTCCCTACCTGACTGCGGTCGAGAATGTCATGCTGGCACAATACTTCCACAGTATGACCGATGAACAGGAAGCGCTGGAAGCGTTGCAGCGCGTTGGGTTAAAGGACCGGGCCCAGCATCTTCCTTCCCAGCTCTCGGGCGGCGAGCAGCAGCGGGTTTGCATTGCGCGGGCGTTGATTAACGACCCCAAGATCGTGTTGGCGGACGAGCCTACGGGAAATCTGGACGCGGTGAATGAGGAGATCGTGTTGCGTTTGTTGCGCGAGCTGCACAATCAGGAACGAACGATTGTGATGGTCACGCACGATCCTGTGGTGGCTCGCCTCGCCGACCGCCGCATTGAACTGCATCACGGCAAGATCAGCGCGCAGGTTGTGTTTTCCATGGCCGACGAGGAACAGTTCGATGAAGTTCTGGAAGAGCTGTGGGCGCTTGGTGAACAGGGTGAAATCGCGGAAATCGGACTGATGGAAGTACACGGAGCGCTGCCCGTGAGCATCGCGGTGGAGAAGATGATTGAACTGGGGTTGGTGCGGAGTTCGCCGCACCCGCCGCTGGCGCACCATCACAAGCCGTTTGTGAACCCGTGCCATGACGCCCTCAAGCCGGACGGCGTTTCCACCGGTGACGGCAGCATGATTGTCGAGTTCACTCCGAGAGGCCGGCAACGCGCGGCCGACATTGTTCGCCGTCATCGCTTGGCTGAGCGGCTGTTTACCGACAGCCTGGCGATGGACAGCGAGACGGAAATCGAGCAACAGGCCTGCAAGTTCGAGCACATCCTGTCACCTCAAGCGACGGACAAGATTTGCGCTTTCCTGGGGCATCCGCGGACTTGCCCGCATGGAGCGCCGATCCCGGAAGGGGCGTGCTGCGGGAGAGCGGTAACTCCGAGTCCAGAGATTGAACGGATGAAAAGGGTCGGATAACGCCGGGTCGAGATAAGTCCGGCGTCGATAGCGCCTGCAGGTTCCCTGATCCACTGCTAGACTCCATGCCCACGATTCGCCCCAGAAACCGGCTCTCACACAGGCCCGGCGTACCCCCTCAGGCTTGGTTATGATGAAGGAGTAAACCTTCATGAGCACGCGCAGACCATGCATCGGTGTTTTCGACTCGGGCTTTGGCGGACTGACCGTCCTTAAAGCTTTGCTCAAGCTCATCCCTCATGCAGACTATTTGTACTTCGGAGACACGGCGCGGCTACCGTACGGATCGAAGTCGGTGGAGACGGTAGCCAAATACGCCGTCGAAGCGGCGCACTTTCTGGAACAGAAGCAGGCACAGATGCTGGTGATTGCCTGCAACACGGCCACCGCCCTGGCGCTGGACCGGATTACCGCGGCCGCCAAGGTTCCGGTCGTAGGAGTCGTGGAACCGGGAGCGGAACGCGCCGCAGCAAGCAGCGCGAAAAAGAAGGTTGTCGTGATCGGGACCGAAGCTACGGTGAGCAGCCATGCATACCGGAAGGCCTTGCAGGCGTGGGGAGTGCAAGCGCACGAGAAGGCCTGCCCGCTGTTCGTACCGCTGGTGGAGGAAGGATGGAACGAGCACCGGGTCACCGAAGAAGTGGCAACTATTTATTTGAAGGAAGCTTTTGCCGAGGGATTTGAGGACGCTGACGTTCTGCTGTTGGGTTGCACGCACTATCCCCTGATCAAGCCGATTCTGCACCGGGTGGCTCCGCCACACGTCAAGATTGTGGACTCAGCGGACGCCACTGCCGACGCGGTGGGAGGCCTGCTGCGCCGCTTACCGCTGGCCGATCCCCCGGAGGCTGAGAGGCGCAAACTGCCGCGAGTGACGTTCTTCGCCACTGATTCAGTGGAGAAATTTCGCCGACTGGGGCCGAAATTTCTCGGCCTTCCGGTGGAGGACGTGCAGCACGTGGACCTGAAGGAGTAGCGTCTCCGTCCGTTTTGCCAGTTTGACCGCAAGACCCGGATGGACGGAGGCTCGCTCCCAAACTATCCTAAGCATTAGCGCCCATGCATCTTCTCGACAACGTTATTTGGAACGCACTCAGCACGTCCCAGGCGCATCTGGGAGCAGGTCGTGGCGTGGCGCGGAAGTTCGAGAGAGATATTAGTCCGCTTGGCGGTTTCTCCGAGGTAAGTGATGGGGCTTACGATTCCCTCGCGGACCTGGTTGACGAAGGCGAGCGCGTCGGACTGTTTCTGGAGGCAGACCCGAAGCCGCCTTCCAATTGGAAGATCGTCGCTTCGATGCCGTTGCTGCAGATGCTCCACGAGAAAGGTGCGACCCCGACGCCAGACACCGAGCTGACTGTGTTCCATCAGCTCAGCGTGGCTGATGTTCCCGAGATGCTGGCGTTGACCAGGTTGACCAAGCCTGGCCCGTTCGGAACCCGCACCCGAGAAATGGGGGACTATTTCGGCATTCGCAAGGACGGAGCGTTGCTGGCGATGGCGGGGGAAAGGCTACGGTTGCCGGGTTTCACCGAGATCAGCGCGGTGTGCACACATCCGGAGCATCTGGGACAAGGACATGCACGGCGGCTGATCACGCTGTTGCTGGCCCGGATCCAAGGGCGAGGGGAGCAGGGGTTTTTGCACGTGCGCGAGGACAATACCCGGGCGGTCGAGTTGTATGAACGGCTGGGATTCAGGAAGCGGGTGTCGCTGAAGTATGCGTTGCTCGCCAAAGAATCCGCCGCAGATTTCGCTGATGAACGCAGATCCAAAACGCCACAGATTCTCACGGATCAGCACGGATAGAAAAGCCTTAAGGCAGAGTTCGCGGAGAGCCGCCGCAGAGGGCGGTGAGAAAATTCGTCAGTAGAGGTGGAAATCGACCTGCACGCTGATCTCAACCGCGACCGGTTTTCCGTCCTTCATGGCTGGCTCGAACTTCCAGGTCTTCACGGCTTCGATCGCCTTCTCATCAAGACCCAAGCCCAGGGTGCGGGAAACGCGGATTTCGCGTGCCCTCCCATCCGGCCCTACGATCATCCACAGCACGCATACACCCTGGTACTTCGCCTTGCGGGCCTCTTCTGAGTATTCCGGATCTGGCTGGTAGATCACTTTGGGGGCTGAGACTCCACCACCAACGTGGAATATGCCGCCGCCGATGCCGCCGCCTTCGCCGGGCCCAACTCCGGGGCCTTTGCCCGACCCGACGCCACCGCCGCTCCCCGAACCTATGCCACTACCAAAGCCGGTGCCATTGGAAGGCGCCGCCGGCATTGACATGGGATCACCGAGGTTTGGCATGGTACTCGCGAGGTGAATCTGCGGAGGAACCACGACCGTGGGCTCAGCCGTCAGTTTCGGATCAAGGTTGCGCACCACCGCCATGGGGGGCACGATCTGTTGCATGGCGAATTTGGGAAGCTTGCCCTTTGAGGCTTGCAGAATGTCGCGATCTCCTCCGCCGCCGCCACCGCCGGCAGCAGTCTTTGAGGGCGGCAAGGGTGGAATATCATCCGGCGCCAACAGAGTCACCGTTGCTTGCGGCTTGGTAATCTGCTGCACTACGCGGCGACCAAGGATCGTGCCCACGATAATTACTGCCAATGCGATAACGTGCACCACGGTGGAGAACATCGCACCGTTCTTCTTGTAGTTGTAGAAGCCCCAAATATCCTTGACCGGGATGGGCTTTGAGGTCAGGACAAGCGGCGCCAGCTTCTTGGGAAAGAAGTAGTCGTCGAGATTCTGAAACAGGGATTTCCACAGCGGCTGCTCCAGGGAAGACTTGGACAGCAGCAGGTTCAACTCCGGTTCAGGCTCGGTGTGCGTCTTGATGTCCAATGTTGCCATAATCGACCCCAAAACTCGGGTCCTCAGCTCAGCCGGCCTCCCTAAACTGGATGACTGCAACGCGTGCTAAGTTGCACGCCAACTCCAATTTAGATGCTTGGCGCGAGAAAACGTCACTGTTACTAGAAATTGTACGCTCATTCCCCCCTTTTCCCCAGTGGATTCCCGGCCAATCGCAGTTACTTCCGGGAGTCAATGGACGCGCGTCTCCATGCTCTATAATGAAAAAAATCAATCATTTGGGGGAATCAAGAAGAGTGCCGCTCGAGTTGAAATCCACGATTAATCTGCCCAAAACTGACTTTCCCATGAAGGCCAATTTGCCGCAGAACGAGCCCAAAATGCTGGCGCGTTGGGAAGAGATGGGTATCTACCAGCAGATTCGCGAGGCCCGGGCAGGAAAGCCGATTTATGTGATGCACGATGGGCCGCCTTACACCAGCGGGCCGATCCATCTGGGAACCGCGCTCAATAAATGCCTGAAGGATTTCATCGTCAAATCGAAGAGCATGGCGGGATTTGATTCTCCGTACGTGCCCGGCTTTGACTGCCATGGCCTGCCGATTGAGATCAAAGTGGACCAGGCTCTGGGCGGCAAGAAGTTGCAGATGAGGGCTTCGGATGTCCGACTGGAGTGCCGGAAATACGCGCAGAAGTTTCTCGACCTGCAAACCTCGCAGTTCAAGCGAATCGGCGTGTTTGGACGCTGGGAGCGGCCGTATTCCACCATGACTCCGCAGTACGAGTCGGTGGTGCTGGCAACGTTCTATGACTTTCTCGAAAAGGGATTCATCTACAAGGGCCTGCGCTCGGTGTACTGGTGCATTCACGATAAGACTGCGCTGGCCGAGGCTGAGGTCGAATATGAAAACGACAGCAGCCCCGCGATCTGGGTGAAATATGCGTTGAAGGACGACCCGGAGTCGATGGATGCCGCGCTCAAGGGAAAGAAAGTCTTCACGGTGATCTGGACGACGACTCCGTGGACGTTGCCGGCATCGATGGCGGTGGCGTTTCATCCGCACGAAGAATATGTGGCATTGGAAGCGGGCGGCGAGGTTTACGTCGTAGCGGCAAAGTTGGCGGAGGAATTCGTTAAACAGGTGGGACTGAACGCGCCTCGCGAAGTGGCTCGCTTCGCGGGAGAGAAGCTTGAGCGCAAGAATTTCGCCCACCCTTTTCTGGACCGGGACATTTTGGGCGTGCTGGCGGATTACGTCACCATGGACACCGGGACAGGAGTGGTCCACACCGCGCCCTCCCACGGTGCTGACGATTTCAATACCGGAGTGAAATACAAGCTCGAGCTTAAGAGCAACGTGGATGAGGCCGGAATTATCCACAATGGCCTGCCGCAATATGACGGGCTGAAGGTTTTCGCGGCAAACGCACCGATCATCGATCTATTGAAGGATCGCAGTGCACTCATGCACGAGGACAGAATCGAGCACTCGTACCCGCACTGCTGGCGCTGCCACAATCCGATCATCTTTCGAGCGACAGAGCAGTGGTTCATCTCGATGGAAACGCCCATGCAAGGTGGGACGCTACGGATTCGGGCATTGGAGGAAATCAAGAAGGTGAAGTGGGATCCGTCGTGGGGCGAGGAACGCATCTCGAATATGATTGCCACGCGTCCGGACTGGTGCATATCGCGGCAGCGAATTTGGGGCGTGCCCATCGCTGTTTTCCTGTGCGCCGGATGTGGCAGGCCGCTCAACGATGCCGCCACCAGCCGCAAGGTAGTGGAACTATTTGCGCGGGCAGGCGCGGACGCGTGGTACACATCCGAAGCTGACGGTCTCGTGCCCACGGGAACGAAGTGCCAGAAATGCGGCGGTGCTGCGTTCAAGAAGGAGATGGACATTCTCGACGTGTGGTTCGAGTCGGGATGCAGCTATTTGGCCCTGCGCTCAGCGGAACCGCAATATCCGCCGGCGGCTGATCTTTATCTCGAAGGCGGAGATCAACATCGCGGTTGGTTTCACTCTTCCCTGCTCTGCGTAGTGGGAACGCAGAATCACGCTCCCTACAAAGGAGTTGCCACCGTCGGTTGGACCCTCGACGAAAATGGCCAGGCCATGTCGAAATCGCGAGGGAACGATGTCGATCCAGTGGATATCGCTGGGCGGCTGGGGGGAGAGATTGTACGGTTGTGGGTAGCGTCGGTGGACTTCCGCGAGGATGTAGTTGGGTCAGAGCAGCTGATGCAACGTATCGCGGAGAACTATCGAACGATTCGCAACAATCTGTTTCGTTATGTTCTGGGCAATTTGTACGACTTCGCTCCAGCGAAAGACGCTCTTCCGTTCGCGAGGCTGGAAGCGCTCGATCAATACATGTTGCGGCAGACGGCGGCGATGGCGGCCGATGTCCAGCGCTGGTTTGGCGAGTTCGCGTTCCACAAGGTCTATCAGCGGGTGCTCAATTTCTGCGCTGTGGAACTGAGCGCGTTTTATTTCGACGTCATCAAAGACCGGCTGTACACCTACGCTCCCAATTCTCCGGGGCGGCGAGCAGCCCAGACAGCGATCTGGCGGATTGGAGAGGCATTGGTCAGACTGCTGGCGCCGGTGATGAGCTTTACCTGCGAGGAAGTGTGGGGATACTTGCCGGGGAAGCGGGCGCAAACCGTTCATGCCGCTCAATTCCCTAGTCGCGGGGATGTACTCGGCAGTGATGAGGTGGGCGATGATCCGAAGCAACTCGAGGACTGGAGCACGCTTCTACTGGTGCGGGACCAGGTGTTGAAAGCGCTGGAAACAGCACGCAACAGCAAGCTGATCGGCAAGAGTCTGGCGGCGCAAGTCAGCATTTCGGCGGCGGAACCGGTGTATGGAGTGTTGGAACGGCAGCGGGAACAGTTGCGTTACCTGTTTATCGTGTCGGCGGTTACGGTGGAAAAAGCGGCTTCGGGAAACGGGACTGGCGGCGTTGCAGTGCAAGTGGAAAAAGCGGCGGGCCAGAAGTGTGATCGTTGCTGGAACTACTCGACGCATGTGGGGCAGGATCCTGCGTATCCCACGGTGTGTGAGCGTTGCAGTGCGGTGTTGAAAGAGATCGAAGCGGCGGCGGCGGTGGGGTAATCTAAGAAGAAAGAGAAAAGCTTTGAACCGCGGAGATCGCGGAGAAGAATAGAGAGGCGTTTTCAAGATTTGCCGATGAGTACACCGCACGTAATGCGCCGGTTTCATTTCGTGATTGCCCTGCTGGTGGTGTGTCTGGACCGGGCGACGAAGTGGATGGTGGCCAAAGATATTTCGTTGCACGACAGCATTCAGGTGGTCCCGGGCTTCTTTCGTTTGACGCACGTGGAGAACCGCGGGGCGGCGTTCGGCTTGTTCGCGGATTCTCCGGCGCAATGGAAGATTGCCATGCTGGTATTGTTTTCCATCGTGGCGCTGATTGTGGTCCTGGCCCTGCTGTGGCGAAACAGTCATGCCATGACCAGCACCGGGATCGGCCTGGCGCTGATTCTCGGGGGCGCGGTGGGCAATCTGTGGGACCGGTTGCTCAACGGCCGAGTGGTGGATTTTCTGCTTTTCTATGTAGGCCAGTATCAGTGGCCGGCCTTCAACGTCGCCGACGGCGCGATTGTCTGCGGGGCGGGGTTGCTGGTGATTGAGATTCTCTTCGCTGAGACCCCGGCCGAAAAGTCCGCGTAAGCTTCACAACCTTTAACCACAGAGGTCACAGGGGTTCACAGAGGAAAGCATTCCTGTGTCGTCTGCGGCAAATTCTAACTCCGCTGATTTCTTCTGCGCTACGGTGCTCCGTACAATTGCCGGTAGACATTCGCATTCCGCATGATGTTTTGCACGTATTCGCGGGTCTCGGTGAATGGAATCGACTCGACGAATTCCTGCGGGTCGCGATACTTGCCCCGCCCCATCCAACCCTGCACCCGGTCGGATCCGGCGTTGTACGCGGCCAGGGCATACTCAAAACTGTCGAATTTGTCGACCATGCTGCGGAAATAGCGCGTGCCCAATTGCATGTTGATGGCGGGAGTGAAGAGTTGCTGCGGAGTGAACTTCTTCAGCTTCTCCTGTTTTGCCACACCCTTGCTGACCTTGGGCAGCAGTTGCATCAGGCCGACGGCGTTGGCGCGGGAAACCGCGTTGGGATTGAAGGCAGACTCCTGGCGAATCAGAGAAGCCACCAGATAAGGGTCGAGGGCATTACTGGAGGCGTATTTCTTCAGATCGCCCCAAAACGGCTTGGGAAAGAGTCCCTCCCAATAAGGTCGTGGCAGGCTGGGCAGATCGAGAGCGAAGTAGTTGGGTGCGGCATGTTTGAGGGTTTCGATGGCGGCGTCGTAGCGTCCGGCATCTTCGTAAAGACGAGCGATCTCGACGGCGACCCAGTCTCCTTTTGCCCGCGCCTTTTCCTGTGCTTGCTCCTCCTCAGCGGCGGCGCGCAGCTCGCGAACGGCAAAATCGAGCAGTGCGCCGTTGGCCAACAATTCTGCCTTCTGCACGCGAAGATTGTCGCTGGGCACCTCGTCGCTGGCTAGCTTTTCCGAAGGGTTGATGGGCGGCACGCGGTCGAGCAGCGCGTAGTGAACGGGAGGATCCGCGCTTTTGAGTTTGGCGAGGCGTTGACGCGCCAAGTCGCCATAATAGTAGTTGCGATAGCGCTGCGAGAGCTTCAGGTAGAAGGCGCGGGCCAGGGAGCCGTCGTTGTCCTCCTCGGCCAGCCGGGCGCGCCAATAGAGCGCGGCGGGAACCTCGGACGACGTGGGATAAAGGGCAATCTGGTTATCGAAGGCGGTCTTGGCTTCGACCACGCGACCCTGTCGCAGGCTCAGCCACGCAGCTTTCCAATGGGCGTAGGAAGCACGGCCTCCGTTGGGAAAACGCTGCTGTAACTCGCGGAAGGAGTCGATGGCACGGTCATAGTCACGGCGCAGCAGATAGATATTTCCCGCGGAGAACAGTGCCTGCTCCAGCCAGGTACTGGTGGGAGCCAGCTGTCGCAACTGGTCGACGATGAGCAGGAAGGTGTCATCGTCATTGCCGCTGCGGGCAATCTCTGCCTGATTGAACAGGCGCTGGGCATTGAGTTCGGGAGGCGAAGTGGGCACCAGTTCCAGGATTTTTCGGGCTTCCCGATTTTGTCCGGCGCGGCGCAGCGCCTCCGCCAGCGTGAGTAGCACCGCCGGGCGTTCGGCCGGGGTGACGTCTCCCATCAGGATGCGATACTCGTTGGCGGCATCGCTGAACTGTTTCCCTTTCATCAGCAGATCGGCGCGGGTGCGGCGCGCCTCCAGACCGACCGGCGGGGCTTGGGTCAGAGTCGCTAGTTTGGTGAGATCACTCTGCACCTGGCCGGCTTCCCAACTGGTGGGCATGGTGTAGAAGAGGTTGCGAAAAATGGTCAGCGCCTTGGTCGGCTGATCGGCCGCTTCATAGGCGCGACCGAGGGCAAGTTCTAGATCGGCCCGGATGGGTTGCCGGTCGGCCTCAAGCAGTGTGGCGGCTTCGTTCGCCCGGCCATCGGCCGTCAGCGCGTTGGCGTAGACCACATGGGCATCGCGGACCGAGAGCGAATCGGGGTAGTTCTTGTCGAAAGTACCGAAAGTCGCAATCGCTTCGGCGAGGCGCCCGGTCTGCTGGTAGGCGCTACCCAGGTAGAAATTGACGTAGTCTCCCAAATCACCGGCCTCGGGCCTGGCGCGATTCAAAGGGTCGATGGCTTTGGCGTAATCATGATCGAGGATGTGGGCGTATCCGATGACGAGCCAAGCCAGGGATCCGGCGTCCTCCTTGGTGTGCCGCGCAGCAAAAGCCTGGACTCCGGCATAGGCGGCAGGAGTGCGGTCCTGAAGCAACTGCCGCGCCATGGGCCTTAGCGTTGCCGAAGCTACAAACGCCTGGCGCATGCGGCGAAGGCGCGGGGACGGGCGTGGGTGTTGGTTGCGGGTTGCAGTTGTCTTCGAAGGTCTCTTTTTCGGAGGGGTGGGTGAAGACTGAGTCGTGGATTGAGAAACAGCGAGCGAGGTGAACCCCGCCGGGCCGCACCAAAGCGACCAAGCCAGAATGGCGACCACTTGTCCACGATGACCAGCCACTCTTTCAATTATCTTCTATTTTCGATCAGCGGTGGAAGTTTGGACCCAAGAGCGTAACGTCATCCTCGGCCAGGCTGCGAATCAGTTCCTGGTTAAGGTAGTCGGCGCCAGCGGCAGCGGTCTTGCCGTAGCGCTTGTTGTAGGTATTTCGGCTCTTATCGATGTCTTCCTTCAAGCGGTCGTACAGATCTTTCTTCTTGCGGCCTTCTGCGACCTTGGCTTGGTTGTAAAGCTTGATCTCATCCATCAGCAGGCGGGCGAAGCGTTGGGCCTTGCGATGCACGTCAGCGTCGGCCACCGACATCTGTGCGAAAGCGTCCGGGGCGGGCGCTGCGGCTGCGGCGGCGGCCATGGCGGAAGGCGCGGCGGCAGATGCTACGGCGGCGGCCGCAACGACCGGTTCTTCTACTTCCTCGGCAGCGGGCTGAGAATGTTTTGGAGCGTGGCCCGCAAAGGGGTCTGAAAAGCTTGGTACGGACGGAGGCGGAGGAGTGGGGCTCTCGAACTTTTCGCCATTCGCAGCTTCGCTGGTGGCCTCTTTCGCGGCTTGTTTGCGCAAAGATGCCACTTCCAACCAGGCGCTGGCGGCCGCCACCAGTAGTTCAAGAGCGGAGGCATCGAGCTTGCCGCCTGCGTCGGTCCCGGTATCGGCATAGACCACGGCCGCAACCTTGTCCTTTAAATGTAAAGGCAAGAGCAAAATCTGGTCGTCGATTGGAGCGCCGAATTGTGAGATGAATTTGGGATCCATCTCGGAAACACTGGCTTTCACCGCCGTGCGGTCGCGCAAGACCCTGGCAGGTGCAGAGCTAGCTACATCCAGAGCGAAGTCTTTGATCCCTTCGGTGTCGAAAGCCCGGCCCTGCCAGCCGGTGGCTGAGCCCCCCTTGACCACGAAAAGTGCGGCCCGGCCACTGTAGCCTGAGGTGCCTTCAAGCAGCGCCCGCAAGATTTCTTTTTGCGTGGAGCCGCCGTGGATGGCGGACATGGCCTTCAATAGATCGCCTGCACTGCTGGCTGCACCGCCTCCCAGATACGGGCGCACATCTTCCAACACTTGGCTAGCCACTTCCTCGCGCAAGTGCGGAAGCTGGCTTTCCAACGCTTTGGCGATGGCTCGGTCGACGACTTGCTCGATTGGGGTGTTCTCTGCCATTCTTGCCTGACCGCTTGGGGCGGGTACGCGCGGCTTTCACGACTATTGTGCCGCAAAGTCATGTTTATAGGGCGAGTGTAGTGAGCTTCAGTGTGACGGAAGTAACGGCCTGAGAAAGATCACAAAGAAAACAGGACCAGATGTAAACCCAAGCTGCCAAAGAACGTCAAAAACAGTTACGCACCAGAGCCGGGAAGCAGGTAAAATAACGGTTTCCCTTCCGGCCCAGGCGTGAAAATAGTTGCATCGGACTTAGAATGAGCACCATCCAACCCAAAGTGAGTGAACCTGTCAGTGACGAAATGTCACTGGTGCAGGCGGCCAAAGGCGGCGACGTCGGGGCCTTTGAGGAACTGGTCAAGCGGTACGACCGGAACGTGTTCCGCATCGCCCAGCACATCACGCAGAACCGCGAAGACGCGGAAGACGTGGTGCAGGACGCGTTTCTTAAGGCATACGGAAATCTGAAGCAGTTCCAGGGGCAGTCGAAGTTTTACACCTGGCTGGTGCGGATCGCGGTCAACGAAGCGCTGATGAAGTTGCGGCGCCGGCGGCCGGAACGCATGGTTTCGCTGGACGAAGAAGTTAAGACGGAAGAGGACTCGCTGCCCCGGGAAGTGGCGGACTGGAGTCCGAATCCAGAGCAGCAGTATAACCAGGCGGAGTTGCGGGAGATTTTAACTCGCACCATTCAGGGCTTGCCGGCGAGTTTTCGCACGGTTTTTGTTTTGCGCGATGTGGAAGGTCTTTCGACCGAGGAGACTGCCGAGGCTCTGGACTTGAGCATACCGGCGGTGAAGTCGAGATTGCTGCGCGCGCGGTTGCAGTTACGGGAACGGCTTAGCCGTTTCTTTCAAAGACGCGAGGGCGGAAATGGAAAGCCGAAAAACACGAGTGGAGATGGTAACCAGTGAAGTGTTCTGAATTCTTGCAAGAGCTGACCGATTATCTGGATGGGGTCATTGACGCCCGAACACAGGCTGAATTGGAAGACCATCTGGCCTGGTGCCACAACTGCTACGTAGTTTGCGATACCACCAAGAAGACCATCGAGATCTACCGCGATTCACAACTTTACGAACTTCCGGGAGACCTGCGCACGCGGCTGCGCACGGCCATAATCTCGAAGTGCCACGCCCAGAAAAAGGCAGGGCCGGAGAAAGTCTGACCAGCCAATTCCTGATCGCTCGCCTCACCCAAGCAGTCCCAACGCGTACTCCCAGTCCCTGAGCTATAATTCGCGCCTGTGGACCTGTCCCCAGGATTGAGACTCGGACCGTACGAGATAGTTGCGCCCCTCGGCGCCGGCGGCATGGGTGAGGTCTACCGTGCTCGTGATACCCGCCTGGATCGCAGCGTCGCCATCAAGATTCTACCCTCTCATCTGTCCTGCGATCCGGAATTGAAGAGCCGCTTTGAGCGCGAGGCTCGGACTCTTTCGTCGGTGTCCCATCCGCATATCTGCCATTTGTACGACGTGGGTTCCCAGGACAACACTGACTTCCTGGTGATGGAATTGCTGGAGGGAGAAACGCTGGCGAATCGATTGCAGAAAGGCCCGCTGCCGTCCTCTGAGGTGTTGAAGATCGGGATCGAGATTGCCGACGCTTTGACCAAAGCCCATCGCCTGGGGGTTGTGCATCGCGATCTGAAACCTTCGAACATCATGCTGACGAAGAACGGCGCCAAGTTGATGGATTTCGGGTTGGCGAAGCCGGCGGCAGCAGGCGCGTTCAAGGATGCGAGCGGACGCTCTTTCTCTGGGGCTGAGACGGCCACCATGCAGAGCCCAGCGACGCCTATCAGCAGAGTCGGGACGGTGGTCGGCACAATTCACTACATGGCGCCGGAACAGATCGAAGGGAAAGACGCCGATGAGCGCAGCGACATCTTCGCACTCGGTGCTGTGCTCTATGAGATGACCTCCGGGAAGCGCGCATTTGACGGCAAATCACACCTTTCGGTGGCGTCCGCAATTCTCCAGAAGGAACCACCGCCCATAAACACAATTCAACCCGCGTCTCCACTGGCTTTGGACTACGTCATTCGCACGTGCCTCGCGAAGGATCCCGATGAACGATTTCAAACCGCCCACGACGTGAGGCTACAACTCAACTGGTTATTGCATGGAAACGCGACCGTACCGACGTCTTTGGCGGTGCCGCGCTCACGCCATCTTGGCGCCATGGGCATTGGGCTGGTCGCCGTCGTCCTCACAGTGACGCTACTTATCCAGGCCATCAATAGACACTCGACGGGAAACCCTCGCGGGATCATCCGATTCAGCATGGTTCTACCTCCGCGACAGACGCTTTCGGTAGATGCTACGCAGGCAGTCGCGCTTTCGCCCGATGGCAAACGCCTAGCCTATGTGGCATCTGAGCGCGGAGTGTCCCATCTCTACGTGCGCCGCCTCGACCAGTTCGATGCGGTTGAGATACCGGATTCCGAAGCTCCGACTTTTCCGTTTTTCTCTCCCAACGGGGATTGGGTCGCATTCTTCAGTCAGGGGAAACTCAAGAAAGCCCCCGCTGGCGGCGGCAATCCCGTATTGATATGCGAAGTGTCTACGTTCTTCGGGGGCACCTGGACACCACAGGACAATATCGTGGTTGCCCTTCCCACCCTTGGTCTGGCCACGGTGCCGGCCAGCGGAGGGTCGCTGCAGCGCATTCCGCTCGTCGTCAAGGAACATGTGGACCCAGAGGGTCCCAGCTGGCTTCCGGGCGGAGAGTGGATTCTCTTCACCGACTACCTGGCTGCCACGCGCCGCGTGGATGCAGTGAAACTGGCTTCGGGCGAAGTGCGCGTGCTGGTGAATAGCGCACAGGGCGCGTCTTTTGCCGCAGGTCACCTGGTCTACTACTCAGCAGGTTCGTTGTGGGCCGTCCCGTTTGACCCGAAAAAGCTCACTACTCTGGGTGACGCCGAGCAGGTTGCGACAGGGGTGGGTGAAGAGAATTATGTGGCGCAGGCGGCCGTTTCGGCGAGCGGCGTGCTGGTGTACGCACCCGGGCCAGCCGGCAACTTCTCACGCAACCTCTTCCTGGTGAGCCGCAGCGGCCTAGAACATAAAGTCGATATCCCGCCAGAGGATTACGTGGATGCCGTGTTGTCTCCGGACGGGAAGCGCCTCGTCGTCTGTGTTCGTCGTATGGGCGACCAGCAGCTGGCGGTCTTCGATCGCGACCGAAACTCGCTTACCCGTATTGTCGCGGATGGCTTGATCAACAATGCCCCGGCGTGGACCGCGGACGGCAAGAGCCTGCTGTATGACTCTGTCAGCGCTTCACAGAAGCGCGGCATCTATCGCGTCGCCGCCGATGGCAGTGCAGCGCCGCAGTTGATCCGGGAGACTACCTTGAGCAGTCACGTCACAGCCGTGGCTGGAGACACAGCGGTCGTGATGGTGAATGATCCCGACACCAGCGCGGATCTGTGGCTCCTCAGTCTTCGAGAGCCCTACGAAATGCACCCCTTCAAGCGCACGTCGGCCACAGAGCGGCAGGCAACTTTTTCTCCCGATGGCCGATGGCTGGCATATGCTTCCAATGAATCGGGCCGTTCGGAAATCTATGTCGAGCCGGTGCCGGGGCCGGGCGCCCGCTGGCAGATATCGAACAACGGCGGCGAGCAACCCCGCTGGGGGCGAAACGGCCGGGAGATTTTCTACCGCGACGGAACTGCGCTGCTAAGCGTCCCCGTAACCCTGCAGCCGGCTTTCCAAGCCTCCAAGCCGGTGGAGTTGTTCGACCGCCAGTTCGACCGCGGGGGCGCGGTCAGCGGATACGATGTGTCCCCCGATGGTCAGAGCTTCGTCATGACGCGTTCCGAGCATGCCAATCCGACGGAGATTCGAGTGGTCGTGGGTTGGCCTGAAGACAAGTAACCAGGCACTACGTCCCGCCAGTCTTCCGCAATCCTCTGATTGCACAGTACCTTCCAACATCGCGCAACCGCAGGCCCAGTCCCGGGTTTACAACTACGGCAGTTGCGAACCTTTTGCTTCGGAACTGAATCTATAGTGGTAGCGGGCAGGTTCGGTGTTCAGGAGTTGGGTCCCGGCCCTGTGGGAGGCAGTGATGGTCGACAGATTGTTCGACGCCTTTTTTGGCTGTTGGCACGGAAATTATAGCTTCCCTATCAGCACTCGTTCTGGAGCGCGCCGGAAATCAGGAGCGGCTTCCCTGACCGGGACCTACGTGGTGTGTCTGGATTGCGGGAGAGAGTTGCCCTATGACTGGGAGGACATGAAGGTCATTGGAACCCAGGCGGACCAGCGTCAGTATGCCCAGTCGCTGGCCACGAAGCACGCCGCATAAATTGTTTTGACAGCAGCGAAAAGCCGCGACGAGGGTCGCGGCTTTTTTGTTTGATCCGGCACTATCAATTGCTGCTGTCGTCGCGCCGTTTGAGTGTGGGACGGTCGTCGTCGCTGGTCTTGTTGTCGTTGCCGTTCTTGTCGGTGCTGGAAGCACGACGCAAACTGGGCTTGCCCGCATCCTTGTGATCGACCATCTTGCGGCGGTTCTCAATGGCTGCCAAACGGGCCTTTACTTCATCAAATTCCGACGTAGTCACGGTGTACTCCGGCCGGGCGGGCAGAATGGTCGCAATCTCTTTCTGGCTGGCTTCAATGCGATCCGGGGTCTGGGGATGCGTGGCGAAGGCTTTGTCCAAGGTGCCTGGTTTCTTCTTCTCCAGCGCCTCAATCTTCTCAAAGAACGCGACAAAGGCCTGGGGATCGTATCCCGTCTTGTACATATACTGCAACCCGAGATAATCAGCCTCGGCCTCAAAGCCGCGCTGGAAACTCACGAAGGTCAAGGGTAAGCCGATACCAGCAGCTGAGCGAACAGCGTATCCGATACCGCCACCGACGAAGATCAAGGGGATGGTGCCGATATTAGCCCAGTTCCCCCGCGTCATTTGGCGCATGATATGGCGGGCACAAACGTGTGCGATCTCGTGGGCCATGACGCCGGCAAGTTCGGCTTCTTCGTCGGCGGCAAGAATCAGCCCGCTATTCACGTAAAAGAAGCCACCGGGCAGGGCCATGGCGTTCACTACGTCTGAGTCGATGACCTTGATGGTGAAAGGAACCTGAGCATCGGAGTTGCGCACCAGGTTCTGTCCGATGCGGTTCACGTATTCAGTGACCACGGGATCGGTGACCATCTTGGAGCTGGATTCGACCATCATGGAGTACTGCTTGCCCATGCGAATCTCGCTTTCCAGGGAATACCAGTCGCCCAAGCCGCGGCCGCCAACGGATTTACGGTTGCCGATGGCATCCACGTCGTTCTTACCGCCGTCGTGTTTCACCTTGCTGGGGTCGGGCTCGGCTACTGGAGGCTTCTGTGGGGGCGTCTGGGCGGAGCTACTCGCAGTGCCAGTTTGAGCATCCGGCGTGCTTTGGCCGCTCGTGCTCTGGCCGCTGCCGCTCTGCGGTGCGCCGGTGGATACGGTCTGGTCGGTAGTGCTCGGGGTTTGGGCGTCCTGTGTCTGAGCGAATGACGCGCTAGCGCCCAGAAGGCTTGCGCTGATAACCAAAAGGCAAAACTTCATAACCGACTCCCCTTTTAACAACTGGGCGGGCTGTTGCCATAATTATACGCCGCAGAGACAATGCCCCCTACGGAGTAGGACGCAAGCTGAGCCAGGAAGGTTATCCGGGCCTAGCTGCCTCATTACGCTCTGGTTACCATCAAAGTCCTGAATTTGAGGGACATGGCTTGCTATCTCTCGGTTCCGGGTCGTAACATGGCGCGTTCCTTTCCCGGGAGAATGCCATGCTCAACCGCCGCCGTTTCCTGACTGCCACCACCACTGGCCTTGCCGCCGCCTTTACCGTTCGTCCCAGCTTGCTGGCGCAGTTAGAGAAAGCGCCCGCGTCCCTGCCCGACGCGGCGTCGTTTGGCACGAATGAAGACGCTTACTGGGCGGCGTTGCGGAAGCAGTTTCTTATCCCCGAGGACGAAGTTTATCTCAACAATGGGACTGTCGGCTCGAGTCCGGCCCCGGTGCTGCGGGCCATTTTCGACGGCTACAACACGACCGAGAAGTTGGACCAGCACGACCCCGAGGACTATCCGATCTGGGGCTACGCTGCATGGAACGAGTTTCGCGATCCCCTGGCGGCGTTTGTGGGATGCACGCGCGACGAGATCGCGCTGCTCCGCAACGCCACCGAGGCCAATAGCTACATCGCCAATGGCGTCGACTTGAAGGCTGGCGATGAAGTGCTGATTACGGACCAGGAGCATCCCGGCGGCGAGCACCCGTGGGATCTGCGGGCGAAGCGCTACGGTATTGTCGTCAGGAAAGTCACACTGCCCAAGCCGGTGAAGAGCGCAGGCCAGGTCTTGAATCTGTTCAGTGACGCAATCACTCCGAGAACGCGTGTGATGTTTTTCAGTCATGTCACGACCAATACCGGCGTGGTCCTTCCAGCAAAGGAGCTTTGTGCGTTGGCGCGATCGAAGGGAATCCTGTCGGCGGTCGATGGCGCGCACGTGCCCGGCATGATGCGCTTTAATCTGCACGAACTGGGTTGTGACATGTATTCATCGAGTCCGCATAAATGGCTGCAAGCGCCCAAGGGTTCGGGTTTCTTGTTCGTGCGGGACGAAGTGATCGACCGGGTGTGGAATACGATTGCGACTGAAGGCTGGGACGACTTCAAGATTCGCGCCGAACGATTCCAGCGCATTGGATCATCCAACGTGCCGGCGTTGTGGGGGTTGCGCGCCTCCATCAAGCTGGCCAACGACATCGGCATAGATAAAATTGAGCGGCGGCACCGGCAACTTTGCGACTACATTCTGACCGAGATGATGAAACGCGGTGTGGAATCGTGGACTTCACCCGATCCTGCCATGCGTTGCGCGATCGCAACCGTGAATGTGCCGGGGTTACAGAGAATGGATCTGGAAAAATCACTTTGGACAAACCACAAGATTCGCGTCCGTGGGGGAGAACCGTCGAAGCTGCGGTTGTCTACGCCGTATTATTTGGAGAAGAAAGACATCGACAGGTTCCTGGAAAAGTACGACGAGTACCGTAAAGAGAAGAGACAGGCATAGTGGCCGGTCGATGCTCCCAATTCCCCCGAAACCAACATTTTACAAACCCGTGACAAACGGCTGACATAACGCCGCCTCACACGGAGTATCTATCTTCCGGTAGGTCTCAACCACACTAGAAACGGACCGTTACTCGAAGGAGGATCTGCACTGTGAAACGCACCCTCAGTCTGATTGCTGGATTCCTGGTTTTGTTCTTTGCGGTTGGGCTACAGGCGCAACCGTCTGCGCCCATCATCAGTCAACTGTTCACCTTCGCCTGCGATTCGAACAACGTCTGCCTGAACGGGGAGTATCCGAATTCCCTCCTTCAATCTGCCGACGGCAATTTCTACGGCACAGCGTTCCTGGGCGGTGCCGGAAACGTGTCAGCTGGGGGCACAGTTTTCAAGATCACCGCAGCCGGTCAATTCACGTTGCTTTACACGTTTGAGGCTGACCAGAATGGAAAGTACTCGAACGGCAATCTCCCGAACAGTTTGGTCGAAGGTAATGACGGATTTCTGTATGGCACTACTCTGCTAGGAGGGTCGACCGACACTGGGCTGGTATTCAAGATCAGTAAAACGGGGACATTTCGAGTCCTAAATGACAATGTGGACTATAACGGCTTCGGACCCACGACCCTTGTACTCGGCGCAGACGCCAATCTGTACGGTGGCACATTTGGCACGAACGTGAACGGCGGAAGCTTGTTCCGTGTCACTCCGAGCGGTACTTACACGCTCCTACACGCGCTCAACGCCACGGTCGAAGGTCCCATGACATTGGGAATGAACCTAGCCTCCGACGGCAACCTCTATGGCACTACCCTCGGCGGGGAGGAAATTTTGACGACTCTTTATCGTCTCACGCCTGCCGGCCAGTTCACCACGCTGCAAACTCTTCACTATGGTCAATTCGCAACCAGTGCGCCGGTTGAAGCCTTAAACGGCAGGCTGTACGGTGGTTTAAGCCGATTTGAAGATCAAGCTGAGACGGCATTGTTTGCCAGCAACTTTTCCGGCAGTGGTTTTGAGGATATCCCGCTTCCCTCGTTGACGTTCGGTGACTATATCCAGTACCTGACGCCAGCCTCCGACGGAAATCTCTGGTGCGTTATGGTGGCCTACGATTTGAACACCATCGAAGTGGTCAACCTTTCACTGAATGGCACGCTATTGCAGACCGTCACTTTCGACGGTAGCAACGGTCAGTATCCGGACGCGGCGGTGGTTCAGGGCAGCGATGGCAGGCTTTTCGGGGTCACGCAACTCGGTGGTACGGTCCCGCAGGGAGAGACGGCAAACGGAGTGGTCTTTGCCCTGGATGCGAGTCTGGCTGCGCCGAAGCCGGGATTGGTAATCTTCAATCCATCGCGCGGCAACGTGGGCGAGCACGTCATGATTCACGGAAATCATTTCGTAGGCACCACTGCCGTCAGCTTCAACGGAGTAAGCGCTGCGTTCAAAGTGCTCAACGCCGGCAACCTCTTGGCGATTGTGCCTCAAGGTGCGACCACCGGACCAATCAGCGTGACCAACCCAGGCGGCACGACGGTGAGTCGGGGGAACTTCACTGTGCAATAGCGGGTCAGTCGTAATATTCCAGCCCCAGGTGCGTGATCAGCTCTTCGCCACGCAGATGCCGGAGGGTGTTTTTCAGCTTCATCAACTGGATGAAGAGATCGTGCTCGGGATAGAGTCCGGGGGCGGTCATCGGGGACTTGAAATAGAAGCTGATCCACTCCTGAATGCCGATGCCGCGTAGCTCAGAGCTGCGTTTCGCCAGATCCATGAACAGCACCAGATCGAGCACGATGGGTGCCGCGAGGATTGAATCGCGGCAGAGGAAGTCGACTTTGATTTGCATCGGATAGCCCAGCCATCCGAAGATATCGATATTGTCCCAACCCTCTTTGTTATCACCACGCGGCGGGTAATAGTTGATGCGCACCTTGTGGGTGAAGTTGCCGTACAGGTCGGGATAGAGTTCGGGTTGCAGGATGTGCTCCAGCACCGAAAGTTTGGACTCCTCTTTCGTTTTGAACGACCCCGGATCTTCAAGCACTTCTCCGTCGCGATTGCCCAGAATGTTGGTGGAGAACCAGCCGTTGAGGCCGATCATACGGGCCTTGAATCCGGGGGCGAGGATGGTCTTGATCAGGGTCTGGCCGGTCTTGAAGTCTTTACCGCAGATTGGAGCTTCGTTCTGGCGCGCGAGCTCATGCATCACCGGAATGTCGACGGTCAAGTTCGGGGCACCGTTGGCGAAAGGCACGCCTTCCATCAGAGACGCGTAGGCGTAGATCATCGAGGGCGCGATGTTCGCGTCGTTCTTGAGCAGAGCTTTCTCGAAGGCCTTCACCGATTGATGGGCGGCGCTGGGCTCGATGTAACTTTCTGTCGAGCCACACCAGATGGTGATGAGGCGCGTGGCTCCGGAACTTTTCTTGAAAGCGCGCATGTCGGCGCGGACCTGCTCTGCCAGGTCCATCTTGTTCTTGCCCTTCTTCACGTTGGGCCCGTCGATCTTCTTGACGTAGTTGTGATCGAAGACGGCTTTTTGCGGCTTGATCGACCTGAGCAGCGGTTTGACTTTGTCGAGCAAGTCGCGCTCCAGCACACCTGCCTTGGTGGCGGCGGTATACATGTCGTCTTCAAAGATGTCCCAGCCGGTGAAGACCAGGTCGTCGAGGCCAGCGAGCGGGACAAACTCCTTGATCTTGGGCGACCGGGCGTCGGTGCGCTTGCCGAGGCGAATGGTGCCCATCTGGGTGAGCGATCCGATGGGCTTGGCAATTCCTCGGCGCACGGCTTCCACGCCGGCAACAAAGGTGGTTGCGACCGCGCCCATGCCGGGGATCATGACGCCGAGCTTGCCTTTGGCGGGTTGGATCTCGCTGCTGCCGGGTTTCGTGTCTGCTATTTTCGCGTGCTTCCGCTGAGTCGCCATGGGGTGGCCACGTCCTTATGAGAATGTTGGGATTAAGGCAAACCGTCATGTTCTCGTACTTGCGAGGAGAATTGCAACCAAGAGGTGCGGAAGGTGGAAGATCGGAGTTCAACGGGCGCGTGGAGGGATTGAGTGGGAGCCCTGTCGCCCAAGCATGCATCAATGCAAGACTCTCAAGTTTCGGACCGCGGAGGATTCCATGGCGAAACCCTCCGCATCCGTCCTAATAGAACATCGCGCGGAATCTACTTGTGAACGCTGCCGGAAAACATGTCTTCGTGGATCGCTCCGGGGTTGCGTGAATCGGTCCAGGAAAGATGCACCCCGATTGCCGGGTCCGCATACATTCCCTGGTAGTCACCGTATTGGTTGCCCTGGTCAGTTCCAGGAGCGGTTTCGTCCGACTGGGCGGTGGTGATCCGGAGATTCTTGGCCCAAGTAACACCTCCGTCGGTCGAGTAGGTGAAGTAGCGGTCGGTCTTGATGTTCGTCGGATCGCGGCGGGTGTCGTAGTAGGAAAGCCCGACAGCTCCGGGCAGCCCGGTGGTCAACACCGCGATTGCATTGTGGAAGTGATAAGCGTGGTTGGTGTCATCGTTGACTTTGGTTTCGGTCGACCAAGTTGCACCGCCATCGTCGGAATGACGGATGTAGGTGTTGAGGTTGCTGCCGGCAGGATCCTGATCGACGTAGCTGATGAATACGCGGCCAGCGTGAGCGCCGTTCAGGGCTGTCGCCGAGAAGGGCATGGGAAGGATGCCGCGCGAAGCCTGAGGCGGAATGGAAACGAAGAAGCTAGTGGTATTCAAACGATAGTTCGTTACCAGGATCGCGGTACCGAAGGTTGCCCCGCCATCCGTCGATTTCGATACCCACAGTTTCTGAGCACCGTAGTCCTCCCAGCAGGCGTACACGGAACCGTCCGGCCCGGTCGTTACATTCACACCGATGGTCGGATTGGGTGCTGGAATCGCGGCGCTGCGGTTCCAGCCGCTGAATCCATTGCGCGAGTACATGACATAAGGCGTGTTATTGTTGCCGTTGTCATCGTAGCCAATGTAAACGCTGCCCTTGAAAGGGCTGTTTGGCGCGTTGTCAACCGTTACCATGTCACGATCAGGAAAGGAGCCGGCACTGCTAAGCAGAGTCGAGGTCCAGGCGGTCTGGCCCTTCTTTTTATACGCAATATTCTGATCCCCGCACTGATAAGACATAAAGGCATCGCCGTTTGAGTTGAAGCCGAGCCATGTGTCGTAACAGAATCCGTTCGAATTCTGGTTGAAGCTGGTGAAGGTTGCGCCTCCATCCGTCGATTCCCACACCACCGCGCCTGCGCCGGTTGGAGCATTGAGGTCGTTGACGCTATACAGAAGGTGCTTCGCATTGGTGGGATCGACAGCGACGCTGGTTTCGCTCTGTGGACCAGCCTCATCGGTGACGTTGATGTTAGGCCCGATCGTTCCGGGAAGATCCCAAACTTGAGGAACCAGCGCGTGTGGCATTGGAACGGTGTTGAAGTTATTGCTCTGCGCACTTGCCGGTATGATGGCTGCACCAAGAACAAGGCCGGAAATCGCAATTGCCAGTAGGCACATGGGGGCGGTATTTTCTTTCATTTTCCTTTTCTCCTGAATGATCTCGTCCGCTGCTGGTGAAACGACTTGCGACAGAGGGCCAGCAAGAAGGGATCATCGAAACGTGCGAGGCGCCCCGGACACTCCGTTGCAACCGCACAACTGTATTCAGGCGCTATGCTGAAGTCAAGATGCAGAACTTTGCATATGTCTCAACAGTACAGTTGCTCTCGTAGCGCTCTCGATACGCGTAAAGGCACGGTGTGTCGACGTGACAATGACGGAGGCGCTAACCGCATTGGTCCATGAGTCGTCCAAGTGTGCCAGGAGGTTGTATGACAACTCGTCCGAATGTCGCTTTTGTTCTGTTGGCCTTGGTAGGTGTGTTGTCACTCTCGCCGGTAGCCGCCGTGGGCGTACCGGCCCCGGCGAGTGCTGCCGGAGAGTATTCGAAGCACTTTGGGGCACTCAGCAAGCTGTCGGTCGAAGTCGCGCAGGCGATGCCGGCGGATCAGTATGGTTTCCGGCCTCATCCCGAGTCCATGAATTTTGGTGACCTGATGTCACATATCGCGACCACGAACTATCGGTTCTGCGCCGGCCTGAAAGATGCCGACCCTCCCGCGCTGCCCTCACCAAGCGATCGAGACGGCGTTGTCAAGTTTCTGAGAGACTCCTTCGACTATTGCTCCGGCGTGATCTCCAACCTTACAGAAGAACAACTCAACAAGGCGCACAACTCTCCGGATGGCCGGCTTCTGGGACGAGAAATCCTGCTCGCGATGTACGTGCATGTGGCACATCATCGCGGCCAGGCTGAAATCTACCTGCGGGACAAGGGTATCCGGCCGCCTTCGTACCGAATCTGAGCCGGACACCAGCGCTACTTCCCCTCGAGATCGACGGTCTTTAATGGCAGATCCCAATGCGCGTCGAGGATTTCGAAGCGTTGTTGTTCTTCGCGGGCGTAGGTTGCCGGATCGGGAAATAGTTGTTTCTTGAGCGCGTCCTCGTCGAAGGGTTCGTTCGCGACCGTGGCGTTCTTGAAGACGATGGTCACACGGTAATCCCAGCGGCCGTCTTCAGTGGTGTGGTAGCGGGGCTGGTCCACCCAGACTTTGAGCATGCGGCCCATTTCGACTTCTTTCTTGAGCAGCGGGTAGTGGTTCTTCTTGAAGAGCCGCAGGAATTCGTCGGCATGTCCCCACTTGGCTTTGTAGTAGTACTCGACGACGAAGGGCTGGCTGGGTGCGGGAGCCTGAGCAAAACAGAAAGCCGGACTGAATAGCGCGAATATGAAGGCCAAAGCAAGTGGTTTCAAGTTATCCTCCCCGATCCTTACTTCCAATGGAAAGCATAGCCAGCGATGATGACCGCAAGAAACATCAGCAACCTATGAGGTCACAACCTACAAGCTGTACTCGGTCTTTAACTAGTTTCCCGCCGTGCAGCTTGGGGGCTAGAAGTGGAGTGTCCGTCAGGACATCCAGTGTCAATACGAGAATATTCGCATTCGCTCCATCGGACCAGTCAAAGGAGTTTCCGAAGCTTCTAGCATCCTTTCGATCCCCCGCCTCTTTTTCTCTTCGGAGTAGCTGTTCGATCAGTTTCCTCGATTTCCAAACCAGCTCCTCGGGCACCGCCTCGATGGGCGGGCAAGGAGAATTGCTTTTTCCTCATTGCCAAGCGTTGTGCCAACTCGCGCCCCCTCGGACGCGACGAGTTCAACCATGTGCCTCGCCGCTTCCTGGCAGCTTTCGAAGAGACGATCTCGAGGCTGGCGTGCCATAACCTGTCGTTGCCGACGACCAACAACCAAATGTTACTCCGTTGCACCGATCCTGTTCTGCCAATGCGACCACGCAAACCAAACCACGCCCACGACAAGAACGACTCCAATGACGGCATCGAACTGGTGAAAGTACTTGCCTAACTCGCGCCAGTTCTCTCCCAGCTTCATTCCGAACCATGCCAACGCGAGGCACCATATCCAGGAACCGATAAAGGTGTAAATGTGGAAGCGTCCGCGGGGCATGCGAGCAATTCCGGCGGGTAAAGCAATAAAGGTCCGGACTACCGGGAGCAAGCGGGCGATGAACACCGCGAGATATCCCCAGCGCGCGAAGAAACGGTCGGCCCAGTCCAGTTCGCGGCGGCTGAGCAGAACCCATCGGCCGTATTTTTCCACCAGCGGACGGCCTCCGTAGCAGCCAATCTCATACGCAACCAGCGAACCGAGATTGCAGCCGATGGCGCCCGCCGTAGCCACCCATAACAGCTTCAATGTTCCTTCGTAAACCAGGTAGCCGGCGAAGGGCATGATTAATTCCGAAGGCAGCGGAATGCAGGCGGATTCGATGGCCATGAGCAGGGCGACGCCGCCATAGCTGGTGGCAGCAATTACCGACTTGATGAACAGGAACAGGATGCCGAGGATTGTTTCAGTCATGCGGAATCAGAATGTCATCGACGGGCGAGGACGACCGTCCTCCATTCGAGCTAGAACGAGCCTTCCTGGGTAAAAGTGAAGCCGGGCAACGAGGCGCCGTCGGCACTCTTGGCGACCTTCACCCGCGTGGTGCTGGCGTCGGGCGCTGTGACCTCGGCGGGGCGCAACACCGCGTATTGAGCGAACACTTCGCTGTAGACCTTGGTGACGAGGTAGTCTTTCCCGTCGTCGTCCTTGCGCCAGACCTGGCCGAGTTTAATGGACTTCACCGCCACGAGAGCCTTCCTTGATTGTGTTGGATCAAACTCAGACTACCTAGGCGGCGCGTCCGCGTCAAATTACCGAAATGCCATGGCGCAAGTTTCGTTCTGCTAACATTTAGTGTCGTTTTCAGGAGAATGAATTCGATGCCACGCGGTGTTGTGCCGAGACGACCAGCAAAGAGTGGGCGACACGAAGGAGCGAGAGTTGCACGCCCGGTCAGGACTCCCCGGAAAGCGTCCACTTCATCCCCGGCAGTGCGGTCGGGGTCATCCGTCCCCACACGATCAAAATACAATCCGCTCGCTCCCGAGCGCGTGTCGGAGATCCTCAAGCGGCTGGACCAGCTTTATCCGAATGTTACCTGCGCGCTGACTCACAGGAGCGCATGGGAGCTGCTGGTGGCAACCATTCTGTCGGCGCAATCGACCGATGCGACGGTGAATCGGGTCACGCCGGAGCTGTTTCGAAAATACCCCACGGTACAGGATTTTGCCGCACTCACTCCCGAGCAACTGGAGCCGGATGTTCACGCCACGGGATTTTTCCGAAATAAATCGAAGTCGGTGGTGGGAGCGGCGAAGAAGATTGTTGCCGATTTTGGCGGCGACGTACCCGAGGACATGAACCAACTGCTGACCCTGCCCGGCGTGGCACGTAAGACGGCCAACGTTGTGTTGGGAAGCTGGTTTGGGAAGGCCAATGGAGTAGTAGTGGATACCCACGTTACCAGAATCTCCCGCCGGCTGGAGCTAACCAAGAATACCGATGCGCCCAAGATCGAGCAGGATCTGATGAAGGTGATTCCCCGGGAAAAGTGGATCCTGTTCGCGCACCAGATCATCTGGCATGGACGCAAGCTGTGTATTGCGCGGCGGCCGAAGTGTGTGGAGTGTCCACTCGAGAACCTCTGCCATGCGGGCGACAAGACCTGGAGCACGGTCGAGACCCATAAGAACGCGAAGTAGTGAATGGTAGACTCTTCCCACCATATGCGTATTCCCAGCCTTCGTTTCTTTGCTGTTGTCGTATTCATAAGTAGCGTTGCTGCCGCCCAGACCCTGCCTGTCCCGCAGGCCATCACTGATCCCAAACAGATCACCAGCAAACCGAACGCCAACGTGGAGCAGTTTCAGCAAAGCCTGGCGATCGAGAAGCTGTATATGACGCGGCAGATCGGGGCGGCATCGTGGTCGCCGGATGGTAAGCAGTTGGTTTTTGTGGCAAACATCAGCGGCCGGAATAATTTGTGGCTGGTGGCAGCGGATGGCGGCTGGCCGACGCAGCTCACGGTGAGCGACCAACGGCAGACCAGCCCCACCTGGTCGCCGGACGGAAAGTGGATCGCCTACATATCAGACTACGACGGCGATGAACAGTGGGATGTGTTCATGGTGTCACCGAAGACGGGGCAAGTCGTTAACCTGACGCATACTCGCGAAATTTCCGAAGAGAATCCGCGCTGGTCGCTGGATGGGCGATATTTAGCGTACACGGTGAAACCGAAGACTTCCTCGGTTTATGAGATTGATGTCTTTGACAAACTGATGCGGTCGGTGAAGCACGCAACGGCTGGGACCGCAGTGGACAAGATCAATGACAATCCCATCTGGTCGCATGATGGCAAGTCGATTGTCTACACCCAGTCGCAGGCCAAGGGCACGGATTCCAACATTTTCATTGCAGACGTCGACACCGGGGAAAGCGCTTTGCTGACGCCTCACGAGCGCGAGCAGCTTTATGAGGCAGAGGACGTTTCTCCTGATGGCAAGAAGTTGCTGGTCACGTCGAACGCTGCCAATGGCTACGAAAATGTTGGGTTGCTCGACATCGCCAGCAAGAAAATCACCTGGCTTACCAAAGACAAGTGGGAGATCAGCGGCGGGAATTTCTCGCCTGATGGCAAGTCCGTGACATGGACTGCGAACGTTGATGGGAACACAGAAATCTATTTGCACGATCTAACTGCGGGCACGACCACGGCCTTGCCGCTGCCGAAAGGCGTGAACTATCCCGTTGGAGCGCAGTCGGTTTTCAGCCACGACGGGTCGCGCCTGCTTTACAACCATAATGGGGCGAACGCGCCGGGTGATTTGTGGACCTATGGCCTGGCGACCGGCAAGTCGCAGCAGATTACGCACTCGCTGGTTGCAGGTGTGCGTGCGGAAGACATGGTCGAGCCATTCCTCGTGCACTTCCCCAGCCGCGACGGCAAGTGGACGATTTCTGCGTTTGTTTACGTGCCTTACAACATGGTGCGCAACGGCCATAACGCGGCCTTGGTCTATGTACACGGCGGACCGACTTCGCAGACGGTGAACTCGTTTAACCGGTTCATTCAGCACTTGGTCAATCAGGGATACATGGTGATTGCGCCCAACTATCGTGGATCGACCGGTTATGGCAAAGAGTTCCAGCAGGCAAACTTGTTCGATATGGGCGGCGGCGATTTGCAAGACGTGCTGGCGGCGGTGGACTTCATCAAGCAGACGGGTTATCTCGATCCCAAGAAGATTGCACTCGCGGGGGGGAGCTACGGTGGCTACCTGACCATGATGGGAGTAACCAAGGCTCCTGAGGTGTGGGCGGCAGGGGTGCCTATTGTGCCCTTCGTCAACTGGTTCACGGAGATTCGGAACGAAGATCCGGTGCTGCAACAGTCGGATTTGGCGACTATGGGCGACCTGGAGAAGAACAAAGACTTGTTCCACGACCGCTCGCCAATTTTTTTTGTCGACCAGATCAGAGCACCGTTGCTTTTACTGGCGGGTGGTAACGATCCGCGGTGCCCAAAAGAAGAATCACAGCAGGTGGTGGAAGCAGTGAAGAAACGCGGCGGGACGGTGGAATTGAAAGTCTACGAGAATGAAGGCCACGGGTTCGCGAAGGTGGAGAACCAGATTGATGCCTACAAGCGGGTGTCGGATTTCTTGAAGGCGCATGTGCCGCCAGCGGATTGCGGATGCACGATTAAGGAGTAGCAGACGCAGCAAGCTGTGTCTCTACGATCGCGCGGATCAGGCCGGGGATGGTGTATCTCCTGGCTTCGATGTCAACGGGCAGGCCGAGCTCGCGGAGAGTGGCTGAAGTCACCGGACCGATGGCGGCAACCAGCGGGCGAGGGCGCCTGCGCCATACGTTTTTTCCCAGAAGCGTCACAAAGTTTCGCACCGTCGATGAACTGGTGAACGTGATCACCTGCGGGCGACCCTTCGAGTTTCCTAGAACCGCAAGCAGACGGACACGAGAAGACCGTGGGATCACGGTCTCATAGGCTTCGACGACATCGACGTGCGCGCCGAGCTTGCGGAGTTCGCGAGGAATGACGTCGCGGGCTACTCTGGCGCGGACCAGTAGTACACGCTTCCCTGCTACGCGCTTTTGCAGGCTCCTTACGACCGCTTCTGCAACGTACTGCCTCGGAACGACGTTAACCTTCAACCCATGAGCCTCAATCGCCTTCATAGTAGCCGGGCCGATGGCGGCAAGTTTCAGCTGCTCTAAGTGCTTCCTTGTGAGGTGCTTCTTCTCGATCCGATCCCAAAGAGCCTCGACTCCGTTCACGCTGGTCAGAATGAGCCAGTCGTAGGCGTCGAGATTCTTCAACGCAGAGTCCAGCGGCTTGAAGGATCGTGGCGGGCGAATTTCGATAAAGGGGATCTCCGTGATCTCCGCTCCGAGTTTGCGCAAGCCGGAAGAAAGGGCGCTCGCCTGATGGCGGGCGCGTCCGACGAGAATACGAAGTCCGTGAAGTGGCCGATTGTGAGCCAGGCTTTTTTCTCCCAGAGAACAATCTTAAAACGCAGAGAGCGCAGAGAACTGCCGCTGAGTTCGCGGAGAAAAGCTATGGCGGCTGGGGCAGAGCCATTTCCTGTCCGTAGACCGCTTCCAGGATTGCTTTGCCCCCGCGGCGGAGCAATGCGTCTCCAACAGATTCGCCGAGTTGTACCGAGCTTTCACCGTCGGCTGATTCGCGTAGAACTTGTGAACCGTCGGGGCTCGCGACGACCGCTTGAAGGTGCAATCGACCGCCTCGTGCTTCCGCCAAGGCGCCGATGGGGACCTGGCAACCTCCACCCAGTCGGCCCAACAGGGCGCGCTCGCAGATGGTGGTAGCGCGGGCATCAGGGTCATCGAGGAACCTGAGCCGTTCCAAGGTATCCACGTCTCCAGCACGCACTTCGACCGCCAGCGCGCCCTGACCCGCGGCTGGGCACATAACGTCCGCGGATATGAATTGTTTGATCAACTCGGTCTTGCCCAAGCGATTGAGTCCGGCAGCTGCGAGAATAACAGCGTCGTATTCACCTGCCTCAAGCTTGGCCAGACGGGTGTCGACGTTGCCTCGCAGGGGATGAACATCCAGATCAGGGCGAAGAGCTTTCAATTGCGCCTGCCGCCGCAAACTGCTGGTTCCGACGCGCGCGGATTTCGGCAGGACTTCGATGCTCGCGCACTTGCGCGAGCAAAACACGTCGCGGGGGTCATCTCGCGGCGTCACAGCAGCAATCTCAAACCCTAAAGAAATCTCGGTCGGCAAATCTTTTAGGCTGTGTACGGCAAGATCTACGCGTCCAGCGGCCAGCGCTTCTTCAATTTCTTTGGTGAACATGCCCTTGGTGCCGACTTTGGCGAGGGGAACATCGGTGATCTTGTCGCCGGTGGTCTTGATGATTTCGATCTCGACTTCATGGCCGCGGGTGCGCAGAAGCGCGGCGATGTGGTTGGCCTGCCAGAGCGCGAGTTGCGACCCACGGGAACCAATGCGCAGACGCGCCATCAGGCGCGGCCTCCGGAGCCATCGCCAGACTTGGCGGCTTTCTTGCTTTCCAGGTTGAACAGACGGCGTACGACTTCGATGATCGTCGTGGCTTCCGATTCGCGAGCGGCGGTCTTCAGCGTGCTGATCGGGGTGTGCATGATCTTGTTGACGATGCCGCGTGTAAGCGCATCGACAGCCAATTCCTGCTCGGGGGAAAGCGGCCCGAGGCGGCCGCGAACGCGATCGATTTCGGCCTGACGAATGGTCTCCAAATGGTCCTGCAACGAGACGATAGTAGGAACGACTTCGAGCGCCTGCAGGCGGGCGTGGAAGCGCTCGACTTCGACGTTGATAATGTTGTCCGCGAGTTCGGCTTCTTTCTGGCGGTCGGCAACGTGCGACGCCACGGCCTGCTGCAAGTCGTCAATGTCGTAGACGAAGATGCCATCCAGTTTGTTCATTTCCGGATCGACATCGCGCGGAACGGCGATGTCGATGAAGAACATAGGACGGTTCTTGCGGCGGCTCAGAAAGATCTCGCCATGCTTGCGCCGAAAGATTGCATGCGGAGAGCCGGTCGAGGTGATGACAATGTCGCCGCGGTCGCAGGTATCGTGCAGGCGGCTGAACTCGATGGCCTGGCCGTTGAATTGATGAGCCAGACGAATGGCGCGATCGTAGGTGCGATTGGAAACAAAGATGGACTCCGCGCCATGGGCCAGAAGATGACGCGCCGCCAGTTCACTCATCTTTCCAGCGCCCACCAGATAGACGTGCTTGCCGTTGAGCGACCCGAAAATCTTCTTAGCAAGCTCGACGGCCACCGAAGCCACCGACACCGCTGACGAGCCCACCGCAGTCTCTGAACGTACCCGCTTGGCAACTACGAATGCACGGGTGAGCAACCGATCAAGCTGCGATTGGACGGCACCGACGGCGCGTGCGGTAGCGTAGGCTTCCTTCACTTGTCCCAGGATCTGAGCTTCGCCGAGCACCATGGAATCGAGGCTCGAAGCGACGCGGAACAAATGGCGGACGGCTTCCTGCTCGCGGTATTCGTACAAGTGCGGATCAAGCGTGGAGTCGTCGAGCTGAAAGTATTCCCGAAGAAAAGCGCGCAAGTCGGCTCCGCCATTCCGGGTTTGAGCCAGCAACTCGACGCGATTGCACGTGCTCAGGATGAGGCCTTCGTCCACACCGGGATGATGGGTGAAGCGTTTGAGGGCGTCGGGCAAACGCGAATCGGAAATCGCGAGTCGCTCGCGGACCTCGACCGGCGCGCTCTTATGATTGACGCCGATGAGGTGGAAGCTCATGACTGGGCAAACCTGTGTATGGCGCTAAAGTAATTGGCGACCCATGCGACCACAGCGGCAATGAAAGCGCCCGCAGCCAGGTAGGCGGCGCGGCGTCCGCGCCAGCCCGCGCTCCAACGAGTGAACAGCAGAAGCAGATAGACAGTCCACATCAGAATCGAGAGCAGGATCTTGGGATCGAGCAGCTCGATGCGTCCGTAGGTGGATTGTGCGACTACGGTCCCGGCAATCAGGCCCAGCGTCATGAACGGAAATCCGAGAAGCAGCGAGCGAAAGCCGATTTCATCGATGACTTCGAGCGCGGGAAGGCGAGACAGAATTCCAGGCCGCTTCGCTTTCAGCGACCGTTCTTGAATCAGGTAGAGGAGGCTGGCACCGAAGCTGAGAATGAGGGCAGCGTATCCGGTGAAGATCAGAGCAATGTGTGCGAACAGCCATCCCGTACGCACGCCGGGAGAGGTAATCAGGAACGGAGCCTGGCTGGTGGCGGACAAGAACGTTAGCAAGAACACCAGTGGGAAAACGATGATGCCGGGAGACGTGGTGTGATAGATCATGTACACGAGCAAGAACACGACCATCACCAGAAAGCCCAGCACCGATTCAGCGTTCTGTACGGAGGTCAGAGTCGCCGAGCCGGAAACCAAGAAAGCTTCGGTCAGCGAGACAAAATGAAACACCATCCCCAAATAAGCGGCGTGGAGAGCGATGCGGTTCAGCAGGTCGCTGGTCCGGGTCAGGGCCACCAGGGCGTAGAGCAACCCGACCGCGTAGCAACCTAGCGCGACTCGCAGCCAAAGGGCAGGCATGGGGAACGGATATCCTCCAGTGGATTATAGCTTTGCCGGAGCACCGGGGCATCCGCTGGAGTGGTTGTGAAGGTCAATCCACGCCCAGTGTAGTCAGGGCCTTTTCCAGAATCTCGGAGTCCACCCAAAGCTGGCGCCCATGGGACATCAGGTCTTCGACTTCATCGAAGGCTTGGAAGAGACGCATCTTGACGGCGCCATACTGCTCCGCATCGGTCAGCGGGCGGCGGTGACGGGCAGCCCAGGTTTCGACCGCTTTCGCGGGAAGAAAAACGCTGACGGCAAAGGTGATCTTGCGATCAGAAGTCACATCGAAAATGTATTCCCTGGCTGCTTCCTGGGTGCGTTTGGCCGGAGCTGGGCGATCACCGACGAAATAGTACTGATAAACGTAGCCTTGTCCCCCGGTGTAAGTTTTCATGCGACGGATGGTCATTATTCGATCCGCGCATCACGCAATCTCTTGATTGCCGTTTCCGAGGTCAGCGGCGAGTAGTACACCTCTTTAAACGTATATGACTTCGACTTGGCCGCGAGGATGGGCATGATCTCAATGTGCCAGTGATAGTCCTCGTCAATCGTCTTCCAATAACCCATGCTGCCCGAGCGGTGCAGGCTGTTCGGCGACGTGTGCAGCACCAGATGGAACGATTCGGTGATGGTGCGAATACGCTGCAAGGTCCGGCGGAGCAACGCGCCCAGGTCCGTCAGCATGTGGGGACGATTCAGTCCCATGCGCTCGAAGGCAGCCTCGTGAGTGCGGGGCAGAATCCAGGTTTCGTAGGGTACACGCGGCGCATAGGGTAGTAGCGCGATGAAATCACCACGAGATTCCAGCACGCGCACTTCCTGTTTGGTTTCCTGGGAAACGATGTCGCAGAAAACGCATCGCTCCTTTTGCGTGAAGTATTCGCGGCTGGCGCGCAACTCGTAGAGAACTCGGCGCGGTACGAATGTGGTCGCTGTAAGCTGGGACGAAGGATGTTCAAATTCCTGTCCGGCGCTGCTGCCGTGGTCCTTGTAGATGCTGACGTACTTGAAGCGGCCGTCGCGCTTCAGGTCTTGAATGCGCTGCGCAGCCAGCAGCAGAAACTGGCCAATCTCGGCGTCGCTGGCGTTCCACAGATGCCCATCGTGGCGCGGGTTCTCGATCAACACCTCGTGGGCGCCAACGGGACGCATGCGATCGTAGATGCCGTCGGCCCGGCGGGACGCCTCGCCTTCAATGTGATACAGAGCGGTTGGATGCACCACCGCTCGCTGCCCGCCTGACAGGGTGGCGACGAGTTGCGGGGCATGGGCGGAATCTGGGCACAAACGGCACGACGATTCCGGTCGGGGAGCGATGTCAGGGACGTCGTCGCCGGTGATGACCCAGGAGCGAGTGATGGGATCTTTGCGAAGCTCCATGCCGAATAAGGAAAACACTCGCAGGGGATTGGCGTCAACTGTGATTTAGGACACAGGAACGGCGAGCGCAGTTTGTTATAATCCGCGCGAACCCCGAAGATCGTTCTTTGCCGGATTCCCGTCTGGCCAGGTAAGGGCGTGCTTTATGTTTCGATCTGTTTTTGCCGTACTTACCGTTACTTGGGTCATGCTTGCAATTGCCCATGCCCAAAACGCATCGATTTACCAGCCCCAAGGAGTGCAGCTTCAGCCGATTCTTGAGGTTTTGGACCGGGCGAAACTCTCAGGAGCTCTGGAACTTTCAGCGATTTGCAATCCGGGACATATTCCGGGTTTCCCACACTTCCGCACCCCCCTGACAACCAAAACTCCCCCTCTCCAAGCATTGCACGAAATACTCGCCGATACTCCGGGAATTAAGGCAATGCAAGGACAAGACGGAAAGTTTCGAATCATTGAAAGCGGGGTTTCAACGGACGTTCTGAATATCAAGATTAGCCACCTAACCTTTGACGTTCCATTGGCAAACGGTCAGATGGGAGTGTATAGTCCAGGGCTCGCTTTGAGGATTGTCTCGCAAGCATCGGAGGTAACGGCCTTTATGAAGGCCCATGCCATCGAATTTCCATATTCTGGGACTGGTGGAGGAGTGCCTGGGAACCTTAACGGGAAGTGGCCGCCGGGGCAGCCGCGTGTTACGGGATCGTTGGACAACGTAACCGTTTCGGATGCTCTGGACCATATCCTTGAAACCTTCCCTGGCCTTTGGGTCTATGAGAATTGCCCGAAAGATGGAAAGCAAGACTGCCGTATTTTTTTCGGTTTTGCTTACTTCCGGAGAATAGGATCATCTAAGTTTTTTACTTATGACTGGGGGCTCCCGTGAGATCGATTGAAGGCTTGGCCAGGGCTTCGAGGTGAGACCCGCGCTCTGTTTGCCATGACCGAGACATCCACTCCGCTGATGCGGCAATATGCCGCCATCAAGAAGCAACATCCCACTGCCCTCTTATTTTTTCGCCTGGGCGATTTCTACGAGCTTTTCTTCGACGATGCGGTGATGGCGTCGCGGGAGTTGCAGATCACGCTGACCTCGCGCAACAAAGAGAAAGGCATTGCGGTGCCGATGTGCGGAGTGCCGTATCATGCGGCCGAAGGCTACATCTCGAAACTCATTCGCAAGGGTTTCAAAGTCGCAATCTGCGAGCAAATGGAAGATCCGCGGTTGGCCAAGAAATTGGTGCGGCGCGAAGTAACGCGGGTGGTTACGCCGGGGACGGCAACTGATTCGTCGTTGGGTTCAGAGGAAAACAATTTCCTGGCGGCGGTGGCGCAGACCGGCGACCGGGCGGGATTCGCAGCGTTGGACCTTTCGACGGGCGAGTTTCGCGCTACCGAGTTTCGCGGCGAGGATGCAACCCAGAGAATACAAGACGAATTGCAACAGTTAAGGCCAAAGGAGATTTTGTACGGATCGGCTGCACCACTGTTTGAGGTTCGAGATAAAGCCGCAGCTTCGGGATCGGCGCCGCAGCCGCGGACATCAGGAGCGTTGTGGTCCGAAACGCCCTTAGACGACTGGATTTTCGCACCGGACCATGCCATCCCGCTGCTGGAGAATCATTTTGGAGTGTTGTCCCTCGAAGGCTTCGGGTTGGCGGGCAAGCCGGCGGCGGCTTCGGCTGCTGGAGCGATTCTCTATTACGTGCGCTCCACACAGCGGGGAACGCTCGACCATGTTGACCGCATTGGATTCTACGAACGGCAGAACTGTTTGGTTTTGGACGCAGTGACAGTACGCAATCTGGAACTGATCGAGCCTCTATTTACTGGAACCGACGAAGGCGTGACGCTGTTTCGCTCGATGGACGCCACGGTCACGCCGATGGGCAAACGCCTGCTGCGTTCGTGGATGCTGCGACCGTCGATAGAGACTGCGGAGATCAATGCCCGCCTGGACGCTGTGGAGAGCCAAGTCAAGGACTTGATGGCGCGTGAGGAACTGCGGCGGGCGCTGGACGGAATTCTCGATCTAGAGCGCCTGCTGAGCCGGGTCACGCTGGAGACGGCGAACCCGCGCGATGTGCTGGCGCTGGCAGCGTCACTCGCAAAGATCCCCGCAGTGCGAAGCGCTTTGGCGCGCTTTGGCACCGAGCGGATGAAGACGCTGCACACCGCCATCGACGAACTGTGCGATTTGCGTGGCCGAATCGAGGCGACCGTCGTGCCCGAGCCCCCGCTGTCGCTGAGCGACGGCGGTGTGATTCAGCCTGGCGTGGAAAAAGAACTCGACGAACTCCGCGATTTGAGCCGCAACAGCAAACAATACCTGGCGCAGATCGAGTCACGGGAGCGGCAGCGTACCGGAATTGCGTCGCTGAAAGTGAAATTCAATTCAATTTTCGGATACTACATTGAAATATCGAAGGCTAACGTTCACCTGGCGCCTCCGGATTACGAGCGCAAGCAGACTTTGGTGAATGCGGAACGATATACGACGCCCGAGCTTAAGGAATACGAATCCAGGATTCTCGATGCGCAAGAAAAGATTGTCGAGATTGAACGGCGGCTGTTTGCCGAGCTGCGTTCGGCGATTGCAGGAGAGGCGCGGCGCATCCGGCAGACTGCGCTGGCCCTAGCTGAAGTAGATGTGCTGGCGGCATTGGCCCATCTCGCGGCCCTACGGAATTATTGCCGGCCCAAGTTCGACGATTCCGCGGATATTGAAATTGTCAGCGGACGGCATCCCGTGATCGAGCAGCAGGACTTTGCCGGTGAGCGTTTCGTTCCCAACGATCTGTATCTCAACTCAACCACCCACACCGTGCTGGTGCTGACGGGGCCTAACATGGGCGGCAAATCGACTTATTTGCGGCAGACGGCGCTGGCGGTGATTCTGGCACAGATGGGATCCTTTGTGCCGGCAAGCTCAGCGCGGTTGGGAATTGTGGATCGCGTGTTCACTCGCATCGGCGCCAGCGACAATTTGGCGCGGGGTCGGTCCACGTTCATGGTCGAGATGACAGAGACGGCGGCGATTCTCCATACGGCGACACCGCGGTCACTGATCCTGCTGGATGAGGTCGGGCGCGGCACATCCACGTATGATGGGCTGGCCATTGCGTGGGCTGCGGTCGAGTACATTCACGCTCGTACCCGGGCCAAGACGCTGTTTGCGACACATTATTTTGAGCTGACCGAACTGGCGGAGCGTTTATCGGGAGTCAAGAACTATCACGTGTCAGTGAAAGAGACCGGGGGCGGCATCGTGTTTCTGCGCGAGGTCGAGCCTGGGGCGGCCGATCGCAGCTACGGGATTGAGGTGGCGAAGCTGGCCGGACTTCCCAATGAGGTGGTAGAGCGGGCACGCGAGGTGCTGGCCGAGCATGAGAGTGCAGAACAGCGGCTGACAGCGCAGCTGGCGAATGACGACCTGCAGCCGCGTCCGCCGGCACAGTTGACCATCTTCACGCCGCTCTCGCAGCCGGTTCTGGAGCGATTACGCGAAGTGGATTTGAATCGTCTGACCCCATTGGAAGCACTGAATTTGCTGGCGGAGTTGAAGAAAGAAATCTAACCACAGGGAACACAGAGGACACGGAGGTGACCAAGAGCTTACAGCTGTCTGTCGGCCAATTCATCATTCTGGGTTTTGACGGCACTGAGATGTCGCCGGGGCTACGCTCGCTGCTGACCAGAATCCAGCCTGCGGGTGTGATTCTGTTTGCACGCAATATCGCCAGCGCGCAACAAACGCACAAGCTGCTGCAGGACTGTCAAGTCTGCGTTTCCGATCCGTTGTTTACTTGCGTCGACATGGAAGGTGGCAGCGTCGACCGCTTTCGGAATGTTACCGGGCCGGCGCCGCCAGCAGCGGAAGTGTATGCGACCGGCGACCGGCGCCTCTTCCGCAAGCACGGCAGGGTAATCGGCGAGTCCTGCCGGGCATTGGGGTTCAACACGGACTTTGCCCCTGTGGTGGACCTGGCATTTGAGGCTTCGCACACGGTCATGAGTTCGCGAGCAGTGTCAGCCGAACCGCGGGAGACCGTTACCTACGCCCGCGAATTCCTTTTCGGGCTGCGTTCGGAGGGAGTGTTGGGGACAATCAAGCATTTTCCGGGGCTGGGAGAAGCGAATCTGGACACACATCATGAACTGCCGATGGTGGAGAAATCCTGGAAACGACTTTGGGAACAGGACATCACGCCATATCGAGCCTTGCGCCGGGACGCCCCGATGGTGTTGGTGGGACATGCGGCATATCCTGCGGTGACCCGGGATGCTACTCCAGCGTCGTTGTCGAAAAAGTGGATTACGGACGTTCTGCGCAAGAAGATTGGTTATCGCGGGCTGGTGTTGTCAGACGATCTCGAGATGGGCGGGGTGTTGAAAGCCGCGTCGATGGGGCAGGCGGCAGTCGGTCACATTCGAGCTGGGGGCGACCTGTGTCTGGTGTGTCACGTCGGGGAACACGTAGAGCAGGCGTACGAGGCTCTGCTGCACGAAGTTGAGCGTGATTGCAAGTTCGCCCGGCGCTGCCAGGAGTCACTGACGCGAGTGCAAAGATTCAAGATGAGGTCGAAGGAGTTGAAACGACGAACGTCCGTGCCTACCCCGGAAAGAGTTCAGAAGTTGTCGCGCCAGTTGTGGGAGTTCGGGGAACAAGTGAGGCTCGAAGCCATCAGGCGGCAGGACGAAGCATGATCGTCGCCGGAGTGATGAGTGGGACTTCGGCGGACGGGATCAACGTCGCCTTGGTGCGTGTGGCGAGCGCGCGCCGAGCGAGGACGCGCGGCTTGCTCGATTTCGAACTGCTCGGGCATGCGGAATATCCTTATCCGATAACGGTTCGCAAGTTTATTCTGGCAACGATGAATTCGCAGCGGGCCAGCGTCGCTGATCTGGCACGGTTGAATTTCTTGCTGGGGGAGCTATACGCGGACGCGATACTCGCCACCCAGCGGCGGTTTCGCGTGAAAGCGGAACTCGTTGGATGCCATGGGCAAACGATTTATCACCAGGGCGACGCCGCGGCATTTCTAGGAAGGAAGCTGGCGGTAACCTGGCAAACCGGTGAAGGTGCGGTGATCGCAGCCCGTGTAGGGCTCCCCGTGGTTTCCGATTTTCGTCCAGCAGACATGGCGGCGGGTGGCAAGGGTGCGCCGCTGGTTCCCTACCTCGATTTTCTGCTTTATCGCGATCCACGCATTGGGAGAATTGTGCAGAACATCGGAGGCATCGCCAACCTGACGGCAATCCCGGCTGGAGCTTCGAGCGCACAGGTCATTGCCTTCGATACCGGGCCCGGCAACATGGTGATTGACGCAGTCATGGAAAGGCTGTTCCGGAAACCGTATGATCGCGATGGGCGCGTGGCGGCGTCGGGAACGGTGCTGAATCGTGTGGTTGTAGATATCTTGCGTCAACCCTTCTTCCGGCTGAGACCTCCGAAGACGGCGGGGCGCGAAGAGTTTGGGCGTGAATTCGCACAGAAGTTTATGCGACGTTGCGGACGCGCAGCTTCCCGCGACGTCGCGGCTACTACAACGGCACTCACGGCGAGATCGATTGCGGAGTCGGTTCGGCGGCTGGTTCTGAAGAAGCAGGGCAGTTATCGGGAATTCATCGTCTCCGGCGGCGGTGCCAGGAATCCGACATTGATGACGATGTTGGCCGTCGAACTGCGACCGCTCGGGCTGAGGATGCATTCATCCGATGAGTTCGGACTGCCCTCGGAGGCCAAGGAAGCGACGGCTTTCGCCTTGCTGGCCTACGAGACCTGGAACCGGCGGCCATCGAATATGCCTTCGGCTACCGGGGCGAAGAGGCCTGCAGTTCTTGGGAAGATTTCTTATGCGTAGGCCCTTTCGCCGCTACGCAGCAAATGAGCAGAAGAAGGTGGCCGCGCCCGCGTGGTTCGTGTTGATTCTGGCCGCCTGCTCTGCGCTCACCTCCTGCTCTGCGAAACACGATCCGAATACGCTGGTCATGATCATCGAGAGCAGCCCCACCAATCTTGATCCGCGGGTGGGACTGGATGCGTACTCAGAGCGGATTGATACGTTGATCTTCGACGATCTCCTCACCCGCGATGAGCATTTGAACGTGCAGCCGCAGTTGGCCGAGAGGTGGGACATTCCCGATCCTAAGACGTACATTTTTCACCTCCGGCGAGGAGTGAAGTTTCACGATGGCCGGGGGCTCACATCGCGGGATGTGAAGTGGACATTCGATTCCCTGCTCGATGGCAAAATTCATAGCACGAAGGCGGCCGCCTACCGACTGGTGGATCGCGTCGAGGCCCCCGACGACTTCACGGTGGTGTTCCATCTCAAAGAACCGTTTGCGACGCTGTTGTGGAATTTGTCCGACGGAGCAATCGGCATTGTGCCGTTTGGCACAGGCGCCGAAATCAGTGCGAACCCAATCGGGTCGGGGCCGTTTCGCTTTGTCAGCGCCGAGCAGGACAAAGAAGTCGTCATCAAACGCAACGATGACTACTGGGGCCAGAAACCAAAGTTGCAACAGGTGCGTTTTACGGTTGTCCCCGATACCACTACGCGGGCGCTGGAACTGCGCAAAGGAAGCGCAGACATCGCCATCAATGCTTTGACCGGGGACCTGGTGCTGGCGCTCGAAAAGGAACCCACCCTGCAAGTGCTTCACGCACCCGGCACAGTGTTGTCATATCTTGCGTTCAACACGCGCGACCCGATTCTCAAAGACGCGCGGGTGCGACAGGCGCTGGCCCACGCGATCGACCGCCGGCCAATAATTCATTACCTCTTACGCGATTTCGCGCGGCCCGCCGACAGTTTGCTTCCGCCGGAGAGCTGGGCCTACAACTCCAACGTCGCGCGTTACGGCTATAGCCCGGAGCGGGCGAGAGAGTTACTGGAGCAAGCCGGACATCCCGTGGTCAACGGCGTACGCTTTCATCTCACTATGAAGACTGGGACCGAGGAGAGCACGCGGTTGCTGGCCGCGGTCTTGCAGCAGCAGCTGAGGGACGTGGGCATTGTGCTCGATATCCGCACGTTTGAGTTTGCCACTTTCTTTGCCGACGTAACTCGTGGAGCTTATCAGATGCATTCCCTCCGCTGGGTGGGCGGGAATGAAGATCCGGACATGTTCGAGTATGTGTTTCATTCCAGCAAATTCACGCCCAGAGGCGCCAACCGTACTTTTTATTCCAATCCGCGAGTGGATGAGCTGATCGACCAGGCACGTAGCGTACTCGACCAGGAAACACGCAAGCGGCTGTACGGGGAGGTCCAGGAGATTCTGGCCGAAGATCTGCCGTATGTCGAGCTCTGGTATCAGGACAATGTGATGGTGCATTCGAGGCGGGTGCGAAACCTCACGCTCAATCCACCGGGGAATTACGACTTCTTGAAAACCGCGGAGCTGGAACAGTGAGCGCGAGTCGATAAGCCAGATCTCTGTTCCCCCTTCTCGGTTCCCAGTTCGCCTGAAACTGCGTGGTACCATCGATTTCATGCGCATTCTTTTTATTGGTGACATTTTTGGCAAACCCGGACGGACGATTGTCAAGGAACGCCTCCCTGGGTTGGTCAAAGATCATGCCATCGACCTGGTGATTGCCAATGGGGAGAACGCAGCCGCCGGGTTCGGCATTACGCCGCCTCTCGCCGAGGATTTGTTTGAACTAGGCATCGATGTCATCACCACCGGCAATCACGTTTGGGACAAACGCGAAATCGTGGATTATTTCGAGTCCGCGGATGGTCCCCACAGTCCTGCCCGGCGCCTGCTTCGCCCTGCCAACTACACGCCAGGCATGCCGGGAGCCGGAATGTACCAAGGTCGCAAGGGCGCCGTTCCCTATGCAGTGCTCAATCTCCAAGGGCGCGTGTTTATGGCGTCGAACGATGACCCGTTCCGAGTTGCCGACCAGTTGCTGAAGGAAGTCACTGCGAAAGTAGTCTTTGTTGATCTTCACGCTGAGGCGACCTCGGAGAAGATGGCTATGGGCTGGTACCTCGACGGCAGAGTCACAGTAGTGGTGGGAACGCACACCCATGTTCCGACTGCGGACGAGCGAGTGTTGCCGAATGGAACCGCCTACATCACAGACGTTGGCATGACCGGCCCCTACGACAGCGTAATCGGGGTGAAAAAGGAATTGATCGTGGAGAAGTTCCTGAAAAACATGCCGACCAGGTTCGAAGCCGCAACCGGAGATGTTCGTCTGTGCGCGGTGGTGGTGGATTGCGACGAGACCACAGGGCGGGCACGGGCGATCCAGCGGGTGATGATGAGTTGAGCCGGGGTCAGGCTTTCAGGACCTTTTCCAGTTGCCGGCGGTTTTCCACCGGTAAGTGACGCAGCGCGGAGCGGGCAAGTGCAACATAAACTGCTCTCGCCTCTGGAACTTTCTTCAGGGCCTGTAGATGCTTGCGCACAATCTCTGTATCACCGCGCACCAGTGGCCCGCTGAACGCCCCGGCCGGACCAAGGGCGGCGTAGTTCACGAACGTCTGACAGACAATGGGCAGCATCATTCGGCGAGCTTCGGCAGTCTTCACTCCGGCCGAGCGCGCCGCCTGCTCTGCAGCAACAAGAGCAGCCACCAGCAGAGGAGAGGCGAACGCTCCCCATGCGTGATAGGCAGCCTTGTTCTGTTTGCGGATCAGGAAGCTACGCGCTCCGAAATCGCGAACGACTCGCCGCGCCAGTCGCACAGCCGCCACGTCGCCTTCGAGAGCAAAAGTGATGCCCTTCATGGTTGGAACCGCCCCTCGCACAAACGTCATCATGGGATGGACGGAAGCAACGCTAGCGCCGCGTTTGCGGAGAGCGCTCAGAGTGTCACTGTCGAGTGCTCCACTGGAATGGAAGACGGTTTTCCCTTTCCAGATATGGAGTGCGGCAAGGTCGTTGGCGACGACGGCAATCTGCCTATCAGGGACGCAGAGCCATATGAGACCGGCGTCCAGACTCATATTCTGGTGATGGGATGAGCGCGCCTTCAATGTTTGCGTGAGAGGACGGGCTTGGCGTGCGGACGCAGGGGTCCGCGAGACAATTTCTGCGATGCGGTATCCCGCTCTAGCCAACTGCAAGGCGAGTGCGGTGCCCAGCCTTCCCAGCCCAACAATTGCGATGGTGGGTTTTGTGGGCATTTGAGGGCAGCATAGCAGGCTGGTCGGTCGGCGGCAAAAGCAGATGTGACCGAGCCTCAAGGAACATGGCTTCTCATTTGGGAACGAACGTGCGCCGCGCCGGAAACCGGGACCAGGCTTTATAGTGTTGAGATGGCACGAAAGAAAAAAGCGCGTGTACTTTCCTCCCAAGTGGTTTACCGTGGGCCGGCTTTCTGGGTCACGACCGATCAAGTTCTGGAACCCAGCGGAGTGCGAGCTAGGCGGGACCTTGTACATCACACCGGCTCGGTCGTGGTTCTGGCTGTTGACGATGCGGGACGCGAGCCCAAAGTCTTGCTGCTCCGACAATACCGCCACGCCGCTCAGCAATATTTGTGGGAGCTTTGCGCGGGCCGCATTGATGCCGATGAAAGCCCCTTGCCCGCTGCCAAGCGGGAATTGCTGGAAGAGACTGGATACACCGCAAAGCATTGGAAACGTATTTTCGGCTTTTACGCCAGCCCTGGTTTTGTGGCGGAGACGATGGCAATCTACCTGGCCCGCGGGCTGCGTGCCGGACAGGCACAGCCCGAGGAAGACGAAGTCATCGAAACCCGATTCTTCCCGCTTCGGGAAGCCGTCGCTATGGTCATGCGGAACACGATCCGTGACGCCAAAACCATCTCCGGCGTACTCTGGCTAAGCCAGAAACGGAACCACCGGAAGCCGCCCTCAAAGTAGTTCCCTTGCGCAGACTTCTGTGCTTGACAGCACCCACCTATAGCCGGAAAATGACAGCAAATCGGAAAGCGTGGCCTCACACCGTTAGGGGTCGCGCCAGGGGGCGTACGTGGAACGTTTGAAAGGTACCGTCAAGTGGTTCAACAATGCCAAGGGCTATGGATTCCTCGGGCGTGAAGATGGAGCGGACGTTTTTGTCCACTACAGCGCGATCACGAGCGAGGGATACAAAAGCTTGCAAGAAGGGGACCAGGTTGAGTTTGAAATAACCCAAGGCCCCAAAGGTCCGCAAGCGGCCAATGTTACAAAGGCATCTTGAAGTAAGACATTAAGTAGCGGGAAGTCACTCCTAGCCTCCCCGCACACCGCGCGAAAGTTTTCCCCTCCAGCGCGTGGTGGAAGTTTCGCACCTTGCCCGGCGAAGGGAGTAGTGTGCCTGGGCGAAAGTCGCACCGGGCTTTCTCTCCAGCGCGATCTTGCTTTACTCTGGATAACGCATGGATAACAAAGCCATCGCTGGGATCCTGTATGAAACCGCTGACTTGCTGGAGATCGATGCTGCAGATTCGTTCCGTATTCGTTCCTACCGCAATGCTGCCGAAGCGATTGAAGCCCAGCCGCAACAGATTGCCGACCTGATCAGCGAACCTAAGAAGGTGCTGGAGATCCAAGGCATCGGCAAGGGAATGCTGTTAAACCTACAGGAGATTTTCAAAGAAGGGCGGCTCTCGGTTCACGCCGATCTGCTAAAAAAATACCGGCCGTCGATGCTTGATCTGCTGAAGATCCAGGGGCTGGGGCCGAAGACCATTGCTCTCATTTGGAGCGCCTACCAGGTCAGCGACCTCGAGGGCGTGGAGAAACTGGCGCGGGAAGGCAAGATTCGTGAACTTCCGCGAATGGGCGAGAAGCAGGAAGCCAAGCTGCTGAAAGCGATTGAAGACTATCGTCGCATCGGCGGACGCTTTCTGCTGGACACCGCGGAAACACAAGCGGAAAAGATCATCGAGCACTTGCGAGGATTTCCGGGGGTGGAGAACGTCACTCCTGCCGGCTCTTTGCGGCGCGGGCGAGAAACGGTGGGCGATCTCGACATTTTGGTGACTGGCAAGGCGTGCTGCAACGATGCGGAACGAGAGAAGCTGATCGATCACATCATCAAGCTGCCGGGGCTCATGGACATCATTGCGCGGGGTGAGAACAAGGTCAGCTTTCGCGTCCGAGGAGGCATGCAAGTGGACGTTCGCTTTCTAGCGCCGGAGTCTTTCGGCGCGGCCATGCAGTATTTCACCGGCAGCAAGGCGCACAACGTCGCTCTGCGTCAACGGGCCCTCAAAATGGGCTACACGCTCAGCGAGTACAGTCTGGCGAGACTGGACAATGAAAAAGTCGTCGCGGGCAAGACTGAAGAAGACATATACGCCAAGCTGAGGCTGGACTACATCCCACCCGAACTGCGGGAGAATCTCGGCGAAATCGATGCCGCCGAAAAGCACGCACTACCAGTGCTGATTATACAAGCCGATATTCAGGGTGATGTGCACATGCACACGGTCGAAACCGACGGCCGGAACACGATTGAAGAAATGGCAGAGGCCGCCCGCGAACACGGCTACAAGTACATGGCCATCACCGACCATTCCAAGAACCTGGCGTTTGCCAACGGCCTGGACGACAAGCGCGCGATAGAGCACGTGAAGCGGATTCGCGGAGTTAACGCTGCAGCGGGCGGCATCCGGATTTTCGCGGGAATTGAAGTAGATATCTTGACGGATGGCACGCTTGACCTGTCCGATTCTGTGCTGGAAGAAATGGACCTGGTGATCGCCAGCGTACACTCGCATTTCAATCAGAGCCCGGCAGAGATGACAGAGCGCTTGTTGAAAGCGGTGGAGAATCCGAACACTTCGATCATCGGGCATCCCACGGGGCGCCAGTTGTTGCGGCGCGATGCCTATCCCTTCGACGTGGATGCGGTGCTGAAAGCGGCAGCGCAGCGGAAGGTCGCAATGGAGCTGAATTCGTTCCCCGAGCGCCTGGACTTGTGCGACCGGCACCTGCGGCTGGCCAAGCAGTACGGAGTGAAGATCGTCATCAATACTGATTCGCATCATACCTCGCACATGGACAAGATCCGCTTCGGCATTCTGCAAGCCCGGCGGGCATGGCTGACAAAGGAAGATGTGCTGAATACGCTGCCGGTGGAGAAATTTGCCAAGGCAACGAAACATGGGTGGGCATGAAGAAGCCTTCAGCAATCAGCATTCAGTTAGCAGTCTTCTGCAGGTGTGAAAGTTTTGAAGGACTAGAATGGCAGCAACTCCATGACTGAAGAAACGCCGCCGACACCGCCTCCGCCGCCCGCAGCGACTCCGCGTCAACCCCGGACCGATTTTCACATCGGCGAGGAGTTTGGCACTGCGAAGAAGAACCTGCCGCCGGTGAAGATTATTGGAATTGGCATTGCCCTCATCGCGGTGGCCTGGGCATTCGCAGCCCTTGTGCAACGCCCTCGGCCCTCTGCAACCGGCACGATCAATGAAGTGGTTGCGGTTGAGATTCCCAATCGGCACGCTGTGATCGTGGCCATCAACCTGGCTTTCCAAAATATTGGAACCAAGCCGTTCTTCATTCAGACCATCAAGGCCGAAGTTCAGACCACCGATAACACTTTTTCGTCCGATGCCGCATCTACCGTCGATCTGGATCGCTACTATCAGGCGTTTCCGCCGCTCAAGCAATACGCCGGGCCTCCCCTACAGCGTGAAAGCAAAATCGATGTCGGCGGTCAGACGAAGGGGACCATCCTCGTGAGCTTTCCGGTTACTCCGGAGGTCTTTGCCACTCGCAAACTGCTGCGGGTGACGATTCAGCCCTACGGTCAGCCGGTGCCTCTGGTTCTCACCAAGTAGGGCAGAGTGTTCTTGTTTCAAGCTTCGCTTTGCGTTCTTCAGGTTTGAGGAAGTAGTTTGTACAGCTAATGTTTCTGCAAGTATCCTTTTCTGCGCACCAGGTGGGTGTTGGCGTCGGGCTTGATCTCGTCGTATTTCAGAAAACTGATTGAACCATCCACCTCCAGCACGGCCAAGGCGACATCCTTGAGACTGGCGATGCCATGTTCGCGCATGGCCCTCTGAAGTTCATCCAGGCTGACGTGCTCTTTCGCCATATGGGAGGCGATTGCCTCACCGTCATGCACCATGAGGCTGGGCTGGCCCTCAACAAACTTGCGGAAGCGGCGATTGCCGCCGGAAAGCTCCGCCACCAGATAGTTCAACACCAATAAAGTCGAGGCAGCCACCACGCCGCCTGCCAAGGACGTGTCTGGGCCGGTCATCGCGTTCTGCACCGCGTTGCTGATAAGCAGCAGAAGAGTGAGGTCGAAGGGGGTCATCTGACCCACTTCCCTCTTGCCGCTAAGGCGTACGCCCGTCAGGACGACGAGGTAAATCACCCCAGTGCGCAACGCGATTTCGCCAAGTACATGAACACCGGGAAACATGCGAGCTATTCGCCGGTAGTCACGGGAGTGGGCGCGTTCTTCGGCGTGCTGAGATAGCCGGTGGCCTGCTTCTTATCTACCGACCACACCACCAGTTCGTACAGCATGTGATCGCGTCCGGTATAGAACTGGATGGGCTCGCTGATGTTGCGATCTTTCTTCTCAATGGTGCGGTCGTCAGCGCTCACATTGATAGTGAACTTGCCCTTCTTGGGATCAGTTTTCTTGAGCTGCAGGCTGATGGTCCCAACCGGCTGCGGGCTGGCGCCTTTGACCAACGTAAATTCGTAGTAATTGCGATCGCCCTTGTGCTTGAGGACCTCGAGATCCTGGCGGGTGTTCGCGATCAGACCGCTCTGCACCCCCAGGTCGCCGATGGTACTTTGCAGCTTGGCCATGGTGGCGGCGAGGTCGGCCTTGGTCGAGGCCACATCAGTCTTGACTCCACCGACATCGGTCTTTACGTTGCTTACGTCCCCGCTGACCTGACTGATACGGCTGGCCTCCTTTTTCTGCTCTTCGGAGAGGCGCTGCTCGGCCGCGTGTTGCTGCCGCGTCAGTTCGGCGGAACGCTCGGCAAGCTCTTTCTTGGTCATCCCCAGCTGCGTGGCCATTGCCTCCGAGTCCGTTTCCGCGGACTGCATGCGCTTGCTGAGCTCGGCGATCTGCGCATTGCTCGCACCCTGCCCTTTGGACAGATCGTCGATGCGCCCGCGCAACGTGTAGAAGAGATAGATCGAACCGGCAACGTAAACTACCGCCAGCAACATCAGTATCCACTTTCCGGCGTTGCCCTCGGACTCCGTGTGGACTTCTGCTACCTGTTGGCCCTCGTCCGGCATAAGGTTATTCTCCTGAGTGTGGTGTGAGTTTGGTTCTGACCATTGTTGAGCAGAGGGATGGTTGTGTCAAATGATTCTGTGGGGAGCTCAGGCAGGTTCTGAACGGGCGATCTGCCACAGCAAAAGGCCTACAGCTGTAACCTTCTCAGCCGCAACGAATTCGCAATCACCGAAACTGAACTGAAGCTCATAGCAGCGGCCGCCAGAATCGGGCTCAGCAGCCATCCAAAGGACGGATACAGCACGCCTGCCGCGATAGGCACGCCAATTGAGTTGTAGATAAACGCGAAGAAGAGATTCTGCCGGATGTTGCGCATGGTGGCCTGGCTCAATTTGCGCGCCCGCACGATACCCAATAGGTCGCCTTTCACCAGAGTGACACCACCGCTCTCCATGGCGACATCGGTGCCCGTGCCCATGGCAATGCCAACATCGGCCAGAGCAAGCGCGGGAGCGTCGTTTATGCCATCGCCTGCCATGGCCACAATGCGGCCTTCTTTTTGCAGACGCTGCACGACTTCAGCTTTCTGCTCAGGCCGGACGCCGGCTTGAAACTCGGCGATGCCCAAGGCACGAGCCGTGCCTTCCGCGGTGCTTTGGCTGTCCCCGGTCAGCATGACAATGCGCAACCCTGCCGCGCGGAGATCACGAAGCGCCTGCGTAGTAGAGGGCTTGACGGGATCAGCAATGCCGATCACTCCAGCAGTTCGGCCGTCTACAGCGACGAAGACTACCGTTTGCCCCTGGCGGCGAAGTTCTTCGGCTGGCGCGGCCAATCCCAACGCGTCGGTTCCCAACTCGCTCAAGAACTTCTCGTTGCCAACGGCTAGATTCTTGCTTGCCACTCTGCCCGTCACGCCGCCGCCGGTTTTCGATTGAAACTCGGAGACACTTGCCAGGGCGATATTGTTGGCCGTCGCGGCGGTCACCAGAGCGGCCGCCAGCGGGTGCTCGCTTCCCTGCTCCAGACTGGCAACCAGACGGACCAGTTCCGATTCGTCCCAACCCGCGCCTGCCACTACTGATTCGACGGTTGGCTTGCCGCTGGTTAAGGTTCCGGTCTTGTCGAGCACAAGGGTGTCAACTTTCTCCAGGGTTTCGAGGGCCTCGGCGTTGCGGATCAGCACGCCGGCATGTGCTCCGCGGCCAGTACCCACCATGATGGCCATGGGAGTTGCGAGTCCCAGGGCGCAGGGGCAGGCGATGATCAGCACCGCCACTGCATTCACCAGGGCATGCGCGAGGCGAGGCTGCGGACCCAGGAAGCTCCAGGCCATAAACGTCACCACGGCGATGGCAATGACCGCCGGCACGAACCATCCGGCCACACGGTCAGCGAGGCGCTGAATGGGGGCACGGCTGCGCTGTGCCTGGCTCACCATTTGGACGATCCTCGCCAGCAGGGTTTCAGCGCCGACCCGTTCCGCCCGCATCACGAACGATCCGGTTCCGTTCACGGTGGCGCCCACTACGCGGCCGCCAGGCGGCTTCTCCACCGGGATCGCCTCGCCGGTGATCATGGATTCATCCACGGAACTGCTGCCTTCGAGGACTACACCGTCCACCGGAATCTTTTCGCCCGGCCGAACCCGCAGACGGTCGCCGACCTTCACCTGATCCAGCGGAATATCTTCTTCTTTGCCCGCGCGCAGAATGCGGGCGGTCTTTGGGCTCAGGCCGAGCAGCGCGCGGATCGCCGCTCCGGTGTGGCTGCGGGCGCGCAGCTCGAGAACCTGTCCCAGCAGCACTAGGGTAACGATCGCCGCCGCTGCTTCGAAATACACCGGCGGTGTTCCCGACATGTCACGAAACGCCTCCGGAAATACTCCCGGCGCGAGCGTCGCCACCAGGCTGAACAGATACGCCACTCCGGTGCCCATGGCAATCAGCGTGAACATGTTGGTGGAGCGATTCACCAGCGATGTCCATCCCCGCTGGAAGAACGGCCACCCCCCCCAGAGGACGACCGGGCTGGCCAGCAGCAATTCGATCCACGGCAGCCAGCCCCCGGGGAGCGCTCGCCGCACCTGCATGCTGGGCAGCATGTCGGCCATGGCGATCACGAGCAGAGGAACGGTAAGAACTACGCCGACCCACAAGCGGCGACTCATATCACGCAGTTCGGGATTGTATTCGTCCTTCGCAGTGACCGTGCGCGGTTCAAGCGCCATGCCGCAAATCGGGCACGTCCCCGGCCCCGGGCGGACGATCTGGGGATGCATAGGGCAGGTGTACTCAGTCCGCGCGGCGACAGTAGGCATTTCCGGCTCGAGTGACATGCCACAACTCGGACACGGGCCGGGCTTGGTCTGCCGCACCTCGGGACACATGGGGCATACGTAGTTTCCGGCCAGCCCCGGCTGTGGTTTTGCAGCAGCGATTTGGATCACGGCAGGAGCAGGCCGAGGCGTCAGATACTTCTGGGGATCGGCTTGAAACTTGTCCGCACAGCCCTGGCAGCAAAAGGAATAGGTCTGGCCGCCGTGCTGGCGCCGGTGCTTGGCGGTGACCGGGTCCACAGTCATGCCGCAGACCGGATCTTTATACTTCGATCCCACAGCGGACGGTTGGGCCATAGGCTCTTATAGATTACTCCGCCCGGCATTTCGATTGTTGTATGGTTGTAAAAGGAGGAAGACGGCGTTATGACGCAATTGGAGGTGGCGTACCACTATGAGAGTCGACCGGGGGAGAAAACCATGCGCGCCCTGGCTGGCATGCGCGAGGTTTACGGCATCCGCCGCATCACTTTTGACGAAAAGGAGCGGATCGTGCGCGTGGAATTCGACGCGTCTCGCCTCAAAGAGCCGATGATTGCGGGATTGTTGCGGGAGGCAGGAATCGACGTCGGGGCGAAACTGGCACTGGCTTGAGCTGCCCGGGGGAGGGCTACCTTCGGCCAACCAAACTCAAGGGTTTCAGGTAAAAGCAAGGGGCGTTCAAGAAAACCTCTGGCCGAAGTTATCTTCAAGAACGCCCCGTTGCGCGCCACTTCGTCTGTTGTGTCTGGATGCATCCGGCGTGCCAATCATAAGCCGCTGAAAATACGACATCGGGTGGCGACGGTTACCGGTAGGAATTTCTAGGGGCGGGAAAGAATTACGCGCGGGATGTTGCGAGGGCAGGCCATATACCGCAGCCTGTCGAAAATGCGCGCCGGATGGGTATTTGGGGGGCGAGCCTCAAGCTCACCGAAAGTAGCTCGTCGGTGATTTTCTTGAGCGCGCGGGTTCCGTTATAATCGGACGCACCGCGCAAGTCCCACGCATGCGCCCTTAGCTCAGCTGGATAGAGCGTCTGGCTACGAACCAGAAGGTCGGGAGTTCGAATCTCTCAGGGCGCACCATCATTTCAATAACTTAGGGCACCCGCCGATGGGTGCCCTTTTGAATTTGTCCGTGAATTGTCCGTGTTCTATTTCTTGGCCATTGCGACCACACTCTCTTTCGCCGTGGCCAGGTATTGCTGCGTAGCCCGCAGAGCCTTCCGCAAATCGGTCTCTGAGACGATACAATAGCGCCGGAACATCGAATCGGTCTTGTGACCAGATAGCGCCATCGCCGTGACCTGTGAGACACCCGCGGCAAGCATGTTCCGGCAGGCGCTACGTCGCAGGTCGTGAAACAGCCGATTGATTCCAGCCTTCTTGCAGGCCGTGGCCCACGACTTTCTAAACTCCCGGATTGGTTCGCCCTCGCGATGGAAAATCAGGGCCGACAGCATCACCGGGTTGCCGTTGACCTTGACCTGCCGTGCTACCTTGCGCCGTGCCATCAGCTTGGACAACTCCCCCTCTAGCGGAATCAATCGGGCGTTGCCATTCTTGGCGTTCTCCGCCCGCAAGCGGATGCAATCACCGTCAACATCTTCCCAGCGCAGTGAGGCAATCTCCGACTTCCGCATCCCGGTGAGCCACGCGAACAGTGTGAAGTCAGCCAAGGCACTCGGCAGGTTTGCCATTACCCGTCGAATCTCCGACTCGGAGAAAAAGCCACGGCGCACGTTGCCCGACTCGTCAAGCCGTCGAATCCTCGGGGCGGGAAGTTCCGCGAGTACGAACCCCTGCTTGAGTAGCTGTGTCACCCGGTTGATGCTGGCTTCTGCGTCTCCATCGGTCAGCCGCTTTTCCATGTACTGGTCTACGGCTTCAGCAGTGAGAGCCGTCGCCCGCAGTCTGCCGAAGTCGGCCCGTGCCCGCTTGATGTTCGAGAGATTCTGACTGCTGGCTTTGCCGCGTATCTTGAAATCGGCTTTCAGGGCGTCCATTAGGTCAGCGACAGTGCGCCTGCGGTCGTGTTGGGTGATGAATGGCTTGCTGGGGTCTAGCTCATGGGCGTGAACTTCTTTCAGTTTCGCCCGCAGATACTTCTGGGCTTTGGCCTCGTCAGTAGTCCGGGCCGTTTCACGCTGTTCCCTGCCGTCAACGTAAAACGAAATCCACCAGTTCTCGCCACGCTTGAAAATGCGCCCGTCGCCTCTCATTGACGTGCCCCTTTCTTCAGATACTCGGTCAGTGCCTTGGCCACAAGTTCTGACAGAGCAATGTGCTCGTCGATGGCCCGATGTTGCACAGCATCCCAGAGCGATTGTGGCAGCCGCATGGTCGCTCTCGCCATTGGTTCGGGTTTCGGTTTCATGGCGTCACTGTAGCAGTGCGGCGTCTAGGCGTCAAAGCGCCTGTGCCTCGAATGTAACGTTCGATGCCGGATGCCGAGAAAAGCAATCGTTTTCCTTGGCGACGAGTGAAGTCAAATTCCCCATGATGCCGGTAGAGATAATCCCGAGAGATGCCAAGCCGGTGAGACGCTTCGGAAACGCCCAGCAGTTCGTCGGCTTGCTGCTGGGCAGGCACGGGCGCGGATAGCCGGGCGAATGCGGTAACGCGGGCTTCTTCCAATTGGCCAAGGAAACGAGGTAATTCCTCGGGGGCCAGTTGATGGGCCAACTGCATGACTGTTTCGAGTGTTTCTCGTCCGCCCATACGCCCCCTTTCATGCTCCTGCTGGGTTTGCCTGCTCTGTAATCTCGCTGTGCTCCTGAAGCACAGCCTCTACCGGCTTCGCTTTCCGTGCCTTCCGTCCACAGAGCCGACAATTTCGCAGCGACCGCTCTGCACGTCTCTGCCGCCGGTACTCGCGCTGGTGCTCCGGGCAGCAAGTCACGGCCCCACGGCGCTGGCGTGACTCCGGGATGGTCTCTTTGCAGAGAATGCAAAACGTGGTCACGCCGCACCGTCCAGCGCCGCCAAGGTCTCGCGAATCTTCTTGCGCCTCACAATCGCGTCATGCCGCTGCTTGTCTTTTCGCGCCCACTCCTGCGGGTCATCCGAACCGTAGAAAGAACAGGCAAAGCAATCCTTGGGCACGCGGATATAAAGCCAGCCGTGGAAAGTCACCCTGAAATCAGTGATTCCGGCGGCAACCAGCGCGGCGGCAGCTTTCTCTACGCGGGATGCGGGACGGGTACCCGAGAACAGGTTGGGGCCGTCAATCGCGGCGCATTTTTGGTTTGGCTCCCGGCGCACGTCCCATATGACCATCCGGTAATCCAATCTCCTGCTGTGGTCAATTCGGTCTAGGTAGGAGTTCCTGTTGGAATTGCAATAGGGACGTGCTCCTAGCTCACGCATCAGGATTCGGATTGCCTTACCCGCGTCCTCGAACGAAAGTGTTCTAACGCCTTTGCCCTTCGCCCGGACGGGTATCCGCCTGACGCGGGAAGATTTCCAATAGGTACGGTCACGACCCAGCTTGCCGACGTAGGCGAATATCCACTCACTGGGGACGGCGAATCCTTGGCGATGGCGCACCGGCTTTTCTTCCCGGCGTAATTGCCAAGATTGGTGCGAGTATCCCCGGTCAAATTCTTCCGGCGATGGTGTTGGACTCAATAGCACTTCACTGTGCCCGCGCACGCAAAATACTTCGTATGGCGGATACCACAATTTGCCGTTGCTATCACACATAGATCGACGATAATGTGGCTTCCCGCACGCGCAAAATGTGTTTGTCCATTGTGTAAATATTCCCGGCGGAGGGGAAGGTGGTGGTGGATAGCTCATCGCGCTTCCCCCTCTACCGGTGGTTCTGCCTTCCATCGACGTGGTGCCGGTGCTGCTTTCTCCTGACGCAACCCCCACACGCGGACTTCGCGGCGAATTTGGTCACGGAATGGGTATGCAACTTCCTCCCATTCATCAAGCTCTCGGTGCTTAGGCAAAATGGCTTTAAGCGCATCAGCTTCCGAGTGGGACAAGCGAATGGTCACGCCAACATTAGGTCTGCGGCGAAGGTAGAAGATTTTCTCCCCGATTCTCTCCAGCGGACTCAGGGGGGCAGGTTTCCTGTCCAAGACATCAAGAACTTCTTGCACTTGTTGCTTCTGTTTCTTGGTCATCGCGCTGCCTCCGATTCTGGATTTCGTTGCCGTATCCCCGGTGCTGCCTTCAGCCCAGCCGCCCGCAGATGCTTTCGCACCCAACTCTTGCTGTGCCCGCTGCCTTCACTCAGTTCCGCGACCGTGTAGCTCGGGTCGGCGCAAACCAGGTCAACCAAAATTTGCGCTTTCGTCTTTGGTCGTTCGCCTTCTAGCGCGGCCTGCTTTTGCAGGTGGCGTTCGCGCATCGCACATACTTCGGATTCAGAAAATAGCGGCATCGAGTTCTCCTGCGGTTGAATGTTTTTCCTGCGGGTCTTGACCGGCTCTACCGGTGGTGGCCAGCCCGGACATTGGCAGCGCACCATGTCGCTCGAAGTGTGCCCGAGCCTCCACATGCACCCAGCGACAGAATGACTTTCCGCCAAGAAATGACTCGCGCACCAGTGCGAACAAACCGGGCAAAGCTGGTATTCCTTGATGGCTTGACGTTTGCGGCATCCGGCCCCGCTCTTGCAAATCGCACACGTACTGCGCTTCTTTCGTGGCCACCGCTTGGGCGGAAAGAGCAGGGCGTAAAGCGCATCACTGTTCTCCCGCACCGTGTCGGCCATACTCACCAGCGCGTCGGGCAAATCAACCTGCATGAAGTGGTCAGTTGGCACAAAGCTCCCGCCTTCGCTCTCGATGGTCTTAACCAACCGTCGCAATGACCTGGTGTCCATCATTGAATCGAATCCTTCTCGCCCGCGTTGCTCTCACCGGCGTCTACCGTCTGGTGATCGCCATGACGCAGGGCAATCCCGCGAAAGCCGCGAACGTCGTTCGTGCGGTGCCGGTAGATGTCCTCCACTTGTTCCAAACTTTGGGCAAAGCTCTTGACGCTACCTGGAAACTCACCCATCGCTTCCGCCCAAGTTTTCCAATCTCGGTACAAGGTCGCAGTGCTGCTGAAGTAACCGTTTTTGAGAACGCAGGCAGATTCAATCCAGCGTTCGACGGTGTTTTCCTCAGCCAGATATTCCTCGGTTGCTGCCCGCACTACCGCAGGCGGGTTTAGTCCCGTGGATTGCCACTCAAGGCAACCGTCTACCGCCCAGCGGAGAATCCCCGGCCACTCCGCTTTGAGTTTGTCGGTTAGCAGCGGGTCGCGTTCGGCTGGGGGAATTTCGACCGCGAAAGGAATCAGGTGCATCCGTCGCCGGATTGCTTCATTCACACTGCGGAGAGCAGGCCGGTGATTGCCAGTGACCAGCAACTTGAAAACCGGCGTGAACTCAAAGAAATCTTGCCGCATGTAACGGGCTGCGATGCGGTCGCCACCGGTCAGGGCTTTGACTTTCGCTTCGTCCCAACGTCGGCCTTTTTCCGTCTCCGCGCTGGCAACTAGCCTCGCACCGTGTAGGCTGGCAAGGTCAGTCGGATGCTGGGCGACTGAGGAAGCGAGAAAGGTTTCCATGCTTGCGGTCTTGCCGTAGCTGCCCAAGATTCCCATCAGCGTGCCCAGCAAAACGCTTTTGCCGTTCGCGCCGGTGCCAAAGGCAAAGAACAAACATTGCTCCGTCGTTAGTCCGGTCAAACAGTACCCAGCGACACGACGCAGGTACGCTTCCAGTTCGGAATTGTCGGCGGTGATGCGGTTGAGAAACGCAGACCATAGCGGCGTGGGCGTGCCGGGCGCGGCCAGTTCCGCACCCGTGATCTTGGTTGCATAGAAACCCTGAGCGTGGGCCAGCAGTTGGCCGGTCGTAAGGTCAACCATCCCGTTATCGCAGTTCAAGAGTTTGGGGTGATCGTCCCATTCCTCCACGGTAATCGCGTGCCGTGTGTCACTGCGGGCAAGACGCTCCACGGCAGAAACCACCTTGGCGCTGGCAAGTGATTTCCCTTTCCCTGGCGTGATGGAATCAAATTCCAAAGCCGCCTGCCGACAGATTTCCCGCGCCAGATCGTGGACAAGGTTCGCCTTGTCCTCCGTCCAAACCTTGCCCGTCCACAGATGCCAGCGTCCCGTAGTGTCCGTGAAACGTAGCCTGGAACCGTGGGCAGCGGTGAATCGCAGACTTAACCAGTCCTCGCTGAAATTCGGGGAATCAATGTCCGACTCAGGCGCGGCATCAAAGACTTTTTCCATAGCCTCGTCACCGTTAATGGCAATGAAATCGTCCGGCCCATTCACCCCTTCGGCCACGGGCAGGTTGAGAACCTTGACCGTCGCTTTCAGTTTCACTAGCTGGTCAACCAAGGCAATCCGTGCGGCCCGTACCTTCCAGTTCGTCCGCGCGTTGGCATCGAACAGTACATAGACCAGCCGGTCTTTCGCGCAAAGAATCAGATCAGGAAGCGGCCCAACTTCCGCAGTGCCCTTGCCGTCGGCAGTCTCCGCCTTTCCGATTCTTCCGCGCCAACCCCAACAACCGCCGGTTGCAACCGGCACAAGATCGCGGCCCATGCGCTCCGCCCAAGCCCACAGCGCCAGAGCCGATTTCTCCGCTTCCACCAAGCACACCGGCATGTGTGGTTTGTCCAACCGAGCCTTGGAACCCGGAACGAAGTACAGATGACGTTTGTCCAAGGCGGGAATGACGTACTTGTTTTTCGGATTCTCTTTCCCGTCCTCGATTTCGATTTCTGGATGGTCACGGCGCAACCGGGCCGTGGCGCGGAAGCCGGTGGCGGGGTTGATATACGGGAAAACGATTCCAGAGTTGCCGCCAGAACTGTTAAACCCGAAATCGGCCCGCGCCTCTTCGTCAGTCACACGCCGGATGCTGGCTTGTGTGAGAAGCTCTGGCGAAATTCCCAGCCGGGCGAACATCGCCAGATCGCTGGGACGCAGATTTGCAGGCGCGGTCATTGCGTCTCTTCCAGGGAATCGAAATCGAACTCTTCCGGCTCTGGTGCATTCAAGAATTCGCGGTGCTGCTTGCTCCCGGCGCACAGATGTGGAGACACGTCGCAGCGCAGTTCGCCGTCCGCATCTGTGAAGACCGTGGAGTCATACCCATCGCCATTTGCGAGAGAGAGTGGCAAGGTCAATTGACGGCAAAAGCTACAGGGCGCGACGTGGCAAATCTCAGCCGGGGGAACGGAAAACTGAAAAGAAAAATCCGCATTAGGCTTGCCAGCCAGAACCCGCTCAATCATTTCGGTGAGCGAGTCGGGGACGGTAATTGGAGTTGCCTTGTACCAGGGTTGTACGGTATGGTGCATTTTGTCACTCGCGTTTCATCCCAAGGGCAGTCTTGCCGTGGCTGGTTAGGAACGCCCTTGGGTTACATCAACATTCTCTAGACTCAATCCTGCTTTTCCATTAACGGCAGAACCGTCCCTTCCCGAATCAATTGCTCGACCGTCTCCGGCTTGAACCGGATGGAGCGGCCCATGCGGACAAACTCAATCTGGCGCAACCAGACCCGTTGCCGGACTGTGGACTCCGACCAGCCCGTCGCTTCCGCGAATTGAGGAACGTTCAAGAGTCCCCGCAAGCCCTTTCCGCTTCTCGTGCTTTCTTCCATCCATCACCTGCGAAGTTTGATTTGTACGGCGAACTGTGGTCAGCTTATAGAAGCTATGCCGACACGCCCTAGGAAAAAGAGCGTTACCAGCAGTCAGACCGTGACACCCCGTTACAGCACACCTTTGCCGGTGCTGGTGAAGGCCACGCCGGAACAAATCAAACGGCGCGATTTCGACGGCCTAGCCAACTTCGATCAGCGGAAGCCGTTGCAGCCGGTAAGGATGTTTGGCGCGGAATATCTCAGGGAAGGCAGCGAACTCAATAAGGCAGTACGGAAATCCATGCCGGGTCAGAACTGGAACCTGTTTATTGCGTCCAACCAACTCCGGGACGCCCACGAGAAGGGCGACAGCTACGAGATTGACGCTGCCAACCAGAAGCTATTCGCTACCATGCTCCCCCCAAAGGCACCCAAGGGATTTCCCGCCAACCCGCCCGAGGAACATGCTGCGATGGTCAGCCGGATAGCCGGGTTCTGGTCGCATCCCACTTGGTCAGCCAAGACCGCCCCGGTGAATCTTCCCCCGGCAATGGCGCACGAGATGGAGTCCGCACGGTTGGTGCTGTGGTGGAATAACCGTCGCAAGCGGTTCCTACCGGCCATCTTCTGCCCGGATTACAAGACCGCGATGTACGTGCACGCTGTCCTGCGGGACTTGCGGGCGTGCCCCGGTTGCGATAAGCCCTTTATCCCTGACCGGCTTGACCAGCAATATTGCAAACCTCAATGCAGTGGCCGTCAACGCACCCGCAGACGCCGGGCGAAGTTGCGCGGGAAGAAAGCGCATTAGCGATCAGGGGGAGTGGGACACATCCGTGACACTTGTGACGGATTATTGCGATGAGCGAACGGTTTTCCATGTCTCGCACCCGTGAAAGTGACGCATGGTGACGGCAACGTGACGCACAAATGACGCGAGAAAGAGAGTTAACCCCGAATGTTTTGTTCCCGATGACATATAGTGACACGTAATTCTCTAGATAAACACTAAAACTAAACATATATGTAATAGGCGGTTATATAGGAGAACGTGGCGTTCGTGTCATTTCGCGTCACTCCACCTTCCCCAGCCATATTGCAAGGCCGACGTGGTGACGGGTGTGACATGTCACTCGTGTCACCTTAGTGAAGCCGCACCGCTCCCCAGAGCAATCGAGTGTTGGTAACGTCCCCTATGGCCCTGCCCTTTATCCAGCGTGAAGCGACTTAGCACGAGTTACCGGAACTTTTTCTTGACTTATCCCAACTGAGGCGCGTAATGTTCGTTCAGCCATCCCTCCGGGGCGATCCTGTCACGCCGCTGAATCTCATGGTGGACAGGAGCATTGTGCCAAATCCGGTCGTACTCGATTCCCCGCAACCAGCCAAGAAAAACGGACGCCCGCTTGGTAGCCGTTCTTCCTACTACATCCAGCTAGAAAAGATGGCCGCGAGGCGTGCCGGACTCATGGACGGCGTGCTATGCGACCCCGCGGTGCGTTTGCCCGAAGCCGCCGTGGTTGCCGGACTCTCCGTGTCAACGCTGAGGCGGCTGGCCCGCACCGGAGCGATTGCCGCGACCAAGACCACGCCCCGGCATGGCCATTGGCGAATAAAACTTTCCACGCTGAAATCGTTCTCGGAAGGAGCGCCGCTATGATCGAAGACGATCTTCGTAAAGACGATCTTCCCGAAGATGACCGGCCAGTCTCCGCTCACCTTGAGGACTTCGACTTGCCGACTTTTTCTGAAGAGCTATCGGTCTGGCGAACGCATTGCCATGAACTATGGAATTCAGCGGTTCTGGCGGGTGATTTAAGGTCGCAAGCATCAAGTTTGCAGGCAGCTTTCAGAGGTTTGGCCGAGTGGCGCGACACACTGGAAGCCGAGAAAGCCGCTGGCGCACAGGCCGGAATATCGCAAGAGACGAGAGACCAGATCATCCGGGATCATTTGGATTCACTGCTTCGCACCGCCCAGACCAAGCAATATGCGCACTGCCACTGCTGCCACAGTTCTTGGGGCGACGTGGGGAGAGTGCGCCAATTCACTGAATGGCTGATTTCAAAAGGACTGGTCGATGACTTCCAGCAATGGCTGGTCGGAGTCGCGTACATCACAAACGAGAAAAATGAGGACGACCATGAGAACAGAGCGAACTGAATCACCCAATCTTGCGGCAGAAGTCGTGGCCTTGCAGTCGCAGTTGGCCACGGCGGAAGCGGCCAACGTCAATCCGCGAGTTGTGGCGATAGACGAAATCCGCGCCCAGCTTGACCGCAATACCTTGCCCTACCTGGTCTGATTCGAGCGGCTGAATTTCGTTTCGACCAGGCGCTCAAGGCCGCGTCAGTTGCCAAACAAAACTTGGAGGTTCACTGAAAATGACTTACACACCTGGCCCTAATGATGTTGCCTACGGAGTGACACCACCGGCAACCGGCACCATCACGGTTCCGCAATCGCCTTCGGGCGCAATCACGCAAAACACAGGCCGGAGCGAATCTGCGACCGAGACTTTTGTCAGTTCGTTGGTTCAAACCGAGCAACAAGGCACGCCAATCTTGAGTACCGCACCCATGATTGCAGGCACGGGGCCACAGCCGTTTTACAGTGGCAACACAAGCGGGGTGACACCATGAAGCTAGATGGAATCCTACTGCCGGAATTCGCCGACGATTTGCTGGGCGATGAGTCAAGCCGATTCAATCTTGAGCGCAGCGCGACGCGAACGCCGGAACCGACAATCACACTCCCAGAGGCAACCGGCTTTTCGGATAGCACCGGCATCGTTGCCGAAATCGAAAAGTCCTGGCTGGTCGAACAACTTACCGGCATCACCGTCACTGACGCCCAGCGCAATGCCTCAGCGCATGGCGACTTCCGCAAGCGGGCGGCTGGGGCTGGTGCTCACGATTGGTACAAGCAACACGCCCCCGCGAGAGCGGCACTCCGCAAAGCGCGGATTGAAGGCGTGCTGCCCGATGCGGAGATGGAACGGTTAGAGATTGCCGCGTGGGGAAAAGTTTTGTGAGTTTCGCTGGGGACTCTCAGACGAGTTGTTCTCTTTGAATTCAAAGCTGGGCGTTATTCGTCACCGCCTAGCCTCCTGTTAGGGAGAACGACGGATTACCCCAGCGGGAAAGGGGGGAGTGGTTAAATCCCACTCCCCTGAAAGTTGCGGCCCCGTCTTTAATCATGGCGCAGGTTCGACGCTTTGCTGGTGGGTCGGGGCCAAAAGACTTTTGCAGGCTCACCGGCAGGAATTCGACTACGGTCTCAGGCGAACCGGCTCCACAATTGCCTGCGTGCTCAGCCGCACTGAGTGACGGCGGCAGGACTCATGCCATTGCAGCCCTGCCGTCGTTTTTCTAGAACGTTGCCATCATTGCCGACTGCACTGCCGTGGCAGCTTGCGCGTCGGTCGTTCCGACGTATTGCAGAGTGCTCGAAATCGACCGATGACCCAACGCCTGCTTGACCAACGCCAGATTGACATTGGATGCCACGAGATGAGACGCCAGAGAATGTTTCAGGCAGTGCGGGTGCCGTTTCTCAACCGGCAACCCAGCGGCTTCTGCAATCGCCTGGAAAGCGCGAAAGAATGCAGAACGGGAGAGACGCCCGCCTTTTTGACTGACGAACAGAAATGGGCTGCCATCGTCGGGCCGTTGCTTCATCCACGCACCTAGAGCCGTTGGCTCATCCAGCAGAGGCATTCCACGATGCGGGTAGAGCGGCTGTGTGGTCTTCAGTGAACCCTTGAGGCGCTGTACGACGACGCTTTGATTCTTCAGGTCAACGTCGGCCAGTTGCAGACTGCAAACCTCACTGGCCCTAAACCCGTGCCGATAGGCAAGCAGTATCATGGCCCAGTCCCGGACGCGGGACTGCTTGGCGGTACGGAGCACAGCCAACACTTCAGCCGGGGTGAGAAACGTCATCGAATTGCGATTTGCTCTCTTCATGGTTTTCTCCTGGATACGAAACGCAACATTACGTCGTAACTCCCGAAAATCGGATGCACGCAAGCAAAGCGGTTGCGACCGTGATTCACTCCCGGAACGCAACACTATGAGTAAACGGTTGCGTTTTGGGGATGCGCTTCTCTGGTGATTTAGAGAGCCGAGCCGATCCCCTGCTGTACCCTCAGCGTGCGTTGTCTAACACAGCCACAACGGTTCGCTTACTCTCACAGCTTGCCCGTCAGAGCGTCGGCTCGGCTCCCATTGCCCAGACTGCGACCCACGCGCCCCTGATGAGCACGGGTTTGCCTGATGCGACAGCGTTGCCCGTTTTCCGGCGGTGCCGCTCGGTCTTTTTCCCTTGATTCTTGTACCAGAAAGAAAGGCTAAAGTATAGAAAATAAATAAGTTAAACACCGCATTGGTCGCTCACGGAAAACCTACAAAAATGGGGAACATGAACCTGCCTAAATCCGCTTGAAGTGGACTAATTCAGGTGCATAATTCCTTCACCCAGGAGGTGAGTAAAATGCAGTCTCTGATTTCGAGGTTCCTTGTAGTTCTCGCGATGTTCACTACGGTCGTTAACGCACAGATGACGAGCAACGTTTTCGAGAGAGTGTTTCTTGTTCAGGGGCCAGTCGAAGGCGGGACAGCGTTCACCATCGAGGTCGATGGTCGGCAGTATCTTATTACGGCCAAGCATGTCGTCAAGGGCATGAAGGAAGATGACAGGATTCAAATCCGAAAAAACGACCAGTGGTTTCCGCTCACTGTCAAAGTATTTCGATGCGATGATCCCGTGGACATTGCTGTGTTGATTCCACCATCGCAGCTATCCGTAAATTTCCCCCTAGAAGCGACAGCGGAGGGAGTGTTCTTTGGTGGCGAAACCTCCTTCCTCGGATTTCCTTATGGGATCACGACCGGACTTAAATTGGCTGGCGGCTATCCGCTGCCCTTGGTTAAGAAAGCCACGTTGTCTGGAATGATCCCGTTAGTTCCTGACAAGGGTTCGATTATTGTGTTGGATGGATACAACAATCCTGGTTTCTCCGGTTCCCCTGTAGTGTTCCGTGATTCCACAAAGAGCCAAGTGACGTTCAAGGTTGCAGGCGTTGTTGTGTCTTTCTTGTCGGAGGCGGGGCCAGTGCTAAAGACGGAAGAGGTGGCCCCGGCGCAAATCACTGCCGAGGATAAGCAAGAATCCCGTATCCTCCAGTACCATCAAAAATCCTACAAGATCACCCAGGAGACAACCGATTTTGTTCGGTTGAATACTGGCATCGCATTCGCTCATGACATAGCATTCGCGGTGGACTTGATTCGTAAGCATCCGATTGGGCCAAAGGTGGCCGACGATTTTCAGCCAAAGTGAAAACTTTTCGGGCGAAGAGAGTTCACTTTAAGGGGAGCGATTTGGTCTGTAGTGCTGTTTAGTGTAGAAATAGCCCGATGGAACTGATTTCCCCGCGCCCGCTCTCTTCGATTGCAGCCCGCCCTATCCCAGCCAAGGGCGAGCATCAGCGGGATGGGGCGAATGAGTCCGACCGCTTGCTCCGGGCAATCGTCCATTTGGCCCGCAAGCCGGAAACCTTGCAGACCCGCATTGCCCTGCGTCGGCTGGTGGTGAAGACCGCAAGGGAAATTGCGCTGGACTTCTAAATCGAAACAACTAGCAGGAGAGGTGGCCAATGAGGATGGACGACTCTGCCGCACGGTTCTTAATTGCGATTGGATTCAATATCGTAGTGGCTGTTGTATTCTACGTCTTCGGCTCGGGGTTGATGGTGGCTTGGTTTACTTTTCTGGCCCTCACTGGATTCGCCGCCCTCGGGGAAATCGGCCAGGCCCTCGATTCAATCGCACGCAAGTTGGATGCCCTGTCCAAAGTGAAGACAGATTTAGGTTGATTGTCCCGCACACGGCTGCTTTGAAGATTTTAATACCTAGATCGTCCAAATGGTGAGCCAGGCCAAGGTCATTTAATGGTTACCGACGCGCCGGGTGAGTCCGCCTCCTACTTCCACCCTGACGATGAGATTCAAGCTGAGGAAGGTGTCCGGCCTCTTGCTCTTCAGGCGTGGGCCAAATTACTTTACACGTCATCCCACAGACGGGGCACTTGTGATGCGTCGCACCTTCCGGGATTCCTTCGGTACCTACGCCGTATCCACGGCAAGGCGGTCCTTGACTCATGCCGAAAGCGTAGTTCGCCGCTAAAGCCTTGTCAATTCACCAATGCCGCAACGGACGCAGAGTAGCTTTGTGAGCCAATGCCGAAAGTTACGGTCAAAGACGCGCCGATGTTCCCTGAGAAGAAGTGAAAGCACCTTGTAGCTAAATCCCATCTAGGGCGTTGCGGACTTCCAAAATTTTGAACCTGCGAACAGTGGTTTTTTTCAGCCATGCCCGAGCAGCCTCACGGGTGCGAAACCCGTAAGCACCGAGCAGCCCTAACGGATTCGGCTTGTCAGGCGGCCAGAAGTCGGACTGCGTTTCCTTGTCCACAATCACATACTCACATCGAATTCCGGTTCCAGAGTCATTCCAGCAGCGGTTTAGCTTTACGCTGTAACGCTTGTGCCTTGTTCCGTTCGGGTCTGGGTAGGTTTTGTCAATCATCCTCGGTTCGGTCAAAGGCTTCTGGACTGCATGGTCAAGGTTGCGTTTCGGCATGGCGTCTTCTCCTACGGGCACGTCGGCATCGTGAAAGCGAACTTTTGGCCATCAGCATCGGTGATCTCGAAATCTATCGGGAAGACGGCAGGTGTCAGAGTTCCAACAATTTGCACTTGGCCATTCTGCGGAACACTGGGCATGTCCCAAAGTTCATCGCTCTCATGCTTAGCTACGATACGGATTGGCCACTTGAGTTGGTTGGCGTCACACGCCCCCTTTACCAGTTTCCAAAAAACCGGCCAAAATCTTGCCCACAGATTTGTTCCTATTGGCTGAGTGCTCATAGTTCTCCTTTTGGGGGGCAGGCTTGGAAAAAGTGCCCGTTATGATATACCGATTTCGCGGAACAACTTTGGGCGAAAAGGCACATTTATTTTGGGGTGCGATGTAAATTTTTCACGAACTGCGGCCCAGGTCGGGCCAAGAATGCATATAGAGAACTACAGTAGTCCGGCGGTCAACCGGTCGTGGGAAGCCCCACACTTAGCATTGATGCCGCCGTGCCCGAAAGGGAGCGGGTTTTTCTGCGTCGAGCGTATAATTTCGGGCCATGATTCGGCTGCCAATATTGAAAGACGAATTGGCCTTCCTGGAAAAGCTCTTGCCGGAACTGGAGACGAGACCGGATTTAGGGCACGTGGCAATTGAAATCAAGGCGCGGATAGAGAAGATTAGCCGAGAGATTCACACCCTAGAAGCAACGGTTGGCAAAAGTTCAAAGTAGCCCACGCCCACTTCTATCGTTTCCCAGCCGCGTCTTCGTCATCAAATCGTTGCTTCCAAGTTGGGTCGTGTCTGTTGAGAAAATCAATAACTCGGCTTTCATATTCCCGGCCAACCGTGTTTGAGACCGAGATGTACTTGAACGTGTAGTCGTGTGCGCTCTCTACTGGGTCAACCTCCAAGCACTGGTTCATCTCGTGTACCCGTGCCCATAGTTCTTTCATCGCGGGGGTCTTGATATCCGCATCTTTAGCAGACCACACTGCTGCATCGGCCCTGCACTGCTCCACGGTTGGCGCATGTTCTTGGGCAAGCGCCACGACTGGAAGGAGAAGCAACAACCCTACTGATTTCATGAGTGTGAACATTTCGTCTCGCCTCCGGGAAATCGAGATTCTACCCGCAGCTTGCGACACCCTGCTGGGGCACATCATGACCACAGTGCCGCGATAGCCGCTGGGAGTTGAAGGACGAAACCAATGATGATGAGCCGGACTCCCCAAGGCACGTATGCTGGCTTCTCCGTGACGACCTCGGCTGTTGGCCCGGTGTGTTGCCACTCGGGGCATGGTTCATCCGTAACACCAAGCGGCCCCCCATAACCCGTCGCTACGCGCTTGTCCTTCAGACATAGAGCCATGTTACCGTCGCTAGTTTCCACCAGCCGGAATTGAGAGGGCTTCAAGGTGAGAGCGTATACCAGAAGCAAACCGCCAACCAAGCCGCAAGACAGTCCCACCAAGTTCGCAACGGCAAGAACGATTTTCAAATTGACCTTGCGGGACACTGTGGGCGATTGTACCGCCTTTTGTCCGTGAACATGAACCAAAGTGAGCCAAAACAGAACGAGCAAACCAAAGCGGTTCTTCAGTTTTTTCTTGCACTTAGGTGTGCTGCCTTGTCCAGCGTGTAGGGCAGAATCGGACTACGAACCAGAAGGTCGGGAGTTCGAATCTCTCAGGGCGCACCATATTCTCCCCTCCCTCGGCGGGGCTGGGGATTTCACCCCGCGGCTTCCGCATCCCTCACGCCGCTAAACGGGCCAAGGTCGAATCTCTCAGGGCGCACTATCACCAGAATGCAACTGCCCTTAAGAATGGCTTAAGGTTCGAGTTGTATCATCCATCCGACCTTCCTCCTGCAACTGGCTACTTTGGATTCATAAATTTGCGGAACCGCTGGACACTATGCAGCCGAAGTGGTCGTTTCTAACGAACGAGGTAGTCCCATGCCAATAGGCCCGTCGCCTCTCTCGTGGGGGGGATGGCTGCTTTGGAGCGTGGGCGGCGGAATGGGCGCGATGATTGCGTCCCGAATTGTCCACAAGACCAAGAACGGGGCGTGGGCTTTGGCTTGGTGGTTCATCGCCGTAATGGCCGGGATTGGCGGGGTCGTTTGCTTCGTCATCGGGCTCGTCCGTTTTGCCCAATGGGTTTGGAGGTAGAATACTCACCTGCATCGCGTTCGCAACTGATCGGACAAACCGTAGCCTTGTCTTTACTATCCAGAGTGTGCAATTTTGAACACACCGGTATCCCTTCGGTTTCGTATTCTGTGACTTATCGGTTGAGCAACATACGAGTCACCGACGCCGCCGAGGTGTTTCCCGGGTAGTGTAACGCGCATCTATATATTGCAGTAGGCGGGCGCGATGAAGGTACGGAGGAGGTTCAAGAATATGAACATTTTCGGACATGCCTCAAAGCTCACAGGGCCTCAATTGGCAAAGCAGAGCTTGGGCTCCTTGTTGTCGTTGGCTCTGTTGCTTACAACATGGCCTCAGGACCTGTTGGCCTCTCAAGACGCGCAAGCTCCGGCGCAGGGCGCTCAAGCCACAGTGCAGGGTGGTCAGGCGGATCAGACCGCTCAGGCACCGGCATACACGCAACAGACCCCCGAGCAGTTGCAGCAACTGGTAGCGCCGATTGCGCTTTATCCGGATTCGCTAGTGGCGCAAATTCTGGCGGCGTCCACGTTCCCCGAGCAGGTCGTCGAGGCCGATAGGTGGGTGCAAGCTCATCCTGATTTGAAGGACGACGCTTTGGGTCAGGCGGTTGATCAGCAACCCTGGGACCCAAGTGTTAAGGCGCTCGCTGGGTTTCCATCCGTCCTCGGCAATATGGACAAGAATCTCTCCTGGACGTCCTCCCTGGGAGATGCTTACTACAATCAGCAACAAGACGTGATGGATGCAGTGCAGGTAATGCGCCGTCGAGCCCGAGCAGCGGGCAACCTCAAATCCACGCCACAGCAAACCGTGGACACGAGCGGCCAAGATGATGATATCGCCATTCAGCCGGCCAACCCGAATGTTGTTTACGTCCCTGCGTACAATCCATGGCTGGTTTACGGAGCTCCCCTCGTGGTGTGGCCGGGATGGTACCCGTATCCCGGAATCTGGTTTGGCGGTCCGTACCTCTCGTTCGGACTCGGCTTCGGAATTGGTTGGTACGGCGGTTTTGGCTGGGGTTGGGGCCATTGGGGCTTCAATTGGCGCGGCGGATACGCAATTTACAACCGCGGCCGGTACTACTCCGGAAGCCGGACGTTTTATAACCGCAACACCTTCTACCGCGGTGGAGCTAACGGTTTCCGCGGTGGAGTGAATGCTCGCGGCAATGTGCCCAGACCTCCCAGCGGGAACATCGCGGGACACGGCGGAGTTTACAACCGTCCTGGAGCTGTCCCCAGGCCATTCAACGGAAACAGTCAGGCGGCCCGGGGATATGCTGAACCCCGCGGTCAGACCGGTGTCCGCTCCGGCGCTTTCAGCGGCTACGACCATGGTGGCCAAGCGAGGAGTTTTTCATCGCGTGGGAGCTCCAGCTTTGGTGGAGGATCGCGCGGCTTCGGCGGCGGCGGATCTCGCGGCGGCGGTGGTGGCGGGCGGCGGTAATCGAACTGTAGTTGTGTTCCGAACAGCGTGTGAAATCTAGAGTGGAGGCGATATGCCGCGAACGAAGCTGAACTTCGACAATTCCCAGGGGCCCAGTTTTCTGAAATTGGCCGCGGTCGCGATGCTTGTGACGGGGTGTTTTGCCGCGCATTCTCTGGCACAACAGAAAGGCCAGAAAACATTCTCATCGCCGGAGGACGCAAGCAACGCAATGGTCACGGCAGCGCAGAACAATGATGAGAAAGCGTTGCTCGACATCCTCGGACCAGACGGAAAGCAAGTCGTTTCGTCGGGAGACGACACCGAGGACGCCAATGGCCGCGCCAACTTCGTACAGAGATATCAGCAAATGCACCGCCTGGTGAAAGAGCCGGATGGGACCACTACCTTGTATATCGGCGCGGAGAATTGGCCGACCCCCATACCGCTCGTGAACAACGGTAATGCTTGGTATTTCGACACCGAGGCGGGCAAGAAAGAGATTTTGTTCAGGCGAGTCGGCCGCAATGAAATGTCTGCCATTCGTATCTGCCAGGAGCTGGCTGCGGCTCAGAAAGAATATTCCACGCAGCACAACGAGTACGCGCAGAAAATCTTCAGTGATGAAGGGCAACACAATGGTCTTTATTGGAAGGCGGCCTCGGGCGAACCTCAAAGCCCCATCGGGCCGCTGGTGGCACGGGCCGTTGCCAGGGGCTACGTTGATAGCCTCGAAGGGGCTCCGACTCCTTACCGCGGTTACTATTACCGCCTCCTGACACGTCAGGGGAAGAGTGCTCCGGATGGCGCGAAAAACTACATCGTCAACGGCAAAATGACAGTCAGTTTTGCTTTCGTGGCCTACCCAGCGGAATACCGATCATCCGGGGTGATGACATTCATAGTCGGAGGGGATGGGCTTGTGTACGAGAAGGATCTCGGTAAGAAGACCGATGCTCGTGCCCGAGCTATGAAGGAATACAACCCCGATTCCGCCTGGCAAAAAACCGTAGAGCAGGAGGAGGCCGCCACCGGCGCCAGCAGATAAAGACATCGTTTTGCTGCGAATGCAGGAACCTGATTTCCGGGAATTCGGCCCACCTACCAGAATCGGAGTTTTCTCCAACTTGCCTCCATCCTTCCGCCTTTGTCGGAGAAGCCCTCCGAATGGTATTGTCCCCGAGGTGCAAGGTCGTTATAGTGTGAGACCTTGAAGCGAGCGGCCCCTCCTGATGTACCTAAGACCAGGGGCTGGTCGGAGGAGAAACCATGCCACTGCGTCTGGACAGCCGCCCGGTGGGCGACATCTTAGTGGTGCAATGCAGCGGGCGCATCGTCGCGGGAGCGGACGTTCATTCGTTGCAGATGTTGTTAGGGAAGGTCTTGCCTCAACATCATGAGGTCGTCCTGCACTTGGAGCGGGTGGAGTTCATTGACAGCAGCGGATTGGGAGCGCTGGTACGTCTGGTCTCAACGGCGCGTGCCAACGGCAGCGATCTTAAATTGTGTGCCTTGCCGCAGCAGGTGCGCAGAACTTTAGAGCTGACGAATTTGCTTTCGTTGTTCGAGATCTACGACTCCGAAGCCGAAGCCATCGTGGCGGCGTATCTGGGTTCACGTTATTCCAAGGACAAGGGTGACGAGAAGCAACTCCGGATTCTGTGTGTCTATGACTCGGCCGACGTGCGAGCTCTACTGGGAGAAGTGCTGTGCCGCGCCGGTTACAAGGCCGTTACTACCGGCAACGTTCACGACGCTCAGATTCTGTTAAGGGCCACGAAGGCAAGGCTTGTCGTCCTGGGCGCGAATATGCAATCGGTGCACGGCGCGTCGACGAAGAAGGCGATGGAGGAGATTGATCCGGCGGTGTCGCTAGTGGTGCTCGACGACGGCTTTGGCGCGCAGGACCCGGGAGAGGCTGCGACGAAGTTATTGGACACCATCCGCAGCCGCACTGCGGGAACTGCGGCGTAAATGGTTCCTGACTTTGGAGACTCCTCCGCAAGGGCTGTTCAGACGCGTACCCCGGGAAAACAAGTGCATGATTCCTCGCACGACGGTTGCTGGCTGGATCTCAGTCCTTTCGGTAGTCGGTCTGGCAATGCCGCCCACCGGGCTTGGCGCCGATGAAACCGTCCGGTATAAGCCGGCTTCTCGAGAGCTCGTTGAATCCCGCCTGAAGAAGTACGCCGGCAATGATCAGCAACGCGAGGTGACGCTCAAGCAAATGTTTGGCGATGCCGGGTGCGACGACCGACACCTCTCCGAACAGGCGGTGAGAGGAGCGAAGCAGCCCAATGTCATCTGCGTGCTGCCGGGCAGCTCAGACAAGGTCATCATCGTCGGCGCGCACTTCGATCACGTGTCCGCAGGCGACGGAGTCGTGGACAATTGGAGCGGAGCGTCGCTGCTGCCGTCCCTGTTCGAAGCGGTGAAGACGGAACCGCGCAAGCATAGTTACATCTTCGTTGGGTTCACCGATGAAGAGAAGGGGGAAGTCGGCTCACGTTTCTATGCCGGCCAAATGACCAAGAAGCAGGTCGCGGCAACCGACGCCATGGTCAACATCGACACGCTGGGCCTGGCGCAAACCGAGATTTGGGCCAGCCATTCGGACCGGCGACTGAGTAGCGCACTTGTTTACATCGCAAAGCAGTTGGGATTGCCGGTTAAGGGTGTCGATGTGGACCAGATCGGCAGCACCGATTCCGTACAATTCGCCGCACGAAAGATTCCCAGCATCACCATCCACTCGCTGACACAGGAAACCTGGAATGCCCGTATCCTGCACACCTCGAAGGACAGGATTTCAGCCATGCGCTTGGACGATTACTACCAGACTTACGGCTTACTGGCAGCTTATCTGGCGTTTTTAGACCGGGTTGCGGGTGCCCGCACGAACCCGTAGGGATCGTGACTTCCTACGATGGCAGGCGGGAGATGAATTCCAGCCCAAACCAGTAGCCGGTGCGATTGCGGACAATGGCGGTCAGGCGGGCGTGGTGGGGCTGGCTGAACTCGATTTCGGTGAGGTCGCCGGGTTGCAGCGGAACTCCGGCGTATATGGACATGCCGCCTTCGCTGATCTCGACGCCGAGTCCACTTACGTGCTTTGCCTTAGGCCCATCACACAGCAGGATGCTTACAGGAAGATTAACCGGATAGCGCTTCCAGCGGCGGGTATTGGCGGGAGACTGCATCGTGACTGCCCTGCCTAGTTGCGTACAGGGCGATGATAGGGACTGACCCACGCGCCTTCAAATTACCAAGGTACGAGTGGTAACCGGTTACGGCGTTGGGGCGGCGGACAAAGGCGTTCACCGCAGAGGACACGGGGAAACACTAAGGAAACCCCGTTGCTGCCCTAGCCGGGGGGCAGAGTTCGGCAGAAGATCCGGATTTTGCTGACCTGTTCGGGAAGAATGCCGACAAACTCGAAGCCGTGGAGGAATCCCATGCGATGGCGCACCACGGCGCGCAGGGTCTGGAGTTCGTCCACTTTGGGGATGGAAAACTCAAGCGAGACCATTTCCCCAGGGCGGAATTCGCTGGTCACGACCGCTCCCAAGCCATTCTCCGCGATTTCGAAGCAGCGGCCGTGAATGCGCAGGTATCCTTCCTGCCCCAGGACCTTTACGATCACAGGGAGCTCGGTACGGTAGCGGGCGTAGCGCCTTGTCGAGGACTTGTGCACGCGTTCGACTTCTTGCGTTTGCTCTACTTATTACCTGATATTGCGCCCGGGGACGGTCCAAGGGAGGACAACCCTATCGTCACAAAAACTTGCAACCTTGGCAAGAGGCGGAGCTGAAAAGTTAGGTACGAACGGCATAGGGCTTCGGGAAAAACGATACCCTGAGCGGAAGCGAGGAACTCTGGCGGACCCGGAGAGACTTGAACTCCCAACCTCTGCGTTCGAAGCGCATTGCTCTATCCAGTTGAGCTACGGGTCCGCCCCACTGCTCCAAAGTATACCTTCACAGTGATTCGCTCCGCCCCCCACCTGCACGTCCGCCGCTTTCCCTCTTACAATGCTTGAGTGAAAACTTGGGACGTCATCATCATTGGCGGTGGGATTATTGGGCTCTCGCTGTCGATCGCGCTACGCAAGCGCGGCGCGAAGGTGCTGGTGGTCGAGCGGGGAGAACCGGGGCGCGAAGCATCCCATGCTGCCGCAGGAATGCTCAGCGATTGCGCGCTCGAGACTCCGTTAGCGCTGCAGCCTCTGGCGCGGGCAAGCGCGCGAATGTATCCCGAGTTTGTGCATCAGCTGCAAGATGAATCGGGTGTGAATGTTGACCTGCGGGATCAGGGAACGCTGCTGTTTCTTTCGGCCGAGCATGCTGGTCGTGGCCTTGAGGCAGAGGAGATTTCTGCCGGGCGCCTAGCCAAGCTTGAACCGGCGCTCGCCGATCCCAAGCAGCTGGCATTCTTCTTGAAAGAACGCAGCATCGATCCGCGGGCGCTGACGACGGCGGCGCTCAAGGCGGCCAAACATCGCGACGTGGATATTTCTTCCGGGACATCCGTGATCGGCGTGTTGCTTTCCGATGACCGGGTCGTGGGCGTAGATACCGACAAGTCCAGCTACCACGCGCCGGTGGTGGTGAACTGCGCGGGGGCATGGGCAGGACAGATTTCCGAATATCACCTCCCTACCCGGCCGGTAAAAGGACAAATGCTGTGCGTAGTGGGCGGACCGGCGTTGACCCACGTGTTGCGTGCGCCGGACGTGTATTTGGTACCTAGGAGTGAAGGGCGAGTGCTGATCGGCGCTACCGTCGAAGAAGCTGGGTACGATAAGCGCACCGACGCTGACACCATTCAGCGCATGCATCGGGCAGCGGTGGCGCTTGTCCCAGGGCTGGAGCGGGCGCGGGTGCTGGAGTCCTGGGCAGGGCTGCGGCCTGGAACGCCGGATGATCTGCCAATTCTAGGAGGAACCAACACGCCGGGATACTTCGTGGCCGCGGGACACTTTCGCGATGGCATCCTGCTAGCTCCGATCACGGCACGGGTGATGGCGCAGATAGTGACGGGCGGGAAGCCGGAGTTAGATCTGACGCCGTTTTCTGCGAAGCGGTTCGGCAATTAGAAGGCCGCACTAACTCTTCGGCGCGTAACCGGGGCACTGCAGAATGGGCAGGCGCGGATACTTGGGGAAGCTGGGGTCGGTGTCGGAGAGTCCGCAGCGATAGAAAGTTGATCCGCGGGAGGAGTCGACGCGTCGCGAATATTGGCAGTCAAGGCAGAGTCCAACACGCCGACGCTCCGCGTTGATCTTGTCTTCCGCTGCCATGCTCGGAGCATAACCTATCCTCCGGCTGGCTTTTTGCTGCTCGCAGTAGCATGCAGGCCGCCGAATGCTGGTGGCATACGCGTGATTCCGAGCATTCACTGCGGAACAACAGCTAGCTGGTTTCTACCAAATCCGCACCCGGTCATTGGGGGCAAGGGAGAGCTTGTCGCCAGGTTCGATCTCAAACGCGGCGTACCACGCGTCAATATTGCGGACGGTGGCTGCACGGTACTGGGCGGGAGCGTGCGGATCCGTCATCACTTGCTGTCGCGCCGCTGCTTCGCGAGACTTCGCTCCCCAATTCTGTGCGAAGGCGATAAAGAACTGCTGGTCGCCTGAAAATCCTTCCTGCGCCGGGGCAATGTGGCCGGCTAACGACGCCCGGTAGCCGTCGTAGGCGGCGGCAATGCCGGCAACATCTGCGATGTTTTCACCCAGCGTCTGCTTGCCGTTAACGGGGAGATCCGGGAAAGGCCTATAGGTATCGTACTGCGCGGCCAGCTTCGCGGTCGCCGCCTCGAAGTGAGCGAGATCAGATGGCGTCCACCAGTTGCGCACTCTGCCTTTGGAATCAAAGGCCGCGCCCTCGGAGTCAAACGTGTGGCTGATTTCGTGTCCGATGACCGAGCCAATGGCGCCGTAGTTGACGGCAGCCGGTGCCTGCGCGTCAAAGAACGGCGGCTGCAGAATGGCAGCGGGGAAATTGAGCGCGTTTTGCAGCGGGAGATTGACTGCATTGACGGTTTGCGGTGTCATGCACCATTGCTTGCGATCGACTGGAGCGCCCAAACGTGCCAAGTTGTGGCGATAGTCAAACAGGCTGGCACGCCAGAAATTTCCAAAGATGTCATCGGCTTTGACTTCATAGGCCGAGTAATCGCGCCAGGTTTCCGGATAGCCGATACCTACGTAAAGGGTGGTCAGTTTGGCCTGGGCTTCGGCTTTTGTGGAAGGATCCATCCAGGACAGCGCTTCGATACGCTGTCGAAAGGCGGCGATGATGTTCGCGACCATTGCGTCTGCCTGGGCCTTAGCTTCCGGTGGGAAGTAACGTTGTGCATAGAGCTTTCCCACCTCGTCACCGAGTAGTCGATTCACAGTGTCGACGCCACGCTTCCAACGCGGACGCTGCTCAGGCGTACCGGAAAGTATCTTGCCGAAGAAGGCAAAGCGTTGGTCCGCGAGCGCCTTGGGCAACACCCCAGCGTAGGCTTCGATCAAGTGATATGCGAGCCAGTCTTTCCACGTGTCGAGGGGGGTCGAGGCCACCAGAGCAGACTCGCCGGTGAACGCGCCCGGCTGCCAAACAATAAAACTGGGTTGTTGGCTGAGTCCGGCGCCACGGAAGTATTCGGCCCAGTCAAGGCCGGGGGCCTTGGCCGCGAAATCAGCCTGCTGCCAGGTATTATTGGCTTTGTGGATGTCTTCGTTATCGGCCAGGCTGAGATGGGTTTGCGCGATGGCGTGCTCCAGTTCCACGATCCGTGCGGCGCGAGCGTCTGGGTCCGTGAATACAGCCAGCTTGAGCATGGTGGAGACATGAGTTTGATACTTGCCGCGGAGATCACGCATACGATCGCTGTCCGCGATGTAATACTCGCGGTCGGGCAGTTCGAGGCCGCCTTGCAACAGGAAGGCCGCGTAGTGATCGGAATCGTTGAAACCGGGAGCGACCCACAGGCCAAACAGGTTCGCGGTATGGAAGTTGGTGTTGTTGAGAGCGTCGACGTCAGCGCGCAGGCCTTCCCCGAGGGCATGGGCCAACTCCTGCTTGTTGCGGATGGCCTTAATAGCTTTGAGATGGGGTTCGAGGGGAGTGAGGCCACGGGACTCGATGGTGGTCTCGTCCACGTAGGAGTTGTAAAGATCTGCGATCTTACGGGCGCTAAAGCCGGCCGGTGATCCGCCCTTGGCAGTTTCTTCAATCAAGCCAGCGGTGCGCTTGTCGCTGAGTTCAGACAGGGCGGTAAAAACGCCGATGCGGCCGCGGTCCGGCGGAATTTCGGTTCGCTTGATCCAGTCGCCGTTGGCGTATTCATAAAAGTCATCGCCGGGCCTGGCCGAGCGATCCATGTTGGCGACAGCGATGCCGTGAATAGCCGGCTGCGGCGCATCCTGGGCGCGCATAAGAACTGAAGAAAGACTGCTGAGCGCGAAAATGGCGCACACCCAAGAAGAAAACAAGGATCTAGATATGGATTTCATCGATAAACTCCAAAAGGGCCCCGGCAATGTAACCGTACGGCCAAGTATTAAGACGGTACGCAACCCAAGAGGGTAGCATGACGGGCGCCCAAGGAGGCGGCCGCTCAGGGAAGTCAGGCCCGGCGGTCAGGTATACTTAATCGTTTTATCCATCAGACCCCAGTCGGAATCGCGTTTCCCGCGCGAGAAATGAGGATCGCCCTATGGCTTCACCTGCAATCGATTACGCCCGGCAGAACCAGCAACGCTTTTTAAACGAACTCAAAGATTTGCTTCGTATCCCCAGCGTCAGCACTGCACCTGAACACAAGTCCGACGTGCAAAAGGCAGCCGATGTCGTGGCCAATGAACTGCGGCGCATTGGCATGGACAACGTGGAAGTCATCGCCACCAAGGGCCATCCGCTGATTTACGCCGACTGGCTGCATGCTTCCGGCAAACCGACTGTGCTGTGTTACGCGCACTACGACGTGCAGCCCGCAGAGCCTCTCGACGAATGGATCAGTCCGCCGTTTGAGCCAACCGAGCGCAACAACAACATCTACGCGCGCGGAGCGGTGGACGACAAAGGCCAGCTGTGGATGGAGATCAAGGCGATCGAAGCGTTGATGAAGGGCCATGGCGGCAAGCTGCCGCTGAATGTGAAGTTCATCATCGAGGGGGAAGAGGAAGTCGGCGGCGAGTCGATTGCCGAATACGTGCGCAAGCAGAAGGCCAAGCTGAAGGCCGACTTCGCGTTGGTTTGCGATACAGAATTGTTTGCCCCTGACCTTCCAACGTTGTGTGTAGGACTGCGCGGCCTGGTGTACACCGAGATCGAAGCCTTCGGAGCCAAGACAGATTTGCACTCCGGCATGTACGGCGGCGCGGCACCCAACCCCTTCTTCGCGTTGATCGAGATCATCAGCAAACTGAAAGACTCCAAGGGCAAGGTCTTGATCCCTGGCTTCTACAAGAACGTGAAGGCTCCGAGCAAAGATGAACTGAAGGCGTGGAAGCGGCTGCCCTTCAACGAAGAGCACTACCGCAAGACTGAAGTTGGCTCCAAGGTCCTGACGGGGGAGCCGGGATTTTCGGTGCTGTACCGCACTTGGGCGCGTCCGACGCTGGAAGTTCACGGCATGCCGGGCGGATTCATCGCCCCCGGCGCCAAGACCGTGATTCCGGCCAAGGCCGCGGCGAAGGTTTCCATGCGTATGGTTCCCAACCAGGATCCAGACGACATCCTGAAGCGCTATACGGCATTTGTGAAGAAACTGACGCCCAAAGGGATCGAGACCAAGATCAAAGTATGGAGCAAGGGCCCGGCGTGCGTGGTGGGTACAGACAACAAATACGTTAAAGCATCGACCGAGGCTATGCACGAAGTGTTCAACAAAGACACGGTCTTCATTCGCTCCGGTGGTTCGATTCCGATTGTGACCGACTTTCAGGACGTGCTGAAGATTCCCAGCGTGATGATGGGCTTCGGCTTGCCTGACGACAATCTGCACGCTCCTAACGAGAAGTTCCATATCCCGAATTTTTATCGTGGGATCGAATCGATCTGTTTGTTCTTTGAGAAGCTGGGCGGATAAGACCCATCGCAACCAGCTTGTGAATGGACGGGCGTCCTCGCCCGTCCAACTCACTTCCGATCGAACATAGTCTTTCTTTCCTTTGCTTCGACGTCTTACCTGCGATACCATTAGCTTGCTCTCGCGATTCTCCCTTCCTTCTAACGTTTTCCACCGTTTTGACCACTAGTTGCTGCATTGTGTGTGCAAAATAAGGTGGTTATGCGAAGGGCCCTACAAGATATAGTGTTTTCTTGCTTGACCCCGGCGCAATTTGACCGTTACATTAGCTCTGATTTGTGCTCGTCGCAGCTGGGTCAAGGTGAGTTTCGGCCCAACCGCAGGCGTGAGCATCTGATTGGTAAACAGGCAGGTTCATCGACTTCGCTCGGGATGAAGGAGCGAGAAGTCAGGCTGGTACGACCAAGGAGTACACGTTGCTCAAACTGAAAAAGCTTCAGATTCTCGGGTTCAAATCCTTTTGCGACCGCACCGAACTCAAGTTTCACGGGGATGGAGTCGCGGCCATCATCGGGCCGAACGGCTGCGGCAAGTCGAACATTGCCGACGCCATTTCCTGGGTGCTGGGCGAGCAGTCGGCCAAGACCTTGCGCGGCTCGCGCATGGAGGACGTGATCTTTGCCGGCACGCGCGACCGCAAGCCGACTGGCATGGCCGAAGTGGCGCTTACGCTGATCGATCCTGAGGTGTACGGCGGCTCTGATGTGGCGAATCCCACAGAGATCGAAATCCAGGATGAGATGCCGACTGCCGATTGGGATGAGGCTGAACTCCGGGCCAAGGCGGCCGAAGAAGTGGAGCAGCGCACAGAAGAAGCGCAGCCGGGGAAAGTCGAGGCTCTGGCGCAGGACGATGTAGAAGATGAGCCACTATTCGCAGTTTTCGTGAACCCGAATCCACCCATCAAGACTGCCACTCCGTTGGCCTGTCCGAGTCTTGGGCCGCAAGTGGTGCTGAAAATCCGGCGACGGAAGTTTCAGCAACAATTCCGAGCGGGTGAGATCGTGGTCACGCGGCGGCTGTTCCGTTCCGGCGATAGCGAGTATCTTCTGAACGGCAAGTTGTGCCGCTTGCGCGACATCCAGGAATTGTTCATGGGCACGGGCCTCGGACCGGAATCCTATGCGCTGATCGAACAAGGACGCATTGGACAAATATTGAGCAGCCGCCCTACTGACCGCCGGGCGATCATCGAAGAAGCGGCGGGGATCACCAAGTTCAAAACCAAGAAGCGTCTGGCGGAAGCTCGTCTGGAAGATGCCAAGCTAAACCTGGCGCGCGTGCATGACATTTTCGAAGAAGTCACGCGCCAGATGAACTCGCTGAAGCGGCAGGCGTCGAAGGCCGAGCGCTATGCCAAACTGCGGGAAGAGCTGCGGGCGAAGCTGCGTGTGGTGCTGGCCAGCAAGTTTGCGCAACTGGAGCAGGAAAACGCGACCCTGGATGGACAGATCAATGCCATATCCGAGGAAATACAGCAACAGGGCGAGAGAGTTCAGCAATTGGAATCGGAGCACGCGGAGCGCACGCAGCGGGGATACGCGATTGAGAGCGAGATTCGCGAAAACCGTGAACGCTTGAACCAGATCAAGATCGAGGGCAATCGCGCGGTGGTGCAGCGGCATCACAATGAAGAGCGCTGTACGGAATTGACGGCGCGGGCCGCAGTTTCGGAATCTGAGTTGACGCAGGCCCGGAGTCGGCTGGCCGCTCTCGAGGCGGAACGCGACTCGAACCGGCAAATCATGGACTCGGCAGCCGCCGATTTGTCAGGGGCGCAACAGGAACTGGCCGAGCGCCAGCTAGCCTCTGCGGCTGCAGCTGACGCGCTGGCGGAGTTTGAGCGACGGCAGGAAGCGTCGCGTAGCGCGATTCTGGAGGCAGTGGCTTCGGCGTCCAATCTGCGCAACCAGCTTACCCAAACTGAAGATCGCCTCGCGGCGGTGGATCGCGAGACCCACCGCCTGCATGCCGAGATGGCAACCGCCAACTCGCAGGTGGAGGCTTTCGATGGGCAGCGCGGGCAACTGGCGCTGGAGTTCGAGACGGTTTCGCAGCGTGTAACCGGCCTGGAGGAGGAGATCGTCCATGCGCGCCGATCGCTGGAGTCGAAGCGGCGCGAAGAATCCGACGGCAAGAATCGGCTGGACAGTCTGCGCGCGGAGTTCGCGTCGGCCATCGGCAAGAAGGCCTCGCTCGAGGCGCTGGTCGCAGAACATGGTTATTCGACGGAATCGGTCCGCCGGCTCTTCCAGTCCGGAGCGATGAACGGCGGGTTGGCTCCGGTGGGCGTTTTGGCCGACTTCCTCGAGGTCGAGGCGCAATACGAAGGTGTGGTCGAGGACTTTCTACGGGATGAACTGAACTACATTGTGGTGAAGTCGTGGGATGCCGCAGATGAAGGTCTGCGCCTGTTGCGGTCTGATGTTGATGGGCGCGCGACCTTCCTGGTGCATCCCGAGGATTCGCAGGCGAAGTTTTCTTTTGCTGTGGACGAAGCCTCGCGTGCGCTATCGCCCAGCCAGTCGGTGGTGCCGCTGAAGCATGCCATCCGCGTGCTCAATGGCTTCGGCCGATCGCTCGAAGTCATTCTTCCCAAGCTGCGCGATGGTTACATCGCATCCGATCCTGCATTTGCCCGTGAACTGGCTTTGTCGAATCCGGATGCATTTTTCCTGGCGCAATCTGGGGAATGCTTCCACAACGTGACAGTAACGGGGGGAAAGCAGCGGGCGGAAGGGCCGCTCTCGATGAAGCGCGAGCTGCGCGACGTCCAGCGAATGCTCGGCGAACTGGAGTCTGCGCTGCGCGACGAAGAAACCAAGGTGCTGCGGTTGGGGCGAGAGATTAAAGATCTCACTTCCCTGCTCGACCGACTGGAGGGGGAGAAACGGGAGGCGGAAAAGCACGCCATGACCTCCGGCCACATGCTGCAGCAACTGCAATTGGAAATGACTCGTATGGCCGAACGACTGGAGACGTGTCACGGGGAATTGCAGCGTCTGGGCGTGGACCGTGAAGAACAAATCAACCTCATGTCCCTGCGGCAAGCTGAACTGGCGGAACTGCAACAGCGCCGGGACGAGTTGGAGCGCATGGCCTCGGCTGCGAACGAAGATCTGGCGGCCTTGCGTGAAGGCCGCGATCAGGCGGCGCAGAGTGCGTCTCAGCACCTGGCGCGGGTGGCAACCTTGGAGGAGCGGCATCGTGCGGCAGCAGCGGTGCTGGAGCGTATCGGATCGTTGATTGCCGACATGAGCGAGCGGGTAAGTGCAGTTCAGCGGGAGATCGAATCCGCAGCTACGGAACGACTGCAGCGCGAGACTGAGAACCGGCAACTGGCGGTGTTGCTGGATGATTTGGCGGCGGAGCGCAACGCCGGCGAAGCCCGCGAGGGGCTCTTACAGTTTGAGTCGGACCAAGTACGCGCCCGGATTACCGAGATTGACGACGCCCTGCGCAGTGGGCGACAGTTGCTCGACCACGCCCGCGATCGTAGAGGTGAGCTGGCAGCCGCAGTGGCGAAACTGCAATCGGATGCGCAATACATGGCGGAAACCTGCCTGAACGAACTCGGGATTCAACGTCCTGAGCTTATGGCCGACGTGACGATTACGATGGTGGCTGGCGAACAGCTGGCGGCGGAAGACCGGGCCCAGCGCGAAATTCGGGCGCGGCTCGATGCCATGGGGCCGGTCAACATGATGGCCCTCGAGGAATACAAAGAGACCACCGAGCGTCATGCTTTCCTGGATACTCAACGGAAGGACTTGCTCGACTCAATCGCCAATACGCAGGCCACGATTGCCGAGATCGATACCTTCTCAAGGCAGAAATTCGCGGAGGCGTTTGCCCGGATCAACGAGAATTTCCAGGCCACCTTCAAGAAACTCTTCGGCGGCGGCCATGCGTTCATGCGTTTGACGGATGAAGAAAACAACATGGAGAGCGGCATTGACGTGGTGGCTTCGCCTCCGGGAAAGAAGCTACAAAATGTCCTGCTGCTCTCGGGCGGCGAAAAGGCGCTTACAGCACTGGCCCTGCTGGTTGGCATCTTCCAGTATCAGCCCAGCCCGTTCTGCATCCTGGACGAGGTGGACGCGCCGCTGGACGAGGCCAACATTGGGCGTTTCACCGATCTTGTCAAAGAGATGAGTGTGCACACCCAGTTCGTGCTCATTACCCACAGCAAGAAAACCATGAGTATTGCACCCGTGTTGTACGGGGTCACGATGCAGGAGCCAGGAGTTTCAAAGTTGGTGTCAGTGCAGTTGGGGGCGACTGCCGAACAAGTGAAAAACCAAGTGGCGTAGTCCGTTGGCCAATAAAGTCCGTATGGCTTCGGAACCACGAAGTTTCCTGGTTTCCGGTTATCCTCCAGCATCCTCAGTTTTTCCACAACCGTTACCGCTGAAAGCCTTGCTGGGCAAGTGTTTTCGAGCCTAGCGCCTTTGTCAACTCTTTTTCCGCGAGTGGCTTGCGGCCCGCGCGGCAAACTCCGATATAAGCGGTTGACAAAAATTTCCTGTGGGTTCAGAATACGCGACGTTTTCCCACTGTAAAATTATTTCATGAGCCCCCAACTTCTCGATCCCGTCCTGCTTCGTACAGACTTTCCAGAACTGGAACTTCACGCCAGCGGCAAGGTGCGCGACGTGTACCGTCTCGGCAGTGAACAGTTGTTATTCGTGGCCACGGACCGCATCTCCGCGTTCGACTACGTTTTGGCCACTGGCATTCCGCACAAGGGTCGGGTGCTGACCCAGATTTCGTTGTTCTGGTTTGAGTTTCTGCGCGAGGTTGTCCCCAACCACATGGTGACGGCCGATGTCGAAAGCTATCCCGCGAGTCTGCGCTCCCATACCGATCAGTTGCGTGGGCGATCCATGCTGGTGATGCGGGCTGAAATGGTGCCGGTGGAGTGCGTCGTAAGAGGCTATATCTCCGGCTCGGCCTGGAAGGAGTACAAAGCTACCGGCAGGGTCTGCGGGATCGAACTGCCCAAGGGATTGAGAGAATCGGATAAGCTGCCGGAACCGATTTTCACACCTTCGACCAAGGCCACTACCGGGCACGACGAGAATATCCCTTTTGAAGAAATGATTCGCGTCGTGGGCCGGGAACGCAGCGAGACGCTGCGGGACATCACGCTGAAGATTTACACCAAGGCCGCGGATTACGCCCGCACCAAGGGCATCATTATCGCGGATACAAAATTCGAGTTTGGGATCACGTCCAAGGGGATCACGCTGGCGGACGAAGTCCTGACGCCCGATTCCTCGCGCTTCTGGCCGGCGGATAAGTATCAGCCGGGACGCGCTCAGGATTCGTATGACAAGCAGTATGTTCGTGACTATCTGGAAGAAATTCGGTGGAACAAACAACCGCCTGCGCCAGCCCTCCCCCCGGAAGTGGCTCGCAAGACCAGCGAGAAATATGTGGAGGCATATCACCAGCTCACCGGACACGAGCTGGATGTTTAGCAGAGAACCGACTGGAGAAGGCGTTGACTGCCACTGACTGGATCATCGCGTTGGTGATTCTGCTGTCTGTGTTGCAGGCAGCGAGCGCCGGGTTTTTCCAGGAAGCCTTTGGAATCGGCGGACTGGTGTTTGGATATTTGCTGGCCGCGTGGAACTATCATCGGCTGGCGGTTTGGTTTTCCCCGAATATTTCGTCGGTCTGGATGGCGGAGATTGCTGCTTTCTTGATCATCTTCCTCGGCGTGATGTTGCTGGCGGGAATCGCCGGGCGGATCGCAAGCTGGGCCATGAAAGAAGCGGGGCTGAGAGTAGTGGATCGAGTTCTGGGCGGGGCTCTGGGGCTATTGCGAGGATGTTTGGTGGTCGCCATTGTGCTAACCAGCATGGCGGCGTTCACGCCCACCTCGAAGTGGCTACAGGGATCGCAGTGGGCGCCATATTTCTTGGTGGTGGGACGGGCTGCGGTATGGGTAGCGCCTTCGGAATTACGGATGCGCTTCTATCAGGGATTAGATTTGCTGCACCGCGCCCCACACTGACCATAAACTGCACGTCGAGCAGTATCTGGCAAACAGGTGAAGAGTGGGATTGAGGCTCTTCCAGGAAAGAGAGATGCCGTGAGAGATCAGCTCGAAGCACTCATCATGCAGATGTACCGCAGCAATATTCTTTATTCCGAAGCAGTACGCGAATTCAAGAAGCGGTTCATCCTGACTGTGCTGCAGGAGAACAAGGGCAATCAGTGCCGCGCCGCCCGCCAATTGGGGATGCACCGCAATACCTTGAGCCGGACGATTTCGGAATTGAAGATTGACGTGCGGCAACTGCGCGCGGGGATCAAGCGACCGCCGCGCAGCGCGCGGCCTGTCCCCTACGAGAGAAAAGTGGTTCGCTGACCCCTTTCTCCAGACAAAAAACAAGGGCAGCGTCGAACGCTGCCCTTGTTTTATCGACCGATCAGTGTGTCGGTTTGTGGTGAACGGGCGGCTTCTTGGGCGCTGCCTTGGTCAACAGAGCGCCTTTTTCCATGGTCATGACAAAGGGGCTGGCGGTGTAGGACACCGGCGTTCCTTCGAAGTCGAGCGTCGATCCCTCCGCTGGCATTAGCTTGGGAGGAATGGTCCCGGTCATGGTAAGTATGATATCGGCCCGCTTGGCGTCGATGTCGTCCTGGCTGGCAGCAATTTGCAATTCGGTGGCGCCAGGCTTCAGCACCGTAGCTTCCATTTGCAAGGCCACTCCCTTGATAACGCTCCACACTTTGTCGGCATCCTCGGGTGAGCCGGCGGAGAGTACCAGTTCCCATTCGGCAAAGCTCAGCTTCTTGAGGTCAGCCGGCGTCTTATCTTTGACCAGGTCATGCGCCTGTTCAGCCGGGGTCGGGGGCACGTATTGCTTCACTGTGAAACCTGCCGGTGGCAACGGCGTGGTTGCGGTCAGCGTCAGCAGATCGTTCCAGCCCTCGTCAGAACCGTGGTACTTCACATACTTGCTACGTCCGAATTTTGTGGTTTGGGTCTTAAATGCCTGGTCCTTGGCCAAATTGGCGGCGCGAGCGATGAAGAATAGTCCGTTCACGTCGTCTTCAGGCGTGGCCGTCAGGTACGCCAGTGCCAAGGGATAGACGTTGTCGACGTTGCTGGGATCGGCTTCTACGGCCGCCCTTAGATCCTTCTCGGCGGTCGCGTTGTCTTTCATTTGCAAGGCAGAAAATCCAGCAAAGGTCTCCAAGGCAACCGCAAACTGGTCTTTTTGCTTGGCAAAGTCCGCGTCGGAGACGCCATCGGGCTTGGGCATGTTGGGCAGGGCCTGGAGGCCGCGCTCAGCGTGGCCCTTGGCGTCGGCCCATTTTTGTGCAGCGCGTTCGTTATAGGCCAGCAGAACCAGGGCGCGGACATTATTGGGATTGGCAGCCAGGAGCCGATTGGCGGTATCCATCACCTTGGGACTTCCAGACTGTTGGTAGGCCACCATTAGGGCTTCCAGTGCGTCCTCTTTCATCACGCTATTGGGATACTGTGCCAGGAAGGCCTCCAGGCCGCTGACTCTGGCGGCCGCGTCCTGCTGCTGAACCGCTCCCACGTATGCGTTGTACTCGGCCGGATCTTTGATTTCCTTCTTTTGCGGCTGGGCTTGCGGCGCGGCTTGGGGTGAGGCCGCCGGTTGGGCTGGCGGTTGCGTGGTGGTCTGCTGACCCGAGGCTAACCCAGCAAACATTAGCACAATCGCCACTAGACTCGTCTTCATGTGAAATGGCTCCTTAGGATTTGGGGAAATGCTACTTGAAAATGCGACGGCATCTTGCCCAGGCTATCCAAGCACGGCTCGCCCAGGTTCGTTCAGATCGCTGGTTGCGCCACCCAGCCCACACCCGGAAGACCTAAGGCCTGGTCGCAGCACCCGCAGGAAAATATTCCGGTGAGCCGGATTATAAGTATGTAAACCGACTATGGCAAGCTGACGCACCCCCCAAAGCACAGCCCTGCGTTGTTATGATGCGATGGAAGCCACTCTGGTGGTTCGATGGCGGTACAAAAGAGGTGAAAGGTTCTATGACCGACCACGCAGGATCGGGCCTGACAGGCCAAGTTGCAGTGATTACAGGCGGAGGACGAGGGATCGGTGCCGCCGTCGGCCGAAAGCTGGCCGGGTTGGGGGCCGTGGCCGTGCTTTGCGGGCGCGGCCGCGCCCCACTGGACTCGACGGCGGCCGCCATAACCACAGCGGGCGGACAGGCTGAGGCCTTGGAGTGCGACGTAATTAACCAGCAGTCGATTGACGTGCTGACGGCAAACATTAGCCATAAGTTTGGAAGAGTGGACATTCTGGTGAACAACGCCGGCATCGGAGGATTTGGCGGCCCCTTGCACCGGATGCCCCCGGAAGCGTGGGACCAAGTGCTGAACACGAACCTGCGGGGAGTTTTCTACTGCATCCGTGCCTTTGCGCCGATGATGATTAAGGCGGGGGCCGGACACATTGTGAACATTTCATCCCTGGCGGGAAAGAACGCTTTGCCCAACGGCGCTGCCTATGCTGCCTCGAAATGGGGACTCAATGGCTTGAGTTATTCGGTGGCAGAAGAGCTGCGGGCGCACAACATCCGGGTTTCGGTGGTTTGTCCCGGATCAGTGAACACGGAATTGAGTCCGCACGCGGGCAAGGACCCGGCGAAGATGCTGCAGCCGGACGATGTCGCACACGCGGTGGCCATGCTCGTGACCCAAGCGCCACAATCGTTCATTAGCGAGGTACTCCTGCGGCCCACGCAGAAACCGTGAAGAACTTGCTACTTCTTGAAAAGATTCTCGAAGGCTTGGCGGGCATCCTGGGGGCGGGCCGCCTTGGGGGTGGATGTTTCTTTCTCGACCCTTACCCGCATGGAGTAGAACGTACAATCGTTGCGTTCGTCCTTGCGCGGAATCCTCTCCGCAATGGCTTGGCTGCATTCGAACCGGCTGGAGGTGTCAAAATATGTGCATTGGCGGCAAGAGTGAATTGCCGTCCCGCACTTGGGGCACTGGCCGGCAGACTCAATTCCAGTGGGCAGTAGAGTGCCGCACTGGGCGCAGCGGGAAACCGCGTGGGTGCCCGGCATCTGTACCGGACGCGGACCAAAGGTGTCTTTCTTAGCAGGCCGCTCTCCACGTTCCGAAGATGGCTGCTTTTCCCGCTTTTCACCTGAGTCCTGGTATCCGTGCTGGCGGTACTTCGCCACGTGACCTCCTGATGGGCTGACATTGTCTCTCGCCGGAGGCATTGCCGCAAGTCGTCAGCCGCAAATTGTCTGGTTGAAGATACAATCTTGTGCGCGTCAAGCTTGACCGGCAATGAATTGTAATTCCCCATGCTGGGTGCTACCATCCGAACAGGTTGAGAGAGTTGGAGGTAGTTATGGCAGACAGCGATAGCAATAGTTTTCTTTGGTTTCTGGCAGGGTTGGGGTTCGGCGCGATTGCGGGAATTTTGTATGCCCCGCGCGCGGGCAACGAAACCCGTGAAGCTTTGCGGTCCAAAGCAGAAGAAGGCCGCGATTTTGTACGCGACCGGAGCCGCCAGGCCCGTGAACAAGCTGCGGGCTGGGCCGAGCGCGGCCGCGAAGTGTTGAATCAGCAGAAGGAGCAATTCCGCTCTGCCTATGAGGCCGGCCGGCAGGCCTATCAGGAGACGGCGCATCCGGAAAGCGGAGACGTTCCGAACCAGTAGGCGCTTCTCCGCAGTGTGAGCACCGTCGCCTGCAGCGGAGGAACTTATGGATACCTTGACTATCTTCATTGCCGTGACTTCGGCGGCGGTAGTGATTCAAGCCGGAATTCTTGTGGCCATGTATCTGGCCGTCCGCCAGACCACCGCACGCACCGAGGCCCTGGCCAGCGAAGTGCGAACCAAGGTTTTGCCGACGGTGGAAATGGCGCAGTCAATGCTTGCGGATCTGCGCCCGAAGGTAGAAAGCATCGTCAACAATTTCAATGATTCGAGCGCAATGGCGCGCCACCAGATGGAGCGCCTCGACGCGACCATGAGTGATTTACTTGATCGTGCCCGCCTGCAAGTGATTCGTGCCGACGAACTGGTGAGCAGGGCTCTGGATCGAGTGGAAGAGACGGGCGACCTGGTCAATAAGACTGTGGTATCCCCGGTGCGACAGGTTTCGGGCCTGCTTCAGGGCCTGACAGCTGGATTAGAGTTCTTCTTCTCGGGAAGGCGAAGGTCGCGAGATGGTACCGTGCAAGACGAGATGTTTATCTAGATACAGAGATTGTGAAGGACGGCAGCGCTAAAGCGCTGCCGTTTGTGTTTGTGTTAAATGATCCAGCCGCCACCCACCACGATCTCTCCGTCATAGAACACTGCCGCCTGGCCGGGAGTAATCGCGCGTTGCGGATCGTCGAAGGTTACCAGTACTTCGTCTGCGCCTGACTTCTCAATGGTGGCCGGCGCAGCTTCGTGGCGATGGCGAATCTTCACCGCGACGCGCCTAGGCTCGTGCAGGTCACCGATGGAAATAAAATTCACCCGGTGGGTACGCAGCGTGCGCGAATAGAGTTGCTCCTGGCCGCCAACTACCACCTGGCGCTTGTCCCCATTGATTTGAATCACGTAGAGCGGCGAACCTGTCGCCACCCCCAAGCCCTTACGCTGGCCCACGGTGAAATTATGGATGCCACTGTGCTCACCCACCACTTCCCCACCCGCAGTCACCAGTTCGCCGGAGGTGTCCGGAAGAGCTTCACCCTGATCCGCCAGATAAGCGTCGAGAAACTTCTTATAGTCGCCTCCAGGGACGAAACAGATCTCTTGCGAATCGGGCTTTTCCGCCAGAGCCAGACCATGATCTCGCGCCAACTCCCGCACCGCCGGTTTGGTCATTCCTCCCAGCGGAAAAATGGTCCGGCTAAGCTGCTCCTGGCTCAAGCCGAACAGGAAGTAGGTCTGATCCTTGGAAGTGTCGGTGGCCCGCTTTAGCAGCCAGCGCCCGCGGCCCTCATCGTATTCCAGGCGGGCGTAGTGGCCAGTGGCGAGAGCATCCGCTCCAATCTGCTGCGCGACAATCAACAGCTGATCAAACTTCAAGTGATTGTTGCAGAGGCTGCAGGGGATCGGCGTGCGTCCCGAAAGATACTCCTCCACGAAAGGCCGCACCACATCACGCTCGAACCGCTCCTCGTGATTCACAACGTAATACGGAATTCCAAGCGCTTCCGCGACCCGGCGGGCATCGTAAACGTCGTCGAGCGAACAGCAACGTCCCCGGACGGCCTCCGGCATTCCCGGACGCCCGGACAGCCGCCGCTGGTTCCATAGTTGCATGGTCAAGCCGATGACCGCATGCCCCTCAGCGCGCAGCATGGCCGCTACGGTGGAAGAGTCGACTCCACCGGACATGGCGACGGCGATGGTTCGAGAAACCGGCATTTAGCAATTGGCACTTAGCATTTAGCGAGGACGTCGATGGCAAGCCTCACGAACTTCGCTTCAGATCGATGGCAATCTAGCACGGCCTCAAGGGGCCAAATGCTAAGTGCTAAGTGCTGCCTTATTGTAAACCGGCGAGAGCTCGCGCAGGCGGGCCACGGTCGACGGAATCAGGCTGAGAGCGAATTCCACGTCCTCTGGCGTGTTTTGTTTACCCAGGCTGAAGCGGAGGCTGGCGCGGGCTTGGTCGGGAGGCAATCCCATCGCCGTGAGCACATGCGAAGGCTCAATCGCGCCAGACGAGCAAGCTGCGCCGGTGGAGACGGCCAGCCCCTTGAGATCTAGCGCGATAACCAGGGCTTCGCCTTCGATGTAGTCGAAATGAATGTTGGTGGTATTGGGCACACGCGGCGCGCCTGTTCCGTTGACGCCGATGGTTTCCACTTCGGCAAGGATCCCTTCCTGCAAACAATCACGCATGGCTGCCATCTGCGCTAGATCGCCGCGATCCAATGCCTCTTTCGCGATCTCCGCAGCCTTGCCCAAACCGATGATTCCCGGAACATTTTCCGTGCCGGCGCGACGCGAGCGCTCATGACTTCCGCCGTAAAGCATGGGCTGTAGAATTGTTCCCTTGCGCACATAGAGAGATCCAACACCCTGAGGTGCATGCATCTTGTGGCCGGAAATCGAGAGCAGGTCGCACGCAATGCGGTGCACGTCGATTGGGACCTTTCCCGCCGCCTGCACACCGTCGGTGTGGAAATATACGTCTGCTTCGGCAGCAACTTTGCCGATCTCTTCGACTGGCTGCAATACTCCGGTCTCGTTATTGGCCATCATGATCGAGATCAACTTGGTGTTGGCGCGCAACGCGCGGCGAACGTCATTAGGATCGACCAACCCGTTGCCATCGACAGGAACATAGGTGACTTCGCATCCGGCGGTTTCGAGATGCTTGCACGAATTCAGCACGGCGTGATGTTCGATGGTCGAACTGATGACGTGATCGCCTTCGCGGACCAACCCAAGAATGGCCAGGTTGTCGCCCTCTGTGCCGCCACTGGTGAACACGATCTCCGAAGCCCGGCATCCGAGTAAGGCCGCGACCGATTCTCGCGACCGCTCCACGGCCGCGCGCGTCTCCTGCCCATGATGGTGGATGGAAGAGGCATTGCCGAAGCGCTCGGCAAAGTAAGGCCGCATGGCCTCAAACACTTCCGGCAAGATCGGGGTGGTGGCGTTGTTGTCGAGGTAAACGCGGCGCATCAAGGCTATTTTACGCCTTGGGGAAGAAGCTACCCGACCGAAACGACCTCCGCTGAAGCGGTGGGCGTTGGAACCGGCAAATTGTCCTCGCGGAGTCCTTCTAGGTGGAACTCGATGGCTTCGCGGATGAGATGTTGGGTTTCTTCTTTGGTCCGCCCGGTTGTAATGACGCCTGGCAAATCGGGGACATATGCGCTCCAACCGGTCTCCGACTTCTCGTAAACGACGACATACTGGGTCATTTGAGCCCCGCTTGTTTTAACACACTGCTTAGCGTGCCGGGCGGAAGATCGTCATTCGGGTGGCCTGGCAGCGTTACTCGTCCGGGCTTGCCTGGATGCTTGTACTGCCGATGGCTGCCCTTCGTAGTCTCAAGGTACCAGCCATCCCGCTCCAACAGCTTTATGATATCGCGGACTTTCATTGCGTCCAAGTTACATCAGGAACCAAGCGAGCCAAAATCCCTGTTCCTACTTTTTCGGCGCTTTGGCCGCCTCCGTTTCGTCCTTCAAGTAATTGGCGCTCAGTGTGCCCTTGGCCTTCGCCAGATCGATCAGTGTGGGATAGAACTGCACGAAGGTCGTATCCACTGCGGCATGCTGGGAATGGCACGAATAGCAGGCGGCCGTGGTTGGAACCATCTTGGCGGTGTCGGAATCGTCGAAGCCGAAGAAGGCCCATTTGCCGGGGAAGCGGGCCTCGTCCTTCACGTGGACCTCATGACCCATCGTTCCCGTGGTTTGGAAGTGTCCACTCTTGTTGATGGACCCGTTGGTTCCGGCGGTGCGGACTTCCAGCACCAGCATCGTCTTGTCAGGCCAGGTGCCGATGTCTAGAAAAGCTTTGTAGGCATCGGGATTGACGAAGACGTTGTCGAACATGGAGTGGTCCATCGCCATGGCGTTGGGGGAATAGCTCATATCCACGCCCGAGCTCAGGTAAATCCACTCGCGGTACTTCGCTGGGAACACCAGGCGGCCATCCGCCGTATAGGTGGGTGTCTGTGACGCAGAACCCTTGCCGGCAGCCGGAGCAGTAGCCGGCGCGGTACTGTACTGTTGCAACAGAAAGAAGCAAACCAGGGTCAAAATACGCATGAAACGCACCTCGCTGGGGTAACGAATTTTCGATGGTGAAGTCTAACAGTTCGAGTAGAGGGGTTGTCTTGAAGAAATACAACCTCTGAGTGAGGGCCCCGTGGCTGAAAGTATTGCGCCGGTAATGCTGGGCGGGAGTTTCTACGGTGCTGTCCAACAGCGGCGCGAACAGTGCGGTGCCATCTTTACCGATCTACAGCATTCCTCTCCCCGGAAGCTCCCCGAACACGCCCATGAGCTGCCGTTTTTCGCCGTCCTGCTGGAGGGCGACTACGGCGAGCGCTACGGGCGCCAGCATAAGCAGTTCGGCCCCTTCACGATCGCGTTCCGCCCCGCCGGGGTTCCTCATCAGGATGAAATCGGACCGCGCGGCGTGCGCTTCTTCGAGATCGAGATTCGGCCCATCTGGCGAAAGCGAATACAGGACTGCAGTGGAGGCCTCGACACTCCACACGACGAGTACGGCGGCGGAGAGCTGTTATGGCTGGCGATGAAGCTGTTTCGTGCAACCCGCGGACTGCAGGAAGAGCCGGATCTGCGCCTCGAAAGCCTGCTGGCCGAATTGGTGGGCGCCGTCGCGCGAATACCTCGGGGAACCTCCAGGGACGCCCCGCAATGGCTAGGCCGCGTTGTGGACAAGATGAAGACCCAATACTGCGAACGGCTCACTCTGGAAGAGCTCGCGCGGGAGGCGGGAGTTCATCCCGTGCATCTTTCTCGTGTCTTCCGGAGATATGAAGGCGAGGGCATCGGCGAGTACGTTCATCGCCTGCGAATTCGGGCAGCCTGCGAACAGATGCTCGCGCCCCAGAGGTCGCTGGCCGAAATCGGTCTCGTGACCGGATTCGCAGACCAGAGTCATTTCACCCGCGCTTTTCTCCGAATTACCGGCATGAGCCCCGGAGCATTCCGGAAGTTGGTTACGCCGCGCGTGGAATACTCGTTCGCGGCGGATTGACGCTTCAGTGAACGTAGTCCGCCAGGCGCTCCAGCACCAGATCCTTCGATTGCAAAACGTTCTGTTGCAGCCAGAATTCGTGGCCTGATCCATAGATCACCAGCACGCGATCGTTGGGCGAGTCAATCACGTTGCGCAGATTCCCGAAGATGCGTGCATTGCGGCCATACCACGCGGCCAGCAGATCAGGGCCGGGATATTCACCATCGCCTGCAAAGCGCGCAAAGTCCATGTAGACCGCCTGGCCGTCCCGGACCTCGTCATCGCGATTGATGGCGACCAGAGTCTGTCCGACCGTACCTTCTTTCAGGATTTTCAACCAGATGTCCAGTTCCTTTTGCGTTGTAGCAAAGTCGTCATTCAGGATCTGTTCCTGGTGGTGTTTTTGCACAAATGCTTGCATTGCCTCGAACGGAAAATCGGCCATGATATTTATGGGATACACCTGCTTATGGCCCAGCCGCTTGGCCATACGAAGGCCGATCTGGTCAACCTCGCCGGCTTTAAGGGAATACTTTCCCGCCAAGTAATCCTGATATCTCTGGGCGAACTCCTTGTTCGCAGGCTCAACCTCCACCGCGATTTTGGTGGGACGAAATTGTTCGAGAGCAGCGACGAATTGCTCGATTTCCCCCTGCCGCTTGGGCGCAAGCATGTCATCCACCTGCATGTTCAGAACGTCCCGTCCTGGGTTGGCCATGTGAAATGTGCCTAGCACCAGTACGTGAGCCTTGGCTGCGGCGGGCGGTGTAGAGGGCGAATTGGTCTGGGCAACGCTGGAAGCAGCGATCAGGCAAAGCAGTGGGGTGATGGAGATCTTGAGGTCGAAAATATTCATAGTCTCCTAATACGGAGACTTGCTTATCTTCGTTCCATGGGAATATAGCGTTGCGGATAGGCGGGGCCAATGTAGTCGGCGCGCGGGCGGATCAGCCGATTGTCATCGAGTTGTTCGATTACGTGTGCGGTCCAGCCGCTGATGCGGGAGACTGCGAAGACCGGAGTAAACAGGTCCACGCCGATGCCGAGGATGTGGTAAGTCGAGGCCGAATAGAAGTCCACGTTGGCGTTGAGCTTCTTTTCCGCCTTGATGAACTTCTCAATCTTTTCCGACATGTCGAACCACTTCGCTTGCCCGCTCGACTTGCCCAGGTTATGGGACATCTTGCGGAGGTGCGTCGCTCGCGGATCTTCGGTGTGGTAAACGCGATGGCCGAAGCCGGGAACTTTCTGCTTCTGCGCCAGCATCGTCTTGATGTGCTCGACGGGATCGGCGCCGGCGCGGTCTATCGCTTCCAGGATGTGAAATACGGCTTCGTTGGCGCCTCCATGCAGCGGCCCTTTGAGGCATCCGACGGCGGAGGTAACCGCAGAATGCATGTCGGAAAGCGTCGCGGCCGTCACCCGGGCGGCGAATGTGGAAGCGTTGAGTTCGTGATCGGCATGCAGAATCAGCGCAATATCCAAAGCACGTTCCGCGGTCTGTGACGGTTTGGCGCCATTCAACTGAAGCAGGAAATTGCCGGAATGCGAGAGCGACTTGTCGGGTTCGACCACCGCCTGCCCCTTGCGGATTCGGTCATAGGCGGCCACGATCATAGCAATTTGCGAAGTCAGGCGGATGGCCTTGTTCACATTCGCTTCATGATCGTTTTTCTTGTCGTCACGATCGTAAAAACTCAGCGCTGAAACCGCCGTGCGCAGGACATCCATGGGCAGGGACTCTTTGGGTGCGGTGCGCAGCAAGTTAATGATCGCGGGATCAAGCTTGCGCTCCTGGGCGAGGCGGTCGCGCAATCCCTTTAGTTCATCGCGCGCGGGGAGTTTGCCAAACCACAACAGATAGCAAGTCTCTTCGAAGGTAGAATTGTCGGCCAGTTCATGAATATCAATACCACGGTAGGCCAGGACGCCTTGTTCGCCGTCGATGTAGCAGATACTGGAGGTGGTTGCGACCACTCCCTCGAGACCTTTTGGGGCTTGCGCGGCGGATATGCTGGACATGGCGTCGGACTCAAACCTTCTCAAATTTTAGATTGTTGCGGCGCGGAGGGAGTACGCCACAACTAACTTTTATACGCCAAAATTGCGGAAGTTTCCATCCGCGCAGGCGCTCGATGATGCTAGTCTGGACGCGGGCAAGTCCCGTTCGGGGCGCGCTCCCGTAGATTTCTTTATCGGCAAGAACCGCCTCAAGAAGCGTTCCAGAGAGTTACCGAAGGTACACGACCCTGCCGGGGATGGCCGCTTCTTTAGACTTCCCGGTTACAATCGGAGGATGCGCATGCGCTGGCGGCTTTTTATCGCGGTGATGTGGTGTGGAACGGCCCTCGCCGCTGACACGCCACAGACCCTTGTCCCTGGGCCTTGCGCGCCGGGCGCTGCCCCCTGCAGCCCTTCCAAGTCTGATCGCAAGCAAGCTCACGCTGCCTTTTCCCGGGCGCTGAAGCTGGAAAAGGCCAAGCACCTCGACGAAGCTTATCAAGAGTTCGACACCGCCGCACGCCTGGTTCCCAACAATGTCAGCTACCTGACGGCCCTCGCCCTTACCCGTGAAGAGTTGGTCTTCAACCATGAACAGCGGGGCAACGCTGATCTGAACAATGGGCAGGACATCGAAGCGCAGGCTGAATTTCGAGGCGCCTTGAGCCTCGATCCCGACGACCAATTTGCCCGACAGCGTTTGCAGGAATCCTTTGGTCAGTGGGCGCCGCCAACGACCGCTATCTTGCGAGCCGCCGAAGATGGCGTCCCCTTGCAGGCTGCCCCCAGTCCCGACCATCATGCTTTCCATTTTCGCGGTGACTCAAAAACCCTCTTGGCCGAGGTAGCGCACAGCTACGGGGTCACCGCCGAACTGGACGACTCCGTCGCCTCCCGCCGTGTCCATTTCGACCTCGACGAAGCTGACTTCCCCGCTGCCATGCAGGCGGCGTGTGATGTGACCGGGACTTTCTGGACATCGCTTTCCGACAAGCAGATTCTCCTCGCCAAGGAATCGACAGAGAATCACCGGCTTTACGATCGCATGGGCTTGCGCACATTCTACCTGAGCTCCACCGCCACCCCGCAGGATGTGAACGAGGTGGTGAGCATGCTGCGTTCGGTATTTGAAATCCGCTTCCTGCTGCAGCATCCGCAAAGCGGGTCCCTGGTAGTGCGCGCTCCCATGGCGGTGATCGATGCCGTCAGTAAGGTACTGGAGAATCTCGGCGATGCGCGTCCACAGGTGCTCTTGGACATTGAAGTCTATGAGATCGATCACCAGTTGACCCGCAACATCGGCCTGCACATTCCCGACACTTTCAATCTGTTCAACATTCCCGCCGCGGCTTTGCTGGCGGCGAGCGGGGCGAGCATCCAGAGTTTGATTAACCAGTTGATCTCGGGTGGCGGCATCAACCAGGCAAATCAGACCGCCATTTCCGGGCTGCTCGCTCAACTGCAGGGGCAGGGACAAAGCGGAATTTTCAGCCAGCCTCTGGCCACCTTCGGCGGCGGTCTTACCTTCATGGGATTGAGTCTCGATCACCTAGCAGGACAATTGTCGCTCAACGAGAGTTGGGTGAAACATTTGGACCACGCCACCTTGCGGGCGGCGCAGGGCAACAGCACAACCTTCCGCCTGGGTCAGCGATACCCCGTGGTCAACGCCAGTTTCTCGCCGATTGTCAATACCGCCGCGATTTCGCAGGTGCTGCAAAACGGCAGCTTTCAGGCGCCAGTGCCTTCGATCAGCTACGAAGACCTTGGGCTGGACATAAAGGCCAAGCCGGTAGTCTCTGGCGGTGTACATGTGGGACTCGATCTAGAGATGCAGCTGCGCACGCTGGCCGGTACGAGCGTGAACGGAGTCCCGGTGATCGCCAACCGTCAGTACAAGGGCAGCATCAATCTGGAAGACGGAGAACCAGCTGCGGTGGCGTCGTCGGTGACCCGCAGCGAGCAATACAGCATGATGGGACTCCCCGGGCTGAATTCGATCCCGGTGCTGAACAAAATCGCGACCACCAACAACAAGACTGCGGAAGACGATGAGATCCTGGTGGTGATCACACCTCACGTGTTGAACTTGGGGACGACCCAGGACACGGAGTTGTGGCTGCCGAGATAACCGCTATTTCCCGTTACTGGCGGCGAAGTCCACGAGTTTCTGCAACACCTCGTAAGGAAGCCCTCCAGCACTGAGTTTCCGGCCATTGATGAAGATCGTGGGAGTGCTGTTGACATCCAGTGACTTGCCCAGATCTATGGAGTGTTGCACCCGTGTGGTGGTTTCTGGTTTGGCGGCGCAGGCAGCCACGTCACTGCCCTTGACTCCGGCAGCATCGGCGAAACCAGTCAGCTTCTCGTCGGCATTGGAGGCAGTGAGGTCCGACTGGGCGCCGTAGATGCTCTGAATAAACTTCCAGAAGCCGTCCGGCGAAGACCGCCCCACGCAGTCGGCATAGCTGGCAGCTTTCATTGCCCAGTCGTGCATGGGCAGAGGAAAGTTCTGGAAGACCACGCGAGCATTCTTGTCCTCCGCAGCCAGGCGATCGAGGACCGGTTGGGCATCCTTGCAATGGGGACACTGCAGGTCGCTGAACTCAACCACCGTGACTGGGGCTACATCCGCGCCATGCGAAGGCCCGTTGATTCCCTTCTGCAGTTGGTCACGCTCAGCATCAAAGGGATGGGCGCCGAACGGCAGTATCTCTCCGATAATGGCATGGGTGCCGTCCGGAGTAACGTAGAATTTCTGGATCTGCGAACCTTGGGAAGTGGTGACGGTGACATCCACTTCGGCCAGTCCCTCGGCCGCCGCCGGTTTGATGCTCACAATTTTCCAGCTAAACGCAGAATCATATCCCAGGGTTTGCTGCATGAACGCGCTCACTACCTCTTCCGACGGCAGAACTGGAGCGGCGACCGGTTTGGTGGAGGACGCCGACTTGAGCGCGGATTTTTGCTGGGCCACCGCGAGAACTGCCAGCAGCACGACAGAGCAAGAGGTTAGATGACGAAACATGAATTCCTTTCTAGGTATCCGATTTTGCGGCGATCGGGAAACGGCGTCCGTAGCCAAAAGCCTTAGCGGAAATTTTCAGTCCGGGAGCAGCCTGCTGCCGCTTGTACTCGGTGCGCTCCACCATGCGAATCACGCGCCGGACTAGAGTAACATCGAAGCCCCGCCCGGAGGCAATCTGTTCGGCAGTGCGAGACTCTTCCACGTAGTCTTCCAGGATCGCGTCCAGTACCTCGTAGGGAGGCAGCGTATCGCTGTCCTTTTGATCGGGCCGCAATTCAGCTGAAGGCGGCTTTTCAAGGCTGGCCTGCGGAATCACCGCGCGACGGGAATTCACGTAGTGGCTCAAGCGGTAAACCATGGTCTTGGGCACGTCGGAGATGACCGCCAAGCCACCGACCATGTCGCCATAGAGGGTGCAGTATCCAACCCCCAGTTCGCTCTTGTTTCCTGTGCTGAGGACGATCGCGCCGAGCTTGTTGGAGAGCGCCATCAAGAGTATTCCGCGAGCACGCGACTGAATGTTTTCCTCGGTCGCATCTGGGTTCAAGCCGCGAAAAACGGGTTGCAACGCCTGGCTGTAACTTGAAAAAACGTCGTCGATAGAGAGCAATTCAAAGCGGATGCCGAGATTGTGAGCCAGCGCACGGGCATCGTCGACCGAGCCTTGAGACGAATAGGGTCCCGGCATACCTACGCCGATCACATTTTCCGCGCCGACCGCGTCGGTGGCAATAACTGCCGTAAGGGCAGAGTCAATGCCTCCACTGAGACCGACGATCACTCTCTGAAAACCGCACTTGCTCACGTAGTCCCGCGTGCCCAGCACCAGCGCAGCGTACGCGCTGGCTTCCTCCCCATCCAACTGGGGATGCACTTCTCCGGTGAGGCGGTCCGAGTCAAAATAAACCAGGTCTTCCTCGAACGACTTACCTTGTGCGATGACCTCGCCGGTGGGATTGAGCACAAGGCTGGAACCGTCGAACACCAGGCTGTCATTCCCGCCCACCTGATTGACCATGGCCACGGGAACGCGTTGAGTGCGGGCGATTGAAGCCAGCATCTCGCGGCGGAACTCGCGCTTCCCCAGCCAAAAGGGTGAAGCAGAAATGTTCAGCACGAACGTCCCGCCTGACTTAACCAAGGCCTCGACGGGGTCAAAGGTATAAAGTCGCTTGTTCCAGAAATGCTTGTCATTCCAGGCATCCTCGCAGATGGTCAAAGCCATCTGTTTGCCGCAAAACGGAAAAAGGTGTTGGCGCGCAGCCGGGGCAAAGTTGCGTACTTCGTCGAACACATCGTAGGTGGGCAGCAACATCTTGGATTGCAGGAACGCTATTTTGCCATCCTGAAGCAGCGCCGCCGAGTTCATCACAGACTTGCCGGTTTCCGCGTGAGCGGGAGTTACGACTCCGCAGATGACCGCGATTCCGCGAGTCTCAGCAGCGATGTGTTCGAGGGTTTCGCTGTTGCGCGCAACAAACGAAGGGCGTTCCACAAGGTCACGCGGAGGGTAGCCGCACACGGAGAGTTCGGGGAAAAGGATCAGCCCAGCGCCGGCCGACTTGGCGCGGCCGGAAAAGTCGATGATCTTCCCGCCATTGCCTTTGAAATCCCCGACCGTGGGATTGATCTGCCCCAGCGCAATCTTCACACTTCCAGTGTAAAGGCGAGGGCGAGCGCCGCCAAGTCACCGGGGCAAGTCGGCTTGTGCAATCTCAGAAGGCGCAAAGTCAGGCTGCTTGGAACCGGGATCGCTGGGAGGCGGTCCGGTTGGCGGGGGAGCGAGAGGCCGGGTTGATGTCGTCGTCGGTGGGACCGGGAGGTCCTCTCCAGGACGCCGCAGACTGGGCGCGTTAGCCGGCTGCGAGGTTGGCGAAGCCGCTGCCACGGTCGGGTGATTCAGTTCGACTTCCTTCTCCACGCGAACGACCTTTTCCCCCGTCACTTTCATGGTCTCAACCCGGGTTACTTCATCACCCATGAAACGCACAAAGTCCACGTCTTGCGGTGGTTCGCCATAGATCCAATCTTCGTACTCCGCCTCTCCGTCCTTTTCGCGAATCTTCTTCGGAGCCCGGCCCTTGGAGTAAATCACCATTTCACGATTCATCCCCACCAGCACCTGATGGTTCTTGATGGCTTCCTTGACCTTGGGGGGGACGGTTTCCAGGTAGGCCTCGACTGCCGACTTGGAGTCAAAGTCGAAAACCGGGCGGAGTAGTTGCTTAAGTTGCGGCGCATCCATCTCCGGAATGTAGTGGTCAAAGACCAGATCGACGTACGACCCGCGCGGGTTGGCATTGGCATCGCTGGGAGCGGCAGTCCCTCCCGGGCCATCGATCTCGATGCGTTCGTACCACTTCTGCTTCTTGACCGGGCCGCCATTGATTTCGAAATGAATACGGCTCTCCTTCACCGAAATGCTGGTAATGCGTGCCTGGTCGCCGGGTTTGACCGAAGGTCCCCAGGTGACGATCAGTCTCTGCAAATCCACGCCGCTGGGCGAGATGGTGCCGTTCTTAAGCGTCAAACCTTTCTTGCCCATGGGAAACAGCGTACGGATGTATACCAATTCAGACTCGAATGCGCGGATCGTCTCCATGCGAGTGTGCGAGGTCATGCGCCGCGGCGGAGAAGATTTCTGGCTGGCAGGCTGCTGGTCAGAGGCGCTGGCATGGGCCACGCTCAGCATTAGCAGGGAAAGCAGGACGAACGCAGCATGGCGTGGCTTCATGGAACACCCCAACAGGCACTAAGGGCGATTATAGCGCCGAATGGGCGTTTTGGAAGGGAAACCGAGAGCTCGGGATTGACTCCAACCAAGGCCGTTTGAGCCTCGGCAGCCAGCCTATAGCGTCGATCCGACTTACGCTTCGGATACGGTCAGTCCCTCGCGCGCCACCTGCAGCGGCAGAACCTGGCCGCCATTTTCGCCGATGGCGTTGGCCACCCGCCGGGCGGCACCGTCTTCGACCAGGAAAATCACACAGCCTCCGCCGCCGGCGCCGCAAACCTTCGCCGCCCTTCCCCCGTGCTTGGCAGCGACGGCAATCAGTTTGTCAATCAGAGGTGTGGTGATGCCGGGTGCGTTGGTGCGGCGGAGCTTCCATTCCTCCCGCAACAGGCGGGCGACCTCGTCCCAGTTCCGGCTGAGCAGGGCTTGGTGCATAGAGCGGGCGATGTGCGAAATCTTCTCAAAGTTCCGAAACACCCGCGGGTCACCGTCGATGTGTGACTTGAAGACTTCCCAATTGTTGATTCCGGACTTGCGCGGTACTCCCGTATAGGCAAGCACAAAGCGCGATTCGATTTCTTCCGGAGCAACCGCGACTGCTTCACGGTGAATCCCGTCGGCGTCGAGGTGGATGGCGCTGACGCCACCGTATAGCGCCGGATAATAGTCCTGGCAGCCGGTCGGCACCTCGATGATTTGGGCCTCGACATTCTGCGCAATGACACGCATCTGTTCGAGGCCGAGCTTGCGGCCGGTAAATCGGGCCAGGGCAGCAGTGGTGGCAATCATCAAGGCCGAAGAACCAGAGATGCCCGCACCGGCTGGCGATTCAGAATTGGTTTCGATCAGAAGTCCTTCTCTCGGAGCAAAGAACTGCAACAGTCGTGCGGCCAAGGGCAGCCGAAAGCGACGAGTATTGCGCAGGGTATCGAAGCTTGTGAATGACTCTTCTCTTCTGGTGTCGAGCGAACGCACCAGGATGCGCTTGCTTTTCAGCGGTGTGATTCGGCACGTCGTTTGAATGTTGAGAGCGAAGTTGAGCGTGAGTGCTCCGGGATGGAACAGGTACAGCGGCCACAGATCGATGGTGCCGCCGGCCAGATCAGCACGGCAGGGGGCATGGACCACAATGGTCGAGTTCAAAGCGAGATCCTTGGCATCGCGTTGTCCAACGAGTTTACCGCGCTACAGACCTCCAGCCGCCTCCAACACTTCTGCAATCACTGAGTCTACATCGGCCTCTGTGGTCCGATGATTGACGATGCAGGCCCGCAGGCAGAACTTGCCGCGCAGCGACGCATTGGATAAATACACACGACCGCGTTGCAGCACGCGCTTGAGAATCTCGGCATTCTGCAGGTTGAGTTGCTCGTCTGTCTTGGATGTGTCTGCGAGATAGCGGAAGCAGACCGCGCTCAATCCGACCGGCGCCAGCAGTTCGAGCCTAGGGTGTTGTGCAATGGCGGAGGCGAGGCGCTGAGCCAGATTGAGATCTTCCTGGATGGAAGCACGGAAGGCTTGCAGTCCATGATAGCGCAGCGATAGCCACAGCCGGAGAGCCCGGAAACGCCGCGATAATTCCATTGATTCTTCGAAGAATGCAAACCCTTCGACAGGATCGTTGCTAAGCGCCCTGGCATATTCGCCAGTGTGCGCAAAGGCCTTGCGGGCGTGCGTTGGGTCGCGATACAGCAGGCAGCCGCAGTCCAGCGGCTGATACAGCCACTTGTGGGGATCGAGCGATAAGGAATCCGAGAGATCAAGGCCGGCGAAGATGGCGGGCGCTGCTGTCGATGCAAGAGCACCATAGGCGCCATCGACATGCAGCCAGAGCTCGTTTGCGCGGGCGATGGCAGCAATCTCCGGCAAGGGGTCAATGGCTCCGGTATTCACAGTGCCGGCGTTTGCTACAACCGCCAACGGAATCTTCCCTGCGGCCTGGTCGCGTCGAATGGCTTTTTCCAGTTGCGAAGGGATCAGGCGAAAATTCGAGTCCGTAGGAATCAATTGCAGGTTACGCCGTCCAATTCCCAGCAGCGCTACGCTTTTGGCGATGGACATGTGGGCTTCGTCGGAGGCGTAAACCACTCCCTGCGACGCGTCCTTCATCCCCGATTCATTAACCGGTGTCCTGGCTTCGCGAGCCATCGCCAGCGCCATCAAGTTGGCGGAGGATCCGCCGCCAGTCAGGTGACCGTGAAATCCCGCACAACCAATCGCGCTCGCCAGCCAGTTGACTACCGTGTGTTCAATGGCAACGGCAGCAGGGCCGGAGCGCCACGCAGTAACATTCTGATTGAGCACGCTGGCCAACAGATCGGCAAGAGCTGCGACTGGCTCCCCCGAACCCAGCACGTAACCGAAAAACCGTCCGTTCTGCACGCGGGAGTTCTCGACCACATCGTGCAGCGCCTTAAGCGCGTCCGCGCCCAGGCCCTGTTCGTTTAGCGGATGATGAAAGAGTTGCTCAGTCCGAGCGCCGCTGGTGGGCGGGAAGGTTGATCGCGAGTCCAGAGTAGCAAGATAGTTCGCGGTAAGATCGGCGATTTCGTCCGCAAGCCGGCGGAAGGCTTCCGGGGCAATGCTTAACGATCTCATGCTGCGCGATTTTACACTTGCAGTGTTAATACATGCAGTAAAAGCAGGAGCAAGCGAATTTAGCTGATGTTGAAGGCGCGCTTGATGGTGCCGCGCTCTTTTTGAATCTTCTCTTGCAGCAGAGTGATGGCGTAGATCAGTTGCTCGGGACGAGGCGGGCATCCCGGCACGTAGACATCCACCGGAATCACCTGGTTCACGCTTTGCACCAAGGCATAGTTGTTGAACACGCCGCCGGAAGTCGCGCACGCGCCCATGGAGATGACCCACTTGGGTTCCGGCATTTGTTCCCAAAGTTGCCGGATCACGGGAGCCATCTTGTTGGAGACGCGGCCGGCAATGATGATCAAGTCGGATTGACGCGGCGACGGACGAAATACTTCAGCGCCGAAGCGCGCGATGTCAAAACGCGACGCACCCATGGACATCATTTCGATGGCACAGCATGCCAAACCGAACGTCATCGGCCAAATGGAATTCTTGCGCATCCAGTTGACCGCGTTGTCCATGGTGGTGAGCACGACGCCTTCCGGCGTGTGGTTGCCGTAGGTAAGCTCCTTGACCACCCTCTTGCCGTGTTCAACGGTGACGTAGGGCCCGAAGCTGAGGTTGTCGGACATGTATTTATTCTAACCCACCTTGGAGTTATGATATCGGCCACTCGTGTTCGAGGATTTGTACGACGCAATTTCGAGGGTCTGGAGTTGGCGATGGCCGCTCGTCGAGGGCGAGGTAACCGAGGTGACAATTGAGCGTATCGGACATCGCGGTAACACCAACTCGGACACAATCCGTTTGGCAATCGCTTACGAGTTTTCCGTGGGCAACGACGGCCCATAAACCGGAGAGTCATTCTGGCGTCCGCTGTTTCCTTCCATGAAGAGAATGCAAAACGCTAAGGGGAAGTTCCACCGGCATCAACGGATTACTGTCCGCTACCGTTCAGATGATCCCAGCGTAAACACGCTTGACAGTCGCGTATGGCAGGGTCTCTGAGGTTGCAGGTCGCTTGGGATGGACTAGCTCAAGGTTCCTTCGTAACCTCAATCTGGTTGCCGTCTAGGTCCGTCATCACGAAATAGTGCGCCCCTTGGCGATCCTCTTCGATCGGTCCGAGGCTCACCCCGCGAGCGATCAACCTCTCTCGTGCCTTCTCAACACTTGATGAGTAGAGCATTGGGGTGGTTGCGTCGGTGACACGGTTCCGAGGGCCGAGCGTAATCACGGTCACGTCTTTCTTGGAGAATCCTAGCGAGAGACAACCCTCCCCATCTTCCATTGAAACCACCGGCTGAAGGCCGAGCTTGTCGATGTACCAGGCAGAAGCAGCAGCTACGTCGAGGACTCCAAGGTAGATTGAGTCAGCAATCCTGAAGAGAGACATGTCGAAATCAACTCATCCTCTGATGTTCGCTGCACGTCGCACAGCCTTCTCCGCCGACTGGGGCAACTGAACTGGGATGAAGTATTCTTCGGGATAAAGATAGTCTTCACCTGACTCATCAATGACACGGATCTGGTGGAGTTTGGAAGCGGTTTCATCCGCAACGACCTGATAGAGCTTCCGCAATTCAAGGGAGGCGCCATAGTCTTTGTTCTTGACGCAGACAACGAACCGCAATTCGCTTCGCTTCATTGGATTTCCAGAATTCGCTTGATCTTGAGCTCTCTCGTGCCAACGCCGTGTGCCTCGTACCAGTGCACTTCGGCATGACACATCGTACCATCCGCCAGCTTGACCGTCGCCGTTCCTTTCAGCTTCCTCCAGCGGCGACCGCCATAGAGCTTTCGTAACCGGCGGCTCTCGCGGACGCCTTTGCCCGAGGCGATCGTCTCAATATCTAGAATTCGGCCAGGTACCTTGAAGAACACGGGCTGATTGTACTCCCCACTCCCGAACGGCCCAGCAGGGAAAGGCTGCTACGGATTCAGCACGATCTTCCCAAACATGTGGCTCGATTCCATGTATTCGTGGGCCGCGCGTGCGTCTTCCAAAGCAAAAGCTTTGTCGACGACCGGGTTCAGTCGTCCGGCAAAAACATGCCCGAGCACGTCGTGCAAATCGCCCATGGTGCCCATATAGGAACCCATGAAGGAAAGCTGCCGCGCAAAGAGAAACCGCAGATCGAACTTGGCATCGAAGCCCGTAGTCGCGCCGCAGGTCACAATGGTGCCTCCGGCCTTGAGCGACTTCATACTCTCTTCCCACGTGGCCGTGCCCACGTGCTCCACTACGATGTCCACGCCTTCTTTGCTGGTGATTTTGCGCACCTCTTCCGATATCTTCTGCTGGTAGTGATTGATGCCATAATCGGCACCCAGCGCGCGGGCTTTCTCCAGCTTGGCTTCGTCTCCCGCAGTTGTGATTGCGCGTGCGTGGAACAGCTTGGCAATCTGAATGGCAGCGATGCCAACCCCCGACCCTCCCCCGAGCACCAGCACGGTTTGCCCCTGACGAATGCGTGCCCGTCCCACCAGCATGTGCCAAGCGGTCAGAAACACCAAAGGCACGCTGCCGGCTTGGTTAAAGTCCAAGCTCTCGGGAATCGGGATGACATTCACCGCCGGCACGGCTATGAGCTCGCAGTTGCCGCCGTCCACGCCGTTCCCGAGCACTGCGAATTCCCGGCATTGGTTTTGCAACCCGGCAACACACTTCGCGCAGTGGTTGCAGAAAACCATGGGGGCAAGTAGCACCCGCTGTCCGGCTTTGAACCCGGTGACGTACTCGCCGACTTCGGCGATCTCTCCCGCAATGTCACTACCCAGAATGTGCGGGAGCTTCACCCCGGGAAGTCCCTTGCGTACCCAGATGTCCAGATGATTCAGCGAGCACGCGCGAACCCGTACCAGCACCTGGTCCTTGCGTGGCTTTGGGTCAGGGACGTCTTCATAACGAAGAACCTCCGGCCCGCCGAATTCGTGGAGGCGAACAGCTTTCATATCGCGGACTCTCCTTGCCCAAACTTATCACAGCACCCCGGAGATGCGGCCGACCGTCCTTTTGATTGACTTCCCCTGTTTACCGAAGAATAATCAAGCTGTGGACATCTACGAGGAAATAGTGAAGCTGCGGCACGAAGGCCGGCGGGGGGCAGTGGCTACTATCGTCAACGTGCGCGGCTCCATTCCCTCGTTTGAGACCGCCAAGATGTTGGTACGTGACGACGGTTCGATTGCTGGCACCATTGGCGGCGGATGCGTCGAGGCCGAGGTCTGGCAGGCCGCCCGCGAAGTCATGGAATGCGAGAAACCGCGCACCCTGACTTTCAACCTGAATGAAAATCCCAAGTACGATACTGGCCTAGTCTGCGGTGGAACTCTGGATATCTTCATCGAGCCCGTTCTACCTCCAGCATTGCTCTATGTATTCGGTGCAGGTCACGTATCAGTAAATCTTTATAAGGTCGCCCGTGGCGCAGGGTTTGATGTAACCGTAGTGGACGACCGCGCCGCTTACGCCAGCCGCGAACGCTTTCCCGACGCAAAAGAAGTGATTGCAGAAGACTTCGAACAGGCGATGGCGAAGATCACGCCGCAGGAGTCGTCGCACATCGTCATTGTGACGCGCGGCCATCGTGATGATATGCGGGTGTTGCGCTGGGCGGTGCAGACCCGGGCGCGCTATGTTGGAATGATCGGCTCCAAGCGCAAGACCATTACTATCTTCCGCGAACTCATAAAAGAAGGGCTTCCCGTGCATCTGTTCGAACGCGTGCATGCGCCCGTTGGTCTGGACATTGGAGCCATCACCCCGGAAGAGATTGCGGTGGCAATTACAGCCGAGTTGATCGCTGTACGCCGGCGCTCCGAGCGCGCCTTGCCCCACATGAGCTGGTTCAAGACGCATGTTCAGAACGCGGATGAGCCCATCACCGTACTCGAAGATCCAAACGAAAAGCTCTGAGACGAAGATCAGCTCTGACCTTGAGTCCTGGCTTTCTGCTATCTTCACTGCATGGCCAGCGCATCAAGTCTATGCGGGGTGATTCTCGCCGCCGGCGACTCGACTCGCATGGGCACGGACAAAGCCTTGCTACCCTGGCCACCAGGTGCTCCAGGAACGCTCTCCGACAACACCACGTTTCTTTCTTCGGCCATCCTGTCTCTGCTCCCTTTTAACGAGCTAGTGATCGTGGTCGCGGGAAAGAATGAAGCTAATCTTGCTCCGGTTGTGTATTCCAACGGCGCGTCTCTGGTGAGAAATCCGGCGCCCGACAATGGGCAGTTCAGTTCGCTCCGGGTAGGCTTGCAGGAGGTCCTGAATCGGGGACGCGATGCCGCTATGGTTACCCTCGTGGATCGGCCGCCCGCGCGCCTTGCGACATTGCAAACACTGTGTGCGGCATTCATGTCACGTCCAGATGAGACTTGGGCCTTGATTCCCGAATTCGGGGGCAAGCACGGACATCCATTTTTGATCGGACGAGAGATGATGGAAGTTTTCCTGAGAGCCTCCCCAATTTCCACCGCGCGCGAGATCGAGCACCAGAATCGGCAACACATTTCCTATGTCCGAGTCGATGACCCCGCTGTTACGCTGAATGTGGACACGCCGCAGGACTACTCGGCTTTGTCCTCGACACCCCGTGCTTGAGATAAACTCCTTGGCCCCACCCATGACGCCCAAAGCTGCCGCTTTCATTGAGACGGTGCTCCACCTTCAGCCCCGCCTTGCCGTGTTCGACTGCGACGGTACGCTGTGGGCAGGCGACGCCGGAGAAGAATTCTTCGATTGGGAACTGAGGCAACGCGTGGTTTCCGACGAGGTCGTGCGTTGGGCACGCCCACGCTACGCCGATTATCGTGCCGGGAAGGTCATTGAGGACGACATGTGCGGCGAAATGGTGACCATGCATCGCGGGCTGACCGAAGCTCAGGTGCAGCAAGCGGCCAATCGATTCTTCGAGGAGAATTTCGTCTCGCAGATATTCCCCGAGATGCGCGAACTGGTGAACCGCCTGCGAGCGTCAGGCTGTGACGTCTGGGCAGTGTCCTCGACTAACGAATGGGTAATCCGTGCCGGAATGAAGTATTGCGGGATTGCGGACAACCGAATTCTGGCCGCGGCGGTCGCGATTGAGAATGGCATGGTTACCGACCGTCTGGTGCGGGTGCCGACCGGTGCAGGTAAGCCCGCAGCCATTCACGAAGTAATCGGGAAAGAACCGGATGCCGCTTTCGGCAATTCCCGCTGGGACACGGAGATGCTCGCTATTGGCCGCAATGGGTTCGCGGTGAATCCGAATCCTGATCTAGAGAAAACCGCCCGCGAGCGCGGCTGGACTGTTTACCGGCCAGACAAGATCCGTGGCTAGCTCTCGATTTCGCCTAATGCCTTTGCCAGAGTGTCCATCGCCAGATGGCTGGCGTGGTTGGAGGCTTCAGGCAGGCCACCCACCGCATCGACTAGTTCTTCTCGCTTCAGTGTGCGCGCCCCTTCAACTGTTCTTCCCTGCACCAACTCCGTCAATGCTGACCCGCAGGCGATGGCGGGAACACAGCCTTTGGCAAGGAACTGGATCTCCGCGACGTGGCCATTCTCAATTCTTAAGGTCAGCTTCAGGACGTCGCCACACGCGGGGTTGTCCAGCTGTGCGACGGCGTCGGGGTTGGCCACTGTCCCTGGGTTCCGAGGGTTTTGAAAGTGGTCGAGGACTTGAGCGGAATACATCGCAAGAATTGTAGCGTGTCACGGTGGTATAGGAGTTGCTCTGAACGCCTCGCCTCCGTGGCCCACCGGCTGTAAGATGACGTTACCGTGCCGCTCGATCACACTCCCCAGCGAATCGTCTCCCTTCAGCCCAGTGCAACCGCGATCCTCGCGGCTATTGGCAAACTGGATCGTCTGGTGGCGTGTACGAAATATTGCGTAGATGTGTCTCCAGAGGTTCGCGAGCGAAAACTCGCCATCGTACGCGATTCCTGGACCGCCGACACCAACCAGATTGCTGCCGCTCAGCCTGATTTAGTGATCGCTGCCGTCCCCTATCAAGAAAAGGCAGTCACTGAGATTCTGAAAACCGGCGCGCGTTTTCTGGGTCTGGCACCCAAGACGCTTGCCGATATCTACACCGACATCGCGGCCATCTCCGGGATCATGGGTGCGTCAGATCGCGGCGAGGAAGTAATCGCCACGATGCAGCGTGAGATCGAGACCGTCAGCCAGCAGACCGCCGGCAAGGCGCGGCGGCGAGTGTTCTGTGAAGAATGGGGTAAACCACTGATCACGTCGCAGCCGTGGGTCGCAGAGTTGGTGTACGCGGCTGGCGGCACCCTCGTGGGAGTGCCGGGAGCAGAAACATCAGCGGATGCCATCTTGCGCGAAGATCCTGATGTACTTGTAGCCGCATGGTGCGGGGCTGGCAACCGGGTGCCGCTCGAAAAGATTCTCCGCGACCGCGGCTGGACCGGGATGCGGGCCGCACAGCAAAACCGCGTCTACTGCATTCCCGATGAATTCTTGAACACGCCAGCACCTACCCTTGTCCGGGGACTGCACGCCCTGGCTGTGGCCATTCATCCTGAGAGTTTTCCGCATGTCTCAGGTCTCAAATGTATTACCAACATAGCTGTGCACAGCTACTAGCGCCTGAGATAGTATCTCCCCTATGTCCACGGCTAAGGATGTGCATGCAGAAATGGCGCAACTCGCACTGCAGGCGAAGTCTGCACAAGACCTCATGACACGGATGGTCGAGCTTTTGCACCAACGCATGTTGAAATATAACTGGGTTGGTTTTTACATGCTGGAAGCAGCCCGGCCGCCCATGCTTGTGCTGGGTTCATTTCAAGGGGCCATGACCCCGCATACGCACATCCCCCTGCATCAGGGAATCTGCGGCGCGGCGGCGTCCACTCGCAAGACCGTCGTGGTGGATGACGTCAACCTTGATCCTCGTTATCTGGCGTGCTCGCTGGAGACCAAGTCGGAAATCGTGGTTCCGGTGTTCGCCCACGGCAAGGTGGTGGGAGAACTCGATATCGACAGCCATTTCCCCGCAGCCTTCAAAGACGAAGATCGCACTCTAGTGGAATACTGTGCCAGCCTGGTGGGCGCAAGCCTGGAAAAGTCTTCCCAATAGCAACCTGACATAATCGAGCAAGCGCCGTCCCGAGTCCCGGTACTTCCATGAAACAGGTTGTAGCAGCGGTGATCATCAAGGGCGACAAGGTTCTCGTGTGCCAACGCACCCGCCACCAAACCATGCCGCTGAAGTGGGAGTTCCCCGGTGGTAAGATCGAAACCGGCGAGCAACCCCGCGATGCGTTGCGCCGCGAACTGGATGAGGAGTTGGGCATCAACGCTACCATCGGCGAAGAAGTCATGCGCATTCGCCACCAGTACAAGACCGGAAGCTCAGTGGAACTGCGCTTCTACGTGGTAAGGGAGTACGCGGGGACGATCGAGAACCGAATTTTTCGTGACATCCGCTGGGCGACGCGTTCTGAGTTGCCCACCTACGACTTCCTGGAGGCCGACGTAAAACTGGTAAAGGATCTGGCGGAAGGCAAGATTGTCTAGCCGCGGATTGCGGAGGATCCACTCTAGTCGGGCGGTTGCGGACCGCCGCGGCGGGACAGCTTCGGACGGTCATCGCCGGAATCAGTGTCGGCCCCGCTGTCATCGCCAGCGGGAGTATGGCTAGGGCGGCGCAACGTGGGACGATTCCCAAGCTTGCCATCGCCCGTTGGACGCCGGTTTTGCAGTTCAAACAACCGCGCCCGCACATCGGCAAACTCTGAAGTATCGACTTTGTACTCAGGTTCCGGCGGTAGAAGTGTATTGATTTCCTGTTGTGTTTTTTGAATACGATCCGGAGTTTGAGGATGCGTGTCAAAAGCTTTGGCGATGGTGCCGGGCTTGTGCTTCTCGAGCGCCTTCACCTTCTCAAAGAAAGAAGTCAGCGCCTGGGGGTCGTAGCCCGCCTTGTACATGTATTCGATGCCCAGAAAGTCAGCTTCAGCCTCAAAGCCGCGGCTGAACTGCAGAAAACCCATGGGCACCGCCAGCCCCATCAGGTTCCGCGCCGCGAACCCGATCCCCCCACCTACAAAAATCAGCGGAATGGATGCCAGGTTCATCAGTTGGCCCCGAGTGTTCTCGCGGGCTACGTGGCAGGCGGCCACGTGGGCAATCTCGTGCGACATTACCCCGGCAAGTTCCGCCTCGTTGTCGGCCGCCAGAATCAGACCCGAGTCCACATAGAAGAATCCGCCAGGCAGCGCGAAGGCGTTGACGTCGTCGGTGTCAATGACCTTGATGGTGAACGGGACCTGCGCGTCCGAGTTTCTCACCAGGTTTTGCCCGATGCGGTTGACGTACTCGGTGATGACCGGGTCTCGGATGAGTTTGGCCGCAGTTTCCATCTGCTGGGCGTACCCGCGCCCCATCTCGATCTGTTTTTCCAGGCTGTACCAGTTCCCTAGGCCACGATCGCAACCGATTTTGCGGTTGCCGATGGCATCAATGTCCCGGATGCTGCCATCGTGATAGGCCCTGACCGGGGGGCTTGCAGCAGTCGGCAAAGGCAATACCGTGGCGTTCTGCGCGAGGGACGAGGTAGTGAGTAGCAGAGAGGAAGCCAGGAAGATTGGGAGACTGCGCATGCGCTACCCCAGAATTAGCTTCATTATAGACAGAAGCGGGGGCAGGCGAAAGAGTTATCCGTGCAGAATGATGTTCCTCTATTTTCAGGTCGGAGATGAGACCAAAGTCCCTATTGGCTCCCGTTCAGAACTGTCTACCCGCCTGAGCGCAAGGTCCAACAATAGGCCAAAGCCAGGACGGTCATCACCACTGTGGTGGTCCAGGCAACCGCGTTGTAAATGCGGGAGTTGACGAAATCGCCCATCAGTTCCTTCTTATTCACCAGCAGGAGCATGAAAATCAGCACCGGCGGGATGGCGATTCCGTTGATCACCTGAGAAAGAATCGATATTTTCACCAGCGGCAGGTCGGGGAACAGAATGAAGCCAGCGCCAGCCATGATCAAGATCGTATAGAGCCAGTAGAATACTGGCGCTTCACTGAACTTCTTTCCCACCCCGGACTCGAATCCCAGCCCTTCGCAAACGGTGTAGGCGGTAGAAAGTGGCAGGATCGACGCCGCAAACAGAGAGGCGTTGAACAATCCCACGGCAAACAGGATGTAGGCGTAGTCTCCCGCGAGCGGACGCAACGCCTGGGCGGCGTCTTTGGCATCTGCAATGTTGTGATAACCGTGGACGTACAGAGTGGCGGCGCAGGCCACGATGATGAACCAGGCCACTATGTCGGTAAAGACGCAACCTGCGATCACGTCAATCTGGGAGGCTTTGTACTGCCGCTTGGTGACGCCCTTCTCCACAATGGACGACTGCAAGTAAAACTGCATCCAGGGAGCGATGGTCGTTCCCACCACGGCGATCGCCATGTAGAGGTAGCCGGGCAGCATAAAGGCCGCGCGGGGCGGCGGTTTAACAGTGAGAACCAGTGCATCGATCCACGCCGGTTTGGCAAAAAATCCGGCAATGATGTAGGTCACATAAAAGAACGATGCCGCGAGAAAGACTTTCTCCACGCTCTTGTAGTGGCCCTTGACCGGGATCAACCACACGATGACCGCGCAAATCGGCACGGTGACGTACTTGGAGAGGCCGAAAAGCTCCAGACTGCCCGCAATGCCGGCAAACTCACCGACCACGTTGCCGAAGTTGATGATCAGAATTCCGATCATCATGAAGAAGGTGATGCGAAAGCCGAATTCCTCGCGGATCAGATCGCTGAGGCCCTTGCCGGTAACCGCGCCCATGCGCGCACAGATTTCCTGCACTACGATCAGGGCCACGGTGACCGGGATCAGGGTCCACAACAGCAAATGCCCAAACTGTGCGCCGGCAGCCGAGTAGGTGTAGATGCCATTGGCATCATTGTCGACGTTGGCGGTAATGAAGCCGGGTCCGACAACGGCGAAGAACAGCAGGATCCGGGCTTTCCAGCTTTTCAGAAATTTCATGGGCACAGTGCGCCAGCATAAATGCTTAATGGCAAGACGATGGAACAGAATAAACGGAGCGCAAGGATCTGAACAGGAAAAGTTGGAGAAATTATGATGGGTTCGGTCGCGTGCCTACAGCTTCGCCCGCAGCATGCTGATAATGTCGTCGGAAGTGATAACGCCGGTCAGCTTGTTGTGGTCGTCCACCACCGGCAGGGTCAGCAGGTTGTACTTGTCGAAGAGTTCGGCGACGGCTTTCTCGCCCGCCCCGGCGTGGCAGGAGATCAGCGGTTCCTGGGTCAGCGATAGCAACGGGGTCTGGGGCGTGGCCAGCACGAGTTTCGCCAGGGGCACGGCTCCGGCCAGCGTCCCGCGTGAGTCCGTCAGATAAATCGTGCTCACTGTCTCGATGCCGCCTTCGAAATGGCGCAGGGCTTCGACCGCATCGCGGGCTGCGGCAATTACGTTTAAGGCAATATACTGCGTGTTCATCCGCCCTGCAGCCGTGTTTTCCTTGAACTCGAGAAGATCGGACACCTCCTTGCGTTCTTCCGGCGCCATCTCCAGCAGAATTTCCGAGGTGCGCTCTTCCGAGAGGTCGGCCAGCAGGTCAGCAGCGGCGTCGGGATCCATCTCCTCCACGATCTCAGCCGCGCGATCCGAATCAAGCGACTCGACGATCGACTTTTGCACCTTGGGATCGACTTCCTCCAAAGCGTCGGCGGCGACTCCTTCGTCGAGGGTTTCAAAGACTGCTTCGCGTTCGTCGGGAGCCAGATCTTCGACGATGTCGGCAATATCGGCGGGATGGAGCCGGGCCAGGCGCTCGTGAGAAATCTTCAGTTTCACCCGCCGCGCAGGATCGGTTTCAATTACATCCACAAACTCCCAGGGGATAATGCGCTCCGGAATCTGGCGTAGCAAGGCTCGCAGAGGCCCCCACGGTACTACGCCCTTGAGTAGCCGTCTCACCGCACCGCGCGCACCGACGTCCACGGCGGACACTCTTAGCGTGGGATGGCTGTTGCTGGTGTCCTGGTGCAGGTCCACGTCGTTGACGCGAACCACCTTGCGTCCGTGCACATCAATGATCTGCTGATCCAGCAAGTCGCGCGACAGCAGCAGCAGGCCTTCGGGTTCATCCGCTGCAGTCCATGTGGAGGCTGAGGTCGCTGTGCAGAGCCCTCCGTTGATGGAGGTCACCGCACTGAAAGGCAGAACGCGGTCGCCAGACTTGGTGCGAACCACGAGAATGGCGATACGCGCCGGATCTTCCTGAGGGGAAACCGCCAGTTCACGCACCCGCCCGCAGCGCCCGCCCGGATCAGATACTGGCGAGCCAAGCAGTTCGCTGAGGGTGACGGTCGGCATGGCTGAGAGCATACTCAAGTCCGGGAGCGGAATCCAGTGAGATGCGTTGCCAGTACAGGCCATCGCGTCCGTACGCCATGTCTGACCCATCTTTGGCTCCTCCGGTGTCTAATACAGCCCGGGAGGATCCGGTTTTGTAGCGGGAGCACCTAGCCCTCCTCTCGAGGCTTGATGACAGAATTTTTGAGCCCGCGGTGCGACCGCGTTGACATTTGCACAGGGGAAAGGCGAAACTAGCGACTTCGTCCTACGGGGGTTCCCACGTGCGGCAGCCGCCCGCGTCAATGCGGCGCCAGCCTGGAGGGTAACCCGAGTCTTCATAAACTTTAGCCATGACCGACCACCGGGTCTCTTACACACTGGATTCGACTCTGGAAACCGTCGACAGTGCCGAAACCACCGCGACTCGGATCGCGGTCGAAGCCGGTTTCGGTGACGACGAGGTCATGCAGATTTCCATGGCAGTGCGCGAGGCCGCGGTCAATGCCGTACTCCACGGCAACGCTTATGATCCGGGAAAGAAAGTGAAGCTGGAATTTGAGACCACCGGCCGCGACCTGGTCATCACCATTCGGGATCAGGGAAAAGGCCTGGATCCGGCCAAGATTCCCGATCCTTTAGCCCCAGAGAACCTGATGAAGACCTCAGGCCGGGGAATTTTTCTTATACGTTCGTTCATGGATGAAGTACAAATTCATCCTTCGCAAACGGGCACCGAAATCAAACTCGTTAAACACGTTCCCGGATCGTCCGGGGACGCCAAGGAGGCTTCCCAGTGAGCATGAAAACCAATACTCGTCAGGTGGATGGAGTAACGATCATGGATTGCAGCGGCCGCATCACTCTCGGTGAAGGCAGCGTAATTCTGCGCGACGCAGTGCGCGACCTACTCGCCAAGAATCAGAAGAAAATCCTGCTCAACCTGGGCGAGGTCACCTACATTGACAGTTCGGGCATCGGCGAATTGGTCAGCGCCTTCACCACGGTTCGCAATCAAGGTGGCGAACTCAAACTGCTGAATCTGACCAAGAAGGTCCACGATCTGCTGCAGATCACCAAGCTGTACACCGTCTTCGATGTGAAGGAAGAAGAGGCATCGGCGATCAAGGCCTTCAAATAGACTTCCTCGGTCGGCGATGAGGGCCCTCGATGTCACGAGCGGCCCTTGTCTGCCTTTTCCCTTTCGGGACAGACCCTCGTAATTTTTCACTTCCCTCCCCCTGGAGTGTCGCGCGCGGCTCCTACAATGTTGGAATGGGTACGGCATTGCGACTCCTGGCTTTCGCATGGATGTTCTCCGCATTAGCTGCGGCCGAGTGCATTCCCTTCACCCAGGCCCGTGATCATATCGGCGAGACCCAGTGCGTCACCGGCAGAGTCCTGGGGCTCAAGCATGGCAGCCGCGGCATGACCTACTTCGACTTCTGCGAAGACTTCCGCGTCTGTCCGTTCACGGTGGTGGTTTTTCCCGGACATTTGAAAGACATCGGTGATGTGCGGCAACTGACGGGCAAGGTCGTTGAAGTCCACGGCCCTGTGAAGACCTACGATGGCCGGGCCGAAATCGTGTTGGACCAGCTTCGCCAGTTGGGTGGAGAAGGGGCGAAGATTCCTCGACTGCCCAAGAATTACGACGTGGAAAAGTCAGGCCACTATAGCGCCGGATCGATGAGACATCCCAAACCGGCGCGAGCGACGACGAAGAAGAAGCAGACCCCAACCGTCCCGGCGGAGATTCCCGAGGACGATCAGTAAAAACGTTCCGTCCTATACCATTCCTTTCCGCAATTCTTCCAAAGGATAAAACGTTCCCCGCCAGACCACACCCCCGCGGCCCAAAGTCAAAGCCATCGACCGGAGCATGATGTAAAGGAATAAGGCCGCCGCAACGGGATGCAGAACGAAATAGTAAACGGGAACGCCAGATCTGCCGGCCATGCCCACATGGATTGCGAACAGGGACGCGAGGGCCACGGTGTAGGGCAGGCGCTCCCATCCGTGGGCAAACCAAATCCCCAGAAACGGCATGAGGTTCAGGAACCCCAGGGCAACGACGGAAAGCAATAAGCGCCACCACTGGAACGACATCACCGCAAAGAAATTCTTGGTCAGATTCCGCACCACACCCATGGTGCCATTCGCCCATCGGAGCGAGATCAGGTCGGCTCCATAGACGTTACGCTGCGCGTATCCGGCGTTCTTCACGATTTTCCCGAGCTTCATGTCATCGACTACTTCGAAGCGTAGTGCTTGATAACTTCCGACGGCTTCGTACACACGGCGGCGCACCAGGTTGAATGCGCCCACACCCATATGATCTTTCGTCTTGGGGTCGGCGACTTTCCAGGGGCGATGCCCAAACACGAACAGCGTCTGGAAGAACCCGATCATCATCCTTTCGCCAGGAGTCTTCATGATCATGCGAGGAAACAAGACGACGTGGTCGGCGGACTCAGCTTCCGCGTAAGCCAGAGCGCGGCGTGGCACATCGGGCCTAAAGAGCACGTCGGCATCGGTGAAAAGCAACCACTCGCCGGTTGCCTGTTTCGCTGCGGTCCACATGGCGTGGGTCTTTCCCATCCAACCGGGGGGCAGGGCGGCAACATGAATTACTTTCAAACGGTCGCCAGCCTTGGCCGCGGTGGCAATTCCGTCCATGACTTCACCGGTGTGGTCGGTGGAGCGGTCATTGACGGCGATCACTTCGTAGTTCTTGTAGTCGAGTTCGAGCAGCCGGGTAAGGGTTTCGCCGATGTGCTCCTCCTCGTTACGCGCGGGAACAATAATGCTGACTCTCGGACCTCCCTTGTCCGGGGAGCGGTCCCATTCAGGACGGGAGATATCGGCAATTGTCCGCATGCCGATCGCGGCATCGACGATTCGGGAGAACCAGACCAGCGCCAATATGCAGCCTGCAATCCAGTGGAAATAACTCATCCCGCGTGGCCCTTCGCCATGTCCCCATTCTGCGCCACGGCGGGAGCAAATCGCATGCCGTAGAAAAGGACGGCGGAGGAAACCGCCATGGCGATGACCGGCAGAATAAATGCGGCTTGGAGCGAACGGCGGTCGGCCACGTATCCCATCAGGGTTGGAGATGGCACGTCGCCGAGCAAATGAAAGATGAAGATATTGACTGCAATGGCGGTCGCACGGATATGGGAGCCGACTGCGTTGACCAAAGCGGTATTGAGCGGCGAGGTGTTAATCAGAAGCAGAAAGGCAGCCACCGCGATAGCTGGGATCATAATCGGTCCCTGGAAGAACAGCGCGACAATCATCACCGGTACACCCAATCCCATGCTGAGCGCAGAAACGAAGTAGTATGAACCCTTCATGCGCGGCAGCAGACGATCCCCCAACCAGCCGCCTATCAGCGACGCAAGAATACCGTCCACCACGACGATGGCACCAAATATCAAATTCGCCGACTCCAGCGTGTAACCACGCGTTCGGGAAAGAAACGTCGGCATCCACACCTGGATTCCGCCCAGCGAGAATGTCCCCGCCGCCATCCCTAGCGTGACCGCCCAGAACGCCCGGTTGCGGACCAAGCCTCGTAGCGTTCCCCGCTCGGGCGTCTCTTTCAGCGTATCGAATTGTCCACGCGGAGGCTCGGGGACGAACAAGATCGCGAGCGCCAACAGGAAGCCGGGAAAGGCAGCGATATAGAACGGGAACCGCCATCCCATGCTCGGACCCAGTTTTCCGCCCAGTAAGTAGCCGGCAGCCGTGCCAACGGGAATCGCCAGATAAAAGATGCCAAAGATGCGGCCGCGCATGTGTTCAGGAAAAAGATCGGCGACGAAGGTGGGAGCGATGGTAACGAAGGTCGCTTCGCCCACCCCGACCAGAGTATGCCGGACCAGCAACTCCCAATAGGTATGCGTAACGGCGGTGAGCAACGTTAGCGCACTCCAGAAGATTGCTCCCAGCACGATGATCATCTTGCGCGAATAGCGGTCGGCCAGCGGCCCGGTGAACGGCGCCGCAATCATGTAGAAACCGAGAAAAGCACTGGTGAGATAGCCGACCTGGGTATTGCTGAGATGAAACTCGGATTGCACCAGCGGTTGCACCGCGAACAGCACAGAGCGATCAATGTAGTTGAGTAGGTTCAGCGTGGTAAGCAGGGCCAGCGCTGTCCAGGGATAGAGTTTCTTGGAGGTCACTTGGCGGTGAATATAGCACGACAGGCTCTTAACTGCGGAGGCTACAGAGAAGGCAAAGCAGTCTTTGCGACCTTTGCGATGTTTTCTTTGCGAACTTTGCGGTAAGCTCTTGAACCATCTGGAGACCAAGTTGATGAAACAACTACTTCCCATCAAAAGATTCATTGTTCTGCTGCTACTTGTTCCGCAAGCACTCGTCGCTCAAGATGCAGCCGCCAGCAAACCCCAGCCTTCTGAACGTCATGAATACATCATCTCGAACTTCAAAACCGAGAGCGGCGTGATCCTCCCGCAGGCGCACATCGTGTACGGAACCTACGGCCATCTGAACGCCGCCAAAGACAATGTGGTGCTCCTGCCATCCCATTACATGGCCGACTTTCACGGCTATGAGTGGGTCAGCGGGCCGGGACACGCTCTCGATACTTCGCAGCTTTTCCTGGTGGCGACGGAGCTGTTTGGCAACGGCCATTCGTCTTCCCCCAGTAACACTCCGGAACCGTTCCATGGTCCTCGCTTTCCGGTAACGACCATCCGCGACAATGTTGAAGCCGTGCATCGGTTGCTGACGGAGGAACTGAAGATCACTCACGTGCGTGCGATCATTGGCTTCTCCATGGGCGCGCAGCAGGCGTTCCAGTGGGCGGTCAGCTATCCGGACTTCGCTGACCGCATCGTTGCCACCTGTGGCACGGCGAAGACCTACCCGCACGGGGTTGTGCGCCTGGAAGGGCAGATCGCCGCACTCACCGCCGACGCCGCATTCCAGAACGGCGATTACAAGACTCCTCCTACCAAGGGTCTGGAGGCATTCGCAGTAGTGTGGACCGCATGGCTCTTCTCCCAGGAATGGTGGCGCCGGGAACTGTGGCGTGAAAGCGAAAAGCCCGGCACAACGTTCGAGCAAGTGTTGAACAACTTCCGCATCAACTTCATTCCCGGCGCGGACGCCAACGATCTGATTCTGCAAATGCGCACCTGGGAGCGGCATGACGTAGGAACTACACCCGGGTTTGGCGATGATGTAGAGCGCGCGCTGCGTTCGATCAAGGTCCCGTTTCTGTATATGCCCTCGGAGACCGATCTCTATTTCCCGCTCGGCGACGCGCGCTATGAGGCCGCATTCATGCCCAAGGTATCGTTGGTTCCGATTCCATCGCTTTGGGGACACACTGCCGGCGCGGGCGGCAGCCCGGCGGACGAAAAGTTCTTGAATGAGACGATTGGGCGATTCCTTGGCGCTGGGAGGTAGAGGATTCGCTGAGATTGGGAAGAGGTCCTTCGGCGAACGCTAAACCCCAAGCCGCTTCTTCGGCCTCGGCCACCTTGCCACTACCACCGTCGAAATCCCTCCGCGCGGCCGGAAATCGCCCTTAACCTCGGCCCACACCGGCTTCGCCCAGCGCACCACATCTTCCAGCACGCGATTGACGATGTTCTCCTGGAAAATTCCCAGGTTGCGGTACGCTTGCAAGTACTCCTTTAGCGATTTCAGTTCCAGACAGTGTTTGGCAGGCATATAGCGTACGGTCAGCCTGCCGAAATCGGGCAAGCCTGTTTTCGGACACACTGAAGTAAACTCAGGGTCATCCACCACGATTTCGTATCCCGGAAACTGGTTCGGCCAAGTCTCAATTTCCGGGAAGCGGGCGCCGAGGCCAGCTTCAGCGTGTTCCCGGGTATAGCGTGGCGGTTTGGGCATATCTCATTGTAACCAACCTGGCCAAGTCCCCAAGATCTGCGCTTATTTTGCGGTTCCCTGGGGATATTTCCGCATCTAACCGATGAGGTTCCTGCGTACAATCTATTGAGCACCCGGTGGTACAGTAGGTTTTAGTCAGCCCATGTCGTGGACCGGTAACAGTAGCGGCTTTTGGAACCGCAATCGCTGGCTCGTCTGGACGGCGGGCATTGTGGCGGGAGTAGTGTTGCTGGCCTCATTCATGTCGCGAGGCGAAGTAGTGCCGGTGCGTGCCGCCATGGCGCAGCGGACCACGATCCGCAGTGTGGTCTCCACCAACGGTAAGGTTGAGCCAATCGAGAATTTCGAAGCGCATGCTCCCGTAGGAACAACGGTGACAAAGTTGCTGGTCAGGGAAGGCGATCGGGTCCAGAAAGGGCAGCTTCTGCTACAGCTGAATGACGTGGAAGCACGCAGCGAGGCAGCCCGGGCGCTGGCGCAAGTTCGTTCCGCCCAGGCCGATCTCAGTGCTGTCCAAAGCGGAGGAAATCGCGAAGAAGTGCTGACTCTGGATTCCCACCTCACCCAAGCGCGCACCGAGCGCGATACGGCGCAGCGCAACCTGGAGGCACTGCGACGTTTGCAGAAGGACGGGGCCGCTTCCCCCGGCGAGGTAACAGCGGCTGAGGATCACTTGCAGCGGGCTAACTCCGATGTAACGCTCTTAGAGCAAAAGCGGAAAGGCCGCTACTCGTCCCCCGAGATTGTGCGGGTGGAGGCTCAGAAGACAGAGGCCCAGGCGGCCTACGAGGCTGCCGAAGACGCTTTGCGCCAATTGAACGTTCGCGCTCCGTTTAGTGGCATCGTTTACTCGCTCCCGGTGCTGCAAGGGGCGTACGTCAATCCCGGTGATCTGGTATTGCAGGAAGCAGACTTGTCCAAAGTTCGTGTAAGGGCATTCGTGGATGAACCCGACGTAGGACGGCTGGTGGGAGGAGATCCTATCGAGGTCACATGGGACGCGTTGCCAGACCGAATTTGGCACAGCACGGTGACCATGACCCCGGCGGTCATCAAACTGCATGGCACCCGCAGCGTTGGTGAAACCACCTGCGTGGTAGACAACCCTGATCTCAAACTGCTTCCCAATGTGAACGTGGGGATCACAATCATCACGGCGGAGCATCACGATGTGTTGACCGTACCGCGTGAAGCCGTGCATCAGGAAGACAGCCGGACGTACGTCTACCAAATCCAGAACGATGAATTGCGTCGGCGGGATGTGCAGACTTCGATCTCGAACCTAACCCAGGTTGAAGTGACTGGTGGACTGCCGGACAATCTGCTGGTCGCCCTGGCTCCATTGAATTCCAAGCCTTTACGCAACGGCCTGGCGGTGAGGGTGGTCCATTAGGCCGATGTCCAGTTCCCAAATAATCCAGAAGACAGCGTTTTTCCTGATGCTGGTGCTGGCCCCGGCGCTTTCATTAGAGGCAGCCGAACTTTCTCCCGCCAAATTGTTGGCTGCCGGACGTGTGGATGACGCGATTTTGACTCTGCAAAACCGAATCACGGCCGCGCCCAATGATGCTGAGTCTCAGAACCTGCTATGCCGGGCTTATCTGGCCCTGACCAACTGGGACGCGAGCGTTGCGGCCTGCCAGAAAGCCGTGGCCCTGGAACCGGAAAATGGTGAATATCATTTGTGGCTAGGGCGGGCTTACGGCGAGAAAGCTGATCACTCCAGCTTCTTTTCCGCGACTGGACTGGCTAAGAAGGTGCGCAGCGAGTTCGAGGCCGCAGTTCGGCTTGATCCAAGCAACGTGGAAGCTCGCGCCGACCTGGCTGATTTCTACGTGGAGGCTCCCGGGATTATGGGCGGGGGCGTGAACAAGGCTGCAAATCAAGCCCAGCAACTGGCGGCTCTGGATCCGGCGCAGGCGCACTTGGTGAGGGCCCAGATTGCCGAGAAGGACAATGACCAGGCTGCTGCCGAACGAGAGTTTCGCGCTGCCATTCAGGCCAGCGGTGGCAAGCCCGGAACCTGGATGGATCTCGCCCAGTTTTATCGGCGGACCAACCGCTTCGACGAAATGCAGGCGGCCATTCAGCAGGCCACTGCGGCGCAAAAGAACCAGCATGTATTGCTAGCAGCGGCGGAGGTTTTGATTCAGACCCAACGCGATTTGCCAGCGGCCGCCGAATTGCTCCGCCGTTACCTTGCCAGTGAAACGGTCGAGGATGCGCCGGCTTTCAAAGCCCACTATCTGCTGGGGAGTTTGCTGGAACGGCAAGGCAATACTCAAGCAGCGGCCCAGGAGTACCGGAATGCACTGTCCCTGGCGAGGGATTTCTCTCTCGCGCAAGACGCGCTGAAGCGGATTGATCGCCGGTAGACGTGTCCAACCCCGCGCTGATCTCCGTTCACCTGCGTCTTGATGCAACCGGTTCGCCGATTTAGAGTTTCAGTTCTGAATTCATCTTCGTGAGGTGAGCCATGAGCCTTGCATCGCGTCTGCGCGTTTCCATTCCCCTTCTGGCTAGCTTTTGCTTCGCAATGATCTCTTCGCTGATGGCCGCAGAACCGGTGCCGCTGCGGCACGTGGTAGAACTGGCGCTCCGCCACAGCACCACCACAGCTATGTCGATGGCGGGAGAACAGCGGGCGTTCGCTTTCTATAATGAAGCACGGAACCACTACCTACCATCGTTGACAGTCGGTTCCGGACTGGGGGCGACCTGGGGATACCCTCTCAGCCTGGAAGGCTCCGCGCCTTCGATCGTCAACACCACGGCACAATCATCCCTGATCAATCCCGCTTTGCGAGATTTCGTGCGGGAGGCGAGAGCCGAATGGCAGGGCAGCACCATCCACAGCAAGGACCAGCGCGATCAAGTCATTCTGGAGGCCGTCCTGAATTATGCCGAGTTAAGCAAGTGGGAGGCCCTTGCGGCTCACTTGACCGAAGACTACGCAGCCGCCCTCAAAATGGAGGAAGTCGTCAATCAACGAATCAAGGAAGGCGTGGATACTCCCCAGGCGCGCGACCAGGTTCACCTCAATGCCGCGCGGGTGTACCTGCATATTTCCCAGGCGCAGGGGGCAATCGATGTGCTGCGTGATCGTCTTTCCCATGTCACCGGGCTGGCCGCATCCTCCATCGAAACCATTCCCGAGTCGATTCCTGCCCTGCCGGAAGTCAGGCAGGAAGACGATCTTGTGACCCGCGCCGTGGAAGTGAGTCCGGCCATCCAGGTGGCTTCGCTGCACTCCGACGCGCTGGCCTTCCACGCTCGTGGTGAACATCGCTCGATGTTGCCGACCGCGGATTTCGCCGCCCAGTACGCTCTTCTTGCCACTTTCAATAACTACGAGAACTTCTTCAGGCAAGGCAGCTTCCAGAAGCACAATGCTACTGTGGGGGTGGTCATTCGGTTTCCGTTCTTCAATCCGTCGCAGCGAGCCAGCGCACGGGCCGCGGACGCCGATGCGCTGGTCGCCAGGAAAGAAGCCGAGGAGGCCAAGAGTCAGGTCTGGGAACAGACCCTCAAATTGCAGCGATCAGTACGGCAACTGGCGGCCGCACAGGAAGTCGTTGATCTGGAATACCAGATCGCGAGGTCCAATCTGGAGGCGACTCGCGTTCGTATAGACGCCGGTAGCGCGACCCTGCACGACGAAGACGACGCACGCTCCCAGGCCAGCGAACGCTACGCGGCCTTGCAGGACGCAAAGTTCCAGCTGGAACAGGCACGCATTGCGCTGCTGCGCCAAACCGGCGACTTGGCGGGCTGGGTGGGAGTCGAAAAGTGAGTTTGGCCGCCACCAGCGAGAATTGCCCGGAATGTACTGGAAATGTACCCCCGGCTGAGGAATCCAGTCGAAAAATGTTAATATAAGTTACTCACAAATATGCCTTTAAAAACCTTGTTCCTGAATCCGCCTTCGTTTGAGAACTTCGACGGGGGAGCGAGTTCGCGGTGGCCCGCCACACGCGAGATTGAATCGTACTGGTACCCGGTCTGGCTGGCCTATCCCGCCGGAATGCTGGAGGGGGCACGCCTGCTGGATGCTCCACCGCATCACATCTCCGCCGAGGAAACCATCAACATTGCCCGTGACTACGAGTTCCTGGTGCTTTTTACCAGCACGCCGGGCTTCCCGGGGGACATCCGCCTGGTGACCAAGATCAAAGAGGCCAACCCCAACATCAAGATTGCCTTTGTCGGGCCGCATGTGACAGTTTTGCCGGAGAAATCCTTGAAAGACTGCCCGGCGATTGACTTCGTGGCTCGCAAGGAATTTGACCATACCGTGGTCGAGTTCGCACAAGGCAAGCCGCTGGAAGAGATTGCTGGCATTTCATACCGCAAGCACGGTTCGGTGGTGCATACTCCTGACCGCCCGGAGATTCAGGATCTCGATTCCCTGCCCCACGTCACCGACGTGTACAAGCGCGATCTCGATGTGACCCGCTACAACGTACCGTTCCTGCTTTATCCGTTCGTATCGCTTTACAGCACCCGCGGCTGCCCGGCGCAGTGTACGTTCTGCCTGTGGCCGCAGACTCTGAGCGGACATCCGTGGCGCAAGCGATCTACCGACGACGTTGCGCGGGAGATGGCGAAGGCCAAGCAACTCTGGCCGGACGTGAGGGAATTTTTCTTCGACGATGATACCTTCAACATCCAGAAGGCGCGGACGGTCGAGCTTTGTGCGAAACTGAAACCGCTGGGTCTGACTTGGTCGTGCACTTCGCGCGTGACCACCGATTACGAAACCCTCAAGGCCATGAAGGAGGCTGGCTGCAGATTGCTGATTGTGGGATACGAATCCGGCGACCAGCAGATTTTGAAGAACATCAAGAAAGGCGCGACGGTGGAACGGGCGCGCCAGTTCACCAAGGATTGCCACAAGCTGGGCCTGGTGGTGCACGGCGACTTCATTCTGGGGTTGCCGGGTGAGACTCACGACACCATTCGGAATACCATCCAGTTCGCCAAAGAATTGGACGTGGAGACCATCCAGGTTTCAGTGGCCCACGCCTATCCCGGCACTGAGCTGTACGACTATGCGATGAAAAATGGTTTCATCGTGGCTGACACCAAGATGGTGGATGATGGCGGTCACCAAATGGCCCAAATCCAGTATCCCGGCTTGCCCGCAGACGACTTAATGGAAGCAGTACACCGTTTTTACGACGAATATTACTTCCGCCCCAAAGCGGTGTTCCGCATCTTGAGGAAGGCAGTCTTCAACAGTGTGGATAGGAAGCGGTTGTACAAAGAAGCCAAGTCCTTCATGAAGCTGCGCGCTGCGCGCCACAAGTGGGTGCTGGCGAAACGTGAGAAGGATGATTCCACTGCCGCCATCCAGCCGGCCAAAGCGTAAGGACTAACCAGTGACGTTCCGCAGGTATATGGTACTGGCGGGAGTGGCCTTTTTTGCCGCCACCGGCGATGGCCTTATCGCGCGCGGCATGAAACAGGTGGGCAACGTTTCTCTGCATCACTTGGCTGACATTTTCCTGGTGGTTCTGAATCCTGTCATCGCCCTGGGCGTGCTGTTTCTGCTGGTGTTCTTCACGTGTTACATGACGGCGCTTTCCTGGGCCGATCTCACCTACGTGCTGCCCGCGACTTCAGTGAGCTACGTTGTGCTAACCCTGATTGCCAAATTTGGTCTGCACGAGAATGTCAGCCTAACGCGCTGGCTGGGGATTTTGCTGATCTCTGCAGGGGTGGGATTCGTGACTCAGGGTCCGGCTTTCACTCCACCGAAAGAAAAGTCAGGCGATCTTGTGGCCGCTCCTCTTCCAGCAAGGATGGAGCCATGAAGTCGCTGTACGCCTGGGGCGCAATCGCCGTGATCGTGCTGACTTCAACCGCCGGGGACGTATTGCTCTCCCGCGGCATGAAGCAAGTTGGCGATGTAGGAGAGCTGACGCGACGGATCGGCGTGCTGGCGGTTCTGGCGCGGGTTTTGAAGAATCCTAATTTCCTGCTGGGAGTCCTGGCGATGGCCACGGCCTTCTATAGCCTGCTGTTCGGGCTCTCCTGGGGAGATCTGAGTTTGGTGGTTCCTGCTTCGACTTCTCTCACGTTCATCACCAATGCCGTAGCGGCCAGGATTTTCCTGCATGAGCGTGTGGACCAACGGCGCTGGATGGCGGCGTTATTGGTGGCGGGGGGAGTGGTGCTGCTGGCGGTGTAGGACGCGACGCTACCCGAACAACCGCATGAACCCTGCGGCGGGCAGGTCCGGCTGGAGAAACGCCGCATCTTTTAAGCCCGAAACTCTCGCGATGCACTCTGCGGCTTGATAGCCGCTACGTACTGCGCCTTCCATGGTGGCCGGCCAGCCGGTGGCTGTCCAGTCCCCTGCCAGAAAGACCCTGGGCCAAACCGTCTCGTTCGGTGGGCGATACGCATCCACCCCCGGCTCCGGTGAATAGGTCGCGTGAACTTCCTTAATCACTGTGGCCTTTACCAGGTTCGCATCGCGGGCACCCGGAAAGAACTCACGAAGTTCCTTAAGCGCGAGGTCGATGATCTCTTGCCGTGATTTCTCGACCAGGCTCTTCGAAGAACTAACCACCAACTCCACATAGCTTCCGGTCGACTCAGGGGCGCTCTTGGTTCCGTCCAGCAGTCTCGACTTGTGAAACATCCACTGAATGGTGCGATCGAGCAACACCGCGTGATCGAGATCGCTAATTTGTCGGTCGAACCAAAGATGGATGCCGGTGATGGGCGAAGATTCGAAGCGTCCCAGGCTTTGGCGCAAAGGCTCGGCCGCCGAAGTCTGCCGCAACAAGCGTGGGAGAACATCAAACGACGCCGCCAGTACCGCGAAGTCGAAGTCGGCGTCATTTCCACCAATCGCGAGGGTCACCTCTCCCGGCTCCGCGCGGAAACTCTCCACAACATTGCGAAGGCGCACCTCGCCGCCACGTGCTCGGATGTAAGCTTCGGCGGTGCCGTAGAGTTCGGTGAGCGGCACAGTCGGCACTCCCATGCGCCCAGCCGCCGCGGATTTCAAAAACGACTCCCGCACCACCTGAGCTGCATACGACACTGACATTCGATGCAGGTCTTCGTTCAGCGCACTGATCAAGATGGTCTTCCAAAAGCGCTCGATGGCTCTTTCCGTCTGGCCATGTCGCTGCAACCAAGCCAAGAATGTTTCGCCATTGTCGGCGGGCAAACTCTGAGCCAAAGTTGCCATAGCGGTCGCGATGGCAAGCTTGTCCCTCAGGTCCAGGCAAGCGGCACGGAGAAATGCCGGGGCGGTGTGCAGCGGCGCTGGTAGCCACGAGGCACCGATGACGGAGGCCCGTCCTCCCGGCTCAAGAAACGTCAGGGCATCGTACCAGCGAATCTTGTCTTGCACGCCCAGACGGCGATAAAACTCGATGAGATTGGTGCAGCAGCCGAGCAAGACGTGCTGGCAGTTATCGACGACTTCGCCGGTACCGGGATGCTGGTAGGAAGAGGCTCGCCCTCCGAGAAAAGGACGGCGCTCAAACAGAGTCACTTGAAAACCGCTGTCGGCAAGGGCGCAACTGGCAGCCAACCCGGCCAGCCCGCCGCCGACGAGGGCGACCCTGGCTTTCTGCGGTGCGGGTGGGGTCATCACGCCATACGCTTCATGAATCCCCGAGCCAGAACTGTGAGTTTCTCTCTGACGGTGAGGGTGATTTTGCTGCTGAACACGTCATATTGGGCTTGCGCGATCTTTTCCAGCAACCGCCGATAGATGGTAATCAGGACCCAGAGCGCGGGCTGGCTGTCTTCGTCGATCAACGGAACGAGTTCGTCCCCCGCGCGATAGTCTTGCCGCGCACGATCCGCTTCCATCGCCAGCAAAGGGCGAAACCTGGCGGGATCGACAGCTGAGCCCAGTTCTGCCGGCGAGATCCCGAACTTTGCCAGGTCTTCTTCCGGGAGATAGACCCGGCCCATGGCCGCGTCTTCCTTCACATCGCGAATGATGTTGGTCAACTGAAAAGCCAGGCCGCATTTCTCGGCGAGCGGCTCCGCGGTGGGGTCGCGATATCCGAAAATGCGGATGCAAACCAGCCCCACGACCGATGCCACGCGATGGCAGTAAACGCGCAGATCCTCAAACGTGCGGTAACGGATCACGCCAACCTCGGCGGTCTCGCACAGCAACAAGTCCTCACCTTCAACATCCATTTCCGTACCAAAGGCCAACTGGTCCAGCAGGTCGACCGGAATGTTGTAGCGCCGTTGAGCATCGGTCAATGCGAGCAAGACGGGCTCGTCGGTGGCGTAGCCGGCCAGCGCCCGGTGAGCGGCGTCCAGCCAAGACGCCAGCCTTTGCCGGCGCTCTTGGGCAGGCAGCGTCGGATCGTCTGCAATGTCGTCACAGCGTCGCATGAACGCATACACCGCGCACAACGCCTGGCGCTTGGGCCGGGGCAATACCAGAAAGGCGTAATAGAAGTTCTTGGCCGCCGAGCGGGTGATGCTGCGGCATACGGAATATGCCACCGCCAGTTGAGACTCGGTGGCCACGAAGGGCGTGGGGGCCTGCTGCACCGCGGCGCTCATACTAGTTTGCCCACCTAGTTTGCCCCACCGAGCTTGCCCCATGCCGCGCGGGCCACCAGCGCAAGCTTGCGGGACTTGGAAATCGCCGGCCTGCGGCCCAGCACGGCGTATCCCTGGCGCCCGATCGCACGGAGGATCTCCTGGCCACCTCGGCTGAACAGCTCGATGTCCAGCGCCAGCGCACGATCCACTTTTCCAGCCAGTGGCCAGCCACGCTGGAACCATTCCCGTGCGCGCTCGACTTCGAAGCGCATCAGATGGCAGAAGGCTGCCGTGTTTCTCTGCGCCGCAAGATCGTCCTCACTGACTCCGAAGCGTCGCATGTCATCCAACGGCAGATAAATTCGGCCTTTCGCATAGTCCACACTTACGTCTTGCCAGAAATTGGCCAACTGAAGCGCGGTGCAGGTGAAGTCAGAAAGTTGCTGACGCCCCGCATCACGATAGCCACAAACGTAAAGCACCAGGCGTCCCACGGGATTCGCCGAATTGTGACAGTAGCCAAGCAAGTCGTCGAAGGTCGGATAGCGGGTGACGGTTTGGTCCTGACGAAACGCGGTCAGGAGGTCAGCAAATGTCCGCCTGGGAATGTCGAAGCGGCGGACAGTATCGGCCAACGCCACGAACACCGGGTGCCGAGGATTGCCCGAATAACAGGCATCCAACTCAGCCTGCCATTGATCGAGCAATTCCAGTGACGCAGGCGGATCGCCGACTTCATCGCCAAGGTCGTCCGATATGCGGCAGTAGGCATAAACATTGAAGAAGTGTTGACGCAGGCGCTGAGGCAGAAACCAGCTCGCGACCGAGAAATTCTCGTAACGGCTGCGCGCCAGACGCCGGCAATATTCCTGAGCTTCCGCCAGGGTGGGAGCGCTTTCCGGGATCGCATAACTCGCCGGAAGCCTGTCCCAGCCTGCCAAGCTGGCAGGAACGGTACGAGAATCGTTGCTGGCGATGGATGCCATGGTCAGTTTCGTCCCCGGGCTGATTCAGAAGCCAATCGGAAACCCGCCTTAGTGACCGGGGATAATGGCGGTCTTGATATCGCCATTGCGGTTCAGCATGTGGCGAAGCACCTGCTGCAACCGGGAGAGTGGCGCCTCGCCGGTGATGTAGTCAGTGGAACGAATCTTCTTTTCGGCGATCAACGCAAATGCCTTGCGCACAGTTTCCGGCGTGTGATGGAATGTCGCTTTGAGCGTCACCTCAGAGTAGTGCAGCCGGTTGGTGTCGAGTTGCACTTTGGTGCCGCTGGCGCATCCTCCGAAAAAGTTCACGGTGCCGCCTTTACGTACCATGTCGATCGCCCACTCCCATGCCTCGGGACGGCCAACTGCCTCAATCACCACGTCTCCACCACGCTTCTCCGGTGACAACACTCGCACCGCGTCCACTGGGTCTTTGACCTTGGTGATTTGCACCACTTCCTTCGCACCCATTTGTTTGGCGGCGGTCACCTGAGAATCGCGCTTCACCACCGAAATCACCTTGCAGCCCACAGCGGTTGCCACCTGCACAAACATCAGCCCAATGGGTCCACCACCAATGATGGCCACGGTATCGCCAATCTCCACTCCGGTCTCGTGCAAACCGCGCAAAACGCAAGCCAATGGTTCGACCATGGCGGCGTCTTCAAAGGTCACGCCCGCGGGCATCGCGAGCATATTGGTCTCAACAATCCGGCGAGGAATGCGAATGTATTCCGCATAGGCTCCGTTGTTGAAAAGCAGGTCTTCACACAAATTTTCCTGGTGACGCGAGCAATAGAAACACATCTGGCACGGTGCCGAGTTCAGCGCCACCACCCGCATTCCCTTGCGGAAGCTACGAACTCCAGGGCCGACTTCTTCGATCACACCCGCGAGTTCATGTCCGAACAAAGCGGGAGGGACAATCATGCGGGCGTGATAACCGCGCTGATAGACCTTCAGATCGGTGCCGCAGGTTAGAGCGACTTCGACCTTGACCAGAACTTCGCCTTCTCCGAGACGAGGGATGGGCACTCTTTCGATCTTTACGTCCTCTTTGCCGTAGAGGACTGCTGCCGTCATCTTGCCGTTCACTCTGTACTTCCTCCCCAGCCGCTGCCCGTTTGAATCACGATCTTCATCGAATCCGATTGGGGATGAGCGGCCAAGTTCAAGGCTTCCACACTGCGGGACAAAGGAAAACGGTGGCTGATCAATCGTTCCAAGTCCATCTCACGTTTCATCACGAATTGCACGGCCTCCTCTTGGAGCTCGACAGAAGCGCTATAGGACCCCATCAGAGTCTTCTCATCCACGCAGATTGCAGCTGGATCGATGCTGGCCTCGCCCCGCGTAGTCTGCGCAAACAACAGCACCCGCCCGCCTGGACGTACGGAATCCAGTGCGGTCCGGATCAAAGCATTCCCCCCTACCGCAAGGATCGCCACGTCGGCACCCCGGCCCGCGGTAAGCCCTCGCACCGTTTGTACGGTGTCGGTACGCGAAGCATCAATCATGTGCTGTAAACCAAGTGATGTAGATATTGTAAGCCTCTCGGGATACAAATCGGAAGTAATTACCCTAGTTCCCTTCCGTTTGGCCAATACACTCAATATGATGCCGATTGGTCCCTGCCCAATAACGAGAACACTCTCGCCCGGTGAAAGTTGCAAAGTATCAATACCCTTCATGCAGGTGTTCACCGGCTCCACGAAACATGCCTGCTCAAATGAGATGCCATCGGGGATGGGGACAGTCCCTTCACGGACGATCCAGTCCATGACGCGTACGTATTCCGCGAAGCCGCCGCCCGCAGGTTCGAAACCGGCGGTACACCCGACTTTCTTGTAGGTTTCGCACTGGGCAAACGTCTTGTGCTGGCAGTAGAAACACTTCCGGCAGGGGATGTGATGGAAGACCATTACCCGATCACCGGGTTTGAACTTGGATACGTCAGCGCCCACAGCAGCCACTACACCCGACGTCTCATGACCGAAGATGCGGGGCGCTGAATGCGATCCCGTGGCAATCTTCTTGAGGTCGGTTCCGCATATGCCGCAAGTGTGTACTCTTAGGAGGAGTTCTCCAGCGCCAATCTGAGGAACAGGAACAGTCTCAACACGCACGTCACCGACGCCGCGATACACCGCCGCCTGCATGGTGGTGGGAATCGCTTTCGTCTGGGTCGGGGTCAAGAGTCCGGTCGCCATAGTTAGATACTTAGTCTCATTGTGTACTCTCTGCCAGCCGCTTGCAAAGCGACTGCGCGGCGATAGAACTATTCCTCGCCAACTGCCCAACCCCAGCCCACAGCCAAGGACGCATCGCCACATGCGCGAGGAAGCGGAACGATTGAAATGTCCCGTCCGACCCTACAAAGCGGCCAGCCGGAGGCAGCCGCTGATCCCGCGAATCGGAAACCACCTTGCAGGCTGTGAACTGAATCCCATGTGCCCGCGCGCAACGAGAAACCGCCGCCGCTTCCATGTCCACCACATCAGCCCCGTACGCCTGCGCCAGACTAGCCTTTTGTTCTGAATCAGCCACCGCAGCAAAACTCACCAACACGCCGGCCCCCGAGCCTGAGTCCGTACGACTGCCGTCGCCGGCATCAATGACCAGGCGTGGAGTCAGCGCGTGGCCGGCCCTGAGAGTTGGGTCAAGGCCTCCAGCGAACCCTGCGGAAATTACCCGCGCGGGTTTATATAGCACGATGATCGCCTCGGCTGCACGACGCGCGGCCTCAGATCCAACTCCTCCGCAGACCAATACCGCACCTTCATGCTCGAAGAACTTGAACGCGCGACCCTGGTGCTGCCTCTGGGTAGTCGGCCAGTCCTTCACCAGCGGCCACACTTCGCGCTCCAGCGCGGCTACGATTGCGACCTTGGACGACTCTGACAAGGGCACTCCTATACATACTCGTGAGTTCGAAACCATTCCACGGCCCGACGGAGCGCGCCTTCTACCGGAGACGGATTCCATCCCAGTTCGCGCTCGGCCTTGGCCGAGGAAACAAACATCTTCTTGCGTCCCATCCGCACTGCGTCGATGGTCGCGCGGGGCTCTCGTCCCAGGATGCGTCCTGTGACCATTTCGTCCACCACGCCCGTGGCCAGCGCCATCACATAAGGAACTCTCACCTTGGGTGAGGGCAGACCGGTAATCGCCCCCAGCTTGTCGAGAATCTGCTTTAGCGTGAGGTTCTCGCCACCCAGAATGTAGCGCTCTCCGCTTCTTCCCTTCTCCAGTGCTGTTAGATGCCCGCGGGCACACTCTCGAACGTCCACCAGATTCAATCCTGTGTCCACGTAGGCGGGAAACTTTTTCTTCAGGAAATCCACCACGATGCGGCCTGTCGGTGTGGGCCGGATGTCTTGCTCACCCACCGGCGTGGTCGGATTCACCACCACAACGTCCATCCCGCTTACGCCTGCTTTAAGGGCCAATTGCTCCGCCATGAATTTCGATCGCTTGTATGGTCCGATCATGCTCTCCAAAACAACCGGAGAATCCTCGTCTGCCAGGTGACCGTTTGAAGTAAATCCCATGGTGGCAACGCTCGAGGTATGCACCATCCGCCGCACGCGGTTCTTGCGTGCCGCATCCAAGATCGTCCGTGTTCCTTCGACGTTCGCCCGGTACATCTGCTCGGGATCGCGTACCCAGAGCCGATAGTCGGCGGCTACGTGAAACACGGTGTCGCAGCCTGCCATGGCGTTCTCGATCGACGCCGGATCGCGGAGGTCACCGACAACCCTCTCCGCATGCAACCCGTCGATATTCCGAGTATCACTGCCAGTTCGAACCAGCAATCGGAGATCGGCGCCCTGCTCGGCCAGAACGCGGGCCACGTGACTGCCAACAAATCCCGTAGCGCCAGTGACGAAAGCAAGCATTTAGCACTCAGCATTCGGCATTCAGCCAGTACAGCGTCGTGTCAATCCCGCGCAATTGCAGGGCTGAATGCTGAATGCTGAGTGCTACCCCAAATTCTCCGGCTGCAACGAAATGTCGCTCTCGCCGGCCGACTTCTTCGTCCAGTATTGACGCACCCACGACTCCCAACTATTGCCGGCAGCCATGTCGCGGCCGGTAAAAGCGAGGGCCGCAATGTCGGCGTAACGGACGGAAACCTTTCCGCCGCCGTTTTTCGGGAGCAGGCGAACCACCGAGTCGTCTAGCGTTTGGCCGGTGCGGCGATCGAACACATAGCCCTCGATGCTCACGCCGTCCTTGCGCGTGATGAGCACGTCCCCGCGGTAGTCGAAGGCTTGCTCCAGCGCTGCGCACAACTCTTCCGGAGTCGCAAGTTGGGGAATGGAACCCTGGAGCTTCTCCCGTGCCGCGCCCGGTGCGACTTCCAGCACGTCGGGATCAGTCATGACAGCATGCGGAGCCGCCGGAGTTCGTCCTGATTCGCGACCGCTCACGCTGTGGTCTCCTCGGCCGAAGGCGACTCGATCTGCACGAGTGGATTGAAAGCGTGCACCGGACGAACCGGTTCGTCGAGCAAGTGCAGCGCAGACGGATCATCATACTTACCAAACAGCGTAGCTTTCGCGGTATGCCACAAACCCTGCAGCGATCCGAAAGTGTCATTCACCGCCGAGGCTTCATAGCCGCTGTGCACCATGCAATTCGCACACTTCGGATTCCCCGACTCGGTGCCATATTTTTCCCACTCGGTGGTGGCCAGTAACTCGGCGAACGTATCGGCGTAGCCGTCCTGCAACAGGTAGCAGGGCTTCTGCCAGCCGAAAACGTTGAAGGTAGGCATGCCCCAAGGGGTGCAGGGGTAGTCGCGCTTGCCCATCAAGAATTCGAGAAACAACGGCGACATATTGAAATGCCAGCTCGCCTTTCGATTGGACAAGATCCCGCGGAACAGCCGCCGGGTGCGAGCACGACCCAGGAAGTGGCTTTGGTCAGGCGCTTTCTCATAGGAGTAACCGGGCGACAGCATCATGCCTTCGACGCCAAGGTCCATCATTTCGTCGAAGAATGCACGCACGCTTTTCGGATCCGCACCGTCAAACAATGTGGTATTGGTAGTGACCCGAAACCCCCGGTCCAGCGCCTCTTTCATTCCCTCCCGCGCCTTCTCATAGCCACCCTCCAGGCACACCGAGAAATCGTGGTGCTCCCGCTGCCCATCCATGTGGACAGAGAAGGTCAGGTACTTGCTCGGTTTGAACAGGTCAATTTTCTGCTTCAGGAGAAGCGCATTCGTGCACAGGTAGATGTATTTCTTGCGCGCGACCAAGCCTTCGACGATTTCGCCGATTTGTGGATGCAGTAACGGTTCTCCACCGGGAATTGAAACCGCAGGCGCACCACACTCATCTACCGCCCGGAAACACTCCTCGGGCGTGAGCTGCATCTTGAGTACGTGCGCGGGATACTGGATTTTGCCGCACCCAGCGCACGCCAGGTTGCAGCGGAACAGCGGCTCCAACATCAGCACCAGCGGATACTGCTTGCGTCCCTTCAGCTTCTGCCGGATGACGTAAGTCGCCACCGTCCACATCTGTGAAATAGGTACTGCCATAGTTGTCTATCCGATCCGTATTTCCGGTCCCCAGCTAACCTTAAGCACTTAGCAATTCGCATTTAGCCATGAAGTGCTAGTGCTGGCGCCCAAACAAACCTGACGTTGACCAAATGCTAAGTGCAAGTGCTAAGTGCTCGTTAACCGTCCGTTCCCCGCCATCACCTTCCCGTACGTAGTCAGGGCGATCAGCGGGAAGTACTGCCGATACATGTGATACAGCAAATAGAACACCCGCGGGAAACCGGTCCCCGTGAACTGAGGCTCGTCCCAGGAACCGTCTTTCTTCTGGGTGCGCAACAGGTATGCAATGCCACGCGCTACGCTGTCGCTTCGGGTATCGCTGGCTGCGAGCAGGCCCATCACCGCCCAGGCAGTCTGCGACGGCGTACTCGGGCCAACTCCCTTGGTCGTGGAGTCATCGTAGGATCCGCAGGTCTCTCCCCAGCCGCCGTCGGAATTCTGGAACATGCGCAACCACTCCGCACCGGACTGAATATAAGGCTCATGGTGATCCACACCCATGGCTTCGAGGCCGCGCAGCACCTGCATGGTGCCGTAGATATAATTCACGCCCCAGCGGCCGAACCAGGAACCATCAGGCTCCTGCTCGGCGCGAATAAACTTGAGCGCTCTCTTTACCCGTGGATCATTTCTGTCGTATCCGTAGGTGGCCAGCATTTCCAGGATGCGTCCGGTAATGTCCACCGTCGGGGGATCCAGCATGGCATTGTGATCGGCGAAGGGAATGTACTGGAACACCATCTTGTCGTTGTCTTTGTCGAACGACCCCCAGCCGCCGTTCTTGCATTGCATCGAGAATATCCAGTCGATCGCGCGCTGCACGGACTCGCGTTGATACCGCCCGTTAGGGTGCTCCACGCGGCTCAGCCCCAGACAGACCATGGCGCTGTCGTCCACATCTGGGTAGAACTCGTTGTTGAATTCAAAGTACCAGCCGCCCGGCTGTCCCTTGGGGTTCTTCACTTTCCAATCGCCGACGTTCCGAACCTGCTTCTGCAACACCCAGTCCGCGCACTTGACCATTCGCGGATCGTTCGCCGGAACCCCGGCTTCGCCCAAGGCAAACAGGGCGTACGCCGTGTCCCAAATCGGCGGTTTGCAGGGCTGCATGCGAAAAGTGTCGCCTTCCTCGATGCCCAGCTTTTCCAGTTCATCGATAGCACGAATTACCTGGGGATCGTCCAACGAATAGCCGAGGCATCGCAGCGCAATAATGGCGTTCAGCATGGAAGGATAAATCGCTCCCAGACCATCACTCATTTCGAAGCGTTCCAGCATCCACTGCTCCGCCCGCTTGAGCGCCAGCCAGCGCAACGGACGAATGTGGACCGCCTCGAACCAATGCGTCATCCGATCCAGCACCAGAAAGAAGTTGCGCCAGGAAACCAGTTTCTGGCTCCAATGCAAGCGCATGCGCGACCTGTCGCGGCCCCCGACGAACAATTCATCAACGCCCATTTCCGCCGGAATCTTCTTCAGCGGCTTCTTGGCGTAGCAGATCGACAGCGGAACCAGGATCGCCCGGGACCACGACGAAATCTCGTAGATATTGAACCAAAACCAATTGGGAAACAGCACGATCTCCGGCGGGATGGCAGGCACCGCGTCATAGTCGTACTGCCCCAGGAAACACAGATAAATCTTGGTGAAGGTGTTAACTTCAGTGACCCCGCCCATCTCGAGGATCTTCTTGCGGGCGAGCACCAGCGCGGGATGGTCCGGCTTGTACCCCGACAGCTTCAACCCAAAGTAAGCCTTCACAGAAGCGCTGATGTTCGAGGGAGCATCGGCGTAGATTCCCCAGCCGCCGTCCTCGTTCTGGTGCTGGAGAATCCAGTTGCAGCATTTCTGGAAGCGCCCAGGATTTCCTGTTCCCAGCAAGGTTTGCAGCAGGATGTAATCGGATTCGAGCGTGGTGTCCGCTTCTAACTCACCGCACCAGTAACCCTCTTCGTGCTGCTGAGAGAAGAGAAATTTGCGGGCGCCATCGACCGCAGCCGCGACTCGACTGGCCAGGTCATCGATCTTTCCGAAACGCAGTTGCGGTGCGGCCGAGGCCGGTACTAATGGCGAAGAGGGGGTTTCATCCATGAAAATTGGTTACTCCGCAGTTACTCCTGCAGGGGCGCTGGCGATGGCCTCCACAATCTCGGGAGGCAAGCCGAAGCGCACGTTTTCAGGCATCACTTCCACTTCATTCACATTGTTGAAGCCCTTGGTCGCCAGGAACTTGACCACTTCCTCCACCAAGCACTCGGGCGCAGAGGCGCCGGCGGTCAGGGCAATGGTCTTTACCCCTTCCAGCCAGTCGGGTTGAATGTTTCGGTAACTATCGATGAGATGTGAGCTGGTGCCCAAGTTGCGCGCGACTTCCACCAGCCGGTTGGAATTCGAACTGTTGTCGGAGCCGACGACCAGCAGCAAGTCAGCATCGGAAGCCACGTGTTTCACCGCCACCTGACGGTTTTCCGTCGCATAGCAGATGTCCTGCGCGTGTGGCCCCTGAATATTGGGGAACTTGCGGCGCAGCGCGGCAATGATGTCTTTAGTCTCGTCCAAACTTAGCGTTGTTTGGGTGAGATAAGCCACCCGATCGGGATCGGGCAGGGTCAGCGATTCCACCTGCTCCGGCGACCCCACGACCTGAGTAACCAGAGGAGCCTCACCCAAGGTGCCAATCACCTCGTCGTGGTCGCGGTGGCCGATGAGGATAAGCGAATACCCCTCCTTCGCGAACTTCACGGCTTCCACGTGGACCTTGGTCACCAGCGGGCAAGTCGCATCGATCACCCGCAGCCCGCGGGTCTGGCTGGCTTCGCGCACTTCGGGTGAAACCCCATGGGCGCTATAAATCACGCGTTCGCCGTTCGGGACTTCGTCCACGCTATCCACAAAAATGGCGCCCTTGGCTTGAAGTTCTTCCACCACGAACCGGTTGTGGACGATCTCCTTACGCACGTAAATCGGCGGCCCGAAGGCTTCCAGGGCAATGCGGACGATATCAATGGCTCGAACCACCCCGGCGCAGAACCCCCGGGGTTTCAATAAAAGCAGCGTTTTGCCGTCTTGATTAGGCACGATAAAGTTCCTGTAAGGGTACACTTTTCCCACTATGTTTGTATTGCTAAAGCTTACCCGAAAGAACCATCTTGGTCAACGTAAGCCGTAGAAAGGCTTAGGATTAGCGGCGATTGGGGAAATTCGGAGGGCGAACGGGGCGAGGGTCACGGCGACCGTGTTCACTCGAACCCGAGATCTTCCATTTCCGCGTCTGTTAGCGGAGCGAACGCATCGGGCGCAAAGAAGAGTTTGCCCTTCAGGGCCCCGGGTTTGCGGGGGCCGGTTCCTTGGAGAGACGGCGACCAGACGCACGACGGGCTTTGAGCCGCGGGTGATGACAATCTCCTCGCCGCGGCACGCCTTCGCAATCAATTGCAAGAGTCGGGCCTTTGCACGGCTGATGTTGATGGTTTCCATGGCTAACCACATTGTACTCCCTTGACCTGTGTAGCGTGTATCGTTACACTATACGTAGTGATCAAGAGCTTCCGACACCGGGGCATCGAAAGGTTTTTTCGCACCGGATCGAAGGCAGGGATACAAGCAAAGCATGCAGAAAAAATACGCTTGCAATTGTTTGCCCTCGACAACGCCAAAGGCCCCGGCGATTTGAACGCGCCCGGATGGAGACTTCATCCTTTAACTGGGACCCTCAGGGATCACAGGTCGATCGGCGTCAGCGGAAACTGGCGGCTAACTTTCAAGTTCGAAGGCGAGGACGCGATCCTCGTTGATTACTTGGACTATCACTAGGAGTCTTTTATGCGCATGCACAATCCACCTGCCCCCGGCTTGGTACTTCGAGAGTACCTCGGCGGTATGGCCGTATCGGCGGCAGCAGAGCACTTGCGTGTCACCCGCGTGACGCTGTCACGAGTGCTCAATGGCAAGTCCGGGATCTCTGCCAACATGGCGCTTCGGCTGGCGGCCGCCCTGGGCACCTCTCCAGACCTCTGGATGAACATGCAGGCCCAGTACGACCTCTGGCGGGCAAAGAAGAATCGGCAGCCGATGGTGCGTCCGTTCCCGCACGTTGCCGAGCAACAACCGTCCATTTAGACCTGGGCGATTGGAGGCGACGCCACTTCAAGCATTCGCCTTCAGCATCTGTTCAGCATGCTTCCGCGAAGTCTCCGTCAGCTTGGCCCCGCTCAGCATGCGCGCCACTTCTTCGGTACGCTCGTCGCCCGTGATAAGTCGCACGGTAGTCTTCGTCCGCTCGCCGGAGGCCCGCTTCGCGATCACGTAATGATGATCCGCAAAGGTCGCGATCTGCGGCAGATGGGTTACGCATAGAACCTGATTCGTTCTCGACAAAGCTTTCAGCTTCTTGCCGACAGCTTCCGCAGCACTGCCGCCGATACCAGTGTCAATTTCGTCGAAGACCATCGTCCTTTGGGCAGCAAGTGTCTTCGCCTTTTTGCCCGCGGCTCCAGTCTCAACGCTTGCCTTCAGAGCCAGCATCACGCGCGACAACTCACCGCCGGACGCAATCTGCTCCAGCGGCCGCATCGGCTCGCCAGGATTCGTGGTGATCAAATACACGACTTGGTCGAAGCCTGACCCGGTCCAATTCCCTTCTTCATCGCTTCCGTTGATCTCAATCTGAAAGCTGGATTTCATCGCCAGATCGTTAATCTCGGCTTCGACGAGTTTCTCCAGCTTGCGGGCGGCGTTGTAGCGCTTCTTTGAAATAGCACGCGCCGCCTGCAAATATTCCTGCGCAGCTTGTGCCAGCTCCCGACGAAGATGGCCCAGGATTTCGTCTTTGTTCTCCATCTCGGAAAGCTTGCGGCTGACTTCCTCGCCGTTCCGAACTACGTCTTCGAGCGCGGGTCCATATTTGCGCTTCAGCCGATCCAGCATCGCAAGCCGATCTTCGATCTCAGCCAACCGCTCGGGCGATGCCTGAATGCCCCCAGCGTAGTCTCGCAGCGTAGCGCCCACGTCTTCCACGCTGATGCGGGCCGTCTCAATTGCCGCCAGCGACTCGCGGAACTTCGGCTCGTAGCGCGACAGTTCCTCGATGTGCTTCTGCGCCGTCCGCAAAGAGGAAGACGTGGAAGCTGGCCCCTCGTAGAGCAAGTCAAAGGCGTTCATGGCCGCGCCGTATATTTTTTCTGCGTTGGCCAACACCCGTTTCTCTGCTTCCAGCCGTTCGTCCTCGCTGGGTTGCAGCCTGGCTTCCTCAATCTCACACTTCTGAAATGTCCAGAGATCAAGCAGTCGCAAGCGGTCCTGCTCGCCGTGTTCCAGTTCGTCAATTCGTGCACCAATTCCTTTCCAGCGGGCAAATGCCTCTGCCGTCGGCGCGAGCTGACTCCCAGCGTAGGCATCCAGCAATTCGAGGCGCGCAGCCGCGTCGAAAGAATGGATCGATTCATTCTGCGCATGGATGGTCGCCAGATAGGGCGCGAGTTGCCGCAGCACTCCCACCGTGGCGGGTTGATTGTTGACGAAGACGCGGCCCTTCCCCCCGGCCGCAATCTCCCGCCTCAAAATGACCGGGCCATCCTCGGCATCGATCCCATTAGTTTCCAGGATGCGTGCGACAGCCTTCTCCGTCCCGCCCTCGATTTCAAACACTGCCGAGATCACGGCGCGCTCGGCTCCCGTGCGGATCACGTCGGTGGAAGCCTTATCGCCCAGAAGCAACGCCAGTGCATCAATCAGGATGGATTTCCCTGCTCCAGTTTCGCCCGTGAGCAGGTTGAGGCCGGCGGCGAACTCCACCGCCACGTTATCGATCACGGCGTAATTTTCGAGCCGCAGTTCGGCGAGCACGTCAGTCCCGGGATGCAGAAGTTTGAGCGCAGCATAGCATGAAAAGCCGCTGCTGGTAGTCAGTTCTCGGTTCCCAGTTTGCCAACGGGTTGGGCGTTGCGGTTCGTTTATAATTCGGGGCAGCTATTCTCATAAAGAAAAAATGCAATTCTCTTTACTGCTGGCAGCGTTGATCGGCGGTGACATCGTTGACCTTGTGGGGCAAACCGGTCCGGTCGCCAAGGTGGTTCTGCTTCTTCTTCTACTATTCAGCGTGGTTTCCTGGGCCATCATTCTCTCCAAGTGGAGCTTGCTGCGGCGCGCGCGCGTACAAAGCGGGCGTTTTCTGCGGGCGTTTCGCAAAGCCCAGCGCCTGCAAGACGTCGCTACCGTCGCCGAGCAGTTCAAACCCAGTCCGCTGGTGGCGGTTTTCAGCGGAGGCTTCGATGAATACCGGCGGCAGGGTGGCGCCTCCGGCGGAGCGTTGAAGAATCCCACGGCTGTTCAGCGCGCCATGCAAATCGCCGCTTCGGAAGAACTCACTCGCTTTGAGCGCAACCTGCCGTGGCTTGCCATCACCGGGGCGGTTACGCCCTTTATAGGTCTGTTCGGAACCGTCTGGGGCATCATTGACGCATTTCACGGTTTGGGCACGGCGGGAGCAGCCACTTTGCGGGCCGTGGCGCCGGGCATTTCGGAGGCCCTGATCACCACCGCCGCCGGCTTGGTCGCCGCCATTCCAGCCGTGATCGCCTATAACCTCATCGGCAGCTCGATTCGCGAATTCGCTGCGCGCGGAGATGATTTCTCGTTGGAGATGCTGAACGCAGTCGAGCGGCCAGCACAGGCTGTCGAGGTGCGCCGGTAATGGCTTTCACTGCCGCCAACGGACGCACCCAGACCTCCCTCTCCGAGATCAACATTACCCCGTTGGTGGACGTAGTCCTGGTATTGCTGATCATTTTCATGGTTACGGCGCCGGTCTTGCAGTCAGGAATTGAAGTCAACGTGCCGAAGACCCGCACAGTGAAAGAAATCACGGAAGAACGCCTGGTCCTCAGTATTGACAAGCAGCAGCGCGTTTTCCTGGGTAACAGCCCCATCAACATTAACGAAATCGCCACTCAATTGCGGGCGAAAATTCGCGATCCACAACATCAACCAATTTTTATCCGCGCCGACGAAGACGTGCCCTTTGGCGCCTTCGCCACGGTGATGGATTCAGTCAAACAGTCGGGAATCACGAATGTCAGTATCGTGACCCAACCGCTGGTAAGCCATGGCAACCAACGCTGAGATTTTCTTTGAACACGACCGCTGGGGTCACAACGTGGCCTGGTCGGTGGGGCTGCACTTCGTAGTGGCGGGCTGCATCGTTCTCTATGCCGCCGTGGCCAGTGGCGGGCGGCGTGAAACCTGGGGAATCGGCGGCACGGGGGAAGCGATGGGTGTAACGCTGGTCAGTACCGTTCCCCTTCCCGCCAATCCGACTGAGACGCAAAACGTGTTGGCCAACGAGTCCAAGGGAATCAGCCAGTCGCTCCCAAAGACGGAAGAAAAAGAACCGGATGCGATCGCCATTCCGGACAAAGACACCAAGCAAAAGACACGAACCAGCTCTACTCGCCGCAAGCCGCAGGCTCAGCCAGTGGAGGAAGCCAACAACGTGGTTCCCTTTGGAGAGGGCGGACCGGTCAGCGGGCCATACGGAATCTTCAGCGCGGGCGGAGCGAAGGGCGGATTCGGTTTCACCGGCGGCGGAGGAGATTTCGGCACTCGCTTCGCGTGGTATGTGCGCGTGGTCCAACAGAAGGTTTCAGAAAATTGGCTCAAGTACGAAGTGGATCCCGGAGTGACCGAAGCCCGCCGCGTCTATCTTACGTTTGACATCACGCGTGATGGCCGGCCTAGTAACGAAGTTGTCGAGCAATCCAGCGGCGTCCCTTCGCTCGATCAGTCGGCAGTGCGGGCTTTGCAGCGCATCGATACGTTCGGCCCCTTGCCCTCGGATTATTCCGGCAATAAGGTGGCGGTGGAGTTCTGGTTCGATTACAAGAGATAGCTTCTGGCCAGAAATGAGAATCATGCAGGCAAATAACTTTAGTCCGGCGCGTTGGGCGAGCCGATTATTCACTGTTTTGTTGTCGCTGGCGATTTCAGCCAGCGCGCAGGACTGGATCCGCACCGGTACCGGCCTGGGCATAGAGCGAGTGCGCCTTGCGGCGCCTGATTTCGCGGCCTCCACCAAAGATCCCCAGAACCCCGATCTGCTCAAGGTTTTCAATGACACCCTGTGGAACGACCTCGATAGCGCCGGGATCTTCGACATGGTCTCGAAGAGTTTCTATCCGTTAGCTGTCCCCGGGAATCCTCCTGACGTGCGCTTTGACGCCTGGAATTCGCCACCGCCGAACGCGTCGATGCTGGCTTTTGGAAACCTGGGCGCTTCCGGCAACAACCTGACGGTGCAGGGCTGGCTGTATGACGTGAAGAACATCACGTCGCCACAGGTCCTGGGCAAGCAGTACACCGACGCGGCTACCGCTGATGCAGCTCGCCGCACGGCTCACAAATTCGCCGATGAGATCATCTTCCGCCTGGGCGGTGGCATCGCGGGAATTGCCGAGAGCCAGATCTTCTTCGTCAGAGCGGGCGGAAGAGGCAACAAGGAAATCTGGGCCATGGACTACGACGGCGCCAATCAGCATCAGATTACGCACTTGGGCACCATTTCGCTTTCGCCTCGCATATCCCCCGACGGCACACGACTGGCTTTCAGTTCGCTGACCAAGTCGGGCTGGGACATCCTGATGTATTCCATGGACTTGAACCGCCTGCTCTCATTTCCGAGATACGGCGGTACCAATCTTTCGCCGTCATGGTCACCCGACGGAGCCAGATTGGCGTTTTCCTCTTCTCGTAGCGGCGACCCCGAAATCTACATCGTCGACCAATCGGGCGCGAATCTGAAGCGCCTGACTGTTTCCAAAATGCCCGACGTGTCACCGGTGTGGAATCGCAAGACCGGCGCGCAGATTGCCTGGGTCAGCGGCCGTACTGATCTGCCGCAGATCTACACCATGGAAAGCGATGGCACCAACATCCAGAAAATGACGGACCAGGGATATGCCGTTTCTCCGGCGTGGTCGCCCAACGGGCAGTTTCTGGTATTTTCCTGGATTCGCCATTATGGGCCGGGCGCCCCGGGAGCCGAGGACATCTACATTATGGACATCGCCAGCAAACAGTGGGTACAGCTGACCCACGACGGCGGCCGCAACGACTTTCCATCGTGGTCGCCGGACGGACGGCATATTGTTTTTCAATCCAGCCGTTCCGGTGGTGAGCAAATCTGGACCATGCTGGCGGACGGTAGCAACCAAAAGGAGTTAACATCTGGGGGCAGCAATACGCAACCGAATTGGAGCTGGAAGTAGTAGATTAGTAGCATAGGATTCTTCGTTTTAACGCTGTTTTCTGTAATGGTTACAAGGGGAGGCGGCGAAGACCGCCCGCTCGGATTCAACGCGCGCCACAGTGCGCGACAACGCAGGGAGGAAAAGTGAAGCAGCAACGACTGAAGTGGATCACACTCATGTTCACGTTGGGTGCCGTGCTGTTCCTGGGCGCCTGCCACAAGAAAACTCCACCACCACCGCCACCGCCGCCGCCACCCGCGGCAGCGCCAACGGCTTCGTTGTCAGCAAATCCCAACACAGTTGAGAAGGGTCAATCCACGACCCTCTCCTGGGAAACCAGCAATGCCACCGACGTAAGCATCGACGGCATCGGAGCGGTGCAACCCAGCGGCTCTCAACAAGTGACTCCGGCCGACTCCACAACCTACACCCTGACAGCGAAGGGCGCAGGTGGAAGTCAAACTGCCACTGCGCGGGTCACTGTGACCACGCCGCCTCCGCCTCCGCCGCCTGCGGCTGGACCCACGGAAGAAGAACTGTTCGCACAAAATGTGCAGGACGTGTACTTCGACTATGACAAGGCGGACATTCGCGCCGATCAGCAGACGGCTCTACAGGGAAACATTGCCTTCCTGAAGCAGCATCCCAATATCCACTTCACGGTAGAGGGACACTGCGACGAGCGCGGATCCACCGAATACAACCTGGGCTTGGGCGATAATCGCGCCAATGCCGTGAAGAACGCCTTGACACAGGGCGGCGTCAGCGCCGGCAACATCAAGACGATCAGCTACGGCAAGGAAAAACCGTTCTGCACCGAGTCCAGTGAGGCCTGCTGGCAGCAGAACCGGCGCGGTCATTTTGTGTACCAGAAGTAATTCTGCGGGTGCGGGGCGGGAAACTGCCCCGCACTCAACTTACTCTGGCCAACGGCAATGATCCTGGAAGTACGTAAGACAGCTGTGTCTGGAACGCGCTATCTTGCACTATTAGCTTTCTTGGGATGTGGTTTTTCGAACTGACCCGCATCCAACTCTGCAGGCAGATGGAACTAACCATGAAAATCAGGCAATATTCGGTGCTTCTTGTTCTCTTGATCGTTCTCTCGCTTGGCGTCCTGCCAGTGGGCGGGGCCAGCAAGGAAATGATTCAACTGCAGACTCAGGTGCAGGCGCTGCAGGACCAGATGACGCAAATGCAGCAGTCTTTCAACGAGCGCATGGGTGTCATGAAAAACCTGATGGACCAGAATACCGACAGCATGAACAAAGTCACGGCCGCCATCACCTCCTTGCAGGGCAGCCTGGAAAAGTTGCAGTCCGATGGCAGCGGCAGAACCGACCAGGTCTCCGGCCAAATCCAGTCCCTTAATGACTCGGTGGACGAACTGAAAGCCCGTCTGGCGAAGATCAGCAAGCAACTCGATGACATCCAGGCGGGCCAGCAAAACCAGGCCGCCGCGCAAGCCGCGCAGCAGGCCCAGCAACAGGCATTGGCGCAGGCGCCCCCGCCCGACGTTCTCTACCAAAATGCTCTGCGCGACTACAACGCCGGGAAAAACGATCTGGCGGCACAGGAATTTTCCGACTACCTCAAGTTCTATCCCTCGACGGATCTGGCCGGCAACGCATACTTCTATCTGGCCGAGATCAACTACAAGCAGGGGAACTTTCAAGGTGCAGTCAAGAACTATGACCAGGTGCTGCAGAACTTTCCCACCGGCAATAAAGCCCCTTCCGCTGATTTGAAAAAAGGCTTGTCATTGATCGAACTTGGGCAGAAGGAAGATGGCATCGCCGAACTGAAACACGTGGTGCAGCGCTATCCCCACTCCAATGAGGCCCTGCAGGCACGGGAAAAGCTACGCAAAATAGCGTTCCCGGCTAAAGACGGGGCACGCCAGTAGATTCTCAGCGGGCACAGTTTTGTTGGCTTTCTTAAGGACAGCCACGCCCTTTTTCTTCCAGCCCCAGGTTCCTCAGGCAGTACCGGATTTCGGTGGTCACTTCCTTCACCCGCATGCCCTCCTGCACCATCAGCTTGCAGGAGAGCGCTGCGCGCTCCGGTGTGCCTTCCCCCAAATCAAACGTGACCCGGCAATACTGGCACTCCTCGTTCCAGCAGAAGCGCCCGTAGGAAACGTCGTCCGGCGCCAGATATTGCAAACAGCGCAAAAGCGTATTGTTCTCCGGAACTTCAAACTGTTTGCCTCGCACGGTGATTCTTACCAAGTGGGTGAACGGCCGGTAGAGAGTGGACGGAGCGCTCATGCTGCAGACATTTTAGGGCGTTATCTGGCGGTCCGGACAAACCAAGGTGGCTGTACGGACGGAGACTAGGCCCCGGTGCGATGAGCGTGGTGGCGTTTCACATGGCGCACTTTGTGATGCTGCACGTGGTGTTTATTCTTCGCTGCCCTTGCCCAGGCGGCTTGCGGCGCCAATACTGACGCCAAAACGAAAATCACCAGCAATGCCCGAACCCAGCGGTTCATAGTGCGCTCCTTGCCTAGAGTCAATATAGGATTTTCCCCTTCTCTATACAACACAAAACCGGTTGCATTCGACAGATTTCACGATAGGCTAATGGCAGGAGTTTTCATCGATGACTCATATCCCGAGCGAAGACCAGGATCGTCTCAAAGGCGCCTTGGAGCAGGAAGAGAAAGACCAACAGGGCAACACCTCCATGCAGGGCCAACTGGGCCACCGTGACCAGGATCCTATGCTGAAAGCTGCCGACACCGACTTTCCGGAACCCGGAGAGAGTCCCGAGCACACAGGCGAACCGCAGGAAGTCGCTGAACCTGCCAGACCCCGGAAACTGGCCTAGCAAGGGCCTCCAGAGCCTATCGGGACACAGAAGATCGACTCTACCTGTTGACCCGCCTTTTTGATATGATTCCCTTCCGTTTATGCGCGGCGCGCGTATTTCGGTGGGCTTTTTTTTCTTCTTCCTCGGGGCCGCCCTGGCCTGCGGAGGAGCGGACTCGCCAAGCCCTACCACTGCGACCGCCACGGTTTCGTCGCGACCGGCCACGGTGATCGGCTTTGTAGGCGGTTTTGTAAAGCCCGATGCCCACGTTCACAGCACAGTCCAGTTGGCCGAGCATCTGCGCCGCTCATATCCCGCGGGCGTGTATGTCAGAGTCTTTGAGAACCACCACGGCGATCAGGCTTACCGCGAGCTCCTGCGGCATTTGGATGCGGATAACGACGGAAGCTTGTCGCCGGAAGAGAAGCGGCAGGCTCGGATTATCATCTATGGCCACAGTTGGGGCGCATCCGAGACGGTGACGCTGGCACGCAAACTGGAAAAGGCCGGGATTCCGGTTCTGCTCACGATTCAGGTGGACAGCGTTTCGAAGGGCGGCGAGAACGATGCGGTCATCCCTGCCAACGTCGCCCAGGCGGTCAACTTCTATCAGCCCCACGGGTTGGTGCATGGGCGGTCACAGATTCGCGCGGCGGATCCGGAACATACGGAAATTGTGGGGAATTTCCGTTTCGACTACAGTCAGAACCCGGTCAGTTGCGACGGATACCCGTGGTTCAACCACTTCTTCATCAGGCCCCATATCGAGATTGAATGTGATCCTAAGGTCTGGACACAGGTCGAAGCTCTCATCCAATCGAAGTTGTCGCCGGACGTTCAGGCCTCGGTTACTGCCGTCCCAGTTCGTGCACATTGATGGTAGAGGCAGCGAGAGACACGGACTGATGCACCACGCGGGCTAGTTCATCCGCTCGCAGCACGTCGCGAACCGCTACCACGACTACACCTTCGGCAAACTTCTCCGGATTCCAGGACTTGAGATATCTTAAGGCAATGGCCGGACGAAACGTGTTCCGGCGGACCTCGGCGGGACAAGAACCGGTGTAGAATTGCTGGCAATCTGGGCGGCAATCCCCAGAGGTGGCCTATGCGACGACTCCTGCTATGCAGTTTTCTGACACTGTTCGCGTTTCCCCTGTGGTGCGATGAGGGACATCAGCACTCGCTGACCGAACAAGAGGTTGGCGCGGTTCATTTTATGACCTCTTGCTCTTCGGCGGTTAGGGTGAACTTCAATCGCGCGGTCGCGTTGTTACACTCGTTCCAATACGAGCAAGCGCGCGCGGCCTTCACCGAAGTTTCCGCACATGATGCCGACTGTGCGATGGCGCATTGGGGCGTCGCCATGAGCCACTATCACGGGCTCTGGGACAACGGCGATATGGCGGCGGGACGGGAAGCGCTGCAACGGGCCGAGAACATCGCCGCAGCCAACCCCAACACTTCCAGCCGGGAAAAGGACTACATACAGGCGCTGGCGGAGATCTATCACGAGGATGGCAAGGACAAGACGGCGCATGGCGTGTTTTTTGAGCAAAAGATGGGTGCTCTGCAAGCAGCCTACCCAGACGACACTGAGGCTGCGATCTTTCATGCGCTTTCTTTGGCCATCACCGCCCCCAAGACGGACAAAACCTTTGCCAATCAGAAGAAGTGCGGGGAGATTCTGCAGCCAATTTTCGCCAAACAGCCACACCATCCCGGAGTGGCGCACTACATTATTCACTGCTACGACAACCCGGTGCTGGCCGAGCAGGGGCTCACCGCAGCACGCATGTACACCAAGATTGCGCCGGCTTCGGCGCACGCCAACCATATGCCTTCGCACATTTTCACGCGAGTGGGATCGTGGGACGAATCGATTGCGTCGAACACTAAGTCTGCGCAACTGGCGGCCCTCGCCGAGAAAACCTCCGTCAACGGCGAAGCTCGGGACCAGCGCCTTCATGCTTTCGACTATCTGCTGTACGCCGACCTGCAGAGTGGACGGGAGAAAGAGGCAAAGGCGGTCCTCGATGAAGTGGCTTCCCTGCCCCCGCTTACCGGCTTGACCCTGACCGGCGATTACTCGCTGGCCGCGGTTCCCGCGCGTTACTGCCTCGAACTCAGCAAATGGCAGGAAGCAAGTGAACTCAAAGCCAGGCAGGACGCTGTTCCTTGGGCCCAGGCGATTACGTGGATGGCGGTCGGTGTGGGCAGTGCGCGCTCGGGAGATCTGAAGCGTGCTGGCCAGGCGGAAGAAACGCTGGCTGGACTACGCGACGCGACAAGCAAACTCGGCAACACTTATTGGGCCAATCAGATTGAGGTGCAGAGGCGCGAAGTGGCGGCTTGGATCACGGACAAAAGCGGGAAAGTGGATGACGCCGTTACCGCCATGCGATCTGCAGCCGAATTCGAAGAGAGCATGGACAAGAACGCGGTCACGCCGGGAGCGGTGACCCCGGCGAGGGAAATGCTGGCGCAGTTGCTGATGGAAGAGAAGCATCCGAAGGAAGCGTTGCTGGAATACGAAGCCGTCTTGAGGATCGCACCCAAGCGCTTTAATGCCGTCTATGGAGCAGCTGGCGCTGCGGAGGCGAGCGGCGACCCAATCGTAGCCGGCGAATACTTTCATAAGCTGCTAGAGACGGCGGTGGGCGATGAACGGCCAGAACTGGTGGCAGCGCGCAAGAAACTGGTGATGACCTCCCAGAAGTGATTGTTTGCGACATGAGAACCCTTTACGTTAAGGATCGCAAACGATGGCGCTCCTGGCTTGCAAAGAATGGCCAGTGCGTCAAAGAAATCTGGCTCATCTATCCCAAGAAGCATTCCGGCAAAGTGCGAATCCCCTATGACCACGCGGTCGAAGAGGCCTTGTGCTTCGGCTGGATCGACGGCATAACCGGGAAACTGGACGCCGATCGTTACCTGCAAAGATTTACGCCGCGGCGCCTCACCAGCCGCTGGTCCGCGATCAACATACGGAGAGCACGTAAGCTGATTGCGGCGGGAAGGATGACAGCGGTCGGTATGCAGGCTTTCCGGCCTGAGCGGAAGGCCGAGGCGCATCCCACGAAACTCCCCAAGAACCTGCAGGAAATGTTTCAACAGCGAGCGACCGCCTGGCAGAATTTTCAGACCTTCCCAACGTTCTACCGGCGCATGACCATCGCTTGGGTCGCCAGTGCGAAGAAGGCTGAAACGCAGATGAAGCGGCTGGAGAAGTTGCTGGAGTTTTCTTCGAAGAACAAGAGAATCAAATTCATGTGAGGCCGATGCAGCTTCCGGTGCGACAGAGTCCCAACCGGTCGTTACCCATGACCGTCGCAGGTGTAGACTACCAATGCAACCAGTTGTTTCGCGCCGCATCTATGTAGTTGGATGCAGTTCTGTGAGAGTCTTAGTGGGCCGGCCGACAAAGTGCGCGATTGGAATCCTGATCACACTTGCGGTCTGCATGGTGCTGACCACCCCGGCGCGGTATGAACTTCCCACCACGCTTCCGCATCTAACTCATTTTTTCATCACATTTTCGGTGGCAGAGATCTCTTTGTCGTTGTCAGTAATTTGAGGTGTTTTGTGAGTGAAACGAAGGGCAACCCTGGAATGCGGGTTGTGGAATTGTTGTCCGCATGGAAGTCGATTCTTGGCGGAAGCACGCCCATGATGTCGATCGAGATCACGCGGGAGTGCCCGCTGACCTGTCCCGGTTGTTACGCCTACGGAAAAGAGCATCTGGGGGGAGCAGTCACGCTGCGCAGCCTCAGCGACTACCGTGGAGATGCTCTGGTCGATGGCATTCTCGCGCTGGTGCGGCAACACCGGCCCTTACACGTCTCGTTGGTTGGCGGGGAGCCCCTGGTTCGTCATCGTGAGCTCAGCCGCGTGCTGCCGATACTGAGCGAGATGGGAGTACACGCCATGGTGGTGACCAGTGCGGTGATTCCAGTCCCCGCGGCGTGGACAAAGATCCGGCGAGCAACGGTGGCGGTGTCGGTAGATGGGTTACCAGAGCATCACGACGTGCGGCGCAAACCCGCGACCTATGAGCGCATCCTGAAAAACATCGCAGAATGCCGGGTGAACATCCATGGGACCATCACGCGGCCCATGCTGGAGCGGCCCGGGTATATCGAGGAATACATCGCTTTTTGGAGCGCGCGGGAGGAGGTGGCCAGGATTTGGGTCAGCCTCTACACTCCGCAAAAAGGCGAGACCAGCGCCGAAATGCTGTCCGACCGGGATCGCGAGGTGGTGGCGGAAGAGCTGCTGAAAGCGAGAGCTCGTCATCCCAAACTGCTGATGAATCCTGGGATTGCCGAAGCCATTCGCAGACCCCCGAGAGACCCCGGCGACTGCATGTTCGCCCGTATGTCAACGAACTTTTCCGCTGATCTCAAGACCCGGGTGGAACCCTGCATCTTTGGCGGAAACCCCGATTGTTCGCACTGTGGATGCGCGGTCAGCAGCGGTTTGCATTGGGTGAAGACGATGCAGTTAGGATTCGTTAAGATCGAACATTTGGCGCGGGGTAGTGTTGCAATCGGCTCGGTGGTTGGGAAATTGCGGCGGGGTTATCGGGAGCATCCCCGCTGGACGCGCCCGCTGCCGATTGGGGAATCGACTGCGACAGGGCAAAAGACCGCGTAGGTCAGCTGATTTCTCCGGGCCGTCATTGCTGTACCGCGATCTGATACTGCTCGAGCTTGCCGTCTGGCATTTCGAAAGTCCACGCCCGCAAGGTCCTCTGAGCAAATTTCACGCGATATCTGCGCAAGATCATTCCACCGCGGAGTTCCTGCCCGGTCTGGGTGAATTCCTCGGGTGTTCCCAAAGGAGCTAATCCGGCCGCAAAGTCCTTCAGAGCCTCGTCGCTGAAATAAAAGTTGGCATTGGCGGTGAACAGTAAACGATCGATGGCGCCGTGCTGCAGGCCGTCGAAGATTTTGCGTGCTTGAGCGAGCTTTTGGGTAGTAGCGGAATCGGCGGTTGGGAAAAGCAACGGTGCAATACCGCGAGCGATTTGCCCAGAGGCATTCACCGCGTCCTGATTGGTAAGTACGACGATGGCGGCGTGGTCATCTGGAAAGACGGTATTCTGCGCGGTGAAGCCTGAGACCTCGCCGGAGTGCCCGACTGTACGGTGGCCGTCTTCGGTACCTATATCTACCCCCAGAGCGTATCGCGTGCCCACTCCATTGTTCAATACCACCTCGGTTTCAAACTGCCGATAAGAGGACGGTTTCAACAGCTTTTGGTCGATGATGGAAATATCCCAGCGCGCCAAATCTTCGGCGGGCATGGCCAGTTCTCCGGCTGCGAATAGCCAGCCCTTCCCTTCTTTGGGCGCGGGCCGCAGCGGCCCCAGGGCATACCGCATGTAGCCGACCGGATCGGTGGCGGCGAGGTTATCCTGATCAATATTGGCGACGCTCTTCATGCCCAGCGGAGTGAAAATCTTCTCACGTAGAAATTGAAGCAGCGGCATGCCGCTGACCTTTTCAACAATCGCGCCCGCAATGACATAGTTGGTGTTGCTGTATTGCCATTCTGTGCCGGGATCGAAGTCAAGCGGCTTGCGCGCCCACCCATCCATGATCTTCTCTGCCGTCACCGGCTGCAGCATCATGGGCATCACGTAGTCCTGCGGCCAGTAGTCCTGATAACCGGAAGTATGGGAAAGCAGTTGGCGAATGCTGACTTCGTTGGCGCGAGTGAGGTTGGGGATAAATTTGCCAACTTTGTCGTCGAGCGAAAGCTTGCCTTGTTCCTGCAGAAGCAGGAGCGCCGCAACAGTGAACTGCTTGCTGACGGAGCCGATGCTGTAGCGCATGTCAGGACGGGCGGGGGTGCGGGGATCGAGCCGGGCGTCGCCGTAGGCTTGCAGATAGGCAATCTTGCCGTCCTGAACGATGGCGATGGAGGCGCTGGGGACTCCGGTTTTGGCGAGAGCGTCGGTGGCTACGGCGTCGATTTTCTGGCGGAGATCGGGGGAGAGGGTTTGGTTAAAGGCGGGCAGGCAGCCGAGCAGGATGAAGAAGAAAGTGATCAGTTTGCGCATGATGAACCTCGAAGAAAACCGAGTGTAGCAGACCAAGGGCAGACGAACAGAGGAAGAGGTAAACCAGGACACCTACGGCGAATCTGGGCAGCGGCCCAAGCTGATCGTTAACGCGACCGTTCCTGCTCGTTCGTCCACGCGCCTCTCGCTGACCGGAATCGCTTTATGAGGCGAAAGACGTTGAATCGACAGATCAAATCGCGCCTGGCTGTAAATATCCCCGGGCTTGAGCAGGAAATCCTGCAACATCTGGTGCTCTGCCTGCTCATCTACACCGAGAATATCAATGTTGCTAACGTAGAATACCTTGCCTTCATCCAAGTCAAGTTCAAGCCAGACTGAGTTGTCGTCTTCGTTGATCTTCGTCTCGGGAACAACCGTAAAATTGATGTATCCTTGCTGCGAGTAAGCGTTTTTCAGCCTTTCGAGACCCTCCTCGATATGAGTACGATTGAATAGTTCCCCGTCTTTTACGGGAATTAGGTCGCGCAAAGCCTGGGCGTCGCTAATGGCGTGGTTGTTCCTAATCCCGATTCCAGCCAAGTGGTATTGCTTCCCTTCGACCACATGGAAGGCGACGGCCACTTGTGTTTCAATCGGACTGCTGGTAAGGACCCGCGTGTTGCCTGAAACTTGCGGCGTGAAAAATCCTCGCTCTTGCAATGCGCGCCTGACTCGTTCCTCCAATTCGCTCGTGATCCCCTCAACCGAGCCGGTATACGTTCGTTCCTTAAGCGAGTCGGCAATCCGACCCAGAGAGGAACGCTGTGAGCCCTCGAACATTACGTCAACAATGCGGATGTGGGTGTTGTCTTCACGAGATACAGTCGGCGGGGGACATTGCAGGGTAGCAAGAGCGATCGGGAGTTGAGCCGCCGCCAGCGGAACCTGACATAGGCACGCGAGAAGCAAGCTGAGCGGCCCTGCACAACGATGTTTCACACCAGGATTATATCCTGATCCTCCAAGCAGCTTACCATTGTCACGCTATTTTCCCGTACGAACGAAGAAATCCGCTTTACTCATGCCCGCGGGGACGGCTACGTCGAAAAATCCCACCATCATTTCGTTGTAGGTCTGGTCGCCCCACGTGACGGCGCTGTCGGGATCGGGATTGTGGCGGTTGTGGCGGGAGTTGTCATACCAGGCGATGGCCTGTAACTCGGTTCCAGCTTTGAGCGCACGCGGCTCTGCTAAGCGGTAGCTGAGTTGCCAGTAGAAGTCGTAGTTTACGCGCAGTAGGGTTTCGACGGTCCCGTTGAGGCCAGTCTTGTCAGAGTGAACCAGGTTGTATTCGAAACGTTTTCCGCGGAGGTGCATGTGGGGAAAGAAGCTGAGCAGAACACAGTCGTTGGGCAACGTGCCGTGGACTTCGACGCGATAGTTGTCGGCGTTCGGCGGAATGGGGATAGTGTCGTGATCGTTGGCAAGTTGCAGCGTAATGACCCGCTGCGTTGGCGGTTGTTTGGCGAAAACCAGGCCGATGCTGGTGCGATCGGTCGTGGCGTGGCCGTTGGTGGTGTAGTGCATTTGGAACACGAGATCGGAGTGTGCGGGAACGAATTTCGCCATGCCGTCAGGCCAGCGGTCGGGCGAACTACCCGGCGCGTAGACCAGAAGCAGGTCGCTCGTGGTTTCGTGGGCCTGGTGGCGGAGATGCTCGTCGTGCAGGCTGGATGCCGTGAACGGCTGGTTCAGGGGAGCGGCACGAAGCCAATCTGAATCGGGCGGACGAACGTAGACAACCCCGTGATGAACATGGGCGCGGCTCGACGGACGAATCTCCGACATCTGCACCCACTTGCCTTCGGTGAAATCTGTGGGGACGATTTCGTAGGTGTATTCCACGTCCCCGTGAGCCGGAATGCTTACGGCTTTCGGCATGGTCATGATGGCGTCGGGCTGCGGAATGTTCCAGCCTTGCGTCCATTGCGGAGGCGCGGGAGCATCGTGAGGATCGCCGGCTGGAGCATGTGCATCGGCCCAGGCTGAAAGTATGGCAATCTCCTCGGCGGTGAGTGAGGGATCGCCGGCAAAGCGGCCGCAGCAAGGATCGGCGAACCAGGGAGGCATGGATCTGGAGCGGACAGTATCGCGAATCTGCGCGGCCCAGGAGCGGGTCTGTGGGTACGTGACCAGCGGCATGGGGCCGATTTCGCCGGGGCGATGGCAGCTCTGGCAATGTTGCTGCAAGATGGGGAGCACGTCGCGATAGAAAGTTGGAGTGCGGAGAGGCTGGCTTTGCGGCAGCGAAGCTATAAGCAGGATCGCTGGAACGAGCCCCAGAAGTCTTAGGAAATGAGCCACAGGTTATTATGCTGGATAGGCAACGCCAGACGCAGAGTCTGCGGAGAAAAACGCAGAGGGCTCAGCAAACAACGCAATGAACATTCAAACCGTAACCCTGGAAGGAAACGCGGTTCGGCTGGAGCCGATCCGGAGGGAACATTGGAAAGACCTGTGGGAAGTGGCTCGGGATGCGGCGGAAGACATCTTCCGCTGGATTCCTTATCCCTTGCGAACTCCGGAGGACTTTGAACGATGGGCGGACAAGGCGTTGGCGGAGCAGCTGCGCGGTGAGTCGCTGGTGTTTGTGACCGTGGAACGCGCTTCTGGCCGGTTGATCGGAAGCACGCGGTTCATGAATATCGATCGAGCGAACCGGCGTGTCGAGATTGGATCCACATGGATTGCTCCGGCGTGGCAGCGTAGCGCTATCAACACCGAGGCCAAATATCTGATGCTGCGACACGCGTTCGAAGCGTGGAAATGCATCCGAGTCGAGCTGAAGACCGACGCTCTGAATCACAAGTCGCGCAACGCCATCTTGCGGATCGGAGCGAAGGAAGAAGGCACCCTGCGCAGGCACCTGGTGACGTCGACAGGACGTGTCCGCGATACGGTCTATTTCAGCATTCTGGATAGCGAGTGGCCCAAGATGAAGGCGAGGCTGGAGGAGAGGCTTTCAGAGAATGTTTGAATCAATGCCCGCGATAAACTGGATCCCGGGGACCACCAGTCCCACGAGATTCTTGTCATTGGTCAGAAAAAGATCGGTGCCGGCGGTGGCAGCGCAGGCGAGATGAATTGCATCGGCAGAAGGTATTTTCCGTGAGCCTTTGATTTGCCCAAATAAATCGGCAGCCTCGGCCGTGAACGGGACTACCTCCGAAACCGCGCTCTCAAATGTCGCTCGCACATTGTGGATGCGTTGTCTATCAGCTCCGCGCTTATAGGCACCGGCTAGTACTTCACCTAAAGCCAAAGCCCCGGTAATGAGTTGGTCATCTCGCTCTCGCATTCGCGACCAAATCGCATTCACCCTCTTGCCAAAATCTGGGTTTTCTTCCAGCCAGTAGATGAACAGCATCGTATCCCAATAGACACGGCTCATCGGTCTTCCCCAGGACCGTAGAAGTTAGCCCGCTCATTGCGAAGATAATTCTCTCCTCCGCCCAACTCCGCGAAAACATCTTTAAGAGCGCCGCGAAGCCGGTTCCAAGCATCCTGGCGATCAGCCCTATTTTCGCCTGCTTTCTTCGAGTCGACGAATTCGTAGGTGTAAGTCACGGTGGTACTTTGGCCGGAGGGAGGACCACTGATTTCTACTAGTCGCAGGTTATTGTCCTGCAGGAATTGCCGAGTCTTCAGTGCGCTGCAAACCTGGTTAACGCCGCTGAGTCTCAGCTCCCGACTCAGATCCCCAGCTCTGATTGAAAACCGGTCCTCCTTGCGGGCGCGAGCGGGAATTACGTACTTTTCTCTGCCAAGTATTCGAATTCGATCTGCGGCTCTCACGGCGCCTCTCCTTGAGACAGAGTTTTCTTAGGCATGCATAGAATAGCATGAATGGAACTACATGCAACAGAATAACTAAGGCCTTCGCGGCATCCCACGGCGTTTGACTTCCAATCGTCCGTAACCTATTCTAAGATCAGTTCTTTACAGGCCAATCCCACCGGTTGGGGGCGTCACGGCTTCGACGGAGATGCTTACGGCCAAGAGGCATGCCGGGGTGTTCACACCCGTAATCGTGGACAAAATGATAATTGCCAATCAACAGATGGCATACGCAGCTTAATTAATTAAGTTGCCGTCTTCCGCAGCTTCGCCCGTGGGCTGCGAGCGGACGTCACACAGCGGGCTGGTCTTCCCTGCCACGTCTGAGTAGGGCGGATGAGATCATCAGGCTAGCGGCAACCGTTTCTTGTCCGTTCTGAGCGGGGGCCGCGAACGTCCCAGGGTAATGCCTGGGGCATGAACTGGAATAAGCATGTAGGCTCTTGACCAGTAACATTTTCGGACGCGGGTTCGACTCCCGCCGCCTCCACCATCTTTTATCAGTGGCTTACTTAATTGCCGCTGCTGCTCGCCAGTTTGCCACAACATTCTGGCCGTTCCGGCAAACTCGACCGGTCCCATCCGCCGCCGAGAGCCTGAATCAGCAATACTGTGTTTGCCATGCGACGCCCCAAGATATTGACCGCCGTGACTTCGTCGGTAAGCGCGGCACTTTGTGCAGTGATCACCTCGAGGTAACTTGTCACCCCACCCTTGTATCGAGTGATCGAAAGATTTAGCGAGTTCTGTGCCGCGATCACCGCCTCATTCTGAACTTTGGCCTCATTTTCCAGAATTCTCACGGCCGCCAAGTTGTCTTCCACCTGCTGGAATCCAGACAGCACGCTCTGACGGTAGGTCGAGACTTGAAAGTCATAAGCCGCACGGGCCTGGTCGGTAAGCGCGTGGCGTCTCCCTCCGTCGAACAGTGTTCCGACGGCCGACAGTCCAAAAGACCATAGCCCGCTCGGCCCATTGAGTAGCGTGGTAATGCTGGAGCTTTCAAATCCTCCCGAGGCACCCAAACTGATAGTAGGGTAGTACGCCGACTTCGCAACGCCGATCTGGGCGTTGGCGGACGCTACTCGCCTTTCTGCGGCTGCGATATCGGGGCGTCGTTCCAGCAATTCTGACGGCACTGAAACCGGAATGTGTGGAGGCGGTGCAGTCAGAGGCAGCGGCGGAAGGCTGAATTCCGCAGGAGGCTTCCCGATCAGAATCGCGACCGCGTGCTCGAACTGCGCTCGCGCCACTCCCACATCAATCGCCGCTGCCCGGGTGGTTTGCAGCTGAGTCTTTGCCTGCTCGACTTCTACTTCCGACGCAATCCCTCCCTCGAAGCGACTCTGAGTCAGTTGGAGGGCTTGCTCGTATTGGGTGACGGTGGAATTCAAAAGCTGTTCCTCGGCGTCCAGGCTGCGGGCCTGAAAGTAATCAATGGCCAAATCCGCGTGCATGCTCAAATTGATTGTGGCCAGGTCTGCCGCACTGGCTTGTGCTTGTTCTCTATAAGATTCCACATTCTTTCGAACTCGTCCCCAGACGTCCGCCTGGTAGGAAACGTCGACCGGCAATACAAAGTCGTTGTAAGTGGCTCCACGCAAGATTGAACTGGTGGGACTGTTGCCAGAGATGCGGGTCCGCGTCGCTGAAGGTCCGGCGGTCACGGTCGGATAGTAGTCAGCCCGGTTGTAGCGTACAGCTGCTCGCGCCTGCTGAAACTGCGCCTCCGCTGCTTTGAGGTTTTGATTGCCTACATTGATCTGTTGCTCGAGCGCATCAAGCTGCGGATCTTGAAAAACAGTCCACCAATCACCGCCGAGATTCTGATCATTGGGTTGGGCGGGCTTCCAGTCTCCTACCTCTTTGTAACCGGGCGGAGCCTCTATCACGGGAGGGCGGTACTTGGGACCAACCGCGCATCCAGTCACTCCGAGCGTGAGCGCAAGCAGCATCAGTCGAACTTGCGGGTTTTCAGAGAACGTCATTTTTCGAGATAGTTTCATTTGATGTCTCCCGGCAATGTTGCCTGAACGATTTGTACTGCTTGTCCGGAAATGATTGAGTCGGGCGGATTAACGATGACCTGATCCTCCGGCTTGAGCCCGGCAACGATCTCTATTTGGTTGCCGAAATCGTGCCCTGGAGTCACGGAAGTCAGCGCAACTTTCCCATCACGCACAACGCCGACACGCAGGCCCTCCGAGCGAAATAGCAAAGTATTCACCGGAAGCAGCAAGGCCGAGGCCTGCGTCGGGACCGCCAAGTGAACCTCCGCGTAAGAACCCGTGAGCAGCGTACCGGTAGGATTGTCCACGTCGATTTCAATAAGCAAGGTGCGGGTTGTCAGATTGATGTCATCGGCCGTGCGCACCAGTTTTCCTTGGAACTCGCGGCCCGAAAACTCAGCCAGGCTGAGATCGGCCGTCATGCCCACTTTGACTCCTTGCGAGTATTCCTCTGGGACGTTTACGTAAACCCGCAATTTTCCGGGTTGAGAGATATGAAAAAGGTCGGTTCTTGCTCCGCTGGCGCTACCGGAGTTGATCAGGTCGCCAATATCGGTGTTGCGCGCTGTAATCACACCATCGAAGGGCGCGTAGATTTTTTCGAAAGAGACCAGCGCCGAGTACTGCTCTACGGCTGCCTTGTCTGCTTCGACAATCGCTTTATTCGCATTGTAGGTACCGACGGCATTGTCAACGTCCTGCTGCGCGACAGCGTTGCTTTTCAAGAGTCGCTGATACCGAGCCTTGGTAATGGAGGCGAGCTCGAGATTCGCCTGTGCAGTTAACAGGTTGCTTCGGGCCTGTTGAAGCTGCTGATCGACTTCTGGCGTCTCGATCACAGCCAACAACTGCCCCTGCTTCACATGCGCTCCAATATCGAAGTACCACTTCTTCAGGTAACCATTGGTGCGGGCGTAGATAGGTGAAGTGATGAAGGGCTGCACATTGCCCGGAAGGATGATTTCGTCGGCGGGTGCAGTTTGTTTGGGTGAAACCACCGACACTGCTGGCAAAGCCGCTTGCGCCGTCTCCGCATTTAGAGCGGTACGGGCTCTTACGCGGGACCAGATGCCTGAGGCCAGGAGACCGGCAACCACTACCACAGCAATCGTCAGGCCCAGCCAATGTTTGGGCGAACGCTTTGCTGCTGCCGCGTTATTTGGAAGAAGCGTCGGTCCGCCAATCTGTTTTATCTCATCAGTTTGAGGCATAAATAACTCCCTACAACTATTATTTTTGTTCCATTTGTGCTGCATGCCGGCGTGAACCCTGGAGAACGCTGAAAAATGCCGGCACAAAGAGTAGCGTTGAAACCGTTGCGAAAATCAGTCCCCCGATGACCGCCCGGCCAAGCGGCGCATTTTGCTCACCGCCATCTCCGAGTCCGAGGGCCATTGGCACCATGCCGATAATCATGGCCAGAGCGGTCATCAGCACTGGGCGGAAACGCGTGAATCCTGCTTCCAGTGCGGCGCTGACGGAATCCATTCCTTCGGCCATTTTTTCTGTCGCAAAGCTCACAACCAGGATGCTGTTTGAAGTCGCGACGCCCATGCACATGATCGCTCCCATGAGCGCCGGCACACTCAGGGTGGTGTGCGTCAAAAACAGGAACCACGCGATCCCGGCCAGCGCTGCGGGCAGCGCGGAAATCATGATGAAAGGATCGAGCCAGGATTGGAAGTTAACGACGATCAGCAGATACACGAGTACGATCGAAAACGCCAACCCGCTCAAAAGACCTATGTAGGAAGCCCTCATCGTCTGGACCTGACCCCGGACAACCACTCGAGAGCCGCGCGGCAGCTGCTGGTGCGTGGCGGTAATGATCTTGTTGATGTCCCCCGACACGCCACCCAGATCGCGGCCTGCAACCGAACCGTAAATATCAATCGCCGGTGCAACGTTATAGTCGGAAACCACCGCCATCCCTGCTCCACGCTGAGTCGACACAAGACTGGCCAATAGCGACGGGGGAGCCGCTGGATCCGTGCCCGTGATCGGGATGTTCTCTACCCCCTGCAGCGTGTCTGTGCGATATTGCGGAGTCTGGGTGGCGATCTGATAGCTGACATGATTCATTGGGTCGAGCCAGAACGACGGCGACGTTTGAAAGCTGCCACTCAAAGACACCAGAAGATTTTGCGCAACGTCGTGGGCAGTGAAACCAAGCTGTTCCGCTTTGGTCCGTTCGACTCTCAGCCGGAGATAAGGCTCATCGAAGGGCTGCTGAATCCGCAAGTCGGTCGTTCCGGAAACATATCTGATTTTTGCTAGCAATTCGTCTGCGTACACACGGTTCCCTTGCAGGTCGTTCCCGACGACCTGAACGTCGATAGGAGCGGGCAACCCAAAGTTGAGAATCTGCCCGACCATGTCGGCGGGTAGGAAAGCGAATGACACACCAGGAAACTGTTTCGGCAGCGTGAGACGAAGCTGGTGAATGTAGTTGTCGGTGGGATGGTGCTTGGGAGACAGAGTCACAAGAATATCAGCATCCGAGGTTCCCACCGGAGCCGAATTGCTGTAAGAAAGATTGATGCCGCTGTAGGGCAGACCGATGTTGTCGATGACGCTCTGGACCTCCGCAGCCGGAATCTGCTTTCGAATCGATTGCTCGACCAGATCGCTAAGATTGGCGGTTTCTTCAATGCGCATTCCCGTGGGAGCGCGCATATGAAGCTTGAAAGAACCGCTATCAACGCTAGGGAAGAAGTCCTGGCCGAGCCAGGGGAGCAAAATCGCCAGAGACCCAAGACAAGCAGCAAAGAACGCAATCAGGAACGCACGCCGATGATGAAGACAAGTTTCAAGTACCCTGCGATAGCTGCCACGGAATCTCTCGAAGGCCGCCTCAAAGCGCTTTTGCAGGCGTACGAGCGGATTACCAGCGGCAGAATCTGTGCCTTCCTTTTTCTCCCTTCGCAGCAGATACTTCGCCATGGTTGGAACGATGGTCCGTGAAAGGAAATACGAAGCCAACATGGCGAAGACCACCGCTTCCGCGAGCGGCACAAACAGGTATCGTGCTACACCGGAAAGCAGAAACATCGGAGCAAATACGATGCAGATCGAGAGCGTCGAGACGAATGCGGGTGTCGCTATTTGCGAGGCACTGTCGAGCACAACTTCGTCCATGTCTTTCTCCGGCTCTGCCTCGCGATTCCGATTTATGTTCTCGACCTCGACCGTGGCATCGTCCACCAGAATGCCGACCGCGAGAGCTAGTCCGCCGAGAGTCATGATGTTGATGGTTTGTCCGATTGCACTGAGCACAATGATGGAGGTGAGGATTGCCAACGGGATCGAGGTCGCGATGATCACTGTGCTTCGCCAACTGCCCAGGAAGGTGAGAATCATGAAAGAAGTGAGGCACGCGGCAATCAATGTTTCCCTGACGACTCCGCTGATGGCTCCGCGAACAAAAATTGACTGGTCCGCCAGCGGGGTTATCTTCAACTGGGGCGGAACCGTGGTAGCAATTTGAGGCAGAAGAGACTTGATACCCGAAATCACATCGAGGGTTGACGCATTCCCGGCTTTTTGGATCGTCAGCAGCACCGAGCGCTGCCCGTTGACCTTCACGATATTCGTCTGCGGGGGAAAGCCATCGCGCACCCAGGCGACGTCTTTCATGTAGATGGTGGTGCTGCCAATCGTCTTGATCGGGATCCGGTTCAGATCAGCAATCGTCTGCGGTGCTGCGTTGGGAATGGAGACGTCGTATTCCCTGGAGCCGATCTTAGAGGTTCCTGTGGGTAGGATCAGGTTTTGCACGCTGATCGCGTTTACCACGTCCAGCGCAGATAATCCTTTCGATTGCAACGCGGTCGTGTTCAGATCCACTTGCACCTGGCGTTGCTTGCCGCCATAGGGATAAGGCACTGAGACGCCAGGTACAGTAATGATCTGCGTCCGGATGAAATTCAGGCCATAGTCATTGAGTTCTTGCTCTGACAAGTTTTGCCCGGACAGGGCCAACTGTAGGACCGGAACACTCGACGCGCTATATGCAATGATGAGCGGCGGCGTCGAGCCGGCAGGCAACTGCCTGAGTTGCGTTTGCGAAACTGCAGTAATCTGCGCAATACCCTGTTGCAAGTTCGCGGTCGGCTGCAGGAACACCTTAACCACTGCGATTCCATAGAGCGACTGCGACTCAATGTGCTCGATATTGTCAACCGTGGTAGTAAGGTTTCGCTCCGTGATGGTCACGATACGGTCGCTCATGTCCTGGGGGACGAGACCGTTGTAGTTCCAGATAATGCTGACGACCGGAATATCGATATTCGGAAAAATGTCGGTGGGCGTGCGGAGAATCGCCAGTCCCCCCATGATCAGGATCAGGATTGATAAAACCACGAAAGTGTAAGGGCGTCGTAATGCAAGTCGAACAATCCACATAAAAGTTTCTCTCTGCTCGAGAGGAAAAAGCACGCCGCTCTCCAATCGGCCACCGGCGGCTTAGGTATTTGTTTTCAGCAAGCTGGGATCAACTGGTAGTGGGGACGTCTCCTGAGGCTCAGGTAGAGAGTCCCGTGGCGGACACACGGCGTCCGCATTTCGACAGATTCGTGTTGGCATCGCGGGAGACTAGCGGACTACGGCTTATCTTCGGCTGGGATGGGAAGTCTGTCGCAGATTCTGAGGATTCTCTTCGGTGCATGTTTGCGGAAGAGACGCTTCATGTCAGGGGTGAATTCGCGTAGAAGGTTTCCAATTGCATCCGAGCCCAGAGCACCGCCAAAACGGTTCATGGTTTCCCTGAGATTTCGGTCTTGTCTAGGGTAGTAGCTGTTTTGGAGCGAACTGGCGAACAGAGCACCCAGAAACTCGGAGCTGTTGAACGTCTCATTGCCGCTATCGTCCATTGTTATCGTGACCCGGGTGGCGGCATACAATGCGCGGGAAATGAAGGTTCTCTGATGCGATGGGAAATATCGAGGATCCTGATGCAAGATCGTTGATAGGGCAAAGGTCTGGATGAGCCTGCGCGATTCCGTATCCGCTAGTGTCGCTCCAAATCGCTTCCCCCAACCTTGCATTCCTCCGCCATAGTGGGGCCACTGCCCCTGGGCTTGGTCGATTGTTGCCTGAAAACCCGCAGACACGAACGTGTACGGCGAATACGTTTGCTTGAGAAACAGGTTGAACTTGCAACGGGCCGACAAAGGTGTATAGGGCCCGGGTGCGTTCATCGTTATTGCATCGTCGGCTTTCGCCGGGGACTCGGGAAGTACCTCGGGTAGTCGCAAGGTGCACGGACTGGTTCTCTCCTGGTCCGCCCCTCCTCGGATTGATGATGTTTGGGTGCCACCGAACCCGTCGTTGGTGGTAATCGAAGACGTGGACACCACTTCTGGTGGAGCAGATGACGTCTGTGCATGGCCGAGCGGATGCGTCATCGCAATCAAAACTGCCACCAGGACCACTCGAGTTGAATTCGCCCGGCCACCAAAGAAAGTCGATTGAACCAAAGGAGGCTGTTTCATTGTCATTCACCTTCTGCCAGTTCGAGAGAAGAACAACTGCGCCGTTTGCAATCCAACTGCCAGCAGCGCTGCGTGAAATGACTGCTGCACGCGGAACCAATCGGACGCCGCTGTCGGCACATCGACACTTCTGCGGACATCGCGCTCAAGCGCGGTCACGGAATTTGTGAATATCAGCGTTGTTTCGGCTCGGCCGCATGTGGCGGTGCCGGTAGCGATTCATGGCATTTCAGGAGGGTCTAGGCCATCATCCCTTTGTCTTCGTGATTCGACAGATGGCGTGAAATTGGGACGTGCCCTTGATGGCGGGGTTGGCGACGTCCAGGATGACATCGAACTGTGCCGACCATGCAGCGCACCCGGCCCGGAGGGGTTACCGGGGCGCTGTGTTGTCAGCTACTTCCGTACGGCTTCACTCAAGAAACTAGGGTGGCAACCCCGTTGAGTTCCAGATATTCTTCCTCGGCCAACTGCAGCGATGCCGCCTGCACATTTTCCTCAAGATGCGCAATTGAGGAGGTTCCAGGAATAGGCAGCATAACCGTCGACCTCTCCAGCAACCACGCCAATGCGACCTGGATAGGTTTCATGTGGCGTGCCTTCGCGATCCTTTCCAGCAGTCTGCCGGCCACAGTTCCTGCTCCTAACGGAAACCACGGGATGAACGCGATTCCGTTGCGCTCGCAATAATCCACCACATAGTCCCATTCACGGTCGGCAAAACTGTACCGGTTCTGGACCGACACAATCGGCACTATCTTCCGCGCTCGCTCGATGTGTTCCACCGTGACATTGGACAACGCGACCAACCGTATCTTCCCTTCCGATTGCATGTTCGCCAGGGTTTCCATCGACGCGTCGAGAGGTATCATCGGATCCGGCACGTGCAGCTGGTAAACGTCGATCCGATCGAGGCGCAATCGCTTCAGGCTGCCTTCCACCGCCTGACGCAAATGGGCTGGGCTGGCATCGTGGGTCCACTGGTTCGGCCCCGGGCGATTCCATCCACCTTTGGTTGCGATGACAAGGTCCGCTGGGTAGGGCGACAGCGCCTCGGCGATCAGCTCTTCGCTTACGTTGGGACCGTACGAATCAGCGGTGTCTATGAAGTTGACCCCAAGTTCCACGGCTCGGCGAAGAACCGCAATTGCCGCCGCACGATCCTTCGGAGGCCCCCAGATTCCGTCGCCGGTCAGGCGCATGGCCCCGAAGCCAAGACGGTTGACAGTGAGTTCACCACGGAGTGAGAGAGTTCCGCCGTTAGCGGCCGACAGGCTCGTTGCTTTGTTGCTTTTCTCTTTCATATTCATCCTCCAAGATATTCGGTTTTCGTTAGATGACTGCTGGTTCCTATCTAATTAAATATTCGACCCAGGGAGTGAGCTTCATGCTCAACCACCTCATTCCGCAGGACGCCAACTAGAATCGCGCGCTTTAATGCTTGGAGCGACCTTCGTGGTATCAGGCCCGAGATCTTTTTCGTAAACGGTACCATCCTGCGAGACTACGAAAGTCTTGACCCCAGATGAGCGATACTCAGCTGGATACGCTACCAAGGCCAGGCCGTCTTTCTTCTTGTCGCCGGAAACATGACTATTATTTCCCATCGCAGACTTTTCCTTCGCAATTCGAAAGTAGTACCCATGGAAGGGAGAGGACTCATTCTCAGCACCGCCGGCGATGAGCCTCTGCGCGTACTGGCTGATCGAGTCATCGTCGCTCATAGCCCTTGTCTCACCTTGATTCTTTGCCATCGTGGATGCTGTGCAGACTTCGATCGCTGTCGCTTCGTTCTCTCCGAGTCTGCGGAATGTGATTTCCCGCTTACCGGTTTCGGAATCGAAGTACCACACACCATCCTTTGAGATCAGTGGGACCGGAAAAGGCCAGTTTTCTGCGCCGATGTACAGTACTGTGCTTCCATCGGGCTCTCGAACCAGACGGTGCATCTCCTGATATTTCTTGGCGAACTGCTCACGTTCGAGCTTGTCCTCGACTTCGTCGCTCGACGAAGTGACTTCTTTCCCTGCTCCGAGAATCGCTTCCAGAGCCTGCTCATCTTCATTTTGCGCAGCCTGGAAAAGCGCGGCGCTAGCCTCGGCCGGAGAAGAGAAGGTCTTCGGTTGCAGCTCTTGAGCATAGCCCGATTCGGCGAAGCCTGCGACCAGCAGCATCAGGCCAACTAGTAGCAGAAAGGCCATGGATGCGAACCCGCAGGCAAATTTAACGGTAAATGTTTCAAAGGTTTCGAGTGTCATATTCTTTGTGCGCATGAGCTTTTCTCCTTGTCGTCACTTTTGATAGTTGAACCGAGTTACCTGCGACCGCCGCCGTGGAAACCTCCTCCGCCGTGGAACCCTCCACCGCCATGGAAGCCTCCGCCAAAGCTCGACTCTCCGCGAGCGGAGAATCCTCTCGCCATTCCGCCGTGATTAAAGCCGCTGAACGCGCCTGAGTGGGTGCCGGAAAATCCGTGCGACGACGCAAATCCATGTTGGCCGCCGGCAAATCCTCTCGCTGATCCGCCATGAAATCCGCTGGCTCCATGAAATCCACGGGCGTGACTGAAGTTGTTGCGGTTGACGAAGACTCTGCTGTGCGATATGTAGGTGTTGTGGTTGTAAATGATGCCGTGGTGGTGCCAGTCATATCCCCAGCTGTGCCAACCCCATCCAAAGCCGCCGAAGAAGCCAACACCAAATCCGAGCCCAAACGCAATTCCAGGACCATCAAAGAACAGCCCCGGATACCAATACCAACCTGGCCAAATGCCGATGGGCGCTCCGTACACCAGCCATGGGTCATACTCAGGCACGTAAACAACCTCGGGGTCGGCTGGTTCGATTACGATGGTTTTCTTCTTTTTGCTCACCGTTTCTTGCGATGTGCTTTTTAAATTGCCCGCTTTCTCAGCACGGTCGCGCATTACCTGAACAGCGTTCATCACGTCCTGCTGTTGGTTGACGTAAGCATCGCCAAGCGACGAGGTCCATGAGAGATTCTTGTCCATGTTGGCGAGCACGGAAGGAAACTCCACGAGCGCCTTCACACTGGGATCCCAAGGCTGTTTATCGACTTCCTGGCCGAGTTGTTCGCCCTTGAGATCGGTGTGCTGCTGCAGCCAACGATCCGCTTCCACCACCTGGTCGGGATAGGTAGCGGCAGCAAGTATCTGTGCCACCAACGCATCCGGATACAATGCGATCGGCGCCACCAGTTGCTGCAGTTGTTCTGGAGGCTGTTGCGCGGCCTGAACCGGCGCTTGCGCGGCGGCCTGGTCTGCCGGAGCAGCGAGCGCTCCCGGCGCAGTGACTAATACGAGGCAATACGAAAGCAAAATGGATAAGCTCTGTTTTAGGAACTTCATAATCAATCCTCCTGCGGCGGGTGGCATCACGACCCACATCTCCGCCAGATCTGTCGTTCTCAGTTGATAAGAGCAGCCGCGCTCCGAGGCACGAACTGGCGACCTGTTAGCGGACACGCCGGATGGTCGCATTGACACGCGATTTCCACGTCTTCACTTCCCGCGTCACGACACGATTCCCCGCAGTATTCTTCTCCTTGGGGTAGATCGCAAAGACACGGTATATGTGCGCATTTCTTGTTTTGACTTGCCATTGCATTCCCTCCTGTCGGCCATGCCGGTAATTGCAGGCAGATTTCCAAACCTGGCCTTCGCGCTAAGCCACGGCCTCTCAATGCCTTCGATAGCCATGACGACGAAAAAAGAACGTCAGCAGTGTCCCCCGGCTGATAGCTCTGTCCGCATGTGGACGCTCTTAACGCCGCGGTACCACGTTGGCTGCGCTATCATGTTCTCCGATTAGTTTTCGCTGGGAACTCGTTTGGCGAGAGCGAGGCGAGGCAGGCCATGGTCTGGCATCGAGCTCGCAGTGACGATCGAGTCGCGTGAATGACACCCACAGCCGCCCCCACTGTCTTCGTTGTCGACGATGATGACTTGGTGCGTGCCGCCATCCAAGGCATGCTGAAATCGGTTGGTTTGCGATCCGAGACTTTTGGAACGGCGCAAGAATTTCTCCGGAACAAGCGGGCGGATGGCCCAAGTTGCCTGGTTCTCGACGTCCGGCTTCCGGGAGTCAGCGGTCTGGATTTTCAACGCGAGTTGGCTGACGCGGGCATTCGAATTCCCATCATCTTTGTCACCGGTCATGGAGATATCCCCATGACAGTGAGGGCCATGAAATCGGGTGCAGTGGAGTTCCTGACCAAGCCATTCCGGGACCAGGACTTGCTGGATGCAGTTCAACAGGCTTTGGATCGCGACCGGGTGTTGCGACAACAGCAGAGCGAGCTTGACGAGTTGCGAAAGCGCTATGAGTTGCTGACCGCACGCGAGCGCGAGGTCATGGGTCTGGTGGTTTCAGGCATGCTTAATAAGCAAATAGGCTTTGATCTGGGGACCAGCGAAATTACGGTGAAGATCCAACGTGGGCACGTCATGCGGAAGATGAAGGCTGAATCGCTGGCGGAACTGGTGAGAATGGCGGCGAAGCTTGAGCTTCCGCCCGCCAAGAAATAGTCGAGAGACTGGACCGATGGGATATCAGGATAAGGCGAAATGGAGTGGGCGGCCAGCCGTGGGCTATGGCCTGGCTTTGGTCTCGGTCGCGGTTTCTGCCGGCCTGACGCAGCTGTTTCTACACTTCCATTTACCTTTGGCGTTTAGTGCATTTGCGCTATCTGCAATTGCGATCACATTTTGGTACGGCGGCACCAGGCCGGGCATTCTCGCTGCTGTGCTTTCCGCGCTCGTCCGCAGCTATGTCTTCGATACCGACATGACCAGCACGTCTCGCGTCCTTTATGACCTTGTATTCTTGGTCTTTGCGCTCTTAATGACCGCCGCTACGCGAGCTCGAGATGAGCTTGAAGTGAGAGTCGCAGAGCGAACACGGGAACTGACTCGCGTCAGTGAGAATCTGAAACTTGAGATTATCGAGCGAAAGCGGGCGGAGGCAGAACTCCGGACGAGCGAGGCATACTTGGCGGAAGCGCAGAGGCTCAGCCACACCGGCAGCTGGGCATCGAAACCCGCCATGGGCGAGATCAGGTACTTCTCCGAGGAATGCTACCGCGTGGTGGGTTTTGATCCGCACGATGGCCTACCGCGATACGAAACTTTCTTTAATCGCATCCATCCCGATGATCAAGCCAAGGTTAAGGAAGCGGTCGAGACCGCAGGGCGCGAGAACGCTGAGTTCGAACTGGACTACCGAATCCTTCATCCCGGCGGCGAGGTCAGAGACATCCATGTCATAGGTCATCCCGCTTTCAGTCCATCCGGTGATCTCGTTGAATTCGTCGGGACCGTGATTGACGTAACGGAGCGCAAGCAGGCGGAGGAAGAGCGCGAGAGACTGCGCGAGGCGCAGTCGGATCTTGCGCGCATCAGTCGAGCGACTACCATGGGCGAACTGACCGCCTCGCTGGCACACGAAGTGAATCAGCCGATTGCCGCTGCCGTCACCGACGCCAACACCTGCTTGCGATGGCTTACGCGCGATCAGCCCGATGTGGAGGAGGCGCGGCAGGCGGCATCAAGAGTGGTCAAAGACGCAACTCGAGCGGCCGAGATCATCAGCCGAACTCGGCTGCTTTTCAAAAAGGTTACTCCGCAATGGGAGTCGGTCGATGTGCACGAGATCATTCAAGAGATGGTGGCCCTCATGAGCGGTGAAGCAGCGCGGTACTCCATATCGCTCTGGGCGGAACTCGGTGCAGAACTTCCGCAGGTCACGGGAGATCGCGTGCAACTGCAACAGGTACTGATGAATCTCGTGATGAACAGCATCGAAGCGATGAAAGACGCGGATGACCCCCGCGAGCTAGTCATTCGTTCTCGAACCGAAGATGGCCAACTGATGGTCTCGGTCAGCGATACCGGTGTAGGGCTCCCGCCGCAGCAGGCGGATCAAATCTTCAACGCGTTCTTTACCACCAAAGTTCACGGCACCGGCATGGGACTTCGGATCAGCCGTACCATCGTTGAGTCACATGGCGGCCGCTTGTGGGCATCGGACAATTCTCTGCGAGGAGCAAGTTTTCATCTCACCCTACCCACCAAAGCTGAAACTAACGAATAACACCGCGCACTCACGGCACTCGTAGGCCTGATGCGGCTCTCCGAGGCATTCCAAGCAGTCGGGGCGCATGACAACCTGCATACCAAAGTATGATTGCGCAACTCCGACGACACTGCTAGTTTGCTCACATGGCCATCCAAACAAAGACGAACTTAGTGGCGATCGTCGACGACGATGACTTGATGCGCGGAGCCTTGCAAGGCATGCTGAAATCGGTCGGACTGTCGTCGCAAGCGTTCGCGTCGGCGGAGGAATTCCTTGAGTCCGGTCAGCAGCACCAGACTGCATGTCTGATTACGGACATTCGAATGTCGGGAATGTCCGGCCTGGAACTGCAGGCCAGGCTGAATGCCGAACATTGCAGGATTCCAACCATCTTCATAACGGCACATGGCGACACCAGAATGCGGATGCAGGCATTGAGGGCCGGCGCCGTGGAGTTCCTGGCAAAGCCGTTCGACGACGAAGCCCTGCTCGGGAGTGTTCGAGCGGCTCTGGAGAGTTGAGCCCGATCGGAAGCTTAAGAGCGGCACCAAGGGGGTTTTGTGGCAGCTACCCAAGTATTGAGCAATCGTGATCAAGTTTCTTATGACCGCCGTTTCGAGCAAATCATAGGCAACAGCCCCGCTCTCGAAACCGTGCTCGAACAAGTCGAACGCGTCGCACCTACGGATTCCACCGTCCTTATCCAGGGAGAAACTGGTACCGGCAAAGAGCTCATTGCGCACGCGATTCACAACCTCAGTTCGCGCTGCGGACGCTCGTTTGTGCGGCTGAATTGTGCCGCCATTCCGCTGGATTTGCTGGAGAGCGAACTGTTTGGCCACGAGAAAGGCGCCTTCACAGGAGCCATCGCGCAAAAGATTGGTCGTTTCGAGCTCGCCGACAAAGGCACACTTTTTCTGGATGAAGTGGGTGATATTCCACCCGCACTGCAGCCCAAACTGCTGCGCATCCTGCAAGAACAGGAGTTTGAGCGTCTAGGCAGCACGCGGACTCACCAGGTAGATGTCCGGCTGGTCGCCGCTACCAATCGGGACCTGACAGAGATGGTGAATCGAGGCGAATTCCGCAGCGATCTCTACTATCGTCTGAATGTATTTCCCGTACAGCTGCCACCGTTGCGGGAGCGTCGCGGGGACATTCCCGCCCTCGTAACCCATTTCGCCGAGATTTTCGGCCGACGGATGAGTCGAGAAATTGAACACATTTCCTCTGAAACTATGTCTGCGCTCTGCTCCTACAATTGGCCGGGAAATATCCGCGAACTGCAGAACGTGATCGAACGTGCCGTGATTCTTTCGAATGATGGTGTGCTGCCCAATCCTTTGCCGCCGACAGGGACTCGGGGTGTCACCGTTGCTTCGACAGCGACCACTACACCTGCTACCACTCTGAGGGACTCCGAGCGCACTCTGATCCTAAGCACGCTTGAAAAAGTCGGGTGGGTGATCGGCGGCCCGAAAGGCGCAGCGGCCAAACTCGGATTGAAAAGGACTACGCTGATCCATAAGATGCAGAAGCTCGGGATTTCCCGGCCTGCCCTCCAGAACAGTTCGGATATGACGACGCGAACACCTCACAACCCCCTCTCACAACTTTAGTAGGGTCGAATGTTTTCGGGTTTGTCCTAAGCGCCCTCCTCTTTCTACCCGAGCCACTGCGGGTTGGCGAAGGTACCATCAAAATGGTGGCTCGTCTTGTACAGTTCGAACTGGCCAACTTCTGCAGCCTTTGCCGTTCTTGCCAACAGCGTTGCAACTTGGGCCCCGTCCATCGGCTGAAAACTACGGGCGGCGTGAAGGGCCTGCTCAAGGATTGGAAGCGAATCGCAGCCGGTAATGACGACGCTGGTGGGCAGATTCATCGCGTAGTGTAAGCACTCGACCGCTGTGACCGTCTTGCTTCCAAGAATGAAGTGGTCACCCATGGATTTCATGCCGAGAACTCCGATGCCGTCCCTGGTCAGAATCGGTAGCACCTTCTTTTCGAAACTGTTGAAGTGTGCGTCCATTACGTTCAGGGGCATCTGCACGGCATCGAACTTGAATCCGTGCTTTGAGGCGGTGGCCAGCATTTTCAAATGAATGTCTGGGCTCTTGTGGCCGGTGAAGCCGATAAAACGGACCTTACCCGCTTTTTGAGCCTCCTGGACGACCTCCATTGCCCCTTCAGCAAAGATGCGGTCCGGATCGGAATCGCGAATCACTTCATGGAATTGGAGTAAATCAATGCGGTCTGTCTGTAACCGTCGTAACGATTCATTGAGCTGGGCGGTAGCGGCAGCTTTGTTTCGGCCGTCGATCTTGGTCATCAGAAGGGCTTTCTGGCGATAGCCGTCGCGCAGCGCTTTGCCCATTCGAATCTCGCTCTCTCCGCCGTTGTAGTCCCAACAGTTATCGAGGAAATTGATTCCTTCATCGATTCCTGCACGGATAATGCGAATGCTCTCTTGGGGATCGCTTTGGCTGCCCAGGTGATAGCCCCCAAGCCCGATCAGTGAAACTTTCTCCCCGGTGCGGCCCAGAGTTCGATACGGAATTTCATTCTGACTATCTGACTTCGCGGAAGCGCCGAGGCCGCCGGCCATCAACAGAGATGCGGCCGTCATGCCGATAAACTCGCGCCTATTCACAGTCGAATCCTGATTCGTGAGGATTCTGTCTGGCAACGGGGAAAGATCGTTACACTCGGAGTGGGATTGATTCGAGTCACTATGGTTGAGCGTCATATAGAAGTCCTCGCGTCTGCGAAAATTGCTGTCGCACAGATGTAATCCTGATTCTAAAACCGGCTCCGACCTCCCGAAAACAGGGAATGTCTTAAGCCGCTACTTGATAGCTGGATCGATCAACGTTAGATCAGTTGCCGGATCAAACCGCTTTTGCATCGTCAGCGGATCGACTGTCACCGTGACTTCCAGCGTCGGCGATACGTACGCACCGAGAACGTGGCCGCCGCGCGTTGTTCCGTCTGAAGTTCCCACGACCACGTGCGTATGGACTACCGGTTCTCCCTGATAAACTGCGATGTCTCCGATCATCGACAGCACTTCGACCTGACCTTCGATGGGAATCTTTTTGTACATCTTGCGCTGAAGATCGAACCACCCCACCGCTGCTCCGTTCAGAGCTCCAATCGCAGTGAAATGCGCACTGGTAACGTGATACTTCTCCGCGAACTCCAGAAGTCCGGAGAAAGCCTCGTCTCCCTGGTAGAAGATGACCGCATATCGTTTCGTCGGTTCTTCCGGGTTCAACAATTGAACCTGCATTTTCGGAGCTTTGCCTCTGGGAACGGCTTGCGACGGCGCGACGTAATCGGTTGCCGTCTCCTGCGAAAAGCTCATCATGGTTGTGACTCCAATCAGTACCAGAACATAAAAAGTTCTTGCCATCATCTTCTCCTCCCAGGTGACTTACCCACAATGTGCCAACTAGCTTCCCGCTCCCTCCGCAAATGCACGCCGCTTGCCAATCCACCGCTGGGTAAGGCAGCTCATCCTTTCAGAGGCATGAGTTGGCTGTGCAGTCGATCCCTTGGAATAAGGTGTCCTGCCGCTGACGCATTGTCCAAATGTCGACGCGCGTCGGATTTCAAAGTGCCTCGGTCCGCATTGCAAACGAGCACCTCGTTGAAAAGACATCCCGTCACGGATGGCAACTAACCTGCTCTTGCTCAGCACGAGCCAAAACGATGGGAGATTGTCACTTATCTAAAGTCCCTCAAGGGTCCAGCGTTGGCTCCATTCTTTGATTCAACAGGAGAGGTTATGAAACGTCTTACTGCAAATCAAGTGAAACTGGGCTTCATTGGCCTGGGGAATATGGGAAGCCGCATCGCAGAACGTCTCCTTGATCACGGATACCAACTCGAAGTGTACGATCTGGATCCAGCCAAGGCGAAAAATATCGCCGCACGCGGTGGCGCAGTTGCGAAGAACATTGTTGAACTGGCACGGACAGCTGACGTGGTTCTGTCGTGCTTGACGAATGATGAAGCAGTTCGGAGCGTGTATACGGGGGTGGATGGAGTCTTTGCCGGCGCACGACCAGGGACCGTAGTGCTTGAGATGAGCACGATTCCGCCAGAAACCTCACGCGAACTGCATAGGCTTGGTGCCAGAGTTGGCATCGATGTGCTGGATGTCGCCATCTCGGGCAGCACTCCTGCCGTCGAGCAAGGGACTCTGACACTGCTGGCTGGCGGAAACCCGGACTTGTTCGCCGCCGCTGAGCCAATATTCCAGGCAATCGCAAGACAATATTTTCTCCTAGGAGGTCCCGGGTCCGGAACTGCGATGAAGTTGGTCGTCAACACGCTGCTCGGTGTTGGAATGCAAGCGATCGCTGAGGGTGTGGCGCTTGGGGAGAAAATCGGCCTCGATCGCGGGTGCTTGCTCGAAGTGTTATCAAGAACGGCTGTGGTTGCTCCGGCCCATATAGGAAAGCTGGCGAGGGTAGCGATCAACGACTACAGCCCGCAGTTTCCGCTGCGCCTGATGAACAAGGATTTTGAGTTGATCCTGAGGGCCGCGGCAAAAGAGCATATTCCCATGCCGGCGACGGAAGCGGCATTTAACGTGAACTCACAGGAATTGGCTGGCGGTGACGACGAGGACTTCTCCGCGGTGTTACGCCGAATGGAAGAAGAAGTTACTGGCGCCACAAACCAAGGCCCTGTTTGGACTCCTGTCGAGCCCGCCAAAAAAGCAGGGTGAGTGTGATCCGACTCCCGTCGCTTCTACCACGCTTCAAGTGTTCTTAATCTCGCACTTTAATCATGCTCGGGCCGGTTGATCGCCGGTTTTGTTTCTCCTTGACAGCTTAGGGGAGCTCGCGCTACACTCCTAATCACCTTAGGAGGGCTAGTGACCGACCAAGCTCAGTTGCTTCCTGGCACTCTCGATCTCCTCATCCTGAGGACGGTCTCGCTCGGCCCTTTGCATGGATACGGCATCCTTCTGCGTATCGGACAGATCTCAGGCAATGCCCTGCTGATCGAACAGGGTGCGCTCTATCCCGGGCTGTTTCGCCTCGTACGTCAGGGGTTGCTCAAGGCGAGCTGGGGCACCTCGGACAACAATCGCCGGGCCAAGTTTTACGAACTCACCGCCGCCGGCCGCAAGCGTCTGCGCGAAGAGACCGCCAGCTGGAATCGGCTCGCGACTGCCATCGGTTCTGCCCTTGCCGTGCAGCCGGAGGAAGTATGAAACTCCTCGACTCGCTTCGCTTCCGCATCGCCACCCTTTTCCAGCGGTCGCAGATGAGCGCTGACATGGAGGATGAGCTTCGCTCCCATGTCCAGCACCGCGCCGATGATCTGGAGCGTTCCGGTCTTGCCCGTGCGGCAGCCGAGCGCCAGGCGCGCATCGAGTTCGGTGGCTATCAGCGCGTCAAGGAGGAGTGCCACGAAGCCGCTGGTGGAACCTTCCTCGAATCGGTCTTCCAAGATTTACGCTTTGCTTTCCGCATTTTGCGCAAATCACCCGGCTTTACTGTGGTCGCGGTTGCGACCCTGGCCCTGGCCATCGGAGCAAACGCCGTAGTTTTCGCCGTATTGAATTCGTTGATCCTGCGCCCGCTCGATGTACCTCAGGCCCAAAGCCTCTACGGAATCGAGCGCGGTAAAGATAAGGACGTCACGGAATCCTATGCCGATTATCTCGATCTCCGCGATCGCAACCGCAGCTTCGAGGATCTGGCAGCTTACAACGTTGCTCCAGTCGGCCTCGACACCGGCAACAATCCGTCCGGCGCATGGACCATGGAAGTGACCGGGAACTACTTCGACGCATTAGGCGTTCAGCCGTATCTCGGGCGTTACTTTCACGGCGCCGACGAGCGTGGCCCGAACAGCGCTCCCTATATCGTGCTCACCCACGCATTTTGGCACGCCCATTTTCAGGATGATCGCGGCGTGGTGGGCCGGGTGGTTCAGCTGAACAAGCGTCCTTTTACCATCCTCGGTGTAGCGCCGCCTGAGTTTCGGGGAACGATTTCGTTTGTCTTCCCCGATTTCTGGGTGCCGATCGTCAACCAGGAACAGATTGAGGGGACGAATGTGCTGAACCAGCGCGGGCATCGTGGCCTCTTGATGGTGCTGGGACATCTGAAGGCAGGAGTTACTCCGGCGCAGGCTGCTTCCGACCTGAATTCTGTTGGCACCTATCTGGAAAGGAACTACCCCAAAGACGACGGCCAAATGACCTTTACGTTGATGCGCCCAGGTCTTACCGGCGATTGGCTGGGTGGTCCAATGCGGGAGTTCCTTACAGGACTGATGCTGCTGGCGGGACTCATTCTGCTGGCCGCCTGTGCCAACCTGGGCAGTCTGTTTGCCGCACGCGCCTCCGACCGTTCCCGGGAGATCGCCCTGCGACTGGCGTTGGGATCGCGCCCCACGCGCATTTTGCGGCAACTCTTCACCGAAACCGTGCTGATCTCCCTGATCGGGGGCCTTGTCGGTCTATGGGGCAGCATAATGTTGTTGCGTGGGCTGAGCGTGTGGAGGCCACTTCCGACAGCACCCATCCAGATCCCCATACACCCGGACGCAAATGTTTACGTAGTAGCTTTGCTGTTGAGCTTGGCCAGCGGGTTCCTCTTTGGCGCGGTTCCGGTGAGGCAGGTACTTCACACCGATCCCTATCAAGTCATCAAATCGGGATCAACCGGCACGGTGGGGCGGCGGATGACTGCCCGAGACCTGTTGCTGGTGATACAGATTGCAATCTGCGCGGTGCTGGTGACTTCTTCGCTGGTCGCTGTGCGTGGACTTATGCGCTCGCTCCACAGCAATTTCGGTTTTGAACCGCAGAATGCAATGTTGGTGGAAACCGCCCTGAGCATGGCCGGCTACAGTGGCGACGATGCACTCACCATGCAGAAGCGCCTGATTGATTCCTTGCGGGCAATTCCCGGCGTACAGTCGGTCGGCTCGGTCGATCGGCTACCGCTGTATTACGGCGCGAACGACTCGTATGTCTTCAGCGACAAAACCTCAGATCTGGGGGCGTCGAACGCCGCCGCGGACGCCATGACGTACAAGATATCTCCCGCATACTTTGATGCCGCCCGCACCACCTTGTTGGCGGGCAGGACTTTCACCTGGCATGACGACAAGAACTCGCCGCGTGTAGCCATCGTCAATCAGGAGTTTGCGCGCAAACTCTTTGGCTCGGCCACGAACGCAATCGGCAGCTACTTCAAAATGCGCGATGGAACTCGCACCCAGGTGGTGGGCATTGTAGAAGACGGCAAGTACTCAGGCCTCGCCGAAGCTCCACAGCCTGCGGTATTTCTCCCCATCCCGCAATCCCCCGCGATAGATATGGGCCTGGTGGTGCGCTCGAATCGCGATCCGCAACAACTGACGGCAGCGATCAAGACCACTGTGCACAACCTGGATGCAGGGCTGCCCTTTACCATCCGCACGTGGAACCAGGAACTGGAGAGCGCTCTGTTTCCTTCGCGTATGGCCACCCTGTCGCTGGGTGTGCTGGGAGTGATGGGTGCGATGCTTTCGATAACCGGCATCTTTGGGATGGCCGCGTACTCGGTCAGCAAGCGGTTGAAGGAATTGGGAATTCGTATGGCTCTCGGCGCGCGTCCAAAGGAAGTGTTACAGACGGCGTTGGGACGAGCATTCAAGTTGCTGGCTATTGGTTCCGCTGCAGGATTGCTCCTCGGAATTCTGGCGAGCCGGGTGCTGGCTTTCATTGTCTATCAGGCAACTCCGCGCGACCCGCTGGTGTTGGGCGGCGTCGTACTAGCGATGTCATTGCTGGGTTTGCTGGCTGCGTGGATTCCGGCGCAACGTGCGCTATCGGTTGATCCTATGATGTTGCTGCGCGAGGAGTGAATTGGCTAGTAAGTCTGTGAACCGCGAGGGCTGCTGAAGAATCATTTTGGGAACTCTGGCATCTTGCTTACCCGCAAGAGCATTCCGCTGCCAGCCTTGACGTTCACGTCGCCGCGCTCCGACGCCAGCGTAATCTCCCCCGCTGGATTACTCCGCCCCGCATGGACGATCACCAGGTCCGCGAAACCATATATTCCGCAGGCATCGGAGGAAAACACCCAAAGAGCTTGTAGCCGATCATTATCCTCGATCTCGCCCCTACATTCTGTACCGGGCTTGCCAGAGATGTGGACTAGCACGCCGTCGTAAGTTGGTTCCCCCACAGACTGCAGTCCATTTGCAACCGGCCCACCCCCGCGGTAGACCACCTCGCCTCCAATCTGATTTGTGGTCCATGCCGCCTTGGAGGTCCCCCGGTCGGGGCCGCTCTCTGGAACTTGTGCATCCTCGACCGCCATGGCAGACGCCAATGCCCTCACATTGGTAATGATCGGAACCCGCCGCTTGGAAACCAGGAGCGTGTCGAAACGGAGAGATAGTTGCGCTCCAGCCGTGCCGGTCGCTGGTTTAACGTCGATCACGTGACCGGTAACCTCAGCACCAGCATGAATCGTCGATCCTGGCGACAACGGAACATCCTGCATAACTCGTGCAGTAATGACTTGCCCAGGCTTCACTTTTCTTGAATTCAGGGAAGCGTTGAAGGCGACAGGAAGGATCGTACCGCCTGGAATCTCGCTTTGGGCGAACAACTGTGCCGGAAATATGATGAGACTGATCCATAGTAAGCGTTTCATGGAAATAACCTCTCAAAAGCTGCGTCATTGCCAGGGCGACATCAGCGCTAGTTGCAGTTGGGAATCGGCGATATCGCATCCGAAGAACTGCACTTATGCCCGCGCAAACCTTGTTGGCGGGACAAGATCCAGATGCCATCGTCATTGACCACGTAGACTAAGTTGCGTGCAGGATCCTCCAACACACTGGTGCTCCCGACCGTCCGCGAATGCGCGGGATCTCTCACATCGAGCACGTGGACCGACTCGGGAACAACATCGCCTCTGTGATCGCCATCCCCATTTCTAGCTCCGGAAGCGCTTAGGGTCGCCGAATGATCAAGCGTTTCTGTGACCACAAGGCCTGAGCCCATTACGGTCAGTGTCTCCAGCGGTGCGCGATGGACTACCTTGGGGCGTCGCGCCTTGGTGACGTCAATAACTGTAACTCCTTGCTGGGAAGCTCGTTGCACGTACAGGTACCGTGTCTTGCCCTCTTGCCGCAAGAACATCCGCGCCGACCCACCACTGGATAGTGGCAGGCGAGCCAGCACCTTTGCCTGCTTGGAAGACTGATAGAAATCGGCCGCAGACGCGTTAGCTCGCTTCGTCAAGAAAAGCGCGCTGAGGGCTAGCACCGCGCACATGAAGCAACGTGTCGCACGGACCGGGTTCATAGCATTCCTCCCGGTGCGAAGCCTGGTTGCGTGTCCTGCCGCAGAAAAACCATCGTGCCCTCCAATAGTTGTAACCCTTTGGAACTTGAAAAGCTTCTGTTGATTTGATGCATGAGCCGGGCCAGTTAGCCTGGCGGGGGCGGGCGATTGAAGCGAAAGCCTTTAGTTTGAAGCGCGGAAAACAGCCGTGGCGGCGGTGTTAAGGGTTCAGATTCCGGAACGCGCGGGTTCGCCAGAAAGCTATCGGCTGGCGTGCTCCATTGCGAACCGACGCGGTCAAAACGTGGTCTTTGCTCGTGGCGGGAGCCGAGGCTAACGGCGGAGGGAACCCCGGGTGTTCCAGGGAAATGTGGTGGGACATTCCGCGCCGCTGCAAGGGAGAAGACAGCAACTGACGCAAGCACGGCGCGAATCCAGACCGTTCGACATCCGCCGCTCCGAAAACGCCCTCCAGGCGACATAAATACGCACCTTACGGTCCCCGAAGATTTTACACCGATTCCGGGAAACCTAGGCTCGATACTTGGATTCCCGTCTATCTTTGGTTATCCGAAGGCTACAACCCATCTCATAAATGCCTCGAGTCCCCGAAGCCTGATTCTGACGGTCTTGCTCTTGTCGTTCAACCCCGGATTTTGCCAAATTGATTTGAGGTAGCTGGTTTGCTAAGGTCGTCATCATGTCTGAGCGCGTCATGTCCGGGCGTGCCATGTCCGGGCCTTCCAGCCAGCAGGTACGCGAATTGCTCGACTCCCTTTATCGCGTGGATTCGGGACGAATCCTGGCTACTCTGATTCGCTTGCTCGGTGATTTTGATATTGCCGAGGAGGCCATGCACGAAGCCTTTGCGGCTGCGCTGAGCCTGTGGCCGAAGAATGGAGTGCCCGATAACCCGCGGCCATGGTTGATTTCAACGGCCCGGTTCAAAGCCGTTGACACTCTGCGTCGACGGGCAAGATTTGATGCCTCTCAAGAGGAACTCGCGCGACATCTCGAAGCGCAATCGATTTCGGCGGAAAGGTCCGATGAAGAAAACGGTCTTGAGGATGACTCGCTTGAAGACGACCGGCTGCGCCTGATTTTTACCTGCTGTCATCCATCGCTGCCGCCGGAAGCGCGCGTGGCGCTGACCTTGCGTGAGGTGTGCGGACTGACCACCGAGGAGATAGCCAAGGCCTTCCTCACCACTCCACGCACGCTGGCGCAGCGCATCGTGCGCGCGAAGGCTGTCATCCGCGATAAGGCAATTCCCTACGAGGTGCCGACGCCGCAGGAATTGCCGGAGCGGCTGGGCGCGGTGCTTCACGTCATCTATCTCGTCTTTAATGAGGGTTATTCGGCTGCGGCGGGAGCGGAGGTAACCCGGGCCGAGCTAACCGGCGAGGCGATTCGACTGGGCCGGTTGCTGGCCGAACTCCAGCCAGAGACGGAACTCATGGGTCCGGAAGTGATGGGGCTGCTTGCCCTGATGTTGCTACAGGAATCTCGCCGCGCCGCCAGAACATCTCCGGCCGGAGAGATGATTTTGCTGGAGAATCAAGACCGCGGGTTCTGGAACAAGGAGCAGATCGCCGAGGGAGTGGCACTGCTGGAGAAAGCTCTGAAGTCCCGCCGCTTCGGCGCTTACACACTCCAGGCTGCGATTGCGGCCGTTCATGCCCGGGCGGAATCGACCGCTGCGACCGACTGGCGGCAGATTGTCGCGCTTTACGACCAACTGCTACGAATTCAGCCTTCGCCAGTGGTACAGCTCAATCGTGCCGTGGCGATTGCAATGTGCGATGGTCCAGAGGCCGGTCTGGCGCAGATCGACGCGGCGTTGCAACATGGCGAATTGGCAAATTACTACCTGGCGCATTCCGCCCGCGCGGATATGTACCGCAGGCTCGGCAGGACGGCAGAGGCCCGTGCGTCTTATGAGAAGGCGCTGGCGCTGACCCAACAGGAACCAGAGCGGCAATTCCTGCAAGAGCGGATTCGGCAGCTGAAATAAAATCCGCATCCAGTCCGCGCCAACCGTTAACCGTACGTCAGGTCAGTGCTCTGTCCGACTTCGATAATGTAGCCGTCAGGGTCGCGGATGTAGCAGCGTATCTCGCCATACTTGGGGATCGGCTCCGTGATGAACTCCGCCCCTCGACTTTTCCATAATTTGTAGCACGCTTGAATATCCGCCACGCGGAAATTCATAAAGCTGTTGATGTGGTTCGGGTCGGGGACGCTGAGCGTTACCGTCGGCTTATCCGGGGTCGGCCCGCCCCCAACGTTCAGAATCATCCAGATATTCGCAAGCTGAAGGTACGGAGGCGCGTTGCCGTCACCCATGGTCAGAATGCGAGCGCCGAAAACCTTTTCGTAGTAGCGAGCCGATCGCTCGACGTCGGCGACGGTAAGAAAATGCGCGATGCTGATCCCCTCCTTCGGGGGCATCTCGTAGCTCTTCTGTTCGATTTGTACGCTGCTCATTGTCGTCTCCAATTCCGATAACCAGTGCTCATCCGCTGATTCCGGTTATTTTGTATTTATTTATACCTGCGACCAGTTAAGCCTGACTAGAAAAGGGGGGCTGGCCCCCAACCTACCAATCGCGATAAGGAACTTGCGAGGCCTTAATGGGAGTAAAACCCCATCCGTCCTTGATCAAGTCCAGCCCCTTCAAGTGTCGGCCCGTGATGACGTTGCGGCCCTTGATCAATCTACTTACCGACTTTATTGATCGCTCCACATCTCGCGTTGGGCCAACTATTATCTCGGATATTTCTGTTTTCTGCCCTTCTTCCCACAGTGGCAACCGGTAATACGGAATGATCAAAGACCGCCCCTCACGGTAGTCAAGGTGTTGCGCGAAAATTGGCAGTGAAATGATTCTCCATTCTCGTTCTTCCGCAAAGGACTGATCCTTCAATATCGGAGCGTACTGATAAAGGTAATTTAAGAGGTTTCCACCTGTCTTCCAGAATACCTCGTCGGATTCCTTGTCCTCGGTGACCGGATTTTTTGCAAGGTGCTCCTCCAGAATTTCTTCCACCAAGGCGCGCACGATATCTTGCTGAGTTTTAGGATCGTAAATGCATTGTGCTAAAAAGAACTTCTGCTTTTCAACTGCGGCCTCTAAGACCTCGGGAGAAAAGCCGATGGCAAAACCAGATGAGCCACCATACGCGCGCCATTGAGAAAGCGAATCGCTGTCCTCGGAGAATGAGCAAACGCATACATTAATGTGCTCGGGCGACATCAATAACATTTCACGCATTCGATTGAGGGCCTCGACGCGCACCGCGGACGCTGCTTCCTGTCCTGTGTTGCGCTCGTCAAGAAATCTCTGAATCTCCCCACGGACTAGGTCTACTGCATGTAAGAATTCTCGGCGGTCATTTAGGTACTGCGTGTGGGTAGCCCAGATCTGACGATCCTTTATGATCCCCAGAAGCCCCGCCTGTGTCGTGTAGTGATATAGGGGGTTCTTTGGCTTGCATGAGAAAACGTCGTTCAAAATGGAGTGCTTCAAATTCAAGGTGCAGGTACCTATCTCCGTAACTCCGTACATGGCTGGGCCAGCCCCCTGTGATTTTAGCTTGCTGGGATCACGTGCTCGCGGATCAAAACCCTGTCGATCTCAGCGAGCGCATCATCGATCTTGCCCCCCTTGAAATGTATGTAGGTCAATCCCCTTATGTTGGAAAACTCCTCCACGCCGTCTTCCTTTACGACAATTGCGCGTGGGAATCCGAGTCTTCCCTGAAAGAGGCCGATTTCGTGAACTACATTCTGCCGTGCGTTACGCTTACCGTTCTTTTGCCTGTCTTCTGCGGTCATCACGAGTATGGCAAACGAAGCGCTCTCAAGCATCTCTGCGAGTCGTTCGACCGTGGTGAAGCCGGCAGGCGGAGACACATTAAACTCTTCCACCTTAAGACGGTGTTTCTTCGAAATGTGGTTCCTGATCTTCTCCCAATCCGCCCGCCTCCCATGTCCAATAAAGACTGCGTTCGGCATATAACGCGGTTTGTCAATGGTGAAATCCCGCACGTAGGAGAGTAGGTGTCCGATGGAGTCCAATTGCGCGTCCGACACCCCCCCTTCGCGCAGTCGTGCTCGACAATCCGCACAGATATAGCCTGCGATTAGAACAGACAGAAACCTCCGCCGTCCTTCTGTGGAGTTGAAGATGCATGCTCGGAACCCATTGTGGCGCATCCGCCTATGAACCTGGCGCGGAGATAGGTCCGCAACAAATGACGCCGCCGCGTCGGCGAACTGAAATAGGACGTAAATCGCGAGAGGAGGCGGTGCGAAACGGCTGTCCCAATCGGCCGTGGACACTATGTTCATCCCACGGCGTGCGTAGTCGAGATAATCTCCCACCAGGGGCGGAGAGATTACGACTATCAAGTGCTTGCCAGCGTGCTTCTCCTTCACTCTCTGCACAACATCTTTGGGCCTGAGTTCGCCGTTCCCTTTTTGGAGCCAGCCGACCTGCTTAACCTCAAACTCAAAATCCGGCTGGAGGCGGTTGGCAATGTTTGCGGCCCGGATGACGCCATCGACGTTTCTGGAATTCCTACGTACCAGCACACCGACTTTCATGGGATTAAATTATAAGCTGGGGTGACTTGCCTTTGATTCTTCTCTACGATGGTTGCTGAAATCCGAACAGCGACCACGACTGATTGGCCACCCACATACGGATAAAGCTTCGTCATCCGGCCCAACAACTCCCGGCCTTGCAAACAACGCCTTTCCTGATACAATGTAGCTACGTTGCTACATTTAAGGACCAGAGACCATGGCCATTACAAAACTGTCGAGTCGAGACTTTAATCAGGACACGAGCAGGGCAAAAAGAGCCGCTAAGCGAGGCCCCGTTTTCATCACGAATCGAGGCCGCCCGTCCCACGTGCTGCTCACAGTGGAGGAATATCAGCGGATCACCGGAGGGCAAAAAAGCGTTCTCGACCTATTGGCGATGCCGGCCGCCGCTGAGATTGAATTTGAGCCGCCTCGTCTGCGGGGGAACCTGCACGAGTCAACGGACCTAACCTGATGTACCTGCTCGATACCAACGTCATTTCAGAATTAAGAAAAGCCAGAAAGACGCATCCCAACGTCAAGAAATGGGCTGAGCCCTTACCCTCGGCGAATCTCTACATCTCTGTCATTTCGGTGCTGGAATTGGAGATAGGAATCCTCCTTATCGACCGGCGCGACAAAGAGCAAGGCTCGATCCTGCGAGCGTGGATGGATGGTCACGTGTTGCCCGCATTCTCCGGTCGTATCCTGGCGATTGACACCGCCGTCGCCCAGCGATGCGCGACGTTTCACGTACCCAATCCTCGCTCCGATCGTGACGCCCTCATCGCAGCCACCGCCCTCGTGCACGGCCTGACCGTCGTGACCCGGAATACAGCCGACTTTGGGCACACGGGAGTAGCCGTGCTCAATCCTTGGGGGTCTTAGGATTCTTGGTCGCCACACTCACTTCTTCCTCTTGCTGAGCGCCGGTATAAGAAGTTTCAGAAGCGCTTGATCGGAGAACGGGTTCTGACCTGAGATCAGCTCGCGATCTTGCAGGACGTAGCTCCCCCATGGAGCGACCACACTCACGTCACCGCCCGCCGTACGCAAAGCGAAGTCCGGGTAGAAGAGAACCCTACCACCAATCTCAAGCGGCTCCCGCTGCTGCTCTTCGGCTGTCGAAAAGATGGTCATCTTATATCCGGCATAGATCCAGCCTTGAGCTTTTGCCCGCGCTCCAGCGGCATCGCCCGCGGCCAGCGCGGCGACGAACTCCACCGAATTCGGAAGAGCCGAGAGAAGTGAAATCGGGCCATGGCAGAGCACCGCCGTCGGCTTCGATGTTTGATGAAAGTGTCTCATCACGGTGCCAGCATCGGGATCATCGAGAAGGTCGATCATCGGGCCATGGCCGCCGGGGACGAATACCGCGTCATATTGATCCAGGCCGGAGGCGATAACATCCGAGATGCGGGTTGGATCTCTGAGCCCAGTCAGGCCGTCGCGGAATAACATATAGTCCTGAAGCTTGGCTGCGTCCCCGCCGAAGAAATCGGCGACCTCTGAATGCACATCCACTTGGGGCGCGTTGCCTTTGGGGTTGGCGAAGGTGATTTCGTAGCCCTCCTTCATCAGGGCGCGAACCGGAACCGTCAGTTCGTTGAGGTAGTAGCCAGCGCCGGCATAAACCTTGCCATCTTTCAAAGGCAAGCCGCGACCGCTCGAGACCAGTACCAGGACTTTTCCTTTTGCAGCCATTTTGTTCTCCTTTCTGAAATCGAATCTGTTTTTCCGAAATTAAGCTAGTCGATCAAAGCGCCTTCATCCCGCCCGCCGCGCCACGCCGCCTTCGCGTGAAGCACCGGCGAATCCTTGCACCAACGCGGCAATCCGATCTGCCGCCGTATCCAGTGCGAAATGACCACCATCGACAATGTGAACTTCAGCATTGGGCACATCTCGCCGGTAGGATTCCGGCTCCGAGGAGTCAAACGATAACTCGTACTTGCCCCAAATCACCAGCAGGCGCGGCTGCTTTTCACGCATCCAGGCTTGCCATTTCGGGTAGGCATCCACATTCGTTCGATAGTCGTAGAACAAGTCGCTTTGAATCTCGGCCTGCCCCGGCTGGCTCAGGAACGCAAACTCGTCCGTCCACAGATCGGGATCGTAGCGTTCCAGGTTCGGATCGTTTCCTACATGGCGCGTGCGGGTGGTTTGCAGAGAAAGAAGATTCGTCCGCAATGCGCTTTCATTGGCAGCGCGGTCTTCCCAAAAGGCTCTGCGCATCTTCCAATTCACACCCAACCCCTCGTTGTGTGCCACCGCATCCTGCACAATCAGCGCCTCAATGCGCTCGGGATGTAGCAATGCCATTCGGAAACCGACCGGGCCGCCATAATCCTGCATGTAGAGCGTGTAACGGGACAGCCCGAGCGCTTCAGTGAAATGACTCATCGTCTCGGCGATGTGGTCGAAGGTGTACGGGAATTTCTTCGCATCCGGCCAGTCGCTGTGTCCGAAGCCAGGGTAATCAGGAGCGACCAGATGATAGCGATCGGACAGCCGGGCGAAGAGCGGCTCGAACATGCGCGACGATGAGGGAAGTCCGTGCAGCAGAAGGAGTGTGGGCGCGTCTTTCGGACCAGCCTCTCGGTAGAAAATGGAGAGCCCATCGATCTGTGTGGTGCGATAGAGTGTGGGATTCATCGGTGATTGTTTTCCCTTCATCATGTGCGAGGAAACATTCGCATCAGCGGTTTCATTTTCCGTAATGAACATTATCACTTTGGAGTGTGGGCCATTGGCGGCGCGCTGTGTGCTTATGCAGCGTCTCCGTACGCGAGAGACGATGACAGCTTGCGGTAGGCTTCGGTCTGCTGCAGAAGCGTTGCCGCCACCTGCTCTGCAGTGCCAACGGCGTCTGCGCCTGCAATGAAGCGCCGTGGCGGCCTTTCCTGACTGGAGATCGTTATCAGCGCTTGGGCGAGCTTGGCAGGATCTCCGGACTGCTGACCGTTGTAGCCTTTCCAAAATTCCATTTGTTTCGCTCTCCGCTCGTTATAGTCCTCGATAGTCCGCTCTGCGAAATTCGTAGACTCCTCAGTGAGAAGCTCAGTGCGGAAGAAGCCAGGATTGACGGTGATGGTATTAATGCCAAACGGTTCGACTTCAGCCTGCAGCGATTGCATCCAGCCCTCAAGGCCGAATTTCGACGCAGCGTAGGCGGTGCCGAACTCAAAGCCCATGAGGCCTGCCGTAGATGAGATCGTGATTATTAGCCCTGAACGCTGCTTGCGCATAACCGGCAGGACGGCGCGGGTTACGTTCATGGGGCCGACGAGACTGGTCGACAACTGCCGCTCCATCTGCTCCGGCGTCAATTCTTCAAAGAAGCCCGCGTAAAAGTTTGCAGCATTGTTGACCAGCACGTCTATGCGGCCAAACCGGTCAACGGTTGCCTTAACCGCGGACTCCGCGTCGGCAGGTTTAGTAATGTCCAATTTTACGACCAAGAGATTCGAAGATTCTCCGAGGGCCTTGGCCACCTTGGCAGTATTGCGTCCGGTAGCGACAACGTTGTGGCGGGCGGCAATGGCCGCCTTGGCGATATCCACGCCCAGGCCGCGCCCGGCACCGGTGATGAGCCAAACTTTATTGGTGGCCATGTTTCTTTCCTCCTGTATCGTAACCAGCTGACACTCATAAGCCCATCTGATTGATGTGGCTTATGGCTGCGGGAATCCGAATAGGAGCCACGACTGATTGGCTACCCAATGCGGGTACAGCTCCGTCATTTTATCGAACAGCTCCCGGTCGGACGTCGCTGTTTTCTGCAACCGATCGAAGTCCTCGAGGTAACGCTTGGTGTCCTTGATGGTCGACGGTGAATCCGGCGCGCCCGGCTTCTTGTGACCGGCGACAACCATCGCCGGCTTCAGCGCCGCTAACCGGTCCAGCGCCGCGATCCAGTTCTTCCGGCTCTCCGGGGTGGTGTCGCCGACGTACATGTGGCACTGGTTGTACACCACGTCGCCAGCGACGACCAGGTCGATTGACGGAACGTGCAAAGACGTCGAATCGGGACTATCGGTGCGGCCCTGCTCAATGATGCGCAATTCCTGGCCCTCGAGAGTGAACGTGTCGCGCTCATAGGGCTCAGGCGGGACCAACTTGGTGGCCACTTGCCCAGGAAACAGCCGGCGGGCCAACCGCTCCACCGTGGGAGTGAAAGACATCTGCATGGCGTTCACCGTCTTGGGCGTCGCTATCGCCCGAGCGCCGGGGAAACGGTCGAGCAGAATGCTCAGACCGTAGAAGTGGTCGAAATGGGCGTGCGTTATATAGATGGTCTCCAGGTTGCGGTTGTGCAGAGCGACCCAATCCGCGAGCGCCTCGGCCTCAGCCACCGTTCCCATTGCGTCCACCAGCACCGCGTCGTACTCGCCGAAGATCAAAGTCGACGTGATCGGGTCAAAGCCGAACGCTTCGCCGAAGGGCTTTGGCCGCTCGCCGACCATGGCCTTTCCCGGTGCGGTAAAGACGTTGACACCAAGCGTGTTCGACGCGATGGGGGCGGTCATGTGCGTGCTCTCCTAAAGTTCATTATGATAATCCTTCTATGCCTGAACTGGTCTATACCTGAACCCGGGGCGCCTCGAAAAATCTGCAAATCGCGTGTCGATTTCCGCCACTCCGTTCGACTAGTGAGTGGAGCCGCACCGCGCACCGGGCGCCCCGCAACTGGCAACTTTCTGTGCCCAGCGCGATCCAAGCTCGTATATAAGAGTAGCGGCCCTGCTACGGTGTCCGCAAAACACTCATACTCATTACACAAGGAGAACACCATGCGCTTCATGATGATCATGTTTCCGAAAATCTACAAAACCGCCAAACCCGGCTGGGTACCCGACCTCATAAACATGGAGGCAATGGGCAAGTACAACGAGGAACTAGGGAAAGCCGGCCTGCTGGTCGCGCTCGACGGGCTGACCCCGCCCGCGACCATGAGCGCGCGCGTCACCTTCAAGAACGGAAAATCGAAAGTGACCGACGGTCCGTTTACCGAAACCAAGGAAGTGGTCGGCGGCTACTGGATCATCCAGGTGAAGTCGCGCGAAGAGGCGCTCGAATGGGCCGCGCGCATCCCCGGAAAAGATGACGAAATGGTCGAAGTTCGCCGCATGTTTGACCTAACCGACTTCGATCCTGAGACTCAAAAGTATATCCAAGAGAAGTTCGGCGACGACGTCTACGTCGAGATGGGCGGCGAGGTGGGCAGGAAGTAAGAAACTGTCCGCGCTTTGTCGATTTCCGCGACCGGGGCTGGCCCCGATGTGATCAAGGGCGCTCTATTACTTCATCACCGGGGTGAACGTCCGACCTGTCCCCGGCTTCTGTCAAGACTGTGAATTGTCGCCAAAACCTTGCTGATTCTCAACGACCTTGAAACTGTTGAACGCCAACCTAGCCTTCGTGAAGCTCACCTGTTCGGCATTCGATTCTCCGAGAGCGTCCCTCAAGTCACGTTCAGTGACGTTGCTGAGCGGCCCGACAATAATTTCGCGCAGCACGCAATCGTTATTGAAGGGTGCGAAGTAGAGCCCTGATTCCGCATCCTTGTCTTCCGCCGATGTGTAGACCCGTGCCTCTCCCTCATATTGCCAGTCGGCGTACTTTGTGAAAAGCAGGTGTTGCACGAACTCATCGTTGGCTGCTCTTACGATTGGGCGCTCCGAGGCATAAGAGACTTCCTTGAGTTTCTCCGCCGGAATGTCATCCTAGCGCCACCCCGCGATGCTTGTCTGCGTAATGGCTCCATAGGAGCGGGTTGTGCCAAGCTAGACTGAAACAGACCATTCCAAACCTTTGCGCGACATGAAGTTTGAACGCTCTCATCGCCTTCCGTAGAGTCGGGTCCGGTTGGGCAACGGCCCAAAGATCGAAGGGATCGTTCAGGTCGTCGAGCAGTGCAATCTTCATGCGACGGTGGCGTAAGTCTTCCAGCGCATAGTGCGCCGGAAGAAAGTGATAGGCACGACGCGGCCCCGGAAACCCTGCTTTCTCCATCATGACGACGACAATACGGCATCGTTTGCGAGAAATCAAAAACTCGTCTAATTGGTGTCGATTGTTGCAGTATGGCAACACGCACCGATATCCTTAAGGTTCGTGTATGCCAGTAACCCGCGATGACCTTCTACGCAGATGGCTGGAACTTCAACACGTCGATAGAGAATGAATCGGTACTGAAACCGCTCTGTGAACGAGTGGAACAGCATTTGCAGATTCCGAAAGAGCCGAGGTTGTATCGCTACTTTGCCCGCACAGAGGACCCGGTTCTGCTGCAAGCGAACGGAGAACATTATCGAGGTTTCTACTGCCACGTGTCTGAGAAGACCGAGCTGCCCTCATATCTTCTTTGGTGCCTGTAACCTCCTAACTTCACAGGCGACACCTTTCGGGAGAAAGTTGCTTTTGACGATTTGATTTACATCCGGCACACGACTTGTGCCGATCCGACTGGTTTGGTTGCGACCTATGCGCACGAGCTGCAGCACTTCATTCAGCATCGCCGTTCGGCGCGGTTGCTGCGCGCAAACAACGTCCTGTATTTCAATTTGAAACAGTTCGAGCCAAACGCGACAGCAAGCGACATCCCCACCGAGCGTGAAGCCAACATTGTCTCGAAACGGGTGGCGGAGGCTGTGTGCGGGGAGGAAGCGGTGAATGCATTCGCAGACGCGCAGGTACGCCTGATGGAGAGCCTCGGGAACGAAGAGCAAAAAGACAGGTGGGTTTTCTTTCGGGACGTTTCTTCCTCGACGGGCTATGACGTTCTTGGGAGCACAGTGTCTTTTGTCGAGCGGTACAGAACAGTCATGGACTTCGGATTCGATGTCAGCCAGCCTGAATGGTGGCTTGGGCCACTCGAAGACTAGGACGAAAACCGAGCGGATGTGGGGACAGACGGGACGCACCCCGCTTGTAAATACGCCACCTATGGTGGTATATTTACGCCAGAGGTAGCTATGCTGGAAGCGTTCTCAGTAAACGAGGCGGCGGCGATCGCTGAGGTGCCCCCCGACACCATTCGTACCGCGCTGGAAAAGAAGTCGATGGCTCCGTCATTCAAACGGAAGACCGGCAATGCGGTGCGTTATCGGTTTTCCGTTGGCGACGTACTCTTTGTGAAGGTGCTGGTCGAGTTCCCCTTCCCGCTCAGCAAGGAAGACAAGCAGTCTCTGGCGAAGATTTTGTCGCGTGGAGACCGTAAGGCGGCGCGATGGTCCAGAAAGGGATCGGATTTAGTCTATCGGTCGGGGGATATGCAGGTTTCGGTCGAGTGCAAGTCGTTTCGGCAGACCGTGGCTCGAAATCTGGCGGCCTATCGATGGGGCAGGCGCCGTATTGTGTCGTCCCCAGAAATCCTAGGTGGAGAACCGATTTTTCGTGGAACGCGAGTTCCCCTTCAACTCGTGGCGTCGCTGTATCGGAAGGGTGTTCCCGAGAGTGAGATCGCTGAAGATTTTCCGGCTCTCGGTGATCGTGATTTCGCGTACGCCCGGCTGGTGGCGCGCTTTGGAGAGAAGCCAGGACGACCCAGGAAGCGCCTCGCGTTCAAGAGGGAGCATGGGGTTGCATAGTGACCCATCTACTGCTGGACGAGAATGTCTCGCCGGCGTTGGTCGGCAGACTTGCCGGCATGGGTGTGTACGCTCAGTCGGTGCCGCACGTCGGTTTGTTGGGGCGCTCTGATCGCGAGATCTGGAAGTACGCGCTGGATCACGATTTTGCAGTTGTCACCACGAATGCGCGAGACTTCATTCCGTTGCTCGATGTCGAAGCGCATCCGGGATTGATCGTGTTGCGCGAAAGCGGCCTGACTCGCGATGAGCAGTGGGATCGGATCAGGCCGGTCGTTGAACACGTGAGGAGTTCGGGAGAACAGGATTTCTTGCTCAATAAGCTTATTGAGATCAATGGAGTTGGGCGTTTTGACGTTCGAACACTTCCTCCCGGCTAGAGTGCCGGTTTCCCAAGCGCTGGCGCTGACCCAACGGGAACCAGGGCGGCAGTTGCTGCAAGCGCGGACTCGGCAGCTAAAATAAAAATTGGAATAGCTGTCGAGTTTCCCTCTCCCCGACGACTATAGGACAAAAGAACGATGCGCTACGGTTCCTGAGTGAACAGGAAACGAGTCATCGGGAACAAACCACAGAAACCAAGGAGAAAAAGTCATGTCACAATATCTAGTTTGTAACTACCTCCCCGACGACTTCGACCCGTCCACCGTAACCGAAGCGATGATGGAAGAGATCCACGCGCTCAACCGCGAAATGATTGCTGCCGGCATAAGAAAGTTCGCCTGCGGCATTTCCCCGGCCGCCAACGCAAAGACGGTGCGGAAGCAATCCAACGGCAAGGTGCTCGTCACCGACGGGCCATACACCGAGACCAAGGAGCACATGGGCGGTTTTTGGATACTGGAAGCCGCCAATATGGACGAGGCACTGGCGTGGGCGACCAAGGGCGCCGTCTCCTGCGATGCGGTGGGCGAGGTGCGCGAGCTTCTTTTCTACCCGGCTCCGGAATAAGGGCCCGGCGCAAGCAAGTAGACAGCCTGGCCACCGCGGCCTCGGAACACGCGCCCTGGTGACGAGATGACCGAACGGGTGCAACGCTGTGTTGCCGGTTCGTTCAATCCGCTATGAGGAGAGAACAATGAAATACATCTGTTTTGGCTACTACGACAAAGGCAAATTCGATGGCATGGCTGAGGCTGAGCGAAACGCCATGTTCGATAAATGCTTTGAATATGACGACCACCTTCGCGCAAGCGGGCACTGGGCCGGCGGAGAAGCGCTTCAGGGACCGGAAACCGCCCTGACGCTCTATTGGAAGAACGGCAAGGTGGCAACGACCGATGGCCCCTATGCCGAAACCAAAGAACAGCTCGGCGGTATTCTCGTCCTTGAGGCGAGGGACGTGAATCATGCTGTACAGCTCATCAGCCAGCATCCGGCCCTGAAGTACGGCACCCTTTGGGAGATTCGGCCCGCCGGGGACATGAACGAAATCATGAAGGCAAGCGAGCAGCGACGGCGACAGAAAACTGCACGCTGAACACGGCGTAACAGAAAGAGGAGGAGACGTGAGCAATCAACTTACTCGTCGCGACTTCGCTATCCGCACCGCGGGCCTTGGTCTGGCTATGGGGCTCGCGCCTGCTGCTACGCTGGCCGGGGCTAAGCAAGCCTCGCGCTCAGAACCTTCGCCGGCGATTGCAGATCCGTATTCCCTCGTCGATCCGGAACTTCTTCCTATGCTCAAGCAGTTCCCCGCCTTTGACCTCTCAGCGGAGATGGTCGGCAAGTTTCGGCAATTGCCCGGCACGCCCCCGTTACCTGCGCCCGCGCCGCAGCCCGTGGAGCGGCATATCCCCGGGCCGCCAGGAGCACCCGAGGTTCGTCTGTGGGTGGTTGATCCTGCGCCGTCGGAGAAGAACAAGCCGTTGTTGCTTCACATGCATGGCGGCGGCTTCATGATGATCGGTCCCGGGTGGATGCCCATGCTGCAGGGGATCGCGACGGATTGCCATTGCGTCGTCGTCTCGGTTGACTACCGGCTGGCTCCGGAGACGCGCTATCCCGGCGCGCTTGAGGACAATTACGCCGCGCTCAAATGGGTCCATGCCCATGCAGCGGAGCTCGGCATTGATCGCTCCCGGATTGCCGTGGGCGGTGAGAGCGCGGGCGGCACCCACGCCGCGAGCCTTGCCATTCACGCGCGCGACCGCAATAAAGACGACGTTCCCATCTGCTTCCAGCTGCTCATCTACCCCGCGCTAGACGACCGAACGGGCAGCTCCCACCCAGCGCCGCCCGCCGTTGGCCACTTTATGTGGACTCCGAGTGCCAATCGTTTTGCCTGGAGCTCGCTGCTCGGTGTTCCAGCGGGTTCGTCCAAGGTGCCGGTAGCCGCTGTACCCGCCCGGGTAGCCAGCGTGGCCGGCCTGCCGCCTGCCTGGATCGGCGTCGGTGCTCTCGACCTGTTCGCCGAAGAAGACATGGAGTACGCGCGCCGGCTCGTCCACGCCGGAGTCGCAATCGAACTCCTGGTCGTGCGCGGTGCTTTCCACGGATTCGATCTCCTCGTGCCGGACGCCGAAGTCTCCAAACAATTCAGCGCGAGTTGGAAGTCTGCGCTGCGCAAAGCATTCGGAACGGAAGGTCGCTAGACCGAATCGTCCAAAGGGCGCATAGGCGCTGGCACGTAAGAAAGGACAAGCATAAAAAAAACAATCCAATGAGAAATGTAATCTACGCAATCAACCTTACCCTGGACGGCTGCTGTGACCATACCAAGTTCAATCCCGATGAAGAAGCATTTGAATATTACATGCAGCTCCTGCGAGATGTTGATCTTCTCGTCTGTGGCCGAAAAACCTATCAATTGATGGTTCCTTATTGGCCTGATGTCGCAAAAGACCCTTCCTCGACAAAATCAGACAAAGAATTTGGTCAAGCATTTGACTCCAAGAAACATCTTGTCTTCTCGCGATCCTTGGATAGCGTCGAAGGAAAAAAGACGAGAATTGTTCGTACCAACCTTCACGATGAAATACTTAAACTGAAGCAAGAACCAGGCAAAGATATTCTGGTCGGTGGTGTAGATATTCCTTCACAGCTTATAAAGCTTGGCCTGGTTGACGAATATCGTCTTGTCATTATGCCAATCATTGCTGGCGCAGGGAAACGGTTGATGGAAGGTGTCAACCTGCCGGAGAAATTGCAATTAAAACTTGTTGAATCGAAAACTTTTAAGTCAGGAAGTGTTGCGCTTCGTTACTTGAAACAGTGACAGACAAACCCGCAAGACTGTGCTGCTGGCTCAAATTAAACTATTCCAACAACTTACTCTTGAGGGTGCCCCGTGAGGGTGCCCCGTCCAAGCTCAGCTTGGACGGGGCCACCCTCGAGTTGATTTTGAGGGATTCACGCCGTAGCTTGGGCCAGCCCCGCACGGAGTATTCCCTGTGACAAAACTTAGCAATGGATGTAAGCTGGAAGACGCTTTCGAAGTTAGATAAGGAAACTTGGGGTTAGGAGGTCTTTATGTCCGCCCGCGCAAGACTCCTCAAGTGCACGCCAGCGGTTCTTGGTTTTATCGTAGCGTCAGCCGTCCTGAGTTCCGCTCAAACCCTCACAGTACTCCACTACTTTCAGGGTGCTGATGGCCAAAATCCTGGCGCAGTCATTCTGGATGCTGCTGGAAACATTTATGGCGAAACCCCAGCCGGTGGAAATATCAGTATTTGCGGGGGCGGATGCGGCAACATCTTTCGCATTGCGGCGTCCTCAAAGGAGTTTTCAGCGGTCAACTTTCAAGGCACCAACGGCAACGGCATTAATGGCCCTCTAGCTCGCAACGCAAAAGGAGACCTCTTCGGTACTGCATACATGGGAGGCGTCTCTAACCTCGGAACAATATTTGAGGCCGACACCCAAGCTAGAAGGATATTGTTTTTCAGCTTTGGCAGTGGAGGAGAACCGGTCACTGGCGTCGTACTTGACGCGGAGGGCAACTTGTATGGAACGATGACACTAGGAGGCGCCTCTGGCGCGGGAGGAATATTCGAACTAACTCCAGAGGGCAAATACTCTCTGCTTTACTCCTTCTCCCCCCCGATGGACGGCTACTTTCCGACAAGCCTGACGATGGGTCCCTCCGATAGGCTTTATGGCACCAATGGCAACGGTGGTGTTTTTGGCGGGGGCACGATTTTCAGTTTGGATAAGGCCGGCAAGTTTACCGTCCTTTACTCCTTCACTGGAGGAACTGATGGTGGATATCCACTCGGCCCGCTGCTTTTCGGAGCAAATGGGGAGGCCTACGGCGTAGCGGGCAGCAGCTATCCGGGAGAAGGATTGATCTTCCAGTTCGACAAGGGCGGAACCGAAACTGTACTCTACACATTCGAAGGGGACGGTGGGTTCCCAAATGGCGGACTGGTTGCTGACCCGGAGGGCAACCTCTATGGCACGACGTTTGGCACCGGCGACTTCGACGGAGGTTTGGTTTTCGAGCTGGCCGCCGGACGAGATTTTGAGGCTTTGTATAAGTTCACCAACGGGTCTTCAGGGTATGCGCCTGGCGCGGGGCTTGCTCGCGATTCGTCAGGCACCTTGTACGGCACCACCATCGGAGGAGGGGAAGGTGATTGCTATGACGGGCTGTTCAACGGCTGCGGAGTCGTATTTAAGCTGGTCCCCTGACCCCCATACTCCCCTGTCCCCACATTTCCCGCCCGGGCTGAGCTTGGACGGGGCACCCTCGAGTTGATTTTGCGGGATTCACGCCGTTGTTTGGGCCAGCCCCCTTTACGCTGCTGCGGTTGCTTTGTGAACCGCATTTGCAGCGGCACGGATGACATCGATCACCACGTCGGGCAAAACGGGGCCAGACGGAACGTTCCCCACTCGTTCGACGAATGGAAATTGGTGAAGGTCCCGGCTGTCCCCAGTTTTCCCCCCGGTTTTGCCCCGCGCTTACTTACCACGGCGCTTGAACACAAGCGGCAGAGAGACGCCGCTCTGCTTCCATTCACCGCTAACCTCCGAGTTGTCGTGGATCATCTTGCCGTCGAAGCTGCTTCCGATGCTTGCGATTGCAAAGTGCAGATCAGGATCCTGGTAAGAGACCAGGTCGATTGCGATTCCGGTGGTGTCCTGATCCGGGCTGTCCAGGCTGCCGGTCAATTTCCCGTCCGCCGCCTGTGAAATGTGCACGATCACTCGTAAGCTGTTACCGCGGGCATCGATCTTTCTTTCCCAATCGCCGATCGCCGCTGAGGCGGAAGCCCCGGTCGCGGCTCCGAGCGGCAACGTTGATGCGATCATGGTCACCAGCACCGCCAAGAATCCGAAGCTTAACGCTGTTCGCTTGTTCATGAGTAATTCTCCTTTTTGTGTGTAGGTTATTGTGACTTTTTGTGGTCGCCACCGGAAACGGCCGGCGGTTTAACCGGCTGGATTGTCATCGCCGGGTTCAAAGATGGCTTCAATGGGTTGCTCAAAGAGTCGCGCGATGGCAAAAGCCAGCGGCAGACTCGGATCGTACTTCCCGGTTTCGATTGCGTTCACCGTTTGGCGCGATACCTTGAGCTGGCCGGCCAAGTCAGCCTGGGACCACTCGTGTTCCGCGCGCAAGACTCGAAGCCGGTTTTTCATTGCGCACCGGCCCGTGGACCATCCGTCCTCTTGCCATCGCTGCGGCTCCGTCGGCTCATCGGTACCTCCAGGCTGAAAACCCGTAGGCGAAGGCCCACACCAGCAACATGAAGCCTCCTACCTCTTCCCACGGTGGACGGCCGAGCCCAGCTTGCTCGACGCCGCCGAAAAAGGCAGTGATGATGAGAGTCAACAAGAACGCGACGGACGCCGACTCCAGGCAGATCCGCTTTTGCATCTCGTCCATCTTCAGGAAGCTGCGCACCATCGCCGCGAAGAAGATCATGTAGGGCAGAACCGGCAGAAGCCCCAGCACCCTCGGAACCTGCCCGTGATCCACGAGCCATGTCACCAGGAGTTGTGTTAGCGCCGCAGCAACCGCCCAAAGGAAGACTGGGCGAGTGAAGCGGGAAGAGAATGTTCGATTGTTCGCCATGAATTCAGCACCTCCGCAATTAAAGTAAAGCAACCTTGACATACATAAAGTAAAGTACACTTTACATATTGTCAAGCACTATTTACTTGCGTTGAGCTGGCGAACGTTCTGCCCCTTCCCCAGTTTTTCCCAAGAATACTTCGCTTTCGCTGTCGATTTTTGCCCTCCCGAACGACTATCTGATAACAGAACGATGAGTTACAGCCTCTGAGTCACAGGAAACAAGGAGGAATGGATGAAATACATTTGTTTGGGGTACTACGACAAAGGCAAAGTCGATGGCATGACCGAGGGCGAGCAACACGCGATGTTCGACGCTTGCTTTGAATATGACGACCATCTTCGCGCCAACGGGCATTTTGCCGGGGAGAAGCGCTTCAGCCTGCGGAAAATGCCTTGACCCTGTATTGGAAGAACGGCAAAGTCGCAACTACGGACGGTCCCTATGCGGAAACCAAGGAACAACTCGGTGGCATTCTCGTCCTTGAGGCGCGGGACATGAATCATGCTGTACAGCTCATCGCGCAGCATCCGGCCCTGAAGTACGGCAGCGTTTTCGAGATACGTCCAGCGGCGGATTTTAACGAAATCATAAGAGCAAGCCAACGGCGGCGACGCCAAAAAGATACCTCGCGATGAGGGCTGCCACAGGGTAAAGTTCGTCTAAGTAGAATGGACTCAAAACGGATGTGAAGCTAGGGAATGACGCTATCGCTGGGGAGACTAACTTCCGGAAAGGAAGAGCAAAGATATGGCATTCGTTAACGATCTGAAAGTTGCATTCCGCTCGCTGCGTCGAACCAAAGGGCTTGCGCTCACCGTGGTGCTGACGCTGGCGCTGGGCATCGGCGCCAACTCTGCCATCTTCACGCTGGTGCGCGGCGTGCTCCTCAAACCGCTCGTTAATCGCGATGAGGACCGGCTGATCTATATCCGCCAGAGTGCCCCTGGACTCGGTGACGCCAACACAGCCTTCTCCGTGCCCGAAATCCAGGATTTGCGCGGCAGGGTTAAGACCCTGAGCGCGTTCGGCGATTTCTCGACCGTCGGTTTCACCATGATGGGCCTGGGTCAGCCTCGCGAAGTTCAAGCCGGCGTCGTCGGCGGCAACTACTTCGATGTTATGGGCCTTCACCCAGTCCTCGGTCGTCTCATTGGACCGCAAGACGATGGCCCCAGCGCTGCCGGCGTCGTCGTTCTCACATATCGTTTCTGGACCACCACTTTTAAGAAAGACCCTTCGGTCGTCGGCAAGTCTGTTCGCCTTGATGTCGGTGTCCTTGGCAATCGGTCTGCCACGGTCATCGGCGTGCTCGAACCCTGCGTCCCCTATCCCCAAGACACCGAAATCATCGCCAATGTCGTCACCAGCCCGCACCACATGTCCGCCACCATGGTGACCGGCCGTGTCCATCGCATGACGGAACTCTTCGGTCGCCTCGCTCCCGGCGCCACGCTCGATCAAGCTCGCGCTGAGTTGCGCTCCGTCTACGGAGCCATGGTGAAGGAACATCCCGCAGACTATTCGCCCAAAGCGAACTTCCAGATCGGGGCAAAGCTGTTCCACGAGGAGATAACTTCGGGTGCCCGGACCGTATTGCTGGTGCTGCTCGCGGCTTCAGTACTGGTCTTCGTCATCGCGTGTTGCAACGTCGCCAACCTGATTCTCACACGCACAGTTCGTCGAGAAGGCGAGCTGACCATCCGTGCGGCGCTTGGCGCCAGCAACGGAGCGCTACGCCGCATGCTGCTGGCCGAAAGCCTTCTGCTTTGCAGCGCCGGCGCTGCTCTGGGCGTAATCAGCGCGTACCCGATGGTGGCGATCCTGGCCCGCTACGCCTCACGCTTTTCCGTCCGCGCACTCGACCTGACAGTCGATTCCAGCCTGCTGTGGCTCGGAGCCGCGCTGGCCCTCGTGGCGGCAGTGATTCTGGCGTTCGTCCCGCGGCTGCCGTCGGCTGATACCGCCAGTGGCCTTAGCCTGGCGAGCGGCAGTGTACGGATTACCGGCAGCACGAGCCGCCGCCAGCGGGTCTTTGCCATAACACAAATCGCTGCATCCTTCGTGCTGCTGGCCGGCGCCAGCATGTTGATCACTACGCTGATCGCACTGCAAAACGCGCGGACAGGCCTCGATACCCGCCACGTCCTTGCCATCAACGTCCCCGCGATGTCCTACGGAAAAACACCGCAGCAAGTGCTCGACTTCTACAAGGAATCGATTCGCCGCGTGGATGCGCTACCCGGCGTGCAAAAGACCGCTTTCGGTCTGATGGTTCCCTGGCGCGATGCCGCTGCAGGCGTCGGGCTGCAATTCTCCGCCGACGGTCATGCTCATGCTGTGGGCGAAGAGGATCCTCGCGCGCAGTGGCGTGTCATCTCTCCCGGATTCTTTGCCGCGCTCGGCGTTCCCATCGTCGCTGGCCGCGATTTCAACGACCTCGACGGCCAAAATAAAGATAAAGATCCCGTCGTCATCATCAGTGAGACGCTCGCACAGCGTATGTTCCCCAATCAGGATGCCATCAATCGGCATGTCTATTGGACGGATCCCGTGCTGAAATTCGTTCCGGGGATTAGCGCCGCACCGCACCGCATCATCGGCGTCACCGCCGATATTGACGACCAACACGTCGTTCCCGAGCCCATCGTAACCATCTATAGCTCCTTTGAAGAAGGGCCAATGTTTGGCGGTCGCCTTTTCATCCATACCGATGTAGATCCTTATTCGCTGGTCACGCCGGTCACGCGGATTATTCGCGACATGTCAGTCGACCAGCCCATTGAGCATGCCGCCACTCTCGAAGACATCCGCGCGGAAGTGCTTACACCGGACCGTTTGAACTCGCTGGTGTTTGGCGTGTTCGCGGCCGTGGCGTTGTCGATTGCCTTGGTTGGCGTCGCCGGCGTGCTGGCGTTTTCGGTCAGTTCGCGGACGCGCGAATTCGGTATCCGGCTGGCGCTGGGATCGCAACCACGGGATCTTCTGCGCGGTGTGATCGGAGAAGGCGTGGTCATGGCTGCGGCCGGCGTCTTTGCAGGCGCGGCATTCGGGTTCGTGATGGCGCGTGTGGCAAGCAGCTATTTCCTCGACATGAAGATGCCGGGCGCCTTGCCCGTGGCCCTTTCTGCGTTCGTGCTGCTGACCGCCTCGATCATCGCGTCCTCAGTGCCGGCGGTACGCGCTGCGCGCATAGACGTCATGAAGGCTCTTCGCGCAGAGTGAAAATGCACAGAGCAATCCGCCCGGCACTGAGGCATCTATAAGACGGGTAGTAGGTTGATTCGCCGGAGGAACGATATCGGCCGTACTCTGCCACTCCCTACTGCCCGTAAACTCCGACCGCTGGAAGCACTTGGTAGCTGGTGTGCCAGCCTTGTCCGGTGTTGTTAGCCCAAGTGCCTTGCACTCCCTTATAGTTGTCGTTCCAAACGCCGTAGGTATCCGTTCCCTGCGGCATCGTCCTTAGAACGACCCAGTACTGTGTGCCGGCTTTCACGGGAACTCCCGTCTTGAATTTGCTCGTCTGAAGAATGCAGCAAGATCCAAAGTCCGGCAAGTTCGATAACTCCCATGCGTGCAATTTTGTGCCCGGGATACCGTTATTATCCTCGTCGAGCAGCAACGCCACTTCGTTGGTACCGCTCACATAAGTGGCTCCCACTTGGACGCCCTGCACCAGATGATCGGCTGTGGGAGTGAAGGCAATACCCACCCATTGGGGGAGCGGCTGACCGGCATCCTTACCCAAAATACCCACACCCGAGATCGCGTTGTAGGTTTGGGCGCCCTTGCCCAGGTTGCTGTAGATCGTGATGACTCCAACTGGCAACGGAGTCGCCGGAACGACGATTCGTGCAGGCGGTCTAAGAAAAAGCGCTCTACTGCCGCCATTGATCGTGAGTACTCCGTCCTTGCCGGCCTGAGCGAAGGCTCCAATTCCAGCGAACATCATCAGGCAAAATGAAACGGTGGATCGCGTCAGCTTGTGCATCTACTCCCCCAAGACTCTTAGAGTCGCCCCTGCTTCGGGCCGTGGTGGCCTGAATCCGAAGCATCCGGGCGATGCATTCTTTCAAGAACTGCACCCATCGTCAACTGCTATGTGGGGTTTCGCTATACAAGACATCTCTTGGTTGTTGGGCTTAGCGCAGAATCCGTTGTACTCGCGCAGCATTCTTGCGGATTCTTGACCGTCGGCGGACTGCTTCTCGCGACAGTCAGGCTGACGCAGCGGCCGCTTTGGGCTGCGAAGATACCAGCCACTCCAAACTGGCAAACGTAAGGTAAACGCTGGGAGCCTCCAAGGCAGCCATGGCGCTGCCGGTGGTCTCCCGCAAGGCGGCGATCATGGGTTCGCTGACGAAGCAGAACCCGGTTTCGTCGACGGCGATGATAGTGCCCGAGAAGGCGCGGCTGAAGAGAGAAATCTTCACGATCACTGACTTCCCTGTCAGCGTGGCCTTGAAAGCGGATGGATTAGAAGGCAACAGGCTGCTCCTACCTGTAGATTGCGGCTCCTGCCCCATTTGAACAACAGCGTTCTCATATCTGCTGTTACGTGAGTAATCCAGCTTCCTCATGCCTGGCTTGTCAATAACTTTTTACATATGCGCGACTTGGCCCTGACACCTGTTTTGGTCGCGACCGTTACGCTCCGGAGTGTAGCGAATTGCGGTGCGGACGCGGGCCAATAAACACAGAAACCATCGGGGCTCAAGTGTCGGAAACCGATCCCGAGTGATTCGCGAAAGGAGAAACAAACATGAAGAACCTCGCGCTATTATTTCTGGGCCTGTGGGTGACGGTGGGCAGTACATCCAGCCTATTGGGTCAAACAACGGGCTACGCTCAATCTAACCTGGTGGCCAATGCTAAGGGTGTGGCCACCCACACGGACGCGCAGCTCTCCAACCCCTGGGGTATTGCGTTCGTTCCGGGAAGTCCATTCTGGATCTCGAACAACAACGGGGGCACATCCACACTCTATGACGCCCAGGGCAACAAGAATGGCTTGGTAGTCAATATACCGGTTGCATCGGTGAATCCTTGCAGCCCCGGCTGCCCGACCGGAGTTGTGGTAAACACCACGGCGGATTTTGGCGGAAGCAATTTCATCTTCGGTACCGAAGACGGCATCATAGCCAGCTGGACGGATGGAACCAACGCCACCGTAGCATTTGATAACTCGGCTGCCTTGGCCGTGTACAAGGGAGTGGCGTTGCTCAGCAACGGCTCTGGAAACTTCCTGCTGGCGGCAAACTTCCGCACCGGAAAGATCGATGTGCTGGACCGGAACTTCCTGGTTACAGCACTGGCGGGATCGTTTACCGACCCCCATCTTCCGGCCGGGATGGCGGCTCATGGGGTGCATCTAATTGGCAAGCAGGTATATGTCGCTTACGCCATGCAGGATGCGGCCAAGCACGATCCTACGCCCGCAGCAGGCAGCGGTGTGATTGACATCTTTGACGAGAACGGAAACTTCGTGAAGACGTTCGCCACCGGCGGAACCTTGAATGCTCCCTGGGGAGTAGTCTCGGCACCGGCGAAGTTCGGCACGTTCTCGAATTCGATTCTGGTGGGAAACTTTGGGGATGGCACAATCAACGCATTCGATGCGACCAGCGGCAAGTTTCAGGGCCAGGCCATGAATACAAGTAACAAGCCGATCGTAAATCCTGGCCTGTGGGACCTGGTTTTCGGTGCGGGTGGTACAGGTGATCCCAACACTCTGTATTTCACCGCGGGCGGCAGCAATCAGACGAGCGGGCTGTTTGCCACGCTGGTACCAGCAGCGGTCGTGGGCCAGCCGGATTTCTCTCTGACACTTTCGGCGCAGAAAGCAACCATAACCCCGGGAGGATCCGCCATGCTGACGGTAGGGGCCAGCCCGGTAGCTGGCTTCAATAGTGCCATCAGCTTGTCTTGCCCGAATGCGCCGGCGGGGCTCACCTGCAACTTCTCCGCCAACAGCATCACGCCGGGCGTGACCTCGACTTTGACCATCTCAGCGGTTGCGGTGACTCCTCCGTCGGGGTACTCGATCACGGGAATGACCATGGCCTGGATTCCGCTCTCGGGGCTGGGACTAGCCGGAATGGTCTTTGCTGGTCGCCGGGAAAAAGGCAAGGGCTCGGCGAAGCGATGGAAACAGTCTGTGGGGATTGCGGGACTGGGCTTGGTGATTCTCCTGACCTTGGCCGCGCTCGGTTGTGGAGGCGGTTCAACTTCATCGGCAGGGGCGGGTAAGCAAACTGTGACTGTCATGGTGAACGGCACCTCGGGAGGGGTCACTCACTCCACCCCGGTCACGCTTACCATCCAGTGATAAAGAAATGGGGCAAGGATTCTAGAGCATCCTTGCCCCAATTATCCTATTGCTCCAGCAGCCTGTTCGTTTCCGGACAAACGGTTCCACTGGCGCACAACAGCTATATGGCTTCGTCCACCGCGAGAAGGCTTAACCCCGCTGAAATCAGCGGTTAACGGAACTCTAGCCTTTGGCCCGCAGGATGCAATTCTGTCCGATATGGAAACCCTGGCAACCAGTCAAGTCTACGGAACCGCAGGTCCGACGTCATCGGCTCGAGTGCTGCTGGCCGATGATCAGCCTCATGTTCTGGACGCGCTGCAACTGTTGCTCAAGGGGCGCGGCTACGTAACGGAAGCGGCTACGCATCCGGCCCGAGTGCTGCAAGCGCTGGAGGCGAACGAGTTCGACGTCGTGCTGTTGGACCTCAACTACACGCGCGACACCACCGCTGGCGGCGAGGGGTTGGATTTGGTTTCGCAGATTCGGGCTCGAGACGAGAGTTTGCCGCTGGTGGTGATGACGGCGTGGAGCAGCGTTGATCTCGCAGTCGAGGCCATGCGGCGGGGTGCATCTGACTTCGTGCAGAAACCTTGGCAAAACACCCTGCTTCTCGAAAAGCTTCAAGCTCAAGTTGAGCGGGTGCGGGGCTTGCGGCAGGCGCGGCGGCGCCGACAGGACGAACTGCAAGAGGCTCGCGAGATCCAAAGCAACCTGCTGCCCAAGAAGCTGCCTCAGGTCTCGGACTACGAGGTTGCAGGCATGACGCAGCCGGTGCGCTTCGTGGGCGGAGATTACTACAACGTAGTCCGCATCAGCGATCGGCAGACCGTGCTATGCATCGCCGATGTCGCGGGCAAAGGGATGCCAGCAGCGCTCTTGATGTCAAGCTTGCAAGCGGCGTTGAAACCTCTGATGTGGCAGAAGCTGGCGCCGCGCGAGTTGTGCCGCCGGCTGAACCGCATCCTTTGCGACTTGACGCCGGTAAACAAGTTCATCTCGTTCTTCTATGCGGTGCTGGATGACAGGGCGAATTGCCTGACCTATTGCAATGCTGGACACAATCCTCCGCTGTGGGTGCATGCCAACGGAACCGCGACGGAGTTGAATGCGGCAGGAGCGGTGCTGGGACAATTTCCCGATTGGGTGTACGAACAGAGTGAAGTGCAGTTGAACCGGGGCGACCAGTTGCTGATGTTCACCGATGGCCTGGTCGAAGCCTGCGATCAGGACGACGCGCCGTTTGGCGAAGCGAACCTCGTCAGGGTTGCGACTCGGGATTCCGAAGCGGGCGCAACCGAAGTGATGAATTCGTTGATGCAAGCGGCGTCGCAACACTGCGGCGGACGCTTTCAAGATGATGCCAGCCTCGTGGTGCTGCGGGCGCTGTAAATGACAGGCTCAGGTGACGTGATGATACAAGCGCCGGTGCAGAATTCGTCCAGCCTGACCCTGGTGGTGAACTGGCTGCAGGGGCTCAAGAAATAAAGTGACGCATGGCCCATTAGTGGCTTGACACGCCGCTTGCGGGCCATTACCCTCAAGCGCGTGAAGGGCTGGGGAATATCTCGGTGGCAGGTGTTGGTGCTGGCGAGTGTGCTCGTCGCCATCCTTCTGATCGTGTTGATTCCCGACGAGTGGGACCTCCCGGATACTGCCTTTCAGGGGGGGACCGCGCCGCTCGTAATTCACGCACGAACCACTTCTGGGCCTGCGTTGTTATCGATCACCGTCCCGGTAAAAGCCTCGATTTCGGCGGAAGTCCAACAGTCTGGCGGGGATTCCTCGCTGCTTTCCGCTCAATCGCCTTCTCTCTCCGTATTGATTTCTCTGCGTTGCTGACGCTTCGCCGCGCCGTGCCATAAGCTTGCTCCCATTTGTTTCGGGGCAAGAAGGGGCAGTGCGGCGACAAGCCAGGCGGTCTGAGGGGAACGCCTTGCGTTTTGCTGCGCTGCCCATTCTTCAACTCAATCCTTTCTCGACGAGGTCACGGGTACAATAGTGCCCAGGTACTTTACCCATGTCCTCGTCCCGCACCGTTGGCCGGCCGGCAGTTTCGATTGAGATCCCGCCCGTTCCGTTGACCATTGAAGGCTACAGCGTGCTGCATCAGATGATGCGCTTCCGTTGGGCCGCATGGCGTCCGCTGCGCGCGACGGTGAAAAACCGGATTGTGCACGAGGCGAGCAGTGTGCTGGCCAAGATGGAGCAGAATGGCTCGGGACAATCAGGGCTCTATTCCCTGCTGGGCCACAAAGGCGATCTCATGTTCGTGCACTTCCGCGAGTCGTTTGCGGAGTTGAAGCAGGTGGAGCTACAGCTCGAGCATCTGAAGTTGAGCGATTATCTGGAGCCCACGACGTCATATTTGTCGGTGATCGAACTGGGGTTGTATGAATCCACCCTAAAGACCTACAACGAGCTTGCGGAACAGGGAGTGGAGCCACACTCGGAGGAATGGAAGCGGGCCGTCAACGACACCCTGGCGCGCCAGCGAGAGGCGATGCGGTCGCGGTTGTTCCCGCAGATTCCAACGAACCGTTACTTGTGCTTCTACCCCATGGACCGGAGGCGGGGAGAAGATCAGAATTGGTACCGGCTGCCGATCGAAGAACGCGCCCGGCAGATGCAGGAGCACGGGATGGTGGGTCGGCGTTACGCCGGCGAGGTAAAGCAGATCATAACCGGCTCGATTGGCTTCGATGATTGGGAATGGGGCGTGGATTTGTTTGCGGACGATCCCCTGGTGTTCAAGAAGCTGATCTACGAGATGCGCTTTGACGAAGTGAGCGCGGTGTACGCACTATTCGGTCATTTTTATGTTGGGCTGCGCTGCTCGTGGTGCGAGCTAGGGAAACTGCTGAGTGGGCAAGCGCCCAATGGCGGTCCTGCGGCAAAGCCATGAGCTAGTTCCTGCAAGAACCCGACCACAGAAGAAACAGAGGATCACGGGGAAGATTTCGTCACAATTCTCCAGGAGCAACGTAGATGGCGACGCTAGGACTCATTGAATACAACGATGCCAGTCGTGATGTACGCGCGGTTTATGACGACATCATGGCTACGCGCAAGACGGACTGGATCAACAATTTCTGGAAAGCGCTGGCCCACGACCCCGTAACCCTCAAGCGGACGTGGGAGGACATCAAGCAGATCATGGGGCCGGGAGCGCTCGACCCCCTGATCAAAGAAATGATTTACGTGGCAGTCAGCGTGAGCAATCAGTGCGATTATTGCATCGCTTCGCACACCGTCTCAGCGCAGAAGAAAGGAATGACGGACGCCATGTTCAAAGAATTGATGGCGGTGGTGGGTATGGCGAATGAGACGAACCGTTTGGTGGCGGGATATCAGGTGGAAATTGATGAGCAGTTCAAGCCGGGACGCTAGGCTTTCGTGGTTCGTCGTTTCCTGGTGGCTGATTTCTTGATTCGGGTGGGCTTGAATTCGTGGCGCTTCATGTCTACACAACGACCGCGGAAGACCACTCCCTCGGCCTCCAGCCGAAGCCGCTGCTCAATGGCGGAGTCGCCACGCAGTTTGATTTCTCCTCCAGCGCCAAGCACGCGCTGCCACGGTAGTCCGAATGCGGATCGCAATACCCCCACGACCTGACGCGCCGCTCCGGGATGGCCCGCGGCGCGAGCCACGGCTCCGTAGCTAGAAACCTTACCCCGAGGAATTTTGCGGATAGCGGCGATGATGCGGGTCCGCATGGTCGGGGGACTCACAGCGCAATCCACCCCGCTCGAATCAGCCATAACGATGCGACCGAGACCAGCAGCCACAGGGCAACTCCCTGCAAGAGTGGGCGATGACCCACTTCTTTCAGAGTGGCGATGGAGATGCCACTGCCAATCAGGTAAAGAGTGGCAGTCAGCCCAACTCTTGCGAGCTTGGTCAGCGGTCCATAAGCGGGCGCACCGGCTGCCAGATAGGTATTGCAGACCGCAGCCAGACAGAACAGAGCGATAAACCATGGCCACTGGATCTTCGTCTTTCCGCCTTTCAGAATCGCCGTCACCACCGAGACGGGGACGATCCACAGAGCCCGCGCCAATTTCACCGTGGTGCCCACCGCGAGGGCGACGGCGCCATATTTTGCCGCTGCGCCCACGACGGAACTGGTGTCGTGAATGGCCAGCGCGGCCCATAGGCCGAATTGAGTTTGCGTCAAATGAAGGGCAGAGCCGAGGAAAGGAAACGTCAGTAGAGCCAGCGAATTGAGAACGAAAACAGTGCCCAGGGAGATGGCCATTTCCTCGTCACTAGCATGGGTGATCGGCCCTACGGCGGCGATGGCGCTTCCACCGCAGATTGCCGTGCCCGTCGAAATCAGAAATGCCGGCCTTCGCTCAACTTTGAACAGTGCGGCCAACGCCACGCCGGCGCACATCGTGAAGCTGATACTCAGCAGAGTGTAGAGAAACCCAGTGCGGCCGACGCGGATCACTTCATGGAGATTCATGCCGAAACCCAGACCAACCACCGAGGCTTGCAGCAGAAAACGAGAAAGCTTCCTGGCGCCCTTGCAGTAGGGGTGCGTGAAGGCGAGACCAAAGATCAGGCCCAGGGCGAGCGCGACGGGGGGCGAGGCGAATCCACTGGCGGCTGCGAGCAGCCCAAGGAAGAAGACGATTTTCGCTATCATTCGGGATCGATGAGAAACGGCACCGGCGAGCGCGTCCGCACCGCACCAGCCCTATGCCGCCGTGCCTTTGTAGGCATCCACGGCCTGCTGCTCGCTGTCGTAAACCTCGAAGACCGTCACCAGTTTGGTCAGGTGCAACAAGTCGATGACGCGCTTCGTCAGATTGGCCAACTTGATATGCCCGTCGCTGTTATGTGCGGTGGTGTAGAGGGCCACCAGCGTGCCCAGGCCGCCGCTATCAATGAAGACGATGCCGGACAGGTTGAGGACCAACCGCTTTTTGTCGATGATCAGCTTCTTAACAGTGTCGCGAAGACAGGCGGATTCTTCCCCGAAAACCAGGCGTCCGGCACAATCCACAATCAGAACGCCATCAACGATTCGGGTACTCAGCTTGAGTTGCAATGGATCCCTCCCGCACTAGAAAACCAACTGAGAAGCCTACCTTGGGATACCTATTTACGCAAGCACTTCATGGACAGACTTGGAGTTTAGAGGAATTGATGGGATTATTGGACGCGAGAGTTGAGGTGGTCTCATGATCTTTCTAAAGAGCGTTCTAGGCGGAATCGCCGGTGTCGTCGCAATGTGGATCGTCATCATCTGCATATCCACATGGCGGATGACCGCACTCAGAACCACTGGGCTGACCGCAGTGGCAGGAGGGTGGAGTTATCTGCTCCAGATGCGCTGGGTGGAGATTCTCCTAACTGCAGCTTTTGGAATTGGCCTTTACCTAACGGCACACTGGACTTCAAACTGAACAATAGCCATGAGTTCAAGCAGTCTGGGGCCACCCGGTAAGGGCGCGCTGCCCGGCCAGCATCACGTATAATCAATGCTTCCGCATCATGAGCTATCAAGTCCTGGCGCGCAAGTACCGTCCGCAAAACTTCTCTGAAGTCATCGGGCAGGATCACGTTACCCGCACCCTGAAGAACGCCCTGGAGCAAGGTCGAACGGCCCATGGGTACATTTTCAGCGGCCACCGCGGCATCGGCAAGACGACGGTAGCGCGCATTCTGGCGATGGCCCTCAACTGCCGCTCGTCTGACAAGCCGGTAACGGAGCCTTGCGGGGTGTGCGAATCGTGCACCGAGATTCGCGCGGGCAATTCGGTGGATGTAATTGAGATTGACGCTGCCACGAACCGCGGCATTGATGAGATTCGCGAATTGCGGGAAGCGGCCCGCTATCGTCCCGCGCGCGACCGCTTCAAAATTTACATTCTGGATGAGGCCCACCAGATCACCGATGCGGCATTCAATGCGCTACTGAAGACCCTGGAGGAACCACCCGGGCACGTGGTGTTCATGCTGGCCACAACCCAGCCGGAGGACATTCCCCAGACGATTCGGTCACGCTGCCAACACTTCAGTTTTCGTGCGGTACGCTTCGAACAAATATTGGGACAGCTGAGGGAGCTGTCTGGTCGGGAAAAGATCGAGGCTGACGAAGATGCGCTGGCGTTGCTGGCTGAAGCCGGAGACGGCTCGATGCGGGACGCGCTCTCGATTCTGGATCAGGCCATCGCTTCGTCAGGCGGGCGGCTGACGGCAGAGGCGGTGCGGCAATTGGTGGGGACGGCGCCCGCTGGAGTGCTGGAAGAAGTGATGCAGGCGGTGGCGCGAAGCGCGAGCGATGAAGTGCTGAAGCTGGTGGACCGCTTGATCAGCGAAGGGCACAGTCCCACACACTTCGCGCGCCAAATGGTGCGGTTTCTGCGCAACACGGTAGTCGCGAAGATTGCCGGCGGCGAGTCTTCGCTGCTGCAAATTTCTACCGACGAGCGGCAGCGGGTAGCGCGAGTGGCTGAACTGTTCAGCGAGGAAGATCTCGCGCGGCACCTGCAGATCATGCTGCGCACCCACGCCGAACTGGGATACCGGCAGGAACAGCGCTTTCATCTGGAACTCGGGCTGCTGAAGATGGCGCATGCACAGAGGCTGCTGCCGATCGAGCAGTTGTTAAGCGAAGCGGCGATACCGGTTGGGTCAAGACCGACTGGAAAACCGTCGATGGTACCGGACCTAAGGAAGCCCGAGGTTGCTCCAGCGAACCGGGCGTCGAACCAGATTTCCCCCTTTGCCGCGGACTCAGCCCGGAAGAGCGGTCCCAAGCCACAACTCTCCGCGGAAGAGGGTCCCACGGCAGCGCGGGTGGTGATGGGAGCCGCGGCGCCAGCGGTCGTGGATGAGTCTGATCCCGAGGAGTCACCGGAACCCGGCATCGCAGCAGTAGCAATACCCCAACCCGGCGAGTTGCGCAACGCCGTCCTGAACGCATTGGCGGGGCAGCCCATGCTGGTGGCGCTTCTGGAGAGTGGAGAATGGGGCGTTGAAGGAAACGAACTGGTCATCAAAGTACCATCCTCCGCCACCGTGATTGAGATGTCGCTAGCAGCGGACGCCCGACGATTAGTGGTGGCGACGGCGAGCGGAGTTCTGGGACGTCCAGTGAAGCTGCGAGTTGTGCCAAGCGGAAAGCCCCCCGTGGCAGCCGGCCCGGCGCGATCCAACGGCGGCGGGCGCAGCCGGGTGGAACAGGATCCGGTTGTGCAGCGGATGAAGGAGAAATTCGGGGCTGAGATCAGGACGGTCATTGACTACAAGGAGAAGCGGTAAGGAAGAGGCACGATGAGCGGATTTAACCTGCAGGAAATGATGTCGCAGGCCAAGCGGCAATACGAAGTTTTGCAGAAAAAGATGGAGGAGACCGTGGTCGAAGGCTCCTCCGGCGGCGGCAGTGTAGTGGTCAAAATGGACGGCCGCAGGCAGGTTTTGAGCGTCAAGATTGATCCGGAAGCGGTGAAGGGCGGGGACATCGAGATGCTGCAGGACCTAGTGACGGCTGCGATCAATGGCGCGGGCCATAAGGTGGACGAAGCCATGCAGTCCACCATGGGCGGCATGCTGGGCGGAATGGGAATTCCGGGAATGTAGGTCCGGACTACACAATGTCAAGATTCGCAGAACCGATGGTGCGGCTGATCGACGAGTTGAAGAAATTGCCGGGGATTGGCGGCAAGACCGCGCAGCGGCTGGCGTTTCACATTCTGCGTACCAACGATGACGACGCGGAAGCCCTCGCGGCGGCGGTGCGCGATGTGAAGGCCAATCTGCGGCTGTGTAGCATCTGCAACAACATTACAGACATAGATCCTTGCGTGTACTGCATTAGCGCCACTCGGAATCAGCGGCTGGTTTGCGTGGTGGAGGAGCCTACCAACATCGCCGCCATCGAAAAGACACAACACTTCAACGGCGTCTACCACGTTCTGCACGGTTCGATTTCTCCGCTTCATGGAATCGGTCCGGAGCAGTTACGCATCTCCAACCTGTTGCGGCGGGTGGACGACGGCCAGGTGGACGAAGTGATTCTGGCGACCAATCCAACGGTGGAGGGCGAGGCCACGGCGACCTATCTTTCCGGACAATTGCGGCGCGCCGGGCTGAGAGTCACCCGGATTGCAATGGGTATACCGGTGGGAAGTGACATCGAGTATGCCGACGAGATCACCATGTTGAAGTCGATCGAAGGGCGGCGAGAGCTGTAGAGCGCATCCGCACGGGTCTGGCGGGCGCTAACCGCCGCTCCGCATAGGTCTCACCAGGACAGGGCGGCGATAAACCGTCTCCAGCAAGTGTCGCGAACCGGCAATCGTCTCTGCCATACGATCGCGTGGGTTGTAGTCCTGGGCGCGGATGAGCAGGAAGCCATTCTTACGATCGCACGCAAGCCGTTCAATGCGTCCACTACGATCGGCGTCAAAGGCATTCGCCAAACGAAGAACGGCGGCAAGCCTGATGGCGGTTTGGCGCTGGCTTACGGTGAAACCCGCCAGGACTTTCTGTCCCGCCCGGGGCAGAGCACCGCGGTGGTAACGGGCCACAGCGGCTACCATTTTAAGTTTTTCCTGGTTCCAGCCCAGCGGTGGATTGAGGCGTGTAATCAGCTTCTGCGTGGTCTTGTGATGGGCTTTGTCTTTCCTTGATAAACCGACGTCGTGGAGCAGGGCTGCGAGTTGCAACACCTTGCGCTCTTCCCCGCTCTCGGTTCCGGTGGTTGGTGGCAATCCGTCGTAGAGTTGCAGCGCCAGCCGGGCCACGTGTTGCGAGTGTTTGAAGTCGGGATCAAGCAGGGATGCCCACAAGCGCAGCCGGCTCAGTGCGATTGATTCCACCTGCTCACCCTGTGGAAGTTGGCTGCGCCAGAGACCCCACAGCGAGGTCTTACCCAGCATCTTTTCGCGATAGGTGTCAATGCGGGAGCTGCGTTCTTCGAGAATTTTGCTGTGCCAGCGCGAGCGGGCCTCGCCGTCAGGAAACGCGTTGACCTGTACAGCGGTGGCCCAGAGCACATCAAGGTCATGCACTTCGCCCAACAGATCCTGCAATTTCTTAAGGTCGTCGCACCAAGCCGCGTGTTGCACGGGAAGAAAGTTCTCCACGATGTAACGAAAGCGTTTTAGGCCAATACGCAAGCGGTGAAACGCCACCTGGGAGCGGTTGCGCAGGGCCCCGCGATGCAGATCGTAGGCTGCGGCCCAGCGTTCGAGCGCCAGATGTTGGAAGATCGGGCTGCCGGGCCGCATTCGGGCCGCGCGATGCGGCAGTGAGGCAGCCCATCCCCGCCAGCGCTTCTGATCGAATTGGGTGAGCGCTTCCGCAGCTTCCTGTTTGAGCTGGCTCTCACGGCCGGCCAGAAATTGCAGCAGGGCGACGGTGACGGGATCGTCGAGAGCTCCCAGCCGCGCGACCCATTCCTCCATCACCTGTACATCACGAAGTTCGCCGAGACGGTCGAAAAGGCGTTTGGCAGCCTTCTTCATCTGCTTCCAGGAGGGATCGGGATCGAGGGCGCGCAGGCCGTCGGCAATGGAACGACAGCGCCGGAGGGCGACGCGCAGGTCGTGGACCGGATCAGGGGCAAAATCCATGCTCGCGCGGGCGCACTCCTCCAAGACCCGCCCCATCGACAAGACGAGGCCATTGGTCTTCGCCGGTTTTCTGGCTGCTTTCCTGGGTGTTTCTCGGGACGTCCTCCCGACTTCGGCCACCACCGCAGTTGCAGACATAGGAGCCTAGAGCTTACATCAGAGAACAACTTTATGCAGGCCGCGCCATGCCTTCAAGAGACTGATTCCAGGACACAATAGGGTGACACCACAGGTGCTTTGTCGGCGGGATTCAGTTACCTCCGTAACATGCATCCTCTTACTTTCTGCACTACCCTAACCTGGTAGTCGCAGGAGCCGCGTATTAATACTGCCGCCACAACCAAGCGTGATGACAGGACCGCATCCGCTCGGGCTTTCATCCACAGCCTGAATATCCTGGTGAAATACGTGCGCCTTTATGGCTTTAATCACAAGCGCACCGAAGGGCAGTTCGAAATCACCTGGAAAGAATTGCAGCAGGGCTTGCCCGCTGGCCGTGATGGCAATTTTCTGCTGGGAGTCTCTGAAAACCGGTTACTTCTCGACGGGGTCGCACTCGAAACCGGACAAGCCGAGCGCAGCTTTGCGCAGTTTCTGAACACCGCCGGTTTGGCCAGCATACAATTTTCTAATCAAGTCACGCTCGATGACTTTGCCAAATTAATCCGCGCCTTCGCCGTGGGTGGTTCCAAGGCGCAGGACGTGGTCAAGGAAATCAAAACCACTTTTGGCGACAACAAGCAGGCCACCATCCGCATTAATGAAGTGAAGTTTGTGGCTGCTGACCCGTCTACCGGGGAAATCAGCGTAGCCGCACAAATCGCCGCACAGACGCTGGGGCCAGAGTTCAAGCAATGGCTCAACGATCCGCAGAAACTACTCCAGTTGATCGCGGCCGCGGAAGGCGCACGCTCCGGCGGGGGCGTGCCGGGTGGTGCACCATTGGGCAGCGTCCCCAACGTCAACGTCACCGGCGGTGAACCGGGATTGGTCAACACCGGGGGCGTATGGGCGGGGGGCGTAGTCCCGCTGCAGGAGGAAGAAGTCATCCAGGCGATCCGCTTGCTCACGAAATTTGGAGAAGCGGGGACAGATCCGTCCATCCCAACCGAATTGCTCCAGCAGGAAGTCGGCAAGGTAGATCCGAACACCAAGATCAATCTGCAACAACTGCTGTCGAGCCTGGCCAGCAAAGCAACCAGCAGCGCGGAGAAGAACGATACGCCAGTGCTGATGAAGGCGGCGGAACACATGGCGATTCGCTTCGCCATGGAACGCTTCCAGAAGGGCGACGTCAAGGTCAACGCCGTCCATCAAATGCTGGAACACATGAGCCGGCAGATGGACACCCTGCGCCGCATCCTGCGCCTACAAGAAGACAAGATGGGCAAAGCAGGCATCCTGGTGGAGTCCCACGCCGACATTCTGGACAGGATGTTCTGGGCAGAAGTTCCGGAAGCGGGCAAGAAGAGCGTGCTGCTCTCGAATGAGGCTCCTTGTGTTCCCGCACGCAACATTCGTCAGTTTGTCGAGGTGTTGTTGGAGCGGGACGAAAAAGGTGCCTGCATCGAGATTCTCCAGAACTACGCCGGCTGTCTCGCTGCCAAGGATACCGAGCCACGCCGTAAAACCGCGATCGGGCTGAGCCAGTTGGCCGACCTGTTCGCAGCTCCCGGAGTTGACCTGATCGGACCTACCATTCACAAGGTCGCCGATGCCCTGATCAAGGAGCCGGATGCGGAGGCGCAAAGCCTGCTCAGCGCGGCCTTCGTGCGCTTGAGTTCAGAGGCCAACAATAGCAAGCACTTCGGCGCACTCAATGAGGTTTGTAGCGCATTGGACGACGTCGCCAAAGAGCGACCGGCAACCGCGAACGATCTCCGCCCTAGAATCGGCATAGAGAACCGACTCCCGGAATTCATCGAAGAGGCGTTACGCCTCCCAGAAGTGCCCCGCGACTTGATGGCAGTGCTGCGACGCACTTCGCAGGCTTCCATCGAACACATGGCCGACCGCTTCTTCCGCTGTATGCGGCGGGAGGAATGCGATCGCATGGTTGATTTAGTAAAGGAACTAGGTCCCGAAGGAACGGCGCAGATGAGGGAAATGCTGCGCACGGGGCAACCCCGGAGCGCCTCTTCGGTCATCGGCCTGCTGAGCCGGCTTGATGTACCCACCCTCTTGGAACTGTTACCCGCGCGTCTGCCGGAGTGGAATCGTTTCTATCACGACGTAGCGGTTCGGCAAATTGCCTACGGGGCTGCTCATGATCGCGGCCGCACTCTGCTGGAGATTCTGGAACTCATCGACCCCACGGTGCTGCCTCAGGCCATCGACGAAATCGGCATGAGCGGGGACCGCACTACCGTGCCACCGCTGATGGTGATGGCAGAAGCCGGAGAGACCCACGGCCGTTCTCCTTTGGTGCAAGTGAAGGCGGTGGAATCGCTGGGCCGGTTGCGCGAGCCGGAATCGGTTCCCGTACTGCGAACCTTGCTCGAAGCCAAGAAGATGTGGAAATGGGTCCACCATCGCGAGTTGCGCATTGCCGCTGCCCAGGCCCTGGCCAAGATCGACCCGCGATACGGCAGCCAGGTGCTCTCGGAAAGCGGTCTGTCTCCGGGAGAACTGGCAATCGCTGCCCTCGATGCAGCGCCGGCCTGCCCATGGGTGCGGCAGCGGCGTTATGAGCGCATCGTGCTGCGCAAAGCGCTCTCAGCAAGCATCAGCAGTTCCTGGGGGAAGTCCAGTATCCTGATTCGCGAGCTCAGCCTGGGCGGAGGGATGGGAACGAAAGAAGACAATCTCCGCGTTGGCTCGGAAGCCAACATCGACATTTCGATCGGGGTGCGCCACATTCGCGGGCAAGTATTGCTACGGCGTGCGCGCGTCAACGAAGTGGGATTTGAACTGGTCAACACCGACCTCGAAAGCCGTTACCGCCTGCGCGCCCTGCTGCTGGAAACGGTGGAACACGCGCCTGAGTCCAAAGAGGCTGACTGGCACGGCAAGCGCAAGATGTAGCTCCCGACCGCCGTCCGCCCTTCGTGAAAGCCCTCGCTTGTGACGAGGGCTATTTTTTCCAACAAATCTGAGGTCAGCGTACGACCTTGACGAAGATAATCACCAGCGTAAACAGGACCAGGGACTCGATAAACGCGAGACCCAAAATCAAAGCCAGCTGAATTCCAGGACGCGCGGCAGGATTGCGCGCCATGCCCTCACAAGCCGCCCCGGCCACACGGGACTGTCCGAGCGCCGCCAGGCCTACCGCAAACGCCATGGCAAAGCCCGAGGTAATGGCCACCCAGTTGGTGCCAGAGGAAGCCGTTTCGGTGGTCTGCGCGAAGGCTGGGGTAGCGACCAGGGCGCAGAGCATCAGCAGGAACATCAGAATTACAACTTTCCGCATAGTGCATTCTCCTTATGAATGATCTGCCAGGAGGTGGTTGACGTCATCCTCGTGCAGACGCCCTCACGCTGACAGTTCCTAGTTTCTAGCGTCCAGTCTCCAGTTAGATCAAGGCCTGAAACTGGAAACTCGAAACTAGAAACTGGCTTATCAGTGTTCGTGTGCTGTGGCTTCGCCGAGATACACGCACGCGAGCAAAACAAAAATGTAGGTCTGGACCACGGCCACGCCGATGTGAAGCCCCATAAAGATAATGGGTACAAACAACGGAATCAGAGAAAAGAAAACCAGCGTAACCATTTCTCCGGCAAACATGTTGGCATAGAGACGTATGGTCAGCGATAACACTCGCGCCAGGTGGCTGAAGATTTCAATGGGAAACATCAACCACGCCAGCCACCAGACCGGGCCCATAAAATGCTTGAGATAACCCAGCACGCCGTTCCTGCGAATTCCTTGATAGTGGTAATAGAACCAAGTAGCGAGCGCACAACCCAGAGGAACGATCTTCACGGCAGTCGGAGACTCGAGGCCCGGGACCAGCCCGATGAGGTTGCCGACCAAGATAAAGAGCCCCAGCACAACCAGATAAGGCACGTACTGCTTGTAGTGGTGGCCGATAAGTTCGTCACCCATGTCGCCGATAAACCCTTCAATGCCCTCAACCACGTGCTGCACGGCTCCAGGGGAATCAACCGAGAGACGCATGCGGGCGGCTAGGAAGAACACCATCAGCAACAGGAAAACGAGAACTTCCATGGCAAAGCTGTTGCTGATGGGGTGGGCGGGATAATCCGGATGAATGTGCAGCGCCTGTAGCAGCCCGAGCACCGGGCCGCCAAACAGGTGGTTCAGAAATTGCGTAAAGGCAAGCTGTTCCATTTTTGAAGAAACCAGATACGCTTTCCGCTGCCTAATACCCGCGATGAAAAGCAGCGTACGCTTCGTAGGCTGCTTCGCTCAGTATCGCCGCGACTGGCAGGCAAAGACCCGCCAGGAAGCCTCGGAACGCGTAAAAAGAACCTTTGAATATAGCATACGCAACGATTCCAACCAACAGATAGCGAAGCAGGAAACGTGCCACCACCATCGATCCACGCTCGTGGCTGTGGGCGTTGACGATGCGATCGGACAAGCTCTGCACACCACGTGCCAGCGAGTGAAAGTTGAGCCAGGAGGCAGCGGCTCCAACAGCGAATCCCAGCGCCGAAGCCCAGCCGAAAGCCAGCCATACCGGAGCGATGAGCGCTACGGCGAGAACCGCCAGAATGCGCAGAATGCGGCGTATCGCGTCGGAATAGAAGTGCTCGGCGGCGGAATTAACGCCGGAACCCTGCGGGGGATCGGGATCCACTATTTGTCCTTCATCGAGGCCAAAGCCATGCGAATCATTTGGACGAAACCTACGACAGCGCCGAAGATCAGCCCGGCAAGATAGATCCAATGAGTATGCAGCCAATAGTCCATCAGCTTGCCAAGAAAGAAGCCCAGAATGACGGCCGCGGGAATGATGAATCCGATCTCAGAATAACGCGCCGCCGAGGTGATGAACTTCTGCTCGTTAGGAGGCTTGGGGGCTTCTTTGGGCTCTTGCGGCATCGATGCGCCGATTGTATCCGATCAAGGGAAGAGCGAAAATCGATCGGCTACAGCCCCGCCGACCACGTCACCAGCTTGATGAAGCGCTCAGGAAAGATCCCAATGTAAACGGTGGCCACTGCGCTCACACCAAGTGCGAACTTCATAGCGACGCTGATCGGCAGACGAGTCTTATCAGTGGCCTCGCGCATGAACATGGCGTTGGCAATGCGCATGTAGTAGTAGAGGCCAAACACGGCGTAGAGCACAGCCAGGCTCGCCAGCACGTAATGCCCGCTTTCCATCAGGCTGAGGAAGATGAAGTACTTCCCGTAGAAGCCGGCCAGAGGCGGAATGCCCGCCAGCGACAAGAGAAAAATCAGCATGAGAACGGCTTCGGTGGGAGCGCGTGAAAACAAGCCGGCGATGTCGTCGATCTCGTCACCGATCACGTCCCGTTGACGCAACGAGGTGACCACCGCAAACGCGCCCAGGTTCATGAAGGTATAAACGAGCAGATACAGCAGGATGCCCTTGAGTCCGTCGGTCATGGCCGCGTCAGGATAATCAACCGACGCGAAGGCCACCAGCCCCAACAACATGTAACCCACATGCGCAATGGACGAATACGCCAGCAGGCGCTTGAGATTGTTCTGCGTGAGCGCCGCGAGATTCGCGCCGGTCATGGTGACAATGGAAACGAAAATCAACAGTGGCAGGTAAACTTTGCGCATGGGGTAAAGACCCCAGATCAGAATGCGCAGCAACATGGCCCAGGCCGCCGCTTTCACCGCAACAGACATGAATCCAGTGACGCTGGTGGGCGCGCCTTCGTAGGCATCCGGCAGCCATTGATGAAATGGAATCGCCGCAATCTTGAAGAAGAGTCCGACGCAGGTGGTGAGCAGAGCGACCACCAGGATGGGCGAAGCGTGATTGTGGCGAGCGGTCAGTTCACGCTGCACCCCGATTCCGATATTCACCAGATTGGTGCTTCCGGTTAGGCCGTAGAAAAGCGACAGACCGTAGGCGAAGATTCCTGATGAAAACGCGCCCAACAACAGATATTTCAACGCTGCTTCATTGGAGCGTTTATCGCTGCGCAGAAACCCGACCAGCACGTAGGTCGAAATCGCCATCAGTTCCAGGCCGATAAAGATGAGCACGATGTCAAAGCCCGAGGCCATGACCATCATGCCCACTACCGAGAACAAGATCAGCGAGTAAAACTCGCCATGGTGCTCATGCTCGATCTCGAGATACCGTACCGACATCAGGATGGCAATCGCCGCACCCGCCAGGAACAAATAAGAGAAGTAGATGGCGAAGTGATCCATGATCATTGAGTGCATGAAGGCCCACTCGACACGCTCGCCCTGGAGCATCAATTCAGCCTGCGCGAGCTGGATCCTTACCAAACCGCCAGCGGCGAACAACACGCCAACGAACGCAGTCGCGGCATTCACCCACTTCAGCTCGCGGGGAATCATCAGATCAATGAGCAGAATACCCAGTGCGAACAACGTGAGCAGAATTATGGGCAGCGACAGCAGGTAGTCGGTCCCGGTGAAGTATTGTGCTCCGCCCATTACGGTTTAGCCACCTTTGTTGTTTCCGCCGTGACAGGGTGCAACGCGGCTGCTTGCGCAGGCGCCGCAGGAATCGAGGCATTCACTGGTGAACTGATTCCTGGGTAATCAGGACGCACCGTCAGGACGAGTTGATTCACCGGCTGCTGCAGAATCTGGAAGAACGGCTTGGGATAAAGGCCGATCCAGAAAGCCATAATCAGCAGTGGGACAAAAGTTAGCACTTCGCGCGGCGTCAGATCATGCAGCTTTTCGTTCTTGGGATTGGTAACCGTCCCAAAGAACACTCGCTGGTAGAGCCACAGCAAATACGCCGCGGCCAGGATCACTCCGGGCACGGCCCAGGCCGCCCAGCGCCAGTTCTCCACGAACGTGCCCTGCAGGATCGTGAACTCGCCCACGAATCCGTTCAGCAGCGGCAGCCCCATCGAAGATAGAAACATGATCATGGTGATGGTTGCGTAGAGCGGCATCACGTTCGAGATCCCACCGTACTCGGAGATTTCGCGGGTATGGCGGCGCTCGTAAAGAATGCCGACGATCAAGAACAGTGCGCCGGTCGAAATGCCGTGGTTGATCTGTTGCAACACCGACCCGCTCAACCCTGCCGGATTTAACGCAAAGATGCCAAGAGTGCAGAAGCCCAAGTGGCTCACCGAAGAATAGGCCACCAGCTTCTTCATGTCTTTCTGCATCAACGACACCAGAGCGCCGTAGATGATCCCAATGATGGATAAGGCAATCATCCAGCCGCGGACCTTCGGGTGCATTACTACGTCGGGAAAGAAAGGCAGAGCGAAGCGGACGAAGCCGTAAGTCCCCATCTTCAACAGAACGCCGGCCAGAATGACGGAGCCGGCGGTGGGTGCTTCCACGTGAGCATCGGGCAGCCAGGTGTGGAACGGGAACATGGGCACTTTGATGGCAAACGCCAGGAAGAATGCCAGAAACAGCAGAATGGCGAAGGTCGAGCCATAAGCCGGATCGTGGAAAATGTGCGGTGCCGTACGGTATAGGGCCTGAATGCTGAAGGTGTACGATCCGGTCTGGCGGAAGTTGTAGAAGTAAAGAAACAGAACCGAGAGCAGCATCAGCACCGACCCAAACAGCGTGTAAAGGAAGAACTTGATCGCCGCATAGAGCTTGCGCGGGCCGCCCCAGATGCCGATCAGCAGATACATGGGGACGAGCATGGCTTCCCAGAAAACAAAGAACAGGAAAAAGTCGAGCGACATAAACACGCCCAACATGCCCACCTGCAAGATCAGAAACCAAATGTAATATTCCTTGACGCGGTTCTCGATGGCGGTCCAGGAAGACAGGATCGAAACCCAGCCCAGCAGCGTGGTCAGCATGATCAGCAGAAACGAGATGCCGTCAATACCCAGCACGTAACCGGCGCCGATGGAGGGAATCCAGTTGTTGGGCGCGCCCTCCATGAACTTGAAGCCGGGCTCGAAACGCTGCGCCCAGAACCATGGCACGAGCGGGAGAGAGACTAGAAGCCCGCCGAGGGCGAACAAGTTGGCAATCCAGCGGATGGCGTCCTTGTTGTCCTTAGGGACAAACATCAGCAGAATCGCGCCCACCAGCGGCGTGAATAAGATGATCGAGAGAATATGGCTTTGCATAAGTTCTCAATTGTTGGTCGTAAAGGCGCAGCTAGCTACGTCTTCACGTGAAACGTCATCGCCAGGCGTAATAGGCGACGAATCCCACCAAACCAAACACCATCACCAGCGCATACCACTGCACTAAACCCCACTGCAAGATGCGGACGGGATACGACACTATGCGTGACAAAACCGCCGGACCGTTTACCAGCAGACCGTCAATGATCCATTTATCCCACCACGACGAAAGCGTACCCGCCAGCCGGGTCATCCATCCTGCGGCGTTGACGGTGCCGTCAATCACGTTCGCGTCGAACCATGATGATGCTTCGCCCAATCCCATCACTCCCAGACGCACGTCGCCCACTTTGCGACGCCCGGTGAAAGCATAGTCGTAAGCTTCGTCCACGTAATACTTGTTGTAGAGCAAGTCGTAAACCGGAGGTGCGGCGGCTGCGATCGGTTCAGCGTAGCCTTTGTCGGCATTACGATACGCACGCCACGCCATTCCCCATCCAACCACACCCGCTCCAACTGACAAGAACATTAGTCCATACTCAATCGGGCTGGTGTGCTCTTCTTCTTTCTCGCCGGCTGCCAATTGACCGCCCTTGCCTTCAGCCCGGAAGACCTCCGCCTCCTTGGCGAACACGGGATTCAGGAACTTTGCGAAGCGGTCCGATCCGCCCAAGCTATGGGGCCACCCCAGCCAACCGGCGCAGATCGAGCATAGAGCGAGAACAATCAACGGCCCGGTCATCGACTTCGGGGACTCGTGGATGTGATGTTCAACCTCATGGCTCATACGCGCGCGTCCGTGGAAAGTCAGGAACATCAAACGGAACATGTAGAACGCAGTCATGAGAGCGGTCACATAACCGATCACCCAAAGATGGATGTACGCACCGTGTTCTGAACTCCACGTCTGCCAGAGGATTTCATCTTTCGAGAAGAAACCAGCAAACGGAGGAATACCGGCAATGGCGAATGTGGCAATGAACATCGTCCAATGGGTAATAGGGATGCGCTTGTGCAGATCGCCCATGTTTCGCATGTCCTGTTCGCCGCTCATAGCGTGGATGACGGAGCCGGAACCAAGGAACAGAAGCGCTTTGAAGAAGGCATGCGTGAATACGTGAAATACGCCCGCAGTGAAAGCGCCGACTCCAAGCGCCAAGAACATGTAGCCAAGCTGCGATACCGTCGAATAGGCCAGCACGCGCTTAATGTCGTTCTGCACCAGGCCAATGGACGCGGCGAAGATCGCGGTCAGAGCGCCGACGATGGCCACCGTCTTCATGGAAGTGGGAGCCAGCACAAAGAGCGCATTGGACCGCGCCACCATGTAAACGCCGGCGGTCACCATAGTCGCGGCGTGGATGAGCGCCGAAACCGGCGTGGGACCCTCCATAGCGTCGGGCAGCCAAACATAAAGCGGTAGCTGTGCCGACTTACCGCAGGCGCCAATGAATAACAGAAGCGTCGCTGCGGTGATGACAGGATCGCCGATGGCGAAGTGTCCGCTGTGGGCAAGATGGTTGACATCAGTAAACCGCAGCGATCCGAAGTACCAGGCAATGGTGAACATGCCGAGCAGAAAGCCGGCGTCGCCGATGCGGTTGACGATAAACGCCTTATTGGCCGCGGTGCTGGCGGAGTGACGATGAAAATAGAAACCGATGAGCAGATACGAGCAAAGCCCCACGCCTTCCCATCCGACAAACATGAGCACATAGTTGTTCGCCAGAATCAGCGTCAGCATGGAGAACATGAACAGGTTCAGATATCCAAAGAAGCGGTAGTAGCCGCCTTCATGGGCCATGTAGCCAGTGGAGTAGATGTGAATCAGCATGCCGACGCCGGTCACAAATAGCAGCCAGATGCCAGAGAGCGGATCAAGCAGGAAGCCCACATCGGTCTGAAACGCCGCAGGCGTGCCGTCGTACTTCACGAAATTCATCCCGCCGGTGTCGGTGCCGAGCCAGGTGTAAACCGTGGTTTGGTAAGGCTTGCCAGGATTGTCGCGCGCGTAGCCGAGGTACTGTGAGAAGGCGATGCAACTAAACAGGAAAGCCACCACCACTACGCCGACGCACACGGCGTTCACCGTTTGCTTCTGCAGCTTGCGGCCGAAGCAAAACATGACCGCTGCCCCGAACGCGGGGAACAACGGAATCAGCCAGATGTGGAATAAGAAAAACATGCTTTTGGCTTTTAGCTTTTGGCTTTTAGCTAAGAGCTAATAGCTAATGGCCAAGAGCCGATCTACCATTTCAACAAATCCACCTCGTCCATATTCACTGTTTCCTTGTTGCGGAAGAAAGCGATCAAAATTCCCAGGCCGACGGCGGCCTCAGCGGCCGCGTCAGTGATGACGAAAATCGCGAACACTTGTCCGTGCAATCCCCACATGCGCGAAAATGCCACCAGATTCAGGTTTACGGCGTTCAAAATAAGCTCAATCGACATCAATATGATCACTACATTCCGCCGTGTAAGCACGCCAATGACGCCCAAAATAAAGAGCGCCGCCGCAACGACGAGATAATGAAGTGTGGTTATGGGTGCCATATCAGCTCTTGGCTCTTAGCTCTTGGCCTTTAGCTAAGAGCTAAAAGCCAACAGCCCAAAGCCGTTTTCATATCCTCTTCTTCGCCATCACCACCGCGCCGATGATGGCAACTAGCAGCAACAACGACGCGATCTCGAAGGCGAACATGTAATTTCCGTAGAGCATGACCCCGATCTGCTGCGTATTACTGTTCTCGACCGGCTGGGCGATGTGTTCCGTGAACAACGTTCCGCCCTTCACATAAACGGCGAACAGCAATCCGCCGAGCGCGACCGCTGCCAACAGTCCGACCAGCCACTGCTTGTTGAATTGCTCCTCTTTTTGCGCGCGCTCCAGGTTGACCAGCATGATGACGAAGAGAAACAAAACCATAATCCCGCCGGCATACAGGATGATCTGAACGCCGGCCACGAACGGAGCGTACAGCATCAAGTAAAGCCCCGCTTGGGCGAGCAGCCCCAGAATCAGCGCCAGGGCGGAATGTACCGCGTTGTTGCGAGTGATCACCAGAATGCCGCTAAGAACGGTGATTCCTGACAAGAAGTAAAAGAAAAACGTTGTGGCTACGGGCTGCATGTTAGAACAAAACTCCCATAATCGCTGTCAAAATCAACACCCCGATAGAGACCGGCAAAAGCACTTTCCATCCCACTCGCATCAACTGATCGAAGCGGTAGCGTGGGAAGGTTGCGCGATACCAAATATACAGATACATGAACACAGCGACCTTCGCGCAGAACCAGAAAATATCCTGAATGCGGTCGCGTACCGGCGGAGCAAAGAGCACCAGCCCGATAAGGCCGAGCACCGCGCCAAATCCGGCGAGGCCGATGGTCTGGACACGGAAATAAGGATGCTTCGGCATGCGGGCCACGCCGATGAACGCGATAAAAGCCAGGCCAAGAAACAGGAAACCGGGAATCAGAGAAAAGACCAGGTCCCAGGTCTCGCCCGTGAGCCAGTTGGGGAAAGGTCGCATCCAGCCGCCCACCCAGAGCGTCACTGCGATCGACGATACTGCAATCATTGCCGCATATTCACCCAACATGAATAACGACCAGCGCAGGCCGCTGTATTCGGTGTGGAACCCGGCGGTCAGCTCGGACTCGGCTTCAGGCAGATCAAACGGCGCGCGGTTGGTTTCCGCAACCATGGCGATGGCGAAAATGCCGAACGCGATGAATCCCAGCGGAAAGAACTTGAACAGGAACCACATCTGTTGCGACTGCTGAGCCTGAACAATGCCAATCATGCTCAGAGTCCCAGTGCCAGTGGCGTTGAGGCTGGTCATTAGAATTGCAGAAACAACCGCCAAACCCATCGCCACTTCGTAAGAAATCATCTGCGCGCTGGAACGCAACGCGCCGATCAGCGGATAGTGCGAGTTCGACGCCCACCCTGCCATCACTACTCCGAGCACACTCAACGACGAAACACCGAGCATGAATAGAATGCCGATATTCAAGTCGGTAATGGCGTGAGTCGGCCCGAACGGCACGACGATATAAACCGTAAACGACGCGCAAAGAATGATGAGCGGCGCAAGCCAGAAGACGAACTTGTCAGCTTCGGAGGGGACGATATCCTCTTTGGTAAGCAGTTTGATGGCGTCGGCGATGGGCTGCAACAAGCCGTGCGGGCCCACGCGCATGGGGCCGAGACGAATCTGGAAATGCGCCAAGGCTTTGCGCTCCAGCCAGTTCATCGCCATCACGGCAACCGACACGCCGCCGAAAACGACCATGATATAGACGAGCGCCCAGAAAACATTTCCCGCCTGGCCGGGTGTGGTGTTGCTGCTGAGATAGGAGGTGATGTAGTCGAGCATCAGCGGTCCACCTCGCCCAGAACGATGTCGAGCGTACCGATGACGGCAATCACGTCAGCCACCAGTTGTCCGCGCACCATGAGATCGAGTGCCTGCAAGTTTACAAAAGATGGCGGGCGGACGCGTATACGGTAAGGCTGGGTGGAACCGTCGCTGACGATGAAGTATCCCAGCTCGCCCTTAGGCGCTTCGATGGAATGATAAATCTCTCCGACCGCGGGCTTGATCACTTTGGGCACCTTGGCCATGATCGGGCCTTCGGGGATGCGCTCGACCGCCTGGCGAATAATGCGCAGCGACTGCCGCATTTCCTCCATTCGCACCAGATACCGGTCGTATGTGTCGCCGCTCTGGCCGATGGGAATATCGAAATCGAACTCGGAATAAGCAGCGTAGGGCTGGGCCTTGCGCAAGTCCCATTTCACGCCACTGGCGCGGAGTACAGGGCCAGTGACACCCAAGGCAACGCAATCCGCGGCGGTAATCTTGCCCACGCCCTTGGTCCGTTCCACCCAGATGCGGTTGGTGGTCAGCAGCTCTTCGTATTCGTCGATTTTCGGAGGGAGGAAGTCGATGAACTTCTTTACGTCCTGTTCAAAGCCGTCGTAGGTCTCGTATAGGCAGCCGCCGATGCGGAAAGCGTGCGTAGTCAGCCGGGCGCCACAGTACTTCTCGAAGATCTTGAGAATCTCTTCCCGATCGCGGAAGGTATAGAAAAGCGGCGTCATGGCTCCGATATCGAGCGCGTGCGTACCCAGCCAGAGCTGATGGCTGGCTAGCCGATTCAACTCCGTCAAGATCACGCGAATGTAATTGGCACGGGGCGGAGCCTGCACATTCATCAACTTCTCGACTGCTTCGCAATAGCCCAGGCCGTTCGAAACCGCAGCCACATAGTCCATGCGATCCACGTAAGGATTGAACATGGTGTAGGTGCGGTGCTCGGCGATCTTCTCCACGCCGCGATGCAGGTAGCCGATGACGCACTCGGTGCCCAGAACTTTCTCGCCGTCCAGCTTGAGAATCACGCGCAACACGCCGTGGGTGGCGGGGTGCTGCGGACCCATGTTGATAATTAGCTCATTGGAGTCGAGGAAGGTCTTGTCGGGCTGGTCAAGCTCAAGGTGCGAGATGAAGCTGGCCGGGTCTTTAGTGATCTGGTCGCCCATGTCTATTGGCCGCTCTCGATTCCCAGGTTGATCTGCACCCACTCCTGATCCTGTTGAATGATGCCGTAATCCTTTCGCAGCGGATGGCCTTTCCAGCCTTCGGGCAGCAGGATACGTTTCATGTCAGGATGGCCATCGAACTTGATACCAAACATGTCGAACACTTCCCTCTCCAGCCAGTTCGCTGCCGGCCAGATGGAAACGGAACTGGGGAAGCTGGCGCCGTCCGCGATATTGGTCTTGACGCGAATGCGCTCGTTGCGTGCGAAGGAATACAGAATCCAGATCAGTTCGAATTGCTTGTCGCGAGTGGGATTATGCGTGGCCGTGATGTCCACACAGTAGTCGAATTGCTCTTCGTCGCGCAGGATCCGCAGCGCTTCCGCGGTGACAGAGGCATCAAGAACGAAGTAATTCTGGCCGAGGTAGGTGACGGCTTCCTGCACGCCGGAACCGTATTGGCTCTTTAGCCGGGCTACCGTCGGCGAATCCCACGGAGTTGTAGCCGGAACAGCAGGCTTGGCAGGCGCAGCGGCATGCGGCTGGCCGCTGGGCGGCGTTGGCGACTTGGTATCCTCGGGCATACCTTAAACGTGCAAACCTCGGGCTCAGCAGACGGTTTGGAGGAACGTTAAGTGATAACAGCTTGGCGAAACGCTGTCAACGATGAGGAGGCGCCTGGAATGTTCGCCGAAACAAAACCGTTACATCGAGACCGGTCTTAAGCCTTCACAAAAGTCGTCAGACCACGCCGGGTGCGTTCGCGAAGCTGGCACTCGCGCAGCGTATCTGCCAGCACTTCCAGGTTAGGAACGCCATACATGTAGAACTTCTCAAGCTCCGCATCCGAGGAAAATAGCCGCAGGGCCGACTGGCCCAGCAGGCGCATTCCCAGCGGTTTGTGCAACTCGAAATGGTCGATGCGGAACAATTCCAAACTTTCCTGAACCTTGGAAAGGATGCCGGTTTCCAGTTTGATCCGCTGTGTGGTGATTTCGTAGTGGGTGCGCCGGCTCTTCAGGTAGAAGGCGAGACAAATGACGCCGCACGAAATCAAAAAACCGAGGAATGCGTAGAAGATGCCAACCTCGGTACCGACGCTATACCCGACCACCGCCGCCAACGCTGCCACTGCCAGGAAAGGAACGATCTGGCCTACGGTGTAAATCAATGCCGGATAGCCAGAAAACAAGTCCTTCTCGGTTGCGACATCTTTTGACGCTGCAAATGCCGAGAGGTCGGTATTGCAGAAGCGGCATTTCAGGGCTACAGCCTTGATGGTCTCTCCGCAGACTGGGCAGGCTTTGGTGTCTCCATCCATGGTCGATGCTTCCAAGCTCCGCCGTGCTGGCTAGGATACCCGCCGCGTTCTACACCCAGTCCAATGCACCTTTCTGCCAGACCCATACATAGCCCACGACCAGAATGGCCAGAAAGATGAGCATTTCGATCAGCCCGAACATCCCCAGGGCTTTGAACTTCACCGCCCAGGGAAACAGGAAAATCGTCTCCACATCGAAGACCACGAACAGAATAGCGACGATGTAATAACGCACCGTGTAGCGCCCGCGGGAGGCTCCAATGGGATCGACGCCGCACTCGTAAGGACTGAGCTTGGCGCGATTAGGATTGTCGGGGCGCACCAGCTTGGCGGCAAGCAGCGTAATGGGGATGAGAATCCCGACCACGGCGATGAAGATGAAAATAGGAATGTAGTTTTGCGGCATCGGGTTCTTCCCTGTCGAATGCCAATACTACCGCCGCGCGCGACAGAGTTCAATGTTCCTCTGTGATCTCTGTGACCTCTGTGGTTAGGATTTTGAAAGTCATAACCACTAGAGAGAACAGATGACACAGAGAAGGTCCCGCCCCAGAAGACGAGGCCCTTGTTTATAATCGGTTCTCACCATTACAGCAAAGGAATCCATTGGCACTCGACGAAAACATCTACAAGCTGCGCCTGGAGAAGCTGAAGCAGATTGAAGCGCTCGGCCAGCCCATCTATCCCACGAAGTACGAGTTTACCCATACCATTCCTGCAATCCTGGCGAATTACTCAGGCAAGTCGACGGAAGAGTTGGAAGCTGAACGGGTCAACGTACGCGTTGCCGGGCGGATTATGGCCATCCGACTGATGGGCAAAGCCGGGTTCGCGCACTTGCAACAGGACGGTCAGAAGCTGCAAATCTACGTCAAGAAAGATGCCGTCGGCGACAAGGGATTCGAACTGTACAAGCTGCTCGATCTGGGCGACCACATCGGCGCCAGCGGATATCTGTTTCGCACTCGCACCGGCGAGTTGAGTGTGCACGTCGAAGCAATCACATTTCTGTCAAAGGATCTCTTACCGCTGCCAGAAAAGTGGCACGGCTTGACGGACGTGGAGCTTCGCTATCGCCAGCGCTATGTCGATCTGGTGATGAATCCTGAAGTCCGCGAGGTGTTCCTCAAGCGCAGCAAACTGATCCAGTCGATGCGGCGCTTTCTCGACGCGCAAGGCTTTGTCGAAGTCGAGACTCCAATGATGCAGCCCGTGGCGGGCGGCGCGGTGGCCAAACCGTTTGTCACCCATCACAACACGCTCGACATGGATTTGTATCTGCGAATCGCGCCGGAGCTTTACCTCAAACGGCTCACCGTGGGCGGGTTCGATCGTGTGTACGAGATCAACCGCAGCTTCCGCAACGAGGGTCTGGGATGGCGCTGGAATCCCGAATTCACCATGCTCGAGTTCTATCAGGCGTATACCGACTATCGCGGGGTGATGGACCTGACGCAGAAATTGATTGAGCAGGCTGCAATCGACGTGACCGGCGGGACGAAGACGAAGTGGGGAGAATTCGAGATCGACTGGAACAGCGATAACTGGCGGCGCATGACCATGCGGGAGGCGATTATCGAACGCTGGCCCGAAGCCGCCGGCGTTAAGCCGACGATGGCGGATTTCGCGACTCACGATTCGGTGAAAGACTTGGTGCAGCGCTTCAACCGGGGGCATGCGCATGTGGCTTACGATCCGCAAGAGCCTGCGGGGAAAACGATTGCCGCGCTTTTCGAGGCCGTCGCCGAGGAGCACTTGATTCAGCCGACGATCATCTACGAATTCCCGACCGCCGTCTCGCCGCTCTCCAAGCAAAAAGCCGACGAGCCGGACTGGACCGAGCGTTGGGAAATCTTTGCTGGGAAGATGGAAATTTCCAACGGCTTCAGCGAACTGAACGATCCCGAAGATCAGCAGCGGCGGTTTGAAGGTCAATTGAAAGAGCGGGAGCGCGGTGACGAAGAGGCCCATCAGATGGACGAAGACTACATCCGGGCGCTGTCGTACGGAATGCCCCCGGCGGGCGGCGTCGGCGTCGGCGTTGACCGCCTGATTATGCTGTTGACCGATTCACATACGATTCGAGACGTGATTCTGTTTCCCCTGTTGCGGCCGGAGAAGGCTTCAACCGTGGAGAACGCCGATGACACCGAGAAGTAGCCGCTCTACCCAGTATCCAACTATGCACTAGCAGTAGTGCATCCTGTTGACTAGATTCTAATCGGTTTGATCTATGAACGAGGCGGCGCTACCGTAGCCTTCCCCAACTGGAAGCTGGGTCGGTAGCGCTTTGCTCTTTCGCATTCCCGCTCCGTTTCCTCTTGAAACCCAGCCCTGCGGCGGCGATCCATGCCAAATGCTGACAGCTCAACCCGGAAGGGCTTGGCCCTTGGAAGACTTACCCAGGAAACTACGGTAACGATTTCTGAGATTTTTCGTCAGAAGATGATAGACTCCAGCCAAGATGTTCACCCCGCACCCCAATCTGAGCGACGAAGTGAACAGCAACATCGTTCAGTCGGAAGTCGAAGGCGGCGTGCTGCTGGCCGCTCTGGAGCCTTCTACGGTGCTGCAGATCCGGACCCAGAACCACCGCTATACGGCAGTTCTGTTGGGCGGCAGCGAGGCCTTGATTTCCGGACACCCCAAGTATTGTCCAAAGCCGGTGCAGGTGGCGATTGCAGGCTCAACCTGGGGAGGATCGATGTTGAAGCAGCGCTACATTGGCCGGGGCATGCACCTGGAGTTTTGTCACCCCGAATACCAGACCCCGATTGTCACTTCGCGCATTGAAGAGATCAGCGAATGCCCGCGCGAAAAGGAAATGCAGACTGCCTTGGGCGCATTTCAGATTACCGCACCAGCCTGACCGCTCCGTAAACAATCGCGGCCCACAGCATGCAACTAAGTGGAAAACACATCACTAGGCTAATAAAGAATTCACGGCTGACTCCGGACTTGGGGCAGCCGGCACAGCCGCGCCGGCGATAGAGCCGGCGCTCTGCAGCTTGCGATTCGAACTCCATGGCGATCCCGGTCCTGGTCGCGGCCATCGGTTTCCCCTTGGTCTTCGATCTTTCAAACCCAACTCCATTGTCAAGGTTGCGCCGGGCATTGTGTATTAACTATTGGGCTCACCTGTCCTTTTCGTTTCCCGTTTTGGGTCCCGCGACCGGTTTTGGCGATCGGGAGTATTCTTTAGCAAGGAAGAAAAAGCACCTGAGCTACGCAACGCTGCATAACTTTTACGATGGCAAGCAGAACTTCGATGATCCCGGAATCTCAAACACTTACCAAAGAACAGTTGCTTTCCCGCATCCAGGAAGTGGGGCGGGAGCGCTATCACCACCAGCATCCTTTCCATCTCATGATGCATGAGGGCCGCCTGAATCGTGTACAGCTTCAGGCCTGGGCGCTAAACCGCTACTACTACCAAAGCCGGATTCCCATGAAGGACGCCATCATCCTGTCGCGCAGCGAAGACCGCGAATTCCGTGCTGCATGGCGCAAGCGCATCGTGGACCATGACGGAGAGCGCGGCCACGAAGGCGGGATTGAGCGCTGGATTCGTTTAGCGGAAGCCACGGGATTGAATCGCGAGCGCGTGCAGAGCGCAACCGAGGTGCTCCCCGCAGTTCGCTACGCGGTGGATGCTTATCTGGATTTGGTGAAGAACCGGACGCTGCTGGAAGCGGTGGCATCTTCCCTGACCGAACTCTTCTCCCGCGACCTGATTGCCCTGCGCATGGATGCCTTGCGCAAGCATTATCCGTGGCTGTCCGGCGGGCTGGATTATTTCACCGCACGCCTCGATCAAGCTCCGGAGGACGCACGCTTCGCCTTCGACTACGTGGCCGAGCATGCCCACACTCGAGCCGAGCAGGAAGCGGCCATCGCAGCTTTGACTTCGAAGTGCGACATCCTGTGGGCACAACTCGATGGCCTGCATTTCGCCTACGTGCAACCGGGCTGGCCGCCTCCCGGAGCTTTTGTTCCGGAGGAAGAGTAGCCGCCATGCCCGCGCCGGACCCAAACAGCAAGCCTCGTCTCGCGGCCGGATGCCGCTGGGCGGAAGCGAACGGCTCCGAACGGATGCTGATGTTTCCCGAAGGCGCGCTGCGCTTGCAAGGCACCGGACGCGAAATACTGGAACGTTGCGACGGCCAGCGCAGCGTCCAACAAATCGTGGACGAGATGCAGGCACAATACAAGACCGGCGAAAGTGGCCGCATCGAGCAGGAAGTAAGCAAATTCCTCGAGAGCTTGCAGCAGAAGCGGATTGTTGATTTCTAATGCTGCCCAACCCTTTAGCGCTGATTACCGAGATCACCCACCGCTGCCCGCTGCATTGTGTGTACTGTTCGAATCCGCTTGAAATGCAGAAGGCTGCCGCGGAGCTTTCTACCGAAGAGTGGGTGCGCGTGTTTCGCGAAGCGGGAAAGCTGGGGGTCTTGCACCTGCATCTGACGGGCGGTGAACCCCTGGCGCGTACGGACCTGACCGAACTGATCTCCGGTGCTCGTACCGCTGGACTCTACGTCAACCTGATCACCTCCGGCATCGGCCTTTCCGAAGCGCGCCTGGCAGCACTGGTGGAAGCTGGTCTGGAGCATATTCAGCTCAGCTTTCAGGATTCGCGGGAAGCTGAAGCCAACGAAATCGCGGGCACCCGCGGTCACGCCTACAAGCTGCAATTGTCGCGGCTGATTCGCCAGTTCAAGATCGCTTTCACCATCAATGTGGTGGTCCACCGGCAGAATCTTGATCATCTTGCAGACATCATCACAATGGCCGAAGAGCTTGGCCCCGACCGTCTGGAAATCGCCAATGTCCAGTATTATGGATGGGCGTTGCGCAATCGGGACTTGCTGCTTCCCACTCGGCAGCAGGTAGAACAATCACAACAAACAGTGGCCGCGGCGGAGGAACGCTTGCGCGGCCGCATGAGAATTGACTTCACCGCTCCTGATTACTACGCCCGCTATCCTAAAGCTTGCATGGGCGGCTGGGGACGCCGTTTGCTGCTGCTTGATCCCGCCGGGCAGGTGCTTCCCTGCCATGCTGCGGGCGTGCTTCCCGGCATGCGTTTTGATAATGTTCGCGAGCATCCACTCGACTGGATATGGCGCGAGTCAGCGGCCTTTCAGCGCTTTCGCGGTGAGGACTGGATGCCCGAGCCGTGCCGAAGCTGCGAGCGCCGCACTGAGGATTTCGGCGGATGCCGCTGCCAGGCGTTTCTGCTGACCGGCGACGCCGCGGCAACCGATCCAGTGTGCACACTGGCGCCCACTCATGGCGTCGTCGAGCAAGCGCTGAACCAGATCAGCGCCGGTGCTGTTCCCTCGTCGATTCCGCCTGTGCCCGCCAACTGGATTTACCGCCCGAATCCAGGCGCAATGTCGGAATAAACCCATTCACCACAGAGGCTACAGAGGAAATTCACCCTTGCCGCGAGAGCGGAGAATTATGGCGACGGCGGCGTGATCAGACGCACCGGTATGGGCGACGCGCCGTTGCCGCCGGTCACCGGCGCATTGCCGTTAGGTGTTTGGCTGCAGCCGATCACATTGAGGACAGTAATGTTGACGTCACCAGCAAAATTGTCCATATCGACTTGATTCACAAACGCCTGCAAAAACCCCACTACCGTCTCTTGATAGGGAAATGCATTTGAAAATGTTGTATTGTCAAGAATGGGAATGGTGACGATCGAACTGCTGGTAGAGACGAGGTTGTTATTTTGCGGCCCGCTGCCCGCCGTGATTCTTGGCGGCCCGGTGGGAAATGGAGCCGTTTTCCAATCCAAACTGTCTTGACCTTGCCCCAAAGTCTCGCCGGATGCGTGGATGAGGCATTCCGTTCCCGTGGCAAGGTCGCTGTTCGCTCCTTGATACTCCGGATTAAGGGTCGTCGTATAAGTGGCGTTCGGCACAGTGCCTCCGCAGGTGTAGGACGTGACGTTGCAGCATTCGATCGCCGATTTGTAGTCAGGGTGGTTTCCCCCTCCACAGGGAGAAGCTGTCGAGGAAGGGCAAATGTCGCCAGGTTGAGCGGTCACTGCGAGGGGCACGAAGTAGATATAGGCAGTGGGGAGTCCAAAATTGCCGGCGTCCGGAGGAGTCCGATGAAGACCAGTGCAACCATCGAGGCCGGGGGGATTGCAGTCAGAGCTCAACCAAAATTGCTCCCCGATTGCGGCGTCTTCTACCTGCCCCGTCGCGGGCGTAACGAAATTAACGGCACCAATGTTGTCGTTGGTAGAAGTGACAGGGTCGATGTTTCCAATCAGCCAGGGTTTCACGCACGTGGTCTGAATCGGAGTGAAGTTTTGCAAGTTGGCAGGATTGTAGGCTTCAGCGGTGGCACTGGCCGTGGCGATTGCCGATTTCGAGCCCCAGACCCGGGCAAAGAATGTCGGCAGGTTGGTCAACTGAAGCGTGACGGTGACGTGCGGATTGTTGTTCGGAAGCCAAGTGAAGGCTGGGCTGCCCCCCACCTGCACCGGCGATCCGCCCGCGACCTGGTTGACCGGCGTGGCAGCCTGCACGATGGCCAGGATGGCTTGCGTGGCCATGCTCTGCGCCAGTAATTGAGCGGCGCCCAGATTGGTATCCCCGGGCTGCAGCGTGGTGTAACCGGAATCCGCAATCGCTTTCGCTCCCGCCAACGCAGCCGCATCTGCCGAGCGCTGAATTTCGGTGCTGGCCACGTACAAACTGACCACGTCAATTGCCAGCGCCGCCATCGCCAGCAGGCTAACAATCGAAACCGCAACCAGCAGGATGGTCTGGCCCCGCTCCCCACGACCGCGAGAGCCGGTCACAAAGTCCGCATTAGAACTGAACGTCATCAATCGAATTATTGCCTCTGGCTCATCGTCTAACCAGCCCCTCGCTTCGGATTCTACGGGATTCCGCCTCCGGCTCCAAACAAGCAAAGATCACAAAGAGAATTTAAACTTAAGACTAGAATCCTAGCCAATGAGTCAGGAAACTGGAAACACTCCGAGTCTGTCTGCCGCCGCCGCTGACGAGCCGCGCTGGTATGCGGTTCGCACGCGTTCGCGTCATGAGAAAGTCGTGGCCAAGCAATTTGAAGGTCTGGAGATCGAGTACTTCCTGCCCTTAGTGAACCAGATGCACAAATGGTCAACCGGTCTGCGCCAGGTAGAAGTACCGCTGTTTCCCGGCTACGCCTTCGTGCGACTCATCTACTCTCCGGACCAGCGGGTTCGCGTGCTGCGCACTCACGGAGTGGTTGACTTTGTGGGCACACTGGGCAGGGGCACCCCGATCCCCGACAAACAAATCGAAGACGTGAAAATGTTGTTGACCAACAAAGTGTCTTTCAAGAATTCGGCGGCGCTACGCGTGGGCCAGAAAGTACGGGTCCGGGGCGGCTCCATCGATGGCGTGGAAGGCATCCTGACGGCGCGGCGGGGACAGCGGCGGCTGGTGATTTTTATCGAACCCATACAACGTTCGCTTTCCATTGATCTGGAAGGTTACGACGTGGAAGCAGTCTAGCAACCGGCCTGGTAATGCCGGAAGACCAGCGAAGCGTTCGTCCCGCCGAATCCAAAGGAGTTGGAAATCGCATGTTGCAGCGGCATGGGGCGGGCGCCTCCGGAGACATAATCTAAATTGCACCCATCACCGGGCGCATCCAGGTTGGCCGTGGGCGGTACCACTTGATTGTGCAGGGCAAGCACGCTAACCCCCGCGGCAAAGGCGCCTGCCGCCCCCAGCAAATGTCCGGTCATGGACTTGATGGAGCTGACCGCTAAGCTGTGGGCATGCTCCCCAAACAAAGTCTCGATCGCCGCGCTTTCCGCTCGGTCACCGACTCCGGTCGAGGTCGCGTGCGCATTTACATATTGCACCTCTGCGGGCTGGATGTCTGCATCTTGAATGGCGTTGCGCATGGCGCGAAGAGCGCCGTTCCCGTCGCGCGGAACACTGGTGAAGTGATAAGCATCGGCGGTCGCGGCATAACCGACGATTTCAGCCAGAATGTTCGCACCGCGCTTCTTGGCGTGCTCCATCTCCTCCAGCACCAGCACTCCCGCGCCTTCCCCAATCACAAACCCGTCCCGGTCCTTGTCCCAGGGACGCGAGGCCTCTTCCGGGCGCTCGTTGCGGGTGGAAAGCGCGCGCATGGCGCTGAATCCCCCCACCAACAACGGGGTAATGGCAGCTTCCGAAGCGCCGCAGATCATCGCGTCCACCTGGCCCATCTGGATCAGCCGATGGGAATCGCCGATGGAATGGGTGCCGGTGGCGCAGGCGGTCGCGCTGGCGAGATTCGGCCCTCGGGCTCCGGTACGGAGCGAAATGAAACCTGAAGCTAGATTGACGATCATCGATGGAATTAGGAAGGCGGAGATTCGGCCGGGCCCTCGTCGCAGCATTTTGGAATGCTCGCGCTCCAGGATCTCCAATCCTCCGACGCCGCTTCCTACGCAGACTCCAACCCGCTCTGCGCTGCAGCAGGTTATCTTCAACCCAGATTGCTCAATTGCCATGTCACTGGCGGCGATGGCAAACTGCATGAAGCGCGCCATGCGCTTTACATCTTTGCTGTCGAGGTATTGCCGCGGATCGAAACCCTGGACCTCGGCGGCAATCTTGGTGGGGAAATCCTGAGTATCAAACTGCGTGATGCGCCGGCTTCCCGACTTGCCAGCCAGTATTCCGTTCCATGCTGCTTCCGTCGTAAGACCCAGACTGCAAATCAGACCCACACCGGTGACGACTACGCGGCGCAACTCGATCACGCGGCCGCGTGCGTGTCCGTTGCCGTTTCCGTTCCCGTTGCTGGGGTGCGTGGAGCTAACGCTTTGCATGCGCTGTTTACAAAACCACCTGTCCGGGGGAAGCAATTACAATCGCGGTGTCGGTGCGGGGGCTGACGCCCGGTCGGGTTTTGCTGGACCCATCCGGCCGCAGGGCGAATCGCTGCGTTCAGTTTACACTGCAATCATTTGGAAGCAATGGAACTAAGGTCTACTACCAGTAGAGTCGTTCGGCCTTATGCGCCGGGATGCTTTTCCGTTTGAAGGCGAGAATGCTTTTGGGCCGGATTGTGCAGAAGCCTGCAAGCGACCCTTGCGACCACCTGTGGGGATGCATTGATGTCTTCTCCTATCAATGGCTTGCGTTCGCCGGTGTCTGGCAGCGGAAATGCCGTATTGGCTTGCTTGGCAGTCTGGGATATATAGTGGCTAAGGCTGCCAACTTCGGGAGGAGTTCTCTTTGCCTGACGGCTTTCAGTCCCCGTTCGATAACATTGAGAATGCTCAGGACTACCTTGTCTTGTTGAGTGAAGCCGTCGAGGAAGCCCGGCAGAATGTTGCCGCCGACCTTACGTCAGACGCCAACGTGAAGTCGCCGCGGCGCTTGGAAGCAGTCCGCCTGGCGCTTTACAAGCTGGAGAAGCTCGAACAACATATCAAATCAAGCCGCCGCCTGCTGAACGACCTGCGCACCTTACGGCGACTTCTGTTTGAGGAAAGAACCGAAGCAGAAACTTCCAAAGCTGTGCTTGACCGCAAGCGCTGACTGCGAGCAGGTAGTCGATCCCAGATCGGCTTCGCTACTGTAACGTCACCAACACCTGGATGACGCCCTTGCCTGCACTCAATGGCTCCAACGCTTTTCCTACCACCGCGCCCAACATGCGGTTGCGCTCGGTGCCTTTCATGGCATGACCGGGCGTGGCAGAAGTTACCAGCAAATCGCCGGGCAAAATCGGACCATTCTCCGCACTCACTTTGCAGGGCACGATTCCCACAATCGCCAAAGGAATCTCGTTCTCGACATTTTCCGCCATCAAATGCGGCGTCGCCAACACTCCCGGCTTCGTGGAATAGATGCCCGCAACCAAAGTGGAATAGGGTTCGGTGGCCAGAGTCAGCTGCCGGGACGACCCGCGATCGACCACCATCAGGTCTCCGGGCTCGCGGCGTCCTTCGCCGGCTCCAATAGCTACGGATTCGGCGAAATCGGCTCCACCGGTTTGCGTACCTCCATCGAAGAAACCTTTGCCGCTGCCATCCACACGGAATTTGTGCACGCCTTTGACAGCGCCCACCAGGAGGCTCCCGGCCGCGGAGTTGTCAAAGTAACCGGCAATGCCCGTGGATCCGCTGGTAGTGCCGCTCACGCCGATATTGTCAATCGACTCTCCCAATACTCCGCTGCCCTGGGGAGCAGAGCTGATTCCAATCACACCGCTGCCGTTACCCGAACCGCCGTTGAATACCCCCATTACTCCGCTGGCATCGCCTCCGGCGCCGCTGCTGGCGTCGTTGATTCCTTCGACTCCCATTCCGCTCGAACTGACGGTGATGCCAACCGTCCCCACCGTGGCGCCGGTAGTGCTGTTCGTCTGGCCATAAACGCCAACCCCCAATAAACCGTTGCTCACTCCCGCCACTCCGACGGGCATCGTGTTCTGGGATTTAGAAGTGTTGTTACCGAGGATGGCCTCGCCGCCATTGGCGTTGGTGAGCACGTAGAGCCGCGCTCCCGGGGACGTTGCACCACCAATGCCGACGTTCGTGCCACTCTGCGTGATCGCGGAATTGCCCAACGCAGTTGAGCTGGTCCAGATGGGAATGGTGTTGGCTGTCCCGCCTCCAGTGACCGGCGTCTGAGCGAGTGCAATGCAGCACGAGAAAATTAGAAACAGTCCGGCAAGTGAGCGCTTCATATTTGTCCCCCTCGGGATGTAGCTCAAGGCGCGGCGCTGCCCAAGAAAAATTGGGAGTCAGGTGGACGCGAGACCCGCGTCCACTGCGCAGAGCCGGCAGCCTTAATCTACGAACATACCTCTTGGGGGAGGGATGCAGCAGCCTGCGGAAAATGCTGCTCCGCAGAACGCCGGGGTTAATTTGAACCGCATCGCGCCTCGCTGTCAAGATGAAACAAGTCCTCAGCCGTTTCATTCTTGGGTAGTGGTGTCAAAGAGTTGTTTAGGATCCGTGCAAGGCGAGCAATGGCTGACCACGACGTGTGGAAGCAAGGAGTCGAAGGACTCTAGCGGAAGGCAAACGAGGCTACGAAGCTGCGGCTCTCGGGGACCGGCGACCGTATCTAACCTAACTCTTTGGAGTGCCCCAAGCTCTGCTTGGGCGGGTGTTGATTTGTCACATTCTTGTCGGGCGATCCGAAACAAACCCTTCTTGGAGTGTTGGGACGCTCCACCGACTCAAACGCGCTCCGACGTTGAAACTAAATGACTTACGACTAACTCCTCCCCGCCATTTCCTTCCCCAGATGCGAAACTTTTTTCGTCTTTTGGTGTTAGTTTGTTAGATCACTCATTTTCGAGGGCAGCCACTTCTGGCAGCAGTTCGAAGCCAGGGCGGAATCTTGCCTATAGCCCTAATATTCCACCAATGCAAGCGACGAACGCCATTTTAGGCAAGGGGAGGAACAATGTTGACATTTCTGCAGCGTAGGCTGGTTGTGTTGTTGGCGTCGCTGCCGATGTTTCTCATTGGCTGCGGGGGCGGAAGCGGGAACACAAACGTCTCATTGCCGGGTGGTGGGAGCGGCAACGGCGGAGCCGGATCGAGCGGCCCCGTATTCGGCTCATTCTTCGGCATGAATCAGGTGCATTTGAATCTATGTGACCCGACCCCTGGCGCGGGGCCGTTCACTGATGCTCCGATCGGTGCCTTTCGCGCCTGGGATGTCTGCAAGACTCAATGGCCGGACCTCGAACCTTCAGCGGGCACCTTCGATTTCACCAACCTGGATACCGTCATGGCATCAGCTTCCGCGGCGGGCGTTAGCGATGTGCTTATGGAGGTGGGCCGCATTCCGAATTGGATTTCCTCCAATCCCGGAGATACGCTTTGCGATGCCGCTAACATCAACGGCGAGCTACCGGGTTTGTGCGATCCGCCACGCGATTTGAACTCTGATGGCACCGGAACCGATGCCACCTTCATCGCCTTCGCGCAAGCGCTGCTGACCCACGCTGTCGCGCAGAACTACCCCTTGAAATATATAGAGATTTTCGAAGAGTTTCATCGCTCCGATTCTCTCACCGGAGGGGCGGTTCAATGCTCCCTCCCTTTAGCCGGGATACCCTGCTCGTGGCGTGGAACCTACGCTCAGATGCTGCGCATGACACAAGACCTGCGCTGCATTGCAAAGGGCAAGGCCGCTGACCCCATTACGGCTATTGGGCGCACCTGCGGGACGGCGGGTTATGGAAACACCGGAATTATGCCCAGCTTGAACATCAGCGTGGGGAATGCTGGCCCCAGCGATTTTGATAACGGCGCGGTCGTGATGGCAAACTTCCTCTACTGCAATCACAATCCGCCAACCAGCAGCGTTTGCAACTACACCAACTCCGAGGGCAGCGCCGCGACAGACATGATTGGCGGCCACGCATACTTCGGTAGCAACATCCCAGAAACTGTGTTGAGCGCAGTCACCGCACAACATAATCTCTTCTCAACTACCGATCAATCAAAGCCTTATTTCATCGGCGAGGGAAGCTGGGGTGCAAACGCGAACCTTACGGATGCAGGCCTGCAGAACGCCTATGTCACGCGCTGGTACCTTTCGTTGTGGATGACGAAGGACGTAAAACGTGCCTATTGGTGGTCGTGGGATGCCGCAGGCGCACAAGGCCAAGCCGGTTTGTGGACTCTCTTTCCTGACCCTTTTGGTGACTGCACCACCCCCGACAATAATGCCGACGGCGGTTTCTACTGCTCCGCCGGAGTTGCTTACAATCAGACCGTCAGTTGGTTGCGCAATGCCACTTCGGTTAACTGGACTTGCCCCGACAGTAATTGCACAAATCAAAGCCAGGGTGTTTATACGTTTACGATAACTGGGAAGAATGGCTATCAAGGCCTCGTCGAATGGAATAGCACGGCGGTGTCTTCGTGCTCGCGCGCGCCTTGCGGGTCAACCGCCGTGCCGGCCGCACCCTCAGGTTTCAGCGCTTCACAGTGGAGGGACCTTGCCGGTGTGACCCACAACGGCGCTCCGTCTGCCATCGGAGCATCCCCGGTGATTGTCGAGAACATGGCGCCGCCTTCGCAGTGACAGAACCGAAGCCGCGAGGAAATCGGTTTCCGCTCTGTTGGACAGCGCCAGATTTCATTCCTCAAAACAGGGGGAGCGAATCCTCCGCTCCCCCCTATCAAAGGAATCAATTACGGCTGTCCAGCATAGCCGTGGACCACCCCGCTCTGGTCGGTGTAGCGCCCCACGACGATGCCGGCATTGTTGAGACCACGCGTCCGGGTCTCGAATGATCCCGGGAACGTAATCGTGGTGAAAACATTATTCTTTGCATGGTATCCGCTGAAGGGACCACTGGTGCTCGTGCCCCAGAGTCCTACGTACTCGTCAGTGTCATTCACGCGGTCGGTTGCAGTGACCACGCCATTGGCCATCGGGTCGTCAATTTGAATGAAACGGGTGCCGATGAGGGCGAACCCGTGCTCGACGCCACCGGAGTCGTCAAAGATCCCCACCATCGCGCCTTTGTTATTGATGCCCGTGAATTCGGTCAGGATCGCGCCATTCGGGGCGTCAAAGGTCGTGTAGGTGCCGTTGACGAGCTTGAATCCGTGAAAAACGCCACTGGAGTCAGTGAAGGCGCCCACGACTTCGCCAGCGTCGTTGATGCCCCAGGCGTTGGTCGAAGTCGCTCCCGGAGGATCGAGCGTGGTCACATGAAGCTGGGCGTTGATCATCAAGCCGTGAGTGATGCCCGAGCTGTCTGTATACCAGCCCACTGCCTGGTTGTGGTTGTTGATTCCGTACAGCAGCGTGGCCGTCGCACCGGGAACATCTACGGTCTTGAACGTCGTACCAATCAGCGCGAAGCCATGGCTGACGCCACTTTTGTCGATATAGAATCCGACAATGGTATTCGCAGTGTTGATGTCATTACAGTCGGTCTCGAACGCGTTGGGACCATCGATCGTCTTTAGCGCTGCCCGGGCTGGCAGCGCACTCAGGGTGAGCAAAACGGTGATTGCCAGAAAACTGGCAGCCAGTACTCCGATTCTGTGCTTTACCATGGAAATGCCTCCTAGGATATTTGGCGACCCATCCTATTCACCGACCGGGCCGCTGTCAAGGGCTGAATAGTCCAAATTCCTTGCCAGACGGGGGATCTCAGGCGGATAGATCAGGGGTAACGCAGTGGGCGAATTGCACTGACCACCGGGTAGGTCCGTTGAGTTACGACTCCGGGAACGCATCCACGATTCGCTTCTGACTGGGAAGCAGGAGCGGTCGTAGTGCGGTAGCAGGCAGCCAGCGTGGTGTACCCTCCCATGAGGCGCGAAGCTGGCCTTCGGCCTCCACTTCATACACCGCCAGATTGACGGGAATTTCCACGTGAGAGAAATAGCAGAATTTCAAGCGCGCGCTGGTCACGTTCAAACCCGTTTCCTCGTAGAACTCGCGCGCCACCGCGTGCTCGGTGCGTTCCCAAGGCATCGCAATTCCTCCGGGAAATGAGAATCCTCGACCATCGCTACGTTCGATCACCAGGAAGCCGTCACTATTCCTTATCACGCCAACAGCAACTCTCAATGCCCCAAAGATCGGCAAACGGGAATAGACCGCCAGGCCGGTTCGAGAGAGAATCCAAAACGCGTACCTCTTCAGTACATTCATGATGGCTATGTCGAACCCAATGGCTTGACCCAAACCGAAACACAATGCCGCAGAGGAATCTGGGCCCGCGAAACTCGCCGTCGGCTACCCGCAAACAATATCATGGCCATCCAAGCGCGCCCTGAAAACAAGAGCCCTTTCCAAGCATGAAGCGTCCGCGTCATTAACCAAGCCGGCAAGGGCTCCAGGAGGATGAGATGAATGGGTCCTGAGGAGATACCTCAGTACCCGAAGAAAGGCATGTAGAGGGGAACTTCCAGTGGAGGCTATCTAGGGCGGGGGTCTTAAGAACGCGGTCTTCGCGCTAAGAGGTGCACAACGACCATCCTGTCTCGGCGCACACGAAGTAGGAGCGGTAGGAAGCGCAGGGAGGAAATGCCAAACCGAGATGATAGGGATCTGGCGCTGCGCGTGAAGAAAGACTCTAGCTAATCGGAGTCGCCTTCCTTACAGAGCTGATCATCCTCGCAACGCGCATAGTCCCCCTCCTTGCAGTGGTACCAGACCAGCTTGTCGTCGGCGTCAGAACAGGAACACTCCACTGGCCCCCCGCATTGGCTGAATTCGCCCGAGGCGCAATTGGTCCAGTGCTTCGCCGCCTCGGGGATAGGGTACGTTTCCGAGCAAAGCTTTTTCTTGGACGCGGAAACCGACCAGCGAATCACCAACGGATCAGACTTATCCAAAAGCATGTCCGCTGGCCGTGGCCCGGCCGCGTTCGCAAGGCTGCTCACCGCAAACAAACAGGAGAGCCTTAGTAACTTCGCAACAACATTCAATTTCGTTCGCACCCTGTCAAGCGACGATCCTCACCTAGACGCTGACGCACTGGTTCCAGTCCCTTCCAAAACGACTTGCTGTGGGCTGGCGGTATCATTGTCATTAAAGTCGAGGACTCCGTTGTCCACCCCAATCTTCTGGGGCGTGAAGGTAACGCTTACCTTGCAGGCAACCCCGGCTGCAATGCTCGTTCCGCAAGTGTTCGCCTGAATTGTGTAATCGCCAATCGTGATAATGCTACCCACCGTAATCGCGCCGGTCCACGTATTCTTCACCGTTACTGATACGGGCGCACTTGTCGTCCCCACCGCCTGGTTTCCAAAATTAATAAGATAATAGGGTGCAAGCGCAAGGGCCGTTCCGATGCCTGTCAATCGCATGTTGTGCGGACTTCCAGGGGCGCTGTCACTGATGACGAAGTTCGCGTGCTCGTAGCCTGCGAAGGTGAAGTTTTGCGGGGTCGGCTTGAAGGAAATATTCCATTGGCAACTCCCTCCTGCGGGAATCGTCCCATTACAACTGTTGGTTTGGGAAAAATCCTGAGCGGCGAACCCCGCAAAGTTGACGCCCGAGATAGTCACAGGAGTTGTGGACACGTTGGTCATGATCACGGGCACCATCTTCGTGCTGCCAAATGTAACGGTCTTGAAATCGACGCCGGGATAAGGCAAATTGAGGTTTACCTGGCTACCGATCCCATTGAGGCTGATGACTTGTGGGCTGGTCGGATCGCTGTCGGTAATAGTCACGTTTCCGGAACGCGCCCCCAAGTCGCTCGGCTTAAAGACCGCGCTGAGCCGGCACATGTAGCCGGGCTTTAGAACCTTAGGGCATCTGTTGGTCTGACTGAAGTCACCGGAAGTGACGATACTTGAGATCGTGATCGGAGTCGAGCTGTAATTTACTAAAGGAATGCCTTGCACGGGGCTTGATGTGCCGACGCCCTGACTTCCAAATTCCACATAATTCGTGCTAGCCAACGGGCAGTTTCTCGGCTGCAGAACCTGGGGTGGATTGGGGGACTGATTAAAGTTGAAGACGTCCCAAATATCCTTGGCGTCCAAATCCCGTTGGGTGAGAGGAGGCAAACTGAAGCGTTGTTCAATCGTCTTCAATATGGAAGAAAACTCGTATTGTGTATGGGAAATGTGCGCAGGCAATGAATAAGGCGAGATGACGATCATAGGGACGCGTGGGCCCAAGCCGAAACCATCCACCTGAGGCGGAGGATAGTGGTCGTACAGGCCGCCAAAATCATCCCAGATCAGAATGATGGCGGTCGAAGCCCAATCTGCCCCCTGCATCACGGCGTTAATCTGCTGTACCGACCAGTTTTCTCCATAACATGTGGCATTCGGCGGATGTTCGTCCGCGAGACCCGTCACCACCCAACTTACTGCAGGCAGGTTCCCCGCCAGCGCATCAACCTCAAACTGCGTGTCCGAGACGACATGTTCGGTCCAGAGCGACGAATTGCGGATGTGATTAATGGAGTCCAGCACGGAGAACACGTATCCCTGCTGACCCTCGGCAGGCGCATAATACTTCCAGCTTACTCCGGCTGTTTCGAGCTCGTCCGCCAGAGTTGGGAAGTCGAAACAAGGAAACGCAGCGTCGATGTTTCCCTGGGGATCGAGCGTTCTTACACTCGTGGTTGGCGTGGCATCACATCCCGAGGAGCCGGAATGATGCATAGGTTGTAACGGATCTTCGGGCAGATCGACGACACCGTTGGAGGTGGCCGCGACCGTGTATAAATGATTGGGATAACTGGGTCCGTGCAACGACGAGAACATTTGATCGGCCAGGGTAAAATGCTGCGCGTAATACCAGTAGTTGGGGATGCCAGTTGAGTCAAACTCGCGATAGGCGAGCAGATCGCCATTCTCGTTTCCCTCATCCACCAAGTCGAAACCGTCCATCTTGCCATTGTCCATGGCGGTCAAAGCGTTCTCGCCCGTATGGCCAAAGCCATGCGAAGTCATGTCAGGCATCGGACCCAGTGTCACTACCTGGCCATCCGCTAGTTTGCCCTTAGTGGCGCCGCGAGCTCCGGGAAACTGACCGAAGTAGTTATCGAAGCTATGATTTTCTTTGATCAAGAAAACGAAGTGCTGAATCGCGACTCCACCCTGGGGAGGCGCCGCAGGCTTAACTTGGTTCGACATTTCCTGGGCCCACCCGCCAGTCGTCATCGAAAATATGACCAGCGCAGCGGTCAACCGAAGCCCGGGATGACGTCTACATTGCTCACTCATGGAATCACTCCATTGCAGATTTGCATCTGCTGGTACACCCGTACTATGGTCTTGAGCCAGGGGCGGCAGTCGAAATAGAGGCCGCACTGGTTCCATTCCCGTGTAGGGTAAGCTGTTGCGGACTCGTTCCATCGTTATTATTCAAGTTGAGGACACCGTTGTCTGGCCCCAATACTGAGGGCGTGAAGGTCACCGAAACGATGCAGTTTGCGCCCGGCGACAGAGTAGCGCCACAGGTGTTCGAGGCTATCGCATAGTCTCCAATATCCGCGACGCTGCCGATATTGATCGTATTCGTCCACGCGTTGGTCACGGAGACGGTCTTCGGTGCGCTGGTCGTACCGACCACTTGATTGCCGAAGTCAATGTTTACACGGGGGACGATAGCCAGGGCCGAACCTACGCCGATGAGGCGCCCGATGTGCGGACTTCCCGGCGCATTGTCTTCAATGACAAAGTTTGCGTGCTCATTGCCCCGGAAACCGTAGTTCTGAGGCGTCGGAGTGAAGGTGATGCTCCACTGGCAATTTCCCCCGGGCGCGATCGTCCCGCTGCAGCTCGTCGTCTGCGAAAAATCCTGGGCGTCAATGCCTACAAAGGAAGTCTTGGACACGGTCACCGGAACGGTGGAGACGTTGGTCATCGTGACTGTCCCGGCTCTCTTACTGCCAAAGGTCACCGTGCCAAGGTTCAACCCTGGGTAGGTCGGAGTTACGTTGACCAGAGTTCCGGTTCCCTCCAAATCGACAACTTGAGGGCTGGAAGGATCGTTGTCAGTGAAAGTTAGCTGTCCGTTCCGCGTGCCCGTTGCTGTGGGCGTAAACCTTAAGGTGTAGTTGCACTGATATCCCGGCTTAAGCGTCGTCCTGCAATTGCTGCTTTCCGCGAAATCTCCGGTTACGGCGATGTTGGAGATCGTCACCGGTACATCGCGCCAGTTGAAGATGGAAACGGTCGTGGGTGGGCTGGTTGTACCGATCCCCTGATTGCCAAACTTAACATAGCTACTTGAGTTCAACGGACAGCTGCGTTGCTGCAGAACCAGCGGAGGATTTGGTGTCTGGTTAAAGTTGAAGCTGTCCAGCAGATCGTTCGCCTTTGCGTCGCGCTCGGTGAGAGGCGCCAGATTGAAGCGCTCTTCGATAGTTTTCAAGACTGAGGATGCTTCGTACACGGTATGCGAGATGTGTCCCGGGATCGCGTAGGGCGAAATGATGAGCATCGGAACCCGGGGCCCATAGCCAAAATCGTCCACTTGGGGAGGCGGGTAGTGATCGTAGAAGCCGCCAAAATCGTCCCACATTACGATGATTGCCGTCGAGGCCCAATCGGGACCCTGCATCACAGCGTTGATCTGCTGTACCGTCCAGTTTTCGCCATTGCAAGTGCTGTTGGGCGGATGCTCGCTTTGGTGACTGGTGGAGGTAAGCCAACTAACAGCGGGGAGAGTTCCCGCCAGCGCGTCGGTGACGAAGTTTGAAGTATTTACAACATGTTCCGTCCAAAGGGAGGTATTACGAATGTGGTTGATCGCATCCAAGGTTGAGAAAACATATCCGTTCTCCCCTTGAGACGACGCGTAAAACTTCCATGACAAGCCGGCCGCCTGGAGGCTATCCGCCAAGGTGGGGAAATCAAAACAAGGAAACGCGGCGTCATAGTTTCCCTGAGCGTCCAAGGTACGGGCGGCGATAAAGGGACTGGCGTCGCATCCCCAGGAGATTCCCGTCCCGGACCCCTGAGGCTCAAGCGGGTTAAGCGGAATTTCCAGCACGCCGCCCGAGGTTGCGGCCACGGTATAAAGACGATTCGGAAACGTCGGACCATGCAGCGAGGAGAACATCTGGTCGGCAAGGACGAAGCTTTGGGCGTACAACCAGTAATTGGGAATGCCGTCAGACTTGAATTGCCGGTAAGGCAGAAAGTCGCCGTTCTCGTTGCCAAAAGCTGGCAAGTCGTATCCGTCCATCAGTCCGTTGTCTATCGCCGTCAGCGCTCCATCTTCCGTGTGATCAAGGTCGTGCGGCGTAACGTCGGGCATCGGCAAGAGGCTGACCGATATCCCGCCAGCCACCTTCCCGAATTTTGCCCCTCGCGCGTTGGGGAACTGTCCAAAGTAGCTGTCGAAACTCCGGTTCTCTTTGATGATGAAAACGAAATGCTGGATCTGGCTTAAGTCGGGTTTCGCCGGACGTTGTAGCCGCGGGTTATCGGCTCCCCGCGCACAAGGGGCAATGAACAGACTACAACCCATGACTAGCAAAAGTACTCGAGTTCGACCATCCTGCATGTATTTCATCTCCGAGGCGTTGAGCTTTGCCGAATTGCGGCTGGAGACTCAGCACCCAATGTGCCCCGCGCTTTCACAACCACCCCGAAGTGGCTCAAAAGACTCTTAATCACCGGTACCAGACAAAGGCAAACGTTCCGACAGGTTCGAGACCTTCAGAAAAGCACTGCGGGCACCCGTCATCTGCGGGGTAAATACAACACTGATCGTGCAACTCAGATCCGGAGCCAGCATTGCAGTGCAACTGTTGGTGTGAATCGCAAAATCGCCCGGGTCCGGTCCCGTGATCGAAAAAGTTCCAAGGGCCTGATCGTCCGCACCGACGTTGGTTAATTTGACAGACATCGGCGCGCTCGTGCTGCCGACTTTTGTGTTCGGGAAATTCAGCGACGTGGTAGAAGCCGTCAGCACCGGAACCATGTTGGTCTGGCGAATACGATTGTTGCCATTGTCCGCAATCAGAAGGCTCTTTGCGGCGTTCACCGAAAGTCCGCTGTTATCCAGTGTGGCTTTGGTAGCAGGGCCGCCATCGCCTCCGAAACCTGCGGAGCCTGGGTGTTGGGGATTGCCAGCGACGGTATCAATGGTTAGAGTCGCCGCGTCAATGCGCCGCACCAAGGAATTGCCGCCGCCACCCACATAGACGTTGCCGACAGCGTCCACTGCCACCTGCGACGGAGTGACGGTCTTCGCCTTGATGGCCGCGCCGCCGTCGCCGAAGAACCCGGCTTGGCCCGTGAAAGCAAAAGTCAGAATATCGTCGACCGGTAATCCAGATCCGCCGCATCCTAGCAGTACCGCGAGGATACAGCGCACTTTATTATTCTGAACGTCGGCTATGTAGACATTTCCAGCTCCATCGTTGGCCACACCTGTAGGCCGGTTGACCAGGGCCAACGGCGCCGGACCACCATCGCCCGAATGCCCAAACTGGCCGGTTCCAGCGGCGGTCGTGATATTACCCTGATTCGGGCCACTGAGGTAGACCTGACGCACGCGGTTTCCGAAAGAGTCTGCAATGTATAAGTTGCCCAGATTATCCACGGATAGGGCGGACGGGTTGGTTAAAGCGGCATTCGGCCCAGTTGCTGGGCCTCCGTCGCCGCACTGGCCGGTCGGAGGGTCGCACTGCACGCCAGCGTTCCCTGCGATAGTCGAGATCACGCCGCTGGGAGAAATTTCGCGGATGACGTAATTGAGAGTGTCTGAGACGAAAATGTTGCCGGAGTTGTCTATCGCGACACCGTAGGGGGCGTAGAGCGTCGCGCTTGTGGCCGGACCGGTGTCGCCGCTGAAGCCGGCACTGCCGGTGCCGGCAATCGTAGTGATGATGTTCGATCCCGAGCTGACTTTGCGAATCCGGTTGTTCGCTGAGTCCGCAATGTAATAGTTCCCCTGACTGTCCCAGCTCACTGATTGCGGATTGGCCAAGGTTGCCAAGGTTGCGATCTGATTGTCGCCTCCGGAGGCACCTCCCGCAAAGGTGGTGATATTTCCGCCCGTCACTTCACGGATACGCTGATTGCCGGCATCGGCAATCCAAAGGTTGCCACTGGCGTCGACCAATACGTCGTAGGGCAGGTCCAGCTCGGCCTGTACCGCCGGTCCTCCATCCCCGGAGAATCCTTGCACACCGGTTCCGGCCACCGTGCTTATTTTCCAATTGCTAACCGTGATCTTGCGGACGCGAAAATCCAATTGATCGGTGAAATAAAGGTTTCCCGCGGAGTCCTGGGACAAACCTTCGGGGTTATACAGATGGGCGTTCGAAGCCGGGCCTCCGTCACCACACGGATTGGTGGTGGGGGTACAGAACTGCCCGGTTCCAACGATGGTCACAATATCCCCAACAGGGTTAGAAGCGTTATTGCATCCACCCGTTGAGCCGATAATGCAGCGAACCCGCTGATCGCGCGTGTCGGTGAAAACGACATCGCCAAAGGAATCCAGCACGATGCCCGTCGGATAGTCGAGTTTGGCGGTTATCGCGGTACCATGATCGCCACAGCCTTCGGTGGGACCATCGCAGAAATGTCCGGTGCCCGCGATCGTAGTGATAATGCCAGTGCTCTTCGTCAGCAGCCGTACTCTATTGTCCTGCGTGTCGGCAATGTAGACATTGCCGGAGGCGTCCACAACCATGCCCTGCGGTGAATCCAACAGGGCGCTGGTCGCCGCGCCTCCATCTCCGCATACCCCCCAACTGGGGCTACAGACGGCACCGGTTCCGGCGATGGTCACAATGTTGCCGTTAGTGGTGACCTCGCGAATGCGGTGCAGGTCAGCAATGTAGATGTTGCCGGCGGAATCAATGGCTAGTCCGTCTGGGGCGCTCAAAGTCGCCGCGTTCGCAGGCCCATTGTCCCCGCTAAACCCCTGAATACCGGTTCCAGCAAACACGCTTATCGTGCCGGCAGGGGTTACCTTGAAAACGTTGTAGCTGTAGGCGGAAGCGATATAAAAGTTGCCACTAGCGTCCTCGACCACCGCGCTGGGACCTGGGATGTCGTTGGCAGTGGCAGGACCGGAGACCACTGCGCCACCAGCTACTGTCTGTATGGTGTTCTGCGCTTGGGCACGCGAAACCGCAAAAGGCCAACTAACGAGGCAGCCCAGGCAGAGCAAAGCGGCCCAGGCAGAAAAGTACGAATTCCGGCTTGCATTGCGCGTAACTGTGTTGTTACGAGTCGCAGGACGCAGGCAAGCAGCGATCGAATGGGAACTGGCTATGAAATACATGATGCCTCCGCGGATCGGGAACGTAGTGGGTTTCGAGCCTAGCTTTATCTTGGGGGATTCCTAAGCCAACCTAATTCAGCGAATCTTACGCTTACACCTCATCGAGCGAACAGTGGCCTTTCGTCTCTATGGACCCGGTCCCAAATAGACGGAGGTGTGGCGATATCTAAAGTCCTCAGTTGTTGGCCGTCATAACATCCGTTCGATAGGGAGCGTTACCGCTCTGATCGCTGTGGGTCAAGACGAACAACATGGTATTGCATTTCAATCGTTTCGGCAGCAACCAACCAAATAGCCCCAGACCTCTAACGAAAGCACGATAAGGAAAACAGGGATTATCGAGCGTATAACTTCCGATCAGATCCTGATGAACAATGCTCAGGTCGGCTCTGCGACAAAGTTCTCCGAACGTTTGCACGCAAAACCAGCAAGTGTGCTCAACGTTCCAGCAAGTCTTGGGATACTTGATGAATGCGTACATCATGGCTCCCAGCGAAAACGGGAACGGAGTGGTGATGATGAGTTTTCCGCCAGGCGCGAGATGTTTTTTCGCCTGGGTGAGGAATGCCCCGGGATTGGACAGGTGTTCGATCATGTCCCCGGCCACGATGGTATCGAACTGGCGATCGAGTTCGAAGGTCTCGGCGTTGGCTGCGTAAAGATTGCGGAATCCGAGCTTTTCCAGTTTGCCAATGAGATCCTCCCGCAGGTCCAGTCCAACCGCCTCGGGGAACCGCTTACATAACTGCCCGTGCAACCACGTCGGGTCATTGGGATCCGGGTCATGTGCCGCGCAACCTACGTGAAGCACCCTGGGCCCGTCCACCAACGGCACAACCTGACTCGATCGTCGCTCAATCTTCATTATGATTATGACCTTCCGTCATTAAGAGTACTGTTTCTGAATCGGGGGAATATTTCCACTCACAGATCTGATTTCTCGACGATGAAATTCTCCAGAACCAGGGTGTCCATCTCACTGGTTTTGAACGTATGGAAAGCGTTCGCAGGAGTGGTCACCACCGGTTCGCCCTTCAGATTGAAAGATGTATTCATGACCACCGGTACGCCGGTGGCCTGGCCGAAGCGCTCGATCAGTTTGTAGTAGCGCGGGCTCTGCTCTTTAAAAACAGTTTGCAGGCGGCCCGTGCCATCCACGTGGGTAATCGCCGGAAGTGTGCTATGTTGCGACGGCACTACCGGGACCACATAAAGCATGAAGCGCGCCGGATAGTGCAGCGTAGCGTGCGGCAGTTCGAAGTATTTTTCGGCCGATTCAGCCAGCACCGACGGGGCGAAAGGGCGATAGGGTTCGCGGAATTTGATCTTCGAGTTGACGATGTCCTTCATCTCCGGGTTGCGAGGATCGGCCAGTATGCTGCGGCTGCCCAACGCTCGCGGCCCCCACTCAAAGCGGCCTTGTGACCAACCCACCACCTTGGCATTCGTAAGACGGTCAACGACGGTGTCCACGAGTTCATCCTCGTTCTTAAGCCGGTGGTGTGGAATGTTGTTCTGGACCAGAAAATCGCTGATCTCCCCCTCGGAGTTGGCGCTTCCCCAGTAGGCATGCTTCATGGTGAAAGTTCGCGGATGCCCGAGCAGGGTGTTGTAGGCCCAAAGAGCGGCGCCCAGAGCGCCTCCGCCGTCCCCGGCAGCGGGCTGAACGTAGAGCTGTTCGAACTCGGTTTCGCGCAGGATGCGGGAATTCGCGACGCTGTTGAGTCCGACGCCGCCGGCAATGCAAAGCTGTTTGAGCCCTGTCTGTTTCTGCAGATTGCGGGCCATGCCTAACAACAATTCTTCCGTCACTTTCTGAATGCTGGCGGCAATATCCGCGTAGTGCTGGTTCAATTTGCACAGCTCGCGGTAATTGGAAGGTGGGTCTCCGAAATATTTGGGGAACCCGGTGCCCTCGGTGAAAAAATTCAGCTTGGTGGGGCGAGGTTCACCAAACAAAGACTCGAAGCGCCGGGTGAATGTGCGATCGGTGGAGTAGTGGAAGGAGAAATAATCCATATCCAGCGCAAACGATCCGTCGGAGTTCTGCCGGACGACCTTCCATACTTTATCCACGTACCGGGGCTGCCCGTAAGGTGCCATGCCCATCACCTTGTATTCACCTTCATTCACTTCGAAGCCGAGGAAAGCAGTGAAGGCGCTATATAACAGGCCCAACGAATGCGGGAATTCCATCTGCCGGAGCAGCTTGATTTCATTGCCGCGTCCCACCCCACACGTGCCAGTCACCCATTCTCCAACTCCATCTACCGTGAGAATGGCAGCCTCATCGAAAGGCGAGCACAGGAACGCGCTGGCAGCATGGGATAAGTGGTGCTCGGAGAACAGAATCTTCTCCTTAGGGATATCTCCCAACTCGGACTGGATGGTGGATGCAACCCACATCTTGTCCATCGTCCAGGTCATCATGGATTCACGGAACACTTTCCATGATTTTGGGTAGGTCTGAAATGTCATCATCAGAATGCGGTCAAGTTTGCGGAATGGCTTCTCGAAGTAAACGACGTAGTCTAGATCCGTGCCCTTGATGCCGGCCTGTTCCAGACAGAACTTGATCGCCAGCTTGGGAAAACCAAAATCGTGCTTGATGCGTGAGAAGCGTTCTTCTTCGGCAGCAGCCACAACCTGGCCATCGTGCAACAGCACGGCAGCCGCATCGTGGTAATAACAAGAGATTCCCAGGATATACAAGATTATTGCCTTCTGGCCCACGGCATATCGTAGGCCTCATCAGGGTGTTCGAGCCACGCAGTCGGAGATTTCTTGATACGGAGCGGATCCCAAAACAAGCGCGCGGCTACTCCAAACGGCAACACCACCGTTCCGTAGAAAATCGTGAGTAAGACTCTGGACTGAAAGTTGCCAATCTTCTTGGCTACCCGTTTCCATCCTTGCCAAAGCCGTTTCAGCGTCTCCATGCGTCTCCTTGAGCGATCAAAACGATCGTACTTACGGCTGACTCGCTGCCGGTGTCGCTGTGAGCGATGTAACTGCAGAACTATTCTGCGCTCCGCAAGCCGGCGCATGAGCGCCAAGTCCGCGGACGGTCTGTGCCAACTGCTCAGCAATCAGCGCGTGCCCGGCCACGGTCGGGTGCACGTGGTCCATGAAGACCGCGTCTTGATTCTGGTCCCGCACCACATTCATCATGTTCACCAGCGGGATGTTATTTTCCTTAGCAAACTGGAACATCGCCTTTTGGTACTCGTGGGTTGCCTGGAACTCCCCCTTGGTGCCCATCAGCAGGAAAATGAGTTGGGCGTGATGCTCATCGGCAGCTCGTTTGGCTGCTTCCAGTTCTTTGATGTAGTGATCGGCCGGCGGATTGGGCAATGAGTCTGCGGTATCCCAAGTGCCCAGCATGATCCTTCCACGCAGGCGGTAATACACAAGATTTCGCAGCAGACCCTCGATCGTGAAGTTGTAGATTGCGCTTCGACGGACGATGGACTTCAGTTCCACTCTTCTCAGAAATTGCTCTTTTTCAGCTGCGTTTAGATCAGCCAAACTATCAAACCCGGTGTTGAAGGAGAAAGCCAGAACAACCGCGTCGGGTTGGAATCCATCCTCCAGCACCCGCTGCAATCGCCGCACCGTCAGCACCTGTGGATACGCGTTCACGCCCGCTGAGATCACTTGGAACTTGGTTCCTGAACAGGCCTGCGAATTCAACAGCCTTTCAAGCTGTGCGCTGTAGGTAGAATCATCAGAAACACCCCACCCCATGGTCACGGAGTCACCAAACGCGAAAATGCGGTAAACCCCAGGGTGCTCCAGGGACAGTACCTCCTTGTAGCGAAACCCTTGTGGACTGATGGTCTCCGGTTCGTGGTTTATCTCCGTCACTTTGTGACCGCCGGGAGTAGGCACCCATAGCAGTTGCTGATCCGGTCGGTAGATTACGTAGGAGCCGTAGCCAAACGGACGCAGCCCGATTTCAAAGAACAAACAAATCCCCAGGAACCACAACACGGCCTTACCAAACTTGCGGGACCACTTCCTGGGTCCAGTCGTTGAGGCGCTAGGTATGGACAAAGCTTATCTCCTTCAAGAATCTCTGAGCAACATTCGACAGGACGCGGCGACACACTGGACAACTTCAATAGGTCGGCCAGGACTGACGGTCTTTATCTGCCAAGACCATCTGCCCAGGCTCCGCACGTACTTGCGCGCCTTGGGTTAAGAGCCGACGTTTATTGGTGAACCCAAACGTACACGATCTCGGGCTGGTGCTTCCAACGGCAAATTGGCTTCATGCCTGCTAGCCACCGTATTCCCACGGGGACTCGCGTACCGTAAGCGGATAGACCGGAGCTCGACACTCTGCTTCCAGAACCTCCATCACTACGATCGCATGATCGCCTTCGCTTTCCAAAATTTTCTTGACCTTGCATTCCATGTACGCTGCCAGATTCTGCAAAATAGGAGCCGACATTCGTCCGTCCTGAAAGGGCTCACCATTGATCCTGCTCGCGTCGGCGCGCGTAGGGGTAAAAAAACTTTGCGCAATGTTTTGCTGATTACAGTCCACGATGTGGACTGCTGCAATCCCACTGCGGGAAAGGCACTTGAAAACATTGCTGTCGGTCTGAACTGCCGCCATCAGCAACGGCGGTTGGAAGGAAGCCTGCGACAACCAAGTCACCGTGGCTGCACCGAAATGATCGCCGTCGCGTGCGGTCATGATGTAGACACCATTCGATAAAAGCCTCAGTGTTTTCTTTCGCGCTGCGCTGTCCATGGAGTTAAAGCAGCCGGTGCTCAAGCGGACGATCCGCCAACTCTGGAGAACTGGTCAAGCTTACCAGCGGTCTGACGATCAATGATAAGCGCGGCAATGGTCTCGATGCAGCGAAACTTCTCAATTTCAAGATCCTCGACATTTACCTGGGTGTTGAAATTCTGTTCAATTTGGAACAGCAGTTCAACCAATCTTTGCGAGTCTAGAATGCCCGAATCAAAGAGATCGGTTTCGCTTGAAGGAACCTCCAGATGCATCTCCGAGAATAACGCGGAGAGTCTGATTCTTACGGTTTCGTGATCGGCGTTTGGCATGTCTTCTTGCTACCCAGCGAGGTCGTCCCCAGAACTCAAGAACTCCCCGGCTGGCAAGTACTTATGATCAACTCGCAATTTGCTGGCCAAAATCCATTCATCCTGACATGCCACGTAAACGCCCGAACCAACTGAATCTCCCACCTTTCCGGGTGGAACCTGACACGGTATCCCCGTACGGGAGGCCTTGACGAGTGCAAATTCTTGCGCTCCCAGACGAGTCCGGGGGTGTCCCCAAGGCGAACTAAAGGGAAAGTAATCACAGGCGCGAACAAAGTCCACTACCTTGCGGGCGGGCCAAGACCAGGAAATCTGGCCTTGTTCCGGCACTTCCCTGCCGAAGCATTCTCGCTTCGTAAGATCTTGCGGGACAAGCGGAATATCGACTTCTCCCTCCCCCGCGACCTGCAGCAGGCGCGACATCAACGAGATGCCTTCCTGCACGCATTTGAGGCCTACCGAAAGTGCAGTGTCGGCGGCGCCAATCGGAAAGAACGATTGGTAAACGACCGGTCCGGCATCGACTTCGGGGCTCATCTTGTGAACGGTCACTCCGTGCGTGTTCTCGCCCCGGAAGATAGCCCAGCTTACGGAATTAAGACCAGCGTAACGAGGCAGAGGTCCGGGATGCAGATTAAAAGCCCCTAGTCTGGGTGCAGCGAGCACTACCTCATGAATGCGGTAAAGAGAGTATACATTTAACAAAATGTCTACGTTCCGGGAGCGCAACTGTTCAGCAAGACCGGCGCTCTTTACCAACTCCGCAGGCCAGGTTTCACAGCCCAGATGCTGGGCTACATTCCACACACTAACCCCGGCGAAACCCGGCGGCGAGGGTTCCGCAATTATAGCAATCAGGCGGTGCGGACTGGACCGCAGCCTGCGCAGCATTTCCAGCCCAGCGGATTCTCCTCCAACCAATACGACATTCATCTCGCTCTTGACGCAAGAAAATCAACCGACTTCATCGGCGTCCCTGTCAACTGATGTAGCTCCGCCGTTTCAGTCACACTTGTGTGACCTAGGAATTCCTCTAGCTCTCACCATCACCTTCACTGGAAGCACAATCTCAACCAGAAGATTGAAACCCAAGGAAACCCACCTTCAATAACGTTGTTGAAGCTGGCCCGGCCTGGTGCCCATCGCTCGCACTTGCACCAGAATACCGATCTAATTGGGGGCTAGTCAGGTGCTAGGAATTGGTGCAACCATAACGGCTACGCCCTGGCGTAGGCAAGAGGCTGAAACCCTTAGGGACTAAAGTCTCTAGTCAAAGAAGTTTCGTCTCTTCAAGACCTTTGTGATCTGTGATTTACATTGTCGACTCACCTGCGCCATCGTGAACGCGCCACCAGCGAACTAGAAGCCTCCTGCGTGCTTGCAGCGGCGCCACCAGCGCACTTGCGCGACCCAACTCTGGCCGCATATCGATGGCACGTATCAAGGGGCGTGAGGCTCGACTTTGAGGCTTTGCCTGCGATCCTGGTGGACAAGGTGACATTGACCACCGACAACGGTGCCCAGTTCACCATTGCCCGTTTCACCGCCGCTCCCCCTGGGCAGCTCGGCCTCACTGAGTTGCAAGTTCTTGCATCTTGACACGGAGCCGATGGCGTCAGACAATCACCCCTGTTGCGGATTGGCATGCCCCCCGCGGATCCGAAGTCATCTCCCTTGGAGATTTTGTTTTATGACCCGGGCCCACAGTCCATCCGCAGCGGTTTCGACCCTGGTTTATTCGTCCTTTGTCTCCTTGATTCCCCTGGCCAGCGCAAACGAAGAGAGTGTGTATGCGAGAGGACCCGCGAGAATCGAAGAGGAGAAATCCCCCACCAGTAGAGTGACATTTGGTTTCGAAGTGAATGGTATGCTGCGAGGCTGCTCGTAATCGGCCCCGGCAATACGCAAATTGTCCGGCGAAAATCAGGAGGAAGCAGTGGCAGGCAAGAACCGCAATTTCGTGTGCGTTCGGTTAGTGGCAGCAGTGCTCGCCATCGTTGCGGCGAGCGCCGGGAAGGCCGCTGGTCAAGTCTTCACCGTGGTGAACAACTTCTCGGGCGCAAATGGCGCACGGCCGGTCGCAGGACTCGTTCTCGACAACGCTGGCAATCTCTACGGCACGACCAGCATGGGTGGATCTGGACATGGGACCGTATTTGAACTCAGCCCCGCGTCGGGGGGCGCGTACACAGAGACCGTTCTATATACGTTCGGTAGTTCTAAGGGCGACGGAAGCGGTCCGGCTGGGACACTGGTGCGCGATGACGCAGGCAATCTATACGGCACAACCGAGCACGGAGGAATCTACAACGGGGGCACGGTTTTCGAGCTAATGCCGGGTGGCGGGGGTGGCTGGATCGGGAGCGTGCTGCACAGCTTCGGCAACGGCACTGACGGTTCCGATCCCAAGAACGGGCTTGTGATCGACACCGCAGGAAACCTCTATGGCACGACGTACCACGGCGGGACCAAGAAAGCGTGTGCCTACGCAGGGGCCACCTATTCATGCGGCACGGCGTTTGAACTTAGCCCAGTAACGGGCGGTGGTTGGGCCTACAGCGTGCTTTACAACTTCGGACAGGGTAGTAGCGATGGCTATTTTCCATGGTCGAGCTTGACTCTGGATGCAGCGGGCAATCTCTACGGTGAGTGCGTGTATGGAAGTGTCTACGGAAAGGGCGGCCTCTATGAGCTCTCACCGGGCGCCGGTGGCACCTGGGCCGAACGCCAGCTTCATCCGTGGGGAAACAAAGATGACGGAACTTATCCGTATGGCGGCATGGTTTTTGACACGCAAGGGAACATGTACGGCACCAGCAGTGGTGGCGGTGGGCATGGTGGATTAGGAACAGTCTTTGAGTTCACCCCGAGTGGCAAGGGCTGGCTGGAACACAACTTGCATGGTTTTGGAACTGCTCTCGACGGACAATTTCCGGAGTCGAACCTGATTATCGACGCTGCCGGCAACCTCTACGGCGTCACGGTCAACGGCGGTACTTACGGGTACGGCATGGTTTACGAAATCACTTACTCACCTATAAACGGCTACCTGGAGACTGTGCTCCACAATTTCACCGGCGGCACGGACGGCGGTACTCTCTCGGGCCCGTTGGTCATGGACAGCAACGGCGACCTTTTTGGAACCACGTGGTACGGGGGCAGTACGACTAGCTGTATCGCTGGACCGATTCCGGGTTGCGGCGTCGCCTTCAAGATTTCCCTGTCGAACAGCAAGGTGAGGAGGTAGATGTCGATGATGCCAAACAGAAGGCAGTTTTCCCGGCTCGCGGTCTTGAGTGTGTTAATGATATTTGTGCTGGCGGTCAGCACACTAGCAACCGGCCAAACGTTTAGTGTGATCGAGAGTTTCAACGGATACAACGGCGCACAGCCGATGGCCGGACTTATTTTCGACACTGCGGGCAATCTTTACGGCACGGCAGCTGAGGGCGGGAGCGGCTATGGCGCTGTCTTTGAGCTCAGTCCGTCCAATGGCAGTTTCAAGGAGACTCTACTTTACAAGTTCGGAACCAACGGAAGTACAGACGGCGCGTATCCCTCTGGCGGGTTGGTGTTCGACGCGAACGGCAATCTTTATGGGACAACCGAACATGGCGGCGCCTCTAACGCCGGGACTGTGTTCGAGTTGTCACCTGGTTTGAGAGGCTGGACTGAAACCGTGCTCCACAGCTTTGGCGGCAGCGATGGCGCTTATCCGACCAGCGGTTTGGCCATCGACGCGGCGGGCAACTTGTACGGCACGACAATCCAGGGCGGACTCTACGCGAACTGCACCTACTCTGGAGGCACCTTCCTCTGTGGCACGGCCTTTGAACTTAGCCCGGGCGCAGGTGGTAGCTGGTCCTTCCAAGTCATCCACAATTTTGGACACAACAACGATGCCTATTTTCCGGCCTCTGGTCTGACCCTCGATTCGGCAGGCAATCTGTATGGCGAGTGTGCGCTCGGAGGGCAGTACGGCAAGGGTCTGGTGTATGAGCTCTTGCCTGGACAGGGTGGAACCTGGACCGAACAGATCCTCCATCAGTGGGGAAATGGCACCGACGGGATCTATCCGTATGGTGGACTCATTTTAGATTCTGCAGGAAACCTTTACGGCACCACAAGTCAAAGCGGCGTGAAGGGGAAGATGGGCACAGTGTTCGAGCTCACGTCAACCAAAAGCGGATGGGTGGAGCAGAATCAATATTATTTCGGAATCAATACCGATGGGCAATTTCCGTTTTCTGGCCTGCTGATGGACTCCGCGGGTAATCTCTACGGCACAACGCACAACGGTGGCGGGCACGGATACGGTATTATCTATGAACTTACACCCGGTCCCAGTGGCTGGACGGAAAAAATACTCTATGACCTGAGCGGAGGCAGTGACGGCGGAATTTCGTCTGCCACGCTGGTCAAAGACGCGGCCGGTAGTCTCTACGGGACCGCCTGGTACGGCGGGAATTACCCCGCGTGCGTAGCTGGACCGGTTGCGGGTTGTGGCGTGGCGTTCAAGATCGGGCCAGTCGCGGCTAAATAGGCCATCGTCGGCAGAACGATCCTCGCGTCGCGAGGACCAGCCGACCACCCGATGAAGATTGCGTTACGATAAAGCTGTCCTTGGCTCAAAGTCGCGATTTGCGCCACTCCGACTGACTGCCGTTGGCGTTTCTGAAGACAGTTTGAGGCCGACACCGGAGGAATATGCGTCGTCTTACCCTTCTGCTATTGCTCGTATGTCTTTCGCCTTATCTTGCGGCGCAAGAAACAAGGAGTTCTTCGGGATCCGCTTCCGCTGGAGCGGATTTTGGACCGATATCTCCGGCCTTCTTCGGCTTGCATATCAATCACCCGCGAAGTCCCTGGCCGCCCTTCCCTTTTGGCTCTTACCGCTTCTGGGATGATGGAACACGCTGGCAATTGATCGAACCCAGTCCCGACAAATGGGATTGGACAGACGTCGATTATTGGACCGGCCAGATCAGCTCCCGCGGAATCACCGACGCCACATACATCCTGGGAGGACCGCCCCCCTGGGCGGTGAATCTTCAGGGCGATGAGAATTGTGACTACGCGAACCCGGCGAAATTGCGGACGCCCGGGCAAGGTATTTGCCGACCTCCTAAAGATTTGAATAGCGACGGCAGCGGGCCAAATCTGATCTGGCGAAAGGCGGTTATCACCATTGCTGGGCATTTCAAAAAAAGCCCAGTCCATGTTTCCTCCTGGGAGGTCTGGCAGGAATTTGTTCGTCGAGGGGGCGAGAACCTGACCGCGTCCTGGCTCGGCACCAACGAGCAAATGGTGCGGCTTGCTCAGGATGCCCGTTGCCTGATCACCGGTCGCGGACGCGTTCGTGCCACCAATGAAAATTGTGGCCAGGTGCTGAAGACGGTTGGGCTCACAGAACCGATTGATCCGACTTCTGTGATCATTGGGCCCACGGCTGGAATCGGCATGAAGGCCTGGGACCAACGGTTCGAAGAATATTGGGAGACACCGGGCGCAGCGGAAGCCGCCGATGTTGTCGGACTTCATCTTTATCCCCGGTGGCCGGAAGAGATGTTCGACCGGTTCCAGGCTTGGCACGCAACCCTTCCCCGTGAAGTCGCCGCCAAGCCGGTCTGGCTCACTGAAGGGGGCTGGCACAGGGGTTCTATCGTCGATCCAGATATGCAAGCAGCGTTCGTGGCGCGCTTTCAGCTACTGGCGCGTGGTCTCGGAATCGGACGTATCTATTGGTATTCCTACGACACACCCACCATGGGCGAACTGATGGGCACAAAAGCTGGCGATGGTTATAAACGGATCCACGAATGGATGGTTGGCAACACGATCACTGGCTGTTCGAAAGAAGGCAGTGTCTATCGCTGTGGTCTTACGAAAGCCGATGGTACGCCCATGCTGGCAGTATGGGATGCGTCACAAACTTGCTCGGACGGCCGGTGCTCGACTTCCAATTTCAAAGCACCCAGCAAGTACACGGCATATTTCACTCTGGATGATACTGGCTCGGCACCGATCCGAGCAGGCACGGTCGCGATCGGAGCAAAGCCGATTCTGCTGTCGGGAAGGTGAAGGGCCGACAGACGCGGTAGCGCGTTCCTCGCTGCGCGAGTCGAATTCTTACACCACGAAAGCATTCACTAGAAGTTGCTGCTCGAGTATGAGTACGTGGGAAAAGTACTGGGCACGGTCGGCGGGATGATGACAGGATTGTTCCGGCCGGCATTGTTGATGGTGTCGTTGGTCAGAGTGTAGTCGAATCCGGTGATCGGGGAGTTCGTCAGCAGGAAGTCGCT